>Ga0080006_1156778_pt1 | contig 408980 bp, 387 predicted proteins | sample RS3BMetagenome_FD_69209 | JGI IMG/M metagenome (GOLD analysis project Ga0080006, IMG submission 69209) | Ferric oxide microbial mat and aquatic microbial communities from Rainbow Spring, Yellowstone National Park, USA - RS3B (SPADES... ... | reverse complement strand
CCGCGCCCCCCCACCCCACACCCCCCCCCCCCCCACCCCCCCGCGCACCCCCCCCCGCCCCCACCCCCCCCCCCGCCGCCATATCCCCCCCCGTCAGATGCTCCTCCCGCCGCAAATAGCTGATCGTCATCGGCGCCTCCCCCTGCCCATAAATCTGCACCAGCACCGGCCCCAACACCCCCACCGCCTGCTTCAGATCCTCTACGTACATCGGACCCCCCCCATAGGCTATGCAACGCAGACTGCTCAGATCATACGCCCCATAGGGCCCCCCCAGCAGCATCTTGATCTGCGTCGGCGCCAAAAAGGCAATAATGCTCACCCGCCACCGCTCAATCAGCTCAAATACCCGCGCCGGATCAAAACTGGGCGTGTCCAGAATAATGTTGGCCGCCCCTTTAGCCAGCGCCGGCAGCCCATACAACCCGCTGCCGTGCGTCAACGGCGCCGCATGCAACACCACATCCTCCGGCGTCACCGAACTGACATCCGCATAATAGTTCATCGTCATCACCAGCAGATTGCGGTGCGTCAGCATCGCCCCCTTGGGCCGCCCCGTCGTCCCCGACGTGTAAAACAGCCAGGCCAGATCATCCGGCCTCACCTCCGCATCGCTCAGCAGCGGCTCCGCCGCCGCCAGCAACCCCTCGTAATCCAGCGCACCCGCCATGCCCCCTACCCCCACCACCTGCAGCTCCGCCACCACCTCCCGCGCCCGCCTCACCGCCGCCGCCTGCTCACTCGTCGCCACCAGCACCCGCGCCCCACTGTCCTGGCAGATGAACGCCACTTCCTCCGGGTGCAACCGCACGTTGATCGGCACCGCCGCCGCCCCTATGCGAAAACAGGCAAACAACGTCTCGTAGAGCGCCGGCCCGTTGCGTTGCACCATCGCCACCCGGTCCCCGCGGCACACCCCCAGCTGGCACAGCGCCTGCGCCAACTGCCCCACACGCCGCTGCAACGCCGCATACGTCAGCCGCTGCTCCCCATACTGCAGCGCCAGCCGCTCGCCGTGAATCCGGCTCACTTTCGTCAGCAGCGCCCCAATATTCATGCAGCACCTCGCTTCCCTTCCCACAATTCAGCGATACCGCTCCCTTCGATATGCCCACAATGGGATTGATCGACAGTTGCCTGCTCCAGGTGCGTTCTTCGGCAGAGATTGCGCCTTTTAGCTATAATAAGCACTGGCCTGTGCTGTATTGTCAAGAGCAACAGGTTCCTCTTCCGGAGATGGGCTTTATGGTATAGTATTGAAGGAGTTGTTGGTGTGCCAGATCATCGAGGGAGCTGAGTCATGCAAGAAGAGCTACAGATGGCGATCAAGAAAATTGAGGATGGATACGAACTCTCAGATGCGGAGGCACGGTTACTGGCAGATGAGGCAGACCTGCCGATGCTGTTAGCAGTTGCTGCGGACCTGCGGGATCGGGGCCATCGTAATCTGATCTCGTACTCACGCAAGGTGTTTATTCCGCTCACCCAGCTCTGCCGTGACGTCTGTCACTATTGCACATTTGCTCGCCCGCCACGGCGTGGCGAGCGGGCATACCTCACGCGTGATGAGGTTCTGGCCATTGCCCGCGCTGGCGCAGCAGCCGGATGCAAAGAAGCGCTGTTCACTCTGGGTGACAAGCCGGAACTCCGCTACAAAGTGGCCCGGCAGGAGCTGGCAGAACTGGGACATTGCACCACCCTGGAATATCTGGCTGAGGTTGCCGATCTCGTCCTCAAAGAGACTGGTCTGCTCCCTCACATGAACCCTGGAGTGATGACAGCAGAAGATATTGCCATGTTGCGGCGTGTGTCCGTCTCGCAGGGAATCATGCTTGAAAGTGTGTCCGAGCGGCTCTGTGAGCGGGGAGGACCGCACTATGGCTCGCCAGATAAGCGTCCTGCTATCCGTCTGGAGACCATACGGCTGGCTGGCGAGCTGCAAGTGCCTTTTACCTCTGGTATCCTTATTGGCATTGGTGAGACGCGGCGTGAGCGCGTGGAATCGTTGCTGGCCTTACGTGAACTGCACCGGCGCTACGGGCATATTCAAGAGATTATTATCCAGAACTTCCGTGCCAAGCCCGGCACGCGCATGGCCAACGCGCCGGAGCCCGATCTGGACGACCTGCGCTGGACAATCGCCGTGGCACGTTTGATTTTTGGGCCGGCGATGAACATTCAGGCACCGCCTAACCTCAGCCCCACTACCTACCGGCAACTCATAGCCGCTGGCCTCAACGACTGGGGCGGCGTTTCACCGGTCACTCCTGATTATGTCAATCCTGAAGCGCCCTGGCCCCATCTGGATGCCTTACGTGCCGAGACGGCTGCTGCCGGCAAGCTGCTGGTTGAGCGGCTAGCAGTCTACCCTGAATACGCGCACGATGTGGCACGCTGGCAGGACAAGGCAATGGCGCCGTATGTGCTCCAGGCCATTGATAGCGATGGCTATGCACGGATAGATGCCTGGTCACCGGGCGCACAGATGCCCATCCCGGCAGATCTACCCCTGCGTCCTTCTCTGCAAAAGGTAGCGGAGTTGGGGATGGCGCGGCGTAACGGATGGTCCTCTGCTGAAGAAGCCTCCCATCGAGATACAGGAAGTGGTCGAGCAGCAGAGGAAGAAGCGCTGCGTTCTTCCTCACCCAATGGAAGTGGGCTTACGCCGGTGATGGGCCAGCGGGTAAGGGCCGAGCTGGAGGCGATTCTCACAAAGGCAAGCGCGGGCAACGAGCTGACGGAGACGGAGATCGTGCGGCTGTTTCAGGCACGTGGCGAAGAGTTTGCTCTTGTTTGCACCGCTGCTGACGATCTGCGCCGGCGCGTCAACGGCGATGTTGTGACCTATGTCGTCAACCGCAATATTAACTATACGAACATCTGCTATTTCCGCTGCCAGTTCTGTGCGTTCTCTAAGGGCAAGCTCAGCGAGAACCTGCGTGGCATCCCCTACGATCTGAGCATCGAAGAGATCGTGCGCCGTGCCGAGGAAGCATGGGCCCGTGGCGGGACCGAGGTATGTATGCAAGGCGGTATCCACCCGGAGTACACCGGTGAGACCTACCTGAGGATATGTCGCGCCGTCAAAGCAGCTATTCCTGAGATGCATATCCATGCCTTCTCGCCGCTCGAGGTATGGCAGGGCGCGCAGACGCTGGGCATCAGTGTGCCAGAGTTCCTGGTGCGCTTGCGCGAGGCGGGGCTGGGTACGCTGCCAGGCACAGCGGCAGAGATCCTCGATGACGAGGTTCGCGCCATCATCTGCCCGGATAAGATCAAGACGGACCAGTGGCTCTACGTGATGGAGGAGGCTCACAAAGCTGGCTTCCGGAGCACGGCAACGATCATGTATGGGCACGTTGAGCGACCGGTCCACTGGGCACGGCATCTGCTGCGGTTACGCACGTTGCAGGCACGGACAGGCGGGTTCACCGAGTTTGTGCCGCTGCCGTTTGTCCATATGGAAGCGCCCATCTATTTAAAAGGGCGGGCGCGCAAAGGTCCGACTTTCCGCGAGGCGGTTTTGATGCATGCAGTAGCACGTCTGGTCCTGCACCCATACATCACAAATATCCAGGTCTCCTGGGTAAAGATGGGTATTGAGGGCGTCAAGGTCTGCCTGCAGGCAGGTGCGAACGACCTGGGTGGCACGTTGATGAACGAGAGCATCAGCCGTGCAGCGGGCGCGTCGCATGGCCAGGAGCTACCGCCCGAGCAGATGGAAGCAATCATTCGTTCCATCGGGCGTGTGCCAATGCAGCGCACCACAACCTACGGCCGCGCGCCTGAGGAGCGACGGCGCGCAGCATTTGGTGCGCCACCGCTGGCACCGATTGTCCTGACGCCAGTCAAGCGCTACCAGCGAGAGCGGCCGTCGGTAAAGGTAGGGTGAGATGAGCAAGTCTCGATAGCCCTGGTGGATTGATGCTGTACCAGATAGCTACTGAGTTTCATGGGGGACAGGCTCTGTATCACCGCGCCGCAGGCGCTCGATAAGCTGGAGCATGCGCTGATAGTGGGAGCCTTTCCAGTAGATCTTGTCGCACGTGCGGCAGATATGGAACTCGTTAAAGGAGATTCGGGTCCTGGGAGGCAAGAGATCAGCAATAGTCTCTTTGGCAACCGGCTCCAGCAGATCATTGCAGCGCAGGCAGCGCTGGAATGGCGCAATGGCGCCGCACAGGTCGAAGCGCTGAAGGACCTCGACCAGTTGCTGCACCGGGCGCGTCTCACGCACATAGTAACCGTGGGTGATCGCATTGCGCTTGAGCAGGCTGCGATCCCTGGTCAGGAGGGTTCGGCGCTCGGCGGTTGAGAGGCGGACGAGCACGTCGTCATCATAATCGTTCTGATAGAGGGCATCAAAACCAAGCATCCGCAGGTATGCCGCCAGCCTGCCCAGGTGGACATCGAGGACGAAGCGGATTTCGCGCAGCGGCTGGGGCCGGACCTGCAGGAGCGGCGTGATATCGAAGGACTCGAAGACGGGATAGACGCTGATCCGATCGCCGTTCTGGACCAAGTAGGAGAACCCGACTGACTCGCCGTTCACCAGGATGAGGTCCACTTCGGTATGGGGCACGCCCAGTGCCTCGATCAGATCCTTGATCGTGGTACGTCCATCGGCAGGATGAGTAAATGGAACCTGCCGTTTCTCTAACGGCAGGAAGTCGTTCAGCTCTGCATAGAATCGGATAGAGACCTGACCCATCGCTAAGCTCAATCATTCGCCACAACAGTGATACAGCACCGACAGGTGCCACCATGGGGATGGCATCTGCCAGGCCAGCCTTGGGGAATCGGGACAGAGATAAAAGGTCCATGCCCTCAATTGCCGCTGTAGCGTGCTAAACATTATATCACATTCGATCTATATGAAAATATTGACAAAATTATACTCAAAACTCTTGACAAATTCTTTTTGATGTGATCTAAATATAAGTGGTAGGAGCGATAAGACTCCGGGCCCCGCCGATGGTGGGGTCGAGATCACATCATTGAATAGGAGGTGATTCGTATGTTGATGCGTTGGAGTGATCCCTTTACTGAGGTATTCTCTCTGCGCGATGCGATGAACCGCCTGTTCAATGAGGCCTTTGTCCGGCCGAGCACATTGCTCGGTGGCGGTTCGACCCTGCCGGTTGCGGTGCTGGAGCGCGATGGGCGCTATTATGTGAAGGTCCTGCTGCCGGGCCTGAAGCCAGAAGATGTTGAGGTTACGGCGCAGGATCAGACGATCACCATCCGGGGCAATATCCCTGCCCCATTTACGGAGGACGAGATGAAGCAGGGCACGTTGCTGATCCACGAGATCGGCACCGGTAGCTTTGCTCGCTCGTTCACACTGCCCAAGGACATCGTGAGCGACCGCATTGAAGCCAGTTATGAGCATGGCGTGCTGACGCTGATGATCCCCATTGCAGAGCACGCCCAGCCCAAGCGCATCAGCATCAAGCCGCAGCCGCAGCTGGTTGAGGCGGTCCGGTAAGCTGGATGCACCAGGAAGATGCATGTGATGGGCGCTGATAAGATACCCCATCAGCGCCCATCATTTTTTGGTGTTCTGGCCGCCATGTTTCGCCATCACCGCTAGCGGTGCGCTCACAAAGAATGGCATACTGGGTACATGGGAACCCGTTGGTCGTTCAAAGCGTTTCTGGAGGATCCCTCTATGTCAGCAACCTCACACCAGGATACTGCCCGTGTGCTTGTGGGCACCTGCAACTGGAGCGACCATAGCGATTTTTATCCACCGGAGTATGATAGGGCAGATATGAAGGCGCAGCGCATCAGTTACTACGCCCGGTTCTTTCCAATCGTAGAGGTAGATTCAACATTCTATCGGCTGCAACCAGCACGTAATTTTCAGCTCTGGGCCGAGCGCACGCCATCAGGTTTTGTATTCAATGTCAAGGCTTATGGCGAGATGACCTGGCACCAGCGTGATGACAATGGCAAGCCAGTTGAGCCACGCGCCGAAACATTCGCGGCGTTTAGCGAGATGGTTGCGCCGTTACGCAAGGCCGGTAAACTGCGTGCTATTCACTTCCAGTTCCCGCCATGGTTCACCTACAGTCGCGAGAACCTGGACTATCTGGGGACGGTACGTGAACTACTGCCGGACGATTGGCTGTCGGTGGAGTTTCGCCATCGCTCGTGGCTCGAGGGTCGTAACTGCGATAACACGGCTGCCGCGCTGCGCGATCACGAGCTGGCCTACACAGTGGTGGACCAGCCGCAGCTTGGATCGGGATCAGTGCCGCCAGTGGTGCTCGTCACCAACCCCCATCTGGCCATCTTTCGCTTCCATGGCCGCAACCGGCAGACATGGTATGCGAAAGACTTGAAGTCAAGCCGCGAGCGCTTCGACTATCTTTACTCTGAGCAGGAGCTGGCCGAGTGGGCACCACGTATCGCGAGTGTGGCTGAGCGGCTGGGCACGTCGGGCGAGGTCCATGTGTTGCTGAACAACAACAACCGCAACTATGCGGTGGTCAACGCTATTGACATGCAGCGGCTGCTAGGCCAGGAGCCGGCGCAAGGTCAACCCCTCCCAGAGGGTGTGCGTCAGACAATGGCCGAGCGTGCAGCGAAGCAATCAGCAGCGGAAGCGTCGTCGCTATGAAGCAATCGCGGGGCTGAACGATAGCAAACGCAGAGAGCATATAGCAGGATCGCTATCTCCTTAGGTGAAACTTTCTGGCGCGATTGTATCTCAAACTGGCGAAGGGATCTTATATGTGAGCTCTCGCGCTGGCGGTGGTGGAGGCATGTGATGATGGTGAAGTACCATTGGTGGCTGGCAAGCGCTATATCAAGCGCTATGATGTTGGGAGTTGCCGCGGCAAGCGGCCTGGTGGCGCTCGCGCATCGCTTCGTTGCAGAGCTGTCATGTCCCGGTGTGCCTCTGGACGGAGCCGATCTTTTATGGGATGGATGGGAACGACCAGACCCTGAACTGGAGCCACCGGCCTGTATGCAGCGCAGGCTCTCCTTCCGCGCATCCGGTGGCCCGTGTCTCTGCGGCGATTTCTGGGCCCAACCGCAACCGGCGCCAACCATTGTCATATGCCATGGTTATCGGGTAGATCGTACCCATTTGCGTGCAGTTGCGGCGCTCGAGTATGCACATGGCTACAACATTTTGCTGTTCGACTTTCGCGGACATGGTGAGAGCGAGCACGCCATCATTAGTGGTGGCAATGTTGAGGTGCATGATCTGGAAGCAGCGCTGGATGTGGCAGCACAGCAACCGGAGACGCTTCCTGGCAAGGTTCTCATCCACGGCTTCTCCATGGGGGCAGCGGTAGCACTGCTTACTCGGCCACGCCCGGAGGTCGCTGCCATTGTTGCTGATAGCCCTTATGCTCGCCTCGATGAGATCCTCGTTCAACTCGTCAGCAGGAAACTAGCGATGGCTGGTGCTACATGGGGGCGGCCCTTCTGTTACCTGCGCGCTGGCTTTCCCGCTTTAGCGCGTGCCACTGTTGTGGTCAGCGAGATTATCTTCCGCCTGCGCTATCGCTGCGCGTTGTGCATGCGCCCTGACAGCAGCTTTCGGCGCTGGGAGCACGTACAGCGGGCGAGATACATCCCGGTTCTGCTGATTCACGCGCGCCATGATCCGCTGATATCCATTGAGCACGCACGGCGTATTGCTATTGCGGCGCAAGCTAGCCATATACCGCTGGAAACGTACTTTGTAGATAGTGATAGCCACTGCGGAGCTTATCGATACGATCCCCAGGGCTATATCGCCGCCCTTAAAGGCTTTATCGCGCGCTATGTGCGCTGCTTTTGAGCAGGAAGTACGGGCCAGTAACAGGCAATGCACTGGCCTGTCACTGGCCTATGGCTGTAATAGTTTGTAGGTGATGGCTATATGAACATCGTCGTTATCGGCTGTGGCGTCTCCGGGCTCACGACCGGATTGCGCCTGCTTCAGGCTGGCTATGCCGTGAGCATCTGGGCAAGGGATCTGCCGCCACATACCACCTCGAATGTCGCTGCAGCCGTATGGTATCCCTACAAAGCCTACCCGACGGACAAGGTGACGGCCTGGAGTGCAGAGGCATATCGGGTGTTCAAGCAGTTCCAGTCGGTTGCAGATAGCGGAGTCATTATGGCCAGTGTGCTGGAGGTCAAACGAGCACTGAGTCCGGATCCTTGGTGGGCAACCGCGGTGGAGCACGTGCGGCATGCTCGTTCCGATGAACTCCCGCCGGGCTATGCGGATGGCTATGTCTTCACGGCGCCAGTCATTGATACGAGCATCTATCTAGACTACCTGATGCGCATATTTCAGAGCCAGGGCGGGCAGATCGTGCAGCGGACGGTCGTCGATCTGGCGGAAGCGTTCGCGCAGAGCACGGTGGTGGTGAACTGTAGCGGTCTAGGCGCCCGTGAACTGGTCCACGATGTCGATCTTTATCCATCGCGTGGACAGATCGTGCGCATCAGGCATAATGGCTTTCGCCGCGTCCTACTGGATGACGAGATTCCTGGCCAGGTGAGCTACATTGTTCCCCGAACACACGATATTGTGCTCGGCGGCACAGACCAGGAACACAACGAGAGCACGGCGATCAGCGCTGACGATACCCAGGCGATCCTGCGCGGCTGTGCCAAACTTGCCCCAGAGTTTGCCGTGATTACCGCAGCTGATATTCTGGATGTTGTTTGTGGCCTGCGCCCGGTGCGCACAACCGTGCGTGTAGAAGGAGAACGGCCCACTCCAGAGCGTCTCCTGATCCACAATTACGGCCATGGCGGCGCAGGGATCACGCTTTCCTGGGGTTGCGCCGCCGAGGTGGTTGCATTGGTGCAGACAAATGCACCGGTTTGATTTTGGCGCCGCCGTATGATATGCTCTCTGGCGCAGTGATCAGGCAACAGTTGCGTGTGACCGGTTTGCCACCACGCTCTCAGCGGGCGGCAGCGATAGCGTCTCTTGATTTCACCGTTGATTGGCCTCGTAGCGTTGGCGTCTCTTCGTGCGTTCAGTGTCGCGATCTCTCGTAGCCCTTTTCCTGGTGTTTTACCCTGCGATCAGGACGCAGCTTGTGCCCCATTGAGAGCGTCGCGCTGGCTCTGCCGGGACATGGCCCCACCGGCCAGGCAAACTGTCAATGACGTCCAGGCCACGTCTTGACGGGAGCAGAATTGGAGAACGATAAGGAGGTTGTGTCCCATGCATCGTTGCATCTCTGCATCCTGGCCCATACGCCGGGCGATTCGGCTGCTGCCTGCCCTGGGACTGCTGGCACTGGTACTTGTTCCCAGCGGGGCACAGGCGCACAGTCCTCTCTCTATGCGGGCCCCATCTACCACAAACAACAATCTATTTTGCAGCAGGCTTGGCAAAAGTATTCAGGCATCGTCCGGGGCTCAGATGTGGTGCTTCGGACCTCAGCCCAATGGCGGATCATCATCAAGCGCTGGAAACGCAAAGTCCAGCTTTAATGTAGACGCTGCCAATCCAGCTGAGGATCGCACGCCATCCGGAGTGCAGGTTTATGGGCAATCTGAAGTTTCCATCGCTGGTGTCGGGCCTTATGTTGTTGAGGCATGGAATGATGCTACCGGGTTCTTCTCCCCCTGTCCCTCACCGCAGAATAAAGAGGAGCTGACCGGCTTTGGTTTTTCGGCTGACGGTGGCAAGTCTTTCGTAGATGAGGGCGGCCTGCCGAACACGAACTGCGCGACAGATGTCTATTTTGGCGACCCGAGCGTCGCAGCATGGGCACCTGGAGGCACAGCCTACTTCTATATCAGCAGCCTGTACGACAGCCCGACCTTCACCGGTGTCTCTTATCTGGCGATGGCCGCTTGCCAGGCGACCGGGACCGGCACAGCGGCGACGCTTAGCTGTGGCCAGCCGACGATCATCACAGCGAGCACAGACTGCACCTTCTATCCTACTTGTAGCTTCCTTGATAAAGACTTTCTGGCGATCGATCCTGCACACGGCCGGCTATATGTAGCCTATACAGAGTTTGGGTTCTCGGGCGGCCAGACGGAAGGGCAGATTGAGCTGGCTGTGTGCGACATTGGCACGCCCAGCGGCGGAATTGGGCCGGCCGGTGGCACACCGGGTGCGCCGGTCTGTGAAGGTGGTATACCGGCGCCTCCAGGGGGCACGGGCACCCCATACTTTATCGTGGCTCCAGGTCCTACCTGCGAGAATGAGGGCGCATACCCGGCGGTAGATATCGCCACCGGCGATGTGTACACAGGCTATGAGTTCAACTGGGCAACAAACTTCCTGACCGGCGCGCCTTGTAACTCCATACCGACAGCGAACGTGCTGGCATACGTGCCCTTCTCCTGTCTGACGCTGACGCCAACCTCACCCTGTAGTGCTCCTGCCGCTACCACGTCCGTCAGCGTCGTCTCGCTGGACGCGGCGTTTATTCCCGGCTATAATCGCTTCCCCGCGAATGACTTTCCACGCCTGGCAGTGAGCGATCAGGCGGGAACGGTGAGCATGGTCTGGAACGATGCGAGCCTGCACGTGCTGGGGGATATCTTCTTGCAGAGCTTTGATCTGGCAAGCCTCACACCGGTACAGAGCGTACCGGTGCGGCTCAATAGCGATACGAGCGGTGGCCTGCACTTCCTACCAGCCCTGCGTAACGTTAATGCCGCGGGTAATCTGAACGTTTCATGGTATGAGCGCTCGTCGCCGACTACAGCGCTCACCAATGTCTTCGCGGCGCTTAACGTTAACCCGCGCACAACGCGGACGCCGGCGCATAACATGCGGGTGACCACGGTTGCCAGCGACTGGACCAACACCTCGTCGGACATCATCCCTAACTTCGGGGACTACACTGATAACGATGTGATTGCCACGCCGGGTGCCCCCTATACGGGAGCCACGCTCTACATCGCATGGTCCGATGGGCGCATCGGCGAGCCACAGCCTTTTGAGGCGCATGTGACGACCAGGTAGGCCACCAGACGCAGCAATTTATCGCTGTTGATGAGTGCCAGCATCGTAGATGGCATCCTGCGGGCCGACCGGCTCTTGTCTAGCCAGAAGGGGCGAGGTGGTGATCAAAGGCATACTGGTAGAGGTCGTTGGCAACCCATACCTGGCAGGCGCCTTCACCACTATGCTCCTTGGAGATGGTGATGACAAGCCGGGCCGGTCCGCCACCAGGGGCCTGGTCGTCCGGCGCAAGGGAGATCCACCACGCCTGCGGCAGTCCGCTGTGGAGCTGGCCAGTACCGGTCTTGCCCCCCATATATACAAATGTCTGATAGGGATAGACACCATTGCGCTGGAGACCTGCTGCCCCTGTACCATAGGTCGCCACAGCCCACATCGCTCTGCGAATGCTGGCAGCGGTCTGTGCGCTGAAAACGGGCCCCCCGCCATACATCACGGGCGATACCGGTGCTACATCGTTAGGATTGACACCATGAGGCACCACCTTCCAGACGACGTGCGGGTCCCACAGGACGCCATTGGCCGCGACAGCACTGGTGATCTCAGTCATAGTTAAGGGAGAGATGAGAAGCTGGCCCTGGCCGAAGCCACTCGATGCGAGCAGGTTGGCATCGAAGGTTGTTGGCTGACCATCAGTAGTCGGATTATAAGCGCGGCTCTGCGTATAAGGGGCATCAAAAGGCACGGGCGGCACATTGCGGCCAGGGATAGCGATGCCAAACCGGCCGACATAGTTGAGCCATGTTTGCGCGCCCATCTGTACAGCCAGGCGAGCATAGGCGATGTTATCACTATAGGCGTATGCTGCCTCGACTGAGAGCGGGAACGATACCACACCTCGCCAGTCGTTGAAATAATCGCTCCATACCAGGTGCTGGCCGTTCACTGTGAAGTATATCGCCTGGTTACGGCTGAAGGTAGTACCCAGCGAGACCAAACCGGTATCGAGCGCAGCGGCCAGCGTGACGGTCTTGAAGGTCGAGCCGGGAACATAGAGGCCCTGGGTGGCATGATCGAGCAGCGGGGCATCAGGGTCACTGGTAATTTGCCGCCAGTAGGCGGGATCGTCAATCCTATTGGGATCGTACGCGGGTCGGCTCACTAACGCGAGAATCTCGCCGGTGCTGGGGTCCTCGACGATAAGAGCGCCAGGTGGATTGCTGCCAGGTGGCTGACAGACACCGCCCTCCAGGGCGGACTGATTATAGAGATTATTTGCTGCTTCCTGGAGCCGCAGGTCGATAGTCAGATAGACATCGGCACCATAGCGAGGCTTATGGAGCAACCGTGCTTCAAAATCCTGTAAAGTTGTGCTGTATTCGATACCAGCAAGCTGATCGTTATAGGTTGCCTCAATACCCGCTGTGCCATACTTGTAGCTAAAATAGCCAAGCAGAGGGCCAAGGCCAGCCTGGACGGCCACGGGATTGTAGACGCGGCGATAGCCACAGGTGGCATTGGGATCGGGGACCGTCCTGGCCAGCCAGATACCGTTACGGTCGTAGATGGTACCGCGCAGCGGGACTGCTTTTGGTGGGCAACTGAGGGGGGCATAGGGACCCTGAGCCAGCACAGGGCCGTTGAAGAACGCCCGGTTACTCACCTGAATATAGGCAGCGACGGCGCTCAGTGCAACAAAGATGACGATGAGCACATTAACCAGCCGGCGAATGTCACGATTGATTCTCTCCCGCATGGGTTATGCTCCCTCGGCTCGATTTCGTAAAGCGGCTTAAATCACAAGCATCTGAACCATGCTCAAAGGATACAACAAAGCAGGCCATTGTGCCGCCTATGCACCACTATGTCCTAGCATGCCAAGTACCAAGACGATTAGATGCTGAGGCTCGGTCACGACATCCTCCTGGTCCTTATTCCTGGCCCTTATTAAGGAGCTGGAAGCTGCAGCTGAATTGAGGAAACACGGTGTGTGTGGTCAGTCGCGTCGGCAGGTTCGCCCGCCCGCCAGCGATGATCGCCGCGCGGCTACGAGAAGCCACCCAGGGCAGGTAGATTCATTCACCCGCTCTGGCTGGCAGCGCTTTATCTGGTTCTCTCGCCGATCTACAGCGGCTTCTACTCAATAAGCGGCCCCTGCCCTTTTCTGGGGCAGGGGCTTTATCTCCCACTCCTCACTGGACTGTTACTTTATCAAAAAGAGGCTACTCAGGGCAGGATATCCATACTTCCAGGCTAGAAGTGCGTGCGCAGGTACTGGATTTGCTGTGGCGTCAGATGCTGGTGTAGCGAGCGAGGAATCGTGTACTCAGGATGCATATGCGGTGCGCTATATGGATAGAGCTGCTCGAAGTCGCCAGCGATCACTGAATAGCCAGTATCGTTGCAGTGGACATCATTAAAGATGCTGCAAATCCAGGTATATGAGCAGATGGTACCACTGGTGAACTGCGGATAGATATCCACAACAGGGATGCCATATCGCGCGGCGTCCGTCTGGATGATCTGGTTTAACTGCTCCACGTACGGGATTGTGGAGGGATACTGGCTGATGTAGGGGTCATAGTAATCCATGATGAGCAAGTCACCCTGACCATGGAGCGCTGAGACCAGGTTGCTATAGATAATTGGCAGATTCTGCTCAACATTCGTAAATGCTTGCTGGGCACAGCTCTGGTTAATGTTGCCGTTACTAAAGCAGCTGAGCAGATCGTTTGCCCCCATATCGAGCGTTACCGGGCTAACCTGTCCGGGATGGGCTGCGATAAAGTTCAATGCAGCCTGCATCTGTGAGGGCCAGTACCAGTTTTTCACCAGGAACTTGAAAGGGCAGGTATTAGTGAGGAAACTGACACTGGTCTCACCTGGGCAGGCATAGTTGGTGATCGAGAGGTTGCCATCGGTACTTTGCAGATAGGCATAGAAATCATCGTTGTAGCCATCATCCCAATTGAAGTCTGGTTGGTAACCATAAGCCAGTGAGTCACCGAGAGCCAGGTAGTAGGTCTTAGGACCGACAAAATGTGGGTGGACGTGGAAAGGATGGGTGGACGCAACAGCCGGTGCAAAAACGAGCAGAGACAGAACCAACGCTGCGAGAACTGGGGCGATACGGCGCGCTGCGAAGTGTGCCAGCCTTTGCATGGGGTTACTCTCCTTTGAGTCGGTGCGCCTATAAGGGGCGCGGGGTCCGTGTACCTATAGGGGCCGCTATGGTCGGGCCAAAGACTCAGGGGCCAGGTACGCAATGGCGATCCCGGCTGTAAAATGGTGAATACTCTGCGGTACTAATTATACCAGAGTAGCGGCGAAATGTCCATAGAGCAAGCGAATCTATCCGCTGATACTCTCTTGGGAGCCCTGACCTGTTCATTGAAGCAACACTGATAAACACTGATACCGGTACCGAGCTACCCTGAAATGCTCCCACCGCTCTTGGCGAGGCCCCATATCGTTTGCCGTATGCCAGGCCCTTTGATATCATCAGCTTTTCCCACCAAACGCAGCCAACGCAAGACTTCGCCAGGACAGGCGTTATCGATCTTCACAGGTCGTACCGGTGCGCAGCGGCACCAGGACTAGGATGGCGGTAAAGGGAAATCTGCCGGCTGCCCTGGGTAGCGTGTCATACCGGCGGCTGGTCCCAGCTCCGGTTCGGGAACGGTGAGCATGCGGGCCTTATGCGTCAGCGCTGTACAGATGAGGTCAACAGCGCCTTCCAGATCGATGATGCCTGTGTTGATGACCAGATCGTACAGGTGCGGATCGTCATGATTGCGATGATAGAGCGTCTGTATGTAGCGTGCCCGGGCACGATTTTTCATGAGGGTGCGCGCCCGTGCTGCTGCTTCACTCAACCCTTCACGGCGAGCCACATATGCCACACATTTTGTGAACGGTGCTACAATCCGAACATGGAGCGCATCGCGTCGGTTCTGAAGGATAATCTGCCCGCCACGGCCAACAATGACGACCTCTCCTTCATCAGCCAGTTGTTCCATAATCTGTTGGAGCGTTTGATAGTAAATCCGTGTCGTGATACCAGTTTCGGGTGGGGGAACAGGGAGACCCTCCGGCGCGCCAAACTGGAGGCTATTAAGAATGCGGGCGATGAAACTCTCGCCAACCTCATCATGCGCCTGTGCCTGGCTGATCGGGATACCTGTCCGGTATGCAACTTGCGCGACGATTTCATGATCGATTAGACGCCAGCCGAGGCGCCGTGCAAGGCGTGCAGCAATTTCACCGCCACCGCTGCCATACTCACGGGAAATCGTAATGACACGCATGCCAGGTCCGGTTTGTTGCGTGTCGTTCATCCTAACACCTCCTACAGCTTTGCCTTGCGGAGACGTTAGCTTCAAGGCCCAGAGCTTTTACCCGCCGTCCTTTTGCCTGTCCATCTCCTATCTCCTATCACATGCCAGTATGTTGTAGCCAGCCTTCCGGTACAGTCATACTGCCGCGCCATTGTAACCGGGGGGCACTTTTATGGCACTGGCTCGCTGAGCGGAGTTAGCGGTGGTTGGCGGCTGGCGCGGACGACCAGAAGCAGGCTCGCCACGATGAGGGCGCCGCCCAGAAGGGTTGCCCACGTGAGTGTGTCATGCAGGAGCCAGACGGCGATGAGCGCGCCAAGGAGCGGTTGAATGAAGAGGGTGGGAGCTGCCGCCGATGCGTCGACCAGCGAGAGGGCACGGAACCAGAGCCAATAGCCAATGACAGTGGCAATGACCGCCATGTAGAGGACAGCGAGCGAGCTGACGAGTGAGAGGTGGGGCCAGCCACTGTGGGCCACGGCGGCGATGCCTGCCGGTACCCAGAAGAAGAGGCTGCCAACGATGGTTGCACTGGTGATGAGCAGCGGTGATAACTGGGCAAGCGCCGTTTTGCCTTTAATGGTATAGGCCGATTCGATGAGCAATGAAAGGATCACCAGCAGGTCTCCCAGGACACGCATGCTGCCACCACTACCCAGGTTGGGAGCGAAGCCACGCTCAACTATCAGGTAAGCGCCAGCCAGCCCGATAATGAGGGCAGCGACGCCGGAGCGCGTCACCCGCTCGTGCAGGATGGTCCAGGAGAGCAGGGCAGTGAAGAGCGATTCGGTGGCGATGAGCAGGGCAACATCGGAGGCGGTGGAGAGTGCCAAACCGGTGTACTCGAAGATTTTGTTGAGGACGAATCCCAGTAAGCTCAGTTGCGCCAGCATGAAGAGCGAACGGCGGTCAAGCGGTATCTGGTGGCGAGCACGGATCAGTACGGGCATAAGCAGCAGGGCAGCAATGGTGAAGCGCAGGGTGTTGAGTTCGATGGGTGAAAGCTGGCGCAGGGCGATCTTGCCAGCGGTATAGGTACCTGCCCAGAATACATTGCCCAGCGCCAGCAGCACGAAGGCTGTTCCACGTGAGCCTGATGTCTGCCCTGTCGCTTTTTCCTGTTCTACCGTTGCCGTCATACTGCTCCTTTTGTCCGTGCTATAGCCATTTCACGCTGACTTTCTGGCGATCTGCATGGCAGATTGTGGCCCCTGTTTCGCTTGTCCCACGAGATGATACAATATTTTGGCGAGAGAATAATGGGCTATGCATAGTCAGCCTGGTAGTGGGTAAGTTCTGTCATTGGCAACCATTGGACTCTGTTACGAGAAGGAGCGTTATTATCATGCCTTCCCCGGAGCATATCCAGCACTCCCCTGCTCCTTCAGCTTCATTAGCAGGCTCCCAGCCATCCATGCGAGCACGCATTGGTCTGGTGATTGAGGCACGCGAGGCCGCAGCAGCAATGCGGGCGATCGCTGCTGCTGAGGCGGCTGGAGTTGAGCAGGTCTGGATGACCCAATCGCCACAGACGCTGGATACACTGACCCTGTTTGCTGCTGTGGCGACACGCACGACACATATACGTCTGGGTACAGCGATTGTGCCAACCTATCCGCGCCACCCCTTGATCCTGGCCCAGCAGGCGTTGACTGTGAGTGATATCGCGCCAGGCCGCCTGCGCCTGGGTGTGGGTCCAAGTCATCGTCTCACCATTGAGGGGGTATATGGCCTGCGACAGACGGCCCCACTGGCTCACTTACGCGAATATGTGGCAGTTCTACGGGCAGCTCTGTGGGAGGGCCTTGTTGAGTATCGTGGCACCTATTTCAATATCCAAACCCCTGCGCTCCGCACAGCACGCACACCGATATTGATCTCAGCGCTACGTGCGGGCGCATTTCGCCTCGCTGGTGAGATCGCCGATGGCGCAATCTCCTGGGTCTGCCCCGTCCCATACCTGTTGAATAAAGCTCTGCCTGCATTGCGGGCGGGCGCCGAAGCAGGTAACCGTCCTGCGCCACCACTGGTGGCGCATATCCTCGTTGCCTTCAGCGAGGACGAGCAGGCAGTCCAGAATGCGGCGCGTAAGCGCATTCAGCACTATGCTGCCCTGCCCTTCTATGCCAGGATGTTTGCCGATGCCGGCTTACCTGTAGCAGCCGATGGCACGGGACTCGATGCATTGGCACGTGCACTGGTGATCTTTGGCGATGGGGCTGCTGTGGCACAGCAACTTACCGAACTGCTGGCGCAAGGATTAGATGAGCTGCTGGTGTTGCTGGTACCGGTGCAGGACGCAGCACGCGAGCAGGCGCAACTTATGGAACTGATCGGAAGTATCCGGTAGCGTCGCCAGAGCGCACTTCCGCGGCAGATCAACTCATGGGGTTGACGGCGCTGATGCATCTGCCGTAGAATAACCGGTATAAGGGGGCGTGTTATTCGTCTGGGGGTGTGCCTCATAGCCATTGTTATCACTGTATCTTTGCAGGGGCATGCCTTTTGTTACTGAGCACGCCAGAAAATAGGGGCGACCATTTTAGCTGTCTTCCGCGCGCAGAGATGCGCTCCGCGACCGCAGCGCGGCGGGCAATAGTTTTGGGGATAGCGAGCGCATTATGAGCCAGATACTTCTGCCACCGCCTGCACAACCTGAACCCAAGCCGCTTGCGCCTGAGGAATCGACATCTGCGGTTGTGGTTGCTGAGCCACGCCGTCCCCGTTACGAACCTGAGCCAGTCAAGCGTCCTTCACGCTTCTGGCGTGCCGTGAAGTGGCCGATCCGTAAGTTGCTTAAAGCTATCTACCTGGCTGGCCGGGCTATTCGCCGTCACCGCATCATTGCGCTGGTGGTTCTGGCTATCTTGCTGCTTGGCGGTGGCGGATACTTCGCCTACCATGTCACCCAACGCTCCGGACCGGTTGCAATATTTGGCAATCCAGGGACAGCAAGCCAAAATGGAACCAGCAATACCCCTTTCACCATCATCATCTCGTCGTCGTTACCGCCGCTCTCGCCAGGGGTAATTGACTGGCTGCATGCCCACAAGACATATAATGGTCAGGAATTATGGGATGCGCTTAGCCCGGCGCTTCAAGCTTCGCTCAAACAGCAGGGCATCACAGAGAGCACGGTTCAGGGTCAGTTGAATCGACAGCGGCAGCAGGGCATTGCCTATGACCAGTTCATCTACACCGGTGGTTATCTGGCTCCCAACGGCACAGCGAACTATACTGTCCAGGTCGTTATTTCGGTAAACGGGCAACAGAGCGAGCTGACCTGGTATTTTGTAGTGGATCCCAACAACCAGATTCTGGCATTTCAGGATCTGACACTGCAAGGGCAGCCATAGGGTAGGGGGTATTCCGAGTGGCTAAATATGATGAGCTCGATAAATCGATAGACCGATCGCTGGATGACTTCGGGCGCTTCTTGCGCCACAAGTGGTGGCTGGTGCTGTTGCTTATTCTGCTCATCTGGTGGAGCGCGGTCAACATTGTGCCGCAGCTCAGCGTCCCGTCGCCGGGGGCGATTCTGGCCTTTGTGGTGCAGGCCGGCATCCTGATCTTCTTCATTCTGGCCCAGTTTGTTGCCCTCTTCTGGTTCCTGGGTCGGCCACGCATTTACTGGGTCTTGCCTGGTGAGACTGGTGTGGGCTTTGATGACTATAAGGGCAATCCAGAGGTGCTGGAGGCTGCCCGGCGCATTGTGATTCTGCTGCGTGGGGTCAAGAGCTTTAAGGAGATGGGCGGCGAGATCAGTCGCGGACTCCTTCTGATCGGGCCACCGGGAACGGGTAAGAGCTACCTGGCACAGTGCATCAGCACCGAGGCGGGCGTGCCGTTTGCCTATGCCAGCGCTGCTAGCTTCCGGGCCATGTTCGTCGGCATGGACGTGCTGATGATCAAGAATCTCTACCGTAAGGCGCGACGGCTGGCGCGTGAGTACGGTGGTTGCATTATCTTTATGGATGAGTTCGATGCGATCGGGATGTCACGGAGCAGCCAGAACGGCACGATGGCCATGGGCGGTGGGATCATGGGCTTCTTCGGTGGTACCGGTGGGCTGAATGAGCTGCTTATGCAGATGGACCCGCCACCGATGGACAACACGTGGTGGAAGAAACTGCTGCGCACCATTGGCCTCTACCACGGACGCAACCAGCGTGAGCCGGTGCTCACCATCGGCGCAACGAACATCCCGGAGGCACTTGACCCCGCCTTGCTGCGGCCAGGTCGGTTTGACCGCAAGATCATTGTAGCGCCGCCCAGCGATGCACACCGGGGTGAAGTTATTGAATACTATCTGAACAAGGTCCGCCATGAGGATATTCCTCTGCACAAGCTCGTCTCGGATATGATGGGCTATACACCGGTGGCGATCAAGCATGTGATCAACGAAGCGGTAGTGATCGCCCACTTTGACGGGCGCGACAAGATCACCTACAAGGATATTTGCGACGCGCGTGAGACCCATGAGCACGGCATTCGTTATCCACGCACTCTCTCAACGCTGGAGAAGCGACGGCTGGCCTACCATGAGGCCGGACATGCTGTCGCCCAGATCAAGCTGCTGCCGCGCTATCGTGTGACACATGCGACCATCGCCAAGCGGCTGGGCTCGACGGGCGAGGCATTCGTGGCCTATAAGCCAACAGAAGAGATTGTGACCCAGTCAGCGGAGGAGGTGTTCGCTGAGATCCAGACACTGCTGGCGAGCCGCGCATCAGAGGAGTTGTTCCTGCAAACGCGGCTCAACGGGGTAGGTGGGGATCTGCATCGAGCAACTCAGCTCGCCATCCAGTATGTCACGCACTGGGGCATGGGGGATATCTTCTTTTCAGCACCGGCCACTGCAGCACCTGAGCGCATTTATACCGATCCCGCGCTCCGCCACGAGGTTGAGATGCTGCTACGCCAGGCATATACGGAGGTGCGCGAACTGCTTAGCCGGCACCGGGCAGCGGTGGTAGCTGTGGCAGAGGCGCTGTTAGAGCGCGAAGAGCTGGATAGCGAGGAAATCCTTGAACTGATCCGGCGGGCAGAGGGCCCCTCACTGGATGGGATCGCTGCAGCGGCCATCGCCAGTGTGGCACCACCGGATAAGGCAGCATCGCCGGACGCCGGGATGAACGGGCATGCTGTCACTCCCGAACGGGTGGTGGAAGGGGAGCTGGCAGATGCACCGGCGTCGCAGACGACCCAGACTCATCCTGAGATGAGCCAGGCTGAGCCATGATATGGTGACTCTTCGCCATTTTTGCTGAAGCCTGCTTCAGTAACGCTGGATTTCACCTGACATACAACAGTATAGCCTTAAGGTAGCGGTCCTCGGGGAAGCCCGGCAGAGTCGGGTGGTCCAGACTGGGACCAAATGTGGCGATAATCTGCGCGCTACGCCCTGCCCGTAGGAAGGCCTGCTGTACTGCTCTTTCGAACTCATCGTAGCTTACAGCGCCAGAGCAGGAGCAGGTCAGTAAGATCCCGCCTGGTGTGACGACCTGCGCTGCCAGTGCATTCAGACTCTCATAACCACGCAGCGCGCGCTCCTTCGCTGCCAGGTTCCTGGCAAATGCTGGTGGGTCCACCACAACGATATCAAAGTGCAACCCTGCACGAATTGCCCCCTGCAAGTAGCGTGTTACATCACTGTCGTGGAACTCATGCCGCTGCGGATCATGCCCGTTGAGGACGTAATTGCGCCGTGCCAGTTCCAGCGCCGGAGCGGATGAGTCCACATTTACCGTACGTAGGGCTGGATTGCTGGCCAGAGCGGCAAGTGCGAAGCCGCCTGAATAAGAGAAGCAGTTGAGGAGCGATGATGCTTGTGAGGCCAGCTCACGGATACGCGCTCGTTTCTCGCGCTGGTCCAGGAAGAAGCCCGTTTTCTGGCCCGACAGCGGATCCACTATATAGCGCACGCCATGTTCGCAGATGATAATGGTGCCGGGGACGTTGCCCCAGGCAATGCTCGCGCCGCTTACCGACAGCCCCTCGCGTGCACGAATAGAGATGTCATCGCGCACAAGGATACCTTCTGGCCGGATCGCCTGCGCCAGGGCAGTGATAATGTCCCTGCGTTGCGCCTCGACGCCGGCTGTGTGGAACTGGGCGACCAGCCAACGACTGTAGCGATCCACAATCAGGCCGGGCAGGCCATCTGCCTCAGCATGCACCAGCCGATAGGCATCCACATCCGGCGAGAGCAGCCGGCGCAGATTTGCAGCCTGTTCGATGCGTCGGACGTAGAAGCCAATATCAATGGTTTCGTTCCTGTCGCGCGTGAGTACTCGGAATGCCAGACTGTTGCGCGCATTCATGTGCCCGCGGGCCAGCCATTCGCCGTTGCTTGACGCAACGTCTACCACAGCTCCAGGTGGAATGCCGGGCGGCAGCTTCTGAAAGGCGCCAGAGAAGAGCCAGGGGTGGCCGGCGAGCAATGGATACTCACGGCCAGGCCGTAGCTGTATAACAGTGTAATCGCTGGTCAGACTGGACATGCATCCCCTCGCACAGCAGACGTGCACCTGTCTTGCCTATTATATGTCACATTTGCTCCATGCCCAGACATTCGGTAATTAGAAAGGGGGGTGTATATCAGTGTCAGATAACCCACAGCTATCTCCTGGCAATGTCCCCGACAGGGAACCAATAAATAGCATGGAGCAAGCGATCATACCGCTTGACGACGCAGACGAGAGGTTCCCACGCCTGGTATCCGCCAGGAGACCACGGCACGTAACGCTGTGGCATCGCATCACAGTAACCGGGCTGGTACTGTTGATTCTGCTCGCAGTTGTGCTCAGCGCGGGCGGGCTGTGGCCACAGGTGGGAGCAGCATGGCAAGCGGCGCATGGATGGTTGCACCTGCCCAGAGTGGTTGTGCAGTCACCTGTGCCCTGGGCACAGGTCTGGGTGGATGGGCATCTGGCTGGCGAAACGGACACGCCCATTGCACTGGGGCTGGGCAAACATACCATCACTGTGCAGGCAACCGGGTTCGCACCATACACGCACCAGCTTACCTGGTGGGAAACGTTGCAATCCATGCATACAATGCTGGCATTCTATGCGCCTGCCCGGACCCTACCAGGCGTGATTGCCCAGATGGAAAGAGCTATCAATCGGGCTCTTGATGCTACCTATGGGACCACTATTCCTGTCGCACCAGGCGAACCCTATGCACCAGGGCTTGTGACGCGTGTGCCACTGCAAGCACGGCTCACCGTGACAATGATTACCGATGGTCCGCTGTTCACCTGTACATCAACGTCTGATCCGACCTGCCAGCAGCAGGTAGATAGCGGGCTGGCCGGGACGCCGGATTGTCTCAGGCCACTACCAAGTCCCGATACCCTCTGCATATCACCCTATCTCGCGCTCCTGGGCCGGTCAGGATCCAATAGCCCGGATGCTATAGTGAGCGTGCGCGCTGAGCTGGTGGTACAGTTCCGTGATGTCTCCACGGGACGCCTGGTGCACATTACTCTGGTGCCTGCTGCCGGCTACCAGAACGAGCTGGTTCAGATAGGGCCAGGCCATAATGGCTGGCAGGTTGCAGCGACCTTTGTCGACGCCAGTATCTTGAGCGATTTGCAGACACAGGCCGGGGCGGCAACACTCCAAGCCCTGCTGCCAGCCGATGTAGCTAGCCAAATATATCCCTTCAATACGGTTGCCCTCAATCCACCAGGCGAGGGTATTCTCTTTGAGACAGAATTGCTTCCGCCGGCCCCAGCCATCCTAACCACCTGGCTTTTCCATCTGGGCATGCTCTTTGCCGTGGATGCGGGCGCTCACCAGGTTACGCCAGAGCTACCGAGGGTGCCGCCGGCGCTGATCCCATTAATACAGCAGGCATGCAGCATATGCCTTGGGTAGCAGCCAGGATGCTATCATCCTGCATATGGAAGATGGCGAGCATCAGACATACTGGCAGCAAGATGAAGAAGGAGGTTGGGGGCTTCCCCAACCTCTGGCCAATTTAGAAAAGCCTGCTTCAGCGCTATTTGGGCTAGCGGACCGAACTGCGCAGGCGCTGCCAGGCTTCGCGTGCTTCTTCCACCGAGCCCTCATCCTCGATGGTCGAGATGTCACCAGGGTCTTTATCGAGGGTCACGGCTTTCAGCACGCGGCGCATGATCTTACCGCTGCGTGTCTTCGGGAGCATCTGTACGAAGTTGAGCTCCCCGAATACGGCAACCGGCCCTAGCTCCTGGCGGGCAGTGGCAATCAGCTCTTGCTTCAGCTCCTCCGATGGCTGATAGCCCTGACGGAGCACCACAAATGCTGAGATGACCTCACCACGTAGTTCGTCCGGTCTGCCAGTTACACCAGCTTCGGCAACTGCGGGATGGCCCAGCAGCGCGGTCTCGACTTCGATCGTGCCCACACGGTGGGCAGCAATGTTCATGATCTCATCGGCTCGCCCTTTGAACCAGTAGTAGCCGTCCTCATCAACAGAAGCAGCATCGCCGGTAAAGTAGACGCCGGGGATGCGCTCCCAGTAATCGGCACCATAGCGCGCTGGTTCGCCCCAGAGCGTCGCAGTCAGACCGGGGAATGGACGCTTCAACACAACGATGCCCTGCTCGCCGACGGCGCAAGGCTGGCCATCCGGCGTCATCACCGCTGCCTCAATTCCTGGAAGCGGAATGCCCGCTGATCCGGGTTTGATCGGCAGCAGATCAATGCCATAGGGATTGCCGAAAACAGGCCCTCCGGTCTCGGTCTGCCACATATGGTCAATGACCGGAACGCGATCCTTGAAGACCTCCTTCTGGAACCATTGCCATGCCGGTGGGTTTAACGGCTCACCAGCGCAAACGACGCGCTCAATCGATGAGAGGTCACAGCCGGCAGCAGCCTCTACGCCATAGCGCAACAGCAGTCGCACTGCTGTTGGGGAGGTAAAGATGCCAGTGACATGCTCACGTGCGATAATTCGGTAGAACATCTCGGCACCGGGATAGTCCAGCGCCCCCTCGTAGGCAATGGTAGTGCAGCCGGTAACCAGCGGCGCGTACACGATGTAGCTATGGCCGACAACCCAGCCGATATCTGATGTAGACCACCAGATATCGGTCGGCTTGAGGCCAAAGCACCAGAGTCCCTGGCTATAGATGCCGACCTGATAGGCGCCATGCGAATGCACCACGAGCTTTGGCTTGGCTGTCGTTCCCGACGTGGCCAGGATGTAGGCCGGCTCGTTGGCCTCCATGACCACATGTTCACTACTCTGCCCGGCACCGCCAGCCAGGAAGTCAGGCCAGGAGATGTCGCGGCCAGCGGTCATGGGCACTGGTGCGGGCGTTCGGCTCAACACGACTACCCGTTCAACCAGGCCATCTGCGTTCTCTACCGCATCATCCACAATCTCTTTTAGCCGGACCTCTTTGCCTTTGCGCCATGTGACATCACTGGTGAAGACGATGCGTGCACCCGAGAGGCGAATACGCTCACTCAAGGCACCGCTGCCAAAGCCGGCGAAGACGACGATATGGATGGCACCAATGCGTGTGCAGGCGAGCATGACAGCAATAGCTTCAGCGCAGGTGGGCATGTAAATGGCAACCCGATCGCCACGCTGGACACCCTGGCCACGCAGCGCAGCCGCGACTTCTTTCACCAGCTCGAGCAGCTCAGCGTAGGTGTAGACCGTGCGCTCACCGCGCTCATTGAGTGCAATCAATGCAGCATGGCCACCCCATCCACGATTGACATGATGGTCGAGGCAGTTGTAGCTGAGATTCGTCTGTCCACCGACAAACCAGCGAAAGGTTGGCGGATCGGCCTCATACACCTTATCCCAGCGACGGAACCAGGGGAGTTGCTCTGCGGCGCGTGCCCAGAATCCTTCAGGGTCTCTCTCAGTGTCTTCGCGCCAGCGGCGCACAATTGGACTGATCACTTCCATAGCTATACCTCCAATGGCGAGCGTGAGGCGTTTCCCTGGCCACCTAGCCGTATTGAGCGGTCGCGGTGGAAGGTGGGGAACGCACCTCCTCCTAGAAAGAACATACCTAGATTATATACCTGATTAAGATATATTTGGGCACAAAAGATCATCACGTGCAAAGAAAAGGGAGCTAAAAGGTTGATATAATGCCTTGCATCTTTGCTCCGGCTGTTGCCGCATCTATCACCCATCATTGCCCCTGATACTGCTATGCTCCGAGTAGCGGTAACGTTACCGGTAATATCCCTCCCTATAATAGATAGCGGATAGAAGGGTTATGCACGCGGGAATGGGGGGAAAGCGTGCCGGATGGGCAACAAATACTCGTTCACGCACTGAAAACGTTACGCCGGAGCAATAGCACGGGGCTGCTCCGGCTTGCGGTGGGTGCAATTACCATTGTGGCCTGCCTGGCGCTGATGGGTATCCTGATGTTTCTGGCGGGTAGCCTGGATCCGCTGCGTAGTGTGGGCGCGCTGTACCTCACATTCGCAGCATACATCGTCTATCGCTGGGGCTGGCCACCAGGCATTCTGGCATTGCTGGCCGGATTTATTCTCTATCGTTTCTTCTTTCTGACGCCAATCTACAGTCTGGGCATCCCCAGTCGGTCCGATACCATTCACCTCACAACACTGGTACTCAGCACAGTACCAGTGCTCGCTTTTGTGCAGTTCACTCGCATACGGCGGCAGGAAGCTGAGGCGACTTCGGCGCGATTGGCAGCGCAGGTAGCGGAACTGCGGCAGTATCATGAGCGCGAGGCACGGCTGCGTTTTCTCCAAAGGGTGCTGGATCAGCTGCCGACTGGTGTGATCATCCTGTCAGGGAGCGATGCGCGCCTGGCGCTGGTGAATCGGGCGATATACACAACTCTTGCCTGTGAATGGCTCGCAGATGAGCCATTGCGGGATTTTGTCAGACGAACTGGCATCCAGGTTTTCTCTGCCGATGGGCAGGCACTCACGATAGATGATCTGGCAGCGATGTGGGTGATCAAAGGCGGGAAAGTGCCCGGCCATCAGGAGAAGGTCGAAGGATCAGTACGGCTGCCATCAGGGGTGACGATTCCGTTGCTGGCAAGTGCAACGATGCTTGATATAGATGTGGAGACAGGCGAGCATCAGGTGGCACTCGTGTTACAGGATATCAGCGCACTCAAGGAGGCAGAGCGAGCAAAGGATGAGTTTATTGCCGTTGCCGCGCACGAACTGCGCACCCCTCTCACGGCATTGAAGGGCTTTACGCAGCTGTTACTCAGGCCGTCAAAGCGACGAGAGGCAGCAGAACTGGTACCATGGCAGCGGAAGGCACTGCAGGAGATCGAGAGCAGTATTGACCGGCTGGAGCTGATGACCAATGATCTGCTGGACATTGCTCGTCTGACGCATGGACATCTACAACTCCGGCCAGGCTATCATGATCTGGTTCAGACCGTACGACGGGTGGTGGCACACTTGCAGGTAACATCGGACATCCACCGCATTCGCGTCGATACCGAAGTCGAGAGCCTGCCGGTATGGATGGATGAGCAGCGAATGGTTCAGGTCTTCCACAACCTTATTGGCAACGCTATAAAATACAGTCCGGCAGGTGGTCCGATCACGGTCACGATTCGTCGGATGGCACAGGAAGCGGCAGCACTGGTGAGCGTGCGCGACCGCGGACTGGGAATCCCTCAGGAGGAACAGGGACTGCTGTTTCGGCGGTTCACGCGGAGCAGCAATGCGGTAGAGATAGGAATCACCGGGACCGGATTGGGGCTGTATCTGTGCCGGGAGCTGGTGGAGCGCCATGGCGGGCAGATCTGGTTGGAGTCCACGCATGGGCAGGGCTCGGTATTTTTTGTGAAGCTGCCACTCAATGTCGGTGGCTCTGAGCTGGTGTCCGCTGTACCCTCTCCTCAAGGTATCAAGAGCCGGAGCAATTATCTTGCTGGCTCTCCCGCCGCCGATGCATAGAGATTGAACCACTATGTACGCTTCTTTCGTGGATAACAGGGCTTGCAGCACAAAAGACTCTCAGGTCTCATGAAGGTATTGCTTACGTTTTCAGTCCCAAAAGCCCATCTCACTCTGTCCTTTCACAGTCCTTGCTTGCGGGCACCGTCATAGGGCTACCTATGAAAAGCAGGTATGCATGCATAGCAGTGTGCCACCTGACATTGGGAGGAATGGGGGGCGGGCATTATCTGCTCCATCTCGCAGGTACTTCTAGCGTGTTGGGGCGTCGCTGTAACTGGGGAGCGAGCTCCTGGTAGATCTTGCGGGCAAGGCGCGGGTGCACGAGATCAGCCTGGATACGCTGGATGCCTGGACCGCTGAAGATGAGCCTCATGCGACCACCAATGCCAAAGAGGGCAGGAAGCTGCCATTGGACTTTTAGCCGCTGCAATTGCCGGCGCGGGATGACGGCGGTGCCATTAGGATCGGGCATCAGACCCATGAGCCAGCGCCGCTCAAAGCGGATCTCGGTGTCGGTGACAATGATGCGCCCGCGCGCACAGCGGGCAATGATCGGTTTGTCCATGCAATATCTTCCTCCGCGAACATAGATTTAGAACCCCAGAGCCACCTGCCGAAGCTATCTGGCCAGTATCATGAGAACAGTGATATCTGCGGACGTATTATCGCACATCTGTTCCCATCCGTAATAGATAAAGGTATACTCGGTAGCTCACTCTTGCGGACTAAACTTGATGCGCTTATGTGTGAGATACCCGTTGTGTTTTACTTGTCCCCTGCGTGAGCCCATAATGGCCGAGCCTTTATGAAAGAGGATTAGCGTATGGCACCACCTATAATAGTAGCGATCAGAATGATGAGGCCGCTGAGGATATTGCCCCGAAGCGCCTGAGCCATGAGGGCGCCATACTTAGGGATGGTGCCATCCGCGGCGAGGAGCGCACGTAGCGGAAACACAATGGGGATAGTCGCAAAGATGGTGTACCATGGGAAGATACTGGTGAGGCCATCGACGATAATGGCCACAGCAACGGTCACCGGCAGAGCTATGCCGACGAGGTGCGCTCGGTCGGCACCAAGCACGGCAACCGGAGTCATTTTGCCGATGGCGCGATCGGCCCGCCAGTGCAGGAAATGATGGAAGTAGAGAATGGCGGTAGTGAAGAGGCCGATCGGGACTGAAGCAGCGAGAGCAGCGCCAGTGATAATACCGGTCTGCACGTAGTAGGTACCAGCAAGGGGCAACAGGCCAAATGAGAGGAAGATGCCAGTTTCGCCGAGGCCGTGCCCAATGTAGCCATAGCGTATAGGTGGCGCAACATAGAAGAAGGCAAGGAGGAAGCCAGCAATAGCCAGGCCAATGACCCAGGGATGGGCAATAGCCAGGATAATGCCGCAGGCCAGGGCGATCGCAAAGAGCGCGAGGGTAAGCCGCCAGTAAGCGGTAAGCGGGAGCCGGCCTGAGAGGAGAAGCGTAGAGCCACTGGGCAGGCTGGTGTCCTCACTGGCTGCGGCTTGATCGGCACCACTCTGGAAGTCAAAAATGTCGTTAACCGTATTGGCAGCTAGATGTGCGGCCAGTGTGCCGATGAGTGTGCCGATGAAGAGGAGTGGATGAAAGAGACTAGTTTTTTCCCAGGCCAGAGCGCCGCCGATGAGCACGGGAATAGCCATTACGGGCAGAACAGTGGCGCGAGTTGCGATAATGAACGTGTTGGCAGGTCGGGATATGGCAGAGCTCATTCTGGCAATCCTCTCTCGTCAAAGACATTCTCATATATAGCAAGGCCGGCAGAGAGATCGGTGACACGCAGCCAGCAAGGGATCATGCGTACGGGGGCAATGGGCACGCGTTTGATAAATGCGGCGGCAGTGGCAGACTTAGCACTAACCAGGGCAATAGCATGGTGCTGTTCGCCCGAGTCGGCGATGATACTGGCTCTGGCAGTTCCCTCCATCCAGATCGTTGGTTGAGGCGGGCCAATGAAGAGACCAATGCGTGGATTCTGGCGCAGGTTGGCGAGCTTGCGTGAGGTAGTGATAAACGTGCCATAGAGGTGGAGCGAGCCATCAGGGCCCCATTCCTCGGCGAAGAAGACACGGGTCACAAACGGCTGGCCAGCGTGTTCGGTAGCAATGGCCAGCGTATCATGTTCGCTGAGCAACCTCTTGAAGGCGTCACGGGTGGCTGGTTCCATGAGCTGCCATTCCTCTGTTTGATTGAACCATGGATAAACGAGCATATGGAAGGTTGACTGCTAAGGGCACCAGGGTATCACGAGGGATGGCTTATTGACCGGCCAATTTTCATTCTCCCTTATACGATATGGTAGCGCGTGACCCGGGAGGTGGTCAAGCAGGCATGGAGCCATAAACCCTATAGCCGAAACCCGGGGCATTCATGGTGCGAACTCAGGGTCAATGCTGCATCTGTCAGCCGAAACCTGTGTCAAAAAGGTGGCGGGCGCTATCAGGCAATAGTATCGCAGCATCAAGATGCCTAGTAACCGACAGTTTCCTCAATTCTGTCGGCCATTATCAGATAGCCTAAAGTCGTTGGATGAACGTTCGGCGGATTCCATATACACCACCAGGTATATGCCTGATCGGTATTGAGCGAGCAAATGTGGTTCATGTTAAATGCTGACCAGATATCCACAAAAGGAATTCCAAACTGTGCTGCATCCTGGGCCAGATGTTCGTTCACCTGTTGCGAATAGATAAGCGCATCAGGGCAGGGAGATGGCGCGTGGTTGGATGGCGGTGGAGGAGACGCATAGTTGTGGACATCATAGTAGTCGATCAGGATCAGATCGCCTGTTCCGTGCAAGGCTTGAAGAAGCGCGGGCAAGATGGTCTGGGTGAGATTCTTATCGAGCATTGCCAGCTGACTGTCCCATGCGAGGGTATTAAACTCACAGACGTTGCGGTCCCAAGTAATGTGCATCTCATCAGCGCCAATGTCGAGGGTGACCGGGCTGACCTGGCCATAATGGGCCTGAATGAACGCTAGAGCTGCCTGCAACTGCGTGCCAGTATAGGGGTTATGCACCCTGCCAGTAGAGCAGCCGGGCTGGGAAATCATAGCCATGCTGGTCTCGCCACCACAACCATAGTCGATCAGACTGGCTACCCCATGATCCTGATGGAGTTCCATGAAGAAGTCCTGTACGTAGCCATGGTCGGTATCGCCGTTGGGCTGCATACCGAAGGCCAGGGAATCGCCGAGGGCCAGATAGTACTTCTTTGGGCCAGCCAGTGTATAGGATCTGGCCTTACCATAAGCTGTGATAGCACGGACGGGAAGGCGCGGAGATGCTCTGACAGGAGAGCGGGGAGATAGCTTCATGAGCAAGGCAAGCATAAGCAACAGGATAAGACTGCTAGCAGAAGCAATATAACAGTGCCGGCGGAATGCCATGGATCCTGAGGTGCAGAGATGCATTGTCCTTTCCTCCACTCACCACAACACCTGGCTCCTCGTTTCAGGAATGTATCCATGGAGACTGGGAACTGAGGGCAGGTTTTTTAAGCACAGTTCTACACTGTCTCTTTTGAGACCTCGCTCTGTTCGAGGAGGGGCTCGTTGGTCGCTGAGCTCACGCCCACGAACTGTATTCTCCTCGCTTAGATATTATCCTCCTTTCCGCCCGGAAGAGGGACAGCGATAGCGGGCGAAACGGCCTCTCATTCTCAAGGTCATTTCGCCCGCCTGGTCTTAACTAACAGAAAAATTCGGTGAGCGTCTGGGTAGCGCCACTACTATTTGTGGAGGCACCAACGGTCCAGAGGCTGGTAGTGCCCGGGACACGAGAAATCGCGGTAAGCACATTGTTACCTGACCCAACATTGGGGCTGGAAACGACGCTCAACGAGTGACCATTCCAGTGCTCGATGAGCGTTTGCTCGACGCCACTGCTATTCGTTGAGTAGCCAACAAACCAGATATTGCTTGATGAGATGACGGAAACAGCGCCTAGGACATTACTGCCGGACCCAACATTGGGGCTGGAAACGATACTCCACTTTGAGCCATTCCAGTGTTCAACCAGCGTGCGGAAGGTACCGGAGAAAGTCACCGAGAGGCCAACAGCAACAAGGTTGGTAGAGTTAATTGCGGCAACTCCCGTAAGTACGGAACTAACACCAGTGCTGGGACTGGAGACGATGCTCCAGCTTGAGCCATTCCAATGTTCCGTAAGTGTGAATTGCTGGCCAAGGAAGTTGGCATAGGTGCCTACAGCCCAGACATTATTGGGGGCGATGGCTACAACCCCAATAAGGTCATTATTGTGGGAGCCATTGTTAGGGCTGGAGACAACGCTCCAGCTTGTGCCGTTATAGTGCTCCACGAGTGTTCGGTCATTGCCGCTACTGTCGGTAGAGCGCCCAACAGCCCAGACATCATTGGCTGAATCGGCTGACACAGCGAGCAGGTCGTTATTACCAGATCCAACATTCGGGCTGGAGACAACGTTCCAGCTCGTGCCGTTGTATTGCTCAATCAGTGTCTGATCCACACCACTGCTATTTGTGGTGCGTCCCACTGACCAGACATCGCTGGCCGAGACCGCCGTTACACCGAGGAGATCATTGCTTCCCGAGCCGACGTTGGGGCTGGGAACGACGTTCCAGCTCGTACCATTGTACTGCTCAATTAACGTCTGATCGGTAGTACTGTTCACCGCCGAGCTGCCAACGGCCCAGACATCACTGCTGGAGATGGCTGCCACGCCGATGAACTGGTTATTGCCGGTCCCAACGTTGGGACTGGAGACAACCGTCCAGGACCCGCAGGCGGGTGCCGCAGCAGCCACCGGACCTGCGCCGATCACCAGAGCCATGAATACGCCAAGAACAACCGGGATCTTCGCATACCTGATAGCACATCTCACCATTGCCGATCACTACCCTCCTTTTTGCGCTCAAACATACTCGGTTGCCATGAACATGCCACACATTGCATGGACCACGCCTGCTATCTCAGCCGCCGCGATGGCCGGGTCATGCCGCTCGGCATTGAGCGACAGACAACTATTGGCAGGCTGGCTATGTATGGCTCTGATTGGGCAGGCCCAATATCAGGAGCTGCCTAGTACAAGCGGTTGCTTCTACAGCCGCTGATTATAGTTTAGCTGTCTGTGACAAATAAAGCAAGGACCAGGGACATTTGCATGGCAACGGAGGTAGGAAATCATCCATATTTACGAGGTACTTGCTATTTCCTGAAAAAAGATAGTGCTAGCTAATCCTGGCATTCATATTCCAATTGGGCAGCACATCCCATGATCTCCCAGTGATATGGTCGCTATCCCTCTGTGGCATCAATATGATAGCCAGGCAGTATCCTGTATTATAGTAGCTGCTACAGGCAGGCTGGTATGAGAACGAGGCATGACCCAACGCACACTGCCAGTGCTGTTCAGCCAGGATCGGCGAGTATCGAGCTGATAGTTTCCCATGGGTAGGAGGTTCTGGCGGTAATATCTCCTTATGCACACACGGGAGGGGTTTCTCGCTTCCATCTGATACCTGTTTATATCGTCCGAGCCAGCTATAAGGATGATGGCTGACCCGGACGATGACTACTAGACCAGCCCTCGTGGCACAATATACCAGTAAGCTCGATTAAAGAGCTGCTTCTCCACATGGTAATAGTGGCTTGGTATGGGCGGACGTGGCGGTTGCTCATAGTTGAATACTAACTGTGTTGCTCTGTTGTAGCCTGTCTCCAGGAAGCACATGACTTCTCCGTCATATAATGCCTTCTGGGGATCTGGCTCTTCCGCCCGCACGGCTGCAATCAGGCGTGCGGCCACTACTTTGGCTTCGAAGTGCGCTGCCGAGCCGCTTTTGGAGACAGGAAGATCAGTGGCGTCGCCGATGGCGTAGATGCCTTGCTGGCCTTTGACCTCCAGCGTGTGATGATCGGTAGGCAACCAGCCCTGTTCATCGCCTAAACCGGAATCTTCGATCACTCTGGCCCCACGATGCGGTGGTATCATCACCAGCAAGTCATAGGACATCTCCTCACCCTCCAACGATCGGATGACTTGCTTTGCGGTATCGACCTCCGCCGCATTGAAGAAAACGGTATAGCCGATCTGGCGCTCTTCTAAGAGCGGAGTAACGATCTCCGCCACACTCTCAATAGGGAAGACCCGTGGCAACGGATAGAGATACTGGATCTCTGTGCGCTCGCGTATGCCACGCTGATGCAGCCAATCCTCGAGCAGGAAGACAAATTCCAGTGGCGCAGGCGGGCAACGATAGGGGATGCCGCCAATTGCGATCACGATACGTCCACCGCTAAAGGTCTGCAAGGCGCGGCGCAGGCGCAGCGCACCTTGCAGACTGTAGAAGTCGTGCCACCTGTCCATGCCCTCGCTAAGTCCAGGCAGGTCCTCTGGCGCCAGGCGCGATCCGGTGGCCAGCACGAGATAATCGTAGGCATATGTCGCTTTTGTAGCGCCACCAGTGCCCAGGATTTCCTGCTGGTCTTTATTGCACTCAACCATGAGTTCATGATTCTGCGTGTCGATCCTGGTAACCATCCCCGTCACCAGCCTGACACGCCTGTTCAGCAAGCTGCGCTCCGGGCGCACTAAACTGGATCCGCTACTCCTGTTAAACGGCAGATATAGCCAGCCCGGCATATAGACATGCTGGCCAGAAGCATCGATAAGGGTAATCTCTGCCTCATCGGGGTGGAGCGCTCGCGCCAGCATATTGGCGGTAATCGTGCCACCCACACCGCCGCCAACAATCAGGATGCGCTGTGGCATGGTAGGCCTCCTCTCAATGGGTCTTACGGGCCACAAAGCGCGTATACCCCTGTTCCGGGAAGGCCCCGATAAACTCATGCTTAGCCTTTTGAACCCAGGCGGGAATATCTCTAGCTGAGCCTGGATCACTGGAGAGCACCGCAATCACTCCACCGACCGGTAGCGTCTTCATTCCCCGTATCAGCTCCATGAGTGGACCGGGGCAGAAGCTACCACGTGCATCAATTTCTTTATCCACATTCACGTGAATCAGCTCTGGCATGTTGATCATCTCCTTCGTTCTAGGTGGCTCACAATTAGCAGTCAGCCCTGCTGCCATTACCGCTAGCCAGTGAGCTGGCAGTAGAGGCCAGCAATTGTCGGCTCATTGTCAGCTAAATAAACAGCGTGATACGGCCTTCCTTGGCACGCTCGGCGAAAGTCGCCACACCGGTCACTTCATCAACAATGGGCTCCAGGTCGTCAAGTTTGACATCGAGCAGCTCCATGGTCATGCTGCACGCATAGATCTTCACATCCCCGATCTCTTTGGCGCTTTTCAGGTTCTCCATCCAGGATGGCACCTTCTTAGCTGCCATCTGCTCCATCATAACCGGCGCATAATCCTCAAAATCCTTGCTTACACGGGTATTCATTTTGTAAGCATCCTTGCGGAACGCCAGCAGTCCCCATGTGGTGAGGAACAACTCAACCTCCATCCCCATCGCCGCTGCCCCGGTGGTGAGGATTGAGGCAGCCATCAATTTATCTACCGTCCCTGAAAAGACGATGATAGACATACGATCGGCCATGGTCTCTCCTCCTTATCCTATCCTGTTTCTGCACACCCATTACGCATGCAGGACAATCGTTCATCAGGCGACGTGAGTCGCCGGGAGCTGGCTTGCCACATTGGCGAGCTCTGGTATACCCATTGAACCGGGCAGCTAGCCGCTGAGCCACACAGGCGTTCGTGACTTTGAACTGCTCTTTCTCTCAGGCGGTCATTCGCAAGCCACCAGGTTCAGTACAACGCTCCCGTAAAGAACTATCGGTCATCTGCATCTCACTCCGGTCACAATGCCGGCGCCAGGCATCACTCATGGCTCACAATCAGTTCAATGTTGATAGCTCGCCTGATAGATAAGGCCAGTGATGCAAAATTCTGCTATCTGCCTGCCATAACTGGCGTCTACCTGCTGTATCCATGACATCGCCATTCGCTCTCTTGACATGAAGTATTGTTCATCAATATAATTGATAATAAATGTTTTTATCGGGCGTTTCCGAAAGGCGAGCCAATGGCAAAGGAGCAGCTAATCGACAATCTGCTTAGCCTTTACCACTTGATTCGCCATGCTTCCCATCCATCTAAGCGTGGCGAGATCACTCCAGAGCAGTACTGGCTGCTGCGCCGACTTCACCGGATGGGCTCACAGAGCATCGGGCAGCTGGCAGAAGCGCTGGGGATCACCAGCAGTTCGACCACGACGGCCTGTAAACGCCTGGAAAAGGCTGGCCTGGTGATCCGCGAGCGCCAGAGTGATGACGAGCGTATGGTTCGTGTCCACCTCACTGAGACAGGTCGTGAGCGCATCGCCATATGGGAGCGGCAGCGGCGAGACTTGCTGGCTGCGCTGATTGCGCCATTGGCGCCGCACGAGCAGGATGCTCTGCAAGGTATTCTTATGCATCTCCTGCAAGCGGCAGAGGATACTCTCCGGAAAGAGAAAGAACATGCAGAAGATTATCGAGGTACGTGATCTCGTCAAACGCTTTGGTGACCATACAGCTGTAGATAACGTCAGTTTCGACGTCATGATGGGCGAGGTTTTTGGTTTACTTGGCCCCAATGGGGCCGGCAAGAGTACCACCATCAAAATGTTGACAACGCTTTTGCCACTAACTGCGGGGCAAGCGCTGGTGGTGGGATACGATGTGACTAAACAACCGATGGCAGTACGCAGGTTGATCGGTTATGTACCTCAGGCGCTCTCCTCTGATGGGAACCTGACCGGCTATGAGAACCTGCTCGTTTTCGCCCGGCTCTATGATGTTCCCCGTGCTGAACAAGAGGCACGTGTACGTGAAGCGCTGATGTTCATGGGGCTGCACGATGCTGGGGATCGACTGGTACGCACTTATTCGGGTGGAATGATTCGCCGTCTGGAGATCGCTCAGGCGGTGCTTCACCATCCGCCGGTGCTCTTCCTGGACGAACCAACAGTGGGGCTGGACCCGGTAGCTCGCAAGGCCGTATGGGATCACCTTGAGCACCTGCGCCAGCAGATGGGGATCACGATCTTGCTGACGACACACTATATGGAAGAGGCCGATCATCTCTGCCAGCGCGTGGCGATTATGCACCTGGGTCGGATCGTCGTTATGGGAACTCCTACCGAACTGAAGGCACGCGTTGGTGGGGAAGAGACCACCCTGGACGACGTTTTTACGCACTATACGGGCAATACCCTGGAATCAGGAGGAGGTTTCCGTGAAACAGCACGCACCCGTCGCACCGCAAGACGGCTTGGCTAATTCCGGGCAAGCGTTCATCATTCCCCGAACATCACCGATCGCTGTGTTCATCAACTTTTGGCGCAAGACCTGGACGCTGGTCGGCCTGGAGCTCCGCAAGATTCGTCACGATCCGACCGACCTGATCACCCGTGCGGTTCAGCCGACCCTCTGGCTGCTCATCTTTGGTGAGGTCTTCACACGCATTCGGGCGATCCCCACCGGAAACCTCAGCTACCTGGATTTCATGGCACCTGGTATTCTAGCGCAAAGCGTGCTCTTCATAGCAATCTTCTCCGGCATTGCCATTATCTGGGAGCGGGATCTTGGGATTGTGCATAAGTTCCTGGCCAGTCCAACGCCGCGCACGGCGCTAGTTCTGGGGAAGGCATTGGCCGCAGGAGTGCGTGGCCTGTCTCAGGCACTGATTATCTACGTACTGGCGCTTGCACTGGGTGTGCGTATGAACTGGAATCCACTGGCGTTGCTGGGTGTGGTCATCGTCGTTGTGCTGGGTGCAGCCTGCTTTTCCACTTTCTCCTTAATTATTGCCTGTCTGGTAAGAACGCGAGAGCGATTTATGGGTATTGGGCAGGTATTGACCATGCCCCTGTTTTTTGCCAGCAACGCGATCTATCCTGTTGCCATTATGCCCGGCTGGCTGCAGGTTATCGCGAACGGCAATCCGTTGAGCTATGAGGTCAATGCACTGCGGGCATTGATGCTGGCCGGCGGAGCAATCAATGCCGCCGGGTTGGTAGTTGATTTCGCCGTCTTGCTTGGGGTCACCACTGTGCTCATCATGATCGGCGCGCGCCTCTATCCGCGCGTGGCCCAGTAGATGCTGAGGGAGGATCTGGTATACCCGCTGCATAGGGAGCGCCAAATGGGCATGGGAGCCGGCGAAGGGATTCGAACCCTTGGCCTGCGGTTTACGAAACCGCTGCTCTGCCGCTGAGCTACGCCGGCAAGCCGTCAAGTTGTGACGGCCACACTATACGTCGTTCAACGTGCGTTGTCAAGCCCAGCAATATCCGGCAAAATGTTAGCGATGCTCAGCGGAGGAACCTTTCCTCGGCGGGATAGAGCCAGCAGATGAGAGGGCAAATCTGCTATGATACAAGAGAACCACTCGTTTTCATCAGCGAATCAGTTTGGGGGTCCGCTCCCTTTTGAGTATGAGGAGCTGGCATGACTTCAGAAGAGGTAAAACAGCGCAAGGCTGAGCATGTCGATGTCTCACTGCATAACGACGTTTCCGCACCTCAGGCATCCTCCTGGCTGGATGTACACTTTGTACATCAGTGTCTCCCCGAAGTAGACCTGGACGATATTGACACATCGGTCACATTTCTTGGCAAACGCTTACGATATCCCATCTTGATCTCATCCATGACCGGCGGCCATCCAGATGTCGCCAGGATTAATCAGATCCTGGCACGGGCCGCCGAGGAGTTTGGCCTGGCGATGGGGGTGGGCAGCCAGCGCGCTGGCATTGTCACCAAATCAGTTGCCCATACATATGCCATCGCGCGCGAGCAGGCCCCTAGCGCGTTGCTCATCGCCAATATCGGTGCACCACAGCTTATTGTCCAGGAGCGACATCCTGCTTTTACCCTGGATGATGTACGCACCGCCGTGGCCATGATCCAGGCTGATGCCCTAGCAGTGCATATGAATGTCCTCCAGGAGGCCGCCCAGCCGGAGGGCGATCGACGGACGCGCGGGTGTTATGCCGCTCTGCGCGAACTGACCGGCCAGATTGGCCTACCAGTGATCGCCAAGGAGACCGGCGCCGGCATCTGCCGGGAGCAGGCTCTCTGGCTCAAAGATGCAGGGGTAAGTGCACTGGATGTTGGTGGCGCCGGCGGCAGCAGCATGGCAGCAATGGAGACGTATCGTGCTACAGCACGTGGCAACATGCGTGCCGCGCGCATTGGCCAGCTATTCCGGGATTGGGGTATTGCTACCCCAATTGCTGTGGTCGAGTCAGGGGTTGCTGGATTACCGATCATCGCCACTGGAGGAGTGCGCTCAGGGCTGGATGCGGCGCGCGCACTGGCCCTGGGCGCCACATTGGTCGGGATGGCTTTCCCTTTCTTACGCGCGGCCAGTGAGGGTTATGAAGCGGTATGTGATTTCATCGAGCAGTTTGTCACCGAGCTGAAGGTTGCCATGCAGTTGAGTGGTGCAGCCACAGTGGCCGACCTGCGCCAGGTCGATATAGTTGTTGGAGGCGCCACACGTGAGTGGTTAGAATTGCGTGGCTTCGGCCCTGAACTGCGGGCCATGGCTCAGCGCCGCGCAAAAAACCACCAGAGCAGCCCGGCAGAGCAGGCATAGAGTATCGCTGCAATGCTAAAGGTGAGCGGATAAGCACGCAGCGCAATAAGCTGCCCGCCAGCAACAGCACCTAAGGCCCATGGACCCTGGAAGCTCAAGTTGAAGGTGCTATTTGCAGTGCCCCGGTGCCTTGCAGGCACCGCCTCCATCATGTAGGCATTGAGCACCGGCTCGGCCATGTTCATCAGACTACCACGGAGCAGATATGCTCCTATTGCCAGCGGCAGGTGAGAGGAAATACTCAGTAGTGCCAGAAACGGTAATGAGCAGAGCTCAGTATAAAGTGCGGCACGCACTTTCCCAAAGTACATAGATAGCAGCGGTGCAGCCAGGGTGGCCAGCGCCATCAGGATGGTGCCTCCTGCTGAAATAATGCCATAGAGTGCGATGCTCGCCCCTTGATCTTGCACAAAGTAGACGTTGAAGTAGGGGATAAAGAGCCCGGCACCCAGTCCCAGGAATGCTTCGATCAGGGCGAATTGCCACACCGGCCCAATAAGAAAGGTGTGGATTACTACGCGATTGGCAAGCGGCGCATACCAGCGATGTTTGCCAGTGGCTGACTCTGTAGAGCCAGGAGGCAGCGTAACCGTGTCAGAACCAGCCGATAAAAGAGCAACTGATGCTGCTTCTTTTCCCGGACCTGGCGTCATCAAGAAAATAGGGATGAGTGATGGCACGCCAAGAATTCCAGCGGTAAGCAGGGCAAGCTGGTAGCTTCGCGCGATACTTCCCGGTGCCAGAACGATGCTCAGCCAATGTACAATGGCGGAATGAAGCACCAGGGGCGACTGGAGCCAGCCGGGAAGAAATCCACCCAGAATCGTGCCAATGACGCTTGCTACCAGTGTGAGGGCGGTGTTAAGGCTAAACAGATACGCGCGCTCCTCTTCGCAGCTGTGGTTTGCCAAAAAGGGGCTGGGGACAACGAGGAAAATAGCAGCAACCGCACCAACCACTGCACTGCTGGCCAGCAGCGCAGCAGGCTGACGGAAAATTAACTGTGTGGCGCCCGCAATACCTGCACCGAAGCTGCCCCAAAGCAGGGCATATTTGCCACCGGCACGGTCGACCAGGATACCTGCCGGAAAAATAGCCAGCCCACCGGCTGCTGTGGCAACCAGGAGGATCCACCCAATGAACGCTGTATTATACCCTATGGCCAGCAAATAGAGGTTATAAAGGGTGGCAAAGATACCAACGGTCACGCCATTGAGCCAGTTGCTGACCAGAAACAGGCGGGCGTTGCGTTGAAAGTGCCAGAAATGATGCCAGTAGTCTTGCAACGTTTCCGCCCATCACTCTTAGCCAACCACATGGGGCTGGCGTTCACGACCACTATCCGTCTCTGGTTTGTGATCTGCTCGCGACAGGCTATCAATATCGGCAACAGGCGCCCGTGAACCCACCAGTTCTTGCCCTAAGGGCGTTCTATGTAAAGATGGTCGAGCGGGTAGCTGGGCAGTGGACGGGTGGAAGAAGGCCCGAATAGCAGTACGAATGGCCGTATCCCAGGCATGGAACTCGATCACCGCCTGTATTACCCTGTCGCTACCTGTCATAGCCATTGCTTCGACCTTCTTGGCCACCGGCGGCGCCTTGCCAAGCACCGGCTCCAGCTTTTTGTTGAGCTTCCATATGAGAAAGAGCATCACGCCGAAAAAGGCCAGAAGGACAAGCGCAATGAACATCAAGAAGGCATAGATCAGCACGGTTGAAGCAGTAGCCCACTCTGTGTACCAGGATGGCGGTGGTGGCGCAGTATAGGGCGCCGGCGGTGTCATCACTACAGCTCGCACAACATTAACCATGCCCATTAAGCTCACCTTTCGCCAGCAACTCTTGCCGCCGTTGTTCGCGGCGCTGTGCCCGTTTATATGCTTTACCACGCCCAAGAAGGATACTGGCCATCTGCTGTGCGCCGATAAGCATACTGGCCGTGCGGACGCCGGGCGAGATCGCAAAATCACTGGCTAGCTTGGTTGTCTCACGCACGGTCGTCGTCGTATCTTTCAGCGCTTCCAGAATAGGGATGATCTCGCTCCGCAATGCCAGCACCATTGATGTCAGTACATAAACGGAAAAGAGCATCAAGCCTGAAGCTATCAGGATCATGATCGCCAGCATGATGAGGAAACCATCGCGAACATTCGCCCATTCACCATAGAGCGAAATAAAGACAAATGCCGCCACCAGACCAAAAAATATCAGTAGACCAGCAATGATGCCCCCAACAATCCAGGATCGTTTCACTATATCCGGCTCCTTTCCCGTAAGGATATACTGTGGATTCAGCACCGGCCGGTATTTCTATGCTGAGGCAACTGTGTGCATGAAGTGTGCCACAACATAACTATCTCTCCTGCCCATGCCTGCCCTCGCTAGCACAGAAGGGAAGAGGATTGGCGCCCCAAGGCCGGTGCGGCGCTCTTCCCTCCTTCCTGAGGGCAGGATGTTGATGCTACGTCGCAGCCCCATTCTCACGGGGCTTTGATCCTGAGCTGGCGTTTATCGCTATGGCCAGTTGCTTCTGGATTATACGAGATACCAGTGTTCCCCTACAAGGGCCGGAGATGCTGGCAAAACCTACACAAAAAGCCCGCAATCCAGATAATGCAGGCTTGGAGCATCACAAAGCAGGTCTTTTTGCCCGGACTATTGCTGCGCAGCCAGCGCCTCGTTATACTTCTTCATCAGACGCGACTTGCGGCGGGCAGCGTTATTGCGGTGGAGCACACCTTTGGTACTCGCTTTATCGAGCTGGCTGATAGCCGCGCGGATCGCCTCAAGCGTCATCGGTGCACTCGGATCGGTCGCTAACGCTCGCCGCGCCTTGTTCACAAAAGTCTTAACCGTAGACTTTACTGCTCGATTGCGGAGGCGACGTTTGCGCTCAATACGTACACGCTTGACCGCAGATTTGGTATTCGGCATAATTCTTCCTCAAGATACAAGATGACTTTCAGCAATCGGACTGACAGGATGAGGCCACAAAAAAAAGAATACTGCAGGCCGCAAGCTGAGAACTCGTTCTGCACAGGCCCTGCCTCGTGCATCATCACCCAACCTTTTTCGGAAGGAGAGTGAGCAAGGTTATCCCCTCTGCTACCCATTCCCGAACAGGTCTTTTGACTTCACACCAGGATAGTATATCAGACAGCGAACAGTACTGCAAGAGCTGAGCATAGCGGTATACCAGGCTCTCGTCCTTCCTCCGAAAGCATTCAGGAAGAAGCTATAGAAGACACGGCGATTTGCTCCTGCCCCACTTTGCCTGACATTCCTGTCAGTTTATCTTCTACCTTACGCATGATTCTACAAGTGACTCTGACATCCCTGCTACGGCTTCCTAGAGGGCGAAGCGTGCATGTTATCATGTTATAATACAGTAATCTTGCATAGAGAGCTGGTTATCAACAGATAGCTGCTAAGGTAGCAGGCCGCAATGATCAGCAATCGGCCTGGATGAGTTCAGGCCAGTTGCCAATAGCTTATGAAAGTGAGGATATCGTGCGCCTCGAAGGACATGCACTCAATCTCAAACTGGCGGTGCCGTTTCGCATCGCACGCGAGGTACAATATTATGCCCACAATGTGGTTGTGCATATCCATGATGGCGAGCTGGAGGGGATTGGCGAAGCGGCGCCGTCCTCGTTCTATGGCGAGTCTCAAGAGAGCGTGCTGGCCTGCCTGACCCGCTTCGCCGATCTCATTGGCGACGACCCGTTTGCGGTAGAGACATGCCTGGAGAGACTTGACCGCACCATTGGGCACAATCCGGCAGCCAAAGCGGCAGTAGATATAGCCCTCCATGACCTTGTCGGGAAGCGTCTGGGCATTCCAATTTACCAGCTATTCGGCTTGAGTACCGAACGCATGCCGTTCACATCTTTCACCATAGGCTTAGATACTCCAGAGAAGATGGCACAGAAAGCGCAGGCGGCACAGGCATACCCGGTCCTCAAGGTGAAGCTGGGTACCAATGACGATCTGGCCATTATCCGCGCTATCCGTGAAGTGTCCACAGCGACGATCCGTGTGGATGCAAACGCGGCCTGGACACCTAAACAGGCTATCCGCACTATCGAGGCGATCGCTCCCTATGGCATCGAACTGGTGGAACAGCCGGTACATCCAGCCGATCTGGAGGGCCTGCGACTTATACGCCAGCATGCGCCGATGCCGGTAATTGCTGACGAAAGCTGTGTTACTGTCCGGGATATTCCGCGCCTTGCTGGCTGTGTAGATGGCATCAATATCAAGTTGATGAAGTGCGGCGGTCTGCGGCGGGCGTTCGAGATGATCCACGTGGCGCGCGCACACGGGCTACAGGTTATGATAGGATGTATGATCGAGAGTTCCATTGCCATCACTGCTGCGGCACACCTCTCGCCACTGATTGACTATGCCGACCTGGATGGTAACCTTCTTGTTGAGACAGACCCCTACGCCGGTGTGCGCGTCGTTAATGGGAGACTGGTCCTTCCCGACGTCCCTGGACTGGGCATTACCCCCTTGCAGGAGCCAGCTCCTGCCCACGATTAGCCGGTGACAGGCTTACAACCACCAATGGAGGGAAAAGCATTGATCAATCGTGCGGATGCTTATCGGCTACTCACCGAATACAACACTCAGGACTCATTGATAAAGCATGGCCTGGCAGTGGAGGCAGCCATGCGTGCCTATGCCCGGAAGTTTGGTGAAGATGAGGAGAAATGGGGCATCACTGGAATGCTCCATGATATAGACTATGAGCGCCACCCAGATATCGAGGAGCATGGTAAGGTCGGCGCAGCGATCCTACGCGCCCATGGCTATCCTGAGGATATTGTCTATGCCGTGGAGGCGCACAATGATTACCATGGGCTGCCACGCACCGATCTGCTCTCCAAAACGCTCTTCGCCTGCGATGAGATAACCGGGCTGATCACTGCGACTGCGCTGGTGCGTCCGAACAAGAGCATTATCGGACTTGAAGCGTCATCGGTACGTAAAAAGATGAAAGATAAAGCCTTTGCTCGCGGCGTCAATCGTGAAGACATCATCAAGGGCGCAGCAGAGCTGGGCGTTGATCTCACCGAGCACATCGCCTTTGTCATTGCAGCCATGGCCAGTATTGCCACGGAGCTGGGTCTGGGGACATAACAATGGCGGAGCGGTACTTCAGCGCAGCGGAACTCGCTGATTTTGAATACTGCCCACTCGCGTGGTGGGAGGAGCAGACTAACTCATTAGCTGATCTCACTTCCGCAGAGCTTGCTGAGCATCTGGCCGAATTACGCCAGCGCTACGGCGAGAACGCCGCGGTGCTCCCAGAGTATCAGCTTGTGCAGCGTCTGCTCGCGCGTCACGGCGTCTTAGACGAAGGTCGTATGGCACATAAGGCTCATGCCGAGCAGGTGGCGACACTCGCAACCCGTGGTGCACCGGTGCCACTACCTGTCTGGCGAGCAGCGCTATTGATTGTGGTAATCATGATCCTGATGATAGGATTGCTGCTATGGCTGCATTGATCGGTGCAGTAAGCGCTTCTGGTGGATCCGGGCTGCGTAGCGCGACACTTACCCTCATCATCGCTCTGCTGCTCATCAGTGCGCTTCTGTTGGTGCTGACGCTGAACGAAGCGCGGCGCCGTCGGATGCGCGAACACCAGGCGTTGCTGGCGCAGCTAGGCCTGCCACGGGGAAGGATCGCTTACTGCGACACTGATGGCAAGGGGCAGCCACTTGTGGCGCGCAGCTATCCTCTCACCGGCAAACCAGACTATGTAGTGCTGGCACCCAACGGCGAACCCATTCCGATCGAGCTCAAACCTCATGTCGTTGCCGATAAACCATACCCCAATCATGTGCTCCAAATGGGAGCATATCTGGTCTTGCTGGAGGACCTCTACCCCCAACCACCGACACATGGCCTGCTGCGCTATGCCGATGCAGAGTTTGTTGTTGAGTACACTGATGCACTCAAGCGCAAGGTCCTTAAACGGCTAGAAGAGATGGAAGAAATCTGGACTTCTGGCAATCCTCCCAGGCTCACTCGCCAGCTAGCTACGAAGTGCCGCGCGTGTGCTTTTCAACCGGTCTGCCCCATTGGAAGCAAAACCTCTCAGCACTGATTGCAGCGCTTCATGGCTTGCCAGCATAGCGAGTCCGTGGCATAATGCTTCCTGGCATATGCCATCTCACGCTGGCAGTGCGCCGTGCGAATCCGTGCCAAGGAGGCAACGCATGCGGCTTGACCATGTATTAACTGAGGGCGAAGCTGAAATCATCCTGAAGAAGGCAGGCTTCATTATCACCGAGAACCCTAAAGGCCCCCGGCTTATCCTGCTCGAACACCCCAAGCTGGCAGGTGAGCGTACTTTTACCGTAGAGCAGTTATGCAACTTCGCCGAGGGACTGGCCATTATGCAGACCCTGCTCGAAGCACAGGCAACCACAGCAAGCTAAGACATAGAATACGATAGCCTGCCTTTCCCTCCAATAAGCCCAAAGTACCCTCGCGGCGCCACTGTGTTTCCGGTAGAGAAGGCGCTGGCCGGGATAATTTTGTGATGCAGGCTCAGAGGAGTGTTACCAGGCTAGCAATAGAGCGCCCATTTTTATGGTTGCTTGACAGCCCATGCCTTACATGTTACGCTTCAGTTATACCATAAGGCATGGAACATTTTGACTATATCCATTGGACCGGAGCTTTTATAAGGAGGCCGGGTCATGCCGCGTGGGATAGTGCGGGGGGAGCGCGGTCCTTATCGGGTCTACAGCGATGGCAGCGAACAAGGCGATCGCGCTGCTGATCTCATCCTTGAGCGAGCGGAGCGCGATTTTGCTCAGTTACGCAGCTGGTTTGGCGCAATCCAGCCCCCCTACCTACCACTCCTGATCTCCTGCGTACCTGATCCTGGTGGCGAGCCGCGCAGTGCTGCATTCCATGCCAGTTGTGGCGCTGCCGAGGTGGAGATCAGTAACCTGCAGCCAGAAGCGGCTCCGTTCTTCGCTGCCACGCAATTGATCGAAGCACTGGCCGCAGGTAGCGGTGGCTGGTCCTGCCTGTTCACTCCCGGCGAAGCTCTCTCACAGACATTGGCCTTTGAGCTATACCCAGAACAGGCACCACGCTGGAATAGCGAAATCATCGCCTGGATGAAGGAGGGACGTATTGACTTTATTACCCATAATGGCCGCGATACCAATCTTGCCGCAAATGGCTGTGGAAATCTCTTCCTTCGCTGGCTTCGCTACCAGCTCGGCTTTGAGTGGTCAGCAATTATCCAGGCTGGATGCCAGGCCAGTTGCCTGGGCGACGTCTACCAGCAGCTCACCGGCACTCGCGCAGCCACGGGAATGCAGCGATTCCAACGGCTACTCGCCACCTATTTGCCAGACGAGGAGGCAGCATCTCATCTGACCTATCACAGCCCTTTTCCCGCTGGTGATGCACTCTGTACCCTTACCATTCTGGGTCTCTACGATAGCACGCTCGGCATTCCGGCCGATCCGATGGCGCTGACCTATTGGACCGAGCAAATACGCTCGCGAGCCCTCTCCCTGGAAGATCTGGCTGAAGCATTTATGCGGTCGTCAGGATTGCAGCGGATGCGGGTTATTACCACCTATCGGCGCCTGTTGCTCCGCAATCCAACATCAGAAGAACTTGCCGCATGCATCAATACTCTCTGTATGCCTGGTGGCCAGGAAGCTCTTTGGAAACACCTTCTCCTGTCTGACGAATATGCCGCGACACATCCAAGCAGTGGCAGCTTCGTACGTGGCATCTATCAGGATATTCTTGGCATCGATCCTGATGTCTCGGCGCTCAATGTTTGGGTTAGCGCGCTCGAAGCTGGTTCAGGACGGCAGGCTGTGATCGAATCATTTCTAGTTTCGCCAGCGGCGCTGGACACGATCCTGAACACCACCTATGCCCGTGTGCTGCATAGAGACCCGGACCCCGATACGCGCGCTTACTATCTCACACGTATGGCAACTGGCATGCTTAGCTGTGATGACCTGTTATTGACGCTGCTCCAATCGCCACAGTTGCGATGGCGACTCGCCCGCGACTTTGTCAGCGCCTTATTCTGGAGCATCCTGGATCGCGCACCGAACGCTGCAGAGCTCGAGCAATGGGCAGCAGAGATCGTCGAGGCCGGCGTCTCGCTGAGCGAACTCACCAGAGCTTTGCTCGAATCACCTGAACATCTTTGTCGGCGTATACAGGAGGCGGCCGTTGTGCTCCTTGGGCGCTTCATGTCTGAAGCAGAGCAGCAGGCATTAATGGCAGTCCTCCAATCAGGCTCTTTACGTATCGAACATCTCTGGATTGAACTGATAACCTCGCCGGAATACATCCAGCGGGTAGGGAACGGTGATAACTTTATCACCGCAGTCTATCGTGATGTTCTTGGCCACAAGCCTGATGCAGATGAGCTAGAGCATGCACGAGCCTACCTCGCCAAAAGTGAGCATAAATCATTTCTGCACAAACTTCTGACAAGCGAGGCTTATCTGAGCGCCTATGTCGCTGCCGGCTATCGTCGCTTCCTGGGGCGCGAACCTGATCCCCAGACAGAGGTGCCACTCTGGGTCAGCGCACTGATGAATGAATCATCCGACCTGCTAAAATTCGAGGAGGCGCTGCTGAACAGCAACGAGTTTCGGTACCGTGCCATCAAATTCCGACCAATCTGAACTGAAATTTCATGACTATATGAATGCAGACTCGACTTTGGCATATGCTTTGCTAGATAGCATGCTGTAAAGGTTTGACAGATGGGCGTCGATGAGACGCTCATGTACGGGAAGGAACGCTTTTATGGATGCGATTACCGCATGTGGGACCCAGGATTTCCCTCCGGTCCGAGAAGGTCAAGATGCTTCCTCTGTGCTCAATCAAGCCGCTCAACCCCCAACGACACAGGCGGTGCGATTTCCCGCTCCAGATACGGGTACAGTTGCTTCGCACGGCATTGCCGAGGGGCTCATCGCGCAGCGTGATGAGTTACGCGCACGCCTGGTACGCTTGCAAGGGGAAGCATTGGCAGATGAAGAGGTTCTGCCAAAGTATAGCAACCACCCTGCCGATGAAGCCAACGTCGTGCTGGACCGCGCGGGCCATGAGGCCATTGCACGCGTCCTTCAGGAGGAGCTACAGCAGATTGAACATGCCCTTGCACGGCTAGCCAGCGGAACCTATGGCCTCTGCGAGGATTGTGGCCAGCCAATTCCACCCAAACGATTGGCCGTACGCCCCACAGCGACCCTTTGCGTGCCTTGCCTAAGCCGCCGTGAGTCGCAGGGCAGACGCCTGGCGCCCATTCCACCATCCACCACCCGGTTCCACCAGGGGCGCAACGTGCATTAGGCTCGCTTATGGCTGAAGTCGAACACCACATCCAGACACTCCTTAACCAGATTCATGACCCAGGTATAGCAGCGCTGGTAACCACCGTTCTGCAAGACCTTAACACATCCCGTCTTAAGGGCCGGGGCACCTTAAAGGTCATGCCGACGGAACGACAACTGTGGAAGCGCTACACACTGACCTGGCTCCTGGACAATACCGAACGGGGTATTGCGGTGGCTATTGAAGCCTATCCTGATGCAAGCGGAAGCGGCGATGCTGTGCAGGTGAGCGTGACAGCATGGCGCGCCACGGATGCATGCTCCCCTGAATACCTCCAAGGTCCACCGCTTGATGAGGGAGCATTGCGCCAGGCAGTCGAACGCGCCTACCTGTGGACATTTGAGCCACCACCATCAGGCCGCCGCGAGCGCCGTCTGCGCAACCTGTAGGCCGACGTTTCTGTCCATGAAAACCCTCACCATATGCTCTCCACTGACCGCGAGCTATGCAGCAGAGAATTACAAAAAGAGAGGAGCGGGCTAAACCACATACTGGGACAGGAGGGTGTCAACGGAGGCGAAAACCTGGCGGGCAGGGGACCGGTTTTCGTCTCCGGGGTGGGAGGAGAGAAGGATAATCTCCTGGTTCGCCGCAGCTCCTCACCTGCTCTCCCTCGCAAATCCCATGCCAATAGGACCGGAGCAATCAGACGCTCATATCTTGAAGAGGCAAGCCCCTGAAATGGCCCATAAATAAAGCCAGCGACAAGCGGATCAAAATCTAGTGTATCTGGTTGTACCGGGTTGCAAATAGGGCTCTACGTGATATAATAGCTCAGAACCATAGGCCGACGTAGCTCAATGGCAGAGCAGCGGTTTTGTAAACCGCCGGTTGTCGGTTCGAGTCCGACCGTCGGCTCCTCTGCTTGCTCGCTGTAAAGAAGAAGCCCTACTGTGACCACAAGAACCAGGTGTACCCTAATGCGCGCGAACGAGGTTATCATGCTGCTTCTTGGTACGTTCTTAGTAAGGTCCGGCGGGATCTGCTCAACGGTATAGTGCGGCTGCTCATCCTGAAGCTGTTCCTCCTTACAGACCAGCTGAGCCAGGAAATCCATCTCTATCCAGCAGAGCAAGGCAGGAAGCGCTAAGCGATAGGGCCATGCCGCGTTACTTATACCGATGTGACCGGTCGCAATCACGAAGATCAGCCGTCCACCTTGGATGGCTTTGCCAATCGCTCCTGAACAAGGCGTAAGCTGGCTGGCATATGCTAGAGCGCAATTATCAGCATATTTGCATGGTGCTATTGCTATAGGGAAAATGGACACTGAAATGCTAAAAGAGAACCTTGATGCTCCAAGCGGCAAAAATCGTAAGGTTAAAAGCACTATACTCCCATCGCTGCTTAATCCACAGACCCAGCGAGATAGAAGGCTACTAGATATTGTCGAGGCGGCAGCAGAGGTTTTCCGAGAACATGGCTATGAAGCCGGCACGTTAGAAGATATTGCCGGCCGGCTGGGGATTACCCGTCCGGCGCTGTATTACTACGTTGAGAGTAAGCAAGAGATCCTCGCCATGACACTCAATTATCTGCTCGATCTTGGCCTTGCTGAGATCGCCAGCATCGAGCAACGCTTCACTGAGCCACTCGCACGCCTGCGTGCTTTTATCGTCTCGTTAATCACGATGATAGGCCGCGAAAGAAGCCTCTTTGTGGTTTTCTTTCGCGATAGGGCAGGATTAAGCGATCGTTATCTCGAGGTGATTCTGCCAAAGGAGCGAGAATACGTTAGCTATTTTGAGCGAGCGATAACGGCGGCTATAGCTGTGGGACAATTGCCCGCGATCCCCGAAACGCTGGCTACTCATACTATTCTTGGTGCCTGTATCTGGACCTACACATGGCTCGACCCAGCCGGTCCTATTCCGCTCGACCAGGCAGCTAACAAGATTGCCGAGTTTCTCACTGCTCCACGATTTCCTAAAAATAGCTAGATATTGCCATCAAGAGAGCAGCACCCGGAAATCACCATGGCCTATTGTCGTACCGTGCTGATCAACGAGAGTGATCGTGCATATTGCCTCCCGGCGACTGTTCACATCTTCGATTGCTGTGACATGCCCACGAGCCCGCAATGATACATTTGCGGGAAAGGGAACGAGCTGACGTGTCTGGCCACTGATAATGCGTTCAATACCGGCCCATTGTCGGGCAACCTCATACAGCATCCCTATCACAATCCCACCAGAACCGATTACGCCAGGGAATCCCGCTTCCCGCGCCACCGTTTCATCCAGGTGCACCAGGTTTGGATCATCAAGCGCGACGGAGATGCGTGCGAATGCAAGCCGGTCGAGCGGGCCAGCCTGTATTTCCGGTAGCTCTGTACCCACGGTCACGGAGCCAAGAGAATTAGCGATGTTCAATGTTTCCTCCTTTCTACGAGCACGTTATCTTGTTTGTGTACCTTAATTATGCGCGAATTATGCGCGCACTGCGTTTACTCGCTCAATGAAGAGCATGCGTGAACGGCAGACCAGCCTGCCGCTCTCGTCAGAAAATTCCGTACGGAGCCGCAGGAACTGGCGCATGCCGCCATCATGACCTGGACGTTCATATGCCTCGTCGATCCAGCTGCGCCCGATTACCCGATCAGCTTCAGTCACAACATGGCCGAAGTCGAACTCTGCACCGGCCGCAAGAGTTTTACCCCATGTAAAACCCAGCTCGTTTACCAGGACCTCTCCGGGAATGACAAGGAAAAACAGAAACATGACTGGTGGCACCGGTCGAGCGCGATATCCAGATGCTTGCGCCGCTGCCGTGCTCAGCAAGATGGGATCCTTTATCCCCAGCGCCCGTGCGAAATTCAATACGCTTAGTCGCTCGCCTACCACAAAGTCAACAGGGCCAAACTCACGTCCTTGCAAGCCTTCCAGCCGCATGAACTCTCCTCCTAAATGGGTGTCACCAGAACCAGCATGACCGAAAGCGCCCGAACCAGCACTTTATCAGCGCACGCTGACAGCAGCACCTGATGTCAACCTGGTAACAGAGCCTTTTTTGTCGTTCCATGCCAGTCCGCGGGAGTACCAAAGGCTCGTGGAGCTCGAATTCTGTTGCTATCTGCTCCGCGTCTTCATTGGCCATCACCGGATCTGACATCTGTTGCAGCCCACGCATATCACAGTCATATCACAAACATCTTGACAAGTACCGCCTCCTATGCTATATACTAACTTACTAATAAGTAAAAGTCAAGAAGGGAGATGGAAATGCGTGAGCAGGCTGATCGCTATGCTGCATTTACGCAACATATTGCTGAAGGCGGTAAGGTTGATGCAACTGATTGGATGCCTGATGAATACCGGCAAGTGGTACTTAAGACCGTTTCCTTCCAGGCTTTAGCGGAAGTCGTGGGTACAGTTGTCTTTGCGGAATGGCTGCCACAAGCTCCGACGATCATGAGTAAACTCATCCTAGCAGCAAAGATCCAGGATGAGATTGGTCATGGGCATATTCTCATGCGCGTCTGTGAAGATCTGGGGCTGAGCCGTGAGACCATTATAGAGGAGTATCTCGCCGGTCATCGGAAGGTTTTAGCCTTCTTCCAGTATCATATAGAGGACTGGCATCATTTTGCTATCAACTGCCTGATGGGCACTTGTGCGGCGCTTATCCAGTTTCAGTCGCTCTCTCGTGGCAGCTATTTACCATATAATCGTGCGTTGCGCAAGATCATGAAAGAAGAATCGTTCCACTATCATCGTGCCCTGGACCTTGTACGCACCTATGTTGAACGTGGCACCGATGAGCAGCGTCAGATGATTCAGGAGGGGCTTAATCTCTGGTGGTATCGTAACCTGAGCTACTTTGGTCCCTCAGACCGTAGCCGTCCACAAAGTCCCAGTATGTTATGGCGCATCAAGGTCGACCTGAACGATGAGTTGCGTCAGCAATGGTTGGACCGCATTGTTCCGCTCCTCACCGGCTTTGGTCTCACCATCCCTGATGCACAGCTCCGGCGTGACTCAGAGACAGGAATATGGCTCTATACAGAGCCAGACTGGAATGAATTCCGCCAGGTCACAGTGGAAGGAACGCCTTATAGTATCACAGTAAAACAACGTGTCGAGCAGGAGTTTCATAAACATGAGTGGGTCCGCAAACTCGGACAACCGGTCGGAGCAGTGGCCTGATGGAAGTCTATGAGGTATTTGTGCAACGGCGTAAGGATGAAGCAGCTATGCATGTGGGGAGCATTCGGTCTCTAACAGCCTATCTTGCCCTGCATGCCGCCAAAGAGGTGTTTACACGCCGCGATCAGTGCTATCGTTTGCTGGTCGTCCCAAGAACGGCGATCCTGGCAACAGCCGATGAGGATGCTGATCTCTTCAGCCTGGCATACAGTAAGGAGTACCGGCGCCCAGAATACTTTATTCATAAACGGCTGACAGGCTCATCACGCATGGGATAACCGGCAGCATGACCAAGGAGATACGGCAATGGCAGGGTGCCCTGAATCACTGATGCTGGCATGGGCCGACGATGAATATGTTGTCGGCCAGCAGCTGATCACCCTAACTGGTATGTACGGCCCCGATCTCGAGGAGGCAATTGCTATTGGCTCAATCGGCCAGGATCATCTAGGGCACGCTCTTCACCTCTATCGCCTGGTGTGTCCAGATGAGCTGACGGTTAACCGTCTTATTTATGAACGAGAAACAACAGCATATCGATCCTGTCACTTATGCGATATCTGGCGACCCGACGACTGGGCATTTATCGTCGTACGGCAGTTGCTCTATGATCTGGCAGACTACGAGCGCGCGTGCTGGGCAGGCCGCTTTGATGACCCCTGGCCAGGGCTGACAGGTATGATGGCTCGGGAGACCAGGCTACATATCGAGCACTGGTCAGAATGGTGTCGGCTGCTGGCTCAGGATAACTATGGTCACGCCCGGTTAGTCGAGGCTTTCAACATCACCTGGCCGCTGGCATTTGATTTTTTCGTGGCCCCCGAGCAGGTTCCCGATAGCTGGTCAGCATGCCAGGATGCCTGGGTAGAAGTTGTCCAGGCCATATTCGGCGCTGCTGGCGTCCCTATCCCTGAAGGGACGCCCACAGCGCATATTGCAAGTGGTCGGTCTGGTCGACATTTGCCAGAATTGGCACATCTGTTGTCAGAGGCACATGCCTACCATTTGAGCAGGCCGGCATGGCAATGGGAGTAGGGCTATGTCAGTCAATAAGGGCGCGATTATGTCGGCTCTCGCCGCGGTGGACGATCCCGAACTACCGATCAGTATCGTACAGCTAGGCATCGTGAAGGAGGTAGATATTGACGACCAGGGGCAGGTCCACGTCATCGTAACACCCACTTTCTGTGGCTGCCCGGCCCTGGCGGTGATTGAGCAGCGTATTCGCGAGGCGGTATCCAGTATAGCCGGCGTGAGCAGCGTGTGCGTCAGCTGGCTTTTCGAACCAGACTGGGATATCGATGCTATTGAAGAGGAAGGCATCAATGCCTTAAAGGCTTTTGGCATCGCTGTGCCAAGTCCCACTAGACCGCTGCTTTGCCCTTACTGTGATTCTCCCGATACTGTGCGGGAATCAGCTTTTGGCCCCACGCTCTGTCGTTCGTTGTACTATTGCCGCTCCTGCCACAATCCCTTTGAGGTGATGAAACCACTGGGCACGTGCAGGCGATCGGCTAAGCATGGTTAAATGGGTCATCTGGAGGGCGGGTATGTACAAGATAGCCGTTGATATTGGCGGAACTTTCACAGATGCAGCTGTCCTCGCCGGCAAAGGGGTAGTGATAGCCAAGGCACCGACCACCCCGCGTAATCCTGCTGAGGGGGTAATCGATGCTCTACGTGTTGCAGCGGACGAGTTACAGATAACCCTCGCGGAACTTCTACGGAATACCACGCACTTTGTGCACGGCACAACCATAGGTACGAACACATTAATTGAACGAACGGGGGCAACCTGCGGGCTTATCACTACAAAAGGACACGAAGATACGCTTGCCATGGGACGTATCTTCTCAAAACGAGCTGGACTTAGCGAGCGGGAGATCATCCATATGTCCCGCCTCAACAAACCACTTCCATTGGTTCATCGTCAGCTTGTAAAGGGGATTACCGAACGGATAGACTATGCTGGTGCGGTTGTAGTCCCTCTACAGGAAGATGATATTTTACAGGCTGTCGATGAATTGTTGGCGGCAGGTGTAGAGGCTATTGCGGTCTGTTATCTCTGGTCATTTGTCAATCCGGCTCACGAGATACGGACCAAAGAGATCATCCATGAGCGCGCTCCAGACATCTTCGTCACGATCTCCAGTGAAATTTCTCCACGTCTGGGTGAGTATGAGCGAACCGTTACTACTGTTCTCAATTGTTACCTGGGACCAAAGGTAAAGCAATACCTGATTAACCTGAAAGACGATGCTGCTCATCTCGGCTATCAACAGCCGCTGCTCGTTATGCAATCAGGTGGAGGCGTTGTTCCCGCAGAAACAGCGATGGACATGGTAGTGTCTACCATAGACTCTGGACCGGCTGGCGGCATTCTTGGGTCTCGGTACTTTGGCGATGCGATTGGCGCCGACAATCTTATCTGCACCGACGTTGGTGGCACATCATTCGATGTTGGGCTTGTGTATAAAGGGGGCGTGCAGCTTGAGAATCAGCCAGTTGTCTCGCAATACGTCTATAACACCCCTAAAATACTGGTCAAGTCAATCGGAGCTGGAGGTGGCAGTATTGCCTGGCGTGACTCACTCGGTTATCTGCATGTTGGACCACAGAGCGCAGGTGCACAGCCCGGTCCCGCATGTTACGGCCATGGTGGCGTTGAGCCGACTCTGACAGATGCCGATCTTGTCCTGGGATTCCTGAATCCCGATTTCTTCTTAGGAGGACGGCAGAAGCTACGGGTAGACCTGGCACAAAAAGCCCTCGAGCCCCTTGCCGCGGCAATGGGCATGGACGTGACTGAACTCGCATGGGGCATTGTGCAGATTGCCAACGCGCAGATGGCTGATCTGGTTCGGCGAACAACCATTGAGCAAGGATATGACCCCCGCGATTTCGTCGTAGTGGCATATGGTGGCGCCGGACCCATGCATGCTGTCTTCTACACCGCCGATATCGGCGCGCAGTACTTGCTCATCCCCCATGAAGCGAGTGTTTTTTCTGCCTTTGGTATGCTAAGCGCCGATATCGTGCATACGTTTGATGTCTCATATCCTATGCGATCGCCGCTCCCCCATCACGCTTTCGAACAGATAAACGGTATTTTCCGGGCTCTGACTGATCGCCTGCTTGCAGCCTTTGCCAACGAGGGGTATCCCCCTGAGAAGGTGGTGATCCGACGATACGCGTTCATGCGCTATCAGGCACAGGTACACGAGATCGAAGTCGAGCTGCCAGTACGCGACTATACAATAGCCGACGAGGTACTTATCAGCAGGTTGTTTAGTGAGCGCTATGCAGCAATATTTGGCAAAGGAGCTGGATTTGAGGCCGCAGGATATGAGATTCTGACATTTCGTGTAATCGGCAGTGTCGATCCAGGAAAGCCGCAGATCGCATTATCCGCGTACGCGACTGCTAACAGTCCAATAGCGGCATTAAAAGGTACACGCCCTGTATTCTTTGGCGATACCTTTATAACAACCAGCATCTATGCTGGAGATAAGCTAAGCGCTGGACATCAAATAAGAGGGCCAGCAGTTATTGAGCGAATGGGCGATACCATCGTCATTCCACCAGGCTATGAGGCGGCAGTAGATCGTTACGGGAATATCCAGGTGAGGCAACCGGCTATGGAAGGAGCTGCTACGATATGGATAGCACATCGACAACAGCAACCATAGATCGAATAACATTTGAAGTACTTCGGCACCGGTTCTGGACTATCAATGATGAGCAAGGCCTTTTAGCTGCACGAATCTCAGGGTCGCCGGCAATTTATGAAGCGTACGATTTCAATGCAGCTATTATGGATGCAAATGGGGATACGATATTCGTCGGCGTCTATGTAACGATGCTCGGATCCTGCTTAGATGCGGTGATCAAAACCGTACAGGAACGATTCGCAGGCCGCATTTATGATGGTGATATGTTCATCACCAATGACCCATGGGCTGGCGCCATGCATATGAATGATATTCTGGTGGTCACGCCAGTCTTTTATAAAGATGAGCTCATCGCCTGGACAGGCATTACCATGCATGAGATGGATGTCGGTGGCCCGGTTCCGGGTAGCTTTGTGGTCGGCGCGCAAGATGTGTTTGGCGAAGCTCCAGTGATCCCTCCCCTCAAGCTGGTGGAGCGTGGCGACTACCGGCCGGAAGTCGAAACACTGTTTCTACGCAATACACGCACAGCTCCACTGAATGGGCTGAATCTGCGGGCGCGTATCGTTGCTCAAGAGGCGACCCGTAAGCGCTTGCTGGAGATCGTGGAACGTTATGGATGTGAGGCCTTCAAGCAGGTGCTGCGTGGCATTAAACAGCAGGTTGCCGAAACCGTGCGCATGCGGCTCCGCGAACTGCCTGATGCAGTTTGCAAGCATGTAGCGTATCTGGACCACGATGGCAATCAGGACACACTCTATCCTATCGTGCTGACCATGACCAAGCAGGGCGATCACCTGGTATTTGACTTCACGGGAACGGCTCCTCAGGCCCCTGGTATGATCAACTGTGCCAGATCCGGTCTGATCGGGGGTGTAATGAGCGCCGTGCTGCCAATGCTTTGCTACGATCTGCCATGGTCTACCGGTGCACTTACCGATATTGTAGAGATCCGCTCTGAAGAGGGAACGGTCAACAATGCCCTCTATCCAGCAGCGCTTTCAATGGCGACCATATCGGCAAGCTGGATGACTGGGAACCTGGTGAACATCTGCCTTGGCCGCCTGTTCGGCCTCTCTGAACAGTATCAACGAGAGGCGATGGCTTGTTGGTATCCTGGATGGCATGGCTATGTGCTTGCCGGCCTTAACCAGGAAGGCAAACCTCTGGCTGCCATCCTTATGGATAGCGGCGCGGGAGGCGGTGGCGCACGGAGCGATGCGGATGGTATTGATACCGGTGGCTATCTCTGCGCGATCTCCTGTGCACTGGCGAATGTTGAAACAAATGAACGCATTTATCCCATCTTGACAATTTATCGGCGGGAGCGCGGCGAGACAGCAGGGTATGGGAAGTATCGTGGTGGCATGGGGATCGAATTTGCGCTTACAGCCCATAAAGCCCCTATCCCCTTGACTGAGATCGTGTTCTCGACAGGTACCACCTATCCAGCTGCTGCTGGTTTGTTTGGCGGATTTCCTGGTAGCGTGCAGCGTCATCTGGTGGTGCGGGAGGCAAATATCGACGCTGTGCTCGCATCGGGATTTGTGCCGACCAGCCTCGAAGAGATTCATGGCTCGCAGGTGGATGTCCTTCCTGGCAAGGGGTCAACAGTCCTCCGGCCAGGAGACGTTCATATCGCTTTCCATAGTGGTGGCGGAGGCTATGGGGATCCGCTAGAACGCAGTATTGCCCAGGTTGAACAGGATATCCACAGAGGTGTATGTTCCCCTGAGGTAGCACGACAGATCTACGGCGCGGTAATCACATCCTCAGGATCTCTGGACGTGGCAGCAACTATGCAGCAACGTGATGATATTCGGGCACAGCGACTTGCCGAGGCTCAGCGACTTCAATCTGCCGCTGAAGCGAAGCAGACCTTCGCTGTGCCTCGTGAAGGCCAGCGAGTCGCAGAAGCATTCCTGTTGAGTCGTGTCTCTGATGAGGTTCTGACGCTCTCCTGCATTCGCTGTGGGTATGTTTATGGGCCTGCCACTGGTGATTGGAAGCGCGCAGCAGCAATGCGTGAGGTAAACATTGAGACAGTATCGCCACTCAATGTCTATGGCAAGTTAGATGAATTCGTCCTACGACAGCATTTCTGCCCACGCTGCGGGCTCATGGTATCCGCAAATGTGCAGCGACGCGAGGAGCCGGAGTATCTAGACTGGAGGCTACTAGACTCATGACATCATCGCTTGCCAGGGCAGTATTTGATGAGCTGAATACAGCGCTTGCCGACTTTATCCACCGCGAGGATCGGACAGCGTTGCAAGCTAGCCTCTTTGATGTGCCCCGGCGCACTGAGCTCGGAGCCTATTGCTATGGAGAGCATGTTGGCGCATTTATTGCGGAGGTGGCAGCGCTGGCCTCGCCAGAGGATCTTGGGCATATTATGCGCGCTCCAGCGCGGCGCCCAAACTCACTCCACATTGTCGGCATTCCATGGCTCTATCTTTTTGATAGAGAACGTCGGATTCTCAGTGGCGAACCAGAACGGCCCGCAGCAGAACGTGATTACATCCTCGAATTTTGTGGACGGGTCCTGGCAACCTATCGTGGCAACGGATCCTTCGTGCCCCGTGCACCTGCCTGGGATATGCGCATCATGGATATGCCGGATGTCGTTGCCTTCGCTAATACCGCAGAGGTCTGCTCCGCAGAACACAAACGGGAACTCCGCCGTCTTGTTGCGACACTGGAGTTATATGCGTTCGTACTTCATGGCGAGCATCGCGATGGTATCTATGACCATGGTCCATACGAGCTACCCCAGGGAGAGCAGCTCGTGGTGAAGGACTTCACTGATCTGCGTAATGACTTTTTGCCATGGGCAGGACAGCCAGCATGGCTACCTGTGCAAGCTCTCGCTGTAGCCTACATCTTGCCAACAGAGGTGCATTGCCAGTTTGATCTCTGGGGCACAGCTCGCTGTGAGGGGGATCGGTATGAGTGGCTCCGCCGCGCTGCCGTTGTCACCTTCAATGATGATGGGCAGGCACGTCCATTGCCAGCTGATGACTGGCCAGCGTTTGCTGCAGCGGCACAGGCGGCGCAAAAACGCTTATTCCTCACCGTTGCGCAGTGGCCAGCGGAAGAACGCGCCCGCTATGGAGCGCGTTTGTTTGCAAATCACCTGCGTGAGATTCCGCGCGCGCTCCACCTTCCCCAGGCCATTGAAGAGGCACTTATAATTCGTTTTGATGCCAGTGCCAGTGTATTTATGCGCAACTATGGCACATCTGCCATTTCGCCCGTCTGGGCTGCTTTGCGACGTGAGCGACCATTCACACCCATCTATTAAGATGGCTGGAGAAGACAGAAGGAAGGGCATGACGATGAGCTCCATTGGGAACGGCTTGCCTGTAGGCGTGACTGAGTCCTTCACAGGTGTCAGTCGGTTTGTTGGTGATATCGAAGCTGTGTTGCGTCTCGCACAGGCGAATAATTCCAATAACATTCTGATTGTCCCTAACGCCAGCGCAACAGGGGTAGCGCCAGTGATTGCCGAGGTAAAAGGCATCATCTGCATGTCTGGCGGGGTGACATCTCATCTGGCACTCGTATGCAGGGAATTTGGCGTACCTTGCGTCATGCGTGCCCAGCTCAACATAGAGCCATCAATCCTGGAGGGTCAAGAGATCCGGATCGATCCAGATGGATCAATCTGCCTCCTCTGAGCAGTCCGCAGCAGGGATCAAGTGGAGGAGAGTATGACAGATGTGCTGGTCAACGTAGCGTCCCCATGTTCTGCCCGGCAAGCAGCTACTCTGCCGGTACAGGGTGTGGGACTCATGCGTGCTGAATTCCTCTTTTACTCGCTGGGCCAGCATCCGCGCTTTATGATGGAAGCCGGTACGCCAGGAAAACTTGTTGATACGCTCTCTATCGGGATACGCGAGGTAGCGGCAGCATTTTATCCACGCCGGGTATTATATCGAGCGCTTGACTTTAAATCGAATGAAATGCGGTCTCTCGTCGGAGGAACTGAGTACGAGCCTCTGGAAGACAACCCGGCTCTTGGGCTGCGAGGTTGTAGCCGATACGAGCATGATCCGGAGGTGTTCGCGCTCGAACTTACAGCTCTGGCCCAGGCACGAGCGACCGGACTCGACAATGTGCATCTTATTGTGCCCTTTGTCCGCTATCCCCATGAGCTTGAGCGCTGCCGAAAGCAGATGGCCGTAGCCGGCCTCGACAATGGCGCGGTAGAACTATGGGCCATGGCAGAGGTTCCTGCCTCCTTTTTCCTCCTGGCTGAGTTCACACCATTTATTCAGGGTGTGTCAATAGGAACCAACGATCTCACACAATTGCTCTTTGGGGTCGACCGGGATAATCCCCATATTGCCCATCTGTTTGACGATGGTCATCCAGTGGTTGTGCATGTTGCCTGCTCAATGGTGACAACAGCCCGTGCATTGGGATTGCGCACTTCAGTGTGCGGAGATCGCGTGAGCCGCGATGCCCATTTTGTTCGTAAGTTAGTTACTGCTGGGGTTGACTCCCTCTCTGTCTCTCCAGAGGCCGTTACCGCTACACTGGCACATGTCGCTGCTGCACAAGGAAATTTGGAGGCAAGCTAGCCATGGGGTTTGCGATCAACCTTGCAGACGAATATCTCCATATGCCCACAGATCAGCCTTATTGGCGTGAGTCCTTATGGCTTGACGCCTATGATATGTCCCAAGATGTGGGCATTGTCGTCTATATGCACAGCCGCTCTGGCCATAGGCGGGGTGATGTTGTCGTTTATGCTACCCATGCTGGGCAAGAGAGCCAGCGCTTAGAGGCCTGGGATATACCCTGTTCCGCTGTGCACGTCAGCGATAACCAGAATGGCCTTACTCTCGCAAATATCGACTTCCGCGTCACCAGGCCGGGAAGTGCCGTGCGGGTCACCGCAGATACTCCTGCGCTGATGTTCGACCTGGCGTTTGATGCTTATGGGCCTATATTTGATTACGACTGGGTCGACTGGACAAATTCGCATCACTACGAGCAATTTGGCAGGGTAACCGGTAAGATCCGGATGGCCGCCCGTGAGCTCCAGTTTATTGGGAGCGGTACACGTGATCATGCATGGGGAACACGAGGCCAGGTGAACTGGCAAGGCTGGCTTTGGGTAACAGCGCGGTTTCCGACTCGAGCAGCCTGGAGTATCTGTTTCATGCGGGCAGATAGTACTCAGCTGTTTGCATACCTGCTGAATGAGACTGCCCATGAGCTCGATTGGGCCACGGCGGAGATCCGCTGGGAAGCCACCAGCCTCATTGAGGCAAAAATTGCTGGCAGCGCAAAGGGCCACACAATCGATGCTCGTATATACCCGATAGCAAGCATCGATTTATCAGGAAGAGATCCAACAAAGCGGGGTACCTATCTCTATTATTTCATTCAGGTCGAGGATGCGACACTTGGACGTGGTGTCGGCCTGCTAGATATTTTTGCTCCTTTGGGATATCCTGTGCACTTTGCTGCGCGGCAGGAGACTCGATAGTCGACACGAATGTGACCATGTCTGCCGCATGCAACCGGATTGTGCTCCAGAGCCACAGCGTGAAAAGAGCAAGTACAAGCACGAGGAGCAAGGGCATTGAAACTCTACAGCGATTTACAACACAGCCAGAGCAATTTTCCACCTGATAAGATGCGCGCCGTCCAATTTACCCGTGTTGGTGGGCCTGAAGTTCTGGAACTCGTACAGGTCGATTGTCCTGTACCTGGGCCAACTGAGGCTCTTATCGCCGTCACTGCTTGCGGCGTGAATCGTGCCGATGTGCTGGCACGCAGCGGTGCACTCCCTTTTCCCCTGTCACTGCCCCATATTCTCGGCGCCGATGTGGTGGGCAGGGTGGTAGCCCGGGGCGAACAGGCGCATGGGCCAGAAACCGGCTCACGCGTGCTGGTGAACGCCTACTTAGGGTGTGGCGCCTGTGAGTTCTGTCAGGTAGGAAGGAATAACATTTGTACGCAAAGCACGGTGATCGGGCTCCAGCGCCCCGGCGGCTATGCCGCATACCTGGTTGCGCCGCTAGCTGATCTGATTCCACTGCCCTCAACGCTCTCAGATGAGCAGGCTGTACACCTTATTGTCGCCGGTCTTACTGCATGGCATATGTTGCTCGATCGTGGAATACTCCGGCCAGGAGATGATGTCTTAGTAATCGGTGCCACCAGCGGTGTTGGTTCGATTGCGATTCAGGTGGCGCGGATGGCCGGTGCAAGACGCGTCTTCGCGACGGTTGGTAGTAGTGATAAGCGCCGATTCGCTGAAGAACTCGGGTGTGATGAAGTCTTCTTGCATAGCGATCCGGATTTTGGGAAGCAGGTCCGTGCCGCAACAGGCGGTCGTGGTGTCGACGTGGTTCTAGAGTATGTCGGTTCAGCAACCTGGCGGGGCTCTACCACAGCGGTTGCCCGTGGTGGTCGGATCGTCGTATCTGGTGCCCACAGTGGTTTCGATGTCAACACTCAACTGAGCATCTTATCAGCCAAAGAATACAGCGTGGTAGGCTCCTATGGCGGGACACGAGATGAACTGCGACGTCTGGTGGATGCGGCGGCACGCGGCGTAATCCGGCCAGTGATCGCGGCTGTGTTGCCGCTCGAAGATGCTGCTCGTGCCCACAAACTCCTGGAGTCGCGCCAGCACCGGGGCAAGATTGTGCTGCGGGTATCCAGCTGATGCAAGCGAAGTGAGGGGAGAACGGTGACAAGGACCAGTTTACGAGTGTCCCGTTGTGAGCGATGCCACTCTGTCATGTATCCTGCAAAGCAAACATGCAGCATTTGTGGGAACTTGCTGCATGATGAGCAGCTAGTAGGCAACGGGCACCTGGTGACGTGGACAGTTGTTCATCAAGGGCCACCAGGCTTTAGCGCGCCCTATGTACTGGCCTGGGCCACATTGGACAATCTTGGCATCGGTGTCCTGGGTCGGCTCAACGCCCCTCCCGGCGAGTGGCTCCAGCACATTCATGTTGGGCAACCGGTATCTATCTGGGAGGAACGCAATAGCACAGGTCCCGTGCACATCTGGATGGAGGTTACGCATGACTGATGCCTATGTGGCCGGTGTAGGAATGGTCCCTTTTGGTAGGTATGAGGGAGTAAATGAGGCCGACCTTGTGCTACCGGCAGTACAGGTTGCCTTAGACGATGCAGGAGTTGAGGCAAGTGATGTTCAGGCCGTGTTCTTTGGCAATGCTCTTGGGCCGCCTGGGCTCGGTCAACGTACCTTCTGGGCATCGTCGCTGGTTGGCAAGCCAATGATTAATATTGAAAATGCATGTGCGAGTGCTGCTACCGCCCTGGTAGAAGCTGTGGCATGGATCAAGGCAGGGATGGCTGATATCGCCCTGGTGGTTGGGGTGGAGATACTCACTGGGCGTGTGGAGGGGTTGATTCCCATGCCAAGCGATGACCATTATGCCGCACAAGGCCTCACACTACCCGCCCTCTATGCACTGAAGGCTCGCTACCATATGGAGATATACGGGAGTACGCCTGAGCACTTCGCCCAGGTGAGTGTCAAGAACCGCCGGCATGCTGTTTACCATGATATGGCACGATTTCGCCAGGAGGTATCTCTCGCTGAGGTCCTTAGCTCTCGGCCCATCGCAGAACCTCTTACTCTCTTGCAGTGTTGCCTCAATGCGGACGGAGCTGCTGCCGCCATTGTTGTCTCAGAATGCGTAGCGCGCGGCAACCGGCGGGCTGTGCGCATTGCCGCATCGACAATCGGCTCCGGCCTGCGGCGGCAGGACATCGGTTGGGAAGAACAGACGCTCAAGCGGGTAGCCCGACTGGCCTATGAACACGCTGGTATCGGGCCTGAGGATATCAGCATAGCAGAGGTACATGATGCGTTCACGCCAGGAGAGCTCCTCGCTTATGAGCGACTGGGCTTCTCGAAGGAAGGCATGGGGGGCATTGACCTGGAACATGGGCGTTTCTGCCTTGGCGGTAAACCACCCGTCGTTAATCCCAGTGGCGGATTGCTTGCTCGTGGCCATCCACCCGGCGCAACAGGTCTTGCTCAGATCCACGAGGTTGTTCTGCAACTGCGTGGCGAGGCCGGGCCACGCCAGGTTGATGGTGCCCGTGTAGGCCTGACAGCTACCATGGGAGGGAATGTGTCGCAACTCGAGACGAATGCATGCGTCGTGCATATTTTGACACGCTAGGCAGTCGATCGAACAAAGGTAACGAGGGGCAACGGGAAAGGGGGAATTGCATGGATCGTCGCTACTACAACCCGATCATTGAACAGATGTCTCGTGAAGAGCTGCTTGCTCTACAATGGCGTAAGTTAAAGCAGCAGGTAGAATGGGCTTATACGCGAACCGATTTCTACAGAAGGAAATTCCAGCGCGCCAGTATCACTCCAGATGATATTGAAAGCCTGGATGACTTTCGTCAAAAAGTGCCACTGACTACTAAACAAGAGCTCATAGAAGATCAATATGAGAATCCACCATACGGTTCTAGGTGCGCGGTGCCGCCAGAAAAACTGGTCCGTTTTTATTTAACCAGTGGGACCAGTGGACTCGGCCAAGAGATTCATCCATTGACCCGGCGTGACATCGAATATGGGGCGAACTGGGATTATGGCTTTCAGTGGGCCGGCCTTGCCGCTGGCGACGTGTTCGCAACCACCTTGCCCGCTGGTCTGGGCAATCTTGCTGGACCCGATACTGCCATCCAATCAGCCGTCCGGCGTCGATTTAATCTGCTCAACCTTGGCGGGTACACCACCGAACAAAAAATCACCATGATGGAACGCTTTGGCGTGGACTACATCTTCACCGTGCCGGCCTATTTACAGCGATTGTTTGCCGTAGCCCAGAAAATGGGGGTTGATGTCAAGTCCTGGAAACTGAAGGGCATTATGCTGGCGGCAGAGTCCTATCCGATAGAGTGGGGTAATTACATGCAGGAGGTATGGGGTACACGTTTAGCTGAAATGTATGGGTCGACAGCTATGGGCGTAGGCGGTGCTTTCACATGTGAGTATGGGATATATTGGAACGGTCGCCGTGGGACCATGCACATACTGGAACATTTGATCCACGCTGATGTCGTTAATCCGGAGACAGGCGAACTGGTAGCCGATGGAGAAGCAGGGGAAGCGATCCTGACGCCACTTGAACGTGAAGCGATGCCTCTTCTCCGCTTCGCATCAGGTGACAAAGTTGTCCATGTTCCTTATACCAGCTGTCCCTGTGGTCGTCCATTTAATGGCTGGATGGCTGGTGAGGTGGCCCGCCTTGATGACATGATGAAGATTAAGGCTGTCAATGTCTGGCCACAGGCCGTCGATGAAATCATTTTTGCTCACCGCGAGATTGCCGAATATCAAGGTGTAGTGCAGGAGGGAGATCGTGGCACTGAAGTTCTCGTATGGATCGAGTTTCATCCAGAAGTTGATGGAGAACGACGTGCTGCTCTGCTGAGAAACATATCGCTACAACTCCGTAACCAGATAGGGGTTAGTATGCAGGTAGCGGAGGCAACAGAACCATTGCCACGCTTCGAGTTTAAAGTGCGGCGCTGGACAGATAAGCGCCGTGAAGGGCTGCAACGAGTCCTGTATACCGAAAAGTCGGAGGGGCGCATATGATGCAACAACTGAGCGATCCCGGAATCCAGCAACCGCAAAGCCTGCCACCCGAGGTTGAGGGAATAAGGACGATATATGCTCATCTCAAGCAACTCTGCCTATCAGAGAACATGCTGGTGCGTGATGCCAGTGTGCTGATGCTGGCTCTTGCTCACGACGTGCTGCGGAACATTGACGTCGAACACCCTCCTGAGCATCCAGTTGCCTACGAATGATACAGGTTTGGCGGAGGCTCTCATGAATTGCAGACGCCTAGTTGGCAAAGTTGCCATTGTGACTGGAGGTGGGCGAGGCATTGGCCGCGCAATCGGTCAACGCCTTGCCGCCGAGGGAGCAGCTGTGCTATTAGGAGACATCAATCGAGATTCGGCCCTTATGGCTGCCGAGGAGTTGCGTACAACGGGTGCTGATGTACAGGGCGTCTATATGGATGTGATCGATGCGGCAAGTGTCCATACTGCCGTTGCCGAGGCTGTCAATTGGAAAGGTCACATTGACATTCTCATCAATAATGCTGGTATCCAGCGGGATCGGACGCTCCAGAAGATGTCAGATGAGGAATGGGAAGTTGTCATCAATACCGATCTGCGCAGCGCTTTCTATTGCTGTCGCGCTGTGCTACCGTACATGCCAGATGGTGGACGCATCGTATCGATCTCCTCGCGTCTGTTCTTGGGCAATTTCGGTTCTACCAACTATGCCGCTGCTAAGGCCGGACTCATCGGACTGTCTCGCTCGCTCGCACTTGAGGTGGCCAAACGCGGCATTACTGTCAATGTCATCGCGCCAGGAGTAATCGAGACGCCTGGCTTAGAACAGTTTCGCCAGCAGGCGCCGGCAGTTTTCGCCTCCTTCATGAAGGCTACACCGATGGGACACCCAGGTCAGCCAGAAGACGTTGCTGGAGCTGTGGCGTTCTTTTGCTCTGATGACGCCCGCTTCATTACAGGCCAGACATTATTTGTCTGTGGTGGATGGAGCATCCATTCGCCCGCATGGTGAGTCTTGGACAAATATTATAGGCCATTGGGTGGCCCAGCTGCATGACATAGGGGCAAGTGATAGAGATGGAGTAAGATTGAAGGTGCCTCGCGAGGTATAGGATGTCTGATGAAGAGCGGCAAACCAGCGATCGTGGGGTAACTTTGCGCTTTCGCGTTGCCATGATCGACGTAGACGTGGTCCAGATCCATTTTGCAGCTTACTTTCAATGGATGGATCGGGGTCTTCAGGAGATCCTTATGCAACCGGGAGCCATTTCGATGGGGCAGATGCTGGCTGCGGGGTACGGAATGCCGATGGTTGCTATTCGGTGTGCCTACTTTAAGCCTGCACGGCTTGGCGATGTCATCGAGATGAAGAGTCACATTATACGTTGTGGCAGCTCCAGCTTCGACGTGGAGCATATATTCTTTAATGAGCAGGGGGAACGTATTGCCGAGGGCGTCACTACGCAGGTTTTTATCGAATTGGCATCGCAACGCGCCGTTCCTTTACCAGAATGGCTGCGAGCTCTGTGTTCTGAGTCCTCAACGCCGGAGCACACGGGAGATAAACAGGAGGGAGCTATAGCTGATGAGTGACGCAAACTCACTGATGGAGCAGCCGAAGCTTACTGACGTTCGCTATCAGGTCACAGACGGGATAGCGGCTATAACCATTGCCCGCCCTCAGCGACTGAACACTTTTACGACTCATACCTTAGACGAGCTCATCTTGACTTTTGGTATGGCGGGCGATGATCCCGATGTCGGCGTTGTCGTGCTCTCCGGCGAAGGAGATAAAGCGTTCAGCGCTGGCGGTGAGCTCACTGGAGGCTTCGATCCGGATGAAGACCGGCGATTCTTTCGGAGAGCTCTTATGTTGGCAAGCACGATGCGTGGTCTTGGCAAGCCGATCATCGCCAAGATTCGCGGATGGTGTATCGGCGGAGGCAACGAGCTGAATATGCTCTGTGACCTCTCACTCGCTGCTGAGAGCGCGCGATTCGGCCACACCGGCCCGAAAATCGGTAGCACGCCCGTATGGTATGGCATCCAGGGACTTCTGGCCAGCGTCGGAGAAAAGCGCACCCGTGAAATTGTCTATCTCTGCCGTCACTATTCAGCACATGAGGCCGTCACTATGGGCTGGATTAATGCCGCTGTTCCAGATGATGCTCTCGATGAAGAGGTCAACCGTTGGTGCAAAGAGCTATTAGCTAAAGGACCAACATCTCTGGCCCTTGCCAAAGCTGTCATCAATACCTTAACCGATCAAATGCAGAGTTCCATCTCGATCGGGACAGAGGCCGTTCAGCTATTGCATGCTACTCCAGAAGCGGCAGAGTCTGTGGCAGCATTCATCGAGAAACGAGCACCACGCATACGCCAGCGGGGGCAAAGCTGACATCGATCCCTCCGTAGCCCGGGTCTCTAGCACCCAGCAGAGATCTGACAGGTACTCATTCTTCGACTATGCGCTCCTCATCCTGATTGCCGCTCGCTCGGCATGGGTGCTCCGAAGAAGGTCCTCAGATAGCTGCCGTGGTCAAGAATGGCTATTCTAGGAGAAGACCTAGCAGCGAGAGCAGTGGCCTTGGTAAGCTGGCTTTGACCACACCGGGACTACTGCTTAAAGACGGCAAAGAGATCATATGTATCAGGCCCCCGGTCGCACACTCATGATGCTGGTGCATGGTCAGCATGATGGTGATTCACTATACCCTCTTCTCGTGGAGCATGTGCCCGTGTATATATGGCTTCCTCAAGCCAGGCGATGATCTGCTCAATACCGGTATTATCCTTCAGGTTGGTAAAGACGAACGGTCGGTCGTTTTGCATCCGACGAGCATCGTGCTCCATCACCGCCAACGAGGCGCCAACAGCGGCAGCCAGATCTACTTTGTCGATCACCAGTAGATCAGAGCGGGTAATCCCTGGCCCTCCTTTGCGAGGGATCTTATCACCGTCCGCCACATCGATGACATAGATCCACTGATCAACCAGCTCAGGACTGAACGCCGCCGCCAGGTTATCGCCGCCGCTCTCCACAAAGATCAGAGCGAGACCTGGCAGGCTTTCCTCCAGGTCGGCAATTGCCGCAAAGCTCATTGACACATCCGCGCGGATGGCCGAGTGCGGGCAACCTCCGGTCTCCACCCCACGCACCCGTTCACGTGGCAGGACCCCTGCCGCAGCAAAAACTCTGCGTCCTCCTGCGTATAGATATCGTTCGTCACGACAGCCAGATTGTATTTCGGCCAGAGCTGTCGACACAGCCGGTCTAGAAGTGGGGTTTTCCCACTGCCTACCGAACCGGCGATCCCGATACGGTAGGCCCGTGTCACACTGGTCTCTTGCATGAGAGCCCTCCTCGCAGGGCGAATGTCAGAAGAGAAAGTGCCGTTGAGCTATTGGCAATACGATGGCCGGCTCACAGGTGAGCAGCGCACCATCAGCGCGAACTTCATAAGTTTCCGGGTCCACCGCGATCTGCGTGGTTGTAAATCATCTGGGCTTTGCTGATGGTGCGGTAGCTCGCAACAGCCATGACGGTCTTGCGCAGGCCCAGCCGCTCGGCAACGCCGGCTTTCAGTGCAGCCTGAGAGACGAAGGTCAGGCCGATGGCCGCCGGGGCTCTGCCAAAGGCCCCAAACATAGATTGGTACCATACTGGCTGTGGCGCGGGAATGGAAGCATTGGCATCGCCCATTGCACTCCAGACAATGAAGCCGCTCTTATTCCCTTCCGGTGTCATTAAGGCGATGTTCCCTCATCAAGCCCTCAGTGTGCAGCGTTCAGCTATCCCTTTCTGCTCCCCTGGCAGGCCGCCGTCCTTATGCTGGCTGCTGGTAGGTGATCGCTTTATCCCATGATAAAGGGTGGGGAGCACGTAGATCTCTGCTACAGTACATTGTCAGAAATTGGCCTGCTGCTCTTTGAGCAATGTGCACAAATGAAGTGAGGGAAGTAGCATAATGGCATCAGCGGGCTATGCCGCTTGCGGGCTTGGCCGCTGTGAAGCGGGCAGGGCGCACCGTTGATCCTTACCTGCTGCTATCTAGCTGAGGCTTGGTCATAAATAGGAAACCCTCACTGGAGGCTTGCTCCAGCGAGGAGGTGCCACTATCATTGTGGTAATCACATACTACAAGGATAGGAGGCATTCCTATGGTACTCCAAGACTCACTACTTGTCACTTTAGTGCAATTGGTAGATCGTGTGCCCCTGCCTCCCGTGGCAGAGAAGCGAAGGCGAGGGCGTCCACCGGCCTACCCCGATCGATTGTTCTTAAAGGCCTTGGTGATTATGATTGTGCGTCACTTGCACAAGGTGCATGAACTCTTGAGCGTGCTAGAGCAACCCACCGCCGAGATGGGCGCCCTGCGCAGCTTGCTGACGCTGGCGGGGCCTTTCCCCTCTCGGCGGACGTGGGAACGGCGTTTGCAAGCCATCCCCGACACGCTCCCAGCTCAGGTTGGCTGCCTCCGCCGCGCTCTCGTCGACGTGATCGAGCCCTGGACTTCCTGCGGGCGCGCAGTGGCCATCGAGAGCACCATCTTGCGCGCCCAAGGAGGCGTCTAGCATCAGAAGCACCGCGAGAAGGGCGAACGGCCTCACACCTCGATTGACCCGTGGGTCTACGGCTGGAAACTGCACCTGGTCTCGGTCGTGGCCGGAGTCTGGTTGCCGATTGCCGCCTTGCTCACCCCGGCGCATGTCGCCGACAGCGAGCCGGCTCCCGCTCTGCTGGGCGAGGTTCCCGCCGACGTGCGCTTCGTGCCAGGCGATCGTCATTACAATACACCAGAGCTGCGCCAGACCTGTGAGCAAGCCGACCGACTCCTGGTGGCGACCCACTATGGACACTATCCGCACACCGATGCTGGCGTCGAAGTGCGAAGTGCGGCGAGTCTTCCACAAGCTCCGTTCGCTCTCCCTTGAAAATTTTCATGAACATTTCAAAGGCATCTTTGATGGACACGGACAAGTTCCCACCAAAGGCTTGCTGGCCACCCAACGTTTTGCGCTGGGAGCCATCTTTGTCTATCAACTGGCTTTGCTGTATCGCTTTGAGCACCACCTGGACCTCTGCATTGGTCTCAAAGCCTTTCTCAAATCGGCCTGAGCATTTATGACCAGGCCTCAGCTAGCTCCCAAGCTGATCGCCAACGTGCTCTCTAGCGCAACTCATGTGCGATGTGCTCAGCGGACATCCAGGCCAGGGCCTGGATGGTTTCCGTCGGATTCGTGCCTGTAGCGGTTGGGAATGTACAGCCGCCAAGTATATACAGATTGGGCACTTCATGGGAGCGTTGGTAGCGATCAACAACCGAATCCTTTGAATCCTTGCCCATCCGGGTGCCACCGAGGTCATGGCAACTGGCCACCCCCGTTTCGCGCGGCCCGCGCCACGTCCGAACTGCCCCCATGTCCCGCATCAACTCCTCCATGCGATCCTGGAGGAAGTCAATGAGCCGCAGTTCGTTCGGATAGAGATCGTAGGTGATGCGTATGACTGGCTGACCCAGGTCGTCCTTGACCACCGGGTCCAGATCTAAGAAATTCATCTCGTATGCCAGGGGCTCTGGCTGCGCACGCAGATACGTGATATGGTTCCAGTATGCAGTAATAAAATCGCGATAGCGACGCCCCCATGCAGGCACATCAGGTGGCAACTGGCTGGACGCCAGAATAGGTTGGATCTGGTTCTCGGTGCCGATCGTGCCACCACGCAGAAACCCAAGGCCTGTATGATCAAAGTTGTCGCCGTTGAAGTCGTCAATCGCGACGGCCTGGGCGACCGGTCCCATAAACTTGTCCATGGGGAAGTCCGGGAAGAGTCCTGCCACCTCAGGGAACTGACGGGTCATGAAGTACTTTCCCACCTGCCCATGATTGTTGCTCAGGCCGTCGGGAAAGCACCGCGAGGTTGAGAGCAGCAGCAGGCGTACGTTTTCCCAGGTGTAGGCAGCGAGCACGACAATACGTGCCGGCTGGAAATGGACCTGCCCTCCCTCATCCAGATAGGTCACGCCACGCGCTTTGTCCCCCTGGCTCTCCACACGAACCGCCCGGCAATTTGTGCGCAGGTCCAGGTTACCGGTCTTGAGCGCCTTTGGGATCACTGATACGAGGGTGGACGACTTGGCTCCATTATAGCAGCCATACCCGCTGCACCATCCGCAATAGGTGCAGGCAGGACGGCCATCATAGTCTTCGGTGATGATCGCTGCCGGCACAGTGTACGGATGGTATCCGCGCTGCCGCGCTACCTCTCGGAAGCGCTCCCCCAAGGGGTAAGGACGCAAGGGTGGCAGGGGATAGGGACGGGAGCGCATACCCTCAAAGGGGTTACCGTCGGCAGAAGCAGGAGGCTCCTGACCGCGCACGTTGCGGGCGATCCCGGACACCCCGAGTGCATACTCAACGTGATCATAATATGGCTCCAGATCATCATAGGTCAGTGGCCAATCTGCTAGAGCGCTGCCAGGTGGCAGCACCTCCGCGCCATAGCGTCGAAGGGTATCGCTGAGTGCGGTGAAATCGCCAGGCAGGAAGCGACGCGACCAGGCCCCGAAATGAATATCCCCACCGCCAACGCCATTCATCATTCGGCCCAGTGAGAATGTCGCCGGGCCGGTTGGCGCACCTTCCCGGCGGCGCCAAGTCGGCGCCGAATTGTTGAAGATTTTGCCAAGGGTATTGCGAAAGTTGAACGCGGTGAGCTCATCCCACGGGAAGTCGCTATTTGTCCAGCCTGGCCCTGCCTCTAATCCAACGACCTCCAGGCCCTGCGCGGCCAGGACATAGGCGGCAATTCCACCGGCAGCACCCATGCCAACAATGCAAACATCTGCTTCTTGCTCAGAAATCATTGCTTCTTCGCCTCCATAACCCATTGAACATTCTGCCAGCCAACCAGACCACGTACTGGTTCAGGATAACCCAGCAACTTCCAGCCCAGCTTCTCGCGGTTTCCCCCGTAGCTGGGGTCGCTGAAGAGGCCTTCGCGGACATGTGCCACCAGGTAGGTGAAGAAGCTACCGGGAGCGCCCAGCGCGGCCATATCTGGCGCTGTGACCTCAAAATGATGCAAGACGGCATCCTGTTCCTCTGGGGAGAGGGCAAGAAAGGACCTGGTCGTCAAGCGCCATGCTGTCTGCTCCAGCGCCTGCATGCCACGTCGATAGATCTCCTGCCAGGGTGTGTCCAGACAAGAGCCCAGACCACGGATATAGTTTGCCACGCCGATGTCCTGGGTCGAGATTTCGCCAGGCTCGGCCGGAAAGATGCAGGCAGCAACTGCTTCAATCAGGGGAAGCATCGCGCGCCATCCAGCAGTATTATCGGGGGCAATATCGCCATATGCCCGGAGTAGCGCTTCGTGTTTGGCAGCGATGCGGTGAATAGCCACCAGGTCACTATCCGGTACCGGCTGGAGCGGCGCCCGTACTGCTGCATCTGGCAGCCAACCAAGCGCGACCAGTAGCGCTTTCGTCCGTGCGCGATAGTCACGCACGGGCGGGGCAAATAGTACATCAGCGAGCTCCTGGATTGCCTGTCCCAGTTTACCAATCTGCCTATCATGCCGCTCCTGGACAGCCTGCACAAAGGCGCACTGAAGACCAGTGGCCACTGCTCCCAGCCCGATGAGTGCCCCATCACCACCAAGCATGAAGGACTCGGGTACGAAGTTATCATTCCCAGAGAGCACGCTCACCAACGGCGCAGTGCGCCGTACGATGCGCATCGTCTTGAGATAGCACACCGGATCGAAGCTTGCTTCTTTGATAGCCACCACACCATCCAAACGCAGCAATTCGACGAGGGTTTCATCCGGATAGTTGCACCCCCCTAACGACTCCTGGAGCTGGAAGAGCACGAGATTGTACCCTGCTTTACTGAGTGCACGGTGATAACTGAGGATCGTCTCATCTCCTGCGCGAGCTCCACGAAAGGTGGTATGGGGAAAGACAAGAAATGCATCGGCGCCAGCATCCTTAAAACGTGCTGCACGGGCCACCACATCGCGAGTATTGCTGCCGGCCAACCCACAGATGACCGGGATATCAGGGCACACAACCTCTCTGGCAAGACTCACCAGACGCTCCCGCTCGCTATCGTCCAGGAGCGGGCCTTCACCGGCATCTGTGTTAATGGCGACGCCACTGATAGCCATATTTGCCAGATAGGCAAGATAGCTTCTGGCCGCATCCCAATCTACTTCACCATCAGGCGTCATCGGTGTGATGGCAGCTGGAATCAGACCTCGCAATTGCATGTCTGTCCTCTCTTCTCTTCCTTCTTTTTCACTGCGTAGCCTTAGAGGTTCCCAGTTTCCGTCTGCGATCGCTCGTTGTGCCTGGCCATCCGCCGGGCCAGAAAGGCTTCCTTTCGGCGGCGTGATTCTTCCTGTGTTGCTGAATAGGCCGCTGTTACCGCTTCTTGCTGTGCTTGCTCCACTGTGCCGCCAGACAACTGTGCTTTAAGCAAAGCTAGCGTCGCCGGCTCGCAGGCGAGTACGCTCCCCACCAGGTGCTCCAATCCATCTGCAAGCTCAGCCTCGCTGAAGAGCCGATTGAGCAGGCCCATCCGATACGCTTCTCGCGCTCCGATCACGTCACCAGTCAGGAGCAACTCGCGCGCGAAGGCCGGGCCAACTACCTGGAGCAGACGCGGCACACCACCCCAGGCAGGGATATTACCCAGTCGTGGCTCCGGGAATCCCATCTGGCAGGCCAGCGTTCCAATGCGGATATCGCAGGCCAGGGCCAGCTCCAGCCCTCCACCCAGGGCAGCTCCTTCCAGCACAGCGATTACCGGTACCGGTAAATCAGCCAAAGCCTGAAATGCACGGCCGCCCAGGAGGGAGAGCTCCATAGCCCGAGCCGGACTCAGCGCGACCCACTCGTTGAGATCGGCCCCTGCTGAGAAGACGCCGCTAGTGGAGCGTAGTACCACGACCCGGACATCTCTGTCGGCTCGCAGAGCTGCTGCTGTGGCAGCCAGCTCACTGAGCATGACTTCGTTCAAGGCGTTGCGCTTATGGGGGCGATCCAGCCAGATAGTTACGCGACTGTGCCCATCATGCTCAACCTGCAGTGTTTCCATTTACGCACGACCGTTCTGGAATCGGTTCTGGAACCGATTGAATGCTAAGGCCAGGATGATCACGATGCCCACAGCTACCTCCTGGTAGAATGCCTGGACATTGAGGAATGTCAGACCTGCCTGCAAGGTGGAGATCAACAGGGCGCCCACTACTGCCCCCAGCATGCTGCCCTCGCCACCCATAAGGTTGGCACCACCCATCACGGATGCGGCAATTGCAGGGAGCAGCAGGTCAGATCCGGCAATGGGGTCAGCGGCGCCGAGTCGTGCAACAGAGATCATGCCACCCAGCGCGCACAGGGTACCAGCGACCACATATACCGCAGAGGTATAGACCGGCAGGTTGATGCCAGCCAGCCTGGCTACCTCTGTGTTGCCGCCAATCGCAATAGCATATTCGCCCAGTTTGGTGTACTTCAAGGTCGCTGCCGCCAGGAATAACACGGCAAGCAGCACAAGTACAGGAATCGGCATTGGACCGATGGAGCCACCAAGGAGCTCCTCAAATGACTGGGGAATGCCATAGACAGTCTGCCCACCCGCAAGAATAAGCGCGATTCCTGCATAGATGCTCATAGTGCCGAGGGTAGCGATGAATGGAGTGATCCCGATGAGGGTGATGATCAGACCATTCACCAGACCGGCCAGGGCACCAATGATCAGCGGCGCGATCAGGACGATGGCAAACGAAGTACCCTGCGTCAGCAGAAGCCCGGCGGCGACAGCAGAGACGGCGAGGATCGAGCCAACAGATAGGTCGATGCCAGCGGTGATGATAACGAACGTTTCACCAAGCGCCAGAAGGCCTGTAACCACTGATTGCAGGATGATGTTGATGATATTGTAGCCACTAAGAAAGCGGGGACTTAAGGCTGTAAAGACCAGGAACAGGACAATCTCGGCCATCACAATGCCAGTCTGGCGGTACGTGCCGATGCGTGCTGCCTGGCATAATGCGCGGCTGATCGCTCCCGCCGGTCTTCCCTGCGAACCAGTTACCTCTGTAGCAGGCGCCTGCATTGACTCTGCTCGGCTTACCGTGTGCCGCCAGTCGCGGCGATGCGTGTCAACGCGCTCCATCTGACGTAACACGCGCCGTTCTCTCATAGTTTGCCTCCACTTGCATACAGCACAATTGTCTCTTCCGAGGCCTCGCTCCGCGGCAACTCAGCCACGACCCGCCCTGCCCGCATAACCAGGATACGGTCGCTCATGCGTAAGATCTCGGGTAGCTCCGAGGAGACCATCAAGATAGCGGCCCCCTGGGCTTTCAGTTGTTGCATGAGGCGGTGAATCTCTGCCTTAGCTCGAATATCAATGCCACGCGTAGGCTCGTCAAAGATAAAGATGTCACCTCTGGTCATTAGCCACTTCGCCAGCACAACCTTCTGTTGTGTGCCGCCGCTCAACTGACGAGCCTGACGGGTTACCAGCAGGTCTGTGCCGATCCGCCGGAGCGCGGCATGCGCCAGATCCTGTTGCCGTCGACGACTGAGCCATCCAAAACGGGTGGGGAGAACCGGCAAGGTGATATTTTCAGCGACCGACATGCCCAGTACCAGGCCCTGGACCTTGCGGTCTTCGGGGAGAAAGGCGATGCCAGCTCTGATGGCATCTTGAGGAGATCGAATGTGCATATGCTTGCCCCGCACATAGATTGCGCCGCGATCAGCGATATCGGCCCCCGCAATGCACCGCACGACCTCTGTCCGCCCGGATCCAACCATTCCGGCGATCCCCACAATCTCTCCCCGACGCAGTGTCAGGTTAATATCACGGAATACGCCGCTACGAGTAAGCCCCTCGACACGCAGGACTTCCTCACCGACCATACCGAGCCGGGTACCATTATCCGACTGAGCTCCATGCTCTTCTAGTTGACGGCCAACCATCATACGAATGAGAGTAGTATCTGTGAAGTTCTCACCGCGTGTAAGCGTGCCGACCAAATTGCCATCGCGCAGAACCGTCACACGGTCGGCAAGCTCGAATACTTCAGGAAGACGGTGTGACACATATACTAGTGCATGGCCACTCGCCTTGAGTTCGCGAATTATCGCAAAGAGATGCTCGGTCTCTTGCATACTCAGCGTGGCAGTTGGCTCATCCAGAATAATCACGCGCGCATCCATGGCAACGGCACGAGCAAGCTCGATGAGCTGCTGCTGTGCCACGCTCAGCCGTCCCGCTGGCGTCATCGGGTTAGCTCGGAAGCCGAGCCGGCGCAAGGCTGCGCTGGCCCTGGCACGAGCAGCCGCCCAGTCAATTATGCCCACACGGCTCTGCTCCCAGCCTAGCACAACGTTTTGAACCGCGCTCAGCTGCGGAATGAGACTGATTTCTTGATGCACCATGGCTATGCCATAGCGGATGGCTGTGGCCGGGCTATGGAGAACGACCTCTTTCCCCTGAATCTCAATGGTTCCCTGATCCGGCTGGTGGGCCCCAAACATGATCTTGAGGAGCGTCGACTTGCCGGCACCATTCTCTCCCACAAGCGCATGTACTTCGCCAGGAAACACGGTCATGCTCACATCCCGCAGCGCTTGAGTTCCGGGAAAATGCTTCCATATACCTCGGAGTTGCAGTATAGGAGTTGTCGCCACGATTCTGCTCTCTCTTCCATCCAGCGATCCGCCAGCACTGGGACGGTAAATCATCTGGCAGTCCCAGTGCTGGTCAAAGCGCCAGCACTGGCGCCGGCGAGCATAACCCAGATCGTTCGGCTACTGGTAGAGGTTGGTCTTGACCTCGTCATTGCTATTGAAGAACTGACTGATATTGTCAGCGGTGATCAGTTGAGCAGGCGCCACGACCCAATCAGGCACATGCTGCCCAGCAAGCAGGCGAACTGCCACTTCGACTCCCCAGTAGCCTTCATAATACGGGAGCGGGGTGACCGTGGCAGACATGAGCCCACTACGGATATCATCGAGTGCCTGGGGGGTGCCATCGGTGCCGACAATGATGATCTTACCTTGCAGGCCAGCATCAGCAACGGCCTTGGCAACTCCCACTGCCATTGTGTCATTGTTGGCATAGATGGCCTTCAGGTTCGGATCCTTGCGCAAAAGTTCCTGGGTATCACTATATGCGGTGGCCTCATCCCAGTTGCCAGGCACACTAGCCACTAAGTTGAGATTACTATACTTCGCAATACCCTCCTTAAACCCCCGGATGCGCAGGATCGCCGCACTAGATCCAGCCTGCCCTTCGATCTGGGCTACATCGCCGCCATTAGGCAGGTGCTGTGCAATATATTGGGCGGCCTCTAGCCCATCCAGCTCGTGGTCCGGCCCCACAAAGGTGGTAGCGTTCACACGAGCGTCGTCAATATTGATGATGGGAGCCCCTTGCTGCTGCATACTTTGCAGTGCAGGGGTCAGATTGGAGACAGACTCAGGGGAAACCAGATATGCATCGTAGTGTTGTCCAACCATTGTTTGGGCAATGGTCAGCTGCTGGGTCGGCGACGACTCTGAGCTTGCGGCCTGGATGGTCACCTGGACGCCATAGTGCTGAGCAGCAGCCTCGACCCCTCTTTCGATCTGCTGCCAGTACTGGTTCGTAAGACTCTTGAGGATCACAGCAAACCGCAACTGTTTAGGTGCAGTCACCGGGCCTAGAGAGGCAGCTAGGTTGGCACCCTGGATTTTCGTTGCCGAGGGCGATGCCGAATTATAGGTGTACGTTCTTGAAGAGGGGGCGGACAGGGAGGCGTTCGCGCCACATCCGGTGAACGCCACGGATGCTCCCATAAGCAGCATGATGACCAACTTAACTGCGTTCGGTGTACTTCTCCACATGTCGAGTTCCTCTCATCTGTCGACACTACTGGAACGACGGCTACAATCCACAGCTACCAACGGCATACGATCTGGCCAGCAGAACGTTCCCCCTCCTTTCCAGTCATGTCATGATCGCCTGCCTGGATCCACGTTATCGCCGGCGAGCTTCAGCGATTTCGCTGGTAACGTTTTGCTCAACCGCACGGCGAATAAACGCCTCATAGCCCACCAGCTCTGGGAGGAAGTAGCGCTCATCCATCAAGCGGAGCTGGGGAGAGATGGCGGGACAGAATGCCATGCGGGAGAGGACATCACGTTCAAGATCAACACCAGGCGCGATTTCAGTAAGTACCAGACCCTGGTCCCCTAACTCAAATACCGCGCGTTCGGTTACATATAAGACCGGCTGACCACGCGCCCGGGCATAGGCAGCATTGAATGTCACCTGCTCGACGCTCTCGACAAATTTGCGATGTATCCCTTCCCGCTCAATTGATAGACGGCCGTCTCGGATACTGATGAGCAGATTGCCTGTCGTCAACGTCCCACAGAAGACGACCCTGCGTGCATTCTGTGAGATATCAATGAAGCCACCTGTCCCAACCAGCCTGTTGCCAAACTTACTGACATTCACATTGCCGTGGCGGTCGATCTCCGCACACCCCAGAAAGGCGACGTCCAGACCGCCGCCATCATAAAAGTCGAATTGTGCCGGCTGGTCAATAATCGCCGTAGGATTGTATGCGACACCGAAAATCAGCCCCAGCGCTGGGCCGCCACCAATGACTCCTTGTTCGATAGTCAGCGTGAAGCGATCGAGCAATCCCTCTTCCGCTGCGACTGCTGTAATCCCATCTGCCATACCCACACCCAGGTTAACCACAGCACCTGGCCATAATTCCGCAAGTGCCCGACGCGCCACAATCTTTCGCTCATTTAACGGCAGCCGTGGGATAACATCGACAGGCATCTTCAGCTCCCCACTGATCGCAGGGTGATACTCACCTTCGCTGGTCTGCCACTGCCCCGGCACCACCACGACCTGATCAACGATGATGCCAGGCACGACGACGTGATGGGGATGCAAAGTCCCTGCGCGGGCAAGCCGCTTGACCTGCGCGATCACTCGCCCCCCCGAGTTGTGCGCTGCCTGGGCAATGGCCAGCATATCGAGCACGGCCCCCTCTTGCTCAAAGGTTAGATTTCCCTCTTCATCGGCTGTGGTGCCCCGAATAAAGGCATAGTCAATAGGAAAAGCTGGGTAAAAGAGATACTCATGGCCCCGCAGCGTCACCACTTCCACCAGATCCTCCGTGGTACACTGGTTCATTTTGCCCCCTTCGTAGCGGGGATCAACAAAGGTATGCAGGCCAACGTGCGTCACCAGCCCGGGTCGTCCAGCCGCGATCTCACGGTGGAGCTGCGCCATTACCCCTTGCGGAAAGTTATACGCCTCAATCTGGTTGGTCAGCGCCAGCTGGCCCATTGCTTGGCTCATGGCCCAGTTCCCCGCGATCACCCGGCGGATTAGCCCCGGATGCGCCAGATGGGTAAGTCCGCCGGTCGTCCGATCACCAATACCCGTACAATGGACCAGGATGAGATCCCGCGGATGGCCCGTCGCATGAAACCGCTGTTCGAGGGCAACAAGCAGAGCCCGGGGCTCTAGGACTCCACCACCCGACCCCCCGACACTCAGTACTGCCCCATCCGGGATCGCTTGCACTGCTTCAGCTGCCGAAACTACTTTACTCATCCACCATCTCCTCCGGTTGTACGCCCCTAGAGCATGACTCCTCCGCCGTTCGGATAGAGCGTCTGGCCTGTATAAAGAGCAGCGGCATCCGACGCCAGAAACACCACCGTTGGCGCAATCTCCTCTGGTTTCCCCAGCCGAGCGAAGACACTCTGCGCTACTTTGTTAGCTAACCACGCTGGCGTGGCATAGGGCCGCGTCATCTCTGTATCCAGCGGTCCTGGCGCGATGGCATTCACGCGAATGCCATACGCTCCGAATTCACGGGCAAGCGCGCGTGTGAAGGCCAGCACACCGCCCTTCGCTGCACAATAGTGCGCCAGGGCTGGCGCTCCCTTCTGGCCCAACTGGGAGCTGATGTTGATCACGACGCCACGGCGCCGCTCGACCATTTGCGGCAGCACAGCGCGTGTGCAGAGAAAGACGCCACGGAGATCCACATCCACAACCTGATCCCACTGCTCGATAGTCAGCTCAAGAAAAGGGATTTCCGTCATGATCCCGGCGTTATTGACCAGAATGTCGATCCGGCCAAAGTGAGCCAGCACTGTGGCCACCATCCTGGCCACATCATCGGGGACCGCGACGTTGGCGGGCACCGGCAGGGCCTGACGACCACGCCGTATCACCTCACGAACTACCTCGTCCAGTTCAGCTCCAGCCTGCAGGTCATTAACCGCGACGTCTGCACCGGCATCGGCCAACGCCAGAGCAATCGCGCGCCCTACTCCACGTGCAGCACCGGTGATCAGAGCGATGCGGTCTTGCAAACTGAACATGCTGTCTCTCACCGCAGCATCCCTCGCTCATGCCTCATAGCCAGCTGGCCATTGCGTTCTGCCTGCCAGTGCTCCATGATCCCTGGGGGCGCATAGATAAAGAGCAGGTGGAGATCGTCATCGCCGACATTAGTGAGCTGGTGTGTCATATTGGGCGGGATGTAGATGGCGACCATGCTGGAGAGGATAGCCTGCTCGTTGCCTACCACCATATCTGCCGTGCCAGAGAGCAGGACATATACCTCTTCGTTCACATGCTGGTGTGCGGGAATTCCCCCACCAGGGCGAACGACCGAGTAACCCACAACAAACTGGTCGGGCTGGATGTCACTCGTAGCCCCAGCAAGCAGGCGCGTCCAACGTCCACTGGGAAAGTGTTCACCGGCCACTGCATCCAGGTAACAGACGTGCATTTTTAGACCTCCAGGCTCCTTGAGTGCTCCATACGCACCTCCTCACTCAGCGGCCCGGCAGCCACAGGACTGCCGAATGCGCAGCTGTGGCTCAAAGAGCAGATGCATCGGATCAGGCTCGGCAGCACTATCGGACTCAGCAGTGCTGGATCCACGGGCACTCTCGATGCGATCGATGAGCAAAGATGCCGCATGTTTACCGATGCCCAGTGCATTGCCATCAACGGTCGTAAGTGGCGGCGCAGCGATATCCCCGAACGGCACATTGTCAAACCCAACCAGGGCTAACTGTTCCGGAATCAGGCAGCCAGACGCACGGGCAGCCCGCAGTACGCCAAAAGCAAGGTTATCGGTAGCAGCAAAGATAGCTGTTGGCGGATCGGCAAGCGCCATAAGCTGGCGGAACGCCAGCTCCCCATCCTCAAGGCGCAGGCCGCCACGAATGACGAGGTTCGGATCCACATCAATGCCGGCATCTTGCAACGCCTTACAGTAGCCACGCATGCGATCGGCGAACTGCGCGATGTTCTCGGGACCGCCGATATGCGCGATGCGATGGTGACTGTGCATCAGGAGGTGCTCTACCGCTAGATAGGCCCCCTTGTAACTGTCCACAATGACATAATCCACCGGTGCATCAGGCAAGTGCCGGCTGGCAAGGATCACATGGGTATGCATTCGCTTGAGCTTCAGCACTTCACGATCGGTCAGCCGTACCGATGCAAACACGATCCCATCCACCTGCCGCTGGCGCATCGCCTGCACGATCTGATGCTCCTGCTTGGCATCCCCATCAGAGCTGGCAAGCAGTAATGCATAACCTCGCGCTGTGGCAACATCTTCAATACCTTGAATGAGCTGGGGGTAGAAGGGGTTCGTGATACTGGCGACAATGACGCCAATGCAGTGGCTACGGTGATTGCGGAGGCCGCGCGCCGTGCTATTGGGTTGAAAGTCCAGCTTCCGAATTGCCGCTTCAATGAGCAGCCGCGTATGCTCCGAAACATACGGTGCATTGTTTAAGTATTTAGATACCGTGGCTTTAGACACCCCGGCTTCCCGGGCCACATCGTTGATTGTCACACTCACGATGACCGCCTCCGTGAGCCGTCCATTTAGGAAACCGATATCTGCCAATAACTATAGTACAGACGAAAAGGTCGCCCGCACGCCACATTTAAACGGAAACCGTTATCAGATATAGACGATAGTATACCTGGCTAGAGAAGCTTTGTCAAGAGGAAATATCTATGAAACTGATATCAGGTTTTTATCGGCAAAAAACTTTACAAAAGCTAGTTATCGGATACCGATTTCTGATCACGAATTGCACGCCTGCCTTCAGAGGTATCCCTAGCGCTCCCGGGACGCATCACTGTGCACCAGCGCGTCCTCATGCACAGTCTGCCCTTGCACAGGAATCTAGGGATGCAGCTCAGGGGCGAGCCCGGCCGAAGCCCAAGCTGCGCCAGCGTCTATATGTGGAGATACGGCCGCTGTGGCAAGCAATAGCCACGATGGGCGCCAAAAGCAGTCTGGTCCTGATCAATGCTCAATCATCAAGGTGTTCGCCAACCTGGCCAAAGCGGGCTCCACCAATCGAGAGACATGATGGATGGGGGTCGCCTTTACTTTATCAGATGACGCCTTCCCTGTGCAGTGCGGCAAGCTCCTCATCTAATCTTGAGCATGCAGTGGTGGACACTATGCCGGTAGAGCGACGGCAGCCAGCTCAACCTGCCCACCAGCTTGCTGATGCCCAGCCAGCGCCGAGAGATACGCAGGAGTATGTGCCAGAGCGAGCTCTCATATCTGCTCACCGATTCAGGGGATTCTGCTCGTCTCATAGCGCCGCGCCAGTTGAGAGAAAGTAACCGCCAGCACGAGTGCACCGCCGTAGAACAGGTCCTGTACATAGGTTTGTGCCCCGAGCAGTGTTAGCCCGGTGATGCCGGTGATCAGGAAGTAGGTAGCAATAAAGGACCCCCAGGAGTTAAACTTGCCGGGAGCAATAGTGGTCGAGCCGAGGAAGGCAGCTGCAAAGGCCGGCAAAAGATAGGTCGCTCCCGAGACAGGGTCGGCAGCTCCGGTAGTTCCTGCATAAAGGATGCCAGCAAGCGCTGCTACCAGGCCAGAGGCCATAAGCGCTCCACAGCGCACGCGGCCAACTCGTACGCCGCTCAGGCGGGCAACGTCCCGGTTCCGTCCTACGAAAAGCAATCGGCGCCCGAGAGCAGTGAACTCAAGAACGTACCATAGAATAATCGTCAGGAAAAGGCCATAATAGAACTCTAAGGGGATCCCCAGGAAGCGGTCAACGGCCACGAGGTTGATGAGGGTAGTTGAGATGCCGCTGATGGTATTGGAGCCGCTGATCCAGAAGACAATGCCTTGAAGAAAGGTTCCAGTACCAAGCGTGACAATGAACGGATCCACGCGAAACACGATGGAGAAGAGCGCATTGATTGCTCCCGTTAAGAGCCCACTTGCTAGGCATATTACAAGCACTGACAGCAGAGGCCACTTATCTTGGGCGCCCAATACACCAATTAACATCTGCGAGAGCATCAGCACGCCCGTGACCGAGAGGTCATAATCACCAGCATTCAACGGGATCAGCAGGGCAATGGTCAAGACAACCAGCACTGCTTGCGACCCCAGAATCCCTTCCCAGTTGGCCGCGCTCAGGAAGGTTTCAGGCCGCAGCACGCCAAATACCAGAATGAGCAGGACCCATACCGCGACCAACCCGAACCGCTCCAGGTTATCGGCCAGCAGCGTCCGATAACGGGCAGTACCCTTGTCGGCGGCTTGCACATATGGGGGCAATGTATTGGTGTTCTGTACAGTCATATACCCCTCCCCAGGGGCAGCTGTTTTACCCCATCAACATATAACACTGCTCAATGATACGCTCTTTGTTAATCTCCTCGCCCGCCAGTTCCACTATCCGACCCCCTCGCCCAAAGACGAGCACCCGATCGCACACGGTTGCTACTTGCTCATAGTCGGCTGTCGCACAGACTACGGCACAGCCGAGCTGTGCACTCTCCCGGAGCAGGCGGAAGATGTCTTGGCGGGCACCGATGTCAACGCCCTGCGTCGGTTCGTGGAGAAGCAGCAAGCGTGGTCGCATCGGTAGCCATTTGGCCAGTAGAGCCTTCTGCTGGTTGCCACCACTAAGCGCCTGATACTTGAGCTCTGGGCGCGGAGGACGCACCTGGAACTGATCAAGACGACGCCGAACATCGGACAACATCTGTCGCTGATCCAGCCGGAATCGTGCAAAATAGCGGCTGACCACCGGCAGAAGAATGTTGTCTGCAACCGTCAGGGATCCCTCACAACCTTCTTTTTGGCGATCAGCCGGAACAAGGGTAATGCCAGCAGCGATAGCCTTAGCTGGCGTCATCTCGCGCAGGTCATAGTGCTCCCTTTGCATCATCAATGTACCGGCAGCCGCCTGATGGACCCCTGCAAGCAAATACGGAACTTCCTCAAAGCCCGTGCCCGCCAGCCCCGTCAGGCCAAGTACCTCACCAGGGAGAATATCCAGCGAAATGCCTTGCAGGAGTGATCCATATAAGTCACGGACCGCAAAGGCATCAGTAGACCTGGCAATGCCCGCCCGCTGTACCTGCAAAGCCTGAAAATGCCGCCCGACAATCATCTCAACCAGAGCCTCCTTAGTGACCTGGGCTGAGTCGACCGTCCCCTGAACCAATCCGTCACGTAGCACGGTAATACGGTCCGTGATCTGGAGCACTTCATCAAGGTCATGAGAGACAAAGAGGACACTCGCGCGCGCACGCGCGATGTTATGCATAGCCTCGAATAGCCGATCCTTATCGGTGGCCGGTAAGAATGCTGTAGGCTCGTCGAGAATGAGTAATCCATAGGTTGCCGATGTCCTATCAAGCTCAGAATCCATGAGCTCGATCGCACGCACAATGGCAAGCACCGCTCGGTCCGTTGGGGAGAGGTCTGCGACCTTGGCGGTCGGATCAAGCTCGATCCCGAAACGGGACAGCGTAGCAGATACACGACGGTGCTCTTTGCGCCAGTCAATCCACCATCGCTCTTCGGTGCTCAACTCTGCCATACGGAAATTCTCAGTCACCGAGAGAGAAGGAATAAGTCCGAGGTCCTGATGCACAAAGCTCAGGCCTAACCTGCGAAACTGCCCTGGCTGTAAGGGCAGCGGAATGGACACACCGTTCACAAACAACTCAGCTCCTGGGTCCGGACTATAGAAGCCCGCCAGAATCTTGATGAGCGTGGATTTACCAGATCCATTCTGCCCCACCAGCCCGTGAATCTCACCGCGTTGCACGCTCAGGTTCACATCATTGAGCACCTTCACGCCACTGAAACTCATCGAAAGGTGACGTAGCTCAATAACGGGCGGCGGGTTTTGGCTGGGAGCCAATGTTTTCGCGGCGATCTGGGTGTCCACCATTCTTTGCCGATCGTTCATGGTATCTGGCTGTGCGCGCACTGGTCTCGTTGAATCGCGTGAGAACGGAAAGCTGAAGATCATGATGACCTCCACGTCGCCGGATAGCGTGGACTGGGAAAGCTGAAGACCATGATGATCTCCTCTTTGCCAGTGTTCACAATCGAGTGCGACGCCCCGGCAGGGATGTACAGGAAGTCATGCTCAGCAAACTTCATTACCTGATTGGAGCCGTGCACTTCACCCCTGCCCTTGGCAACAAATACCAGCTCTTCGGTATCATGAGCGATCGGATCCGTGATGGCCCCGGGTGCAAAATGCGCGTATCCCATACAGGACTGGGCACTGGAGATACTATCCTGAGAAAGAAGAATCTGCCGCCACGTCCCCTCGGGACCGAGGTGTTCGCGGGGTGCCTGATCAAGCGTGACAAGGGTTATCGCCGGCATTCTTTCCCCCCTTCTGGCAGCGATACGAGAAGACGCTCAGGTTGCAGGCTCTGGGTGCTTGTCTATCCACCAGCGAGCGATCTGGGCTCGAGTAGCAAACCAGACCCCAGGATATCCCTTAGCATAGCGAATAAACTTGTCGAGTGCACGAATCCGGCTGGGCCGTCCGATGATTCGACAGTGCAGGCCGACTGACATCATCTTCGTGTGGTGGGCAGCTTCTTCATACAGGACATCGAAGCTATCGCGCATGATTGCGAAGAAGTCATCTGCTGTGGCCAATGCATTGCTGAGCCAGAACTGGATATCATTCACGTCCGGTGTATAAGGGACCACGAGATGGCGCCGACCACTGACTGTAACGAAATAAGGCACTTCATCGTTGTAAGCATCAGAGTCATAGAGAAAACCACCTTCCTCTACCAGGAGACGACGAGTATGCACTCCAGGGCCATACCGACAGTACCACCCTACCGGCCGTTGCCCACATGTCCGCTCGAACGATTGGATAGCCAGCCGGATGTGCTCGCGCTCCTCCTCCTCACTGAGACGAAAGACTTCCTCCCAGCGATAGCCGTGGCTACAGATCTCATGGCCCTGGGCAACCGCTGCCTTTGCAACCTCCGGAGCCTGTTCAAAGGCAACAGCACAAGCAAAGAACGTGGCAGGCACCGAGTGCCGCTTGAGTACATCGAGAATTCGCCAGACTCCTACACGCGACCCATATTCATACATAGATTCCATCGCGAGATTCCTCACTGAAGTAGGGAACTGATAGGAACCCCATTCAGTGAGCGCCTCCTGGTCTGGATCACCCATTGCAAAGGACCGCTCTGAGCCCTCTTCATAGTTAATGACCAATGAGATTGCCAGCCGTGCGCCGTTTGGCCATGCGATCGTGGGGCCATTGGCCCCATATCCAACCAGGTCTCGATCCGCATCAGGCATCGCCAAATTCCCTCCCTTAGCCGAACACGATCAGCCACTAACGTGTGGCTCTCTGGCAGGACAGTTCAAAAGGGGAAGTTATCTCTGCGCTAGCTGTGCTCCAACCTTATCAGGCTACAGGTAGCGAACTGAGATATTTCGTCACCTTCTCTAAAGAGACCACATCTCCATATTTTGCCTGAATATCGAATAGGTTCGCATAATGAGGCTCCTTAGCACGGTCAGCAACACATTCCTCCGGCAGGATCACCCGAAAACCATACGAGACCGCATCAATAGCGGTTGCCCGAATGCAGCCAGAAGTAGAGCATCCAGTTAAGATGATCGTATCTATCCTTGCTGCTATCAGCAGTGGGAGGAGAGGTGTGCCAAAGAAAGCAGAGGGACGCTTCTTATTGATGATAGTCTCCCCAGGCATCGGTGCAATCCGCTCGTCAATCTGAACTGCGGCTGGATCGCTCAGCAACAGGTCACGTAAAGCAGGAATTTTTTCACCCCAGACCCCACTATCTTGCTCATCCTGCTCAAAGGCTAGAGTCGTAAAGAAGATGCGCACTTGATGACGACGCGCTACTGCAAGGAGCCTGGCAATAGCTTCTACGGTTGTTGTCATCTCGGCGCCAACTCGATGAAAAGGGTTGGTGAAGGCCTTGGTCATATCGACGACAAGGATCGCAGGACGGGAACCGAACCCAACAGCCGAGCCAATACCACGCTCTCGATAAAGCGACCAGAGCTTGCTCCAGCTTGCCGCTGTGTCGGCGATCTGTTGCTCCTCCCCGTGCCGATCTGCTGGCTCGCCTTTTGCCTGTGTTGCAGGCGCGATCGTGGGGCCTTGAGCCTCAATCGGGTTTCGATCGGCATTAGGCATCGCTGAATTACCTCCCATAATTAAATACAGTCAGCCATCCATGCCTGGTTCACTGAGCGGATGGCTAGGAGGAAAGGCCCCACATCCGCTCGTAGCCGGTCAGCCACTCGTTACCATAGCCTTTACCGAACTGCGGCGGCACACCGGCATCATCAGCATTCGATTTGTCGAACACTCGCAGGGGGATATGTTCATCACCGCTGCTGATTGGGGGAACGCCCGTCAAGATTCGCATGGTCTGATCCATCGCCGCATAGCCGAGCCAGTCCTCAGACTCGCCCACGTCCATCGTCATGGCACCATCAACGTTGCCATTCTGGATGTAGCCAAGGACGAACGGTGTGCCATTAAAGGAGGCGACATGAACTCGTCCACTTGCACCAGCAAGCTGAATGCCAGGCAAGACGAACTGTGACATCGCATCGTACAGCGGAAAGATGTAGTTCAGGTTCGGATCGGCTTGGATAGCGCTCTGTACCGTCGGCTGGATCCTGGTCGACCACTCTGGAACCGGTACGTTTACAAACTTGACCTGGCAGCCGCTGCCACAGTATGTACTGAACTCCTTTTGAGCAGCAACGCTATTGACGTCACCAGCAATCAGCTCGTTGGAGGTGAGCACCAGCACATCGGCCTTGCAGTGGGTCTGGGAGATGATCCAATCGGCATCAAGCTTGGCAGCCTGGACATAGGGTTGGGCAACTCGCGCATTGGTATAAGCTTCGGGCGGCTGAGAAAGGTCCGTATCAACGACGGTGATGATCGGAATTCCAGCTTGTTGGGCAGCCTGAGCTTGAGGGACAAAGTACTTAGGGCCAATCGTCCCTCCTACCAGGACAATAGCATCCACCTTCTCGGCAATAGCTGTATCTATCCCTTGGGCCCACTGGCTATGCTGACCTTGATTTGGATAGTTGATCAGGTGGATCCCGATCTGATCGGCGACCCGCTTCATCGCCGCAACTATATTCTCGGTGAAGGGGTTAGCCGTAGTTTCCTGTATCGTAAAGATGGTCTTACCGGCCGCCTTCTTAGCATCAAAGCTCGGCCCAGGTGGCGTAAAGGTGGGCACCCGTTCATGGGCAGCAATTTGTGCATTGACATAGCTCAAGTTACAGCTACCTCCAGTAGAGGATCCGCCAACCGTGCTACTGCCTGCACTGGCACAGGCAGTCAGGAGGCTGGCCAGCAGGCTAGCAATAAGTAGCGGTGCTGAGAGGTGGCTGAGCAGTGCCGAGCGACGCTGTGAGTGAACATTCATACTCTCACCTCCTGGCTATCAGTAGAACTGCCATTGCCGAGGCCCGCGCCGAGACGAGAGGGGCAGATAGGTATATATTGTATATTCTATAGAGAAAGAATTGTCAAGCCTGTAGAACCAGCACGCCCTCCTCACCGCTGTGCCCGCGCAATCTGCTCAGCAATATCCACTATGCGGCGCGCTCGCTCCGCGACGGGATAATCAATGAACTGACCGTCGAGCTGCAAGGAGGCGATACCTGCCCCTTCCGCTGCGGCAAATGCCTCTACGATCCGCCGGGCCGCTGCGACCTCTGCTGTGGTTGGCGTAAAGATAGCATTGGCGACCTCGACCTGGCGGGGATGAATACAGACCTTGCCCTGAAAACCAAGTCGTTTGGCCTGTTCGGTTTCCCGGCCAAAACCCTCCATATCGTCCAGCCGGGGATATACGGTATCAATGGGCGGCTCCAGCCCTGCTGCACGCGCAGCGATCACGACCTGGATGCGTACCCACAACAGTCCTTCATGGTCAGCCGTCCAGACCATATTGGTATCGAGACTAAAGTCAACAGCCCCAAAAACAAAGCGTCGCACCCGCGGCGACGCGGTAGCAATTGCATTTAGCTGTGCCAATCCCGCTGCTGTCTCGATGATCGGGATCAGATCGATCTGGCGTGCAGACATGCCTTGGGCTCGTTCCAATTGCAGCAGCAGCCAGTCTACTGTGGCCACCTGCGCCGCTGATTCGACCTTCGGCAGCACGATGCCATCCAGCCAGGGACCTACTACAGCACAGAGATCTTCATAGGCATACGGTGTGGTAAGACCATTGATCCGCACATAAGCTAAAGGACCAGCAGCAGACGCTCCCCGCGCTGCAAGCGCATGACGGGCTGCCAGGCGCGCTGTCGCCTTCTCAGCGTGGGCAACGGCATCTTCAAGATCCAGAATCGTCCCATCAGCCACACCAGAGAGAGCTTTGGTGACATGGCGTGTCTGCGTTGCTGGCGCAAAGAGGAGTGTGCGTAGTACCGGCATCGGCTGTTCCTCCTCAGGCTCCCCATCTGTATACCGCTCGCCGCTTAGGCATCAGCGGCAGAGAGAGCGCGTCGATCGCTCAAATGACAATCAGATCACACCTTCACGCTGAAGTTGATCTAACTCTTCCCGCGAGAGCCCTAAAGCACTGTATACTTCATCGTTGTGCTCGCCTAGCGCTGGCCCTGTCGTGCACACCCTGCCAGGGGTCTCGCTCAAACGCGGCACTACATTGACCATCCGGATTGTCCCAAGATCGGCATCGGGCACCGTGACCAGACTGGCACGTGCCTGAAAGTGGGGGTCAGCAAAAATATCAGGAATATCATAGACCGGTGCCACAGCAACTTCCGCTGCCTCCAGATGGGCAAGCACCTCATCACGCGTGTGCTGACGCATCCATGCGCTGATCAGTTCATCCAGCTCTTCGACATGAGCCAGGCGTGCACTATTGACAGCAAAGCGCGGATCGCTGCACAGCTCAGGATGCCCAATAGCATGCATCAGCCGCTCAAAAATAGGCTGAGCACTGGCAGAGAGCGCAACCCACCGTCCGTCACCACATTGGTAGATGTTGCGTGGTGCGACATGATCACTACGGTTACCGATACGCCCCCGCGCAATGCCGAGCTGATCATAATCGAGCAGGGCCGGCTCCATGAGGCGCAGCAGCGGCTCACAGAGGGAAAGGTCTATAACCTGGCCGACCCCACGGCGGGTATCACGATAGTAGAGCGCTACCATAACGGCAAAGGCCCCGGTAATGCCGGCGACACCATCGGCCAGCGGACCATTCGGCAATGTCGGGGGCCCATCAGGGTAACCGGTAAGATGTGCAAAGCCAGTAAGAGACTCAGCGAGCGTGCCAAAGCCTGGGCGGCTCCGATATGGGCCGGATTGCCCAAATCCCGTTACGCGCAACAGGATCAGCCGCGGATTGATCGCTCTGAGCACCTCGTAGCCGATCCCCCAGCGCTCAAGAGTGCCAGGCCGAAAGTTCTCAATAATGACATCCGCATCTGCAACCAGCCGTTTAAATAGCGCCGCACCCTTTGGTTTCCCCAGGTGAAGAGTGATGGAACGCTTATTGCGGCCCATAGACTTCCAAAAGAGGGAGACACCTTTCTTGGGGGTACCCCACCGCCGCTGATGGTCTCCTATGCCCGGCATCTCAACCTTGATAACGTCCGCACCAAACTCCGCCAGATATGCAGCAGACCAGGGCGCAGCAGCCATCGTGGCAATATCCAGCACGCGCACACCAGCAAGCGGCAGCGGGCGTGTTTCATCGGGAGGAATGGGAGCAAACGCCTGACTCATCGTGCAACCTCTACCGGCAGACAAAACGGCTATCATTGTTATATAGAATATATTGTGTAGAATATATATCATGCTGTCGAGCAATTGTCAAGCCTCTAGAACCGGCTTCCATGCCCCACCGCGCAGAACTTGCCCACGGCAGATAAACCTCTGCGGATAGTCGCTGGAGAAGGTTACATCAAGCTAACGTCTCTTAATAGGAAATATATTGTATAATGTATATGCACAGCGTATGAGAAATACGAGGAGGTAAACATAGTGGAAGCAGAGGCCTTGGAAGAGCGTTCACTTCGGCCAGTAACTGAGCCAACCACCAAGACAGCACTTGCGGTGCAGGCATTACGCTCAGCCATTCTACGAGGCGAGCTGACACGCGACATCCCTCTGACGACTGCCCGCATTGCGCAGCAACTCGGTATGAGCCAGACCCCTGTCCGCGAGGCCATTCGCGTATTGCAAGCTGAGGGGCTGCTGCATCATGAACCCTATCACTCCGTCTCCGTTATCCGCTACTCTGCCAAAGACATCCACGATATCTTCCAGCTCCGTGCAGACCTGGAGGCACAGGCTACCAGCATAGCTGTCTCACGGCTCACCAGTGCCACGTTCGATCAGCTGGATGCCCTGCAAATGGAGATGCGCCATGCAGCACGGCGTGGCGATCTTGAGCGCCTCAATCGTCTCAACACTAAATGGCATCTCCTCATCTATAGCGCCGCCGACAACCGTGTGCTGCTTGAGGTAGTGCAGCATCTCTGGAAAAAGTTTATGTCCGAGGTCAACTGGATCCAGCCGGATCATGCTGAGCGTTCCCTCGAGCAACACGACCTGCTGTTGGCAGCCCTTCGTGAGCGGAACAGCGAGCTAGCTGTAGAGCTACTCCGCGCACACATTCAGCATGGCGAACAGGCAGCCATCCAGTTTATCGCACAGCGCGATCAGCAGACCGCGCAGTAGGATGTAAGCTATGGCCGCATCGCTGCGCAAATATGCATCGGATAGGCCAGTGCGACGCAGCATCCTCCTGGCCGCGGCAACGCTTTCACAGTTCGGCGCATCAGTGACTCAGCAGGGCACGCTGGTGCTTGGCGTCTTCTTTGCTGCCACCTATCGCTTGAATCTTGCGCAGATGGGGACGCTCCTCTCAGCGCTCACACTGGGCTGGGCAGCCTCGGCGATTGTCATTGGCAAACTAGTCGATCGGTACGGGCCCCGCCGTATGCTCGGCATAGGAACCAGCATACTCAGCGGGCTGGCAGTAGCCATCGCGCTGAGCAACCGATTGGCATTAACGGCTGCCCTCCTCTTTGCCTTGGGAATCGTACTTGGCACGGTACCTCTCTCAGGAACTAAGGCCGTGCTTGTTATCTGGCCACGAGAGCAGCGTGGTCTGCCCATGGGCATCCGCCAGATGGGTGTTCCGGTCGGCGCCATGGTCGCAGCTCTTGTCCTGCCCACCCTGGCTGAGCGTGTTGGAGTGCGTCCGCTGTACTTCAGCCTCGCACTCCTGCTCGCTGTCAGTGGCTTTACCTTCTGTGCTGTGCTGCCGCCGCATAGGGCAACACCCTCTACGCTCGCCCCGACAGATCACGCGCTTGGGCCTGGAGCAGCGCGATACGCGCTGCCCGCAGCCTGCGGATTCTTACTCGCCTGGGGCCAGTATGCCCTGGTGACCTATACTATTCCCATGTTGCGCGATCGTGAGGGGCTGGCTATCTCCACTGCTGGTATCCTGCTTGCACTGGCACAGGCAGGTGGAGCTGCAGCCCGAATGCTATTTGGCCACCTCTCCGATCGACTGGGAGGACAACGGGACCGTGTGCTCCTGGGAGCCGCCATCGGAGCTGCTGCATTAGCTGTGATAGTCGCCTCGCTGCCCATGCACCTGAGCCTGGTTATCCTGGCTCCCCTCTGGCTTCTCTTAGGTGCAACGATGGTCGGGTGGAATGCGCTGGCACTGACCTGGGCCGGTGAGCGGGTCGCCGTACAGCATGCGGCGCTGGCAATGGGAACAACAACGAGCGCGATCCTGCTGGGAGCCACAGTCTCAGCGCCTGCATTCGGCCTGATCGTGGAGATGAGTGGCTCCTACCGTATCGCCTGGCTTGTACTTGCCCTTGTACTTGGCTGCGCAGCATTGCTCCTCTGGTTACATGCCCGACGGCCGACAGAGCAGCCTCGGACGAGCACCATCTACTATCCGCTGCTTAGGGGAGCACCCGAGAGCCTGCCAACTGACTGTGCTGAAAGAAACCAGCCATGACCGATTCTTCATAGTCACGCACTGTTCTTGCTTCATTCACGCCGCCAGCGGTACAATTTCATCTGGTGAAGTTTATCATATCTGCACTGTAATGTTGCATTATCAGGAGGACAGAAAACCATGCCAGATTTGCGTGACTTCGGCACAAAGATTAGGATAACGCTTAAGACTGGCGAGCCTGTTGAGGGCTGGTTCTTAGGAGCGCTGCCACATGGACTATACCTGGCGATGGATTCGAGTGCTAATATAGTTCGATTCTTCCCAGACAACACATGGGTCGCTATTCACTATCTGCGCGAGGCCGATAAAGCGCCATTTGTGCCACCTGACCATGAGCAGCAAGTGATGGTAATGGAAGCACTTGCCGAGGCTCTTGCAGAGCCAGTGCGTGCTGCGTTGGGCCGAGTGGATCACAATCGCATCAAGCGGCTGGCGATAGACTTGCTTAACACCAGAAGGACATTGGAACATCTTCTTCCTACTAAACAGCTAGAGCCCCATCCATTCTATGAGCCACTTGTCATAGCGAGAAATACCCATATGCATTTGCTGGATGAGGTCAGGTCCTCAGGGCTTGAAGATCTCCTCCGGAAATATGCAATGCCACTACGCCAGGCTATATCGCGTGAAACGCTCCCCCAAATTGATGCTCAGGTGTTATCGCTGGCTGAAATAGATGAGATGATCGGGCTCACCCGTGAGCAGGATTTGTTAAGTGATGCAGACTTCGGCCGGCAATGGATAGATCAACCGATCAGCATTTTAATAAATATCCAGATCGACAGCCAACGCGAGGAGACATCGACACCAGACCACGTACGGTTAGCAACTGGATGGATTAAAGTCCTCGCCGGTGGCACGCTTGCAGCTGCAAATCTTGGCATCGGTATTTTTGCCGGAGTCGTCGCTGGACTCCCGACGCTTGGCTGGGGCATGGTGCCTATCGGTATCGCTATAGCAGAATCAGTGTTTACCGGGCTAAATGCGGCTGCCGACGCTCTCCGAGACATGAGCAAGAAATAAGAAAGAAGCCATCTGATACCACATCGCGGTCAGGATACTGTCGCCATTCGAGCCGGTCAACCACCATGCAACAGAGCTATATTCTTTCCATGATAGAGAGGCCCATAACAGCCTTCAGGACTCCTTTCGCGCGCTGCCATCTGACATAATGTTCTGCACACCGCTGTAGAATGCTTTCCTACGCCGACCCGGCCCTGCCAGATACCCCTGACTCCATTTCACCACCAGGCCAGCTGTCTCAGCCGACAGAGCCTTTTTCGTGCTCTTTTTCCATCGCATAGAAACTATGAAGTATATCGTATATCATATATTTGCTAGATGGTGATCTCCGCTCCACACGGAAGGAGGTATGATCCCGCACAACAATGGCAATCGCTGACCCGGCCGGAAAGAGAGCAACGCAAGTTTCAGGTATCCAGCAGGCATCCAAAAGGAGAGATAACCATGGATCTTACGAAGGAACAGCTCGTTGAGATGTATCGCCGGATGTTGCGAATCCGCCGCTTCGATGAACAAGCGGTAGAACTGGTCGCTCAGGGCGAGATCCCCGGTGCCGTCCACACCACCATTGGTCAGGAGGCTGAGGTCGTTGGTGCTTGCATGGCTCTCCGCCCGGATGACTACATGGTGGGGAACCATCGCTCCCATGGCCACCCGATTGGCAAGGGCGCCGATGTGCGGCGACTCATGGCCGAATTGCTGGGCAAGCGCACGGGTATTAACAAAGGGAAAGGCGGCTCAATGCATCTGGCTGACTTCAGCGTCGGTAGTCTGGGCGAATCCAGCATTGTCGGCTCCGGGATACCGGTAGCCACCGGCGCTGCCCTGGGTGCCCGGCTACAGGGCACCGATCGCGTCTGCCTCTGCTTCTTTGGTGATGGAGCTTCCAATCAGGGAGCATTCCATGAAGGGCTGAACCTTGCAGCGATCTGGAAGCTGCCCGCGATCTACCTGTGCGAGAATAATGGATATGCTGTGACGACCCCGGCCCGTTATGCAGTCGCGGTTACGGACATCGCCGCGCGCGCACGATCTTACGATATCCCCGGCGTCACGGTAGATGGTCAGGACCCCCTCGCCGTTTATGAGGTGGTGCGTGAGGCAGTCGCCCGCGCGCGCGCCGGCCAGGGACCAACTCTGGTGGAAGCAAAGACCTATCGCTACCGTGAGCACGCTGAGGGAGTGTTGTTTGATACCCTCGCTGGCTATCGAAGTCAGGAGGAATACGCGCAATGGCAACAACGCGATCCCATCGTGCTGTTTCGCAACTATCTGGTCCGCGAGGGCATCCTGGACGAAGCGGATGCGGCCCAGCTTGATGCTGAGGTCCGGGCAGAGATCGCCGCTGCGGTTGCCTTTGCCCGCGAAAGTCCCTATCCGGATCCAGAAGAGGCCTTTGAGGGCCTTTACACTGAGCCAATCGCCATAACCCGCTGATGAACACAGATGAAGGAGGAAAGTCATGCGGGAGATTACGTACCTTGAGGCTATCACAGAAGCCCAGCGAGAGGAGATGCGTCGCGACCCACGCGTGTTCATCATGGGCGAAGATATCGCGACCGGTGTGTTCGGCACGACCAGAGGTTTTGTCGAAGAATTCGGGCCAGAGCGAGTGCGCAATACCCCGATCTCTGAAGCCGGCTTCGTCGGCGCAGCCATCGGTGCCGCCATGGTCGGGATGCAGCCAATCGTGGACTTCACTATCGCCAGCTTTATCTACGTAGCGATGGATCAGCTGATCAGCATGGCGGCTAAGACCACCTACATGTACGGGGGCCAGACGCGCGTGCCGGTTGTTTTCCGCGCCGGCTTATTCTTCGGCGGCAGTAACGCTGCCCAGCACTCGGATCGCCCCTACCCGATGCTGATGAATGTTCCCGGCCTGAAGATCATCCTGCCCAGTACCCCTTACGATGTAAAAGGTCTCCTGAAAACGGCCATCCGCACCGATGACCCGGTGTTCTGCTTCGAGGACGGATTGTTGTGGCTCACGAAAGGGCCGGTGCCAGCGGAGGAGTATCTGATCCCTCTCGGTGTCGCCGATATCAAACGAGCAGGAATGGACGTAACTGTTGTCGCCCTGGCATCGCGAGTTCAGGAGGCACTGACAGCTGCAGAGCTGGCAGCACAAGCGGGGATCAGCGTCGAGGTGATCGACCCACGAACGCTCGTGCCCCTGGATAAGGAGACGATCCTCCAGTCCGTCAGCAAGACTGGCAGACTGGTGGTTGTGGATGAGGCACATCGCACGTGCGGGGCTGCCAGCGAGATCGTGGCCATTGTCGCTGAAGAGGGCTTCTGGAGCTTGAAAGCGCCGATTAAACGCCTGGCTGTGCCAGATACCCAGATCCCCTTCTCACCACCATTAGAGCAGATACTCTATCCCGATGCCCACAGGATCTTCGCTGCGATCCAGGAAGTGATGCAATAACCGTTGACGCATACGTTCTCGCCAGGAGGGATAACTCTGACATGGCTACCGAGATTCGCTTACCACAATGGGGTATGGGCATGCGCACCGGGACTATCGTACGCTGGCTCAAGCGCGAAGGTGAACCCGTCCAGGCAGGTGAGCCCTTAGTTGAGGTGGAATCAGCCAAGGTCACCTCTCTCGTGGAAGCCAGCAGTAGCGGTGTGCTGCTGCGCATCCTGGTTCCCGAAGGAAAAGAGGTCCCAGTACGCACAGTGCTGGGGCTAATCGGCGCTCCTGGTGAGCAGATAGCTGACATAGCGGCTACCGGATCACCACCAGCTACGGCAACGACCCCGGCCTCACCGGCTGCATCCACGGCAACCCGGGGGCCATCGTCGCCCGTCCAGGTCACGCCGGTAGCCCGTCGCCTCGCATGCGACCACGGCATCGACCTGAGCCAGGTCCAGGGGAGCGGACCAGGTGGGCGCATCACCGAGGAGGATGTACAGCGTGCCATCACAGCGGCCAGTCGGTCTGCACATGTTATCCCTTTGACCGGCAAACGCGGCATAATCGCCCGGCGCATGCATGAGAGCCTGCATACCATGGCTCAGGTTACCCTGACGACTGAATGTGACGTGACGGATATGCTGCAGCTCCGTGCGGAGCTGCAGCAGCAGTTCGCCCTGACACCCACCGATTTGATCATCAAAGCGGTCGCCATGGTCCTTAAAAGGCATCCACGCCTGAATGCCTGGGTGGAGGGTGCAGAGATTCGGCTGGTACCAGAAATCCACCTTGGCATTGCCGTAGCTCTGGAAGATAGCCTGATCGTACCGGTCGTGCATGATGCCGACCGGAAGTCGCTACGCGAGATCGCTCAGGAGACCCAACGCCTGACACAACATGCCCGCGCAGGAACTCTGACACCGGAAGAGGTGACTGGTGGCACCTTCACGGTGACCAATCTGGGGATGTACGGGATAGATGCCTTTACCCCGATCATCAATCCGCCAGAGGTGGCGATCCTGGGGATCGGACGGATCGTCACGCGGCCAGCCCAGGGGCCGCAGGGATTGGTATGGCGCCAGATGCTGACTTTCAGCCTGACCTTTGATCACCGGGCGATCGATGGTGCGCCAGCAGCTGCATTCCTGCAAGCCCTCTGCGAACAGTTAGCAAGTCCGGCTGCCCTGACCCGGTAAGGACCGGGCCAGCAAGATAGCCTTCCTCTGGCCCATGTAACCCCGTAACAGGGGTGACCAGGGGTAGGCTGTCCTGTGGCAGCATTATCCCAAGACAGTCCTCAATAAGACTGCCTCTTGCAGAGGCACCGTATCTTATGCATACTACTATCACATCGCGCAGGCCTGATAAGATGCGGTTCGTTTCTGTCTGTACAGGAGGACCTGGATGCTGACCACCATGACAATGTCGGACGAACCGTCGAAAGATCGCCATGCTCCCTCTTCCATCCGGCGTGAGCCACGTGAACGCAGCCGGCTCATATTCCCGCGCCGCTCCCGTAGCGCCTGGCTAGAGCAAGAAACGGTCGACTCTCTGGTTCAGCTCGTTCGGTCCCTGCCTGATTTTGAGCGGATGGTGGGCGATGTTGTGCAAACGGTTACAGCTCTGTTTCAAGCAGAAAAAGCAGGCATCATGCTCTGGGATACCGAGGCACAAGAGCTCGTCCTTCAGCAACCGGCATTCGGAGTGAGCAGCCCGGAGATTATTAACCAGTACCGTGTACGGCTTGCCGATGGTGGCAATGCCATACGGGTATTTACTACCGGACAGCCCTACCTCTCCAACGACTGTCCGAACGACCCCCAAATTATCCAGAAGTATGTAGACCTGTTTGGCTCACGCAGTGTGATGACGGTGCCGCTGCGCGTAGATGGCCAGATCATTGGTGTCCTCCATGTTACAAACAAGCGCCAGGGAGGTTTTACAGAGCATGAGCTGCGGTTGCTGGAACGTGTAGCCGACTCCTTAGCAGTCCTTATTGATAATGCGCGGCTATTCCAGGTGATCCGCCGGAACGAGCAAGAGGCAGACACTCTTTACCACTTATCCCTGCAGCTCACCGCCCTGCTGGAACCGAAAGAGATTCTGTCTCTGGCACTTCCCACAGTAGCCAGTCTGCTAGATGCGGTTGTCGCCGGCGCTCATCTCCATTCGGGCATTGATTGCATCTATGATCGTGAGATGGGCTGGGACATTCCTGGCTGGGAGCCCCTGGCCAGCCTTTGGCGTGAAGCCCTTGCGAGCTACCAGACGATACGTCTGAGCCTTGATGGCTCTTATCCCGGCGCGCCACCTAGCCATTGGCAGAAGCTCCTATCTGCTCAAGGCCTGTTAGAGCTCTTGCTGGTTCCCCTGGTCAGTGGTGAAAGCCTGGGTCTGCTCTTTGTGGCCCGGCGGCACCATTTGCCTTTTACCCAGGCTGACGAGCGGCTCCTAGCGCGATTGGCGCTGGTGGTGAGTTCTGCCATTCGGAACTCTGAGCTACAGCGCCGTACAGAGCAGGCTCTTCAGGAACTACGCAGTTCTCATGAAAGTATGAAGCGCGTATGGGATATCCACGAAAAGTTGACCGAGATGGTTTTGCGTGGGGCAGGACTTCCAGAGCTGACCGGTGCTATCGCCGCCCTGGTGGCTAATCCTGTCCTCCTGGAAGATCGCTATGGGGCTGTGCTGAGTTGGGCAGCGCCTCCAGATTGGTCTGGTCCGCAACCGGTATCTCTGGCCCAGTTGGCTCGACGGCACCGCCAGATCGCCCGGCAAATCAAGGAGATATCCCAGCTTAACCGCCCCACCCGCCTTCCTATGGTTCCCGGCGAGGATATCGCGCGGCTGGTGGCACCAATTACCGTTGGAAACGAGACCCTGGCAATACTGTCCGTGCCGGAGATGCTCCGCACCCTTGGCGACCTGGATCTCCTGGCTGTGCAAAGTGGAGCCACTGTAGTAGCCCTGGCGTTGATGCGGGAACGTGCAATTCTCGAAACAGAGCGCCGACTACAAAGCGATTTGTTGGGCGATATTTTGATGGGGAAATTTGGGCACGAGGAGGATCTGGCACGGCGAGCTAGATCCCTTGGCTATGACTTGCAGCATGCTCACATACTCCTGGTGGTGAGTACTGATGCCTTTGGGCGTACCCCCAAACTCAGGGAGCGAGAAGCAGAACTGCAACGCATCAAACAGGACCTGTACAACCTCGTGCGCACCTGCCTGGAACCCCAGGTGCCCCAATGGCTCATCCGGGCCAGCAAGACACACGTCGTGGCATTAGTGGCTGTGAATCCTGATAACCCGCATCCAGCTATCGAAGCTGCCAGACGGCTCCAAAGGAGTGCTCAGCGCGAGCTGCCAGATACCGCGGTTGTTATCGGGGTGAGTCGCCTTTGCCGTAGTATCCAGGAGGTTCCATCTGCTTATGCCGAGGTGCAGCGGTTCCTCAAGCTCCGCCGCGCAATGGGCTGGTCGGACGGCCTGCTCTTAGTGGAGCGCCTCGGCCTTTATCGCGTGCTCTTGCAACATCAAGAGGTAGCACCGGGACTCATACAGTTCGCAGCTGACCGACTGAGCTGCCTTCAGCAATACGATCAGGAACATGACAGCAATTTGATTGCCTGTTTACGGGCATATCTCGCGGCTGGCGGCGAAATCAAGGAGACGGCACGAGCGCTCTCTGTGCATCGGAATAGTGTGCGCTACAAGCTGCAACGGATTGCTGAAATTGCCCAGGTCGATTTAAGCGACCCCGAGGTACGTTTCCAACTTCAACTTGCCTTAAAGATCATCGACGTGCAATTGGCACTGAAATAGCTTTCGGGATCCTCACAGAAGACATCCTGCTCTAAACCGGTACCTGGACACAGCAGCGGGTAGCCAATAAGGCCCCATCCGCCTCTCCGGCGCTGGAACTCTATGCACCATGCACACCATTGGAAGTATTTTTTGTGTGCTGTATCCATTGCTTTTCTTCCCCTTTTCCTGCAATATTGGGATACCAAAGGCAAGGTTCAGCATCCTATCTGGATCTGTAAAGCTGTCCAACCCAACGCCCCCTAGTTGAGCCTTGCCAGGGCAAGAGGAAGCGGTGCAGCAGGTCAACCTGAGCAGTAAGACAACCAGGAGGTGGGAGATGGCTGTTGCTGTTCACAGACCACTAGTGCTCGGTATCGATGCTGGTGGGACCATGACCGATACTTTCATTGTTGATGAAGAGGGCAACTTTGAGGTTGGTAAAGCCGCAACAACGCCGCAGGATGAGTCTCTCGGCTTTCTTGAGTCTGCACAGGACGCGATTCACTATTGGGGAATGAAGCTCGAGGAGCTTTTCCCTCGGCTGTCGGTTTGCCTCTATTCCGGCACCACCATGCTCAATACCCTCCTTTCCCGGCGCGGTCAGAGAGTAGGTTTGCTGGTTACCAGAGGCTTTGAAGATATGCTGCTCATGAATCGCGGTCTCATCTGGGCTGGCTATAGCTACGCGGATACCCTGCACGCGGTAACCCATGTGCATCCCCAGCCACTCGTCCCCAAGCGTTGGATTCGTGGCGTTACCGAACGGGTTGATATGTTTGGCGATCCGGTCATCCCTCTCTACGAGACAGAAGTACGACAGGCGGCACATGAGTTGCTTGCAGAAGGAATCGACGCAATAGCGATCTGCTTCCTGTTCTCTTACATCAACCCGCATCACGAACACCGAGCTCGTGAGATCGTTCAGCAGGTTAGTCAGGCGTCCGGACAAGCAATGCCGGTCTTCCTCTCTTCCGAGATCCGCCCGGTCATGCGGGAGCAATCTCGGCTTAACAGTGTGCTGATCGAGGCCTATGCGGCAGCGCCAGTGCGACAACAGCTGCTCAAGGTGCAGCAACGCATTTATGACTATGGATTTCAGAATCCGCTCCAGACCGTGCTTTCTTATGGTGGTTTGTCCAGTATTCATTACCCACGTCTCCACGAAACGCTTGTATCAGGACCAATTGGCGGTATCCTGGGCGCCCAGTATATTGCCAGGTTGATTGGCATCGACAATGTGATGGTCACCGATATGGGGGGCACGAGCTTCGATATCGGGGCCATTACCGCAGGCCATGTGCCTGTTGATCCCGAGCCAGTCCTCGCACGGTTTAAGATGAACCTGCCCACCATTGCTTTGGAGAGCATCGGCGCAGGGAGTGGCACAATTATTAAGGTCGATCCCGCCACACGCAAAGTAGAACTTGGCCCTGAGAGTGCGGGCGCGGACCCGGGCCCAGTTTGCTTTGACCGCGGCGGGCAGATTGCCACGGTCTGTGACTGCGCCGCCATTCTTGGTTACCTGAACCCGGATTACTTCCTCGGTGGCCGTATCAAGCTCAACCTTGAAGCCGCCCGTCATGCCGTCAAAGAACAGGTGACAGATCCTATTGGCGTTGATCTCTATCAAGGTGCCGAAGGTATCGTCCGCATGCTAGAAGCTCGCGCTCGTGATGCCCTTAAGACGGTTGCTTCAGCACGTGGCCTGGATACCACGGACTATGTACTCATGGCATATGGCGGCTCCGGCCCGCTTCACGTTGCCGGCTATACAAAAGGCCTGACCTTTAAGGGTATCTTGACCTTCCCCTTCGCCGCAGCCTTCTCTGCTTTTGGCTGCTCGACTGCGGATTATTTACATCGCTATACCAAGTCGATGCATCTGTTCCTTGCTTCAGGCTCGTCCCCTGAGGCCAAACGGGAAGTTGGCCAAGCAATCAACACTGCCTGGGAAGAAATGGAGCGGGCGGCATTAGAGGAGATGCGAATCGAGGGCCGCGAGCCCGGCAAGGTGCACTTCCAGCACCTGGCTATGATCCGCTATGCTGCTCAGCTCACCGATCTCGAGGTACTCTCACCCGTAGCGCGTATCACCTCGCCAGAGGATATGGATCAGCTCATCGCGGCCTGGGAGGCACTCTATGAAAAGATCAACTCTCGTGTTTCCAAATATGCGGAGGCCGGTTACCAGATCTTCGAGGTTGGCGTGCTCGCACGCGTAGAAAAGGTGAAGCCACGCTTCCAGCGACAAGAGATCGGCCCACAGACGCCGGATCCATCCGCATACAAGGGTACCCGCTCGGTGTTCCATGATAGCGAGTGGCAGACAGCGCACCTTTGGGAGATGGACCTGCTCAAGCCAGGAAATGTCATTGAAGGCTTCGCCATTATTGAACACCCCGCGACAACCTTTGTGATACCACCGGGCCAACGCGCGGAAGTGGACGAATGGAACTTTCTCTGGTTGCGGTAACTGCCTGGGCATCGCTTCCGGATGAAGCGTCAAAGTGGCTAGAGCACCAGACATGAAAGGAGGCTGACATGGCCCAAATCGAGAAGAAGTCTGCGCTTGCTATTCAGGATGCGACACCAATCAAACTCCGGCACAAGCTCGAGCAGAGCGCTGCCCGTTTTGCTGAAACAGGCTGCTATGATGGCATTACCGAGCTCACGCTGAAGGCCGCCAATCCGCTGAAGTACGAGAGTTTGCATACCAGGCTGCGATCGGCAGTTGTCTCTGCTCGTGAGACCTCCAAACGGATCTCAGCATCACCGGGAGTTCGTGAGGTAGGAGAGTGTGTAGTTGGACTTTATACTCCTGAGGGCGATAGTGTTGTCTTCTCCTTCGGGATCATGGTCCATGTTCATACATTGAGCCGGTTCATCAAGTGGATGATCGCCAACGACTACGAAGATGACCCAGGGATCCGGCCCGGCGATATCTTTGCGAATAATGACGCGTTTATTGGCAACGTTCAGGTGCCAGATGTGATGGATGTGATCCCTATCTTTTATCAGGGCGAATTAATCGCCTGGGCTGGTGCCGTCTGTCACGAGCTTGAAGTGGGCGGCGTCACACCGGGAGGCGACGTCTATCTGGCACAGGAACGATTCACCGAAGGCCTCTTCATCTGTGCCGAGAAGATCGGCGAGAACGATCAGATCCGTCGCGACTATCTCATCAGAGCGGAGCGCAACTTACGCAGCCCTATCTACTGGATCCTTGATGAGAAGGCGAAAGTGAGCGCCTGTCTGGAGGTCCGCGAAAAAGTCCTCGAGCTGGTGGAAGAGGTTGGCGTTGACTATTTTAAGCGCGCGATTAAGGAATACATTGAAGAGGGGCGTCGAGCTCATCTGGAGCGCATGAAAATACAGACGGTGCCTGGCCGCTATCGTGGTGCCACATTTTTCGGTCATCTCTATAAAGGTAAACCAGGGGTACTCCCCATGGCTGACAAGGATCAGCTCGTACCTATCCCAGTCGAACTTACGATCGATCGCAATGGACTGATGACTGTGGATTTTGAGGGCACCGGGCCTTGGGGCTGGAATTCTAACAACTGTTGTGAGGCGGCAATGGAGGGTGGTTTCTTCGTCAGCCTCACACAGTTTATGGATTTCGATGGCAAGGTGAACGATGGGGCCTGGCTGGCTACCCGACTCAATTTGCCCCCAGGAACATGGACGAATCCGGACAGTATCCTGGTTGCAACAGCCTGCTCCTGGGCGTTGCTTCTGCCAGCATTTGGCGTCTTCCACCGCCTTATGTCACGGTCTTTTCTTGCCCGTGGCTTCAAGGAAGAAATCTTCGTTGGACAGGTCAACACACCCTTCTTTGAAAGTGGAGGAATAAGCCAGTACGGCTCTCGTTTCGGCGGAAGCAACTTCGAGCTGGCCGCAGGGGGAAGCGGAGCCCGTGGGATCATGGACGGCCTGGACACCGGATATGCCGGATGGAACCCGGAGTCTGATATGGGAAACGTCGAGATTTGGGAGCTTTCTCTGCCTATCCTCTACCTGGGTCGCAAGATTTGGCCGGACTCAGCGGGTGCCGGCAAATTCCGGGGGGGGACCGGTTTTACCTCTCTTTACAAGATTCATCGCACACCGCTACTGACCCTCACGACGGCGATTCACTCCGGTCGAGTCTTCGACAACGCTGGCATGTGTGGTGGTTATCCAGCGCCAACGGCTCTCTACCATTATGCAGTACGCAATACGAACCTCGCCGAGCTGATTGCAGCACAGAAACCATTACCGCATTTTGAGGGTGATCCCCTTGACCCTGATCCCAAACGACTGGTCCAGGGGGACTTCGAGTTCAGCGAAGGTGGCTATATCGGCCGGCCATTCAAAGACGGCGACCTGTTCGAGCATTTCTATAACGGTGGTGGTGGCTATGGCGATCCCCTTGAGCGTGACCCGGAGTTGGTTCGTCAAGACCTGGACAACGGGATCATCACCCTCAGGGCCGCTGAGCAGATCTATCGTGTTGCAGCCCAGAGCAATGACGGTCGGCAGCATACGATTGATCATGTGAGAACCGATCAGCTACGCACGGCTGAGCGCAACCAGCGTCTTGCCGAAGGTATGCCGGTCCGTGAGTGGTGGACTCGGGAACGGGAGCGTATTTGCCGCCACGAGTTTGTCCCTGAGGTCCTGGAGATGTACCGCGAAAGTATGCGGCTCTCTCAGCGGTGGAAGGAGGAATTTATAACCTTCTGGCAACTGCCGGCTGACTTCTCATTCTAATAACCTCCAGCGACTCCCAGAGTTTTATCGCTAGTGGTATAAGGAGGCTATGGATGGCACGGCCAAGCTACTCCACTAATGTCATTGCTGATTTGATTGCTGGTCGGCTTCCTTGGGAGCAGACCAAGCAGATTATGAGTGACTACAAGGATGCCGATCGCTTCGATAAATATCTCGCGGTGCTCCAGGCTTCAGTCCCCTGGAAAGAACAAATTTTGCTCCCGATCGGCGAGCACCTGTATATTGTCCAGAAAGGCCATGAACGGGTAGTCAAGTGTGACTGCGGCCAGGAGTTTGGCGATTATCATCAGAACTGGAAGCTGAGTGCCCTTATTCGCGTACGCAACACGCCGGCAAGCCTTGAGCCAATTTACCCAGGCCCACGCAAGCCGGATGCGAACTGGATGGAAATCCGAGAGTATATTTGTCCAACCTGCGCGACGCTCCTCGAAGTTGAGGCAGTACCACCAGGATGGCCAATAATCTTTGATTTCCTGCCAGACCTCGAAGGTTTCTATGCGGAGTGGCTCGGACGTCCACTCCCTGAGGCCTGACATCCCTTCCGCCCAGGCACTCATCTGCTCGCGTCAGAGCTGGTCACCAACAGGCGTCAATCGCCCAGATCATAACAGGGATTATGCATGGCTGATTATTCGTTACCTGAATGGTTCGAACCTGACCGCTGGGTTCCACCGCCAGGCTCCGTGGAAGCGCGTCGGGTAGCGCGTTTCATGCGCCAGCATGGCTTAACTGATTACTACAGGCTCCTTGATCGAGCTGCGACTGACCCAGAATGGTTTTACCAGGCGGCCTTCAGAGATCTCGAACTGGAATGGCCTGTTCCCTATCATACGCTCTACGACGACCACAACGGTGCCGCTGCAACCCGATGGTTTCTTGGTGGTCGCACCAACCTCGCTTATCTGGCAGTAGAACGATGGCGGACAGCAGGATATCGCAAGCGCACGGCTCTAGTGTGGGAAGGCGATGATGGCACCTCATTACACCTGTCTTTCGATCAGCTCGGTCAACAAATCGAGCGCGCTGCCGCCGGTCTGCGAGCGATCGGTGTTGGGAAGGGAGACGTGGTGGCCCTGTATCTGCCAATGATTCCAGAGGCCGCTATCTCCCTGCTGGCGATCGCCCGGATCGGTGCGATCGCCGCCCCAGCATTCTCTGGCTATGCCAGCAAAGCCCTGGCTGAGCGGCTTGGTATTACCGGGGCAAGGGTGATCATCACCGCTGATGGAGCACTTCGCCATGGCACGAAAGTAGACTTGAAGGCCCAGGCAGACCAGGCTGTGCAGGCTATCCCCGGTGTGGAATGGGTGGTCGTGGTCACGCGCCTGGGCGATACACTACAGATGAATCCTGCGCGGGATCTCTCCTGGGAAACCTTACTAAGTTACGGGAAAGATCAGCCGCTGGAGATGGTCGATGCCAATACCCCATGGTTGCTTTCCTTCACATCCGGCTCGTCCGGCCGGCCAAAGGGGGCACTCCATACCCATGGCGGCCTTCCCTATCGGGTAGCCATTGAACTCGCTTATAACTTTGATTTATACGCGGGCGAGCGACTTCTCTGGATCACGGATATGGGCTGGATTATGGGGCCGCTTGCCATTGCCGGGGCGCTGAGCCTTGGGGCTGCGTTTGTGATGTTTGAGGGGACCCCTGACTTCCCTCAACCCGATCGCCTCTGGCAAGTAGTGGACCACCATCGGATTACCCATCTTGGCTTATCGCCGACCGTAGTACGAGTTCTCGCCAGTTACGGGCCAGAATGGGTAGATCGGCATGAACTGGAGCCGTTGCGTGTGCTGGGCTCCACGGGCGAACCATGGGATGCCCCTTCTTGGCGCTGGTTCCATCGGCACGTTGGCCGTGGAAGACGACCAATTATTAACTGGTCGGGCGGAACGGAGATCGGGTGCGGCATCCTCGCCGGTAGCCCCGTGGTGCCAATGCGGAAATGCTGTTTCGCTGGCCCTGCGCCGGGAATGGCAGCAGATGTCTACGATTCTGCTGGTCGCCCTCTGGTGGGCGAGATAGGAGAGTTAGTGGTAACACGCCCATGGCCATCCATGACACAAGGACTCTGGCAGGAGCCTGAGCGATACCTGGCGACCTACTGGTCCCGCTGGCCAGGAATCTGGCTCCATGGCGATCGCGCTATCCGCTATGAAGACGGCAGTTGGGAACTCCTCGGACGGTCTGATGATGTACTCAAAGTTGCTGGCAAGCGTGTTGGGCCGGTGGAAATTGAGTCAGTAGCTACCCAAAGTGATGAAGTTATGGTAGCCGCGGCTGTTGGTATACCCGATCCCATACGAGGTGAGGCTATAGCCCTGGTGGTTTTGCCCACGCCCGAAGCGCGGGACCGTGACCCCGATATGCTAGCGCGCTCAATAGCCGACCGTGTGGCTGATGCACTTGGGAAGCCATTCCGTCCGGCGGTGGTTCTGGTGGTTACAGCCATTCCCCTCTCACATAGCGGTAAGGTCCATCGGCGCGCCGTGCGCGCCTGGCTGACTGGCACGGACCCCGGCGATCTCTCCGCTCTGGCCAATCCCGAATCGCGCGCCGCTATTCTCGCAGCGCGGGAGCGCCTACAAAGCTACTTCGACAAGTAAAGATTCAATTCCTAATGAGCAAGAGTAAGGAGCGTGGCTCCTGGTGGATTGCGGTGTACCATAATGTCTGGCGGTCAGCAGGCGCCGTCTCGTCCGACGGGGAGCAACGTGACGCGCCATCGGGACGTCCTGGCGGACCTGATCGTGTCAATTGAGCATTGGAGGCACTTCCATGAGCGAGTAGCGTCAAAGCTTCAAGGAAGCGATCCGCGATCTGGTCATGGTGAATCGGATCCTCGCCAACGAGGGTGTCGTGGATGCCCTGGGCCATGTGAGCCTGCGGCATCCGGAAGACGCCGGTCGCTACCTGCTATCTTGCTCGTGCAGCCCGGCACTGGTGACCGAAGATGACACCATGGAGTTCGATCTGGACAGCAACCCGCTTGACCAGCGCTCTGCATCATGTATGCGGAGCGCGCGATCCATGGCTGCATGCCGTGACGGCCATGCCCCTCAAACCCATCTGGGTCATAGGCGCGGTCATCGGCGAGGAGGTGCCGCTCGCTCTGGGACATCGGAGAAGACTTCCCGCAGGAGAAGGGCAAATGAAATGGCACCCGGGAGCATCGCTCAGGAAGGCCGCCCGGCCAAGAAGCAAGACCCGGTAGCCCTTGCGTCCCAGCAGCATTGCAGTCGGTGAGCCAGCACAGTGTGCGCCCACCACGATCACATTGTACCTGGTCTGCCTCCTCGCGCGCGATTAGCTGACATGAAAGTGCTCCTCATCGACGGTTGCCAGGTCCACAGTATATATCCACCCATCCTTCAGTGCTGCGACGGTGGCCTCTGGCCTGCGCCAGTACCCTAGCATCAGATTGGGGCCGCGCGATGATCTCGCCGATCTTCCCAGGCTTCACATCCTCTCCGCGGGCCGTGACCACCCGCATTTCGACCCTAAGCACCTGCTTACCACACGAACTGAGACTAGGAATATCTTCCTCAGGGTGGGTCGCCCAGGATTATCATTCAACCTGCTGATTTCTCCTTGCGTGGTATCATGAGAAGAGGAGCCCTGAAGATAACCAGAGAAAGGAGCATATCATGCATGACGGGATGCGGATAGGTGAGCTGGCCGCACGCTTCGACCTTAACCCGAAGACGATCCGCTATTATGAGGAGATTGGTCTGTTGCCCCAGGCAGACCGCAGCGCATCTGGCTACCGCCGCTATGATGAACGGGACGTCGAGCGCCTCGGCTTCATCCGGCGCGCCAAAGCGCTTGGCCTCTCGCTCGACGAGATTCGCGCGATTCTTGTCGCGCGCACGGAAGGTGAGCTACCCTGCAGCCAAGTCCTAAGCCTGATCGAGAAGAAGATCGCGGAGATTGACCAACGAATCCAGGCCTTGCAGACGTTTCGTACCGAACTGGCTACCCTCAGGGCTAACTGGGTGGATGAGCACAGGAATCCGCGGCATGTGCCCGCGCCAATCTGTCCCATCATCGAGCGCCAGGCCGAAGTCGGCGAGCACACCGATGTGGTCCAGACATTCGCGCCATCAGCGCAGCACTGATTGGCCAGCATATTCCCGCCCTAATAGTGCCTGTCCTTCCACAGAGTGGAGCGAGAGATCGAACACACTCAGCTCTCGGGAGCACACCCGGATTTGAACGCACACACCCGGCTCCTGCTGGTGAGGCGTCTGCACGAGCCGGCACTTCGTCTCTCCTCCTGATGAGCACATTCCCCCGCATACCGACGCTTTAGCTTCCCCCTAAACCTCCGCTCGCCGCTATCTGGCCCCTGCTGAGCCCAACGGAGCACTGGCAGCACCGCCATCGCCTGTCGCTCCTTCTACATTCCGCCTCATGAGTCGCTTTAACTTTCCAGTTGAATGAAAGGTGTATGCTGATGGGAGCGGGTTGTCGCCTTGTGGACGGCAACACAGAACAAAAGAGTCGCTGCGAGTGGAGGTACAGACTGATGTCTCAGCCCTATACCTTTGCCGTGTCTAGGCCATATCGCATCCACTGCACAGGGTGCGCGTATGCTCTCCAGCGTTCCCTCGTCCAGATCGGCAGCGCTGGCTTGGCCTGTACTTTGCCCAACGGTATGGCCTCAGTGAGGTCGGTATCGGGCTGGCCCTGCTCGGGTACGGTCTCCCTAGATTTTTGTTCGACCCCCTCATCGGATGCACTACCGACCGCTGGGGGCGCAGTCGCTTGATTCCTGCAGGTGTCGCTACTGGTGGTGCCGCAGCCCTTGCCCTCGTGCTCGATGTGCCCGTCCTGCTCGCGACACTCCTCGTTACTATCCTCTCGCTTGGCTATGACATGACCCAACCGCTCCTGGCAGGGATTGTGACCGACCTCAGCCAGCAGCGCGGGTTGGCAATGGGGTTCAACGTGTTCACCCTGTTCACCGGATTTGGCCTGGGTAGCCTGCTTTTTGGCGTCCTGCTCCCGACTGGACTCACCGTCGCCTATGCGATCTTTGGCACTGGCGCTCTGCTTATGGCCCTTCTGGCCGTCTCCCTGTTCCGCGGGGAACGATGATCCGGATCGGTCGCCTGACTCCTCATTCGTGCGCGCCCCCTTGACTTTCCAGTCGACTGGAAGATGTATGCTTATCGTGGTCAGGTAATGTGAGGCGAACGGCCCGCTGAAACACCTTTCTCCGGAGGCAAAGCGACGATGATAGAGATATATACATTTGAGGTTATCGGACCACAGCGGATGGCCTGCGAGGGATGCGAACACGCCGTTCAGCGGTCACTCGCCCGGCTGCCGGGCGTCCGTCAGGTCCATGCGGACCATTATACCCAGCATATTGTGGTGCAGGTGGATGCCACCCTGACCACGGTTTCAGACATCAAAACCCGACTCGGCACCTTGGGCTATCAGCTGAGCCAGCTTTCCTGACTGCCTCACCAATGGATATGGACATTCCTAGAAAGCGGTATTCTGAACATGCTGACGAACAAACCTTTCCTCCCAACTGATGGCTCCGCTTCCGCTCCATATTGGGCAGAGGAGCTTGATCCGGGACACGCGCGCTTCTGCGCCAAGATCGGTGGGCTGCACTGCTCGCTGTGTACGGGCACCATCGAGAAGGCGCTTGGTAAACTGCCAGGCGTGGATAAAGTAGCGGTGAGCCTCACTCATGAACAGGCCCTGGTTGAATACGACCCGGCCCTGGTGCGCCCGGAGGAGCTCCTGGAGACGCTGCGGGATATCGGCTACACCATCTGGGATCCCCGTAAGCTCCGCCCCTACGAGGAGGAAGAGGCCGACCTTGTGCGCGAGGGTAAGCGACTGCTGGTAGCCATCGGCTTCAGTCTAATCACGATTGCGCTGACCCTCCAGGTTGCTGGCCTATGGTCGCTGGTGGTGCCAGCGGTAGTTGGCGCTGGCCTGGTGGGGATCGCCTACACCGTCCTCAAAAGCCAGGGCCGCTGGCGGGCGCTGGCCGGCGTGCTGGGGCTGCTTACCGCCGCGGTGCTCGCCGTTAATGCGCTGGGCATCGCCCGTAGCGCCGTGCCCTGGGTCGTTGGCGCGTTTGCCTTCATGGTCGTCTTCGGTATCGCCCAGCACATCCTGGTCATGGCGTGGCAGTCCCTGCGCCGTGGCATTCTCAATCAGCACGTCATGCTCGAGTTTGGCGCGTTTGCCGGTATCGCCGGCGGCCTCATCGGTCTATTCCTGCGCCAGCCAGGCTACCCAACAGCCCCGTTCTTTGCCGTCTCTGTGCTGGTGGTGAACTATCATCTCTTCTCAGAGTGGCTTGCGCTCCTGGTCAAAACGCGCAGTTCGCAGGCAGTCAAGCAGTTGCTGGACTTGCAGCCCGATACGGCGCGCGTCGTCCGGGATGGCCTGGAGCGCGAGGTGCCGCTTGGCGAAGTGGCTGTTGGCGACCTCGTGCGCGTGCGGCCCGGTGAGCGGATACCGGTAGATGGCTTAGTCATCTCCGGCCACTCGGCGGTTGACCAGGCGCTGGTCACGGGTGAGCCCACCCCTATCGAGAAGCTGAAGGGTGATAAAGTCATCGGCGGCTCGATCAATGGTTCGGGCACGCTCCTGGTGAAAGTGTCCGCGGTTGGAGCGGAGAGCTTCCTCCAGCAAGTCATCCGCCATGTGGAGGATGCGCGTGCCCTCAAGCCCGGCATCCTGCATCTGGTCGATCGCATCCTGCGCGTCTACACGCCGAGCGTTCTCTCGGTAGCGCTGCTGGCCGTCCTCGGTTGGATCATCGGTACCTTGCTGGTTATCGGCCAGCCCGATCTAGAGCGGGCCGCCTTCGCGGGCTTGAGTGCCCTGGTGATGGGCTATCCCTGCGCCGTCGGCATTGCGGCTCCCCTCGCGATTGTGCGTGGGGCGGGCGAGGCCGCCAACCAGGGGATCATCATGCGCACGGGTGAGGCCTTTCAGGCGTTCCGCTCCGTGACCCGTATTGTCCTGGACAAGACGGGCACGCTGACGATGGGCCGGCCAGCCGTCCGGGAGATCGAGACCTTTGGCGATCCTGAAGAACTGCTCGCCGTCGCTGCCGCCGCCGAAGCCGCATCGGAACACCCCCTGGGCGAGGCGGTGCGGAACGCGGCGCACGAGCGGGGGATAAAGATTCCGAGCGTCGAGGACTTTGAGGCCATTGCCGGTCGCGGCATATCCGCGCTCATTGAAGGGAGGCGCGTGCTGGTGGGGCGCCCGAGTTTCCTGGAGGAGCATGGCGTTGATCTGGCCTCCCTCGCAGCGCGCATTATTGAGCTGGAAGCCATGGGGCGCACCGTCATTGCCGTCAGCCGGGATGAGCAGCTCCTTGGCGCTATCGCCCTGGGCGATGAACTGCGGCCCGATGCCGCCCAGGCCGTTGCCGCCATGCGCGAGGCTGGCATCACGCCAATCCTGGTGACCGGGGACAACCCGCGCGCGGCCGCGCAGGTGGCCCGCGAGCTTGGTATTGACGACGTGCAGGCCGGCATCCTGCCCGGCCAGAAGGCGGAGATCGTGCGTCAGTTGCAAGCACAAGGGCCCGGGCGGGTGGCGATGGTGGGCGACGGCATCAACGATGCGCCCGCCCTCATGCAGGCGGATGTGGGAGTAGCGATGGGCAATGGCACCGATATTGCCATCGAATCTGCCGACATTATCATCGTGGGCAATCGCCTCATGTCTGTACTGACGGCCCAGGACATCAGCCGGCGCAGCTACCGTAAGACGAAGCAGAATGTCGCGCTCGCCTTCCTCTTCAACGGTATCGGCGTTCCCGTTGCCACGACTGGCCTCGTGTATCCGATATGGGCCATGGTCGCCATGGCTTTCAGCGTCACGACGATTTTCGTCAACTCGCTCTGGGGTCGGCCCGCCCTGCTCTTTGACGCGATCCGTAAGCGAATCACCCGCATGCCCTCGACAACTGCAACGTAGTGGCTCGCCATCGTCAGCATTGTGTGACCCGGCATCGTCTTGAGCGCGAGGGGATCGCAGTACGCCATCTCTCCAGAGATGTCACCAGGATATGCTGCGCACAGAACGTCCACCCCATATGTGCCCAGTGTGCGCCTGGAGCCCTGTGGTGGTTGCCTTCGTGGACAGATGGAGATTGAGGGCGTGCGGTGCACGTGCCGCTACTATGTGCTGGGTGTTCCCCAATAGCGCGGTGATCAGACATGGGGACATGACCCGCAAAAACTGCTGGCAGGTACACCAGGCAAAAGCGAGAGGCTGTGAAACCGCTTCTGAAGCGGCTGGAGCGGGAGACGGGACTCGAACCCGCGACAACCTGCTTGGAAGGCAGGCACTCTACCACCTGAGTTACTCCCGCAAAGGCGTCTCTGTTGCCACTGGCCCAGCCGGCAGACTGGAGGGACAACAAGAAATGCCGGTCGGGGTGCCCAGATTCGAACTGGGGACCTCATGGTCCCAAACCATGCGCGCTGACCAGCTGCGCCACACCCCGCTATCCTCCTCAAGTATAATCAAACCAACTGGTTCACGTCAAGAGCGCCCATCGCCTCGTTGCCTTCGGCCCATTATCCCCTTGACCAGAAGATACTCCGCCTGTATATTAACATCTGCTAACAAAACAGCGACAGGACAATATGCTCTTCTTGGAGATAGAAATGACCAGAGCAGAGTTCATCGAGCGATTGCGTGTCTGGAGCCGCAACGCGTTACGCGAGGCGGAAACGCCGGAGCCACGTTCAGCACGCTCCTGGCGCGCGCAGTATCAGGTTCTGAGCGCATTAGCAGCATTTATGGAAGGTCCCGGCGCTTCACTCACCGTCGAGGAGGTCATCGCCCATATCCGTCCTGACCGTGAGCAGAGCAAGCGGCGATGGGAAGCAGCCACCGATCCAATGGAGGTTGCACAGGCCGCCGGCGAAGTTGCAGCATATGATCTGGCGCTGGACGTGTTACGTCCAGCGCGTCCCAACTGGACTGGCTAATGCTTTCCCGCTAACCAGATCTTCCTGGCATAATAGCAGGCAGGAGGAGCGCCGGTATTGCAACGGCAAAGTATCTGGGAGAGCAGGCCATTCCCCCAACCAGCCATAAGCCGATGCCCTGATGTCTGGCCCTACGATGGAGCTAGCTTACTCCCAATAGAGCTCCGTCTTGCCTATTATCACCCGATCGCCGGACTTCACGCCAGCCTCTTCCAGAGCCTGAAGAACACCGAGCTTTTGCAGTGTCCGCTGCAGACGCGCTACAGCCTCCGGGCTCTCAAAATCGGTCATTGCTACCACTCGCTCGACACGCTTGCCTTGCACATGCAAGATACCATCTTGCCGACTCACGCTAAAGGCATCATCTGGTGTCGGGCGGAATATTGTCTGGGGGGTGCTGCTACCAGCAGCCGCTTCAGCCGCTGCCTGTGTGAGCTCGTGCAAGCGTTTTGCGGTGAAGCGCATCAGTTCTGCCACGCCCTCATGAGTTACGGCAGAGATGGCAAACACTGGGATGCCTGCAGTTGTAGCGCGGCGGCGCACTTCCGGCCAGCGCTCGCGGGCTTCTGGCAGATCTATCTTGTTATAGACGAGAATCTGCGGACGTGTTGCCAGATGCTCGCTGTATTGTCGCAGCTCCTGGTTGATCTGCTCAAAGTCCTGCCATGGATGGCGATCAAGCGCGGCACCATCGAGCAGATGGAGGAGCAGCCGCGTCCGCTCGACATGCCGCAAGAACTCGTGGCCAAGCCCAACACCCTGTGCCGCGCCCTCGATGAGACCAGGGAGATCCGCAAGCACAAAGCTATAGGCATCAGGACTATCTGGCTCACCTACCGTAACGACGCCTAGATTTGGCACCAGAGTCGTGAAAGGATAATCGGCAATTTTTGGCCGAGCTGCTGTGACAACGGAGAGCAGCGTAGACTTACCCGCATTGGGATAGCCCACAAGACCGACATCGGCGATAAGCTTTAGCTCTAGCCGGATCCATAGCTCTTCGCCCGGCTCGCCTTTTTGCGCCTCACGAGGGGCCTGATTTGTTGGCGTTGCGAAGTGGACATTGCCCAGTCCACCACGCCCGCCACGGGCAACCATTACACGCTGGCCGGGCTCAACCAGATCGGCCAGCACCGTATTATCATCATCACGATGTACAACAGTGCCAGGCGGTACACGCAGGATGAGATCCTCGCCTGCCGCACCATGGCGGCGATTTTTTGCACCATCTTCGCCATCCTCTGCCTTAAAATGCTGGTGGTAATGATAATCTACCAGCGTGTTTAAGGCTGGATCGGCTTCCAGATATACACTGCCGCCACGGCCGCCATCGCCACCATCCGGCCCACCATAGGGAACATATTTTTCACGCCGGAAATGGACCACGCCATCGCCGCCATTTCCCGCCTTAATATAGATTTTTGCACGATCGTAGAACTGCATCTGCTAGTTGCCTGAACCAGTTCATATGTGCCGGGCTATTGCGCTGAAAGCTAAGGGATAGCACTTAGCTCTGCGGATACGCTCAGAATAGCCCGGCGTGTTCCATGCACTTTGTCCAATCCAGGAGGAGTGCCAGAGAGCACATAATTGCATCTGATAGAGGCGAGCAATAGTCAGGTGGGCCCAGCAGGATTCGAACCTGCGACACGCCGGTTATGAGCCGGCTGCTCTAACCGCTGAGCTATGGGCCCAGAACACCCCTGGGGTATACTACCACACCCCCGCAGAGCCGTCAAGCGCAGAGAAATAGCGCTTCCTTCCGGGGAAAAGAGCCCTGAAGCCTGCCGCATCCCCGCTATGCCCTGAAAAAACATCAATTCCCTGGCGAAAACCAGCTCTGATAGGCTATAATCATCAGAGGCAATAACCGCATAGCTATCAGGATGAAGCATGGTCACAAAGGCGATCACCAGGGTACATATCTATCTGGATGCTATCAAGTTTGAACATACGATCTTTGCATTGCCATTCGCCTATCTCGGCATGCTGCTTGCCGCCCACGGTCTGCCTTCCCTCCATCAGTTCATCTGGATTACCCTGGCCATGGTTGGCGCACGGTCCCTGGCCCTGGCCCTCAATCGGCTTATTGATGCTGAGCAGGATGCACACAACCCACGCACCGCCGGGCGCGCTCTGCCACGCGGACTCATGCGTCCCCAAGAGATGGGGGGAATCGCCCTCGCCGCCACCGGCCTGCTCTTTATCTCGGCATGGCAACTCAACACGCTGTGCCTGGCGCTATCTCCTGTCGCGGTAGGAATTCTTGGCGGATACAGCTTTACCAAGCGCTTTACCTGGCTATGCCATTTCATCCTCGGCATCGCCGATGGGATTGCTCCTATTGGCGGATGGTTAGCCGTCAACCCCACTATCAGCCCTGCCAACCTGCTACCGCCGCTCCTACTGGGCCTGGCAGTCGCCCTCTGGGTCGGTGGCTTCGATCTGATCTATAGCTGTCAAGATATTGCGTTTGATCGTGCGAACCATCTGTATTCGATCCCAGCCTGCTTCGGGTCCAGGGTTGCACTGCGTCTCTCAGCTTTCATGCATGCCGGCACAATCGGGCTGCTTCTTACCACAGGCATCGTATTGCACCTGATGTGGATCTACTGGGTGGGGTTGACTGTAACAGCAGTGCTTATCGTCTACGAGCACTATCTCGTGGACCCGCATGACTTTTCTCGCCTGCATGTTGCATTCTTTAACATAAATGGCTATATTGCAGTGGTAGTTTTCGCTTTCACTGCGGCAGCGATCTTCATCTGAGGAGGATTCGCTGTGGAGGGGAGATAGCTCAAGAATGGAAGCCGAAGCGACAGCTCAAACATATATTGATCAGGGAAGAGAGCTGCTTGCTCGTGGTCAGGCACAGCAATCGGCACAGGCATATGCCCAGGCCGTGCAACTCGACCCAACGCTCATCGCTGGCCACCTTGGGTTGGCGGAGAGCAACCTCGCCCTGGGCGCCTATGGCATTGTCCATATGGCTTGCCGCAAGGTACTGGAACTTCAACCAGCTGGTCCTGATAGTGCACTTGCCCGTGCTATACTGGCGCTGCTCGATCGGCGTTATGATCGTGCCCTAGCTGAACTGGATGCCGTTGTCGCCGCCGACCCTGGGCGCGCCTATGCCCATGCCATGCGCGCCTATTGCCTGCATCAGCTTGGGCGCGATTACGAAGCCGCCCTTGCCGATGCCAAAGCGCATCGCCTGGCCTATGGCGTGAACTTTGCTGCGCTTTTCCCGCCGGTGGATGCTGGCACGGTACCGTACCAGCAAACACGTACGCTGAGTGAAGATATACCTGCACCGCCCCCAGCTTACACACGCCGTCCACCGGCCCCTATGCGCCGTCCGGCTGGCTGGTGGCGACGCCGCTTTATTCGCGCCCGCTTTGCCTTCAGCCAGTTTACAGCGCCTGTTACCACGTTTCTGATCGCGGTCAACGTCGCCATCTACCTGGTAATGGGCGTGCTCAGTCGCAATTTCCTCAGCATTAACCCCGATGTGCTGATCCAATACGGAGCACAGGTCAACCTGCTGATATCTGAGGGCCAGTACTGGCGGCTGTTCACGACCATGTTTCTGCACCTCAGCATTATGCACATCGGGCTGAACATGCTCTCGCTCTACTTCGTCGGTCGTCCGGTCGAGCGTATCTACGGCAGCGGGAAATATATCCTGCTCTACCTGGTATCCGGGCTGGTTGGCAGTTTAGCAGTGTTCTTCTTTGCCGGTCCAGTTAGCGCTGCCGTCGGTGCCTCTGGCGCCATTTTCGGTATCTTCGGCGCCTTCGGCTCCTACTTCTGGCTGAACCGTCACAGCTATGGGCCGGCTGGCCGAGCGATCCTGAGCCAGTGGTTCTTCTGGCTGGTGCTGAATCTGGTCTTTGATTTTACCTTTCCCGATATCAGCTATCAGGCGCATATTGGCGGCCTGATTACTGGCCTGATTCTCGGTGCCTTACTGGCAGGAAACCACTTCCGGCTATGGCCACGACGGCGCTCCTGATGCAAAATCACCAAACCTTTTCTTCCTTCGCCGTCCAGAGCCGTGAACACCAAGACGTAACCTTGCCGTAACTCTCCCCTTGACTTTTCTTTGCTGTAACCCTATAATTTAGGTAAGTCTAAATTTTTATTCAAGCTATTCTAGATTCTATGAGGACTGATAGAGGAGAGTGCTGATGACTATTGAGGTTGCCCATCTCACCAAAATCTATCCGGGCAAAACGCCCGTGCACGCAGTACGCAATATCTCTTTCCATGTGGAGCGCGGCGAAATCTTTGGCTTTCTTGGCCCTAACGGCGCGGGCAAGACCACGACAATTCGCTGCATGCTCGATTTGATCCGTCCTACCAGCGGCACTATCCGCATCTTCGGTCGGGATGCCCGGTGTGACGCACTGGCCATTCACCAACGCATCGGCTATCTACCCGGTGACGTACGCCTGCCCGGCGATCTGACGGCCAAGCAATTCCTTGCGCGCTACTGGCATATGGCTGGTTTAGCACCAGTGCTGCTGCCCAAGCTGCGCGAGCATTTTGACATTCCGCTGAATCGCAAGCTCAAAGGCTTCTCCAAAGGAATGCGCCAGATGCTCGCGATTATTCAGGCATTCATGTGCGATCCCGAACTGGTGATTCTGGACGAGCCTACCAGTGGCCTGGATCCCCTCGGCCAGCGCGCCTTTAACGAGTTTCTTCTGGATGAAGCTGGCAGAGGCCGCACCGTCTTTATGAGCTCGCATATCCTCAGTGACGTGGAGAAGACCTGTCAGCGCGTTGCTGTCATTCGCAATGGCGAGCTCGTGACCATCGAGACCATCGAGCGTCTGCGCGAGCGTGCCGGCCAGACGGTCACTATTGAATTCGCCGATGGCAGCAGGCCCGAGGCTGACTTGCAGACCATTGCCAGCGTCCGCACACTGGAACGTCGGCAAGATGGAACCTGTATCTTGAAGATCGTCGGCGACATCGATCCACTGATTAAAGCACTGGCTCGCTACCAGGTGCGGCGACTCGCTATTGAAGAAGCGCCACTCGAAGAGGTGCTTATGCAGTTCTACACCGGCGATAACGCCGGCTCACCCATGACCGTCCCATCCACAGCAAAGGAGAGCTGGTTATGAATACACAACCTGCCACTTTGATAGCCGCTACGCCGGATGCGAAGCCACGTGTATGTGGTTTTCCAGTGCTGCTGGCCACATTGCACGAAAGCCGCGCTCTCACCGGCGCTGCCTGCATGTACACCCTTATTATCGGCCTGCTGGTTGGACTCATCTTTCCAGCGTTGAAGACGCTCAATCTGGCAACCTATCTAAGCAACGGCACTGTCGGCTCACTGCTGGGCGTCTCCAGTCAGGGACACCTGTCCACCTTCGCCAGCTATCTGGCCATCGAGCTCTACAGCAGCTTCTTCGTCTTGCTCTTTGGCGGAGTGCTGGGTTATGCTGCCGGCGCGAGCATTGCCCGCAACATTGAGGATGGCACTATCGATCTGACCCTGGCACGACCGGTGAGCCGTACCCGATTCTATCTGGAGAAGTGGGGAGCCATCCTGATCAGCAGTCTCATGATCATAGCCACTTCGCTACTGACCGGCTGGCTCGACACGCTGCTCTTTGCCAACGCTACGCTGGACTGGCACTGGTTCCTGCTCGCGCATCTCGATATTGCCAGCACATTCTTCTTCATCGCCGGCGTAGGATTGCTCGTCAGCGCAGTCATGAGCGCCGGACGTGCCGCCGGCGGGCTCGTCACCCTGATCATCGTGTTCGGCTACCTTGCTCAGACATTCGGTACGGCCTCGGATAGGCTTTCGTTGCTACAATACCTGAGCCCCTACTACTACGCCCCCACGGCGCAGGTGATGCTCACCGAGCAATTTGGTGCCATCTGGAAGCCGTTGATCCTCACCGGTGCCGGGCTAATAGCGGGGCTGGGTGGCCTCTGGCGCTTCCAGCGCCGCGATATTACCCCATGATAGCTGGCCGAGAGGAACCAGATCCCGCTGGGCGGCGCCTTACCCCGAAAGGAGTATCCTTTCGGCGGTTGCGCACAGTCAGTGGAGGGAGAAGGGATCTTTCTCCGATACGCTTTTACACTTGCCCCCGCACCACTCCTGGAGCTGGGGAAGCGCAGCGAGAGAGGGGGTGAGGCCAGCCAGGAGCCTCTGCCCCAAAAGTATCGGGCAGAGAGCCCGCAGGGGCCGATGCCGCGCAACGATTGGAAGGGCTGTGGCAGCTAGGGATCTCCAGCGTGCTGGTCTTCCCGGACTTCAGTCGAGCACACCTATGGCGATGCGCCACGCCAGATCATCAATGGCAGCAGCAGATAGTTCAGGGAAGATAGCTGCGATAGCTACCGGACTGGGGAAGGTAAAAGCTTCAGCAAGCCAGGGAACCTGCTGGCCAAAGTGGCAACAGAGCCGTGCGACCAGAGGAAATCAGCCAGCGGTTCTCAAGGGAGAGATTCAGCGGAAAGTGTCTCCGTAGCCGGGCTATTTCCACCCATAGCAGGAGATTGGACACCGCTATCATGGCCATTCTTAAGGACCTGTTCGGCAAAACCGAGGATATTTTGCCGAAGCATAGGCTGCGTTGCTTCTTTCTCAATAGCAATGCGCTCGCGTACTTCGGCAAAGAGCGTAGCTATCTCCGGGCGCAGCTTAAGGTTACGCTCTGGTATCATCTCCCACTGGGTTAGTGCCGTTGTGTAGTATCCAGCTCGATAGCAATAGTAGCCGAGCAAAGCGCGTGCATCAAAGATAGAGAGCCGCTGCCAGAGACCTGCTTTTTCCGCAGGCGTGAATATGGCATCGGGCCCTACATCTACCACCTCCACGCGATAGTACAATGGCAAGCGTCCAAGACTATAGGGATATCCATAGAACAGCGCCAGACGCCCATGCGGACTATTAACCGGATAAACCCCTACAAAGTAGCCACGTGTCCATGTACCTACCCGCCAGATAAGCAAACCAAGGAGTAGCACCGTAAAGCGCGCCAGGTAGCGCTCCCAGGTAAATGGAGCCATATCGGTAGCTATACCGAGCGCAGCGAAGATCAGCGAAAGGGTCCATGCCCCATAGACGATCAGACGCCGATCCCAGCCCAGCAAGTCGAAGTGTTGGTGCAGCGGGGTGGCCAGAAACGGGAGAGGGAATTCAGTATGTGGCACAAAGGAGGCACCTACAAAGCGCGACATATGCAGATAGTGGCGAAAGAACTTCGTCAGCAACTTGGCAGAAATGAGCGCCGACGCGCCCTCGAGGACAAAGACACCGCCAATAAAGACCATCTGGAATGGTGAGCGTGATACAATAGCGATCAGAGCAAGCAGACCACCTAACCCCAAAGCACCACTATCGCCCATAATGATCCTGGCATGGCGACGCGCTCGCCCGCGCCCACGGGCTGCCCAGGACGAAGGCCAGTTCCACGGCAAAAAACCCAGGCTCGCTCCGGCGATCCCCAAACAGAGTGCAATCAGCGGCCAATCATCTCGGTTGATGCCCTCACCAGCAACGATAATCGCAAAAGCCAGTGCTGTGCTGAAGACCAATCCGCCACTCAGGCCATCAAGGCCATCAGCAAAATCTACTGATAGCGACGTAGCTGTACCGACGGTACAAGTGAGCAGGATAAAGAAGATCACCCAGGCAAAGTGGGTGTTACGCAAAACTCCTCCGAGGAGGGGCACTTCTGAATAGGGCGAATAGGCAAAGCGCGCTGAAGGTATGAGCCGGTTAAGGGCAATAGCTGCCAGGAAGGAAACGATCAATACCCCGGCAAACTTTTGCAGCTCTGAGATGCCCTCACCTCGGTGCACCTTTCGCCAGTCATCAGCAAACCCGACTGCTCCATAACCAAGAAAGCCAAGTAACAGAATGGTGGTGAGTAGCCACGCCGATGCATCAAACAGGGCGAACCAGCCGACAAGTAACATGGCCGTCACGATACCAAGGGCCATAGCTGGCCCACCCAGGAGCGGCAACTCAATAGTGCGCAACTCACGTCCACCAGCGGGCTGATCCCGCCGAAAGAGACCAATCTTACGTTCACCGCTACGGAAGGAGGGAAAGAGGCGCCGCGCAATTCCAGCGCTCACAAAGCTGACACCAAGGCTTACTACAAAGACCACTCCCATGGCAAGCAATATGTTATTGCTGAGATTGATTAGAGGACTGGTCATCAATCGGAGCAGCACGCTTTATCCCCTCTCCACGAGTCAGCCAGACTCAACCGAGCATCAGAGCGCCGAGATCGTTCACGATGCCGTTGTATAATAGCGGCAAGCCAGGCAAAATCTTCTCCCTACAGGCTAAAACGCCTGCACGTTCACACTGGTAACAGTGTTCGCTATCGAACTCTTTCACCGTCTATTGGGTCAGGAGTTCGCGAGCCACTCTCCGGTCATCCCAGGGCACTCGCTCCCGGCCCATAATAATACACTGTTCATGCCCCTTACCGGCCAGCAGCACAGTATCACCAGGGCGCGCCTGTGTAAATGCAGCGGCAATCGCTGCGCGGCGATCGGCAATACAAAGATAATCCCGCCCTCGTACGCTACCCACACTATCAGCCCCAGCAGCAATGGCTTCCAAAATTGCCTGGCGATCCTCTTCGCGCGGATCCTCATCGGTAATCACAAAGAAGTCGGCATAGCGGGCAGCTACTGCTCCCATCAAGGGCCGCTTCTGTACATCTCGCTCGCCAGCCGAGCCAAAGACAGCTATCAGTCGGCCAGGCGTCAGAGATCGCAGGGTTTGCAAGACTTTCTCCAGGCTGTCCGGCGTATGTGCATAATCCACAACCACGCTGAATGGCTGCCCGCAGTCAATTGGTTCCATCCGGCCAGGGATCCCGGCGATGCTCGCCAATGCACGGCGCATTGCGTCCGGTGCGATGCCAAGCACATAAGCCACCGCCATAGCAGCCAGACAGTTCGCGACATTGAATCGGCCAACAAGCCGCGTCTCTACAAATATCTCGCCATCTGGAAAGCGCACCCGAAACGCCGATCCTGCGCCGGATAGAGCCAGCCGATCGGCACGGATATCCGCTGGCTGATCGATCCCATAACTCACAATGGGCACGCGACAAAATGGGCGCAGAAAGGTATAGCTGGAATCATCGGCATTTAGCACTGCCGCCTTGGGAACCGGTGGGCTTTTGTGATTCTCTGGATCGAGCATCGCAAAAAGCCGCGCTTTGGCATGCCGATAGCTATCGAGTGAGCCATGAAAATCCAGATGCTCATGGGTAATATTGGTGATTACCGCCACATCGTATTCGCAACCTACGACCCGGTCGAGCACCAGCGCATGAGAAGTGGTCTCGATAACCGCATAGCGGGCACCCGCAGCCAGCATCTCTGCGAGCATCTGCTGTACCTCCAGCGACTCCGGCGTACTCTGGCGCGTAATGTTATCCCATGATACTGCCCCAACCTTGAAGTTGACCGTACTGATCAGACCATTGCTTTGCCCGGCAGCATCCAGAATCGCGCTGATGAGATTGGTCGTCGTCGTCTTCCCATCAGTCCCGGTAACGCCAATAACACCAAGACGGCGTGCCGGATAGTCGTAAAACCGACAGGCCAGCAGCGCCAGTGCACGACGTGAATCTGCCGTTCGAATATACCTCACGCCTGCTGGCGCGATTGTGGGTGCCTCCTGGCCGACAACAGCCACCGCGCCACGTGCCCAGGCATCGGCAATGTATGCATGACCATCCACATGAGTCCCACGAATCGCCACAAACAGCCAGCCCGGCTGAACCAGCCGTGAATCGTAGGTCAGGCCAGTAACAGGAACATTGACCTCCCCTACTTCTCCAGCATCCGGCAATGCCTGGAGCAGCTCAGCAAGCTGCATATGCCACGCTCTCTTTTGCCTCCAGTAACCGCAGATTCCCAAAGGCTGGCCACCACTCTTGTTGTCAGCAGCCGCCATGAGATGTATACTACACTATGTCTAAACGAGGCTACCAGATGTCTGGCCATCTCTGGCTGGGATATCCTGGTATGATTTTTAGCGGTGCTACGAAGAGGAAACGGAATGGGCAGCTATGAGCTCGTTCTCCCTCCCGCTCGCCCGGCTATAATCGACGCAAAGCAACCTCTGGAATTCACCGAACTACGCGCCCATGGATGGCGCACAGAATAGCACCAAAACCTGCCTGTCGCGACAGGCAGGCATCTTGAACTTGCTTGAACCTCGCCTGTTGCTGCTTGTCATAGGGAGCGGCAATACGGTATAATACGCTGCGAAAGCAGGAGACAATGGGCTATTTGGTAAGCGAACCGCAGGTGTCTCAGCTCTGGTAAGCCGGCGGAGGGTATCGGTTATGCCAAACAGATATGAACGCGAAATCGAAGAGATCCTTCGGAATATCGATCGCAACACGCCCAGGTCCTCGTTTGGTGAGCGCTTCAGCTCGCGAGTGCGCCAGTTCAATGACCGTCCTCGCAGGACCCGTCTCCAGCCGCTGGCGCGCTTCAGCATCTCCGAGCGGCTTATCATGCTGGGAGTGCTCATCGCCGTTGGCAGCGGCGGCTTTGCCTATGCCTGGACAGTCAATCTCTACACAGGCATCGCCGGCTGTATCGCCTTCGCATTCATTCTTCTCGGGATCCTTCTGCCCTGGCTGGAACATCAACAGAGGCTCATCCCTGCAGGCCGCCATCAGGCCACTGCCAGCAGCAATGTCACCTCCTTCCCTCAGCGCTCACGTTTCTCACTGAACCCTTTTCGCCCTCTTACTACACGCTGGAAAATCCTCCGCCTCAAGTTCCGTTACCGACGCAATAAGGGCCACTAGATAAGCGAGCAATCGCAGACCAATAGAAAATGCGCTAGTGCCAGCGCCCGGCCCGACACGGGCAATACAATATCCCCGTTGTCGCACCGCCTGCATTTGCGCTCACCTGCCCTATTTGCTACAATAAGATTATTGAAATCTTGGCCAGTGGTAAATGCCGCAGGCGGCCACTGAACAACCGGGCAGGAGCATGCGCCAGTGTATCGAGCAACCCATCGCACCCCTACTTATCCCGCAAATGGCACATATGCGAATACTGAAGCATACCTCCTCCCTAAAGGATAAAAGGATGAATGTTCAACATGCCTCACGACTCGAAGTCCGCCGGCTGCGTGAGCACGATATCGCGCGTCTTGCAGCCTTTCTCGATAAAGAACCGGGTTATAACTTGTTCCTTATCAGCAACCTGGAACAATACGGCCTGCGCAACCCTTATGTCCGTTTCTGGGCTGCTTTCGCATCCGGCCAGATACGTGCCGTATTGATGATGGTCGAGCGACGCGGAGCTTTTTTCGCCCCTTACCTGGAAGATGTGTATCCGCTGGTAGAAATTGCTGAGCGCGAGCACCTGAGCTTCACTATGGGGCAACGCGAACTCATGGATGCAGTACTCGCTGCCAGCACACAACGCATTGAGCGACGCGAAGAACATTCCTTCTGCGAATTGCGACCTGTAGACCTGCGTCCAGCGGCACTAGAACCCCCGCTGGGCATCACCATACGCCGAGCAACTGGAGCAGATGTAGACCGCCTGGCTGCCTTCTACGTTGGCACAGCCGGCTTTGAGCATCTCAGTGAAACAGAGATCCGCCGCTTGATGGTCGGACGCGTCCATCATCTGCGTACGTATCTGGCTGACAAAGATCATCGCCTGGTTTCAGCAGCCTCAACCAGCGCAGAAAGCCGCCTGGCAGCAATGATCGGCGGCGTGTGGACAGCTCCCGATGCCCGCAATCGTGGCTACAGCACCGCAGTGGTTGCCAGACTGGCTCAGGAGCTATTGCACGAAGGCCGCTATGTTTACCTGTTTTATCTGGAAGGCAACCTTGCAGCAGCACGAGTGTATGAAAAAATCGGTTTCCGGGTCATTGGGAAGTGGTCGGTGATCTACTTCTCACAGAACAGGTAAAAGCAGTATGCAGGCATTGCCACATCCACAAGCTATCCGTGTGATCTTTTTCGATGCTGGTTTCACCCTGTTGCGACCTGCCCCTTCAATGATCCAGATCTGCCAATCTGTCTGCGCAAAGATGGGTGTGGATATCGAACTTGCACGGCTGGAGAATCGCCTGCCAGCAGCCGAAGATTACTTTTTTCGCTCCATACAGGAGGAGCCACGAACATGGGCAGCGGAACAAACTATCGCTACCTTCTGGAATGGCTACTACCGCGAGCTATTGCGTCCTTTCTTCTCACCAGAGCACACCGACGATCTGCAGCTTTGCGTTGCCAGCATCATTGCCGAGTTTGCTCAGCCCCGGAGCTGGGCCACTTACGATGATGTAATCCCGGTCCTGGCTCAACTTAAGAGTTGGGGACGCTATACGCTGGGCATTATCTCCGACTGGGGACTCTCGCTGAACACGATCATCCATGAGCTTGGACTCTCCGCCTATTTCGACGTCGTCGTCGTTTCTGCTGCTCTGGGCTATGCCAAACCTGACCCGGCTCTCTATGAACTCGCCCTGCGCCGCGCTGATACCATTGGTGACTATGCTATCCACATTGGCGATTCGTACATCCACGACGCGCTCGGAGCTCGCTTAGCGGGAATCACCCCGATCGTGATCGATCGGCGTCATGTCCTGCATGCCACAGATATTGATTGCCCTTTAATCCATGATCTCCGTGACGTGCTCACGCTGTTGGAAATACCTGAACCAGTCAGCTATGAAAGGCGAGAGTGATGCAGCAGCGCGATAAGGTCCAGCTCTGGCAACGCCGCTACCCCGTGCTCAGCACTGCAATAATACTGATGGGTATGCTGGCTCTCTTGGTGCGGCGCGAAATAGCTCACCGAGGCTATCCCTCATGGGATACCTGTCGCTGCCGATTTAAGCTCGATGAGAGCTTCTTTCAGGTATGGCATAGCTGGTCGGAGCAGCAAGGCGATACGCTCGTTGAGCATGAATTCGGCTTGAATATTACCCGCCCACCACAATGGCTACGCCGCTCATTACATTATGGCGCTCAAATCTGTGCTATTCTTAACCCCTGGCAACGCTACGTGGAACGAGTGGACATTTCCCGAAGCGTCACCGGGCATACTTTGGATGAACTGGCCTGGCACAAAGAGATTACCCACTGGCCCCGCAGAACAATTGGCATCGTCACCACCGAAATGCGTCCCCGCCCGCTCACGGCGGCGGCACCAGCCACATCCAGTACGGTCCTGCGCGCTTTACGCGATCCGCGCAGCCAGCAATATGTGCTGAAGAACTGTTGCTCCTTACAGGCGCCAGCAGGCACGCGTGTAGACTTCATCGGCTGGGCCCCAACCCAGATCGCTTACTGCACCGCACGCCTGCATCCACAGTCATGAAGATCGCCAAATATCCGTCATCTGGGTAGAAAGCCGATCCTTTGCTCGAACGGGTGACCCCAGCGCCCGCTGCAAAGCACGGCGATCCTGGCTGTCCCTTCGCTTGACGCCGGACAAGATTGCGAGCTACAATATGTAACTAGCAAAATGATTACTCACCCTGAGCAGTCAGTCTATGCCCGGCAGACACTGCTCGTCACCAGGAGCTGATGATTGGATAGTGCGAACGCTGATCGGGGTAAGTACGTATGTTGATGCTTTGACAGTGAGCCGGGATAGTGCGAACCGGTAAAGCAGACATACCGAACCCGTCCCGAGAGTCGCGGTCGAGAACCCGGTCCCAGCAACCGGATAAGGCCGCGCGGCAGCCCACCGTTATCATCGGGCAGCGTATGGCGCTGCTAGTCGCCATACGAGCGAGTGGAACCCAGAGCGTTCAAGCGAGGTGGTACCGCGGGCACGACCCGTCCTCGGAATTTTCCAGAGGGCGGTTTTTTTATGGGATAGCTTTGAGGAGGCTTTATGGCAACAGAAGAGACCCGATACGTGGAAGAATTGGCAGACAAGGACGATTTCTCTGAATGGTATCTAGATGTGATTCACAAGGCCGAGATGGCTGAAGAGTCGCCAGTACGTGGCTGCATGATTATCCGCCCCTATGGCTTTGCGCTGTGGGAGCATATGCAGCGTCGCCTCGACGATCGCATCAAGGCAACCGGGCATGAGAATTTCTATTTCCCCCTCTTTATCCCTGAGAGCTTCCTGCGGCGCGAAGCGGAACATATCGAGGGATTTGCACCGGAAGTTGCATGGGTAACCCGGGGCGGCAATGAGGAGCTTACCGAGCCGCTGGCAATCCGGCCAACATCAGAGACTATCATTGGCTATGCCTATGCGCGCTGGGTCCAATCCTACCGCGACCTGCCGCTGCTCTATAACCAGTGGGCCAATGTTGTACGCTGGGAGAAGCGCACGCGCCCATTCCTGCGCACTTCAGAATTCCTGTGGCAGGAGGGCCATACAGTACACCGTACTGAGGATGAAGCGGAGCGCGAGACCCTTCTGATCCTCCGGGAGGTATATCAAGATTTCATCGAACGCGACCTGGCTATTCCAGTCATCCCTGGCCTCAAAACAGAGGCTGAGCGCTTTGCCGGCGCACTGCGCACCTATAGTCTGGAAGCTATGATGGGCGATGGCAAAGCGCTGCAAATAGCAACTTCGCATAATCTTGGGCAGGGCTTTGCGAAGTCCTTTGGTATCCAGTTCCAGGACGCTGATGGTGAACGGAAGTATGCCTGGACCACGAGTTGGGGAGCGAGCACTCGTATGATCGGCGGCGTTATCATGACTCATGGTGACGCCTCTGGGTTACGGATGCCACCGCGTGTTGCGCCGATCCAGGTTATCATTGTGCCCATCTGGCGCAAAGCGCCTGAGCGGGATGCCGTTACCACCATGGTCACCGAGGTTGAACAGAGCCTGCGCAGCGCAGGCATCCGTGTGCGTGTGGATTGGCGCGAAGAGGTCACGCCAGGCTACAAATATAATGATTGGGAGTTGCGGGGCGTCCCGCTACGCCTGGAAATTGGCCCAAGGGATGTCCAAGCGGGCCAGGGGGTGCTGGTACGACGCGATACACGAGCCAGGGAATCTGTGCCGGTGGCAACGTTGCCAGCACGAGTCACGATCCTGCTAGAGGAGATTCAACAATCACTCTACAAGCAGGCATGGGAATTCCGGCAGAGGCGAACCTATCGTGCACAGTCATTCACCGAGCTCAGTGAACGTATGGCTGATCGCCGCAATCTTGGTTTTGTGGAAGCATGGTGGTGTGGTGACGCTACCTGCGAGGCCGAAATTAAGACCAGAACCCAGGCCACGATCCGTAATATCCCACTCAATCAGCCTGGCGGCTCTGGTCGGTGCATATTTTGTGGACGTACAGCCAACAAATGGGTCATTTTTGCAAAAGCATACTAGGCGCTGTATGAGCAGAGTGCTATAATGGCGAAGAGGGTAACTCTCTGCCACGTACCAGCTTTGGCATTTACGCTATCGCTGATAGCGTAGCAACTCAGCGGATCATTGAAAGGTGCAGCGATGCGAATCGTCATTCTGGGCTGCGGTCGTGTCGGAGCAATGCTCGCAACGATGATGGACCGTGAAGGCCACGACGTTACGATCATCGACTTCACTCCCGAGTCTTTCCGGCGGCTAGGCGATAGCTTCCAGGGTCAAACGATCCTGGGCAATGGCATTGATGAGGATATCCTGCGCCGTGCCGGTATCGAGCAAGCAGATGTATTCTGTGCGCTCACCAATGGGGACAATCGTAATATCATGGCAAGCCAGATTGCCAAAGAGATATTCCACGTCAAGAAAGTGCTCTGCCGCATCTACGATCCTATCCGGCAGGAAACCTTCAAGCTGCTGGGGCTAGAAGCTATTTGTCCAACTATTGTTGGCGCGCAACTCTTCCGTGAAGCGATCCTACGCGCCGATAGCTGATAGTTCTCTCGAGAGGGGAACCAACCATGTATATGATCATTGGCGGCGGCGGACAGATTGGCTATTATCTCACCAAGACGTTGTTAGCTCAGGGCCATGAGACACTGCTGCTCGAAAAAGATGCGAAGCGCTATCAGGCTCTCAGTGAAGAGCTGGGAGCAGCCGTCTATGAAGGGGACGCCTGTGAAGCAGCAACTATGGAGCGGGTGGGCTGCGCACGCGCTGACATCGTTATTGCTGTTACCGGGGATGACGAAGATAACCTGGTGATCTGCCAGATGGCCAAGCGCCATTTCAATGTCAAACGCACAATCGCCCGCGTCAACAACCCCCGCTATGAAACCCTGTTTCTCCGGTTGGGAATAGATATAACCGTAAGCCCAACAAGCACCATCCTTCATCTGATTGAAGCAGAGCTCCCGCACCATAGTCTGGTGCCTTTGATGACCTTACGGAGCGCCGGGCTGGAGATCGTTGAACTCAACGTGCCGCCGCATTCGCGTATCGTCGGGCGCGCTCTACGCGAGATACAGTTGCCACGGAGCTGCAACATTGCCCTCATCGTACGTAATCATGAGAACATTGTGCCTAATGGCGATACAGTGATTCAGGGTGATGATCAGATCTTTGCGCTCGTCACAGCCGAGGGAGAAGAAGCCCTACGGACACAGATCCTGCAAACACCGCGCTAGGTGACGGCAACCCGCTGGAGCCATGGGCAAGCTTTGTCAAAGAAAGGATCCTTATATACAGATGGCCGAACCAACACTGCGCTTCGTGGGCAAGGTGCTGCCTGAAAACTTGATTCGCTACCAGGATTTTAAGTCACGATTAGATGATTACCTGACTGCTGCCAGACTGAGCAGTAGCGGGCTCACCGCTTATCAACTGAGCGAAAAGCCCCAACCTGATGGCTCGGTCCTAGTAGAGATCATCTGTGAGGCACCAGACCAGGAAATCCTTGAAAAGTTCCGCGAGAATCATTTCTTCTGGTGGACCGGCCTGTTTGCTCCAGTCTGGCACGATGACCAGATCTGGCACCTGAGCTCTGGTGATGCCCGCCTCGTCTTTGCCTGGCCATAGCAGTGCTCTGATACCGCTCGCAAGTCAGGGGTCGCGGCCTGAAGGCCGCAGCTTGCATCTAACCCGCCGCGGCCGGCTGACGATGGCCCATCTGTCCCGGATATACTGATCTCTGCACGAGCATTATTAATGCACCAGGAAGGAAAAGAGGCTATTGGCTGCAGGCTGCGCCTGCGCCAGCAGCACCCCCACCAGGGGCGTCATGACCAGCACCCCAATGGCGCTGATCCCTAAAGCGGCACTGAGCGATCCCGAAGCGGTAAAATAACCCGGCTTTACCGGCTGGCTAAAGTACATCATTCTGACAATACGCAGATAGTACACCAGCGAGACGGCACTATTGAGCACTGCGATGACGACTAACCAGGTGAGTCCTTGCTGCCAGGCTGCGGCAAAAATGTACACTTTGGCCAGAAAACCCGCCATCGGCGGCATCCCGGCCAGCGATAAAAGGCAGATTGCCGTACCCAGCGCGAGCAGCGGATTGCGCCAATGCATTCCTTGAAAATCACGGATGCTTTCCCGCCCCGTCGCATTCGCCAGCGCAATGATGCCAGCGAAGGCACCCAGGTTGGTCACCACATAGACTAGCAAGAAGAACAGCACAGCAGAGTTACCATCGGGCTTACCACTAACCAGGCTAGCAGCAAAACCCACCAGAATATATCCAGCCTGGCCAATGCTGGAGTAGGCCATCATCCGCTTGACATTGGTTTGTACAATCGCCACCACATTGCCCAGAGTCATTGTCAGGATAGCAATAAAGGAAACCAGTGCAACCAGCGCCGTTGGACTCATCCCTCCCAGGCCCGCATCAATGACGATGCGAATCAGTGCGGCAAATCCGGCAGCTTTCGAACCGACTGAGAAGAAAGCCGTAGCCGGTGTCGGCGCACCTTCGTAAATATCCGGTGCCCACATATGGAAGGGAACAGCAGAGATTTTAAAGCCGAAGCCAGCAAAGATTAAGACATCAGCCAGCAGCAACAGCAAATTGTTGGACCGGAATCCAGCTCGCAGCGTCGCCGCAACGCTTGCCAGGTCAGTGGTTCCGGTGAGCCCATAGAGTAGCGCCAGACCGTAGAGCAAAATCGCTGACGACATCGCGCCCAGTAAGACATACTTGACCGCAGCCTCTGCTGAGCGATCGTCATGCCGCAGCAGACCCGCCATGATATACAATGGGAAGCTCGTCAGCTCAAGCGAGATGTAGATTGAGATGAGTTCCCCCGTACTGGCCATCAGCATCATACCAGCTACCGAGAGCAAAAGCAGCGCATAAAACTCGCCGACTGCCTTGACCTCCTTCACCACATAGTCATACGAGGCCAGGATTGTAATCACACCAATGAGCAGAAAGAGCAGCTCAAAGAAGATCGCATACTGATCGACCAGCAGCATATTGAAGAACGCCTGGGTAGGATGCGGCGTGGCGCCAAGCGCAAAGGTAAACCCGGCCGGTATCGCCAAGCCTACCAGTGCCGTACCCACCACCGCCATATGCCGCCGCACCACCAGGTCTACCAGAATCACGATCATCGCCAGCAATACCAGGCTGAGTTCAGGAGCAAGCAAATATAGATTAATATTTGGCGCAATTTGCGCAACTGACGCAATCATGATTACTCCTCAATGCATTGCTACCCCATTGATGACGTGGATAAGCTGCGTCATGCTTGGCTGCAAGATATCTACAAACCATCCCGGCCAGAGGCCGACCAGAAGAATCACGACCATGAGCGCAGCGAGCGGCAGGATCTCACCAACCGTATTGATATCTGCCAGACCATTCCAGCGAATATTCAACGGGCCATAGAATACCCGCTTGATCATCCACAAAAGATAGCCAGCCGTCAGCACAATGCCAAAGGCGGCAAAGCCGGTATCTATAGGCAATACTGCAAAGGTACCGGTAAAGACAAGGTACTCAGCCACAAAGCCACTCAGTGCTGGAAGCCCCAGAGAGGCAAACACCGCAAAGGAAAATGCTGTCGCTGCCAGTGGCATACGCGCGGCGATACCGCTAAACTCGGCAATTTGCCGCGTGTGCGCCTTCTCGTAAACTACCCCTACACAGAAGAAGAGCATTCCCGTGATGGTGCCGTGGGCAAACATTTGCAGAGCCGCGCCAGTTAGTGCCGCCTGGCGATAAGTTAACGCACTCGCACCAACGACCGCTGTCGCCCCGGCCACACCCAGCAGCACATAGCCCATATGGCTAATGCTCGAATAGGCGATCATCTTCTTGATGTCTGACTGGATCATGGAACAGCCAGCGCCATAAAGCACATTGATAACCGCCAGCACGCCTAGATATGGCGCAAAGAGATGCACTGCCTGTGGAAAGAAGCCCACATCAATGCGCAACAGCCCATAGGCACCCATCTTGAGCAGCACACCGGCCAGAATCACACTTACCGCTGTTGGCGCTTCTGTATGAGCATCGGGCAGCCAGGTATGGAAGGGAAACATCGGAATCTTGACCGCAAACCCGAAGAAAGTCAAGAAGAAGGCGATCAGTTGGAGCGATACCGTCAGCGAGCCGATCGGGATGCTCCCTTGCAGGAAGTGATTGGCGAGGTAGGTCATATCGGCTGTATAGACGCCGGTCTGCACGCCTACACCGAAATAGAGCAGCAAGATACCGGCAAGCATGATAGCAGAACCTACCAGAGTGTAAAGAATAAACTTCCAGGCCGCATACTCACGATTTGCCCCACCCCAGATACCAATAAGCAAGAACATTGGGATCAACTCTACTTCCCAGAAGAGGAAGAACAGAAACAGATCGGCTGCGGCAAAGACGCCCATTACCCCCGTTTCCAGGATCAACAGGAGCGCCATGTACTCTTTAACGCGCGCTTCAATGTGCCAGGATCCCACAACTGCCAGGAAGCTGAGCAGACCATTGAGGATGACCATCGTTGTCGCCAGGCCATCTACTCCTAGGAAGTAATCGATCTTAAAAGCAAGTGACCCGACAGTAATATTAATCCATGGCACATGCTGGACGAAATTCAAATGATTGATATCCCCAAAGTTATTGTGCGCACCAAAGTACAGGATCAGCGTCAGCGCAAAGACGACCGCTGCTGTAATAGCCGCAAACCAGCGTATCGCCCGAACCTGTTTCGCCGGGATAAGTAGCACACCCAGTGCTCCCGCTGTTGGCAGGAATATGATCAACGTTAACAAGAATGACATGGCATTCCCTCTATTATGGGATACGAGCTCCCATCAGCCAGAGAGCCGTGGGCGCGAGCTCGCTCCAATCGTATCTTATTATTTCACTGCCTGCACAAAGATGAACACCGCTGCACTCAACAAAGCAGCGCCACCAAAGATGGCTATTGCATAGCTCTGCAGCCGCCCAGTTTCGATCCTGCGGAAATCGGCACCTAATGTGACAATGGCGGATGCCGTCCCGTTTACCAGCCCATCAATGACATAGCGATCGAAGGCCTCCGCCGCATAAGCAAGGCCAAGCACGCCCTTGCGAACGATCCAGAGATACAGCTCGTCCATATAATATTTGTTGAGCAGGATGCGATAGAGAAATGCCCCAACAGGGGTCCGGGTAAATGCGAGATCCCATCGCCAGCCAGCGCCATACATCGCCCAGGCTAGCCCGATACCAACGAAGGCGATGCCAATGCCAGCATAGGTCAGGCCAATGGAGAACGGGTTCACAAACACCTGTTGGACACCACCCTGAAGGAAAGTCGCAAACCTGCCATTCCACGCCCAGTATCCCACAAACACGCTAGGAATAGCCAGCAATACCAGTGGCAGCGTGATCAGCCAGGAGGATTCCGGTGGATCGCCAACACCGCGATATTCACCACCCCAGAAACCAAAGAGCCTGCCACCCCGTCCACCAAAGGTCATAAACCACAGACGGAACATATAGAACGCAGTCAGCCCGGCAGTGGCCAGGGTCAGGCCATACAAGATGTACTGCCCATGATCGAATGCCTGGCCAATGATGTCATCTTTACTGAAGAAGCCTGCAAATCCAGGAAATCCAGAGATGGACAGGGTAGCCATCAGAAAACAGGTAGCCGTAATCTTCATTCTGGAGGCCAGACCGCCCATCTGCCGCATATCCTGCGTCCGCTCCTCGGGGTTTCGGGCCGCATGCATGGCATGAATCACACTGCCGGATCCCAGAAAGAGTAACGCCTTGAAGAAGGCATGGGTGAACAGATGAAAAATGCCCGGTCCCTGTGTATCGGCAACGCCAAGGCCCACAAACATGTAGCCAAGCTGGCTGATCGTTGAGTAAGCCAGCACCCGTTTAATGTCATTCTGCACGAGCGCAATTGTCGCAGCAAAGAACGCCGTGAAGCCACCAATGTACGCCACAACCATGAACGCAGCCGGATCCGCCGCACGGAAGAGCAAAAAGGTGCGCGCAACCAGATACACACCGGCAGCCACCATCGTCGCAGCATGGATCAGCGCACTTACGGGCGTCGGGCCTTCCATCGCATCCGGCAACCAGACATGCAGCGGGAACTGCGCCGATTTGCCTACGGCACCACAAAAGACAAGAATCATTGCGACCGTAAGCAGATTCTGATTCATCTGCGTCACGGCGCTCGGTAACGCGGCAAAGCTAAATGTGCCGGTAGCTGCAAAGAGCACCAGGATGCCAATGAGGAAGCCAAAGTCCCCAAAGCGCGTGGTGATAAACGCCTTGAGCGCGGCAGGGGGCGGATCGTTACGCTCATACCAGTAGCCAATAAGCAGATAGGAGCACAAACCCACCAGCTCCCAGCTGATATAGAGCAGCAAAAAGTTATCGGCAAGCACGAGCAGAAGCATGGATAAGGCGAACAGCGACAGCCAGGCGAAGAAACGCGGATAGCCAGGATCGCCTTCCATATAGCCCTGCGAGTAGAAAAACACCAGCAGCGATACGAATGTCACTACCAGCAACATCACCGCAGTCAGCGCATCAAGATGGAAGCCAATAGCGTATGCGCTACCAGGTGATGAAGCTGGGCCATTGATATGCAAGGACAGCCAGTTCCAGGTGAATACCTGGTAGCCATTGCGTAACAGAGTGGCATTACTCAGGAACTGGAAGAACACAGCAAGAGCCCAGACGAACGAAGCCAGCATTGCCACGACCGCAGTTATACTGCTGGCCCAGCCAAAGCGGGTATTTGACGCATGCGCTCCATGGCCGCCATGTCCCTCCCCTTCGTGCTCCTCCGTCACTACCACCACCGGCCCACCGTGCGCTTGTATCTCATGTGCCCCTGCTGTTTCATGGCCAGCAGGCACAGCCACAGGGGCCAACCCAGCTTTACGTCGGTCGCGTAGATCAAGAGGGCGCCAGATGAAGACGATCAGGACAAAAGCAGCCAGCGGAAAAACAGGTATGAGCCAGGCAGATTGAACTCCCATTCCATCGCCTACCATTTCATCATGTTAATCTCTGTGACGTCCACGGTGACACGCCGACGGTAGATGGCAATGATCATTGCCAGGGCCACAGCAGCTTCAGCCGCAGCAACAGTAATGATAAAGATCGCGAAGATCTGGCCAGTCAGGTTCACCGCAAACGGCGTGCGATTGAAGAACGAGAATGCAATCAGTGTGATATTCACAGCATTGAGCATGATCTCGATGCCCATCAGCACGGATATAGCATTGCGTTTGGCCAGGGCACCATAGAGCCCGATGCAGAAAAGAATCGCACCCAGCACCAGAAATGAGTTGAGAGAGAGTACTGACATAGTTCCTACAGATCCTCCCGGCTGATGACGATAGCCCCGATGATCGCTACCAGCAACACCAGCGAGGCAATTTCAAACGGCAGCACATAGCTATACTCGATCGGGCTATAAAGAAGCTGCCCGATACGAGCAACATTGTTGCTTGATGCATTACTTGCCGCTGGCGAAGCTGTCCTGCCTGCGCTCGTCCCTACCGCTGCAACACCTGCATTTGAGCTGGTAACAGCCTTCGGGCTGGTGGTCAAAGGGAAAATGATCGCCGCGCCTAACATAACGCAGATGAGCGCTGCCAGCCACCACGTTTTATTAACCGGATTACTTCGTGGCGTGTTGCTCGCCTGCGTCAGCATGATCGCAAAGAGCACGAGGATAGAGACCGCACCGGCATAGATCAGCACCTGCACAACGGCAATAAACTCTGCATTAAGCAAGATATAGATGCCAGCCGCTGCCGCAAAGACCACCGCGAGGAACAGCGCGCTATGGACAATCCGCCGCATGGTAACAACCAACAGCGCTGATCCAACGAGGATCGCCGCGGTAATCAGGAAGAAAAGTGAGGCAATATCAAATTGCATGTAGGGTATCCTCCATGAGGCAAATTGGCCTCCAACCGGCGCAACTCTCCCGCATGGTCACGAGTCACACCCTGTGTGGCGTATTGTACCACGTACTGTCAATGTTGCAACCTGTCTACCTAACCGGAGCGCCTGTTGACAGCGCTATTCACGGAGCGCTACACTCTCTCATAGAGAGATCAAACACAGTTGCTCATCCTGCCACTATATGAAAGGCAACGCTACACTGGAGGTGTGCGCTATGAGCGAACAGGAGCGTAGCGAGATCGACCGGCTTCGTGAGGAGCTGGCTATAAAAGAGGCGCATTTGACCTGGGTTCAGGCCAATGGCCTGGACTATCGGCAGGCATATGAAGAGGTGCAGGATGTACAGCGACGCCTGCAAGCCGCTCTGGAGCAGGCAAGAGCTGCGGTAAAGTAGCCTCCCTCTTGCCTATCTCATCCGGAGAGAGACGCGCAAGCCATCGCCGTACACCCCGGAGGCATCGCGGCGGGCACGGGGTATCGAGGTCTGGGCGGCGCTGTGCGCTGGGCCGTGCCGGTGTCGCCGATCTGGTCGAGCGTACCTGCTGGCATGCCGCGCGCTTTACCGATGGCCTGCGGGCAGCGGGCTACCGGATTCTCAACGATCTTGTCATCAACCAGGTACTCGTCTCGTTTGGCAGTGATGATCTGACCCGCCGCGTAATCGCCCATCTTCAGGCTGATGGCACCTGTTGGTGCGACAGCACCGTCTGGCAGGGACAGACAGCCATGCGGATCAGCGTCTCTTCCTGCGCCACAACTGAGGCCGATGTTGAACGCAGCCTGGCAGCCATGCTCAGAATTGCTGCTGAGCAGTGTCAGCGGTAAGAGCGGTAAGCCGCTCATCGCCAGCCCTTTGCGGCCAAGCGATAGCGCTGCATGCTGCGAACCAGCTATGCACTCTAACACAATTCTAGCATTCTGCTAATGCGATTCTTTTACACCATGTGCTAGACTTCTCACTAGAAAGAAGCCTGGGAAAGAGGGATGTAAGCAATTGGGGGGCCGGGTTATCATGGGGGGAGAGAGCAACGATGAGCAGCGAACTGTTGGGTAATGAGCCTCAGCGAGAGCGCCGCTGGTTTGCTCAGCAGGTACCCAGGCAAACCAGGCGCGAGGCTCATCCCTGGGCGCGGCCCTTTGGCAAGCCCGGCCAGCGGATGATACGCGATGGCAATGGCTGGTCAGTACGTATCATCCATTTCCCGACCGGGCCAGAAGTGGTAGATGTCCAGGGGCCGCTGGCCGATGGGTGGAAAACAGACTATGATCAGTTAAGCCGGCTCGGCTTCACGCCGGAGCAGGCGACAGCGTTGATTGTCCTGAAATCCTATCAGCACGCCGAAGGCGACGTTGCAGAACGCGAGCGCGAACGTCGGCGCCTGGCCTATGTGCGCTATTTAGTGGAGAGCGGGCGGCTGAGTGATGGCGTGCCGGGGCAGATCGGAGCGCGCCATAATTGACACTCTCCTGGTTAAAACCAGGAGATTCTTCCTTCATCCAACGCGCTTGCGGCGTGCTCTGGCGAACACTGCCATAGCGGTGTTTTGTCCAGCAGCGTCTGGTTCTGGTATACCGGAACTCGTTCTCGCCGGCCCGGCGGTACAGTGCCTGGCGGCTAACCACGCCAGAGCAGCCAGGAGAATGTTGCGTGCCGCGTTGTGGTTCCGATCCAGCATCAGCCCGCAGGCCAGGCAGATATGCGTGCGCTGGCTCAGGCTCTTCTGCATCCGCGCCCACAGCCCGAACAGTCCTGGCTGGTGATGGTGAGATGCTTCCTATCCGGTTCCAGCCGCCCGGCCCGTACGCTTGTACTTCACCGACCGATTATCTTTTCTGGAAGCGGGATAGCCCTTCTTGCTTGCTTCTTGTCCCGGCAGTTCTTGTAGAAGCGAGCAATAGCGAGCCATGCCCGATCCGCACCGGTCTGCCGCGCCTGCGAATTGAGACGGGCCGCAAAAGGATATGCTTGCGCAAGCTGCGAGCAGTAGGCTTACAGATCATCGTCTCCCATGCTAGGAGCCGCAAGGCTTTTTCAGAAAGGCGAAATCCGGTGTGTTGTTTCATGTACCAGTGGTAGGTGCCACAGGAACCGGCTGCTCAATAAGGGCAGTAAGGCGCGGACCGATATACACAAACGCCCAATCAAGCAGCACCTCGGCCTTGCTCCGCAGCGTCGTAAGCCAGGAAAGGTGCAATATGCGCCATAGGAGCCATGCCAGGAACCCATCAAACTTGATCCCATAGACGTTGGCAACCGCTGCATAGCGACCAGTCATAACCAGATTGCCCCGGTCACGATAGCGAAAAGGCCGCACAGGCTGGCCATGTACCTGGCGCAAAATATTATCAGCAGCAGTGCGTCCCATCTGAATAGCGACCGGCGCCACCGCCGGATAGGTTGTACCAGGAGGCCCAGCAGCACTATCACCGATAACATAGACAGTGGGGTATCCAGGAATCTGGAGAGTCGGCGCGACAACAACGCGCTTATTGCGGAGATGCTCAACGGGAAGGCCACCCAGCAAAGGACTCCCTTCCACGCCGGCAGCCCAGACAATGAGTCCAACCGGAAATCGTTCGCCGCTGCGAAGTACGATTTCATTGGACGCAACGTCGGCGACGGGTGCGTTCGTCCGCACCGTCACGCCGCGCGCGCTGAGCTGCTCTACAGCGCCAGCTTTCAACTTATCTGGCATCCCTGGCAGCACAGAAGGCAAGGCCTCAAATACCGTCACCGTGACGTCAGACGGATGAATGTTCGGATACTCACGGCCAGCAAGGTCCTTGACCAGCGCCACAAGCGCACCGGCCAGCTCTAATCCCGTTGGTCCGCCGCCTACAATCCCAATACTTAGACGCCGTCGTCGCTCCTCATCGTCAGCTGCCCTGTCAGCGGCCTCAAAGGCCTCCAGCACCCTGGCACGTATCTGACTGGCATCCGTTACGGTCTTCAAAGGATAGCTATACTTCCTGGCTGACTCCAACCCAAAAAAGGTGGGGACACTTCCAGGAGCCAGGATCAGGTAATCATAGAGCACTGAACCAAGCGTCGTTTGCAGCTCCCGCTTCGCAACATCAACGCTCCTGACCTCTGCCTGCCGGAAGGCAAACCCCAGACGGTATGCAACGGTCCGCATCGGAACAGTAATGGACTCCACATCAACCAGGCTGGCAGCAAGATGATAGAGAAGCGGAGTAAATACATTATAATTATATCGATCAAGAACCACGATTTCTAACTGGTCTCTAGCCCTGACCAGCCGCATCGCAGCACTCAGACCAGCGAAACCCGCTCCAACAATGACAACGCGCGGCTTCGAGCCGCGTCGGGTCAGCTCTGGCATTGGCTGACCTGCTGGATGCTCGCGCATCCGCCAGATGCTCAATCCCGTTATAGCGGCAATCGATGTCGCTCCTAATAGCGCAGCCGTTCGCTTCTCCATGATCATCCTCTCCCCGCCTGAACTGCTCGCTCTTTCATAAGCGGTCAGGCATCATATCAAGCTTGTTCCTCTCTTGTGGATGCCAGCACTGAACATCGCAGATATTATGCCATCTTCTGCTTCCAGCAAAGGGCAGAGATGTTGAGCCCATACTGGCCATCCATACTCTTTTTGCACCTGTTCAACAAGCTCAAAAGTTTTGCCAACCGTTGCAGGCCCGCTATATCGGCGTTTGACCATGGGATCTAGGTTATCGCAGCATTGGCAACATCCACCATCTGCGTACGCAGCGTGCCTCGCTCTATTACGAGCATCTGCCCATTACCCAGCACCTCCCATCCCCTCCCACGCTGCCAGCCGGACGAGCCAACCACCACCGCATCTGCAGCAACACGATAATAGATATCGGCATAGGTTGGATCGCCTTTCAGTCTCTTCTGCACATTGGCATCGTCTGGGTCATAACAGCAGACAGCATAGAGTGCTTGCGGCGTTAGCAGCAGGCAGTTCAAGCTTGAGTAATGCAACCGCTCACGTACGATACTGAAAATGATGCGGAAAGCCTCTACTGGGGGCGAGCTTTTGAGAATGGTTAAAAGTGCAAGAAAATAACGCTCGCTATCTGTCGTGCCCTGGATCTCTCTGCGGATATCCGGGGCAATCAATGCCTCAAGCTCATCCACCGGCTCGATCGAGCCATTATGTGCAAAGGCGATCTCGCCATGGCTAAAAGGGTGAGTGTTCTCTTGACACACACCAAGCCCTGGAGTCGCCTTGCGCAGGTGAGCCATAAGCGCATCCGTGCGCACCATGCTGGATATCCTGGCGAACCTGACGCTGGCATAAGCTGGCTCCGGGTTCTTTTCGACCCGCACCCTTCCTGTCTCATCATACCAGGCCAGTCCCCAGCCATCGTTATGGCGATGGGAGAGGTCTATAAAAGCGGTGAGCGCATCATCAAGCAGAGCGCCTGGCCCCACCACCTCTCGAGCTATAAACCCCAGCAATCGACACATATACTTCCTCTACTTCCTCTTTCTCAACAGATATTGTCGGCATGCCTGACAGCAATAGAAAAAGCGCGCTTCATTCCCCCATCTACCAGGTCGGGCTTCACGCGCCAGCATAGTCAGCCGCAAACTACTCTCTGTGCCAGAGCACCTCTCTGATTATACAATAGGATGGCCATGATACCTGATGAGCTCTTCACAGGAGCGGAGCTCCTTGCAGATGCTCCCACCGCACAACGGGACATCTCATACATGTCTTCATAAGCCCTATCTTAGGCCCTCGTAGTGCCGATACCCCTGTGAGCACACAATAAAGCATCTACTCCTGGGCACACCAGGTGTGATAGACTGGAAAACAGGAATATCCAACGTCAGCCAGAGCCAGGAAAGGACAGGCAAGCGACGCATGCAGGATGCGTTTGATATCATCATCGTGGGTGGTGGACCAGCGGGGTTAGCCGCCGCCGAGGCAGCAGCACGGGGAGGCGCTCGCGTGGCCGTATTGGAGCGACAGAGCGAGATAGGCTATCCTATCCATACCAGTGGCGGAAGCTGGATCACTGACATGCAAGCCCTTGGCATTCCCGCACATCTTTACTATCCCATCTATCACATTACCTGGCTTTCGCCGAACCGGCAGCTACAACTGACCTACCATGATCCCGTTGCCTGTGTGATAGATGTGCGCGGTGTCTATCAGTATCTCGCAGGGCGCGCTGTACAGGCAGGCGCAGCCCTTTATCTGCGATCGCCGGTCGAAGGCCCAATCCTTGAGGAGGGGCGTGTTGTCGGCGTCATTGCCAGGGACCATACCGGCCGCACATGCCGCTGGTCTTCACAGATCGTCATCGATGCCAGTGGCTTTTCCGCTACCATCGCTACGAAGGCTGGCCTCCATGCTGGCTACCGACGCTACGGCTATGGTGCGGAATATGACTACTACGCCCCTAACTATAACCAGGACGAACTCTACCTCATTATGGGCAGCCAGGTCGCACCCAGTGGCTATGCATGGATCTTCCCACGCGGCAACGGGCGCGTGCGGCTGGGCATCGGCGTGCTGCGACCCGACACCAATGCAGATGCCCGCACCTACCTGGATACGTTCACCCAGCGCCTGCCACAGCTAGCGCCCGCTTTTGCCGGTGCCAGCCCCATTGAGTACCACACGGGGCTCTTCCCATCCGAAGGTACCACTCATTCCTTTGTTGGCAATGGCTTCCTGACCACCGGCGACGCCGCTGGCCAGGGATCAACGCTGGTCGGCGAAGGCATCCGCTTCGCCATCTATTCTGGCCAGATGGCCGGAAGAGTGGCAGCCGCAGCCATACGAGCTGGCGATACCTCCGCGCAGTTCCTCGCCCAGTACGAGCACGAGTGGCGCGCCCGATTTGGTCGCGCGATGCACATCGCTTACCTGATCAATAGGCGCATTGCCGCGTATACCGATGAGCAATGGGACCACAGCCTGGACATGCTGGCACGCCTGACCCCTGCACAGATCGCCCAAGCTTTGCGCAGTGATTTCACCCCGCGCCTGATCTTAGGTATTGCACGGCGCAATCCAATATTATTGCGGACCGCCAGCCGCAAGTTTCTGCAAATGATGCTGAGCCAGTTCGGCAGCAAGACAAGCCCGCTGGCAGAAGCACCAGGCCCATAATAGGACACCATTTCCATCTCCTGGCTCTCAACGCACAAGCTTCTCCCTTTTTGAGTCTCAGCAGACAGCCTCTGATCTCTCTTCCCAGGTGGAACTGATTCTCGCAAAGAAGGAGGACGCACGATGATTGAACCTTATATGGCAGTCGGCCTCATTACGACTGTCTGGGGTGCTCGCACCCGTGCAGACATCAAGCGCAACATCGAGCATATTCATGGGGTGATGAAGGCAGCATCATGGCTATCCAGCCTCGATTTTCCTGTGCGCTATGTCGCGCTGCCAGAGGGAGCCCTCCAGGGATTTACCGACGAGGTGTTCGACACGGATCATCAGACGTTTGCTCGCGAGAGCGCCATCGAAATACCCGGCCCAGAGACAGCACTGCTCGGCGAGATCGCACGTGAATTTGGCGTCTATCTGCTCGCCCAGGCTAAAGCGACCGATCCAGATTTCCCCGGCTTATTCTTCAATATCGGCTTTATCCTCGACCCTGAAGGCAAGGTGATCCTCAAACACTATAAGTCCTCGCCGCTCTTCCCTGTCGAACACTCAGTTTGCCCACACGATGTCTGGGACCGCTGGATCGAGCTGCACGGGCGGAGCCTCGATGCTTTCTTTCCCGTAGTCGATACGCCGATTGGCAGGCTCGGCATTATGCTGGCCAACGAGGGATCCTATCCGGAGAATGCCCGTGCGCTGGCCATGAACGGGGCAGAGGTCATCTATCGGCCTAGCTATCCTCACCCCGCTACCGGCAACGAGTTCTTTGAGATCCAGAGCCGGGCCCGCGCGCTCGACAATAATGTCTATATCGTGGCTCCTAACACCGGAACCTATTTCCTCACACCAGAGAGCGAATGGCCTATCGACACCTTTGGGGGACGCAGCTTCATTTTTGATTTCCGGGGCCGTATCGTGGCGCGCCACGAGTACGGTGGTGGGTCAAGTTATATGGCCGGTGTAATCGACATCGAGGCGCTGCGCGATCATCGCGCCCGCAGCCAGTGGACAAACTGGATGAAAGATCTGCGGACTGAGCTCTATCAGATGGTGTATGAGCAGTCCATCTACCCCAAAAATCTCTATCTCAACCGCTTGCCATACAACCACGAGGAATACCGCAGGCAGGTCAACCAGCCACAGATCAACAAGATGTTCGAGCGCGGCATCTGGGTGCGCCCGTCGTCACAGCGTGCTGATGTACAATAAAGCATATCTCTCATTCCAGAGCGCTATTCCCAGCTCCCAATCGGGCTGATGCAGAAAGGGAAAATATTCTCTACCAGCCTGCTGGAATCATGCGGCCCATTGCAAGATATTGAGCTGGGAAAGCATACCTCCCTTATAATACCAGGCGGGGCAAGAGCCAGTAGGCAACACCAGCGCTAACCAGCAGAGCCAGGAGCAGCGCCACCCACCAGACATCGGAGCTCGCCAGCACATGCACAACCGACCACACCTGAGCCACGGCCCCAGCTGTGGCCTGAGGAGAGCTGACCGGTGCCAGGATATCATGAGGATCGCGAGGAAGAAGAACTAGACCCGTGGGCGTTGACACCACTACACCCACAAGCGTCACCGGCGATCTAGATAGCCTGCTCAGTGTCGCCATGATAACTGGTGAGGTCCGCACTGCCACCTGTGCCCTATCAGCAGCCATCAGCCATGTACCTGATGCCGAAGACACAACCTGGCCAGTAACCTGCACCAGCCGCGCTTCGTATTGAGGCAGAGCTGCCAGCAGCGCGAGCTGCACTGGCTGCGGCGCTGGCCCTAATCCCAGTATTCGGGCAGGAACATCTGGGGTGAGGATCAGTTCAGGCTCATTCACCGCACGCCTGATTATCCCACTCAGCGCCAGCCATTCGCCAACACCAGGCCAGAGCGTTCCCGCTTGAGGAAGTTGCACACGCAAACCACCACCCTCATCAGCTATATAGAGGGTGTGATCGTCAAGAATACCTGGTGGCACCGTAACCTGAGCCACAACCGTAACAACCGTGCCTGGCGCAACATGGCGTGCCATAGCCAGTGGCATACCCCAGAGCGCAGAAGCGGGTGGCCCCTGAAGATCCAGCGGTGACCGCAGCCATAGCGTCCATGGAAGAGCGCTGCCCCACCTGCTGTGTTCCAGTATGCCCGTAAGTGTCACCGGCATTCCAGCAGGAGGTATCTGCCAATCGTGAGCGCCATCAACATCCACCCAGTGAATAGCACACCACGCCCTCTGTGTACCTGGCGCAGCTATCGCGAACATCTGGTGACCTATTGCCCGTATAGTGCCACCAATGCTCACAAGCTGATCATCGTGCAACGGCGCAGCCGTAGGAGCCAGCGGAACAGGAGGTGGTGGCAGACCCTCTCCACCCCATTGCAAACTACCGGCAGCCGAGATCAGCAGTTCTGCTTCACCCTGACTCATCTCGAAGATCCCACGCGCCGCGATCCAATCACCAACCATAACCGGCGGAGGAACCCGGCCAGAGACTGTCACCGCAATACCACCACTACCATCCTGTACAAAGAGACGGCTTGCACCGACAGTTCCCAGAGGCGCCGTCACCTGACCGGTAATAGTCACCCATTGACCTGCCATGCTCCGACGCACTGCGGCAATAGAAGTGGCCGCCGTTGGACCTATGGATAGGCTATTGTTACTACTCCCCTTGCCAGACGGAGATGGCACCTCGCTGGGATTTAACGCACCAGGGCTTGGCGGATCCACTGTTGTCCAGTTGCCGGTAGCAGCACGGCTATAAGCCTGATCGACACCAAGAGCCGGATAGTGGAGCACAGTGATTGGCGCCCCGCCCAATATCGGAAGAAGACGCACTTCACCACCGTCTGGCCAGAGCTTCAGTTGGGGATATTGGCGCCCAAAGACCACAAAAACCCCATGGGGGGGCACAGTAGCCCACAACGGAAAATCAATCTGATACGATCCGGGGCCGCTATCCAGTGCCACCTGATTGAGCGGAAACGAGCTCAAGCCCGCATTATAAAGTTCAACATAGGCATCAGTCGGGCCAGGCGGAAGCCCATCATGGTCCCAATCGAGTTCTGGTCGACTGAGCACTTCATTAAATGTGAGATCAGCAAGAGGTGAAGCTGCGCCCGCAGATAACGGGAAGAACAGGAGGAGGACAATGATGGCTACAAGAAATACAGGGGCATAGGCAGGTAGCATATTGCGCTCATACACGGCAAACCGCCCGATCAGGCGGGCATTAGATTGCACCCCACCGAACCCCCCAACTGTCTAGAGTACCCCCGACCTGAGCTGCTGGAGCAATCACTGCAACAGGTACTCAAAGTGGACCTGCTGTGGCTGCCGTACCAGCATCCGTTGCATAAGACGGCGTGCAGTAAGCACACCCTGCTCGCCGACCTGAAACCCGATTACGGACCCTACAATCACCCCAAAGATGCTCCCGAAAGCAATGCCTTCCAGGAACAGCCGGTTACGAAACAGCGCCATCGCCACCACCTTTTCTTTATTGGACATACACTACCGTTGCAGCATTGCTCCATAGCCGCTCCAACCGATAGTAATCCCGCTCTGCGGGGCTAAAGATATGCACGATCACATCGCCATAATCGAGCAACACCCAACCGGTCTCTGCCTCCCCCTCACGCCGAGGACTGGGCACTCCAAGTTCTGCAACCTGCTCATCAATGGCTCTGGCGATAGCCTGAATTTGCCGGGAGTTTGCACCAGTACACAGGACAAAGTAATCCGCAATAAGTGAAACACCTCGAATATCCAGCAAGAGAATATCGGTTGCTTTTTTATCCGAGGCGATATCTACAATTATCTTTGCTAGCTGATCTGTTGCCAGGCAAAGCTCCTTCACGTGTAACACCGTCTGCTAGAATTACAGACAACCTATCCCCCCAACATGGCCATTATAACACGTCTATATACCCTTTGTTAAGGTCTCAGACTGCGCTTCATTGCGTCCGCACAAAATTGGCCCCTTCGCTTTGTTTCGCTTTACCCCTCGTTCTGGGGCCGACGCTTCTCACGTGCCGCCTGGTCTGTATGCCTCCGCAGAATTAATTCTGCCTGTTCACCCAGCCCGTGCGCTACCAGCCAGGCCCGCGCCTCCTCATGCAGATCGCTCAGGTTGGGGCTACCAGCGATCATCATCCACATCTGCTGCTCAGGAAACTCTGGCACATCCTCAGACCACTGCCCCGCGCTGATGAGAAACCGGCGAAGGGCCTGTGGATCGCGCTGGCGGAGCACAGCATCCAGCTGTGCACGAAAATCCTCATATGCCGGCATGACACCTCCTCTCAGCCCGATCAAGACGTCATACCTAGCGCCCCTGGAAACGCGCCTTGCGTTTCTCCAGAAACGCGGCAATGCCCTCAGCAGCATCGCGGGTTGCAGCGGCTTCCGCTTGCAACCGCGCTTCAGTGTTGAGCGCCGTTTGCAGGTCCGTGTTCAGCGCAACATTTACTGCGCGCTTGGCCAGCCCGATAGCGCGCGTTGGTCCTTGAGCCAGGCGCAGTGCCAGTTGACGCGTCACCTCCATAAGCTCGCCTGATGGCACCACACGATTGACCAGCCCCATCTGCAAGGCATCCTGGGCGCTGATCGCGTCACCGGTGAAGATCATCGCCAGTGAGTGGGCCAGGCCAATAAGTCGTGGCAAAAAATAGGTGCTACCAGAATCCGGAATCAGGCCGATACGGGTGAATGCTTGTATAAAGCTCGCATTATCTGCGGCAATGCGCAGATCGGCAGCTAGCGCCAGGCTGCATCCGGCGCCGGCAGCGACCCCATTGACGGCAGCAATCACCGGCTTCTCCAGACTCCGCATGCCCAGGATGACCGGATGATAGTACTTATGTAAATGCTCTTCAATGGATGCACTGTCCTGGATGGTGCTGGCCCCTGCAGACGGCTGTAGCTGAATCTCATTAAGATCCTGACCAGCACAGAAGGCACTGCCCGCACCCGTTAGGATGAGGCAGCGCACTCCCTCATCACTGCCGGCGCTCTCAAGAGCCTGACGCAGCTCGCGCAGCACTTGATTCGTAATAGCATTGAACTTCTGTGGACGATTCAGCGTAATTGTGCCGATACCATCGGCAATTTCATAGCGAATAGCTTCATAACTCATCGCTCTACCTCTCCTACACCCGATCAACTTTCCGCCTGCTGGGCACCAGACACCGACCAGCCTGGCTGCATGCTGATCACTGTTCGCTGACCGCTATTGCCCCTGACACCGGGCAGATCGAGCATCAGCGCCTCCAGCGCGAGGCGCGGATTCACATTCTGCTCAAGCTCCTGCACAACACCGAATAATGCGCGGATGCACCGTTCGACAGTGACGCTGTCCCAGCGGCGAGCATAGTCACACAGCCGGTTGCGCTGGTCACTGTTCACGATCAGATCTAGGCAACCCGCTGACGCCAGCAGCACATCGCGCCACCAGACGATCCAGAGGTCCAGCACTTCTCTCAGCCGCTCAGTATCCTCAGCTAATTTCGCAGCCACCTGAAACCGCTGGGCCCGGTCCATCTCTGGTACCTGGCCCAGCAGGCCCAGCAGGTTAAGCCGCTCCCTAAGCAGTGCACTCTCGCCAGCGGCCTCAAGAGCCCAGCCAACCTGGCCGATAGCCATGGCTGCCAGACGTGTGGCATGATCCACCGCTACCCCTCGCGCCATCAGTGCCTCACGAATCTCAGCAGCACTCACCGGGCGCAATCCAATGTGCTGGCAGCGCGAGACAATAGTGGACAGGAGCACTTGAGAATCGCTTGCCGTCAACAACAGCACGGTGTGAATAGGCGGCTCCTCAAGGGTCTTCAACAGGCAATTGGCTCCTTCCAGCGTCATAGCCTCTGCATTCGGCACGATGAAAACCCGCCAGCGTCCTTCGACTGGCGGGCGGCTGGCTTCTCGCTGCAGTTCACGGATGCTTTCAATGCCTAACAATCGCTTGCCGGGCGCAGGCAATATCGTTAAGACGTCCTGGTGATTGCCATGGCTCACCTTGCGACAGGCCAGGCAGGCCCCACATGGCCGCTGATCGCTTGTGCATTGCAATGCACGAGCAAACTCTACCGCCAGCGTACGTCTGCCAATCCGGGGCACTCCGGTGAAAAGATAAGCATGCCGCACCTGCTCAGTGCTGATAGCATGCTGAAGCAGCATGACTGCCCGATGATGACCGATGATGTTCCACATGGCTCTATTGTACGTGACCAGCGGCAGGTCTGGCAATCCACACGAGAGCAGATGCCAGCTCCTCCAGAATAGGCAACCACCAGCAGGTCGGATACGCCTTGCAGGGAACAAAACCAGCATTCTCTGCCCTTTGCTCTTGACGCCGTCCTCCCTCTGCGACTTAAGATTTTGGTAATAATTGCGAAATACCGATGGCCTTATCTCTGGATGGAGGAAGCTTTATGTCGGGCGACATCTATGAATTGCCCCTCTTCCCGCTCAATGTCGTACTCTTCCCAGGGATGATCCTGCCACTCCATATTTTTGAGCCCCGCTATCGCCAGATGACGGCTTTCTGCCTTGAGCAGAGCCACCCTTTTGGGGTCGTTCGCTTGCAACCAGGCAGCCAACCAGGACAGGAGCACTACTATACAGTAGGGACAACTGCCAGTATTATCGCTGCTGAGCGCCTGCGTGATGGCCGCTACAATATCATGACAGTAGGCCAGGCTCGTTTCAAGGTCTTAGAGGAGCGCCATGAATTGCCTTACCTGGTAGGCATCGTTATGCCCTATGAGGACGTCCCTGATCCCGGTACCCTGGCTGGCCTGTATCGTCATGCCAGTGACTTGTTTCGCCGTTATCTGAAGACCCTGTTCGCCCTGGCCGGAAAACCTCATCTGACACCAAATATCCCCACCAATCCCGAGGATCTGTCCTACTTTATCGCCTACTGCCTGGACATGGAAGATGATTGCCGGCAGAAACTGCTCGAGCTTACTTCCACCGCAACACGGCTCTGCCAGGAAATCAATGTGCTCCGTCACGAAGAGCAATTCTTGCGCCACCTTCTCGCCAGCCAGCATAAACAGCACGGCGATGATCATGCGCTTCTCAATTAGCCACCTACCAGGCAGCATCGCCAGATCAACCGGTATGGCAACCTGACTGACACGGCATTGCCTGGAGACGGCGGGTGCTTATTCCAGCAATGGATTACTCCTCAAGCTGGCGCATGAGATTGGCCATTTCGAGGGCAGCCAGCGCCGCATCATGCCCTTTATTGCCCATCTTTGTACCAGCCCGCTCGATTGCCTGCTCAATATTCTCCGCAGTGATGACTCCAAAGCTAATGGGAATGCCAGTTTGCAAACTGACACTGGCTATTCCCTTGCTGGCCTCACTGGCGATGTAGTCAAAGTGTGGCGTGCTCCCCCGTATAAGCACGCCAAGACAGATAAGCGCATCATAGCGGCGAGTTGCTGCCAGCTTTTGTGCCGCCAGGGGAATTTCCCACGAACCAGGAACTCGTACGACATCTATGTCTTCCTCGCGTACCCCATGCCGGCGGAGAATGTCCTGTGCGCCCGCGAGTAAGTGTGAGCCAATAAAGTCGTTGAAACGAGACAGGACAATACCGAAGCGTAGCCCGTCGCCAGCCAGATGGCCCTCATAGGTCCGGCCCATACTCCTACTCCTTCATATCGAGCGTCATTTGCCCAAGCTCTACCTCCAGCAAGTGCCCCATACGCTCCTGCTTAGTCCGCAGATATCTGGCATTGTGTGGATTAGGTGTAACCACGATAGGCACCTGTTCAACAATTTCCAGTCCATAGCCTTCGATGCCGCTGAGCTTCTTCGGGTTGTTGGTGAGAATACGCAGCTTTTTGAGGCCAAGATCAGCCAGGATCTGCGCGCCGATACCATAGTGACGATCATCCGCGGGCAGGCCAAGCTGGAGATTCGCATCAACCGTGTCGAAGCCATTCTCCTGTAAATGATAGGCGCGGAGTTTATTATGCAGGCCAATGCCACGCCCCTCCTGACCGCGCAGATATACAATGACCCCACGACCCTCCTCAGCGATCATCGCCATTGCCCGGTCAAGCTGCTCACCACAATCACAGCGCAATGAGCTAAAGACATCGCCAGTTAAACACTCCGAATGCACACGTACCAGTACCGGCTCTGACGTAGCCACCTCACCCCTGACGAGCACCAGATGCTCATCACCCGTGATGACCGATTGATAACCATAGGCCCGGAAGAGGCCGTGCCTGGTGGGAAGTTGCACTGCCTCTGTGACACGACGGACAAGTCTCTCTGTGCGCAATCGGTATTCGATCAGGCTGGCAACCGTAATGATCTTGATACCGTGCTCCTTCGCAAATACTTCTAGCTGAGGCATGCGGGCCATCGTGCCATCTTCGTTCATAATCTCACAGATGACACCTGCCGGATATAGCCCGGCCAGGCGGGCAAGATCCACCGCGGCTTCCGTCTGGCCCGCGCGACGCAGGCAGCCCCCTTCACGGGCACGCAACGGGAAAGTATGACCAGGGCTCACCAGATCTTCAGGGCGTGTGCGCGGATCGATCAGTACACGGATGGTATGGGCACGATCATATGCAGAAATGCCCGTCGTAACGCCCTCGCGAGCTTCAACAGAAACGGTGAAAGCCGTGCCAAGCTTGGAAGTATTATGACCAACCATCATGGGAATGTGCAGTTCGTCCAGCCGCTTGCCGGTCATTGGCACACAGATCAGACCACGAGCATAGCGGGCCATAAAGTTGATGGCTTCCGGCGTCACCTTTTCCGCAGCGATGGTCAAATCCCCTTCATTTTCGCGATCCTCGTCGTCCACAACGATCAGGAATTTTCCCTCAGCGAAATCCTCTAACGCCTCTGGAATGCTTGCCAGGGTCATCCCTCATGCCTCCTTCATAATAAGTGCACACATGGGGCACAGCCCCCTCGGCGCTACACTCCCTGATGTCCCTATGCCATCAGCGGTACCGCTCGCCTAGACAACGTCGCTCAATGCGTATTATAGCGTACAGCGAACAGTGCTGATAGCAGCCAGCCCCGCACCCCGGCACAGCCAGCTGCTTATCTGCCCTGGCCCCCAGCAAGCTGAGTAGCGTTAATGGTTTCCCTGGCAGTCCCGCCGGCCAGCAGAATGCGCTCAACATATTTGCCCAGAATATCTACCTCCAGGTTGACGCGACTGCCAATAGGGAGCTTGGGCAGAGTAATCGCCTCCTGCGTGTATGTGACAAGCGCAACAGTGAAAATATTGCCCGTTACCTCAACTACCGTCAGGCTCACACCATCTACGGCAATAAATCCTTTGGGTACAATATAGCGCAGTAGGCTCTTGGGCGCCTCAATGCTGACAACAAGCGATGGGCCATCGGACGTGATCGCGCGCAACACACCGGTGCCATCAACGTGCCCCTGCACGAAGTGCCCTCCCAGCCGATCTCCAACTGCCAGCGCGCGTTCGAGATTCACCGCAGCCCCGCTTGCGAGATCGCCCAGGTTCGTGCGTCGCAGCGTCTCGGGTTGCAGCTCAACCGTAAACGTCGTGTTGGTGCGATCTGTAACGGTCAGGCAGACCCCATTGATAGCAATGCTGTCACCATGCCGGGTCCCTTCCAGAACGCGGCGCGCCTGCACCACCAGCTCTACCCGTCCCGCTGTCTGGCGAAGAGTGACCACCTGGCCCATTTCTTCAATGATACCGGTGAACATGAGCACCTCCTCCGAACATGGATTTAAACCACAAAAAGCTTGCAAGACAGCCCAGAGGAGGATTTCCGCTCATCTCCATTGATGGCAAACCTATCACCGTTCTTCCTGCGACACCCTGGCCTCGACATCGCTCACATCAGCCGGGGCTGCCGATGTGAGCGATGTCGTCTCATCAGACGGCATTAAACCTCTGCTCTGCACCTCAGATGGTGTATAGAAGCGATCAGGGCCGGAAGCCTCATGAGCGCTATTTGCTCCGGCCAGGGCGCCAATCTCTTCCGCAGCTGGATATGGCTCATAATGGACGGTCAGTACCCGGCAATCACTTGGATTCAAGACAAACTCGAAGCGCTGCTCGGTAGCGACCAGTGGGGGCTTCACCGTGAGCACAACACCCTGACGTTCATGCGTGCCCACGAAGATGACCGTTTCATCACCGCGCCGCAGCGCAATTGTGTAGGCATTGCACTCAACAGAGTCAGTGACGTCTTCCTCAAAGATCTCCATCTGATAGCCCGTCTTTACGCGGCGATCGGTATAAAGAACACCCTTATTGAAGAAATAGCTGAAACGCCCACCGCGAAACGGAATATTGCGTACCGCGCACCACTGCCAGCTCTCGGGCAGGCATGGGCTGATCTGCAAGTCATCGACGCTGGGACGCAGGCCCAATACCCCATCAATAGCCAGCCAGAGATAGGTGGGTGCTACCCAGGGGCTCTGCGCCATGCCACGGCTCTGAAAGTTGTCCCCGTGCAGCGCTTCCGGGAACGCGCCTGGCACAACATTTTTGAAGGCGCGCGGATTCGGTACTTCAGAAATGCGATACAGATTGCGCATCGCCTCGATCGTCTTCTCAGGATAGTCAATGCGGCTGGCATAGGCCACCCACGCCGTCAGATTGGGCCAGATGCCACCCATCAGGCGCATCGCGTATTCCGGATCATACTCCGGCTCGTTGCGGCCAACCGTACGAATGCCATACTCCGTCCAGAACTCCCGGGAGAATAACACATTCAGAATATGTCGGCGCATCCGCTCATCGGCCAGCCCAAACAGGACCGGAAAAACCAGGTCGCCGGTCAGGTCATGGTGCGCTACTCCATTATTGTCAATATTGAGCACATACAGACCGGTAACCTCTGAGATGAGTTGCCGATTGCACTCCTCCTTGAGCTTAAGCGCTTCTTCAAGATAGCGCGCTGCCAGCTCACTTTCGCCCATCGCTTCGGCAAGACGACCAGCCAGACGCAGCGCCATATAGCACTCGGCATTAATTTCAGTGACCGCACCACTAATCTGGTACTCAGGGATCATATTGCGCCAACCCGCGATGCCCCACACATTTGACTCCTCAGAAGTACACCAGATCAGGCCGCCGCGTTTCTGGGCAAGGATGTACTCCGCGATATTCTTGATGGTCGGAAACATCTGCTCCAGAAAGTTGCGATCGCCGGTGAGCGCGTAGTGGTGATGCACGGCAAAGACATACAGCGGCGTATCGTCATTAATGTTCAGCCCATAGTTCGTTTTATACGGCGGGTTCTCACAGGCAACCATATACTCTGCCACTTCGCCATTCTCCATGATCCCATACTCTTGCACCACGCGCAGCATGCCATGGGAGAACCATGGGGTGATGTAATCGGAGCCGATGCTAAACCAGGCTATATCACGTACGACCAGGATATCCTGGGGAGGATCATTGGTAAATCCATAGCCGATAGGATAATTTTTCTGCTCACGCACAATATTGACCTTAGCCCATTTGACAGCGCGCGTAATGATCGGGTCGGGAACAAGCACATCACTAAAGCTGAGCAGCCGCTCCATCTCACGATTGGTCGTCGCAAATGCCAGCTGGTAATCCTTACAGCGCTCATAGCTGGCCAGCGCAACAGCCTCCCCTTCATTTGAGATAACCATGACCAGGGGCACTTCCAGATCTGCACGCCCACCCAGCTCCACTACAAAATCCAGGCGAGCAGTAGAGTCATCGAAGTACTGCTCTACAAATGGCAATGGCACACCAAGCACACGCACCTCAGACGGACGACCGATTGTCTGGGTAATCACCAGATCGTTCTCGACCCGTGAGGAGACACGCTTATTCTTCTGGCTGGCATCAGGAAGCTTGGTGAATCCCGGCCACACAAACCAGGGATATTGAATGGAGCAGCGTATATCTACCTTCAGCGGCTCCTCCCCAAAATTACGCAATCGCATAATCAGATAAGCTGCCCGCAGATCAATCGTACCAAGCGGAACAAAGAATGTTTGCTGGACCTCAAGATTGTCAAGATGATAGACGGTTGTCTGATGTGTGGCACGAAACTGCGTGCGTTCTGCCGGGACACGCCGACCACCGACTGCGTAATTCATTACGAGCCGGCCACAATAGAACTGATCGTCACTGGCAAGCCAGAGGCCAGCGAGATTCGAAGAAGCATCACAGCGCGCGAAAATATCTATATTGCCATAGCTAGCGCCCGTATAGAGTTTCTCAACCTCGTAATCATAGAGTAGGGTATCCACAGTAGGCCACTCCTGGTATCATGCTGAAATGCTCTGTGGGTCCGTACCTATCCAGGAACGGAGACTGGTGTATAACAGAGGAGGCCCGCTTGACAGATCTGGCTCATTCTACCAGGCTGCGCGATTGGGCACATCAGGCATTTCCTCTTTAATATAGCCAACAAGAGAGAAGTTCGCAATATCGTGCGATAATAATACTGTCAGAGTCTGCAAAGCAGCTATCGCCCGCCATCTCTGCTCCGCTAGCATCTCAGGGGCCGTCTGCAGCAGACTCTCTGAACATGGTATACTGGCCGCGAACAGTGTTGCCAGGATCAGGGCTTTGTTCATACCTGCGTATCTAATCTGCTAGGTTAGGGCAGGATCTGGAAGATGGAAACCTTCGTGAAAGAAACGCTCAGCAGTCAAATCGATCGCATCCGGGCCCAGCTCTGCGCGCTCATTAATGAGGGTACTGCACCTGAAGAAGGTAGCGACGCACAGCTCTTATTAGATGCGCTGGCTGGCGCAGATCCGGCAACGTATCTTCCTCGTTTCGAAACCTCTGGTGCACGGCTGGCGCAGTATGGGGGGAAGCTGGAAGCGCGTCTGGCCGGCTTACAGCGCTATTGCGAGGGACTCTCCTACGCCCTGGGCGATATCTTTGCCGGCGACCCGAAGCACTGTGTGATCGCACAACGCCGGCTGGTGCAACTGATGGGTCAGATCGCCATTGCCCTGGCGCGCGGTTTCCAGCGGAGCATCAACCAGCAAATTGCTGAGGTGCAGGAGCTCGCCCATCGGGGCATGACACGCCTGGCCGCACTCCAGCGGGTCAATAACGCCGCCAATTCCAGCCTCGATCTCGATCAAACGCTCGCCCTGACAGCGCAGGCCGTTGCCGAGGAAATGCATGCAGACCTCTGCTCAATCTTCTTATATGATGAGACAAGCCGCGAGGTGATTCTACGTGCCACCAATGGTCCACGACCATTTGGCAGCTCCCATTTCGCCTTGCGTATGGGCGAAGGCTATAGTGGCTGGGTAGCAGATACCGGACGCACCCTCATCACCAGGGATGCCTCTGCTGACCCCCGTTTTGCCTATGAAGCGAGGGCCTATCATCCAGAGGTGCGCGGGCTGCTTTCCATGCCAATTATCTTCTATCCAGTAGAGAAGCTCGAAGGCGTCATTAATGTCCAGACAACAGAGCCACGCGAGTTCTTACCAGAGGAAGTCAGCTTCCTGGAAGTAGTTTCCGGGCAGCTCGCTATGAACATTGAAAACGGACGCCTCTATGAACAGACTGATGAGCAGTTGCGTCGACGGATCTACGAACTCAGCACGCTCCATCGCGTTACCGCGCTTATCGCCTCTACCCTCGATCTGGATGAAGTGCTCCGCACCATCACCATGCAAGCAGTGCATCTCAGTGCAACAGAGCGCTCCATCATCTTTGAGACAAACGAAGATGGACAGGAGCTGCGCATGCTCGCCAGCTATGGCTTGGATATTCCACAGTCCAGACGCGCGCACGTGCGCGTGGGACACTGCTGCGCCGGGCGTACCGTGCAATGCGGCCAGCCCGTTACAGCGGTAGATTGCGCACAAAACGACGAGACCTGCTTTTTCCGGGCATATCCTGAAATTATGCCTGACATCCATTCGGTCCTTTGCGTACCTCTGGAGGTCAAGCGACGCATTCTGGGTGTTCTGTGTGTTTATGGCAGCCAGCGTCACCTGCCTACCCCTGACCAGCAGCAATTGGTTGTGACCTTTGCGAACGACGCGGCTATCGCCATTGAGAACGCACGGCTATATGCTGAGACAGTGCGTGGACTGAATGTAAAGTCCACCCTCCTCCAGGAAATGCATCATCGAGTTAAGAATAACTTGCAGACCGTTGCAGCGTTACTATCGCTGCAACAGCGCCATACCAAATCACCGGCGGTGGCCCGCATCCTGGGCGAGAGTGTCAACCGTATCCAGGGGATCGCCGCAACCCATGACTTGCTATCACGCGAAGATATTGACGACGCCACCGTAGAAGAGCTGGCAAAGAAAATCGTCTCTATTGCCAGCACGAATCTTGTCACACCGCCGCTGCAGGTGCAGTTTATTGTGCGGCCCAGCGATATCCGTGTATCGTCTCGCCAGGCAACAGTCCTGGGGATCGTGCTCAATGAGCTGGTATCGAACGCGATCAAGCATGGCTTTGCCAATCGCGAACAGGGACGAATTTTGATAGAGGCATGCCATCATGGCGAGGATGTTGTTGTGCGCGTAATCGATGACGGTGTGGGCATAAGCCCCGATTTCGATTTCGATACCACTGAAGGGCTGGGCACCTCACTGATACGTGGTTTGGTAGGCACAGACCTCCACGGTACGTTTAGTCTGCGACGTGAGGAGGGACCATGGCCAGGCACTGCTCCCACTGATGGAGAAACGCCAGCGAGCACTGTCTATACCGTAGCCGAAGTGACATTTACGGCAGCCAGATAGCGCGGGCGGGCTCCTCCCCCAATCCTGCCAGGGTAAGGTAAAGATTCGCTGAAGCAACTATGGGAAGTCACGCCGGTGGACAGGGGAGCGCTGGCTGTCAGAAGCCCCCTTCTGACAGTACAACTGCCCTGGATGAAGCAGGAACCAACAGCTGTTTAGGTATGTCCTGAATGGGTAAGTGTTGGAGAGCAGTTGAATCAGCTATCACGTTTACTTAAATAAACATGAGAAGAGGAGGGCGCAGCGATCTTCCAGCGTGGGAAGATTACAACTTGCGGCGCAGTGTGAACTATGCAGTATTACGACTCAATTCTTGACACAATCGGGCATACTCCCCTGGTTCGTCTCAACAAAATTACCCAGGGGCTGGCACCACTATTCCTGGCAAAATGCGAGATGTTCAATCCCGGCGGCAGTGTCAAGGATCGCATTGGGATTGGGTTGATCGAGCAGTGCGAGCGCGCTGGCTTACTTAAGCCAGGCGGAACAATTGTTGAGCCAACCAGCGGCAATACTGGCACCGGATTAGCTATCGCTGCCGCGATCAAGGGCTATCGCTGCATCTTTGTGATGACCGATAAGGTGAGCGAAGAGAAACGCAGCCTGTTGCGTGCATTTGGCGCTGAGGTGATCATTTGCCCCAGCAGTGTGCCCTTCGATTCACCGGAGAGCTATAAGAACGTGGCCGAACGACTGGCCCGGGAACTGCCAAACGCGGTATGCCCGAACCAGTATGCCAATCCTGCAAATCCCGAGTCACATTATCGCACGACGGGACCAGAAATCTGGGAGGCAACCAACGGCAAAGTAACCTGCTTCGTTGCCGGCATCGGCACCGGCGGTACCATCAGCGGCACCGCACGCTACTTGAAAGAACGCAATCCCAATATCAAGGTTATCGGCGCTGATCCACCGGGCTCGGTCTATTCCGGCGATACCCCTAAACCCTATATGGTTGAGGGTATTGGCATGGATCACTTCCCAGAAAACTATCATCCCAATTTAGTGGACGAGGTAATACGCATAGATGACCGGGAGTCATTCCGGCTGGCGCGCCGCTTAGCACGCGAGGAAGGTATCCTGGCAGGCGGTTCAGCGGGCACGGCTTTGGGAGCGGCTCTACGCTATGGTGCGCGCCTCTCCGCCGACGATATCGTAGTAGTATTGCTGCCGGATACCGGCCGTGGTTACCTGAGTAAGATATATAACGATGTCTGGCTCCGTGAGAATGGCCTGGCAGACGCACCGCCGGCGCAGACGCTGGCTGATGTGCTGGCTTTCCGCCGGCAGCATACGCCACAGACACCGCTGATCATCGGTGTGGGACCGGATGACCTGGTAGCGACGGCTATTGAACTGTTCCACCGTTATGGTATTTCCCAATTGCCAGTCCTGGCCAACGGCCAGGTTGTCGGTAGCCTGAATGAAAACCACTTGCTGCAACGGCTGGCCAGTGGCCAATCTCTGGCCGGTCGCCTGGTCGCCGAGTGGCAGGCTCCACCTATGCCCGTTCTCGATGAGCGAGCAACGGTGGAAGAGGCATACACACTCTTCACTGCCGGTGAAACGGGCATTGCTGTTACCAGCTCAGGGAAGCTGGAGGGGGTAATCTCGAAGAGCGACCTGCTTGAATATTGGGCACACGAGGGCCGGGGAGAATAGGTGACACTCATGATTGAGCAATTTCCAGCAATAAACACGCTAATACCCGTGTTTACCTTGCCAGCAGCAACGGGCAACGCAATATCTACCTGGCAATATAAGCAGCGCAATAGCCTGGTTCTGTTGTTCTATCGTGGAGATCGGCCAGAGGCCATGACCTATCTGCGCGCGCTGGCAGAGCATTACCCGGCATTGCGCGCTGAGGATGCCGAGGTGCTGGCGATCTCGCCCGAGCCAGTAGCTGCGCTGCACGAGCGCCAGATTCGCTGGCAGCTGCCTTTCCCCCTGCTGGCGGACCCCGACGGTGCAGTCATCCCTCGCTTTACCTGTTGGGATGCTGTCCGGCACGAACTGCGCCCCGCCCTCTATATCACCGATCGTTTCGGTGCACTATATGCGCGCTATGATGCCGACCATGAGGGCGAGCTCCCTACACCAGAAGACATCCGGGCCGAACTGGAGTTCATCGCTATTCAGTGTCCAGAATGAGGGGCACCGGAATGGCCCAGTTAGGGCCACACATATAAAATCCCCCTACGGCAGATGGAAACCGCTCATGCTTGCCGCAGGAACTTCCTGCCTGGCGCTTTCTTCACCCGTGCTGACCGAAATCCTGCAAGCACTCGACCGCCCCGCAATCACCCTTTCTGTGGTGCCAGGCAGCAAGAACCTGGCCAGTGCACGCTCAGACAAATGTGCCACCGGTAGGTGGACGTGGAGCAGCCGTTGCAGTGAAGGTGACGCGCCTGCTCTCCTGATCATTGATAGTGGCGACGACGGCATAGACACCAGGCCCACGAAGCACACAGCCAAGATTAATGACCATAGGGATGCGTTGTGAGGCGCCCACCTCGATCTGCGGTGGCCTGCCCGCCACAAAACCAGCGTTCACCTGTGCAATACTCTTGCCATCAGCATCTTCAATGTGCAGGGTAAGAGTATGTTGTCTATTTGTGGCATTCCATGGTACAGCGATACCCAGGGCAATGCAGATAAGCACTGGCTGATTAAAATCGCCGATAGCCAGCCGATCCCAGCCACCACCCATCATATAGAGTTTGCCATTAAGCGCCTCAGCGCGGTCAGCAAGCAGCAGATAATCAATAGAGGGAACAGACTGTTCTGAGAATAACTGCATGGCATCACCCCCTTCGCGTCCATGGTAGTCTTAGAAGGAGGGAAGATGTCAAAGGACAGAAAGAAGCGAGAGATGCACAAAGGATCTACCGCACCGCACGGAACTGCGAAATTGAGAGGTGGGCAGCATGATTGGTCAAGCCGCCCACCCCTGCTTGCAAGCAGATAAGCTACAAACAACATGCCAGGATCGACCCCCGACGGGAATCAACCAGCTATACAAACATTCCCCTCTGTGCTTACACCCTTTCAGGACCACTGGCATGGCGACGCCGGCTCAGGAGCATACTGCGTGCCAGCGCACCACCTGCCCAATAAAGACCGGCCAGCAGCAGTGGTAAACCTGTCAGGGCGAGGAACCCTGGCCCCCGCGTGACTGCCGTGAACACCAGTCCCATCCCGATAATCCCGGCCACCGTTGCCAGTGTGACGGTCAGATAACTTACGAAAGCGCGCCAGACAACAGAGTGGATCATCGTGCGCTCCCTTTCTGCCTCAGAACTGTCTGACGCTCCCGATAGTAGTCTCGCCAGATCAGCTTATACACACCCAGATAGCGCGGCAGCCGGTTGAGGCCAGGAATATAGGGTACCAGAATCAGCAACAGTGTGAGCACCGCCATCGTCACCCAGACATAGGCATCTCCATTTGGAGAGGTAGAGTACGGCGGGATCTGATACCAGAAGGTGTAGAGCCAGAGCCATGCCTGACCAGGCCAGCTTCCAGTCTCATTCATCATGCCCCACTGCGTGCCCAGCAAATTGAGCGCCTGCGCCTTCTCATGCAATGGATCACCCTGAATGAATAGCAATGGCTTGGTATAATCAGTCTGATAAAAGTGCGTGCTGGTCAGCAAGAAGCCATCCAACCCCCCACTCTGCCCCATCTGCAGCAATGCAGCCATGAGTGGCCCAACTGGCCCATAGTTTCCTGCTGGCACCATTACATTGCTCCCCTGGGCTGTCGCCTTGGCCAGCGCATTGCCATATGCCGTTTCCCATTGGCTTTGCTGCGCCGCAGATGCTGCCTGGAATGCACTCAATTCCACCGCCACACGCGGATCAATTTTTGCAAGCTGCTTGAGCGGATCGAGCACAAAATCCTGTGCCGTATTGATGGGAATATGCACACCGGCAGCTTCCTGAAGTGAGATCGGCCCTAAATACTGGACCGATCCGGTGCCATTATTGTATGGTGGTCCGTAAGAAGCTATGTCGCCGCTACCGTCGAGATCCCCAAGCGCAACATTCAGGAAGGTCAATGGCGTTTGCTGAGCAACCTGTCTGATAGTTAAGGGCGGCTCATCTGGCGAAGAGAAGACCGCAGCAAACACCACCACCAGCACCAGCACAACCGCAAAAGCGATCAGCGCTTCCTTTACCAGATCGTAGGGAGCCATGCGCACTCCCCGGTAATAATCCTGCTTGGTTATCTTCATGACTCTCCCTCCTCTGCAGGTGGCTCCACGCCCACGCTTTTTGCGCGTGCCTCCATCACCCCCTGCTCCTCGTCAGGGAGGGGATAGGGCTTAACCACGCCGCGCCAGCGTACCTGCAACACATGCAGCGTGATCAACATCGCAACGAGCAGCGGCAAGAGGAAAATATGAAAGCTGTACATCTGCCCAAAGTTAAGCAGGTTGAAGAAGGCGCCAATGCCTATGGCGTTCATCGCATCTTTGCCCTGCACAGCAATCCACTGTGCATCAAAGTTCTGCTGCGAGAGATAGCCGGTAAACGCAGTGGCAATAGACACAACAAAAGTGATCGCACCACTGACCCACGTCAGGCCACGGCCATCGCGCCAGGCACCCATAAAGAACTGCGCCCAGAGATGCAGCACCATAAAGAAGAAAAATGCCTGTACGCTCCAGAAGTGGACGCTATTGAAAAAGTGGCCGGTGGCAGAGATATGCCACCACTGAGGTCCGAAAAGCGCCAGCACAATCCCCGAAAGGATCAGCATGACAAAGCTGGCCAGGGTCAAAATACCAAAGAGATAGACATAGGAGTGAACATATGCCGGCTGCTCGTCAGGAAGTAATTCCTCAGGTGGCAGCGCACGTACCAGTTGCTCACGAACTTTGCCGGTGAAGTTCATCGTTCACCTCCTTGAGATACATGCTTGCGGGGAAATGGCAAGATGAGCGCCAGTATAAAGACAAGCACCATCAAGCCGATAACGATTAGATTAGGAAGGGAGATCAAAATGATCCAGAAATGGAGATATAGAGCTGGATGATTGAGCATACACCTACCTCCAGAAAATAGGCAAGGCAACATGCCGCCTTGCCAGCATAGCACTCTTCACTGTGCGATCAAAGGCAAAGCCTCTCTCTCACTCTGAAGGCAGCTACCGTGTTCCATTGTAGCGAATGGTGCTCTCGCCAACATCACAATGGCTCTATACCTCATCACAAAAGCATCACGAAGATATTTGCAGCCAGCCTCCCAGCGGCCCGCTCATGGCTAAAAGATGTGTGCCGCTGGGAGGCTGAGATGCCGCTGCGCTGTGCAGCAGTGCGCTGATCAGGCGACCTTAGGCGGCAGCATCAGGCACATCCAGACCGTGTACGCCCTTCAGCGCGACTAATTCTCGGTCACCCGGCCCTGCTAACATTAAAATAGGTTTTGCTGCGGCGCCGTAAGAGCAGAGCTTGCTCCCAGGGATCTGTATCCTGACCACATTTCCTCAAGTGTCACAGTTGGAACAGCGACGCCGTAGCGCCGCAGCAGCGTTGCAGTGGTAACGATGGCTCCTGCCTCATCACCTCGCTCTAGCCGGGCAAGGATGTCCGAGGCGACGAAGTCATCCCAGAAGACATCACGTTGCTCGTAGGACACACCGCTCCCGCGGAGGTGCACACGTGCTATGGCAGCAAGATGCAGATACGCCCCATAGGCGGGGGGAAAGTACTCCTCGAGCCGCTGGCGAATACGTTTGGCTAGACCAGGACTCAGGCCCTCAGTGGAGACAGCGATCGTGAGCTGACCCCGGCGCAGGATTGAGGGCATGATAAAGGAGCACCGTTCCGGAACGTCCACGATGTTAACCAGTTGCCCTTGCTCCTGCGTTTCTGCCCAGATCGCCTCTACCTGTTGGGGATCGTTGGTCGCTGCGATAACAACAAAGGCCCCAGCCAAGTCACCGCGCTCATAAGCTTTCCAGCGCAATGTAACCCAACCTTGCTGGCCTTGTACCCGGAGTTCGCCACAGAAGTCTGGGGCGATCACCGTGACCCGCGCCCCACTGGTATAGAGTGCTGCTGCCTTTGCCGCCGCCACACGGTCACCACCAACAACTATAGCAGGACGACCGCGCACATCGAGCATCACCGGGTAGTAATTTGGCATGGCGTGCGCTCCTTCAAAGCTGTTCAAAATCTCCACCAAACTTACAGCGTAGTTCGGCGATGCCGACACGATAGCAGAAGTCTCCGAAGCTCTCTCCGGGTAGCCGCTCATCTCGCCAGCGAACAAGGAGGGGACGTATTGTTGCCGCAAGATCGGTCAGATGTACATCGCTGGCGTACAGCATATTCAGGCGGGTATTCAGCTGATCGCCCCCGACATAAATGTTGTAGAGATCTTTCGAGCGGCCTACAAGGCCTATATCGCCCATATAGGGACGCGCACAGCCGTTGGGGCAGCCAGTCATGCGTACACTGAGCGGCTCGCTGGCCAGGCCCAGCTCCGCGAGGTCTGCCGCGATCTTCCGTATCACCATGGGCAGGGCACGCTCTGCCTCAGCGAGCGCCAGGCCACATGTCGGCAACGCCGGGCAGGCCAGAGCATAGCGGCGCACACCTGCAGCCGCCGGGTCTACCGGTATGCCATGCTCGGCCAGCAGGGCCTCCAGTGGCTGGCGTTGCTCCTCCATCAGGTCGGTAAGCAGGATATTTTGCTGTGGCGTTAGACGAATGCCCGGCTGAAACTCTTCAACAGCCCGCCGCAATCCAGTCCGCAGACACAGATTGCCCTCGTCCTTGATGCGCCCGTTCTCAACATAGAGACCAAGAAACCACCGCCCATTTGCCTGGCGATGCCAGCCGAGATGATCCTCCGCACGCTCCCAGCGAACGGGCAGAGGCTCGCAGACAGTATGACCCAGACGGCGCTCTAGCTCAGCGCGGAACCAGGCAATGCCACGTTCCTCGACGACATACTTCATGCGTGCATGCTTACGGTTCTGACGATCACCGTAATCACGCTGAATCATCACTATCGTCTCAACCACTGACAGCACTTCTGCGGCGGCAATGGTACAAAGGGGTGTGGCCAGACGGGGATATGTCTCGGCCTTGCCATGAGTCATCCCCATCCCGCCACCGACAAGAACCGTGAAACCAGCTATGCCATCCGTTATGCCCTCATCTATAGCTGGGAGCGCCACCAGACCAATATCCTGAGTATAGACATCAATGCAATTGTCACCTGGGAAGGCTACACCAATCTTGAATTTACGCGGTAGGTAGGTAGGCCCATAGATCGGCTCAACTTCCGCACCCGGTGGCAGCTCAATTGTCTGCACCTGCTCGCCATCTACCCAGATCTCGTGATAGGCCCGGGTGCGTGGGGCAAGGTGCATAGCGATGCGATGGGCAACCTCTGCCACCTGTGCCTGCGCCAGATTCGTAATAGGCGCCGGGCAGGCCATGACATTGCGATTCACATCACCGCAGGCCGCCAGGGTACTGAGCAGAGCCATATTGATGGCATGGATCGTCGCATACAGATCGCCCTTCAGGACACCATGCAGTTGCAGGCCCTGACGTGTGGTAATGCGTAAAGTGCCATTGGCATAACGCCCCGCCAGTTCATCCTCGACAAGGTACTGTGCGGCAGTCAGCACACCTCCAGGGATCCGCGAGCGCACCATGAATTGGTATGCCTTCTCCGTGCCGGCAACTTTCCGGGCCTGGCGTACATCGCGGTTTTCTTGCTGATAGGTGCCATGAAACTTCAGGAGCTGCACCTGCGCCTCAGAAAAGTGTGTAGTATTCTGAGCTAGCTCCTTGGCAATCTCCCCACGCAAGTGATAGCTCTGTGCCTTAATGCGCTCAATCTTGCTTCCCTCGCCAGGTCCCAGGCCAAGCAAATTGTTCGTTGTTTCTTCACGATCAGCCATCGTTTCGCCTCTCCTCATTTGCTGGTTTCTCAACCGCATGGACCAGACCCTGCCCTTCCTTGGTGTGTAACCCACACTCGGTCTTAGCAAAGCCACTCCAGCGGCCGGCTCTAGGATCCTCACCAGGAGCTACTGGCCCTGTACAAGGCGTGCAACCGATGCTGGGATAGCCGCGCTGATGGAGGCGGTTATACGGCACCTTATGGATGGCGATGTAGCGCCATACCTCGCGTTCGGCCCAGCGGGCCAGTGGATTAACCTTGGCAAGCCCAAACTTGCTGTCCCATTCGACGACCGCTATCGTACGGCGGGTGACCGCCTGATCGCGCCGCAACCCGGTAATCCAGGCGTCGAAGCCTTTGAGCGCCTCACGCTGGGGAAATACTTTGCGCAGTTCACAACAACGGTCGGGATCACGGGCCCACAACGCCTCACCATACTGAGCCGCCTGTTGTGCCAGCGTAAGCTGCGGCCGTACAGGGCGCGGCGCGATTCCATACCGTTGTGCAACTTCCGCCACCAGGGCGTATGTTTCAGGAAAGAGTAACCCGGTATCCAGGTAGAAGACAGGTATGGTGGGCTCCATCTGCATAAGCATATCCAGCAAGATCATACCCGAGGGACCACCAAATGAGCAGGCAAGGACAATATGCGGCCTATATATAGCAAGCGCCCAGGTTAGAATCTCTTGCGGCGAGCAGTACTCCAGCTCGCGAGCGGCCCGCTCTAAATCGTCTGGCGTCAACTTCATGCGCATGGTCATAATGACACCTCCGTTCCATTTTTCACAGCGACACGGCACCCTCTTTAAAAAATGGAGGCCCGCATAGGAGCGCTTGCTCCTATGCGGGCCTCCGGTTGACCGGTCAGCCCCGCCCTTAACTGGACAACGTGCCTCGCGGTACACTTCCATCCAGGAGCGCAAACGGTCGAACTCCTCGCGAGCAGGAGCCAGCCCCTACAGGGCCCGCGGTCATGAGATCTGCCTCCGCAAACTTTTGCCGCGTTAGCTCAACCATTTTTGCCCTCTCACCGACCGTCTACGTACGCTTCATGTGCTTGATACGTGGCGCTTCATGGGTAAAGCGCATCTTCTCGACCGTATCAATCTGCACCACGCGGCTGTCCTGCACCACAAGCTGGACCGAGCCATGCTGAATACGACGGAGAGCCGAGAGGAGTGCTCGCACCACACGTTCCTCATCAGGTGTGAGCATCAGCGGTTGTGACACCGTTTGTAGGATCTGCTCCGAGTCGCTACTCATAACGAGAGCCCTCCGCCAGAAGATCCAGGCCCCCTCGTCCAGATTGCCGCATGGTTGGCCAGAACTGGTGACTTTGTTGACTAAATTGATTAACATACGAAACTATAATAAAGCCCATGTCAGTGCTCTGTCAACCTCTTCCATGCATTCTGTGGATGATCGCTTCTGCAGCGCCGATATCCACACCATCTCCAGATGGTTATCGCTCGCTCCTGCTGGGTAGCAGGCACAACATCTCGTGAATAGAATGAAGGGAATAGCTCCCGATGAGGGGTGACCTCGGTGTCAAGGACAATGCGCCATACCATAACGATGGCCAGCACTGGCCATTGCTAGGGGGCAGGGCAGCGCACCCTCCCGGACTCACCGGGAGCAGCTACAGATGCAGCAGATAGCGGTAGGCGCACCAAGGAGCAAATAGCGGATCACACTACAGGATGGAGTGGCAGTGCGGTTCAGCAGTATTCTATCCCTTCTTACCAGGCCAGTACATCGCATGAACAGCTCCTTGCCGGTCCACACCCAAGAATAAGCAGACCACCTCGATCAACTACTTTCCCAAACATGGTAGCTGACCGAAAGCCAGATTGTCAAGAGCAGCAGGATCTCTTAACGAGCGCAATCTCCCAGGATCTCACGCACTGCCGGCCGCGCCATGATCTGTGCAAACAGATCAGGATAATGGTCACGCACATAGCCATGCAGCCTGGCCAGATCGCGGGCACTGATCATCGAAAGATCGCGGCCAGCCAGTTGTGCAAGCGTGGGATCGCGCTGGGCAACCGAGATAAAGGCGCCAGCAGGGCTGAACGGCGCCCATTGCATAATCATGCCTGCGAAGACTGTCGCCACGCGAGTGCGTTGATCGGGAACAAGGCGCGCATAGCACCCTTCGAGCGTTCTGGATGGAGATGGCAATGGAGCGGCAGCTGGCACCGCGACATTGTGCGAAGGTGGCAATTGTCGAACCGATGGTGAGTGCTTGACCAGCGTAATCATGATCTATCCAGCCTCCTGAATATCTATGCCACAACACCTCTTCCTGTCCCTCCCGATCTCATCCCCCAACCATACATATGGGTTATCAATACCTGGCAGGATATCCCTATCATACTTCCTTCTAATACAAAATATACCGGGCAAACGAACATTATGCCGCGACTTTTCGCACATGCAACGGGACCAGACTCCCTGTTCAGCATAACCTGCCGGCAGCGCCAGCCTCGGTTAACAGCAGCTAACTGAAGGCCGCTCCACCAGAACAACCTCAACAAAGAGACAGAAGTCATAGCACAGCTATCCTCCCAGCGCCTATCTTGATTCCTGAGGAGGTCTAATAAAATAGCATGATGGCAAGGAGACTTCCCATATGCATTGCGACGAGTGCGGTGCGCCTCTATGGCGCGCGGGAGAAATTGTCCCGGCCGGGACATATGTGCGTATAGACGACCCATTGCATCGGGTCGTCATCCTGGACCAGTCGGGACCGCTGCCCGCAATGTTTGACGGTCACATCGCTCTGTACCGTGCCGCCCCCGCTACCTGCGCATGTACCTGTACACCTCAACATCTGCCAGGAGCCGTAGCAAGGAGCGATCAGCAGGATAACAGCGCCTGATACCTTTGGCACACCAATTGCAGGCAAAGCTCACAGCAAATCTACCTGTTCAAGGAGAAGCAATCATGGATACCTACCAGCAGGCATTGAAATTTATGGCTACTACGCCAGCTCATGTGCAGACGATTCTCACAGCTTCCCCCCATGAGTTACGCGACCTGCGACCTGCACCTGACGCATGGTCCATGCAGGAGATCCTGGCCCACCTCCTGCATGTTGAGACGGCTGTGATTCCGGTACGTGTTCAACAAATGATCGCCGAGCCCAATGCGCCTCTGCCAGTAGCACCATCGGCAGCACCACCAGCCGACCCCGAGCAGATGCTCGCCGAATGGTCACAGGCACGCACGCGCAATTTAGCCTTTCTGCAGGGACTGACGCCAGAGCAACTTGCGCGAACAGGGCAGCATCCCCGTTATGGGACGATTACCGTGCGCGAACATGTGGTGGAATGGGCCTATCACGATCTGGACCACCTGCGCCAGCTACTGGCGGTGATCCAGTCCCAGCTTTATCCCGATATCGGCGGTTTTCGGGCCCTCTATCCGCGTCCCATCTGAGCAGTTTTGACATCGCTGTGCATCACAAAACTCAAGATTGCCAGAACCTATGTGCTGGGGATGTTTTGTTGCAGTTGGCTCAGCCGCGCCCGCGCGATACGCTCGCCGCTGCTGTCTCCAGGCGCGGCTGTTACTTCCAGGCGCTGGACCCACTTCACACTGGTAAAGCATACTCCGCCAGGCACAACCAGCCGCCACGGAGCTCCATGCTCGTGGCTGAGCGGCTGACCGTTAAGGCGATCGCACAGCAGGGCAGCACTGGCTTCGCAGAGCGAGAGTACTATTACATATGTTCCCGCACAGACGCGGACATACTGCGCGCTGGGTGCCAGTCCGCTCAGGGCCAGCACATCAGTGACTCGGAAACCCTGCCACTCGACAGAGGGAACTACCCAACCCTCTTCACAGCGAAACGGCGCTGCCCATTTCACACGTGGCAGCACAAGGATATCGGCAGTGCGCAATAGACGGGGATGCGCCACAAGTCCTGTGATGACGAGCCCCTCAGCCGCGTCGGCACGCGGCTGCGTGTGCGGTACATCGTGAATGGGCAGATCAGCGTATAAGGTCATGGGAAACCACCCCCTCAACAGCTTGCCGTAGCTGCTGCTCAGTAAGTTGCAAGCCTCTACTTTTAAGCAGTGGTATTTGACGCCGCCTTGCCAATGCGTACCCGCCAGGTTTCTGGCCCCTCTTCCAGATAATCCCAGACGAGCTGCCCCTGATACTCAAAGCTGAGCTGATAATAGAGTGGCTTGGGATCGTGGTCATTGACGAGAATAAACGATTCACCAGGCGCCAGAGCAGCAAATGCCTGGAAGATGAGCTCATGTCGCTGAGCAGGCGGGAGAGAACAGACATCTAAAACTGATGAGCGCACTGTCCTGGCCGATTGCAGCATGGCCGGAGCAGCATCTTCATGCATACCGGTGAGGATATGTTCTTGCTCCTGAGCCGGAATGTATCGTTCAACCAGGGGCAGGTAAACGCGCTCTTCTTTCTCCAGATGGACCTGAAGCACTGCCTGAAGCTGCCATGCCAGATGAAGCAGGCGCCGGCGCAGATCTCCCTGTTCATCCCCACTGGCAGTTCGCAACGCCTGGACAGTATCCGCAATCTGACGGGCAGTGGTTTCGATAAACTCGTGATCCACCCGCATAGTGGCCGTGGCTGCGCCATGCGCCTTAATCACCGGCTCAATTGCCGGGTAGAGATAGCGCTCCTCGCCCCGCGCATGGGGCAGAAGTTCGCTTTGGAGAAAAGTAACAAGCGCCTCAGGGTCAACATCGGGCCGATTCTCCTCCAGGGCAGTCACCTGCGTATTCAGCGTGGCAGCCAGCTCACGATGATGGCTGCGCATAGCTGCGCTGATACTACTCATTCTCTCTAGCTCCTTCCCGTTTCACAGCATATTTTCAGGAATGTCGCCAACCCTTTGCTTATTGTAGAAGGGTCTTTTCCCGACAACTATGACCTTTGTCGCATCCAGTTCCTGCATAGGGACATGCCAGGCAGAAAGGACAACTTCAGCAACAGCCGCTCACAGTTGCGCCGAACGCCTGGTGATCGCCGCACCTATGCCGGGCTCACGCCAAACAACATTGCCGTCTGTTCATAAGCTGAGCATCCGCAGCACATTCATGGCAAACAGCAACATAGCTATCGCTACCAGCGCACTGGATGCCTTAATGGCTGGGACGCTCCCCAGCCGGATACTTACCGCAGTAGCCGCCACACCAGCAGGCAAGAGCCATGTCACCGCCATAGCCAGATGTGGCTGCACCATCGCCTGTACCGAAGGTGCCTGGCTATCGCGCTGTTTCCCTGAATAGCGAGCGTTCCATATCACAAAAGGCAGGATCTTATGGAAGTAGCCCACAATACTCTGCCCCACCCAGCCAATGAGGAGCAGATAGATCAGCGCTTCCTGTGACCGTATCCCCGGCCAGATCAACTGCACCACTGCCCCAATGACTGCCACAACCAGGTAACACAACGCCACCACCGGCAGGCGCATCGTTGCATCAGGTGGCGGACCAACGCGAGCACGCAGCATCCGTATATAGTCGCGACCAAACCATGCCAGCCCAACCATAAAAAACACTGCACCGGCCCAAATGGCCGCCTCAGGCCCCCCCAGACCCACGGCCAGCGCCACCAGCACCAGACCGATGTTGATAAGGCCAAATCCCATCCAGCTACCCCGGTCCTCGCGGCGTCGTACCATAGCAAACATCGGCACCAGCCGATAGGATACCCCCAGGATCGTCAGTGTTAGCCAGCCACTGATCCCGATCAACAGATGTGGACGTAACAACAGATCACCCCATGGCCCCCAAAAACCAAAAGCGAAGTTCAGCGCCATCAACAGCCCCAGCGTGACAGTGGCCGCCAGATACGTCAGCGCCGCATAGAGATATGCAGCAACGAGCCCATGACGTTTAGCGCGCCGAATAGTCAGTACAAGATGTCCGATGAAGACTCCAACCGCCGTAACGACAAGCGATCCCCCAGTGGCCAATAACGGTGGCCGCCAGAACCAGAAGCCACCAATGAGCAGCGTCACGCCGATTACATACCCCGCGAACTGGGCGCGGGCCAGCCATGGCCAGGGCAGTCTGCCCCCCAGCAGTACTGGCACAAGCTGGTAGAGCACACCCATCACGGTCATAGTGACCCAGCCCAGCGTGACAACATGGACCAGCGCCAGTACATGCGGATCCTGAGGATCTATCAGGGCCAATGGTATGAGAACTGGTGCTGCGAGTGCAAAGAGCACCGCAGCAACCAGCCCGGTCAGCATAAAGGCCAGCGGGACATCCAGAGGTGTGCCCGTCCTCATCTCCAGAGCAGATACCACCGCTGCCCGACGCTCTGATGCTACACGTTCTTTTATCTCCCCACGGATATGCATGACAATGTTGCTCAACCGCCTGCTCACAAAACTCCTCAACCACGAGGAAAGATTCAATCAGCCAATCCAAGTTCCAGGGCCGACATGACCTGCTCAATATCTATCTGATGAGCCGCGGCAACTGCTGCAATAGAATCACGCCCCTCACTGGGAATGGTAATGCCCAGCCTAGCCAGAATCGCTATGGTCTCAGGGCGGCGCGCCGCCAGATAACGTAACGGCGTCTTCGGGCTGATATGCGGGAGATGCTGCGGCAGCGCTGCCGCAGCCAGTGGTTCACATGCTTGCAACCGCGACACGGTAACCGTCCATTCCATGGGACCGGTCTGCCGTGAATCCCATGCAAAAGCACCAGGCCGCTCCGCCATGAGCTGATAATACAATGGTTTGGGATCATGATCGTTGATCAGAACGAAACGCTCACCGACAGCAAGTCTATCAAGGTAGCGAAAGATGAGTTCATGGCGTTCGCGGGCGATCATTGGCCGTACATCCAGTACTAACGGTGCAGATCGATCTTCCATTCGTCGCTCCCTTCCACTGGCAATTCGATAGCGGGGACCAGCGCACCGTCCCACAGGCTCAGACGGAGTTGTGGCAGGACCGTGCGCCATCCACCGCTAATAAAGTATAGTGTCAGCCAGGCAACGGTGCTGCGACGTTTGTCGCACCGATGGATGAAAGTCGTACGTTAGACTAGAGCATCGCTGCTAGTTTCTCACGATCGCGGATCATGATACGTCCCTGATTCACAGCGATAGCCCCTTCCTGTTCCAGCGCCTTTAGCGCACGGCCCACCATCTCACGCGCCGTACCAGCAAGCGCCGCCATCTCGCTCTGAGTCAGCCGATGAGGAGCATCCGGTCGCAGCTCATCGCTGTGTGTCAGAAGAATCTTGGCAACACGCGCGGTTACATGACGGAACGAGAGATCCTCAACGAGACCCACCATGTAGCGCAGACGGGACGCGAGCACCTGAATGACGCCAATAGCAATATTGGGATGACTTGCCAGCAGCGGCAGCAGATCGCGCCGGTAAATCACATAGAGATCAGTTGGTTCCAGCGCCATGGCGCTGGCCGGATTGGGGCCACCATCGAAGACGGGCACATCGTTGAAGCTCTCGCCGGCGTGGAAGAGCCGCAATACCTGCTCCCTACCGTCAGCAGAGGTTTTGAAGATCTTCATCAAGCCAGAGCGGATGTAGTACAGAGCTGTGCCCGGCTCACCCTCCAGGAAAAGCACCTCATCGCGCGCGAGATGACGCGTATGCACAAGCTGGCCGACTATTGCCAGTTCGGCGGTGTCGAGCTGAGCAAATTCAGGGATAGCGCGCAACACTTCGGGATCATCAGCCATAGATTCCTCTCTCTCCTCGCAGACGACGCCAACATACGGCAATCACATCATAACCCATTTCAGGCATGGTCGCAGCAAGGAAACAACTCGCTCAGCCTCCTGTGACAAAAGTCACGGCATGATTATCCGGGACACCATATAGTCAAAAAGAGAGAAGCCATAGAGACCACTGCACGGACAAAATGCCAGATCCAGATAAGCAAAAAGGAAGAACGCTCATGACCACAAAGCAACCTGTTATACTTGATGTACGGGCCAACCTTGCACGCGGCGAGGAGCCTTTCGCGCTCATCATGGCTACAGTCAGCCGGCTTGCCCCTGATGAATCATTGCTGCTGATCGCCCCCTTCGAGCCGGTGCCACTTTACAAGGCCCTGGCAAAGAAAGGATACACCCATACCACTGAACGCGGCAGCGAGGGTGAATGGCGTATTACGTTCTCGCCCGATAAAGATGCTCTGGCCAAACTAAACATTCCATCGATGACACAATCCGTGCAAGCGCTCAAGGCATCAGCGCGTAACCAGGCGCCAGTAGCGACGCGCCAGGTTATTGAGCTGGATAATCGGGGACTGGAGCCACCAGAGCCAATGATGGCTATTCTCAGCCAGGTACATAATCTCGGACCGAACGACGTGCTGGTCGCCCATAATGACCACGAGCCCATCTTCCTCTACCCCAGGCTGGATGAGCTTGGCCTCTTCTACGAGGGGGCACAGCAGGCCGATGGCTCGTTCATTCTGACCATTCGTCGCCGCTCATAAACATCTTCTCTTCCTTCTGTGAAGCCAGGATGAAGATTCAGATTCCGTAGGAAGGAGGGCATGTATGGCCGCCCCTGTTTCGCAACCTGGGGCCCGACCGGTACAGATACCAGCCGGCACAACGCCTCTGGCGATTCCTCTTCGCTACGTACTGATCGGTCAGATCAGCGCGGTGCTCTTTGGTATTGGCGCCATCTTCATCCTGCCCGGTATTCTGGCAGTGCCACAAGGGCCACATGTCCTGGCGCTTGTACATACCGTCACGCTGGGCTGGGTCACCATGACTATGATGGGTGTGCTCTATCAGCTCGTGCCGGTGATCCTGGTGACGAAGCTCCGCACCTTCTGGCTTGCACATCTCCAATACGGCCTCTACCTGACCGGCGTTGTTCTCATGATCGGAGCCTTCTGGGTCAATGCGCTATTCCTGCTGGCAATCGGCGGTTCGCTGGTAGTCACAGCGGCTGTCCTGTTCGTGATCCATATGGGGCTAACCATCGCCCAATCAGAGCGGCGGCCCATTACCGCTGCCTATCTCATCGCATCGCTGACATATTTACTTGCCGTCGTAGGCTTTGGCCTGACGGCAGCATTGAACTTTATCTGGGGATTCCTGGGACCAGAGGGCGACCGCTTCCTCCTGATCCATCTGACGATCGGGCTCATCGGGTGGGTATCGCTGACCATCATCGGCGTCTCGTACAAGCTGGTAGCCATGTTCGCCCTGGTTCATGGCCATAGCGAGCAGCTCGGCTGGTGGCTGCTGGGTATCTTGAATGCCGGCACCATTGGACTCGCCGTCATGCTGGCTGTACCGGTCCCTGGCTGGACAGTAGGGATACCGGCTGCGCTGCTGGGTGGCGGCCTCCTGGGCTTTGTACTGGACTACGGGCGTATGCTCCATGCCCGACGTAAGCGACGGCTAGATGAGGCTCAGGCGTTCACCGTCGCCGGAGCAGGCTGGCTGGCCATAGGCATCGCCCTCGCCGTCGCGCTGACCCTGTGGCGACCGGCGAATCCTTTCGCCGGTCCATGGCTGGCGTTGGGATACATCATCGCTATCGGCTGGATCGGTCAGACCATCAGCGGCTATCTCCATAAAATCCTGCCATTCCTGATCTGGAATGCACGCTACGGCAGCCGGGTAGGCCGTGAGAAAGTACCACTGATGCGTGACATGCTCAATCTGCCACTCGCCCGCACAAGCTGTTACCTGCTGAACGTGGGTATCCTGACAGAAGTGGTAGCGCTGGCCGCTGCCAGTCCGCTGGCTGTCACCATCGGCGGCATACCAGTAGCTGCTGGCCTCATGGGCGTAGCAGCGAACCTGGTCAATGTCTTGCGCCGCTGATCTGCCCGGCTTCAGGCGCTCCCGCTCTTCTTAAAAAAGAGAGCTCTTCACGACCGCGCCTGCCAGCACAGTGCACAGAAAAAAGGAAAAAAGGAGAGTACAGAACAGGGCTCATTTGCACTTGCTTTCATTTCGAGGGAACAATGGATAAGACAGCAACTGTAACTGAGGAAGACGTTTATCGGGCCCTATCCATGGTCTATGACCCGGAGCTCGGGCTAGATATTGTTAGCCTGGGCCTCATCTACGACGTGCGCATCACCGATGGGGTCGTGTATGTTTTGATGACCCTCACGACGATGGGATGCCCTATGCATGACTCCATCAGCGTAGGAGCAGAATTTGTGCTGCGCGAGCTGGAAGGAGTCAAGGACGTCAAGCTGGAACTGACCTTCGACCCGCCCTGGGATCCCGGCCGAATGAGCGATGCAGCCAGGATGGCCCTCGGCTTCTATTGAGCAGCGATCATCCCACAGCACGCCCATAAGCCTGGAGTCATCCATCTCCAGGCTCTCGCATGGATCGCTTGAGCCAGCAAAGCCCTGCAGCTCATCCCTGTCGCCATCGCCCCTAAGCGAGGTCGCCGCTATAGCCCCTCCCACTTTCGCACCAGCCGGCAACAGGGGTTGAGTTTGTGATAGGATTGTGATATATTTCCACCTCTTCTGTGATACCCTTGTGAGCTACGCTCCCCTACAATATCTGCATAGGCATCGACGCCTCACAGTTAAAGGCCGGCAGCCTGCCATGCCGTACCAGCAACCTTCCCTCTATCGCACGGATGCCCTTGATGCACCGGCATGGCAAGGACGAAATTGCGAGGGATAGCATGACCGTATCAGATCGGCGACCCGCTGCACCAGAGGTGATCTCGGCGCTAATGGATCTGGCTGAGCTTGCTCTACAGGCGTCTGCCGCCATAGACGCACCAGACAGATTCACCAGCATGCTGCTTGAACGGCTCCTGACACTCTGCGCGGCATCGCAGGGCGCTCTACTGCTCATGGCCTCACAGCAGCCTGCCGCAGAGCAGCCACCAGCATACCATATCCTGGCGCTCTCAGGCCCGCCAGCCGCTACCGTTCACACTCTGCTGGCCACAGTTCAGCCCTTAGCGGCCAATGGACAGATTGTCCCGGGCGATCCCTCCTGGCTCGCTTATACCCTCCCCATTGGTCAAGCACAGAAAAGCAGTGCTAATGGTTGCGAGCCGGCTGACCAGTCGGCAGCAGCACTCTTGCTACTGGGCTGGCCAGCAAACATGGCATCCACAGCCATCGAGCAAGCACGATCTTCGCTTTCCCTGGTCGCCACGGCGGCTGGCGCGGCTATCACCGCGCTCTTGCTGGCCCAACGACTCCATGAGCTCGAGGGGGCCCATGCACACAATATAGCCCGGCTACAGGAGGCACAGGCAGCGTGCGCTGCCTGGGAGCAAACATTTGATGCTATCACCGCACCCATCAGCGTTGTGACAGCTGATTATCGCCTGCTGCGCGCAAACGCGGCTTATTGGCGCTGGCACGGCCGTGATGATACGCACCACCGGGCGAATGGGCACCAGGAGCCAGGCTATACTTATCACTGCTTCGCAGCCGGTCCTGGTCGCGACACCCCCTGCACCAACTGCCCGCTGCCACGGACCATCCAGACACGACGCCCTGGCTTTGGGCAACAGGAGCGCATGGTTGCTACTGGACCCGATGGCCAGCCAGAACGGCGTGTCTATCAAACGTGGACCTATCCAATAGTCAACGCAGAAGGCGAAGTGGATCGGGTGGTGGAGATGATTCAGGATGTGACCGAACTGGAGCGCCTGCGCCAGGCAATGAGCGAGATTGAGGCGCTGCGCGCAGCAGACCGCCTCAAAGCTGAGCTGCTGGGCGTAGTGAGCCATGAACTACGCAGCCCGCTGACAGCAATCCAGGGCTATGCCGCCACCCTCCGGCGCCATCAACGACGCCTCTCCCAGGCCGAGCGACAGGAATTTCTGCTCGCTATCGAGAATGCCAGCTCGCATCTGGGCACGATGATCGATCGCCTGCTGACAATGTCACAACTGGCAACCGGCACTGTCACGATGGAGCGCCTGCCAGTAGATGCAGCCCGCCTGGCGCGAGAGGCCATTACCACAGCCATCGCCCGCGATGAACAGACCCGCCAGATCGCCATCCTTGAAGGACATTCGTCAGGTCGCTGTACCTATATTCTCACCCTGCTGGATATCGCTGGCCTGCCCGCCCAGACAGTGCCAAGGGTTTTCGCGGACCCCCGCCACTTGCGCATGTTGCTGGACCAGCTGCTGGAAAATGCCAGTAAATATTCCCCCAATGGTGGGATCGTGGAGGTCGTCCTGCAACCTGTCCTGCCTGGGCACATCCCGGTAGTCGAACATGGCCCACTCAACCATACCGGCGATATAACCACGGAGGATGCATACCCTGCTCCTGACCATCTCCCCGATGCTGCACTCCAGCCGGCACTCGCACCATATGCCCAGGTAGATCGACCGATGCTGGCTATCCGCGTACGCGATAGCGGCGTAGGGATTCCCGCCAGCCATCTTGGTCGTATCTTCACCCCCTTCCACCAGGGAGACATGGGATTAACACGTGAGATTGCGGGCCTGGGATTGGGACTGGCAATCTGCCAGCATATTGTTACATTACACCAGGGAACCATCTGGGCAGAGAGCTGGCCGGGCAAGGGCAGCGTATTTCACGTCCTGTTGCCAATCGCCGAAAATGTCACCGCAGAGAAAGAACCATCGGACTCCCTTGATGGATCGGTTACCCCAGGGGATAAATCAAAATAAATCAATAAGGAGTAACGGATGCCAGCAAAGAAAACAACGATTCTGACGGCGGATGATGATCCTCAGCTCCTGCGCCTGGTAACACGCAATCTACAACTGGAGGGCTATGCCGTGCTCACCGCGCGTGATGGCCAGGAAGCGCTTGAACAGATCTCGGCTCATGCCCCTGACCTCGTGCTCCTTGACGTCATGATGCCCCGCCTTGACGGCTTTGCCGTCTGCCAGCGTGTGCGTGAATTCTCTTCCGTGCCCATTATCATCGTGACCGCGCGCGGCCAGGACCAGGACAAGATCCGTGGCCTTGATCTGGGCGCCGATGACTACCTGACCAAACCATTTAGCGTGGATGAACTTCTCGCCCGCGTCCGTGCAGTGCTGCGGCGTGCCCAGTTCGCCCCACGCGAGAACACCCCAGGGCTGCTGAGCAAAACCACCATTGGCGATCTGGTCATCGACTATGCACAGCACCAGGTGACACGCGCAGGCCAGGAGATCCCCTTAACACCAATCGAATATCGTTTGCTTGCTTACCTCGCCCAGAACGCCGGGCGCGTGGTAACACAAGATCTGCTGCTGGAGCACGTGTGGGGCGCCGAGTACGTCGGCGAGAGCCATATGCTTCAGGTCAACGTGAACCGCTTGCGACGTAAACTGGAGCCAGACCCTGCCCATCCGCGCTACATCCTCACCAAGGTCGGCGTGGGTTATCTCCTCACCGCCCCGTCTACTTCTTAAGCTATTAGCCGTTGATGAAAAAAGCTGCCATCTCTGCAAACACCATCGGCTTACTCTGAAGGAGGATGAACGATGATGAGTATATATCCATGCTCACAGAATACTGCTTTGTCGCATTGAACAACCGGCAGCCCTATTGCGGCAGGGCGCGGCAGATAATAATGGCCGATCGCCAGGACATAAGCAGTTTCCAGTTGCACTGGACCCAGGTCCATTTTCGGGACCGCATATGCCGATCGGTACGCCGAAATCCGAACACGCACCGCCTGCACCAAAGAGCCGCCAGCTATATGCGGGAAAAAGAGAAAAGCACGCTCGCCCGCTATCCAGGGCTGCATGTTACATGTCTCCTGATCGACACCCCGCGCCTGTCCATTTCTATCCATCGGCTCAACGCGCGCACTATAGTAAACATCAAATGGCTGGCCAGGCACCGGTACCACAAAATGATAGGCTAATGCCAGCACCGGTGTCTGGTCTATACCGGCTGCTTCCCAGATGCGCCGAAGCACCACCTGCCCGCCAAAGTTCACATCCACCGGCATATCACCCCATCCAGCTGGCGAAGAGAGATGCGCAGCGAGCGCAGCCGACGTGACCACATAGGCGCGAAAAAAGCCACCGGCCGGTGTCCCCGCAAACACATCGGTAACCCCAACAAGATGACTGATGTACAGCTCGCTCGCAGTAACCGGCCCACTCATCAAATAGAGCGTCGTATCTCCTTGCGGGGCTGCCGGCAGACAGCGGCCCGCTACCACTACCTGGACCGGCACGCTCAGATGGTAGCCATTGCGCAGGAGATAGGACACCGAATCGAGGGTGAAAAAATCAGGTTCAATCACAACCAGCGCAACATGCCTTTGCCTGACAAGACCCTCAGCCTGCGTGAATCCCGCCTTCTCTGCATCAAGCGGACGGATATTCAGCTGGGGATAAAACGCGGGAGTCGCAGCCACCTGCGCCGCAACATCTGCCACAAGCACCACGCCAGCAAGAGCAGACAAAGCGCCAGATACATGCCAGCGTAACGCAAACACCCGCCCCAATCGCGGCAAATCACTGCACAATATCCCGGCGGCAAGAAACTGCGCCGGTAGCGCACCGAGCAAGTAATATGGATAGACCGTCGAGTGATGAGCAATCTGACTCAACAAGATCACTGCTGGCCAGGCTACAAGCAGCAAATCGATGCGCCATCGCCACTGCTCCGGCGCGCGCATCCACACCATCCAGCGCCACCCACACGCCCGATCCCCATCGCCTAGTCGTGACGCACGCAATGCCGCTACACCCTGCCAGAGAACACGGACAAAGAGATAGAGCAATCCAGCAGCAGCTATAACCTGGCTCAGCACCAGCAACCCCCTATACAGCGTGCTCCCATGCCAGGATACCCACGCCGGCAGACCCGATATGGCCAGAAACTGCTGCAAGGATGCCAGATCAACAGCAGCAGGCTGGTGACTGTAAGCACGAATCGCCTGCAAATCGTAAAAGTGGCTGGTCACTTCCCACAGCAGCGTGGGAACATAAAGGATGGCCAGAGCCGCGCAGCCAGTAGCGATCTCTCGCAAGCGCGCCCGGCGCGGACTGAGCAACCACACCAGGGGCAACAGGAGACCAGGTGCCAGCATCGTCAGATGAAGCTGCACCGTCAGACCCCAAACGGGAAGGGCCCATACGATCCAGCGTGTACTTTTGCCAGCCATGCCCGCGCCCAGAAGCAACACAAACCACATCACGAACGGCGGCAGCAGATTTTGCTGCCAGATAAAGCGACTATAGAAAACTGGCCACGCCGCTACCGCAAATAGTAACGCCCCGATAAGGGCCGGCCAGTAACCCAGGTATCTGCGCCCAAAATAATATGCCAGGCCAACTGCAATCACATTCGCCGCGGCGGTCGCATATGCACCAAAGACCGGATCACCCGCCAGCACAAAGGGAAGGTACAGATAAATCGCCCCCGGCGGATTATAGACCAGTATCGACGAGATAAGGCCTGTCACCGGTAACGCATGACGAACGACCGCATCCTGTGCAAGCGAGTAGATGCCCGCCGCATCGCTCAGAAACGGTGATGAACCAAGACCCCACAGGCGCAACAGCGCACCGATCACCAGCACCGGAACAATGGCAAGATCCTGTATATTCCCGATCCGGATCGTCCAGCCACCCGCCCGCTCCGCTGAATCCGCCGGCACACTCATACGCCGGCCAGGCAACCAGAGCTGATTTCCCAACGTCTTCATACCCTGTCTCGCTGCAATACGATCGCCAGCGCCCGCTTCAGCAGGCGAGCCCGCCGGCGCGCCAATGCGCGCGGCCCCGGTAATGGGCAGAGTACGCTCATCACAGCAAAAACGCCCCACATCGCTAACCAGCCTGACCAGACCGTAACGGTCAGAATAGTTGCATGACCACGCCCCATATACTTGCCTACAAAGTATCGTGCGCTCAGCATGCTGCTGCTAAGCGCACGCTCGCTCAACCCCGCGCGCCGGCTTGATCCGCCTTCCAGGTGGATAATGGTCGAGACCGGAACATAGCGCACGACATAGCCAGCACGCCGGATACGGTAACAGAGATCCGTGTCCTCATAGAACAGAAACAGCTGTGGATCGAACCCACCCACCTCATCGAGGACGCGCCGGGGCACCAGCATATAGCAACCGGAAACCATGGCCACATCGCGGGCTGTAGCATGATCCCAATCCGCCAGCTGCTGCCGCCGGACAAACCATGGACGGATGCCCGCAAAGGCCAGTGTCAGCCCCGCGATAACAACCGGCAGCGTATACGCCTCACGACAGGTAAGCTGGACAGACTTGTCGGCATTCAGCACGCGACCGCCAAGTGCGCCACAGCGCTCGCCCAGCCGATCGGCTGCATCCACAAGCGCATCCAGCGGCTCCAGAACAACCGTATCCACGTTGAGAAACAGCACATAGCGCCCCTGACAGTAGGGCAGCGCACGATTATTGCCCACGCCAAATCCAGGATTATCGGCATTGAACACACAATGCACTCGTGGATTTGCCCGCTCTAATGCGCGGAGCCAGCCCTGGCTCCCATCAGTAGAGGCATTATCCGAGATGATGATCTCATACTCACAGCGCGTTCCCGAAGCCTCAAGAGAACGCAGGCACTGGGCTAGCAGCTCTTTACTATTCCAGTTTACAAGCACAATCGAAAGATCCACGTACTACCTCTGCTCCCTTTCTCGCCCCTGGCAATGGCAAGATAGCTCACTTAGCTTTGACGGTTATCTGTCTATTGCGATAACACCAGCGTACCATAGCCCTCGGTCATCTCTCCCGCTTGCGCCGCGCCATCTGTTACATTCGCGCCTGGCACTCGTCTTATGAGGAGAAGTATGCAACTCACCTGTAACTATAACTATATTTCATCATAAAGCTTATCCTGAACAGGCTAAAAGAGCCATGGCGTTTGCAGCCATGGTAGACCTTGAGAGAACGGTATGGAGCACGAATACGCTGTGCTGGGCGGCGGAATCCTGGGGTTAACAGTCGCGCTACGGCTCTTACAGCGCAACCATCGTGTGACCATCTTTGAGCGCGAATCTATCCCGGGTGGCCTCGCCGCCGGTTTCCCTATCAACATTAATAGACGGGCAACTGCTGACCAGGAAGAGATATGGCTGGAAAAGTTCTACCATCATCTCTTCCGCTCAGACCACGCCATCATCTCGCTCATCACCGAGTTGGGGCTGCGTGACCGGCTGGAATGGCACCGCCCCCTGACCGTCACATTGTATGGTGGCCGGACATACCAGCTCGATTCGCCCCTCTCCCTGCTCCGCTTCACCCCTCTCCCTTTCATCGACCGGCTACGCATGGGCGCTGCCCTCGCCTATCTGCGTGCCTTGCCCTCACCCCAACCTCTCGAGGGAAAGACTGCCGCCCTCTGGATACGCCGCACGATGGGCCGCGCCTCCTATGAGACCGTCTGGGGCCCCCTGCTTAAAGGCAAGTTTGGAGCCGTCGCCGATGAGATCGCACTGCCCTGGTTCTGGGCACGCGTCCACGACCGTACCGCTGAGCTGGGATACATTCGCGGCGGCTTCCAGCACTTCTATAATCGTCTGGCCTGCTGCATCCAGGAACGCGGTGGCATATTGCACCTGGCTACCCAGGTAAAACGCGTGGACATCAGCGATAACGGACTATGCATCCACTTCGCCCCCTCTAGTGCCCCCGAACAGGCGCAGACCGCGCGCTTCCACCGTGTCATCTCAACACTCCCCACCAGGCTCACCTGTCAGCTCATCCCCCGGCTCCCTGCCGATTACCGTACCCGCTACGAGTGGGGACGCGCCTACGGGGCCCATTGCCTGATCCTGGCGCTGGACCGCCCCCTCACCCGATCCTACTGGATGAACGTCAATGATCCCGGCTTTCCATTTATGGTACTGGTTGAACATACCAACTACATGCCTCCTGCCGACTATGGTGACCGCCATCTGATCTACCTGGGCAATTACCGCCCTATGGATGACCCGCTCTTCCGTATGAGCCAGGATGAAGTTATCAGCACATTCATTCCGCACCTGGCACGCATCAATCCTTCGTTCGATCCCGCATGGGTGCGTGAGAGCTGGATGTTCACTGCTCCCTACGCGCAACCCATCGTGACAGCCGACTATCGCGCCCACATCCCTCCCTTTAACACGCCCCTGAAGGGCCTTTACATGGCAAACATGTTCCAGGTCTACCCCCATGACCGCGGGCAAAACTACTCGGTAGAACTGGCCGAACAGTTAGTCAAACACCTAGACGCTCAGGAGTGAGCATGAGAACCAATCTCTACAGGTATAGAAACCATATTATCCTGGTCTCTGCCCTGATAGCCATCTATTGTATGATAAAAGCGGTAAATCCGGGTAAGGCTCGAAAGCCGCTGGCCAGTGCGATGCAACAGCCGCTGCCACACCCAGGAGGTCACTGATGCACGAAGTAACCAACGCATTACTGGGAACAGCAGGGCAGGACACTGGCCTTCGCCAGGGCCATCAACACTGGCGCTCTTTGGCTCGACACATCTTTCCCGACCGGGCCATTGCCGCGCTCGTGGGCATCATCGCTCTCGGGTTCAACCTGCACAAACTGGGAACCGTCAGTCTGTGGTATGACGAAGCCTGGTCCTATGGACTGGCAAGCCAGCCGCTCCATGTGATGCGCCTGTACATCTGGGGACTATTCCAGAACATGGCGCTTTACTACCTGTTCCTCCATGTCTGGCTGCGCGCCCTGGCGCTGGCCGGCATGCATCCAATCGAACTGCTGGTACGACTGCCTTCAGCAATCTTCGCGGCGCTCGGCGCCGTCGTCCTCTTCCTCCTGGGCCAGCGCTTCTGGGGGCGGGTCGCTGGTGCTGTTGCCGCAGCGCTCTACATCGTGAATGCTCTGCAACTCTACAGCGCCCAGCAGGCACGCGCCTATGCCATGGAAATGCTACTCGTGTGCACAGGCTGGTATGCCCTCCTCGCCGCGCTGAACGCGGCATCCCCGCAAAGCCGCCGGCGCTGGTGGATAGGATACGTTATCATCATGACCCTGGCAGTCTATGCGCATCTGTTCAGCGGACTGGTCATTGTGGCACAGGCAGCCGCCCTGGGCGGCCTGCTCATCCTGCCCGGTCCTTGGCGCGCGAAAACACGGGCCTCGCTCCGCCAGATCATCACCAGCTTCATCGCTATCGCCATACTCATCGTCCCCATCGGCCTGGACGCAGCCCTCAACGGCGGCGAGAGTCTCTGGATTCCCCCAGCGCACCTGTCCGACCTCTATTACCGCTTCCTGCTCGCCGTAACAGGCGGCAGCGTGGCCTACCTGGGGCTCCTCAGTGCCGCCAGTGTCCTGGCCATACTGGCCGCAGCGATCATGTGGGCAAAGACATATTTCGCGTCGCACGCAGCGGCACAGCCGATAGCGAAGAACATAAGGCTGGCCGTGTTGCACCAGCCAATGCCGGGAACATTCGCGTTAGCCTGCTGGCTGGTCGTGCCGGTAATCCTAAGCTTTGCAACAACTCAGCCACATTTCAATCTCCACCTCTTCTATCCGCGCTACCTCGCCATCGTTGTACCGGCATTCTGCCTGCTGGCAGGCATCGGCATATCGCTCATTCGCTGGCGCGCTGCCCAGCTCATCCTGGCGCTCGCCCTGGCCACCATCGCCTTGCAGCAAGCTCCTGGATACTATGCCCATGCACAAGTACAGGATTTTCGTCCACCCATGCGCTGGCTGCAAGAGCACTATCAGGCAGAAGATGGCATTGCCTGCTACCCTGACCTCGAGTGCTTCGTTGGTGTAAATTATTACCTGCAAGCATATCCTGGCCCGGCACATTTTGATCCCAATTCTCCAGGCCGGTGGTACTGGCAGTACTACTATCCCGTGCCTGCTACTATCAAGGCCTTGCAAGGCTATATAACCCGCCACCCGCGCATCTTCTTCATCGATGCGCCCATCGGCGGAATACCCCGCCCTGCCACAATCGTGGCGCAGCGGTGGCTGGATAGCCACTGCCAGTTTGTTGCACAAAGTGCGACAGCTACCGTGACCATACGCCTGTATGCAACAGCCAGTTGTGGCTATCGTCTACCCGAGACACTTCGATACTGACAACAAAACAAAATGATGGAGTAGGTGCGCGCTTGCGCCCCCAGGCTGTCACATCATCCAATATGGAAATCTCTATCATCATCCCGGTCTACAATGAGTGTGCAACCATCCGAGAGGTGGTGCGGCGAGTACTGGAGCAGCCGTTCGCGAAAGAGGTCATCATCGTTGACGACTGCTCCACCGATGGCACACGCGAGCTACTCCAGCAAACTGAGTGGCCTCCCAATGTGCATATCCTTTATCATGAGAAGAACATGGGTAAAGGTGCCGCCATCCGTACCGCCATATGCGCGGTCACAAAAGATATCACCATTATTCAGGACGCCGACCTCGAATATAATCCTAGCGACTTCGCCATCTTGCTTCGCCCAATTATGGACGGCGTGGCGGATGTTGTCTATGGCTCCCGCTTCCTGGGAATTCACCGATCTTTTATGTTCCATCACTATATCGGCAACAAATTCCTTACCCTCGTCACCAACGTGCTGTACAACAACATCCTGACCGATATGGAGACCGGCTATAAGGCCTTTCGAACGCCAATCCTGAAGAGCATCGTGATCCGCAGCAACCGCTTTGACTTCGAGCCCGAGATCACCGCAAAAGTCTCCAAACGTGGCTACCGTATCTACGAAGTGCCTATCTACTACGCCGGTCGCGATTATGCCGAGGGCAAGAAAATCACCTGGCGTGATGCCTTTGCCGCCCTCTGGGCTCTGCTGCGTTTCCGCTTTACCGACTGATTAGCCTTGTCCGGCTCCAGGGACAGACCCCACCGCGCGCCATTACATACCTCTAGCCCACTACCAGATCGCTGGCATATCCACGATGCAGCACTGACCCCGCATCTCCCATAAGCAGTGACGAAAGTCACTGCGCTTCGTTGAAATTTATGAAAAGGTACCTGTGCTCAATACATGGACACAACCAGTGTCAGATACTTGCTGAGCAAAAAAGACCAACCCGACGAACCGTTCCCTGAATCGCCTGAACCTGGACTGACAACGAGGGAAACTGATGCGTGAAGCGCCCTTACCTCCCATCCTCTGTATTTCGGATGGCGACTGGGATGCCTTGCTGCCAACCAATCGCCAGCAACTGATCAAACGGCTTGCCGCTTATACGCCAGTTTTCGTCGCCACAACCCCTCGCTCTGTCACCAGTACCTTTGTGGGCAAAAGCCAGGTGCGCCACCAGCGTCATCGCATCACAATTGAGGACGGCATCTACGTCTACAAGACAACCGGCTGGCTGCCGCACACTATCACGCGCCGCTCAAAGATCCTCAGTCGCTGGGCTGACTGGGCATTCTGCCAGGAACTCACCCATGCCTACCAGCCCCTTGACTGGCCTCGCCCCATCCTCTGGCTCTACCCCCCCGACGCCGGGAATCTCCTCGGCATCTTTAACGAATGCCTGAGTGTCTACCACTATGAAGACCATGCCAGTGTGCTATATAATCGTTACAGTCGTGTTGCACCTTATAACGAGCGCAAAACCCTTGAACATCTGATTCGCCAGGTTGATCTGGTTATCACAGCAACAGAGCCACTTTATGAGCGCTGCAAGCGCTTGAACTCTTGCACAATGCTGATACACACAGCAACCGACTCCCAGAGCTGGGATAACCAGGCGCGCGCCATCATTACCATCCTGGCCAGACAACTAAATAGCGGCCGACAGATTGATCTGAGCCGCTGGCAAGAAAACCAGCACCCAATCCCTGATAGCTAATCATCGGCTACCTGCCGCACAAAGGAGATGCTATGGCAACAACCACGCAAAATGTGCAGGCTGGCGAGCAGCACCTCGCGATCGACGGCGTTATCCTGAAGGTGCTGACTCCTTACCCTGATGAACGTGGCTTCTTCACCGAACTCATCCGCGCCACCGATCCCTTCTTTGCCGAGGGATTCGCACAACTGAGCCACTCAAAGATGTATCCCGGCATTATCAAAGCCTGGCATATCCATAAAACACAGGTGGACTGGTGGTACGTACCAATAGGCCGCTTGCGTGTTGCGCTCCATGACCTGCGCCCCCAATCGCCAACATTCCGCAAGACCATTGAGCTCTACCTAGGTGAAGATTATCCCCCGGCGGTGCTGAAGATACCGGCAGGCGTCGCACATGGCTGCAAAGCTATCGGCGGCACCACCCATCTGTTCTATGTGACATCTGGCACCTATAACCTGGCAGAAGAGGGCCGCATTCCCCATGATGACCCGACTATTGGGTATGATTGGGTGAGCGGGCCAGCTATCAAATAACCAAAGGAGTCTCTGTGAAAGCACTCATTCTCAGTGGCGGCAAGGGAACTCGCCTCCGGCCAATCACCTACACGCGGGCCAAGCAATTGCTGCCCCTCGCCAATAAGCCGGTGCTTTTCTACGCTATCGAAGCCATCCTGGCGACCGGCATTCGGGACATTGGCATTGTCATTGGCGATACCGGTGACGAGATCCGCGCCGAGGTCGGCGATGGCTCGCGCTGGGCCTCTGACCTCCATATCACCTATATCCCTCAGGAAGCGCCGCTGGGTCTGGCCCATGCCGTCAAGATTGCCCGCCCCTTCCTGGGGAACGATCGTTTCATCATGTTCCTGGGCGACAACGTGGTCGAAGAAGATCTGGCCCCCCTCGTCAAAGCCTTTATGCGGGACGACTGCCCCTACCACTGCCAGATCTTGCTGAAGTCCGTGCCCAACCCACAGGAGTTTGGCGTCGCCGAACTCGTGGCCGAAAGCTCCGACCCCCCGGAAAATACCTCCCCCCGCGTCAAACGCTTGATTGAGAAGCCCAGGCACCCACCGAGCGATCTCGCCCTCGTCGGCATCTATCTCTTTGACCATCATATCTTCGAGGCTGTCGAAAACATCCAGCCCTCCTGGCGGGGCGAGCTGGAGATCACCGACGCCATCCAATGGCTCATTGAGCATGGCTATCATGTCCAGGCCCACCAGCTCCAGGGTTACTGGATCGACACAGGCAAAATGGAAGACATCCTCGAAGCAAATCGACTCATGCTGGCTGCCCTGACACCGGCCATTGCCACAGATGCCTTCGTTGACGCCGAGTCGCGCCTCCATGGCGCGGTCGTCGTGCAACGCGGCGCAGAAATCATCAACAGCGTGATACGTGGGCCAGCCATCATCGGCGAACGCACCCGACTGGTAAACACCTATATCGGCCCCTTCACATCCATTAACCATGACGTCGCCATCATGAATAGCGAGGTTGAGCATAGCATCGTGCTGGAACACAGCCGTATCGTTGATATCCCCGGCCGTATCGAAGATAGCCTGATCGGTCGCTATGTGGAGATCCACACCTCACCCATCAAACCCAGAGCCTACAAATTTATGCTGGGCGATCATAGTAAGGTCGGATTATTATAGCTTTCCTAGAGAGATTTAGGGGACTGAGCCCCGCAAACCAGGAGAGAACCATGCAACGTATCTTAGTCACTGGCGGAGCCGGCTTCATCGGCAGCAATTTCGTCCATTACCTGCTCGAACAGCATCCCGGATACACCGTCATCGTGCTGGATAAGCTCACCTATGCCGGCAACCTTGACAACTTGCAACCCGTCGCCGCAAACCCCCACTTCCACTTCATCCAAGGCGATATCTGCGACGCCGCTGCCGTCGATAAGGCCATGCGCGGCTGTGATATGGTCGTGAATTTCGCCGCTGAAACCCACGTGGACCGATCCATTGTCGAGCCCGGCAGCTTCGTAATGACCGATGTCTATGGCACTTACACCCTGCTCGAAGCTGCCCGGCGCCACGGTGTGGCCCGTTTCATTCAGATCAGCACCGACGAGGTATATGGTAACGCCCGCTCGCCCGAAGGTATCAGCCGGCCATCACTGGAAACCGATGCACTTATGCCTCTCTCCCCCTACGCTGCCAGTAAAGCTGGCGCCGATCGGCTGGCTTTCTCCTACTGGGCAACATATGGACTGCCCGTCGTCATCACACGCTGCTCCAACAACTACGGACCTTACCAGTATCCGGAAAAACAACTACCTCTCTTCATCCTGAATGCCCTCGAAGGGCGCCCCCTGCCAATCTACGGTGACGGCACCAACACACGCGACTGGATTCACGTGCGCGACCACTGCGCTGCCCTCGACCTCCTGCTACACGCACCGGCAGAACTTGTCCACGGCGAGATCTATAACATTGGTAGCGGCGAGGAGCGCAGCATCCTGGACAATGCCCGCGCCGTGCTCCAGATACTCAACCGCTCCGAAGAACTGCTCACCTTCGTGCCCGACCGTCTCGGCCACGTGCGGCGCCATGCCGTGGACACTACCAAGCTGCGCACAACGTTTGGCTGGGCGCCGACAATAGACTTCGCCACCGGGCTACGCCAGACCGTCACATGGTACACAACCCATCGCGATTGGCTGGCACGCATTATTGCCCGCCGCGATAGCTTCCTGCACAACGCCCTTCACCTGGCAGCCACCAGCTCATAGGCCCATTAGCCGGTGCCGGCTGGCCGACCCACGGTTGTACCTGCCCACCAGCCGGCATCTGCCTCGGCCTGCCCTCCGCTGCCTGAGACAGCCTCAGGATCAAAACTTCATGTTCACCACCCGCTCCCGCCTGCTCAGCACTGACCCGTGCCGGGCAGGCTTGAAGAGCAGTGAACCATCATAAACCTCCAGTGCCCGACATTGCTCAATTGCCCATTCCTTTTAGATTAGAAAATCACAATATTTACCGCCCCCGACCAAGAAATTACGCCATCTCGCTTGACATACCCGAAGGAACTGGATATTATGGCGTAGGCATCCAATTTGCAGCACCCCATGGTGGGGAAGACCCCTATCACCGGGCGCTGCCTGGAATTGCCCGATGTTTGACGCGCATTGGTGGACTGCACACTTGGTGAGCAAGGTGAAACTATGACGAGAAAAGACCCGGAGAAAGAACCGGAGCGACCGCATTACTACTCCCAGTTCTGGCTAGACGTTGCTGCCGGCCGCCGCACCATCGGCAGCAAATCTGCCTCATCGGAGACAGAGGACGAAACGGAACGCGAGCTACCCGAGCCCCCTAAAAGCTCCCGTAGCACACGCGACGGATCTGCGTCGGCTACACGGCGTTCAGGGGCAGCAGCTGAACCGGTGCGGGGTGGCCTGACCTCACTCGCCGACCTGGGATTGGTTATCGGCGGCCACGATACCCAGGACGCAGAAACCGAAGCAACCCTTGACGAAGAGACGGCTGACATGGCCTCTTCACTCCCAGATATTGCCATCGATGCCGATCTCGACGACCTTGACGCTCTGGCAGAAGAGGAAGGTTTCGCAGAAGAGGAACCAGAAGAAGACCTCGACTTCGACGATACCTTCTTTGACGAAGAGGAGGAGGACGAATGGGGGATGCCACGCTCTCGTAAGTCATCCCCACGCAGTAAACCCAAAAAACAATCACCCCGCCGACGCGAACGGGGCCGCGATTTCTAGCATCTTTCCAGACGCCACCTACGCGCAGTCCCAAACACACAAGCAGCCTCACAGGGTGGCGGGAGTATCTTCTTGCTCCCGCTACCCTGCTTTATTCCCTGTGCCCTGACTACTCAGGGCGCTTTATCACCACCATCACCCCTATCTGCCACTTCATCTTCGCCAAACCGCTCTGGCCAGAACGGCTGAAGCAGCGGATCGCTTTCACCCCTGACCAGCAGCGTCGCTATGGTCTGGCCGGTGATCAGACTTAAAAGAATCCCATTGCGATAATGACCAGCAGCAACGACCACATTTTCCCAGCCAGGCAGCATGCCCAGTATCGGCAGCTTGTCCGCAGAGCAAGGCCGGAGACCGGCCCACGCCCGCTCAAACGGCATCTCCCGCAAATCTGGCGCCAGGACCTTCAGCACATCCAGCAGCGTTGCTATCCCCCGTGCCTGCACCCGCGTATCAAAGCCGGCCTGATCCTCCGTGGCCCCCACAATCAGCGAGCCATCACCTTTGGGTACAACGTAACCCTCCCGCGTATAGAGCGTGTGCCGCAGCGTCCGTGGCAATGCTTTCAGCGCCAGAATCTGCCCCCGGATCGGAAATACCGGGACATACTCCCGTGCTCCTAACCACTCAGCAACTATTGCGCTCCAGGCTCCAGCAGCGAGCACTACCTGCCCGGCAGGCACCTCCCCATCCAGTGTACGCACCGCAACCACCCGATCACGTGCGGTCACCAGCCCGATAACCTGCTGCCCCTCAAGCAACTGCGCACCACGTCGCGCCGCGCTCTCCGCCAGAGCCCGGGCCAACCGCAAGCTGGCCACATGCGGCTCCCCCTCGGAATAGAGCGCTCCGCAGAGCGTTGGCCCCGCCAGCGGCTCAACCGCACGCACCTCTCTGGCATCCAGCCAGCGCAGCGGCAACCCGTAGGCGCTCTGCCAGCGCAGGTTCGCCTGCAATTGCTCTGCCTCCTCCTCATGCATTGCCACCCGCAGCAACCCATTATACGTCAGCTCGATATCTATCCCCGTCGTCTCCCGCAACTCCGCCGCCAGCGCAGGAAACAGCCTCAGACTCGCCAGGCCAAGATCCAGAAATGGTGAGGGCTCATCCGACTCAGCCAGAGGTGCCAGCATACCGGCCGCCGCGTTGGTCGCCTGACCACCGATCGCCCCCTTTTCCAGCACCGTCACCTGGGCATCGGTCAGCGCCGTCAAATAATGCGCGATCGCACAGCCAATAACGCCCCCACCGATAATTACCACATCAGAAGGCGGCATAGCAGGAACTCCCCATACTGCGGTAGTTCACCAATAGCAGCCATAAGGCCCCTGGCTCGCGCCATGGGGCTTATGACCATCCTATCCATGATTCTCGAAAACTTTCCACCGGCACCTGTTCCCCGCAACCCTCCGCCTGCGGCGTCCAGTTCTCTCTCTGCCAACGGGAGCAGGGACCAGAGGATGAGGATGGCGCAAGACAGCGGAGCCAGCATACCCTGTATCAGAACCTATCAGAGAGCAATAAATGAATAAGACCCTTTCAGGCAACCCTTGTGCACATATATCCACCCTGGCAGCGTATACCACGGCACCTCCTGGCTCCTGAGGACGAGCAGAGCAAGACACCCACGTCGGTGCAACGCCCCCAGCGACCATGTCCCTCCTCTCCAGCAGAGCTGGAGAGGAGGGAAGAAGGTGCGGCAGAGCGCGGTGAATGCCCGCTATGGATAAATACCACGAAGCTGTGTTGCCTCTGCCACCCGCGAGACCGCCAGCATATAGGCCGCCGTGCGCATATCCACATTATACATGTTCGCCTTATCAAGCACCGCCTTAAAGGCCCGATTCATCACATGCTCGAGCCGCTCAGCAATCTCCTCCCTGGTCCAGAAGAAGCTCTGAATATCCTGCACCCACTCAAAGTAACTTACCGTCACCCCGCCGGCGTTGGCGAGAATATCAGGAATCACAAAAACACCACGCTGATAGAAGATGCGATCCGCATCTGGCGTTGTTGGACCATTGGCAGCCTCAGCAATCATGCGCGCCTGCACCCGCTCAGCATTCTGCCCCGTAATCTGATTCTCCGTTGCTGCCGGCACCAGAATATCGCAAGGAACCTCCAGCACTTCTGCGTTGGTCACGCGCTGCGCATTGGCAAAGCCCACAACCGTGCCACGCTCCTGCTTATGCCGCAGCACCTGCTGCGGATCCAGCCCGCGCTCATTATAGATCCCCCCCTGAGTGTCGCTGAGAGCCACAATACGGCAGCCTTCATTATGCAGAAAACGGGCCACATTCGATCCCGCGTTGCCAAAACCCTGCACTGCAACCCGTGCTCCCTTCAAATCCATACCCAGATACTCAGCAGCACGGCGGATCACATATAGCACCCCGGTCGCCGTCGCCTCGTTGCGCCCCTCGCTCCCACCAATCGCCAGCGGCTTGCCGGTGACTACTGCCGGAACAGAATAGCCCTCGTGCATGGAGATCGTATCCATGATCCAGGCCATGACCTGCGCATTGGTATTCACATCGGGCGCCGGGATATCACTCTTCGGCCCAATAAGCACAGCTATCTCCGTCGCATAGCGCCGGGTCAGACGCTCCAGCTCCGCCTTACTCATATGTTTGGGATCGCAAACAACCCCTCCCTTCGCGCCACCATACGGAATATCCACAACGGCGCATTTCCACGTCATCCACATCGCCAGCGCTTTCACCTCATCCAGCGTGACATCCGGGCTATACCGGATCCCCCCTTTTGCTGGCCCCCGGTTGACGTTATGCTGCACACGATATCCCGTAAACATGCGGATGTAGCCATCATCCATTCGCACCGGAAAATGAACGGTCAATTCACGCTTAGGGTACCGTAGCACTTCACGAAGATCAGGGCTCAGATTCAACTTATCGGCTGCCGCATCGAACTGTGCTACCGCAATCTCGTAGGGATTCATCGTTGTGGTTAGCGACTGAGACACTTCCTTGTGCATCGTCGTACCTCTTCCTCTTGTTTTATGCGGCGCATCCCTGCGCCAGACTCAGAGGGCAAATATGCTCTCTCATACACACCCGGGTATGAGCGGGCTATCACCAGCGATGGCCCGCAATTCCTCATGATCTCCACCACCGATCATGCCATGACCATCTTGCACTTCATCTCCGCTCATCGCGTCAGTCGCGCCTCAATAAGCGTATTGACAACTTCCGGACTGGCGCGACCCTGCGTCCGCTTCATCACCTGCCCGATAAGCGCTTGCTTCGCAGCAAGCTTGCCACGCCGGTAATCGCCAACGGCTTTTGTGTTACTCCCGATCACCTCCTCCACAATACGCTCCAGCTCACTCTGATCGCTCAGTTGGTAAATCCCCTCCCGCTCAACAATCACCCCAGGCCGCTCACCAGTGGCAAAGACCTGCTCAAGCACCTCCTTCGCCTGCCTCCCACTGATCCGCCCGGCCTCAACAAGATCCAGCAATTCATTGAGCGACTCCGGCGATACCCGACACTCTGTAATCGACACACGATGTAGATTCAGCAATCGCCCCAGCTCGGTCATGATCCAGTTGCTTACCGCCTTGGCCCGCGCCCGCTGATCTCCTGCCTTTGACAGCGCCAGCGCTCGCTCAAAATAATCCGCCAGCGCCGGTTCATTCGTCAGCTCGGTCGCATCCAGCTCAGAAAGGCCGTACTGGCTGATAAAGCGCGCACGACGGGCATCCGGCAGCTCAGGCATACGTGCACGAATCTGCTCGACATACTCGCGGCTGATGACCAGCGGCGGCAAATCAGGCTCAGGAAAGTAACGATAATCGTGCGCCTGCTCCTTGCTGCGCTGCGCCACTGTAATACCCTTCTCCTCTACCCACCCACGCGTCTCCTGCTCAATATGCCCGCCAGCGCGCAATATAGCCATCTGTCGCTCAACCTCGAATTCCAGCGCCCGTTGCACCGCCCGGAAAGAGTTCATATTCTTGACTTCTGTCTTCGTGCCCAGGCGCGTCTCGCCCCGCGGCCGCAGCGACACATTCGCATCACAGCGCATGCTGCCCTCCGCCAGCACACCCGACGAGACCCCTAACGCCACCAGAATCGCCCGTAGCTTCTGCATATACAGCCGCGCTTCCACCGGCGACCGTATATCCGGCTCACTCACTATCTCGATCAGCGGCACACCCGCTCGATTGATATCCAGCAAACTATAGCGCCGCCCGTTGCCATCCTCACGATGCAGCAACTTTGCCGTATCCTCCTCCAGATGTACCCGGTGAATACCTATCCGCTTCTCCTCACCATTCTCCAGCCGCACCGTTAGATAGCCGTTGCGACTCAACGGGATATCATACTGCGATATCTGATACCCTTTCATTAAATCAGGATAGTGATAATTTTTCCGATCAAATTTTGAGAATTCGGCAATCGTGCAGTTCAATGCCAGTGCAGTCATAATCGTGTATTCCACCGCCCGCTGGTTGATAACTGGCAGCACTCCTGGCATGCCCATACAGATCGGGCACACATGTGTATTCGGTGGCGCATTCACATAATCTGCACTGCATCCACAAAACATCTTGCTCGCCGTCAGCAACTGGGCGTGTACCTCTAAACCGATGACAACTTCATAATCGACATCCACCATCATTCGCATAAAGCTTCCTCATACCGAAGATCTCTATTCAGAGCACCACGAAGGACACAAAGGCCACCTGCCGAAACAGCAAAGGCAGCAAAAGGCAGGACAGTCAAGGAACAAAATAGAATCAAAGGCTGTATCCTTCGCCGTTCAAAGCCCCGCCCTCTAGGCACGGTAGCGCCGCACAAATCGCTCCATCCGCACCAGCGCCTCCTCAAGTTGATCCTGTGCTGTACAATACGCACAGCGTACAAACCCCTCCCCCGCTGCTCCAAACGCATTCCCGGGAACCACTGCCACCCGCTCCTCAAACAGCAGCTTCTCGGCAAACTCCTCAGATGATAGCGAGGTTGCAGCTATCGAAGGAAAGGCATAGAAAGCCCCATGCGGTTCACCGCATGGCAGACCAATCCGATTAAGCCCATCTATAAAAAAGCGGCGTCGTGCAGCATAACTCTCATGCATACGCTCGATATCTTGCTCGCCGTGCAGCACAGCTTCCAGCCCCGCCTCCTGCGCCATCGTCGCCGCGCACATCAACGCATATTGATGGACCTTCACCATCGCCTCCAGTATCACCCGTGGCGCCGCAGCATAGCCCAGACGCCAGCCAGTCATCGCATAGGCCTTCGAGAAGCCATCCACCAGTACCACCCGATCCTTCATATCGGGAAATGACGCGATCGAAGTATATTCCACATCGTACACCAGCCGGCTATACACTTCGTCCACAATAAGGACGAGATCATAGCGCCGTGCCAGCTCAGCGATGGCTGCCAGTTCATTACGGGCAATCACCGCCCCCGTCGGATTATTAGGATTGCCCAGCAGTATCACTTTCGTCTGTGGTGTCAGCGCCGCTGCAATGTTCGCCGCCTTGATCTCGAAGTTATCCTGCGCGTACGTCGGCACCGGCACCGGCACCCCGCCCGCCAGAATCACATCCGCCTCATATGCCACATACCCCGGATCGGGCAGAATCACCTCATCACCAGGATCAAGCAGCGCACGCAAGGCACAATCCAGCGCCTCGCTGACACCCACCGTAATGATCAACTCGTGTTCCGGATCATAGCTGGCACCATAACGGCGATACAGCAACTGGGCGATCGCCTCCCGCAACTCCAGCATGCCATAGTTCGACGTGTAGCGCGTGTGCCCGGCCTCAATTGCCCGAATACCCGCCTGGCGAATATGCTCAGGCGTCACAAAATCCGGCTCACCCACTCCTAGCGAGATCACCTCTGGCATCGTAGCCACAATGTCAAAAAACTTCCGAATGCCCGAAGGCCTCACCTTGCGCACCCGCTCAGCGAGCAACTCGCGCTTTACCAGGCCATCCAACAGAGCTTGCCTCCTTCCAGGCGCCATGACGAACAAATATCCTTTTATGCACAGCAATCGCCGTCGCTTGCCGCCCGATGGCCCCATCATAGCACAATGGCCCCTGCCTTTTCAACGACAACGACAGCAATGGCTGGGAACTTTGAGCCATCCCCTCACCTGAATTCCCGACCCCCGGCCTGTTGCACCCCTCTCTTAAGAATAGAGAGTAAAATTAAGAAGAGAGAGGGACGAGTGCAGCGCGAGGGTGAGGCCCCGCGCTTACACTACTGCATCATACGTCGACAACGCCCGCAGCTTCTCCAGAATGCCCGGCAACACCCGCAGCACCGTATCAATATCCTCCTCCGTATTCCCCTTCCCCAGCGTCATGCGGATACTCCCCTGGGCCATCTCAACCGGAATACCCATTGCCAGCAACACATGTGACGGCTCCATCGACGCCGATGTGCAGGCCGAACCGGTTGAGGCCGCGATACCCTCCAGATCGAGATTCAGCAACATCGCCTCGCCCTCAATTCCCGCAAAGCAGAAGCTGGCATTGTTGGGCAGCCGCTTCGTCGGATGACCGGTAAGCTGCGTGCCTGGCAATTGCCGCACACCCGCGATCAACCGGTCCCGTAAGCGCATCAGACGCGCATTATTGGCCTCCAGTTCCTCATACGCCAGCCGCAATGCCGTAGCCGCCCCCACAATGCCCGGCACATTCTCGGTGCCCGCACGCCGTCCTCGCTCCTGTGTCCCACCTTGCAGTTGCGGCAGAATACGCGTGCCCTGCCGGATATAAAGGATGCCAACTCCCTTTGGACCATAAAACTTATGGGCAGAGAGCGAGAGAAGATCAACTTGCAGCTTATGCACATCCAGATCCAGCGCGCCACCGGCCTGCACCGCATCCGTATGGAAAGGAACCTGCCGCTCCCGGCAGATCGCCCCGATCTCGGCAATAGGTTCAATTGTCCCCACCTCATTGTTCGCGTACATGATCGAAACCAGCACCGTGCCATCCGTGATAGCATCGGCAACGGCCTGTGGCTCTACACAGCCATAGCCATCCACCGGTAGATAGGTCACCTCAAACCCAAACCTTTGCAGATACTGGCAGGTGTGCAACACTGCATGATGCTCGATTGCCGACGTGATAATATGTTTGCCCTTCTTCTGATTGGCCAGTGCCACGCCCTTGATCGCGAGGTTATCGCTCTCCGTGCCACCGCTCGTAAACACTATCTCCGTAGGCCGACAACCCAATACCTGCGCCACCTGCTCACGTGCCTCATCCAGCGCCTTATGCCCGGCGCGACCGAGCGCATAAATACTGCTCGGATTCCCAAACTGCCCCATAAAATACGGCAACATCGCCTCCACAACTCGCGGATCCACCGGCGTCGTCGCCGCATGGTCAAGATAGATCGTTCGCTGCATCTTCATTCCACTCTCCAGCAATAATCAGCAAAGAGCCTCCTACAACCTGGCTCCAGCTACCCCTCCAACACCACAGGCAGCGCATCTCCCCTCTCTAGCATAGTACCACACCTTGCGCTCTCCTGGCCCCCGCTCCATTGCAGACGGAGCAGGGGGTGAGACCAGAGCAGATGAGGTCCGCTTGCGACCTCCAGCCATATCTGCTATCCTCCTCTCAGGAGACAGATACAAACGGAGGAGAAAAGCAATGACCCTGAAGATTACCAGAATTGACCGCGCACAGGCGCGCGCGATGCAACAGGATCCCCTACGCCACAACTACTTTGACGGCGAGGTACACCTCCAGGAAGTTGTCGGCCTGGCAGATAGCCAGGAGGTCGAACTGCTTGCCGTCTATTTCAGCCCCGGTGCGCGCACTCGCCCACACATCCATCAGCATGATCAGATATTGCAAATCCTCGAGGGGCGATGCATCGTGGCAACAGAGACCGAGAAACATATACTCGCACCGGGCGACGTCATCACCATCCCGGGTGGCATCTGGCACTGGCACGGCGCCACCCGCGACACTGCGACCTGCCATCTCTCTATCAAGATGCAGGGCCCCACAAACTGGGAAGTTGAGGAGAAAAACTGGATATCAGCCTACGAGTAACCCCTCTCCCAGACCACCCCCTGGAAAGGCAACACAAAGGAGCACATATGAACAAACCACGAGTTCTCATCATCGGCGCTGGACCCGGCGGATTGGCAGCAGCGCGCCTCCTGGCCAGCTCTGACCAGATCGAGGTCACCCTCCTGCAACGCCATGGAGTAGCTACCTATCTGCCAGGGATCCTGCCGGTCATCCTGGGCCTGCGACCCCCTTCAGCCTATCACCGCAAGGTTGATATCGCACCGATCCAGTTGGTGGCAGATGAAGTGATCAGCCTGGAGAGCGGTCACATCCGACTGGCCAGCGGCATCACCCTCCAGGCAGACGCCATCATCGCCGCCCCTGGACTGGTCACTGATACCACGCCCATCCCGGCAGGCACACGCACCTTCCCCATATGGGAACTCGCCGCAGCCGCTGCTGCCCGGCAGGCTCTCCATTCTCTCACCACCGGGCGTATCGTCATCGCGATCAGCTCCCTACCATATCGCTGCCCGCCAGCTCCGTACGGCCTGGCCTTTGCCCTGAAGGCCCTGTTTCAGCAGCGTGGCCAGAATATCGAAGTCATCCTGACCACTCCAGAAACCCGGCCAATCCAGACTCTGGGCGAGCAGGTATCTCACTTCCTGGAACAACTGGCGAGCGCTGGCAACGTCACACTGCTGACCGCTTTCCAGCCTGACCATGCTGCCTGCCGCGATGGATTGCTGGTAGCTGTGGATGGACGTCGCATTCCCTACGACCTGGGCCTCTTCGTGCCACCACATCGCCGCCCCCTGTTCCTGGCAGATCTCCCTGGCAATGGACCCCTCGTGCAGGTAGACCCCCATCTGCGGGCACCGCTGGAGCGTACCTGGATAGTGGGTGATGTTGCCGCCACACCGCTGCCACGCGCCATGGGCGCCGCAGAGGCACAGGGCCGCACAGCAGCAGCCGATCTACTGGCGGCCCTTGGACTGGGCTCCTCGCCAGCGCCTGCAACCCCGACGCTGAGCTGCTACGTATGGACAAGCCCGTCGCACGCGGCACGCATCCAGGTGCAATTCCCCAATGGCCTGCCACCTGCCGGCGCACCAGCCATCACCCTTGAGCCGCCAGACACCACGCTGCAAGCAGAAGCGCTGCTGGCAGCAGAGCAGTGGGCACAACAACTGGGTTGACTTCAACCCTTCCCCCTCTCCAGCGTTGCTGGAGAGGGGGAAGGGGGTGAGGCCCACCGAGCCTCCGTCTGTAAAGCTGCAGAGAGGGGGCTTAGATCCCCCCACCTCACTTCCGTCCCGCGCGCTGGCGCTCGAGCTCGCGGAGCTGAACCCGGCGAATCTTGCCACTGATGGTCTTCGGCAGCTCACTGACAAACTCTATCTTACGTGGATATTTATAGGGCGCAGTGACCTTGCGCACATGCTCCTGAAGCTCGACAACCAGCTGCTCAGACGGCTCATAACCAGGGGCAAGTACCACGAATGCCTTAACGACCTCACCACGCACCTCATCCGGACTGGCAACGACCGCAGCTTCAACAACAGCAGGATGCTCGATCAAGGCGCTCTCAACCTCAAAGGGGCCAATGCGATAACCGGCGCTGAGAATCACATCATCGGCGCGACCAACAAACCAGAAGTAGCCATGCTCATCGACGTAAGCGCGGTCGCCAGTGATATACCAGTCGCCACGATAGCATCCCTCTGTCGCCTCAGGATTGTTCCAGTACCCAACAAAAAGGCCAACCGGTCGCTCCGGCTTGACACGGATCGCGATATCTCCCTCTTTGCCCGGCGGCAGAATCTGGCCCGCATCATCTATCACCGCCAGTTCGAAACCCGGCGATGGTTTGCCCATCGAGCCTGGTTTAACCTCTAACGGCGGAAAGTTGCCACAGATCAGCACCGTCTCTGTCTGACCATAGCCATCGCGAATGGTCAGACCAGTAGCTTTCTGCCAGGCGGCAATGACTTCGGGATTGAGCGGCTCGCCAGCACCAACGCAGTGTCGCAGCTTGGGAAAACGGTATCGACTGAGATCCTCCTGCACCAGAAGGCGGTAGACGGTTGGCGGAGCACAAAAGGTGGAAATGGGATACTTCTGCAGAAACTCCAGCGTCTCCTTAGCCGAAAATTTCCCCCGCTGGTCATAGATGAACATCTCGGCCCCCATGTTCCAGGGCCCAAAGAGATTGCTCCATGCCGCCTTTGCCCAGCCCATCTCAGAGACATTCCAATGCAGGTCATCTGGCCCCAGGTCCAGCCAGTACTTACCCGTAATGATATGCCCGATAGGATAGGTCGCATGCGTATGCAACACCATTTTCGGATAGCCAACAGTGCCGGAGGTGAAATAGATGAGCAGTGGATCGCTGCTCAGGTTCCGTGGATGCTCGTACTGGTCTGACGCTGCCCCGACAACCTGCTCATAATTGACCCAGTCTTCCCGGACACCCTCCCCCACGAGTACCGCAATACGGATCGTCGGACAGCTTGATCGCGCCTCGTCAAATTTGACCGCGCCCTCAGCATCCGTCACAATAGCCACCGGCGTCGCCGCCTCCGAGCGGTACTGAATGTCCTTGGGCGTGAGCTGGGTCGTGCAGGGAATAGCAATGGCGCCGATCTTCATCAAACCTAGCGCTGTCTCCCACCACTCCGGCAGGCGGGGCAGCATGATGAGCACACGGTCCCCCTTATTGATCCCCAGCTCTTTGAGCGCATTGGCAACCTGATTGGAGCGACGCGCAAACTCAGCAAAGGTGATCTGCCGTTCCTGACCCTGGCTGCCAACCCAGTGCATGGCCAGCTTGTTGGGATCGCTGGCCCATTTGCCGATAACGTCGAAAGCAAAGTTGAAGCGCTCGGGAACTTCCCAACGAAAGTTGCGACGCTCGGCCTCATAGTCCGTCATGTTGTGCCCACGGTCGGACATCTCTGTCTCCTTTCCTCTGACTCCTTCTATCGTTCTAGGGCAGCAATGCCAGCCTATAATCTTCCGTAATTCAACCAGAAGTGCGAAAGCAAGAGGAGTCGCCTGCAAGATTCAGGGCGTGATAGCAACCTTTGGAGTTTTTCACAGAAATAGGCATAATGCACTCTAGTACCACGATCGGCGAATGGCTAGCTATAACGGACCCCCTGGTGTAGCATAACATATTGAGCCAGAGAGGGCAACACATTCAGAGCTGGACAGGCTGCGCATGCTCGCCTCAGGTCAGACCTATCTCCGGAGGAACAGGATAGGATGAGCACCGTCTTACGCGATCGCATCGCTGGTTCCCTCTACGGGTTAGTGGTTGGAGATGCGCTCGGTTGCCCGGTCGAGGGTTGGACCGCGCCGCAGATAGTACATGTCTTCGGCCGGTTGACAGAGATGGAGATACCACATGGACGCTGGCAGATACATGGGTTGCACACAGACGATGGGCAGCAGGCACTGGCGCTTTGCGATGCCATCCTGGCAGACCCGGCGCATCCCGGCATAGGCTTTGCCAGGTGGGCGGTAGAGATGCTGCAGGCTGACCCCTTCCGGGCCACTGGTCTGCATCGTGGCGCCGGAAGCAACTTCTTACGGACCGTTACAGCGCTGGCGCAGGGAACGCCATGGGACCAGGCCGCAACGATATCGGCAGGCAACGGCGCCGCTATGCGCATCGCCCCAGTAGCCCTCTACCACCGCAATAATTGGCAGAAACTGCTGGAAAGTGTCGTGGATGTCTCGCAGGTGACACACCGGGATATTCGGGGAGTTGCAGCAGCCGGTGCAGTTGCCTATCTGGTTGCACGAGCGCTCACCCATCACGGGCCAGCCTGCGCCTTGGGCGATGATTCGCTCCTTGCCTTCATCCATGCCATCGAGAATACCTGCGCCAATCGCTTCAGCACAACGGCTCATCAGCACGATTTCTCGCAGGCTGTCGGACACATCCTGCCTATGCTCGATCGGGAGCTGGCAGCTATCCTGTCAGCGATCACGATGCTGGCGCAAACAGGTACCTTCCCACCCGCAGGCGCCACGGACGGTTTCGCACTGGGCAGCGTGCTCACGGCAATCGTTATGTTTCTGCGCAGCCAGGACTTTGAGCAGACGCTCATCGAAACCGTCATGCTCGGCGGCGACACCGATACGACTGGGGCAATGGTCGGACAGATGTGCGGCGCCCTCTATGGGAAAGCAGCCATCCCGCTTCGGTGGCTCCAGGCGCTGGTCGCCTGCGGCGCGCTGGAAGATCGCATCGACGCACTCCTGGAGCAGCGAGCAGGATTCCGGCCAGCAGTGTCGGCCATCGCGCTAGAGCAACAGTGGACCAGAGACATCTAAACGGCCCTCTGCCCTTTCTGCCAGGGCGCGTGGCACCCCTGCTCACTCTTCTCCCGAAAAGGTTGGGTATCCATGCACAAATCACAACATCGCCGCTAGCTAGCAATTAGAAAGAATAGCTCGCTAAGGATAAAGGATAAGAGAATGCCAACGAATGAAAACCCTGTTGTCCTTGACGTCGCTTTGGTCCCCGCAGAGCTGGCCGGCAACGCCACACCGCCGGAGACTACCGCCTATATCGTCGTGGATGTGATCCGCGCGACAACAACGCTATCAGTATTATTTGATCGGGGCTGCAAAGAGGTACTGCTGGCAGCTACATTGGATGAAGCGCGCCGGGTGACCGCATCGATGCGTACAGCAGCTTCGCTCACCAACGATGCCGGGCTTGCCACACCCGAGCAGAGTGCCGTGCTGCTGGCTGGAGAGTTAGACGGATTGGCACCTCCAGGCTTCGACTTTGGCAACTCACCGGCCGAGTTCATCACACTCGATTTGCACGGACGACGCCTCGTCTTCTGCACAACCAATGGCACCCCTGCCCTGCGTTCCTGCGCCGGGGGACGCGCCGTCTTCGCCGGCTGCTTCCGCAATGCCAGAGCAGTCGCCAGCGCGGCGCTCGCCGCGCTCAAAGGTATTGCAGTGGCCCCTTCCGGCTCCCAACCAGAGCCTGCGCCGTCGGGCAGTGAAGCCGCTCAGCCATTCGTCCTCCCTGATAGGGCCCCTGCGATGGATACGGCCTCTGAGCATCCTCTGGTGAATACGGAAATCACCGCGCTGACAGCCGGAGCAGTCACCATCGTCTGCGCCGGACGTGCACAACGGGTAGCCATTGATGACACTGTCTGTGCTGGCTTCCTCATCGCCACATTGCAGCATCTTATCGCCGCGCGTGGCAGCCAGAGCGTGCTACGTGAGGGAGCCCGGATCGCCTTGCAACTCTACCAGCATGCCCCCTCCATCACAGATATTCTATGGCACACCGAGGCCGGGCGCGCAGTTATCGCTGTAGGTTTGGAAAGCGATCTGGCACTCTGTGCAGCAGTCGACACCAGCGCGAGTGTGCCAGCGCTCAGTGGCTATGACCCCGATAGCGGACTGCCGATCATTCGCGCCCTGGGCTCTGCCCATAACTGACCCGCTACACCCCTCTTTATTTTTTCAGTTTAGGGGAACGCGCCAGCAGCGGTATAGTGCGCAGCAGGCCAATGGCGGGATCGGGTTCCCCTGCTCTAGCTTTGCTGGAGCAGGACGAGCGCAGCGAGAGCAGGAGTGAGGCCACCCACACCCAACTTCCCCCTCTCCATCCGGGATGGAGAGGGGGCCAGGGGGTGAGACCTAACTATCAGCTATGGGCAAGAAGGGCATCGAGCAATAGGCCCGCACCAAAGCGAACGGGGTCGGTGACCGGCAGGCCCGTCTCGTGGGCAACCGCAGCAATGGCCGCGCGGGCTGCGTCCTCCGGCATGCCAAAGGTGTTCAGGGCAACAGCAACCACCGGTGCTGGCTTGAGCCAGGAAGCGGCAACCTCATACATCTCGCGGACGCGCGCCAGGGGTGGCAGTGGCACATTATATCCATGATAGTGAGTGCGGCGTGCTTCATGGCAGAGCACCTGTAAGTCCGGAGCGGCACCATGCACGAGACCCAGCGTAACCGCAGAGTAAGCTGGATGGCCAAGCGCACCCTGGCCTTCAACAAAGACCCAATCATACTGATCGGTAAACTCCAGAACCATCGCTTCGACGCCACCCGCTAAAAAGTCGCTGATAAAGCGATCTGCGGGGATCCCCCGACCGGAAATCATTATGCCAGTCTGGCCTGTAGCAGCAAAGGCAGACGAGAGCCCACGCCGCCGCGCCTCGCGATCCAGCTCGACAGCAACAGTCATCTTACCCACATCGCAATCGCTGCCACAGAGGTAGACAGTATGGCTGCCGGGACGATGGGGTAAACCTTGACGAATGCGCATCGCCAGCGCTTCTGGCGGGCGACGTACATCCCATATCCGCACATGATGCCGTTGTGCAGCTGCAGCAAATTCAGGGTCATCGCCAAGAAAATGATGAAGCCCGCTGATAATGTTCAGACCCGCCTCTATAGCGCGGAGAATCTCGCCACGCCACGCCTCTGGGAGCCGACCGCCAATTGGCGCGATACCGATAAGCAGCGTATCAGGCCGGTAGGTCAGCGCCTCCTCAACATTGGCAACGATAGGGATCCCCCGGCCTGGACCATGAGGATCACCTATAGCCTGCGCGGCATCGAGCCCTACCTTGGTGCTATCGATAACGGCAACTACCGGATCGGCTCCATAGCGAATAACACCTACAGCTGTCTTGGCGCCTTCCCAGCTAAAGTGGCCCTCAGCAAGAATGGCAATACGGCGCATAGCGTGCGGCCCTCTCTAGAGCACATGCTATAATACCTTGCAAGAATTCCCCGGCGCAAACCCCTGTGTCCGCAAGACTCCCAACCTCATTTGAGCTCCAGATATGTATCGGGCAGATCGTTGGCAAAGAGGACAACCGCGCCCGGACCTGCGATATGACCAAGCATAGCGGTGACTTCATCGAGGGTTTCTACCACATGAATACGTTCAGGCGCAAGTCCACCGCTGCGCAGGCCAGCCTGGATAGGCACGGTCTGGCGCGCACCGACCAGAATAACATGATCGCAGACGCGGGCAGCGTGCTCGCCAAAGCGACGATTCTCGGCCTCCTCAACACTGCCCAGTTCAACCAGACCCGGGGTCACCAGGATCTTCATACGCCCTGGCATCTGGGCCAGCGCATCAAGCCCGTTGTGGACACCCACAGGATTCGCATTGTAAGAGTCATCAATAATGGTGATACCTCCACTGCCAGCCAGTAATTGTAAGCGGTGGGGCACCGGCTCCAGCCGCATTGCCTGACGCACCGCATCGGCGACCGGCAGACCGAGCAGGTGCACCACAGCCAGCGCCGCGCTGACATTGAGAATATTGTGCCGACCAGGCAATGGGATGCTAACGCGATGCTCCAGCCCCTCAGCCTCCCAACGCCAGGTAAAGTGTGTAGCGCGCCCATCCACCACCACATCTGACGCCACCACATCAAGTGGTGCTGCCATCGGCACACCAGCAGCCTCTTCTGATCCCAAAGAAAGCGGACCGCCCGCAGGACAGATGGAAGAGGATTGGGATATCAATGGGGTGAGATCGAACCCATAGCGCACGACACGGTAGCCATCTTTCGCCGCACGCTCTGCCAGGCAGGCCGATACCGGATCGCCACTATAGATGACAGCGGGACTGCCCGGCGATAACGCGGCAACTAATTCATACAGGGCGTCAGCGATGCGCGCGATGGTGCCAAAGCGCTCCAGATGCTGTGGGCCAACAGCAGTAATGACCGCAATCTCCGGCTCGACCAGACGGCACATTGCCGCAATCTCGCCCGGGGCATAGGCATCCATCTCCACAAGAAAGATGCGATGCTTTGGCTCCAGGTACTCATTGATCGTACGGGTAATACCCATGAGTGTATTAAAGCTCTTGGGTGTGGCCAGCGCTTCTACATAGGGCGCAAGCAGTTGCGCGGTGATATGCTTGGTGCTCGTCTTACCATAGCTGCCGGCGATGCCTATGACCCGCGGGCGATAGGCACTGATACGCGCACGGGCACGGCGCAGAAAGCGCCGACGGACCTGCGCTTCAACCGGCATCATCAGCGTATTGCCGGCGATCACCAAAACCAGTGCCAACCCGGGCGCAAACAGGCAAAGCAGGGCAGCTATCACAGCGCCCGCAACTCCAGGCACAATCAGGGTTACCACCACACAGCCAGCGGCACTGAGCAGCAGGAGCAACGCTGACGCACTCAGGATACGGCGCATGCGCGCTGTGTATACCAGCGGCTTTTTCGCCGGCAGGCGCCGCCAGCGGATATGAAGCAGCGCTGTGCCAGCGAACCAACCGATCTCTACTCCTATATGGCGCAGAGCCGATCCCGTCCATAAATAGCCAGGGCATGACGCAGATAGACACCCTGCGGGCCATAACAGGGAGGCAAGGCCAATCACCAGAGCCAGCGCAGCGCCAAGGAGAGCAGCGTTCGGCCAGAGCCATGCACGCTGGCGACCCCAGGCCAGCAGACGCGGCGCCTCATATTCTTCTATCTGATAGATGCGTGCAGCCACCAGTCCTGCTCGCACCAGCCAGATAGACCAGGATAGCGCAGCCAGTACCGCAATAACAGTAGCGATCACAAGAGCATTCCCTCAGAAAATACAGGAATTGAACCAGCAAAGGAGGCACAAAGGTTCTTCTGTGCTCCCTGTGGTCCAACCTCCATCCCTGAACAGTCACATAGTCTTACCCTTGCCCATCGCCGGTGGAAACCTGCCGGAAAAAAGTCTCCACAATCAGGCAAAAGCGTGCCGACTGCTCCAGATAGGCGTAGTGGCCTGCCCCTTCAAACACAATCAGCCCAGCATCAGGGATAAGCCGCTCCATAAGTTGGCCATCGGCAAGGGGAGTATCCTCGTCACGGTCACCCCAGATCAGCAGCGTGGGCACATGAATGTGCGGAAGCGCACTGCGCAGATCCTCGTTGACGATGCGCACAAAGGATCCGCGCAGGGTTCCTGTCGCACGTTGATAGTCGGGCGAGCCGCTACGCCGCACCCGGACACCAGCCCGGTAACGCAGAGATGGCGGCACCACAGATGCTTCAGAAAGCCAGCGTAGAGTCTTAAAGGCGCGCACACGCAGATGATATGTAAGGGTGCGCCGTGGGCGGATGCCGGCGCTGGCCGTCAGCACAAGTTTATTGACGCGCTCGGGCCACTGACTGGCAAGCTTGATCGCTACGCGACCACCAAAAGAATGACCTATGACATGAGCTTGGGCGATCCCAAGACTATCAAGAAAACTCACAAGCCAGGCAGTATAGTCACCCACAGACCAGGCAGCAGGTGGTGGCGGCGTGGCTCCAAACCCTGGAAAGTCCGGGGCAATGAGCGTAAAGGCATGCTCCAGCGCCGCCATCGTTGGCGCGAACAGTGCGCTGTTTGCCCCCCAGCCGTGCAGCAGCAGCACCGGCGGGCCGCTGCCACACCGTTTGAAATGTGCGGGCGGCTGAACTAGCGGCAATACTGAATCTACCATCTTCCATCTCTCCGCTGCGCCAGTTCTCCAGCGGACCCCCAAAGGACAACTGCCCCGCTCGCTACCGCAAGCAGCAAAAAAAGGGCGTAGGGCATCAGCTAAACTAAACAGTATTATGTAGCATGCGTCGCACCAGCGCAATGAGCTGCGGGCCGCGCTCGTTGAGCAGATCATGGCCAGCGCCGGGCAGCACTATGAGTCGTGCAGTGCGCATTCGAGCTACAAGCGCGTGAGTGGCAGCCAATGGATTGAACGGATCACGGTCGCCGGCGATGACGAGCGTCGGGCAGGTTACGGCAGCAGCCTCAACATCATTGATCGCGCCACCCCGCTCATTGAACATGGCCATAAGGGAGGCCCAGTTGTGTAGCATAGGTAGCGCAGCGCCCGGCCCATGCAGATCATCCAGCCGGGCACGCAGGACCGGCCACCTGGGAATGCGGTGCTCGGGATCGGCGTACAGAGCGACTACTTCAGGTGGCGGTACGCGACCACTTACACCCCAGACGGTAAGGGTACGGGCACGGACACCAAGCTGCGCTGCCAGGATGATCGCGGTCTCGCCGCCATCACTATAGCCGATGACATGCACAGCACCAGCACCGAGCTGATCGACCAGACACCGGAGATCGCGCGCATCAGTATGGTAGAGCTCTATATCAAAGGAGCGCGGCAGATGAATCGAGCGACCATGCCCGCGCAGATCAGGCGCGATCACCCGAAAGTCCTGCATCAGCACATCTATGAGCGGCCCAAAATGGGCACGAGCCGTGCCGGCAAAGCCATGGATCAGCAAGACAGGTGCGCCAGTACCCAGATCTTCATAGAATAGCCCGCTGGCAGAATAGTTGTATACCATGGATGCTCGCGTTTCTTCAACGTTTAAAGCGCGCTCCGCCGGAGCAGCAGAGCCGTAAGGGTTCCACGTATGGACGCCCTGCTATTATACCTCAGGCAACCTTCATGGCACTCTCTGTCCCGCCTTGACACCAGCCAGAGAGCTGGCGCTGAGCAGCGATGAGCTGAATGAGTAAGTGCTGCGGCGTTTCTCGCGATGACGCGCCTGGGCAAGGCCGATCAACGTATCCAGGAGTTCAGGAAATGATATGCCTGCTGGCTCCCAAAGGTAAAATGCGAGCGAGCCAGGTATCGTGTTGATCTCGTTGACAACAAACTGACCCGTATCGGGATGCACCAGAAAGTCTACGCGCGCGACGCCTGATGCGCCAATAGCCGCGAAGGCACGCAGGGCAGTGCGCTGAATGGCCTCTGTCAATTCTGGCTCCAGTGGTGCCGGAATGATTCGGCGGGCACCTTTCATGCCCTGGTTCTTGCCCCCACTGAGGTATTTATCCTCGTAGCTGAGTAAGCCACCACTGATGGGCTGCTCACATACTGACGGGCGGGCATCTGCACCATCGCCCAGGACCGCACAGTTTACCTCGACAATATTCTGCTGTGCAGGCTCAATCATCAGGCGGCTATCGTAGGTCGCCGCTACATCTATAGCGAAGCGCAGGGCAACAGCATCATCGGCGCGCGCGACGGCGATGCTGGAACCAAGCGAGACCGGCTTGACAAATACTGGATAGCCAAAGCGCGTCTCAGCATCGGCAATAACCGCGTCGGGGGCGCGCTCCCATTGCATGCGACTTACCGGAAGATCGTCAATCACCGGTACACCAGCGCTACGCAGCACAATCTTAGTGAGCACCTTATCCATGCCCACCGCTGATGCTGCAACCCCCGAACCAACATAAGGCAGATCTGCCAGCTCCAGCAACCCCTGGAGGGTACCATCCTCGCCATGCGAGCCATGAATCAGAGGAAAGGCTACATCAATGGGCTCTACCAGGCGCGAAACACTTCGCCCGCTGAACAGGCCACGCCGCTCTGGAACGCTCTGGCGCACGATGCCAGGCTGGGTTGCATTCGGGCTGAACACGATGGGCTCGGCCATGGTGAGGAGTTTGTCGAGATCGCGAAAGTGCTCCAGGTGGAGGAGCGCTTCGCCAGTATACCACTGACCCGATTTGGCAATGTAAATAGGGACAGCTGTATAGCGATCGGTGGGCAATGCCGCCATCGCCTGGTGTGCTGTGATAACGGATACCTCATGCTCGACGGAGCGCCCACCGAAGATCATGCCAACGCGCAGCGGAGACATACAGACTCCCTCCCCATAAACAGAAAATTCACACCTTTAGCGCGCACTACGTCACAAAACGCCTGTAATATCTGGCAACGGTTCTGATTCCATTATACGTGCCAGGGGGTATAGATGTATCAAGATTCACCGTCGGTACATTCAAGCTGCGGGTTATACTAGCTCTGCCCTCTTCCGTGGTATTATCGTGGCATTAAAGGAGACAATTATAGACAAGCGTCGCAGTCAGGGCATCGCCAGTCTTAACTGGCACAAACCATCAGATCATCTCACAAGAGGGAGGAAAGCAAGGCTCATGGCTCAGGCAAAAATCGGCGTTATCGGCGGGAGCGGCCTCTACCAGATGGAAGGGATGAGCAATATCCAGGAGGTGCGCATTGACACACCGTTTGGTCCACCCAGCGATAGCATCAGCATTGGCATGGTAGAAGGAACCACCATTGCCTTTCTGCCCCGCCACGGGCGTGGCCATCGCATCAGCCCGACAGAGCTGCCCGCGCGAGCGAATATCTGGGCGCTGAAGAGTCTCGGCGTGGAGTGGGTGATCGCGGTGAGCGCCGTGGGAAGCATGCGGGAAAATATCGCCCCACTGGACCTGCTGATTCCAGACCAGCTTTTTGACCGCACACGCAGCCGGGTCAATTCTTTCTATGAGGGCGGCGTGGTTGTCCATTGTACCTTTGCCGATCCATTCTGTCCAACGCTCAGCCGTGCGCTGGCCGCGGCAGCAGAGTCCCTGGGCTCAGTGCGCGTTCATCGTGGCGGTACGTATCTCTGTATGGAGGGCCCACTCTTTTCAACACGAGCAGAATCGCGCATCTATCGCCAGTGGGGTGTGGATGTCATCGGTATGACGGCGCTACCCGAGGCAAAGCTGGCACGTGAGGCTGAACTGCACTACGCGACTCTGGCCTGTGTTACTGACTACGATTGCTGGCACGAGACCGCAGAATCGGTAACAGTAGAGATGGTTGTAGCCAACTTGCACCACAACGTTGCCAATGCCCAGCAGGTTATTCGTGCGGTGGCGCGGCAGGCAGCCACCCTGGGTGAGAATGCAACTTGCGATTGCGATCGGGCACTGGCGACAGCGATCCTTACAGCACCAGACCGCATCTCACCGGAGGTGAAGGAACGCTACCGGTTGCTGCTAGGCAAGTACCTGCCATAAAACTGTATCAGGGCCCGGGAACGTAGCGATCAAGGGTGTTCGCAGGGCCAGCAAGCCAGAGAATATTATCTGTGAAAAAGATCGGCCCAGCGCCGGAGAAGGGCGGGATACCGCTCATCAGTCGCCATACGCGGCTCTGGGGATTATAGACATAGAGGGTCGGGCCATTGCTCTGGTTCAGCGCCATATAGAGGATACCATCTTTGCCGGCAGCAAGCTGCACGGTACGTAATAAGCCTGTACCAGGTGCGATTGCAGCAGCCGGCAGACTCAATGTGAGCCAGTCCTGGCCTCCATCCTCGCTCATCTGCAAAATAGGCACACCTGGATCAAAAGCATAGATATGCTGACCATCCGCTCCGGCCAGCAGCTCACCGTTGAGCGGCACATTGAGGCTGACCTCCGACCAGGTTTTGCCAGCATCACTGCTCCGCCAGAGACCGCCACGAAGCGCTTCGGCTGAGTAGTCCTGTGCTGGATTCGCCTGCGTAAGCACAAGCATAGTCGCCGGGCTAAGTGGATCGGCGATCATACTCAGCACGATCACCCCCTGATCCAGCAGCGGCTGATCGATCGGGCGCCATGACCGCCCACCATCGGTACTGCGCTCTAATCGTACCAGGTTCGGCTGATCCGATGTTGGTGCATAGACGAGCGCTTCCAGCCCATTATCCACGAACTGGATCTGGCCGTTAGCGAACATGGTGCCAGATGCCAGCGGTGCGGACCAGTGGCTACCGCCATCAGCACTCTGATACAGGACCATATTGCCCGCTACGCCAAGCGCCAGATAGATCTGCCGGGCATTGATGGGGTCAGGGGAAAGCACACAGCTCCCCGAGCCATTGGGAATGTTAAGTCGCTGCCAGGACGTGCCAAGATTATCGCTGCGATAAGCCGCAACAGCGCCATCTGGTAGCATTACGCAGATAAAGACAGTGGACGGATTGGCCGGGCTCATGGCAAGATCGATGACCCTGCCGGGCGTTCGCAACTGCTTCCAGACCTCTGTGGGCACATCTATCCGGGATATGGGTGTAGCCGTTGGGAAAGTGCTCATTGGCTTGTGCGATGAAGCGGCCTCCGTCCCGGATGCACAGGCAGTGAGCAACAATGCGCAGCATAGCCCGAACAGATCGAGCCAGCGAAGTGAGATAGGCCGAACACGCGCCATGACATGCCTCCAGTACCAGAGCTTTGCCACCGCAAATGGCAGGCGAAAAGCAGATTGAGGGACAGGCAAGAGAACTTCTCTCCAATCTTGCCATAGCCCTACCAGCAAGGGGTAGCTTCCCCTATTCCTCCAAAAAGGAAAAGCGTATGATGCAAGATCCAGGTCACGCATTTTTAGCCCTGGAGACGACGCAGACGTGTGCCCTGATGAGCAACCGCTGGTTATTGCAGTTGTTGGCGGGGAAGAGACCAGCAAGACGACGGCCCACAGGATTCAGCGAGACGCCATCGCTGACCATACCAGTTAATGGCTCTTCCGGCAGCAATACCACCAGAGCCGATTCGGACTGACATCGCGCCCAGATCAGCGGGCCCGCTCATCAGAGCGCTCTGAACGGGCCCGCTGATCCTGCGCTCTCACTCAGCGCTGGGAGACGAACAGGTTATAGTTGTTACCGTTGTTGTTGTCCCATGTACCACTCTGGTTATAGAAGGCCATATTCATCTGATAAGCAGCTTGCGGCAGGAAGACGGTGCCCGCCCACGAGCCATCAGCTTGTTTGGTAAGAGAGGTATCAGTGATGCCTTGCCAGTTGTTGTAGCCCCAGTGCATGGTGATGCTGCTCGAACCAGCGGCGAGGAAGCCATTGTAGGTGATGCGCACTTCCTGGCTCTGCACCGGGACATAGGGAAAGCTCATGACCGGCGTATTGAGCGCGGGATAGAGTGTGGCCGGGCCAATGGAGACATTCCAGTTACCACCGCCATTGTTGTCCCAGTGACCATTGCCATCATTGAAGCAAAAGTTGATCTGGGTGGCATCAATTGGCACACTGATCGTTGTCTCCCAGAAGCCATCAGGACGCTGCACCATCGGCTTGTCCTGCGCGACGATGTTCTGCCAGTTGTTCTCGCCCCAGTGCAGATATACATGGCTCGAAGAGGCCAGATAGCCATCGTAGAAGATGGTCAGCGCCTTGCCCTGATAGAGCTGATTGGGATCGTAGTCTACTACATAGCCCGCGTGTGGCTGATAGGCATTGGTGACATAGCGGCTCACAGTAATCGAGGGCATATCAGCGACCGCTCCCTGACCAGCGGAGACGAGCAGATCGATATACTCGGCCATGGACCACTCCAACGGATCCATCGATTTAGTTGGCGTGCCGGGCGTATAGCCAGAAGGGGCCGAGTTATCCCAGACCTGTTCAGGAATCAGGCCAGAGCCATTCTCAGCGCTCGTCATGTCGGTAAGATAGGCATCGGCACTCTGACCGGCAGCGATCTCGTACATGCCTCGCTCACCGGAGAGCAACGGCCAGAGGCGCCCGATACCGGTACCATTGTAATTTGAGCCATCAGCATGCTCGCCATAGCCATCATGGTTGTAGCGGAACCAGTACTGGTTGCCGTTGACCGTCTCGCCGATAGTGGCATCAATCACTGGGAGGCTCTCAGTAATGTAAGGACTGTTGGCAGGCATATCGCCCTGGCGCACTAACTCAAGGAAGCCGGCATCCACAATAGAGCGCTCATCATAAGTACCACCGCCGTTGGCGAGGGTGATCGAATGGCCATCGTTGGGGTTAGCATCATCGTCGATGCGTTCGAAGTAATAGCCATTGCCCAGCGAGCCAGTCGTCGTAAAGGTCCAGTCCGGCACCAGCGCCTGATAATAGTCGGCATAGGCCGTGTAGCGGGCCTGATTCGTTGTGTCACCATTGTCACCGGCAATCTGTGCAGCGGCCAGGAGTCCGGCTATCTCGGCAGCAATAGTGGAGGGACTGTAGCCACTGTTCTCCTCCCAGCGCTCTTCCTGTGTCCAGGGGCCATGCTCAATGATATAGTTAGCAGCAGGCTTGATATGCTGTGTGTAGTCTGTGCTATCGGTGACACCAAGTTTCCAGGCCAGGAGAATAGGGAATGCCTGCTCATCCATCTGAATACCGTTCCAGTAGGGCTGCCCACTGACATAGCTATTCTGTGGGAAGTGTCCGTCAGGCTGCTGCTGGTGATTGAAGGCCCACATAAGCGCCGTCCGGCAATCAGCGCTATCGCCAGCGAGGATAAGTGCGCTGCATATCTCATACATATCGCGCTCCCAGACGAGATGGTAGCCGCCAGCATCGCTGTCGCCATTGGAGTCACCCCAGGGCGTGCCCAGGCCAGCAACAAATGCGCCAGTCTGTTTATCCTGTGCCGCTTTCAAAACGTTGGCAGCGAGATAATACTCTTGCTCCCGTGCTTGCTGAATGGATGGGTTGCCACCAACCGCCGGGGGTGGCCGCAGGCTGTTGTCGAAGGTGTGCCACTGGCTGACATAGGTACCCAGCATGTTTGATGTATCGCTCATGGTGCCTGCCAGCGTCTGCTCAGCAGCAGTTACTGCCGAGGTGCTACCACTGGCCTGGCCAAAAGAGAGCACCAGATTAAATGTTGCCGACGTAGCTGTCTGGGTATTGATTTTACCGCCATCAGAAAGGTCAATCTCGGCAGTCTGGGCAGTATTGCCGTTGCTCGCTGATGAATAGGTGTAGTTCATGGTGTAGTCAGGACAGGTGCTGCTACCACAGTTGCTGGAACCTTTCAGATCGGTCCAGCCATCGTTCACACCGACAAAACCCGAGCTCTCCATGCCCGATACAAATGGGAAAGAAGCGGCAAGCGCACTGGCATACTGGCCTGAAGAATCGGTGGTTACCAGTACGGGATAGCCATTATAGAACTGGGTAGAGCTGGTATTATTGTTACCGGCATCGTGCAGCGTCGGATTGTACAGCACATAGAGGAGATAATTAGAAAGCGTGCCAGTGAGGGCGGTGAAGGTAACCTGCTGGATAAGGGAGTTCCGTGCCGGGTCAGTGTAGATGATCTTGGTGATCCGGTACTTGCCACTCTGGGCAGTGTTGGTCACCGTCCAGGCGAGGGAGTGGGGATCGTAAAGCTGGACCGTAGAACTGGTGGCCACCTTCTCTTCATCCACCCAGGTATGGGCACTATCGCCGATCAAGAACTGGAGATCTGTGGTATTGGGCATATCAACGGTTGGGTAAAAGACCTCACCAATGATGCCATTGTAGCCCGTAAACCAGACGTCGCTGGTGGTATTTGCCGCCGTGCCAATAATCGTGTTGGTCGAGGGCGTCCAGAAGGAGGCTGCACCAGGGCCACCGGGCGCAGGGCCGCCGATCGTTCTGGGCACAACCGCGCCTGCTGTGGCAGGTACGAGTAGTAGCGCTATGAGCGCGGCCGCAGTGCTGGCCAGAAATGGCCGGGGCATGGCATGATTACGTTGGAACACCGAGCCGCTACGGGAGGCTTTACGAACAGAAGTCATCACCAATTTGCTCAAAGGTTGGAGCATGCGGAGAAAGGAGCGGAGCAGTGGGAAGGATCGCATACGATTCGCCTCTTCCTTCTTTCTGGTCAGTGTCAATCCAGACCATGTGCCATTAGCCGTGTGCCCTGGTGATTCAAAGCACACCGAGCCTGCATGAACATCCGTAAGCAGCAGTGTGGCCGATCAGATATCAACCATACGGATATATTCTAACGGCCCTGCAGCAACAGCGGTGCAGAGCCGGGAATGGCACGTCTTGCTCCACCCTTGCTAAAAGCATACCTGAATCAGGTTAGTTTGTCAAGAGTTTTTACTATGCTAAAACTCATCACATCCACCGGGCAATTTTTAAAAACTGCTTGCCAGGCGTCAATGGTCACCAGGCCCCCTGGCGCGGACTCGCGCTGCCGACAAGCAGCTATGAGAGCAGGTCACGCAGGTGAGATTGCTGATCCAGCGCCCACACACGGGCAATGATCCGCTCGATCTCTTCGTGTGATGCTCCCTGCTGGTATGCTGCCAGACGTCGGGCTTTGTCTTCGATCTCTGTGCGGCTCAGGCTATTACCCGGGTCACCTTTGGGGACATCGACACGTGAGGTAAAGCGGCGGCCATCAACAGTCTCTACTTCCACCAGCCCGATCCAGCGCTCCGGATAAGCCGCGTCAATCTCCGGGTCCAGGACCATCTCGACGCGACTCAGGAATTCACGGATCTTCTGGTCGTGAAGTGCTTCCTCGGTAAACTCGGTGACCCCTGCGCGCCCATAGAGGGCAATCAGGGCGAGGACAAAGCCCATCGAGAATTTTGCCTGATGGACGGTCCGGGGATCGGTGACTGGACCGAGGACATCTATAGCGGCCTGATGAACATGTGCGCGCACGCGTGTTATCTGATCGGCAGTGAGATGATGCTCCTGCATCGCCTGAAGGAGCGCATCAGCAGCCGGATGGGTATGGCGACAGGAGGCATGAAACTTGAAAGAGGTTTCCAGGACAGCCCAGCGCTCACCTAATCCTCCGATGAGCTTTTCAGGATCAGCGCCGCTTGACATGCCGGCTGCCATCCCTTGCTCTCCTTCCAGAATTCGCTGCGCCCCGGTAAACCCCTCGCAGGCAATATACGCAGCAAGGAGACCATCGGCGGCAGCCTTGGCGGCGTGAAGCTGTTTCGAGTCCGCTGCATCGCGCAGGAACTCCCAAAGACCAGCGGCTTGTGTCCCGGCTGAACCGAGCGCATGCAGCATGATTTTGGCATCAGCACCAAGCAGGTGTGCCACACCCGCCGCGGCAGCGAGAGTTCCTGCCGTTCCCGTGGTATGGAAGACGCGATAATGGGAGCGGCCAAGGAAGGCGCCGATTCGAACGCCTGCCTCATAGCCTACAACGGCAGCAACTACCATATCGCGCCCAGTTGCCCCTCTATGCTGCGCCGTTGCCAGGATGGCAGGGAACACCACCGTTCCAGGATGGAAGACTGCTCCATTGTGGACATCGTCCTGCTCGACTACGTGCGAGGAAGCTCCGTTCACCAGGGCGGCGAATAGTGGCGAGGTGCGACGGCGCGAGACCAGGATTTCACTTGGGCCATTGGCTGGCCCCATGGTATCAGCGAATCGTTCCAGGATACGAACCGGCCGCGCATTACGGCCGGCGAGGGCAGAAGCAATCCAGTCCAGAAAGAGATCTGCGGTCCGGTCAATGACTGCGCGCGGCAGATGCTCGAAGCGGAGCCCAGCCAGGAAGGAGGCGAGTTCCGCAGTTGTCCCGCTTTTGGTCAGCATGGTGCTCATTGTGATTCTCCTGGTGTCAGACGGACGATCTGCGGCGCATAGCCGCGTTTATAGACCATGAGCGTGCGCTTAAAGGTGATGACGACCTTACCATCCTGATTATATCCAGTTGTCTTCACCGTAATGATGCCAACGTTCGGGCGGGATTTCGATTCACGTTTCTCCAGCACCTCCGACTGGGAATAGATGGTATCACCCTCAAATACGGGGTTGGGAAGCCGGACCTCATCCCAGCCCAAATTGGCAAAGACGTTCTGCGAGATATCGATCACGCTCTGGCCAGTGACTAACGCCAACGTAAACGTCGAATCAACAAGCGGCCTACCAAATTCAGTCTGTGCCGCGTAATGATGGTCAAAGTGAATCGGAGCTGTGTTCTGCGTGAGCAAAGTGAACCAGATATTATCTGTTGTTGTTACCGTTCGTCCCAATGGATGCTGGTACACATCACCAACCGCGAAGTCCTCAAAGAACCGGCCCTGCCAGCCTTCTTTGATCGTCATAAGCACCTCCTCGTCGCGCTAAGCCAGCCGCTGATCATGCAGAGATACATTTCAGGAAAAAGCGAGGGACTGTGTGCAAGGGCATTAGATCGCACCTTCAGCCCGCAGCCGCTCGATTTGCTTATCTGTATAGCCAAGAGTGCGGAGGATCGGTTCGGTTTGCTCGCCGACGGCCGGGATTGCGTCCATTCGTGGCTCTACATCCTGCATAGTGATCGGCGGCAGCAACGCCTTAAGCGATCCAACGGGCGAGCTGATCTCACGCCACCGCTGGCGCGCCTCCAGTTGCGGGTGCTCCCAGAACTCTTGCATCGTATTCATCCGGGCGTAGGCAATTTGCGCTTGATCCAGCCGTGCAATAACCTGCTGGACGGTTAGTTGACTGAACACGGCATCAATGATAGCATGAAGCGCCTCACGGTTGGCCACGCGCCTGGCGTTGCTATTAAATTGTGGATCGGTTGCCATTTCGGGCCGCTCAAGCACGATGGTGCAGAACCGCACCCACTCACGTTCATTTTGGATGCCGAGGTTGATCTCCTTACCATCACCGGCTCGGAAAGGGCCATAGGGGGCGATCGTTGCGTGGCTTGCTCCGGTGCGAGGAGGTGGGGTACCACCATATGCCGTGAAGTAAGCAGGATGGCTCATCCATTCACCAAGCGCCTCAAAGAGCGAAACCTCAAGCGCTGTCCCTTTTCCCATCCGTTCGCGCTGGTACAGGGCAGTCAGAATCCCGGCGAAAGCGTACATGCCCGCGGCAATATCCGCAGCCGATATGCCCGCTTTCGCTGGCGTCTCAGGGGTTCCAGTCACCGAGACAAGGCCTGTTTCACACTGCACCAGCAGATCGTATGCCTTCTTGTCGCGATAGGGTCCTGATGAGCCATAGCCAGAGATGTCACAAACGATGAGGCGTGGATAGCGCTGCGTCAGCGCTAAGGCACCAAAGCCCAGCCGCTCAGCAGCCCCTGGGGCAAGGTTCTGGATGAACACGTCGGCATCTTCCAGCAACCGATAGACAATCGGCCCCGCTTCAGGATGCTTGAGGTCAAGCGTAAGGCTTTCCTTGGAGCGGTTGAGCCAGACGAAGTAGCTTGACAGCCCGCGGACGGTGGTATCATAGCCACGCGCAAAGTCACCAACGCCAGGGCGCTCAATCTTGATGACTCGAGCGCCCAGATCGGCTAGCTGGCGTGTAGCAAAGGGGGCTGCCACTGCCTGCTCAAGTGCGATGACGGTAATACCGGCTAACGGTAACATCAATATGACCTCGGCAGGCCAAGTACGTGCTCAGCTACATAGGAGAGAATCAGATTGGTCGAGATCGGCGCGATCTGATAGAGCCTGGTCTCGCGAAACTTGCGCTCGATATCATAGTCGGCAGCCAGACCATAGCCACCGTACGTCTGCATTGCCACGTTAGCAGCCTCCCAGGAGGCATCAGCTGCCAGCAGCTTGGCCATGTTGGCTTCGGCTCCACACGGCTCACCGCGATCGAAACGCTCGGCAGCTCTGAAGCGCATCAGGTCGGCAGCTTCCACATGAATATGCGCCTGAGCGATGGGAAACTGGATCCCCTGATTCTGGCCAATAGGACGACCAAAGACAGAGCGTTCCCTGGCTCTTCTGGTCGCCCGGTCGATGAACCAACGGCCATCGCCAATACACTCAGCGGCGATCAGGATGCGTTCGGCATTCATCCCATCCAGAATATAGCGGAAACCCTCCCCTTCTTCGCCAATCAGATTTTCGACCGGAACCGCTACCTGGTTGAAGTGCAGCTCGTTCGTCTCGTTATTCATCATCACGCGAATGGGCTTCACCGTCAGCCCATTCCCGATTGCTGCACGCAGATCGACGAGGAAGACCGAAAGCCCCTGCGACCGCTTTTTAACCTGATCGCGCGGCGTGGTGCGGGCCAGGAGGATCATCAGGTCCGAGTGCTGGACACGCGAAATAAAAATCTTCCGTCCAGTGATGACGTAGTGATCACCCTGCCGGATTGCCGTTGTGGTAATGCTGGTTGTGTCAGTGCCGGCCTCCGGCTCAGTCACGCCAAACGCCTGCAAGCGCAGCTCGCCACGGGCAATCCTGGGCAAATACTGCTGCTTCTGGGCCTCGGAGCCATGCCGGAGCAGCGTGCCCATGGTATAGACCTGGGCATGGTAGGGGCCAGCATTGCCACCGGACCGATTGATCTCTTCAAGGATGATCGAAGCCTCGACCAGGCTCATTCCCAGGCCGCCATACTCTTTCGGAATAAGGGCTCCCAGGTATCCGGCCTCGGTCATCGCCTGGACGAACGCCTCAGGGTAAGCACGCTGCTGGTCCAGCTCCCGCCAGTAGCTATCAGGGAAGCGCTGGCACAGAGCGCGCACCGCCAACCGGAGATCTGCATACGCTTCTGTCTGGACCATCATCCATCCCTATCTACCAGATAATATACGCATCCTGTCTGCGCTATGGCCTACCATCATTATAGCTGCATGATAGCAGTGAAACCAGCCCCGCCCAGACCTCCATGACCCGGAGCCTGTGATGTGTGCTATTCCATGGGTGCTACCGTGCTGCGATCGTAGGAGAGCGATCACCTACCCCTCATGCAAGAGTTAAAGGATAACGGGATCACGAGCAGATCGATTGCCGATGATGAGGGATTGCCAGGCAGGTGAGGGATAATCAAGCTATTAGCACCCCACCTGCCGAACCTGAACTCCAGGTGCTGCTGATCAGTCCGCTTCTGCTGCGTTTGCCGCTGGCTTTAGCGGGCCGCTACGGGCTCACGAGCTTTGATCTTCTCCAGAACCGGCATCAAGTATTTCTTAAAGGTCACGGGATTCTCGCACATCGGGAAGTGGCCGATCTCTTCCATGATGATGCACTCTGCCCCCTTGACCTTCGCGGCGGTCTGGCGCGTCATTTCTGGCGTGCAGGCAAAGTCATACACGCCAGTCATGAAGTAGATTGGCACCTTGCCGGAAATCTTCTCGTTCAAATGCCGGAAGTCGTGATCCACACTATAGAAATAGAGGTCGCCTTTGAATATGCCCGGCCCGCCTTGACTATAATACCACCAGGTTTCCCAGCGATACTCATCTGGGCTTTGCGGTGCCATCAAACCAAAGACCGAGGTCGCGCAGGCTTCGCCGCCATGGACCTGCGGATGCCAGAGCCAGGAGATAAACCAGCCAGGCGAGTAATCGCAGGCCTCAATAGCAATGAGCGCCCGCAAGCGCTGCTCGAAATGCAACGCTAAGTGTAAGCAAACATTGCCGCCCATCGAGCTTCCCATGATGACTGGCTGTTCGAGTTCCAGGGCATCGCAGAAAGCCATGACGAACTCTGAGTAGAACTTTGCGGAGAGCCGATACTCCTCCTTCTCGAAGCCTACCGGTGGAATGGACTTTCCATGGCGAGGCAGATCAAAGGCAATGACACGGAAGCTCGAAGTGATATCCGGGTCACAGAGCTGGTGTCGCCACTCACGCGAGTCTGTGCCTGCCGTATGCAGGCAAACCAGCGGGATACCCTGGCCAGCTTCCTCATAGAACACCCGGTACTCATAGCCGCCATAGGGCACATAGACATACCTGCCCACTATGGGATCATATTTGGTAGCCATCGCTTCCTCCCCATCCTATGCTAAAGCAGTTGTTGGAACCTCACGCATACGGTTAAGCATCCAGGTCAGGGCGCGGAGATTCTGCCAGAGCACCTTCACATCGCCATCCATCCGCAGCCGCCCATGGAGCGGATGAGCCATCGCCCAGATATCGTTGTACATTGGCGGTGGCACCCGCTGGATAAATTTCTCCCAGGACTCGCGCGGCCCACGCAAAGCAAATGACCAAGGTGTTTCGATACTTAACTGGTCCGTAATGCGCTCAATGCTCCCCTGTCGCATCGAGACAAGATACTCCTTGTCACCAAAGCCCAGCAAGAAGTCGGTTGTGAAGTACCGGCCAATGATCTTCATCGTTGGATCCTGGTTGACCATGTCCTGCCAGGCGTTCATCCACTGAGAGTCAAATGCTTGCATGCTGACCCCCTTACCATGCTGCAAAACCTCGTGTAAAGCTACACATGTTGGCCAAGAAGGCAATATACCTGCTCTGCGGTCAATATCAGAGCAGGCTTGAAGCTAACCATGTGCTGCCAGGTCGGTTCGTCAGACGGCGTTTTTGGTCCATAGCAGCACAACGTCTCTCCAAGATCGCCTGCATTATACAAAAGATAGGTAAATAGCATAGATTTACGCGACAACTCATGAGCGCTCAGGCGAGCTTAAAGCGTAGAACTCATCCGTAAATCGGCAGACCACACTTTTCTCTTATATCATAACATCGTGCTCGTGTCAATAAGCGCTTCAAGATACTGGAAAGAGCAGACGATTATTGATATATGGCCAGCAAAATGCTCAGTCGTAGCATACGTTCGATTGGTTACTCTGGTTGCCAGCAAAGAATACAGCCTGGGCAAGATATCAACCAGCGATGGCCAGTTGCACCTTGAGTACACCAGGCATCGCCGCTCGTGCGAAAGCTGCTGCGCCCTGCTCCAAAGGATAGCGAGCGGTGATCAGCTCGTGCACACGCACACTTCCCCGCGTGAGCGCACGGATGGCTGGAGGGAAGGGGCCACAGCGTGAGCCAACAATCGTCTGTTCATTGACGACGACAGGTGCCATGGCAACGGTGCTATGATCAGCAACGGTGCTTTTCAGGATGATTGTTCCACGCGGGCGAACCATAGCAGCGGCATAGGCCAATCCAGCAGCCGAGCCTGAAGCTTCGACGACAACATCCCATGGCCCACCGATAGCGTGAACATCATGGGCAGAGCTTGCTTCGATAGATGAGTAGGATGGGGCCATGTGCGTCTCCAGCCCCCAGCGCGCTGCCAGCGCGAGCTTCTCTTCATGCCTGCCCACCACGGTAACCGCGCCACCGACCAGGGCCAATACCTGGGCACAGAGCAGGCCAAGCTTACCATCACCCAGCACAGCAATACGATCGGTCGGTCGCACGTGCACCTGTTCAAGCATCTCAAAGGCAGCAGCAACTGGCTCGACAAAGGCAGCCAGTTCGTCGGGGAGGTCATCGGGGATGGGATGCAGATTCACCATTGGGAGCACAAGATAGTCGGCGAATGCGCCATCATGATTTACAATTCCCAGGACCTGCCGGCGCTCACAATGCGTGGGCCGGTTTGCACGACAGGCCGGGCAATTAAAGCAGGCACAGTTAATCTCACCAACAACACGCCTGCCAATGAGATCAGGACGTGCAGGACAGGCCACAACTTCCCCAACAAATTCGTGGCCTGGCACACCAGTAAACCCGGCGTAGCCGCGCACAATCTCCAGGTCAGTATTGCAGATGCCTGCCAGTCGGACGCGGATGAGCGCCTCGTCTGGTTGGGGTTCGGGCCTGGGATAGGCAGGAATAAAGCGCACAGCGCCATTGCGGACCTCTAATGCGCGCATCGTTTCCAAGGATGGTCTCCTTCGCTGATAAAAGCTTTGAGCGATAGCGAGCTCTGAGGGGGCGATTGCTCACTTACGCAGCAACATTTATCCTCTTCTCAGGCGTCACATGCCGGAGATAGTTTCCAGGACCGCAGCAGGCCATCCAACCCTATGCACTCCCCTCCGGCATGCTATCATGATGTATAATTATACACGCGTGAGTTATCAAGGCTGCTTCTTGCCAGAAGGGCCGAGCGAGAAGCAGATTGGAGCGTTATTACCATGGCAGTACGAAAGATTTACACCCTTGAACACCCGGTGTTGCGACAAAAGGCAAAACGGGTGACCCTGTTTGATAAATCGCTTGAGCGGCTGGTTGAAGATATGTTTGACACCATGCGGGCAGCACCCGGTGTCGGGTTAGCAGCACCGCAAATTGGCGTCTCATTGCGCGTGCTGGTCGCAGAATATGAGGATGAGCAGATTGCGCTGGTCAACCCGGAGATCGTCAAGAAGGCGGGTGAGGTGCGGGGAACCGAGGGATGTTTAAGTATCCCCGGCTATGTTGGCGATAATATTCGCCGCGCCGCAATGGTCATCGTCAAGGGGCGCGACCCACGTGGGCGCGAGATCCGTGTTCGCAAAGAGGGCTGGTTCGCGCGTATCCTGCAACATGAGATTGACCATCTGGACGGTATTCTTTTCATCGATCGGCTCGACCGCCCAGAGGATTTGCGTCGTGTAGAGGAAGAAGCGATCAGCGAAGCTGGCATAGCAGCAGGAGAAGTCCCCGTAAGCGATCGATCGAGCTAGCAATTGGCTATGCCAATTGCTGATAGTCAAATCCTGACTAGCGCTGCTGGCGGCGCACCATATTCATTCGAGTGTTACCGAGCGCACGCGCGCAAGCATCACAGATATAGAATCCTTCCTCTTCGCGATAGACCAGCTCGCTCTGAGGAAAGTACAGATAGCAGATCCCACAACGAGCGGAGTTTGGCTGGCTCGCAATAGCACGGTCCCGTGCAAACAACGCCCGCAACGACTTGATCAAGGGCTCAATCTCATCCATTTTGCCTGCTTCGGCATTCCCCCGGTACCCATTATTTAACACGCTCATCCACTGTCTCCTTCTGACAATCAAAGGCCTGGATAAAGTTCGCTCCTGATAACTGCATGCTCGTCTCCAAATACGATGCCTGCACACTTGGGGTGACTACGCAGGCGTGGCACCCACATCCCAGGAAATGAACACTCGCCGGATGAGCAGCGTTCAGGATCGCCACAAAATATTATAGACTGTTTAGCTCATTGCGGCAATTGGGCCAGCATCAACCCAGGCAGGGCCACGGGCAATGTGCACAGGTCCGAACCGTTTTTCCTGGGTTACGGTGATTTTGTCATCGCGCCATAGTTCGAGAACGGCGATGAAGGTCACGACAACGGCCAGGCGCGAGCAGATGTCCTGGAGGAGATCGTCTAGCGTAACGATTGCACGCTCGCACAGTGCGGCCATAATTACGGCAATGCGATCGCTGACCTGCACCTCCAGCGGAGGAACCGGCTCCGGCTCAGCAGCAGCCCGACTCTCCATCACGCGACGAAAAGCGGCTGTCAGAGCATCGAGCGAGAGGCCGACCAGTCGCGGTGGCGTCCATGTCGCCAGTTGATCGGCGCCGGGAGGGGGGGTAGCACGTGGAAAGCTTTGCAATCCTGCCTCTTCACGCTCGCGCAGAAGCCGGGCAATCTCTTTAATCGCCTTGTATTCCAGCAGACGCTGACGCAGTTCTTCAGCGGCAGTCAGCGGGTCTTCTTCTGCCGTCTCAGGCTCCAAACGAGCCGGGCGGGGCAAAAGGCTCTGGGACTTAATGTAGATGAGGCGCGCGGCCATGGCCACAAAGCTGGCCATCTTCTCGAGCGGCGGCTCCTCCATTTGTGCCAGGTACTCCAGAAACTGGTCGGTGACTGCAACCAGGGAAATTGCCGTGATCTCCATTTGCCGGCGCTCAATCAGATGGAGCAGAAGGTCAAGTGGTCCTGCAAAGGCTGGAAGATGTACCGTTATAGCAGGAGAGCGTATCGTCAGCATTTCTGCAGGTTGCTGTTCCATTCTCCACCTTTAATGATAGTGATCTTCAGGCACACTTATGCGAGCCATCAGGCAGCTACGAGAAATACGGCATCTATAATTCGTCATCCACGGCGTGGAGGACAGCAGCGGGTCCATCCGGCTGGTGATGAGTGCGGATCAGCAGAGCAACGCGCGGGCTCAATCCAGCCGTAGCGGCGAGATCAGCACCAATAGCGGCGTGATACCAGGCAGCATAGAATGGACGCCGCCAGCCTGTTACACACGAAAGCACGTCCACGGCATACGCTGATCTCCCCTTCGGGGCATAGAGAGGGTGATACGGTCCGGCCAGCCATGCCAGCACCTGCGGAGCCAGCCGTTTGAGCAGAACGATGACGGGGCGCACCCAAAAGGGAACACGTCGCCCACCTTTGCCAATATCGTGTAGCAACGCTGCTTGAAGCAGCTCGCGATCGTCACATCCATGAGCCCGCAACACCTGCTGCACATTCAGACAGTGCCGCTGATCGGAAATGGCCATTGCGGCAAAGAGCGTGCGCGCAGCAGGGGGAAGCAAGGTATCCACCTCCTGCCACTCTTTAGCCGTAAGCGGGCGTGCCGATAGCGCCACCCATACCTGCCAGAGGCGATAGGATATTCTTCGCAGAACGGGTCCTTCTCTATCCCGCTTCTCACTCCATCGCATCCTTCGCCCCCTGACCTCTAACGCTCTGCCTGGCTGATCAATCAGCGACGCTGGAGAAAATACAGAAAGACCAGCTGATGCAACACGCCGGCAATAGAGAGGGCAATGTATTCAGCGCCTCTGCTTATCCAGCCGGCAACATTAAGAAAGCTCAGGCCAAAGAGCTGGGCAATCCAGGGTAGCAGGAAGATGAGCCCAAGCAAAATGAGGGGGCCATATTGCTCGCTACGTCGAAAAGTAATAGCCTGGGATGTCGGTAATAGAGCCAATAATAGCTGAAATCCATCCAGCGGATAGATCGGCAGGATATTGAGCAAAAAGTAGGCAATATTGACAACAGAAAGGATGATAAGAAATTCATCAAGCCGCCCCCAATATGGGTTGGCAGTGGCCAGTTCGCTGGAATAGGCTGGTATCGCGACGCTGAAATGGAGGCCGATGGCTATCAGCACACCAACGATCAGGTTTGCCAGCATGCCGGCGAGCGAAGTCAGGACAAGACCAGTGTTCGGGCCGCCACGCATTTTCCAGGTGTCCACACGTAGCGGCCGTCCATAACCGAGGCTGGGTATACCGAGAAAGGCCAGGATGACAGCAAGCGTCATTCCGATCGGCTCTATATGGGTTCGTGGGTTTAGACTGAGCCGCCCATCAACTACAGCGGTGCGATCGCCAAGCCAGAGAGCGACCGTTGCCTGTGTGAACTGGTGGATCACAACCGCAATCAGGAAGGCAACGATACTCATCAGTGCAAAAATCACATCAACGGGCGAATTCAACATCACCGTATCCACCCCTCTATGAGCTATCAGCACCAATAACCGGCCTGTTCTTTATACAAGGGAACGGGTTGCAGCTAACTACTTTCTCCACCCATTATACTATACCGAGGGGATACAGCCTGGAACAATGAACAATAACTGATAGGTGCAGAAATCTGAGGCAATCGGCCTACAGATGTATCGTGAGGCCAGCAAATGCGGCGCGAGTATGGGGAAAATTGCGACGAGCTTCCCGTTCCATCGCTTCAACCTGAGCATCATCATAGGTGGGATCATGATGGAAGATGAGCAACTCGCCGACTTCCGCGCTGGCTGCGGTGCGCGCCGCCATCTGAGCAGTGCTATGGCCATAGCCGCGTTTAGGAATGGCACCCCGGTAATCGGCCTCACTGTACTGAGCATCGTGGATCAGGATGTCAGCCTTATAGGCAAAGCGCACCAATGCGCCATCGTCAGCGTCACTTTCGATATCAGTGGCAAAGACCACACTACGCCTCTGCCATTCTATGCGATAGACCAGCGCACCATCCTGGGGATGTGCCAGGCTGCGGAAATAGCGTGCGAGCAGTGCGTCAGCCGGTGGCGGCTGTCTTTGGAGGTCAACCAGCTCTGGCATGCCCGCTCCTGGCCGCCAGCAGATCGCCCCTGTTTGATCCAGCGAGTAAAAACACTGCTTCGAGGGTAGATCGTCAAGGCGGAGCGGGAAGTAGGGAGGAGCCATCACATGGCGTAACAGGTCACGGAAAGGACCTTGAGGTCCATTAGGACCAAAGAAGTAGCAGGTTACTTCGGGTTGATAGAGCGGGGCAAAGAAAGGAAGGCCAATAACGTGATCCTGATGGAGATGGGAAAAGAGCAATGAGAGCGATGAGGGTAGGCCTCCAACCAGCAATTCCCGGCCAAGGGCAATAATACCTGTGCCGGCATCCAGCACCAGCAACTGCCCGGCTGCGCGGACCTCCACACAGGTCGTATCACCCCCATAGCGAGCAATTTGTGGACCAGAGATGGGATAGCTGCCGCGTACACCCCAAAATCGTACCGTCAGCCCAGTGGATGAGGTCGTCTGCGCCAAGGTCATGAATATGCTCCCCGGAAACTGCTTAGCCCGGATGATGGTGAGAACCACGTTTTCTGGCTGCCAGCCAGCGCTGGCGTTGCTCGGCACGTACTGCCTCTGATGCGGGAACATAGCGCGTCAGGAATGATGAGCGCAGCTCGCTAAACGTGCCATCAAAGATGGATTGGCGGATCCGGTCAATGAGCCGGAACATAAAGCGCAAATTGTGCAGCGAGGCCAGACGGTAGTAGAGCAATTCGCCGGATCGCGCGAGGTGATGCAGATAGCCTGCGCTAAATTCAGCGCAGGTCGGGCAATCGCAGGAGGGGTCCACTGGGCCATGTTCTTCACGAAAGCGAGCTGATGCAATATTGACACGGCCATCCAGGGTGAACAGGCCACCGTTACGAGCGACACGGGTCGGCAAAACACAGTCAAACATATCAATGCCTCGCGCTACACCCTCGAACAGATCCTCAGGCGATCCGACTCCCAGCAAATGGCGTGGTTTGTCTTCCGGCAACTCTGGCACGGTGATATCGAGCATCTCCCACATCATAGCCTTTGGCTCGCCTACTGAGAGGCCGCCAATGGCGAAACCCGCAAAAGGCATATTGCCGATAAACCGTGCACTTTCTCGGCGCAGATCCGGATCTACCCATCCCTGCACAATGCCAAATAGCGCCTGATCGGATCGTGTTTTCGCAGCGAGGGCACGGCGTGCCCAGCGATGGGTGCGCTCCATCGCCAGGCGCGCACCTTCGTATGTGTAGGGGTAAGGCACACACTCGTCGAGCGGCAGGATAATGTCGGCACCAAATTGCTCCTCTACGGTTATCACCTTTTCTGGGGTCAGGATATGCTCAGATCCATCCAGATGCGACTTAAAGGTGACTCCATCATCATTCAGACGGCGCAAATGCCCCAAACTAAAAACCTGGAAACCACCACTATCTGTCAGGATTGGTCCGGTCCAGCGCGAGAAGCCATGAAGCCCGCCGAACCGGGCGATTACCTCCGGTCCAGGCCGCAGGTAGAGATGATACGTATTGCTCAGGATGATCTGGGCGCCAATTTCACGCAGTTCTCTTGGGGTCAGGCTTTTCACAGAAGCCTGGGTACCTACCGGCATGAAGACGGGCGTACGAATTACCCCATGGGGTGTCTGTATGCTGCCGGCGCGGGCACGTGTTTGCGTGCAGCAGGCCTCGACAGTAAAGGATAAAGGGGCCGCGGAAGATAAGGGGCGGTGATCGGGTGATGATGCCTGCTGATCTGGTCCGCTAGATATACTGGCATTACGTGCTATCATCCCACTCTGACCATAAACCTTTCCGTTGATGCTCAGTGACCATGTTTTATTATAGCACGGACCTTGAAAGACCATAGGAAGCCTGAGAAGCTGCTCTTCTCCAGGAAGACTGTCTCGAGGAACTTCGCCTGATCCGTGAGAAAAACAGGGTAAAAGTATTGCAAAATGCCTGGAGATAGTGTATGCTTTCCAGGGTATCCAAACGGTCTCGCGCTCGGCACGTCCAAGGCTCGCCACGCTGGTAAGGGTGACTGACTGGCCAAGCTTTCTAAGGACCAAGAGAGGATAACCGCTATTTTCAAAGGAGGTCCCTAGTTGAGCTTCGAGGACAAGACATTACGATGTCGTGAGTGTGGCCAGGAATTCGTGTTCACCGCCGGTGAGCAGGAATTCTATCAGCAGAAAGGGCTGATGAACGAGCCTGGTCGGTGTCCATCATGTCGCGCAGCCCGCCGCTCCCGGTCGGGCGAGTCCCGCTCGCAGTATGCAGAGCGCGCGCCACGCGAGATGCACACGGTTATTTGTGCAGAATGCGGCGTGGAGACGCAGGTTCCGTTTCTGCCCAAAAATGACCGCCCGGTATATTGCAGCACCTGCTACGACAAGATGCGTGTACGGCGGTAAGCATCTCAGACGAAGCATCCAGGCAGCAGGCCGGGGTATGTTCCTGGCCTGTTCTTTTTTTGTGCTGCCAGCAACACCAATGGGGACACTCCCCTCTACCTGACACGAGCTTTGCTCCGCTGAATAGCCACCGATTACTGCCTGGTTGAGCTTGAACTCTTTGTCGTTCTGGTCATATAATAACAAGAAGATGTCTATTCCGTATCCCCTTTGTACTGCTGCAATATACAAATATACACAACTCCTTACCACACGGGGATCGCCAGAAGGGCAGGGGGTCTGATAGCTATGATAAGCCGGAGTGAGACGCTTCCGCAACAGCGCTCAGGGGAGCTTACTCTGGAAACACTGCTCGCGGAAACGCAGCGTTATATGGATACAAAGGATATGGAGATCATTCGCCGTGCTTTTGCGCTTGCTGAGGAGGCACACGCTGGCGTCTTCCGGCGCTCAGGCGAGCCATATATTCAGCATCCCCTGGCCGTTGCCTGTATTCTTGCCAGTATGCGTATTGACGCTGCGGGCATAGCCGCAGCGCTCCTGCATGATGTGGTCGAGGATACAAAGTATAGCCTGGAGGATATTCGCGAACGCTTCGGCCCGGTGATCGCCAACATCGTAGATGGCGTGACCAAGTTCAACGCCCTGGAGCATAAGCAGGCCGTTTTGGGCGGGCAAACGGCGGTATCTGCCGCTCAACCGGGAAGCGTAGATAATGAGGCAGGAGAGGGAACCGGTCGCGAGTCCGGAGCAGCAGCTCCAACGGTAGAGCTCGAAGAGGGCGAACCGCGCAAAAAGCGTATCCGCGATAGCGCGATCAAGCAGCAGGCAGAGACCGTACGCAAAATGTTTGTGGCGATGGCCGAAGACCCACGCGTGGTGGTCCTGAAACTGGCAGACCGGCTTCATAATATGCGTACACTCGATGCCATGAGTCCAGCGCAACAGCAAGCCAAAGCGCGGGAAACACGAGAGATTTATGCGCCGCTCGCCGGACGCCTGGGCATGTCTCTGGTCAAGAGTGAACTGGAGGATCTGGCATTCAAATACCTTGAACCGGATAAATACGAGTGGCTGCTCAGCCAGGTGCGCGAGGAAGAGGAACAGCGCCGGAGCTATGTGGAGCGGGTTTGCCAGATTTTGCGCGAGGAGATGGACCGCGCCGGCATTAAAGCTGAAGTGCAAGGGCGGGTCAAGCACCTCTATAGCATCTATAAGAAAATTCTGCGTACCGGTGTTGATGTCAGCCAGATCCACGATTTGATCGCCTTTCGCATTCTGGTCGATACCATCCCCGATTGCTATCTTGCCCTTGGTCAGATTCATGCACTCTGGCGCCCAAAGGATGGGCGGATCAAAGACTATATCGCCACTCCCAAGCTCAATGGCTACCAATCGCTGCATACGACGGTTTTCTGCCTGGATGGGCGACTGGCTGAGATCCAGATCCGCACGCATGAGATGCACCGCACGGCAGAGTATGGCGTCGCAACGCACTGGTACTACAAGGAGACCGGTGGTGTGAGCATCCCTCGGCGCGAAGCAATGGCCTGGATCGAACAACTGCGTGAGTGGCAACGTGAACTCTCGAGTGCGACCGAATTCGTACAGAGTGTCAAAGATGATATCTTCCAGGATCAGATCTTTGTCTTCACACCGCGGGGAGATGTTAAAGACTTACCCGTCGGCTCTACGCCGCTGGATTTTGCCTATCGTATTCATACGGAGATTGGCGACCATTGCGCCGGCGCGCGGATCATCACCGATACAGAGCGATTGGTCACACGTATTGTCTCACTCGACTATGAACTGAAGAACGGTGAGATCGTTGACATTATTACCAATAAAAATGCCCATCCAACTCGCGACTGGCTGGCTATTGCCCATACCGCAAATGCCAAGCAGAAGATCCGTCGCTATCTGAAGTTGCATGAGCGGGATATTGATATCCAGATCGGGCGCGAGCGGCTGGATCGCGAGTTGAAGAGTCTTGGCCATCGCGGCATAGATGCCGTGACGGACGACGACCTGCTCTGGCTTGCCGATGAATTCAAAGCGAACTCGGTCGATGATCTGCTTGCCGGCATTGGACGTGATGAGTTTCGGCAACATGCGGTTGCCTTACGCTTGCAAGAGCGCGAAGGCAAACCTGCTCCAGAGGTGTCTGGCGACAAGTTGCCAGCGACCAGCCCGACGACTGCCCCTGCTTCTGCCCCGACAGTACAGGTTGCTGGCATGAGCGGCATGCTTACGCGTATTGCTAACTGCTGCTGTCCCATCCCTGGCGACCCCATTATGGGCTTCGTGGGGCGTGGTAGAGGGGTAGTGATTCATCGCCAGGACTGCAAAAATCTGCGTCGTATGCGTGAGCGTCAGCCAGAGCGGCTCATCGAGACTAGCTGGAGCAGCCTCAATCAGCAGCGCTATCTGGCACCCATTATGATTACTGCGATGGACCGCACCGGCCTGATGCGCGACGTCGCCGCCGTTGTTGCTGACGCTGGTATTAATATGACTGCGGTCGGCTCCACAACACACCAATCCACACACACTGCACTGATCACGGCCACCCTTGAGCTAGATAGTCTGGATCAGATGCGGCGCGTTTTCACTCGTCTGGAACGAGTAAAAGGGGTAGTCAAAGTAGAGCGCGACCTGCGCTAAAACGCTTCTTCAGGGGCACGCAGGCGCTCATAGCTCCGATAGCGCCGCGGATCGATCGCACCGCTGGCCAGCGCCTCCAGAATGGCACAGCCTGCTTCGCTCAGATGTGTACAGTTTTCATAGGCACACTGCCCTAAATAGGGGCGGAACTCAACAAAACAGGCGGGGAGCTCGTCTTCAGGAACATTCCAGAGCGCCAGCTCGCGAACGCCCGCCGAGTCCGCAATCCAGCCTCCGAAGGAAAGTGGGAACAGGCGAACGCCGGTAGTCGTGTGTTTACCTCTACTCGTAGCGGCACTGACATCGCCAATGCGTTGATTGGCAGCTGGTTCAATGGCATTGAGCAGTGAAGACTTGCCTACACCAGATGGACCGGCGAGCAGAGTGACCCGATCGCGCAGACGCTCGCGCAATTCATCCAGCCCGACCGGGATACGGGTGCTCGTCCAAAGCACCGCATAGCCCAACCGCTGATAGAGCGCTGCCATCTCGACCACCTCTGGTGGCCGATCAAGGTCCACCTTGTTGAAACACAGGCATGCCAGAATATGGGCTGCCTCAGCCATGACCAGGAAGCGGTCTATCAGTCCCATATGCGGTTCAGGCTCACGCACTGCAAAGACGATGACGACCTGATCGAGGTTAGCGAGGATGACCTGCTCCGCACGCGATCCGACAGCACTGCGAGCTAACTTGCTTCGGCGTGGCAGCACCTCTTCAATAATACCCTGACCTGGGCCGAGATAGGTTACACGCACACGGTCACCGACGCTCACATGCAACTGGTCCGCATCAACTACCTCTGGGGCCTCGAGCAGACGCGATCGCCTCCCTGTCAGGCTTCCCCGTCTGAGACTATCACGCCTGCTCGCAAGAGACGGGGCTGGACGCCGTCGTAACCTGCCACGCAGCGCGCAGGTCAATTCACCGGCATCGGTAAGCACCTCGTAGATGCCATGCGCGCCACTCCGGACAAGACCGACCAGGCCAGCACCTACATGTACGCTGTCCGCAATCGACCGATCCAGAAAGTACTCCTCCTCAACCAGATTTCATGGAAATATTGTTACGCTGCCTCTGGCAGCGAGGAGACAGAGGGATAAGTGGAGGGACACCATCAGGCAATTTCATGCTATATGCCCCCCACTATGGGCCATTCGTGGGACGAACGGTCCATGAGCGACCCGTTTCGCTCGCTCTGCGAGCGACTCGCCAGGGGGCTGGCCGCTCCGCGGAGCTTCGCTTCAGAAAACCATCTACACCAGGCTACCTGATATACGACGATGAGCCTGACATACCAGTACGCTTGGATGAAGCGATCGCCCAGAGTAAAAGATACAAAGGATGCACCATGCTGTGGCCAGTATGCTGGAAAGAGAACAAAGCGGAATCACAGCATCTCCACGTCATAGCTTACCAGACAAGGGTGAGGGATGTCAATCCTTGCATTGGCCAAATGTTAGAAAAACGAAGAAGGCCGGCGAAACACGCGCACGGCCTTCTTTCGGTAAAGTCCTGCAATTACCAGTGGTTCTTGTGAGCGATGCAATGCAACCGCATTTTCCCCTCCTACCCCGCAGCCACACGCTCATCGGCCAGATCGCCGTTTGCTCCACCCCATCTATGGCTGATAGTCGCCATAGCCATCACCACAGCACCTCCTGCATACACCCCATCCACCGCCATTCTTCTCTTCCCCCAACACACCACTACGCCTGCTGCCTCCTGCACATGCACAAGCCGATGACCCCCAACCACACTTGCCACCCTGCCATCTCCGCCCACACCCCATCATCCTCACCACTCCCGGCATTGCACCAACCCACATCCGGTTTCTGCAAGGAGTATAGCATGCATGGCTGAAGATTAGCTGACAGGAACGGATGAGTAGATGAACATTTTCTCAGAATACTGGCAGAGCAGAGCCATTTCGTCAGGTAGATTCTGACAGTTCTGTCAGAAATACATTCGGGCCGCGTTCGGTATGAGGTACTTGCACCATTGACAGGTACCGGTACCCCCCCTACACTAGAGAGACCCGGCGGGAGCAAGAGCATTGCTTGTTGCAAACGTTGAACAAGAGGGCTATTTTAGTAGCGGTTGCGTTATCCTGTACAAAGGAGGGAGGGGATGGTTGAGCCGAACACTGTCATCGTTGTCGGTGGTCTAATGATGAATCTCATGGCATGGATACCACGGCGCCCGCTGATCGGTGAAGCGCTCATCGGCACAGACTTTACGATGTTTGTTGGTGGCAAAGGCTGCAATCAGGCGATCGCTGCTGCCCGGTGCGGTGCTTTGACCACTATGCTTGGCTGTATCGGGACAGACATCTTTGCAGCACCATTCCTTCAACAGCTCGCGCGCGAGGCCATTGATACCTCGAAGATTGTCCACGATGCACGTTCAGGGACAGGAGTAGCTCTCCCCTTGATCGGGCCGGATGGTGAGCGGAGCACGGTCATCATCCCACGAGCAAATATGTTTCTTACCCAGGAGCACATTGCCGCAGCTCATGATACTATCTGCCGCGCCGCCGTCCTGCTTGCGCAGCTCGAAGTACCCACACCAGCCATCGCGGCGGCAGCGGCACTTAGCCGATTTGCCGGTGGGCAGGTTATTCTGAATGCTTCACCGGTTACGATGCAGACTATTCCGGCAGAACTATATCAGCTCACCGATATCCTGATAACAAGCGAGATCGAAACTTACGCGCTCACTGGCATCCGCGCGGACAATGATGCGAATGCGCTGCTTGCCGCAGAGGCATTACGCGCCCTGGGACCAAGCAGTGCCATCATTACCTTAGGTCGGCGCGGTGCACTCTGGGTTGGGCCGGAGGGACATGAATGGGTATCGGCCTTTCCTATCGAGTCAGGAGATGCATCAGCTGCTGATGATGCATTCTGCGGGGCATTAGCCGCCAAGCTTGCCAGAGGCGCCGCACTCAAGCAAGCGCTACGATATGCCAGCGCCGCTGCGGCGCTGGCCACCCTCCCTACCGGCACTGCTCCGGCATTTCCACCTGATAGTGCCATTATGGCATTGCTGGCAGCATGGTAAGAGCGAGCGGCACGCATACCTGCTGCTGGTCCGGTCATACCTTCAGGCCGCGTGGCGCTGTCGGAGTAGGTATTTTGGGCTAGCTGCGAGCAGGTGACATTGGTAAATGGTTCTCCCGGATATAGGAGAATATGGATAGTCGGGTGTTACAAGCCATACCCTCCCGTTCGTTGTTAAGAAGAAAGACAGCGCATCTGGATCTCAGCATAATCGGCCGCATGCTCCTTGACAGACCCTTTCAGGCTGGTGTATCATCGAAGATGGAGCTATGAGCACCACAATATGGGCGGTTGCTGAAATTGGCAGACAGGATGGACTTAGGATCCATTGGGGAAACCCGTGAGAGTTCGAGTCTCTCACCGCCCACTACTCATCAGCAAGATACGCCACTCAGGATAAGCTTATCCTGTACTTTTTTTTCATTATGAATGAAAGGCCCTGCGGAGGGAGATTGTGAAAGTCACGGTTGAACGTGCGCCAAACAGCGAGGCAATACTCAACGTTGAACTTGAATGGCAAGAGCTTGAGAAAGCCTCTGATAATGCTTATCGCAAGTTGGTGCAAAAGTATACAGTTCCTGGTTTTCGGCGCGGTCGCGCTCCACGAACAGTGCTTGAGCGGATGCTCGGGCGGGAAGCACTGTACCAGGAGGGCCTGGAGGAACTCGTCAGTGAAAGTTATGCGCAGGCTATACGAGATAATCAATTAATCCCATTAGCACGCCCCGATGTAGATACTCCTCCTATCGTCTTCGGCCAGCCCTATCGCTTCCGGGCCACTGTACCTGTTCTCTCTCCGGTTGAGCTTGGAGACTACCGGGCGCTCCACTTCGATTTGCACGTTCCTGAGGTCACCGAAGCAGAGGTAGAGGAAGAACTCAAAAGAATCCAGGATGAGAATGCTGTCTGGGTGCCCATCGAGCGCCCGGTACAACTGGGCGATCGCGTGACCGCCGACGTGCTGTTGCAGGTAGAAGGGCGTACGATCAGCAACCTGAAGGATCACGAGTTTGATCTGGTAGCCGGGCGTGAGGGTATCTTTGCCGGCATGGATGAGCAGATCGTCGGCATGTCTGAAGGTGAGACAAAGGAGTTTTCAACAACCATTCCTGAAAACTACACGAATCAGGCGCTGGCGGGCAAAGAAGCTCACTATCGTGTGACGGTGAAGTCCGCCCGGTATAAGGATGTGCCGGCGCTGGACGATGAGCTCGCCAAGACTATCGGGAACTATGATTCACTGGAGCAGCTCCGTGCCTCCGTGCGACGGCGTCTGGAGCACCGCAAGCGACTGGAAGCGATCAATGCGCTACGTAACCAGGTTATTGAGGCGGTCGTTGACCAGGCAGCGGTGGAGATTCATCCCATTCTGGTGGATGAAGAAGTCGCCGATATGATCAACGAGACCAAGCAGCTTCTGGAGCAGCAAAGCCTCAATCTTGACCTCTTTCTCCAGATTCAGCGCAAGACCGCGCAGGAGTATCGCAAGGAGCTCGAGCCACAAGCGCTCAAGCGAGTTAAAACAGATCTGGTGCTGGATGCCGTGGCTGAACGCGAGGGTATTACCGTGTCTGATGCGGAGCTTCAGGCCCAGTTAGATGCATATAGCAAGGAGACCGGCAAGAAGGTGTTGCGCGTATCACAGCTCGGCCCAGATCAGCGACGGCGTCTTGTGCTTCATCTACGTCGCAACCGGGTCATACAACGCCTTCTGGAACTCATTGCTCCTGCAGCGCTGATGGAGATTCAGGCAAGTGCTGCAGCAGAGGCAGAGGTCGGTGAGCCTCCGGCAGGCGAGGAGGAAGCTCCCACAGGGACCACCGATATGGTGCAGCCTGCCAATAGCTAAGCCAGGTTAGCAAAGCAGGAATGACTACCAGGCTTTGGGGAAAGGTGACAAACGTGGCAAATACGAAAGGGACTCGTATGACCTACCGCTGCTCTTTCTGCGGGAAGAGTCAAGACCAGGTGCAACGGCTGATCGCCGGTCCTGGCGGGGTCTATATCTGTGATGAGTGTATCGACCTTTGCCGCGAGATCATTGAAGAAGAACAATCTACCATTGCCAAGCCGCGGCTGCCTACCGGCAAGATACCAAGCCCCAAGAAGATCTTTGAGCAGCTCAGCCAGTACGTCATCGGTCAGGATCATGCCAAGAAAACACTGGCCGTGGCCGTCTATAACCATTACAAGCGCATTAATGCCGGTATGCAGATCGATGATGTCGAGCTGGGCAAAAGCAATATCTTGCTCATCGGTCCTACCGGGTGCGGGAAAACCTTGCTGGCCCAGACACTGGCTAAAATTCTCGATGTTCCCTTCTGTATCGCCGACGCTACCGCACTGACTGAGGCTGGCTACGTCGGCGAGGATGTGGAAAATATTCTGCTGCGGCTCATTCAGCAGGCCGACTTTGATGTGTCACGCGCCGAGCGTGGCATCGTCTATATCGACGAGATTGACAAAATCGCCCGTAAGTCAGATAACCCATCGATCACGCGCGATGTCTCCGGCGAGGGGGTGCAACAGGCCCTCCTCAAAATTATCGAGGGAACCGTGGCCAATGTCCCCCCACAGGGCGGTCGCAAGCATCCACACCAGGACTTTATCCAGATCAATACGCAGAACATTCTGTTTATCTGCGGCGGTGCCTTTGAGGGACTGGATAAGATCGTGGAGCAGCGGCTGGGAAGTCGCAAGACGATGGGCTTCAAGGCGACGCTGACAGAGAGCCCGGAAACAACCAACAACGCCCTGCGGCAGCTTATTCCCGACGATCTGCTCAAGTTTGGGCTCATTCCCGAGTTTGTCGGGCGATTACCAATCGCGGTTGCGCTGGATAGCCTGGACAAAGATGCCCTGGTGCGTATTCTCACCGAGCCCAAAAATGCCATTGTCAAGCAGTACCAGAAACTGTTTGCCCTGGACCGGGTCGAGCTGGTTTTCACACAGGATGCGCTTGAAGCAGCGGCAGAGCATGCACTCAAGCAGAAAACTGGCGCTCGTGGGCTACGGTCGATTATCGAGGATGTCCTGCTGGACATCATGTATGAGATTCCCTCGCGTGCTGATGTGAAAAAAGTGATCATTAACGGCGAGGTGATCACGCATCGCCATAAGCCGGTCCTGCTTACTCGAAGTGATCGGGCAGCGTATCCGGAGGACGAGTCTGCATAACACTCTAGCAGTGGGTAGCACCAAAGTCTCCTATATTCCCGATTCGGACACTCTACCCGTCAGGCCGGCACCTCTGACCCCTAGGTCTAGCGAGGATGCTACATGTCCGAACAAGAGCAACAGGAAGCAACAGAGTATCGCTATGACTATCCTCTGGTGCCACTGAAAAATACGGTTGTGTTTCCCCACACGCGGATGACTTTGACTATCGGACGGGAAAAGTCGGTGCGTGCCATCGAGACAGCGCTCGCCAACAACCGTTTATTCGTCGCGGCATCGCAGAGACAACCAGAAGTAGACGATCCACAACCTGAAAACATCTATACTGTGGCGACGCTGGTCGAAATTGTGCAAATACAGCGCAACCTGCAAGACCATACGATACAACTTCTTGTAGAAGGGCTAAAACGGGTCAAAATAGAGCAGTTTCTGAATTATGACCCCTTTTTTCGCATCGTGACTGCCTACCCCACCGAACCTATCTCCCAGGGACCTCAGGCAGACGCACTTACCCGCCACGCAATCAGCCTCTTTGAGCGTTTTGCTCAGTTAAACCGACGTTTCTCGGCCGAGGATATCACCAGCGTAATAAGCATCAAAAGTCCATCCCGGCTAGCTGATGTCCTCGCCGCTCACGTAGTGGCCGATCCGCTGCAACAGCAAGAACTGCTCGAGACATTCGATCCGCTGGACCGGCTGGAAAAGATCTGTGTAATGTTAGGTAACGAGATCGAGATCCTCGAGCTGGAAGCCAAGATCCGCCAGCGCGTGCGCCAGCAAGTAGATAAAAGTCAGAAAGAATACTACCTGAAAGAGCAGCTTCGAGCCATTCAGGAAGAGCTGGGACACGACGCGCTCTCGGAAATCGAGGAACTACGCGAAAAGGTCCGCTCTAAAGGGCTACCCCCAGAGATAGATGCACGCGTACGCAAAGAGCTTGATCGCCTGGAGCGTATGCCACCCCATTCCGCAGAGATGGTCGTTCTGCGGAATTACATCGACTGGATCCTGGCTTTACCCTGGCAAGAGCGTACCGCCGATGTCCTTGATACCGCCTACGCCCAGAAAGTGCTCGATGAAGATCACTATGGCCTCGAGCGGGTAAAAGAGCGGATTATCGAGTTTCTGGCAGTACGCGAACTGCGGCACCGCCAGGCACAGAAGAATGGCCAGCGAATGCGCGAACACAAAGGGCCTATTCTCTGCCTGATCGGTCCACCTGGCGTCGGCAAAACTTCGCTTGGCCGATCTATAGCGCGAGCACTGGGCCGAAAGTTTGCACGTATCTCGCTCGGAGGAGTCCATGACGAAGCAGAGATTCGTGGACATCGCCGTACCTATGTTGGTGCGCTCCCTGGACGCATCATCCAGGCGATGAAAACAGTTGGTGTCCGTAACCCGGTCTTCCTCCTCGACGAAATTGATAAGATTGCAGTGGACTATCGTGGCGATCCTGCAGCAGCGCTGCTCGAAGTGCTGGATCCGGAACAAAACTACGCATTCACTGATCATTATCTCGAAGTGCCCTATGATCTCTCAGAGGTTTTCTTTATCTGCACCGGCAACAATCGCTATCAGATGCCACGAGCGCTGGCCGATCGGATGGATATTATTGAGATACCTGGCTATACCGAGGAAGAAAAAATCAATATTGGTCGGGCCTATCTGCTGCCGAAGGTGCTGCAAGAGCACGGTTTAAGCCCTGATCAGGTAAGAATTCCTGACAAAGTGATGCAGTACATTATCACGCGATATACGCGTGAGGCCGGCGTGCGCAGCCTCGAACGCCAGCTTGCAGCAATCTGCCGCAAGGCAGCACGGCGGATTGTCCAGCACCCTGAGACTCGCTTGCGCCTGACGCTACAAAATGTTGAGCAATACCTTGGTGTGCCCCGCTATAGCCCGGAAACGATCCAGAACCACGGGCAAGTCGGCATAGCAACCGGGCTAGCATGGACAGAACACGGTGGCACATTGCTCCCCGTAGAAGTAGCGACAATGCCCGGCAAGGGAGGATTGCTGGTGACAGGCCAGCTCGGCGATGTGATGCAAGAGTCAGCACGAGCTGCGCTTTCTTACATCCGATCCTGCGCCGATGCCCTGGGAATCCCGGAAAACTTTCAGGACATGCTGGACCTGCACATTCATATGCCGGAAGGGGCCATCCCCAAGGATGGCCCATCAGCAGGCATCACTATCGCCACAGCGCTCATCTCTGCGCTGCTGCAACGGCCAGTTCGCAGCGATCTGGCAATGACCGGAGAGATCACCTTGCGCGGGCGTGTGCTGCCGATCGGTGGCCTGAAAGAGAAGGTGCTTGCTGCTCACCGGGTGGGCATTCGTGAAATTCTTATACCGGCAGATAATCGCAAAGATCTGGCCGAGATCCCTGCAAAGATTCGTCATCAGATGCGCTTTACGCTGGTTCAGTCCATGGATGAGGTGGTGCAGCACGCATTAGTTCCTGAAACACCTTCCGTCGTTGAATGCAGCACTGTGCCGGTATCATCGCCACCATCCAAGCGAGACGACTACGAGAGCATTAACCAGATTCCCTACCGGCCAGAGTATCCGGTAGATAATACTGTACCCTATCACGGATCCCATAAAACGATAGGGCGGCGCGAGCAGCGTGCGCGGCGCAAGCAATCTTCGCCCTCCAGCTAAATTCTAACCCCGGCGCTTCGTCAGGGCTTCATTTTCTCTCGCCAGATATAGACAACAGTGCCAGTTCGTGATATGCTCCTGCCAGCGCAGCGCCAATAGATTACACGCTGCGTGAAAGGAGAAAACGCAATGGAAAACCAATCGGATCAGGGGCAAGCATGGGAAGAATATCATCCCCAACAACCTCCCTACGGAGGGTACCAGCAGCCATATCAGGGATACCAGCCGCCATCTTATATCCCTGGAAGCGCCCCTCCACCACGCCCACAGCCGGATCTGGCGAGCGCGCTGCGTGAATTGCCAGCCCAGTGGCAACGGGTGCTGTTACAGCCCGGCGCAACCTCCTTCGCGCAGGAGATGCCAAAGGCGTCTTGGAGGATGCTCTGGACCACGCTGATCGGCTATGCCATCATTGTCGCCATCCTGGGCGCCATCAAGGGAGCGCTATTTAGCGCGGTGGCAACTTTTCCGGGATTTTCGGGACAGAGCTCTCTGCTCGTTAGCCAGTTCCTGGCTACTACCGGTGGTTTTGGCGCCATCCTTGGGATACCCATTGGTTTTTTTATTGGCCAGGGGATTCTGTTCGGCATCGCCAGACTCTTTGGTGGCTCGGGCACCTTCCTTCATCAGGGGTACCTCTCGCTGCTGTTCAGCGTGCCTCTGGGGATACTGGTCGCACTGATTGGCTTTATCCCCGTACTTGGTGGCATTGTCGGCTTTGTCATTACCGTCTACGAGATCATCCTGCAAATCTTTGTTATACAAGCAGCACATCGCCTGAGCGGCGGTAAGGCCACTGCCGTCGTGTTGCTGCCAGTAGCGATCGCGATTATCCTGGCGATCGTTATCGTCATCGCGATGGCTGCACTTTTTATCAGCACCTCCCACATCAGATAGGAAAGCTGGTGAACGGCTGTGCGCATTACAGCTATCGAACCGCAGGCACACCGTCCACAGCGGCGCAATATCTTTGTCGATGGGCGATTCACCCTGGGCCTGGATGCTGATATCGTCCAGGCCTACGATCTCTTCATTGGCCGCGAGCTGAGTGAGGAGGAGCTAAGCCAGCTACGCGATGCCAGTGTGGAGCAGCACGCCTATGAGCGCGCCCTGCAACTGCTCTCTTACCGTCCACGCAGCCGTGAGGAGATTCGCCGGCGGCTTCTCAGACACCAGACGCCGCCAGTAGCGATTGCGCGCGTGTTGGAGCGGCTGGAAAAGCAGGGGCTGCTGAACGATGCCGAATTCGCGCGTTACTGGGTGGAGAACCGTGAGCAGTTCCGTCCACGGAGCGGGCGAGTACTCAAACAAGAACTGCATGCTCACGGTGTGGATGCCGCAATAGCCGATGAAGCTATCGGCCAGGAGCGTGATGGGGAACGCGCGCTCCTAGTCGGGCGCAAGCGCTTGCACAGCCTGCGCGACGCCGACTTTCCCACTTTTCGTGCACGGCTAGGACAGTTTTTGCAGCGGCGCGGGTTCAGCTACGAAATCGTGCGCCAGGCTGTGCATCAGCTCTGGCGCGAAGCTGGCCATGACCAGGACGTATGGGATGATGACGAAGCAGATACTTAGTCAGCGATGTCGCCCTCTTCCATCTCAGCAGCAGATTCCCGAGCGTTATCTACCCCTGCATCATCTCTCGCGGCAGCGCTATCCATCCCCACATCGCTTACGCTATCCTGTGATGCCGCAGGTGACTCCGCAGGTTTATTGGCCGCAATGCTGTCTGCCCCGGTGGGCGCCTGAGCAGCAGTACTATCATCAGCAGTCGTCCCACCTGACGCTTCCACCGTCACATCAGGCGATGGGCGCTCTTCTTGCCGGGCACGCTGCTGAAGCATGGTTGCATAGCGGCGCAGGTTCCATGCAACTTCACGGGGATCAAATGGCAATGTCTGATCAAGCTGTCGGTTCACTGCGAGCCGCTCAAAAGCGTTCGCAATCTCCCGAATAGTGGTTGGATCAGTTATCCGCCGATCGCGGACAGCGTTATATGCCTCACCCAGAGCCTGAAGCGAGGTTGGCTCGTCTCCGATGGGGGTTGCTCCCGAGCTGGTGGCTGTTGCCTGGGCCATGCGCGATGGCTCGCCAGTAGCCCGAGGATTTGCCAATTCATCCACCACTGGTGCACTGGATCGATATTTTACCGAGCCGGCGACGCGGGCACCGCCAGCTCCACCCAGAGCAGCACCCTGTACCTCCACACCGGCAGGGGCCGGAAGAGAAATGGTAATATCATGCACCTTGACCCAATTTACCTGGACACCCCAATTCGCCGCCTGATATTGCACCTTGATATACAGGCGCGAGTTGATGCGGTCCAGGCGAGTAGGCCAGGCACCGCTCGCCGTCATCTGCGTATCGGTCGTCGTGGTCTTCACAAAATCATCTGGCGTCAGTTCATTTACCACATCCTGAACCGTTGTTTCCAGCAAAGCGTGCAGGCGCCTCTCCCAGTCATCCACGAGCAGAACAGCACGATGTGCCTCCTCTGGAACCAGCCGGTAAGAGATGGTGGCCGCCAGTTCGATCTCAGCGCCAAAGGAAGCGAGGACACGCTGACGCGGGGTGGTATAAAACACTTCGCTGGTGCGCAAGATGGCCAGCGGTCGCTCACCGGGAAAATAGAAATGGATGCCGGGCATCAGCGTACGGTTGTATCGACCGAACAGCACCATCACATGTACGGTACCTTCAAGGACAGAGCGGATGTGGCGTTTCAGAAAGAGAGCTATTGCCACACCGAGCAGGACACAGGCGATCGCCCCCGTGGAAAATCCCAGAATAGCAAATGCAGCGATAGCAAAGAAAACCAGGAAACCGATACTAACGGCAATTACCCAGGTCAGATCGTTCGGCATATAGCGGAGAGCGGCACCCTGGAGCACAGCGACAGCGGCGAAAACAAAGAACAACGGCCAGATAAGATAAGGGGAAATACGTGCAATGCCTTCCAGGCTAAGCACGGCTACCAGCGTAAAGAAGATCACACCGAGCGCTGGTGGAATGATCATTGGGGACCTTCGGCGGAAGGTAAGCCAGGCTGGCTCAAAGTCGCCTTGTTGTGGCACATGGGCTGTCCCCGAATGAGGCTGCCATCCGGTAGGTTCATGGTTCTGGGCATCGTTGTCAGCCATAACGTGGCACCTTCTGTCTTGAAAATTTCCTCCTGCCACCCCTCTCGCCCATAAACAGAAGACAGATACCACAAAGGAGAGTTAACGAAAAGCATCATCTCTTCTACGAAAGAGGGGCATAGATATATCATAGCAGAAAGCTCTGGTTTTACCAGCGGTTCGGATGCTACTGTTCCGGGGATTTGCGACAGCGGCAACCGCCGCCGGACCGGCAGCCGTTACCACCATTCCCGTCGCCTTCGATAGTTCGCCGTGATGCCTGAAGTTCCCTGACCGTGATCTGGATCGTGACGCCGCTCTCCAGCATGACATCTACCGCTTCCTTGGGCACATTAACCCCCACCACCTTGCCCGGCCCACTCGGTGTATCAACGTAAGAGCCAATAGCTGGCATACCCCGTTTTGCTTCGAGGTACTGCTCGTTCTCATATGCCAGGCAACACATGAGCCGACCACATACCCCCGAAATCTTCGAGGGATTCAGCGGCAAGCCCTGCTCCTTGGCCATACGGATAGATACCACACTGAACTCGGTCAGCCAGGAACTACAACAGAGCGTTTTGCCACAGGGGCCAATACCTCCTAACATCTTTGCATGATCACGTGCACCAATCTGACGCAGCTCAATACGGGTGCGAAAGAGCGCTGCCAGATCGCGCACCAGGGCGCGAAAGTCCACGCGCTCCTCCGCTGTGAAATAAAACGTGAGCTTGCTGCCGTCAAAACTGTATTCAGCCTCGACCAGCTTCATCGGGAGGCCATGGTAGGTGACACGTGTGGCACAGCGCGCAAGTGACTCTTTCTCCCGGGCCTTAAAAGCCAGCATCTGACGTAAATCATCTTCCGTTGCGACGCGAATTACCGGCTTCAGCGGTTCGCTTAATTCAGATGCTTCGACCTGTTTGGGAGCAATAACCACGCGTCCAGCCTCGGCCCCCCGGCTGGTCTCAACGATGACATACTGGCCAGTCTTGAGAGTGAAGCCAGATGCATCAAAATAGTAGATTCGCCCCGCTGGACGAAAGCGTACACCAACAACACTGACCATAGCACTAAATCTCGTTGGTCAGCAGAATCGCCTCGGCAACTTCACGCATCGACTTGCGATTATTCATGCTGAGTTTCTGGATACGGCGAAATGCCTCTTGCTCAGTCAGGCCCTGCTTCTCCATCAGCAGCCCTTTAGCACGCTCAACGACTTTCCGCGTAGCGAGCTGGTCTTCCAGGCTTTGGGCCCGGGCCTCCATCGCACGGAATTCTTGAAAACGGGCCAGAGCCAGTTCGATAGCCGGGCGCAGGTCGCTCTGCCGCCAGGGCTTCACGATATAATTCACCACCCCGGCACTTTTCGCTCGCTCAATCAGATGCTGGTCACTGTATGCCGTCAGGAGCACAACCGGAGCAATCTTCTCCCGCGTCAGGATCTCTGCGGCGGTGATCCCGTCCATTCCAGGCATACGAATATCCATAATAACCAGGTCCGGGCGTAACTCCCGAGCCTGATTGATAGCACTCTCGCCATCTCCGGCATCTGCTACCACGAGATAGCCCTGGCGGGTCAGCTCCTCTTTCAGATCCATACGAATAATGGTTTCATCATCGGCGACAAGGACACGTACTGCCATAATTGATCACCTCAACTGCAGCGCACGAACTGCCCACTCACACGGGCGTGGCATAGCACCTATCACAAAGGCAGTATAGCACAGGATAGGCAGGGTAGCAATCAGGAAGGGGCTGGCGGCTCGCTATCCTTCGCTACCTGCTCTTGTTCAAGCTCATGCAGTAACTGCTGGTCAAGAGCACTCAATTCGGCACGTTCAAGGAGATCCGGACGAAGCATACGGGTACGTCGCAGCGCTTCTTTGCGACGCCAGCGGGCAATCGCACCATGATCACCAGAGAGGAGGACATCCGGCACACGCCAGCCGCGAAACTCCGGCGGGCGTGTATAGTGCGGATACTCCAGCAGGCCGCTGGTGTAGGATTCTTCCAGCGTAGAGCTGGCACTGCCCAGCACTCCAGGCACTAAACGACATACTGCATCAACAATGACCATTGCTGCCAGCTCACCACCAGACAGGACATAGTCACCAATGGATAGCGCATCAGTAGCCAGATGACAGCGTACACGTTCATCGACACCCTCATAATGGCCGCAGATGAACGTGAGTCGTTCCTCGCGCGCCAGCTCGGCGGCGATCCGCTGGTTGAATAGCCGCCCTTGCGGAGTCAACAGAATGATTGGCCCACCTTGATACACCGCCTCGACAGCCGCAAAGATCGGTTCTGGCTTCATTACCATGCCCGCACCCCCACCATATGGGTAGTCATCCACAATATGATGCCGGTCTGTTGTTACATCGCGAATATTGTGAATGCTGATCTCGATCAGCCCGCGTTCCTGCGCCCGCTTCAAGATGCTTTCATCAAAAGGACCGCGGAACATGCCAGGAAACAGCGTGAAGATATCAATATGCAGCGCCACACCCTCTTCTCCTCTGCAAAACAGTTTTGAACCTCATAAGGAAATGAGGATCGCCTGCCGTGACTATCGAGAAACGGGTTAGCAGGTTAGGCTGCGGTTACACCGGCATTCTACCGGTTTTGCCGGTAGGAGCGGGCCCCTGCTCGTGATAGAAGGATGCAGGCTACGCTTGCTCCTGTGCCCCAGGTCAGCGCGATACGGCCAGAGGTATCAAAGACGCAATACCAGCACAGGGCAGGGGGCATGATCAACGACAAAGCGGGCCACATGCCCGATCGAACCTGGACCCCGTTTCGGCCGCGGCTTTCCGTGCGGATCCACCGGTCGATCGTGATTGCCCAGCACGATCAGATGGGCATGTACCTCCTGTGCCATGCGCACAATCTCCTGCTCTGGGCGCCCCTCAAGGAGAGAAGTAGTGATGAGGTCGGGGCTATGGCCTGCCGCAATGCAGAGTTCGCGCGCCTCATTGAGCATGTCCTCTGCCACCGACCGTTCGGTTAACACGGCACGTGCAGCATGCATTGCTCCTAAACCGCTGCGGCCGGTAAACCACGATCGGGCCTGCTCCAGGCCATGCTGCAGCCCCGTATCTCGCACATGGACCAGGATCAGTGTCGGCGGCTCTTGCCAACGCAGCAGCACCAGCGCCGTGCTCACCACACGCTCAGCCGCCTCTATACTGGCACAGAGCATAACTCTCATTACGGCTTTCCCCTTCAAAGCAGGAGCCATATCCATTTGATGCAATTATTGTATCATGCGAGAGGCAGAACGAAAAGGAGCAAGCAAGATGCATTGCATGATCGACAGCCATTGAGACGAAAGGATCGGCTGGCGGCTAGCGAACTGTCCACTAGAAAGAGGGGAGAGGCGATCCTGGCCGGCCGCCTCTCGTTGCATCATCATCTGGGGGTCATAAGAGCAAGCAGTAGTTATCTCAGGAATGAGCGGAACTGCTCCCAGCGCTGCCAGCGCGAATCTTAATTTGCCGTGGACGTACCGACTCCGCCTTTGGCATACGGAGTGTCAGAACGCCATGCTCAAACGTTGCTTCAACTTTATCTGGCTGGATAGCCACAGGTAGAGTGATCGTCCGCCCAAAGCTCCCGAAACGACGCTCACGATAGTGATAACGGGCACCTTTTTGCTCACGCTCTTCCTGTTGCTCGCCCTTTATAGTCAGGGTGTCCCCCTGTATAGTAATATCAATATCATCGGGTTTGACACCAGGAGTTGCTGCTTTCAATATCAGTTCATCCTCCGTCTCATAGAGATCTACCGGCAGAGTACGAGCAGCTGCGCCTCGTTGTTCGCCAAAGAGCATGGGCGCAACAAAGCTCTCTTCAAACAGACGATTCATCGCCTCACGCAAGCTCAGCAGCTCACGCTCAGGTTCAAAGCGATTCAGGCTCATGACACAACCTCCTTACAGCGTATTATGGGCTTTCCACACCTTCCATTACGTATTTTAGGGATGTATGTGTTAGAATAGCGTTTGAACAGCGTAAGAAGAGTGTTAAAGTTAAAGGGAGACAACAAGAAACATGGTCTGGCAACGTCCTGATGCTGGACGCGATCTACGGGACGCACTTACCAGCGTGGTGCACGGTGCATTGGCTGTGCTCCAGGGGCGGGCCGGGCTGTTGCACCTCACGGCTGCTGAAGGCGCACCATTGGTACAGGTTGGGCTCGATGCCCTGAACGAGATGCAACTGCTCGATCTCGCCAGAGCCCTCGCACGCTGGCAGCCAACGGCAACGCCCGGTACGCCAGCATCGCCTATTGTCTCATTGACCTTTGCCCCACCACCACAGATACGCGCTGCGCTGATGGGAACCAATGTTCTCTGGCGCGTTATCCGGCTCCCACTACGCGATCAACGCGGCGCCCTGGGCGATCTCTACATCATCGAACCTACCGATGCCATCGCTGATGACGATGCCCGCTGCCGCCTCGAACCCTACACCATGCAACTGGCCGTTGCCGCACGCAGTCTAATCTCGGCATACGAGCTAGCAGAAGAAAAAAGCCGCCTGGCAGCAATCCTCCATTTCAGCGCCGATGGCATCCTTACAGTAGACCGCTCCCTGCGCATCACCGATTTCAACCCCGCCATGGAACACCTGACCGGGTGGAGCGCCAAAAGTGTGCTCGGCAAGCCCTATCTTGCCGTCCTGAGACCAACTAATCAGCGTGGTGAACCGATAACCGAGCGCACCTGCCCGCTTACTGAAGCATTCCGCACCGGCGAGCCAGTGGTGGACCGTGAACTGGTGATCGAAACGCGCGATGGCGAACACGTGCATGTGGGCGTCACAGCCTCAGCCGTATGGGGTGCGGGCAAGGAGCCGCACAGCGGGGTGCTCAACGTGCGCGACATCACGCGTAAGCGTGAAGAAGAGGAATTGCGTAACACGTTCCTCTCCGTTATTTCTCATGAACTCCAAACACCCATCGCCATCATCAAGGGTTATGCTTCTACCCTGCGGCGAGAAGACGTGCCCTGGGACAAAGCGTTTTTCAACGAGCGCCTCAAAGCTATCGAGGAGGAAAGCGATCGGCTGAGCAAAATGGTGGCGAATCTGCTCTACGCATCGCGCATTCAGGCTGGAGGACTGCAAATGGAACTGGTGCCACTCGATCTTCCCCACCTGGTGGCGAACGTGGTGCGCAAATGTGCAGCCCGTAGCCCCCAATACGAATTTCGGGTGCGCTTTCCCAGAAACGTCCCACCGGTTATGGCCGATCGTGAACTCGTTGAGGAGGTACTCCTCAACCTGATCGAAAATGCGGTAAAATATTCTCCACGGAAACGGACGATCCGAATTGAAGGCGCAGTCACCGGCGATGAAGTGATCGTCAGCGTCGTTGATGCCGGTATCGGCATCTCGCGGCGTGAGCAAGAACATATCTTCGAGCGCTTCCATCGCGTGGATAACACAGCAGCCCGCCGCACACAGGGCGCCGGTCTGGGCCTGTATATCTGCCGCGCTATCGTTACCGCCCATGGCGGGCGAATCTGGGTAGATAGTGAACTTGGCCGCGGCTCCGTCTTCTCATTCAGTCTGCCGCGCGCTGAAAAAGCACAGCTACCTATGGTAATTTTTGGCCAGCCAACCAATGGCCGTGAGCGACCCAAGGCAGCGCTATCTGCCGGAAAGAACGCCACCCCACGCCTACCAGCAAAAGGATGATAGAGAAGATGGATCAATTAGACCCACGCAACCTGACGGTGCTCATCGTCGACGATGAGCCACGAATCGTGGACTTCGTGCGTACAAATCTCGAACTTGAAGGTTATCGCACTGTTACGGCCTCCAGTGGCATCGAGGCTCTGGAACGGCTGAAAGAAGATCTGCCCGACCTGGTTATTCTGGATGTCATGATGCCGGAGATGGATGGATTTGAGACACTGCAACACATCCGCGAAGTCTCTACCGTTCCAGTGATTATGCTGACCGTACGCCAGGAAGAGCGGGACCGCATTCGCGGGCTGGACCTGGGTGCCGATGATTATATCGCCAAGCCGTTCAGCCCCCGCGAGCTGCTCTCGCGCATCAAGGCGCTGCTGCGCCGTGCCTATATGTCTGCGCCCACCCGGAAGACACAGATCGTCGTCGACGACGATCTGACCATTGACTTTAGCAAGCGCGAGGTAATCGTGCGCGGTCAAAAGGTGTCCCTGCGCCCGACAGAGTATCGGCTGCTTTACCATCTGGTCAATAACGCCGGGCGGCTGATGACACACGAAACCCTGCTCGCCAAAGTGTGGGGGCACGAGTATCGGGATGAGTCACACTACCTGCGGCTCTATATCACCTATTTGCGCCAGAAGATCGAGCGTGACCCCGCGCATCCCAAATACATCTTAACTGAGCGTGGTTTAGGATATCGCTTCTGTGACCTGACTGCTGTGCCGGCAGGAGAGCGGGCATAGCTGGAGTGACGCCGGCTTCCAGCCGGCCAGGAGGCTGTTCTGCAATGCATAAACGGGAACGAGTGGATGCCGCGCTGCGCGGTGACCCGGTTGATCGGGTCCCAGTGAGCTTCTGGGGACATGACTACCTGCGCGAGTGGAGCCCGGAAGGACTGGCAGAGGCAACACTGACTAACTACCGTACCTATGATTGGGACTATGTGAAAGTCAACCCGCGAGCATCGTATCATGTGGAAGACTGGGGATGCAAGCTGCGGCCCTCCGGTAATCCACTCTCCGGTCCCACTTTCATTGAGATTGCCGTGAAGGAACCAGGCGACTGGCGTCGCCTGCGCCCCCTGGAACCTGACCGGGGTGCCCTCGGCGAGCAGCTCACAGCTCTGCACATGATCGCGCAGGATCTGAAAGACGAAGTCTATTTCATGCAGACGATCTTTAATCCGCTCTCCGTCGCCAGATATCTTGTTGGCAACCAGACCCAGCCGATAATCACATCTATTGAGGACAACCCCGGCGCGCTTCTCTCAGCGCTGGAAGTCATTACCCAGACATTCGCCACCTATGCACAGGCATGCCTGGAAGCCGGCGCCAGCGGCATCTTCTTTGCTACTACTGGCTGGGCCAGTACCGATCTGCTCACCGAAGATCAGTATCGCCGGTTCGGCATAGAGTTTGATCTCCGTGTGCTCGAAGCAGCACAAAAAGGCGCTCAACTCAATGTGCTCCATAACTGCGGCTCCCATATTATGTTCGACCTGCTGGCCGACTATCCCGTTCATGCCATTAGCTGGGCAGCCACACTCCCAGGGAATCCCAACCTGGCAGCAGGCAAAGACCGCACCAGAAAGGCGGTCATGGGTGGCATCAGCGAGAAAACGACCTTGCGCAACGGGCCCCCCGAAGCAGTTGCCGACGAGGCACGTCGAGCAATCGAGATGACCGCTGGGCGCCGCCTTCTCCTGGCGCCAGGTTGCTCGATTCCACCAGATACCCCACGCGAGAACCTGGAAGCTATCGTGCAGGTCGTGCGAGGGTGATGCTTCGATCGTTCTCAGACAGCAGGCTTAAATGAGGCCCTGGCTAACACAGAGCTCTGCATTCAGGATCGAACCACCGGCCGCTCCACGAATTGTATTGTGGCCAAGGAGCACAAATTTATAGCTCAGGACCGGACAGCGGCGCAATCGCCCAATGGTCACAGACATCCCGTGACCAGCATCGCGATCATGCAGCGTCTGGGGCCGGTCAGGCTCAGGGCGGTAGATCAGCGCACGCTCTGGGGCGCTGGGCAATTTGCACTGCTGCGGTAACCCGGTATAATGCTCCCAGGCAGCAATGATTTCCTCCGCACTTGCCTCGCCAGCCAGTTCGACACTGGCGCACTCCAGATGCCCTTCACGTGTCGCCACCCGATTGCATTGCGCGCTCACCATGATGGGGGCATCAGTGAAGCCCCGCCCCTCCTCCCATGTACCTAACATTTTGCGCGTCTCTCGCTCCACCTTCTCTTCTTCCTGCTCAATGAAGGGGATAGCATTATCCAGAATATCGAATGAAGGCAGACCTGGATATCCAGCGCCGGAGATCGCTTGCAGCGTCGTGACTATGACCTTGCGCACGCCAAACGCCTCCTGAAGGGGCTTGAGCGCCATTACGAGCGGGGTTGCTGAACAATTCGCATTAGTGACAATGCAACCAGACCATCCGCGTAGCTTCCGCTGCTGTACAACTGCACCAACATGATCGGCATTCACTTCCGGGACAAGCAGCGGCACATCAGCTGCCATACGATAACTCTTCGCATTGCTAAAGACAGCCACTCCGGCACGCGCAAAATCAGCCTCAACATCAACGGCTACAGCCGCGGGCAAAGCCGAAAAAGCGATTTTCACCGGGGGCAACGCTTCTGGCCGACAACGCACCACTGGCAGCGCCGCCGCAGCGGCAGGCATCTCACTGCCAGGAAGTCTCCAACGTGTTGCCTCACCATAGGGACGCCCCTGGTGTTGCTCTGACGCCGCCAGAGCGACCAGTTCAAACCAGGGATGCCCTTGAAGAAGCTGGACAAACCGCTGGCCGACCATACCAGTTGCTCCTAAAACGGCTACAGGAATCCGTTGCTGCATATCTCTCAACGATGTGCCTCCTCCAGAACTTTTTTCCATTGCTCCGGTAAGCCATGGCGTGCCAACGAGATCTTGGCGGTGATCAGCGCCTGGTGTAGACAGCGAACAGCGCGTTCGCTGTCCTGATCTTCTACCACGAGAACCATGCCAGGGTCTATAGTGCCTTGCGCCACTACAGAAATATGCTCCTGCACCAGCGCCACACCCGCACGGGCAGGGCCCAGCGGATCAGCGACGAAGCCCGAGCCAATACAGGCACAGGCCGCAAGATCACGCCGGCTACAGACACGCCAGCCGCTCACATCGTCTGTCAGACGTGCCATCGCAACCTGAGCAACCTGCCCATCAATGACACACCAGAGCTGCTGGCCAGATGACGAACAAATCGCCACTGGCGCTATGCCCATACGAGCAGCCCAAGCGAAAACCTGCCCGGCATGCGCGGATGTTCCCCGCTGCTCAATGGTCAGCAACACCAGATTGCGGCGCATAGTAATTGCTATCGCCCCACTCTGATGCTCCGCTGGCCCAATGACTGTGCCACAGCTCTGTGGGCGAAAGGTATTACGTACCCACAAGGAGATGCGGCGATCGGCCAGGGGCAGCAGCGTGCGAGGATGCAGCACACTAGCACCAAACCATGATAGACACGTGGCCTCTGCATAGGAGAGTTGTGGCAGGAGGCGGGCGTTAGTGACAATACGCGGATCAGCCGTAAAGATACCGTCCACATCGGTATAAATGGAGACACCGACACAATCCATGGCAGCGCCAATTACCGTCGCAGAAAAATCTGACCCATTGCGCCCCAACGTCGTTACCAATCCAGTTACAGTGCGGCCAATAAAACCCGCTACAATCGGCACAATGCCACACTCAATGAAGGGATAAATAAGCTCCCGCGCTCTCACGCGCGTCTCTTCCAGCAGTGGGTCTGCACAAACAAAGGTCTCAGAGAGGACGGATGTTTCGCCTGGAGAATAGCCGGTCACAATTACCTCCTCAGGCACAACAGCAGCTGGCAGACCCACATCGCACGTAGCAGCAGCCAGCAACAATGCCGCAAGGCGTTCGCCCCAGGCGATGATAGCCGTCGTAAGGACCGGGTTTTCTCCTGCTGCTGACCGCATTGCATCAACATCTTGATCGAGTGCGGCGAATCGTGTAGCTAACTCAGCAGACAACGCACGCCGGTTTTGCGAGCCGTGCACGGCACGTTCTGCCGCCGCCATATGCCGTTGCTTTAACGCACGCAACTCCTGCTCACAGTCCCGCCAGCACCCAGTGCTGGCGTAGTGGGCAATCCGTAGCAGCTGATCGGTTATGCCGGCCAGAGCTGAGACAACCACGACTGGAAAAGTCCCTGGTGACTCACGCACGTGCCGAGCAATAATGGCTGCTACATAGCGAATACGATCGCCGGTAGCAACAGAGGTCCCCCCAAACTTCAAAACATACACATCTGGCTCCATCTGACCGCCCCCATCTTATTGCAACTGGAGAAGAGACAGACACAAAAAATCCCTCACCCAACAGGGGCGAGGGATCACGAGCTTTCGCGGTACCACCCTGATTCGTTGACGTCTCGCGGCGCCAACCTCCGTGAGTGCTAGAGAGATTATCCCTCATAACACTCTGCAGCCGTTAACGGAGCTGAGCCGGCTCAGCTTACCTACCCAAGATGGGTTTTTCAGCCTGCAACTCTGAGGTCATATTCAACGCTGGTACGGCGCTGGCATCGCAGCATCGCCAGCTCTCTGGAGCCGTCCATATCGTTTACTCGCCCTCTTCAACGTCTTTGCACGATCTCTTCTTGCTGGTTGCTGTGCGCTCAGTAGAGGCAACAAAAAACCCCTGCACGATACAGGGGTTAGCTTCATCGCATTGGTCCCCCTCATCTTGCGGAATATCCGCCGGAATTGGCACCGTATCTGCAACGTCGCAGATGGGTTGCCGGGTTTCAACGGGCCGTTTCCCTCCACCCCTCTGGATGAGAGCTGATCGCAGCGCAACTATTCACTTGCAGAAAAGTACCATTTATCTGGAGGCTAGTATACCTGACAAATCACCACCTGTCAAGAAGTCCGGTACTGTTAGCCAGCAGCCCTCGGTGCCTCTCTAAGCTTATGAAAGGTCCAGTGAACGCAGGTATGCTTTCAATCCTGGTGCCAGATCCGGGCGCCGAAGAGCAAAGGCGATGGAAGTTGTTAAGAGGCCGACTTTGTTGCCGGTATCATAGCGTACACCAGTAAACTCTGTTGCAAAGACCGGCTCGTAACGCAAGAGTGCATGTAAGGCATCGGTCAGTTCGATCTCATTCCGGGAATCTGGGGGTGTCTGCTCTAAGAGTTCAAAGATCCGCGGTGTTAACACATAGCGGCCAATGATCGCCAGATTGGAGGGAGCATCCGCCGGCGCCGGTTTCTCTACCATGCCACGCACACGGTGCACACGATCGCCACCTGGCTCGAGATCGACAATACCATAAAGCGATGTTTCACTCTTCTCTACTGGCATGATCGCCAGCACCGATGCGCCACAATCCTCATAGACATTCATCAACTGGCGCAGGCAGGGCACCGGCGCATCCACCAGATCATCGCCAAGTAGCACCCCAAAAGGCTCATTGCCGACAAGATCTTTTGCCTGAAGCACCGCATGGCCCAGCCCTTTCGGAGCGGGCTGGCGGGTGAAGCTCAACTGCGCCATGTCAGCAATACGGCGGATCATTTCTAGCGTCTCATAGTCCCCTTTTCGCTCAAGCGCCTGCTCGAGCTCCGGCGCAGTATCAAAATGGTCCTCAATTGCCCGTTTGCTACGGCTGGTGATAAGGATAATATGTTCAATACCAGATGCAACTGCCTCCTCAACAATATATTGAATCGTCGGTTTATCAGCAAGCGGAAGCATCTCCTTGGGAATCGCCTTTGTTGCCGGCAATAAGCGCGTACCTAACCCGGCCACAGGAATGACTGCTTTACGAACCTTCATGGTTGCGCAGGCGCACAACCCCAGCATCTTACTGGAGATGCGCCGTCTCTCCTTTCTCCTGGGTATTGGACCATACGAGATTGCCGCCACTATAAGCAAATAGTATCCTCCTGTCAAGCCCGGCACCTGATCGGGGATGCGCCAGGAGCCTCTCTGTGCTTGCACAGCACTATCGTTGGCAACAGCATTTGCTTATCCAGAGTATCAACGTTTTGAGTTTGCATAATACGCCACTGTTGCTGCACAGCAAGCAAGAAACAGCAGTTGCCGAAGAGGCCAGGATGTGGTAAGATAAAAAGGCAGGAGGGCCACTCGAAACATACCTGAAGCTTGCACCTTGTGTTCTCCACCCCCCTGCGCTGGAATGCGCCAGGATGGGACAAGGTGAGCGAACTTCTGGATGACGGAGTGATCCTGGCTGCACCGCGCGCTGTGTAAGGAGGCAACACCAGCATGGATATCCAGACAGGTACGGTACAGGTCAAACGCAACTTCCCCGCGATGCTCAAGGGCGGCGTCATCATGGACGTCGTTACACCAGAACAGGCACGTATCGCCGAAGATGCTGGAGCAGCCGCTGTGATGGCGCTCGAGCGCGTTCCCGCCGATATCCGCGCGCAGGGCGGAGTAGCACGGATGAGCGATCCTGAGCTTATTCTGGCTATCAAGGATGCGGTGACTATTCCGGTGATGGCGAAGTGCCGTATCGGGCATTTTGTGGAAGCGGAGATCCTTCAGGCGCTCGGTGTAGACTGCATTGATGAGTCAGAGGTGCTGACACCAGCCGATGAGCATTTCCACGTCAATAAACATCAATTTGTGGTGCCTTTCGTCTGTGGTGCGCGTGATCTGGGCGAGGCACTTCGGCGCATCGGCGAAGGTGCAGCAATGATTCGCAGCAAGGGCGAGGCAGGCACGGGGAATATCGTTGAGGCAGTGCGCCATATGCGCGCTATTATGGACGGGATCCGCCGGGTATGCAGTATCCCGGAAGAGGAACTCATGACCGAAGCTAAAAACCTGGGCGCTCCCTATGAATTAGTGCGAGAGGTACGGCAGCTCGGACGATTGCCAGTAGTGCTGTTCTGCGCCGGGGGCGTGGCTACCCCTGCTGATGCGGCACTCATGATGCGCCTGGGCGCCGATGGGATCTTTGTCGGCTCGGGCATCTTTAAGTCTGCCGATCCCGCGCGCCGCGCCCGTGCTATTGTCAAGGCAACGACGCACTATCAGGACCCGGCTATCCTTGCCGAGGTTTCACGTGGCCTGGGCGAGCCAATGCGCGGCCTCGAATTGAGCGCGTTGCGTCAGGAAGAGCTAATGGCCAGCCGCGGCTGGTAGCACAAACACATGGATAGAGGCGACAACCAGACACCCGCTCAGCCGAGCGAGAGACGACCAAAGATTGGCGTTCTGGCCTTGCAGGGTGATTTTGCCGAGCATATGCGTATGCTCGAAGCAGTGGGAGCTGAGGCAGTTGCCGTTCGCCTCCCAGAGCATCTGCGCGGCCTTGACGGCCTGATTATCCCCGGTGGCGAAAGCACAACCATTGGCAAGCTGATGGTTGATTATAATCTGGTCGAGCCACTCCGTCAGCTCATTCGCCAGGGCACACCCGTCTGGGGTACCTGCGCCGGCTTGATTTTGCTCGCCCGCGAAGCCGATAATGCCAAAGAAGGCCAGCCATTGCTGGCAACGATGGATATCGCCGTATGCCGCAATGCCTTCGGCTCCCAGCGTGAGAGCTTTGAAGCCGACCTGCCAATCCCCGTCCTGGGAAATAAACCCTTCCATACGGTGTTTATCCGGGGACCCGTGGTCGAGCGCGTTGGACCAGCAGTCGAGGTGCTTGCCAGGCTGGACAACGGCGCAATTGTCGCGGTACGTCAGGATAGCGTCCTGGGGACCGCATTTCATCCAGAGGTTACTGACGATTACCGCTTCCATGAGTATTTTGTTCAACTGGTGCAAAGTCGCAGGCAGCAAGCCTGCACAGCAGATTCTCCAAGCGCTTAATGCCTGCACCTGCTGAGGTATTCATTGGCGCGCTGCGGATTTGTGAGGAGCACGGGATGATACGACCGGTACTATATGTTGATCTACCGGGCATCATCTATGCAATCGATCGGCGCGCGCGGGCCCGAAACAGCGAATTCGCTAACTTCGTCTGCCTGCCTGAGCGTGAAGAACCACGTTCAACGCTCTCCGCCATTTTGAGCAACTTACTCCCGATCAACCCGGCTGTACGTACCTGGCTCTGCGAGGATCACTGGCGCATGCTAGGAGTAGCCCAGGTACGACGGCGTCCCAATAATACTGCCTGGGACATGACGTATCTGGCCTCACTACCGCACCGCAGTGCCAATAGCGAGGATGTGTTGCTAGAACTCCTAGAATATGTGGTAAACACCGCCATCCTGCATGGCGTTCAGCGCATCTTTGCCCGGATAGACGACGAGGCCCCGGAACTGGAGCTGTTCTCCCGGGTGCTCTTTCAGCGCTATGCACGGGAACTGATCTATTATCTGGATCCAGCGGCGCTTGAGCCGGCTCATTTAGAGAGACTCACCGCACCAATGATTGGCAAAGCCACAATGGAGCCAGATCTCCCACTGCGCCGCTGGCATCGCCATGATGAATGGGGACTGCTCCGTCTCTACCACGCGACAACACCACATCGCGTGCAGACGGCGGAGCTGCTCACCGATAGCGCGGAGTATGCCTGGCTCCGTGGCGGACCGTGCGGGTTCTGGTCACGCCTGCTTGGTGGCTATCCGGTCGATCAATATGTGTGCGATCTGGGGGTGCGCTTAGGTGGTTGGCTACAGGTTCGTCGCTTCGGCCGCAGGGAGCCAGGCCAACTTGCGCTCATGGTCCACCCGGATAACGCTGATCTGATCGTTCCACTCCTTCAGTACGGACTGCGTCTCTTGTGGGAAGGAGGGCGCAAGCCGGTCTACTGTCAGGTTCGTGAGTATGAAACACATATTATTGCAGCCTTGCGTAGCCAGGGCTTTGAACATATCGCTACCCGTGCCTTGCTGGTGCGACATCTGACCATTCGTGCCCTGCAAAGACGTTTTGCCCCATCATTTGAATACCGCGTGATCTATGGTGTGAAAGGGTGGGGAATAGTCACTACACGCCTATACAGAGGTGATGAGACATATTATGCAACAGGAGATCACTGACGATCTGGATGCCCTTGTGGCAACCTTGCCGCCACGCATCCGCGAAGCAGTCAGCCGGCTGGATAACAGCAGTGAGCTGTTAGAGATCGTGATGGACCTGGGCCGACAAGCCGAGGGCCGATTCCCAAATGGGGAAGTGATCCTGAGCGAGGATCCAATCACTGAACAAGATTTGCAATATGTTGTCGATCGCATCGGCGAGTTTGGCGACGATAACCGCGCTGGAATCGAGCGCACCCTACATCGTATCAGCGCAATCCGTAATCGGAAGGGCAAGGTTATCGGGCTGACATGTCGTGTCGGACGGGCCGTGCGTGGCACCATCGAGTTGATCCGTGATGTCATTGAGGAGGGACAGTCTATCCTTATTTTAGGCCGGCCTGGCGTGGGAAAAACTACCCTGCTGCGCGAAGCAGCCCGTGTCCTGGCCGATGATCTCGGCAAACGCGTGGTCGTTGTCGATACCTCAAACGAAATCGCCGGCGATGGCGACATTCCGCATCCAGGCATTGGCCGTGCACGACGCATGCAGGTTGCCACCCCTACCGAACAGCATGCCGTGATGATTGAGGCCGTGGAGAACCACATGCCCGAGGTCATCATCATTGACGAGATCGGCACAGAACTCGAGGCAGCAGCAGCACGGACAATCGCCGAGCGTGGGGTGCAGCTAGTCGGCACGGCACATGGCAATTCACTGGACAACTTGATGATGAACCCTACGCTCTCCGATCTGATCGGCGGCATCCAGACAGTAACGCTGGGTGATGAGGAAGCACGACGGCGCGGTACCCAGAAGAGTGTCCTTGAACGTAAAGCCCCTCCCACCTTTGCGGTGGTCGTGGAGCAGCAGAGCTGGCAGCACCTTATCTTGCACCGCAACGTCGCTGATACGGTCGACGATCTCCTGCGCGGCCAGACACCTGTCGCCGAGGAGCGTATTCGCACCGAGGACGGGCAGATGATCGCTCGTCGTATCCTGGTACATCCGGTCAACGTGCCGGCATGGGGAAATGGCAACCATAATCCGCGCCCTGGTCCCATGACCGAGTATAGCCGCAAAATCAACCGCATCGGTGGACCTAACGGCTACCACACCAGTGCTCCTGGCGGATCTTTTGGCCTTGATCGCGATACATCACGCATAAAAGCCGATGAAGGAATGGTCGCTTTACCCGGCACTGGCACTACCGATGTGGTCCCGTCCCCTTATCGGCCCATGCGTATCTACCCGTTCGGCATCAGCCGGGATCGCCTCGAGCAATCGGCACGGCAACTGCAAGTGCCCGTGGTCATCAGCCGCGATCAAAGCGAGGCCGATGCTGTTATCACGCTGCGCAACTACTACCGCAAGCAGCCGGAGCGGCTGCGCGATGCCGAGCAAGAGCGAAAGCCCATCTATATTCTCAAGAATAATACCGTTGCCCAGATGCAGGAATGCCTGGCGCACATCTTTGATCTCACGCCAGGCGACATCACTGCTAACAGCAACGATCCGACGCTGGAAGCCATGCAAGAAGCAGAGGATGCCATCCACCAGTTGCTCAATGCCGGCGTTTCGCAGGTCGAGCTATCCCCACAGAACGCGGCAATTCGGCGCATGCAACACGCAATGGCTGAACGATATAACCTGTGCTCACGGAGCCGAGGCAAGGAACCCAATCGGCGAGTCAGGATCTTTCGTAACTAGATCTCCTGGCCAGCATGCGGAGCCGGAGCAATTGCTCCGGCTCCCTTATCGTTGGGAGTGAGAGCATGACAGAGATACCCGGCCGGGCTACACGGCGTGGCTGGTTCATTACCTTCGAGGGACCTGAGGGGAGTGGGAAAACAACCCAGGCTCGCCTTCTGCACGAACGATTGGCGGCAGCCGGCTATACGAGCCAGATCACTCGCGAACCAGGAGGCACCCCCATCGGTGAGGCACTCCGGGCAATCTGGGATAATCCCGTACACACAGAGATGTTTCCGCTCACAGAAATTTTTCTGTTAAGCGCTTCGCGAGCCCAACTGGTCCGGCAAGTGATTCAACCAGGCTTAGACGCCGGTAAAGTAATCATCAGTGACCGCTATGCGGATTCTACCATCGCCTACCAGGGTTATGGCTCAGGTTACCCGCTTGAGGAGATCCGGCAGATCAATCGGCTCGCCACAGCTGGCCTTGTTCCCGATCTGACCTTTTTGCTCGATCTGCCTGTGGCTGTAGGGCTCGAGCGGCGCCAACGCGCCTACCATATGGAGGGAGCCCCGCTCGATCGCCTGGACCGGCGGGCGCTTGCCTTCCATGAGCGTGTACGCGCGGGCTATTTGCACCTGGCGACAGAGGATGGACGCTGGCTCATCCTCGATGCCATGCGGCCAATAGCCGAGCTGGCTGATGAGATCTGGCAGGCTGTCAGCACAAAGCTGGCAGAATAGCTCATCTGCGGCTCGCCCTTACAATCGCACACCACATACTATCCGGCGCCTCCTGGATAACACCATTCGTTGCTCATGAGCAGGACTCTCCCGCCAAAAAGCAGCTATCCAAGCTTCTTGCAAATGCTTGACGAGTCATGATATACTACAGGCACAAAGGTCAGAAGGAATCAGCACGAAGCCCGGGCTAGAGCTGATTTCCGTCGACCGCTATCGGGTCACGGGGTGTGGCGCAGTTGGCTAGCGCGCAGCGTTCGGGACGCTGAGGTCGGAGGTTCAAGTCCTCTCACCCCGACCAGATGACCACCGCCTTCCTACAGCGGTCACATTCCGTAGGAGTAAGGAGCACGCCTTGTCAGCAAGTGATGACCTCAGATCGCCAAGAACGCAAGATCTGGGGTACTCCTGCCTATCCAGTGCCTGTATGGCGTCTTGGAGAGAAGGCGCGCTCTTTTGTTTTGTGGAGCGTTGTTGCCATTCTAATCCGCGAGGTCGGCGCAGACGGCAGTAGCGGAGTGCGCGGGCTCTCTACTCCCATGCGGGCGCACTTTCCTCTCTGTCGTTAGCTGCTGCTTACTGACCTGGTAGAGAGGAAAGGTAGTCATCGATGCCGGTCTTAGTTTTGAATGCATCTCTCCAACCTCTCTCTGTTATCCCCGAGCGTCGGCTGGTTGTGCTGCTATCGAAACAGAAAGTGGTTTTTGTTGACGATAGCGTACGCGAGCTGATCGAACAAAGCATTGATGCCCGCCGGTTGCATTTCGAACAGCCTATCATCGTCCAGTTGCTGGCAAATGTGCGTGTGCCGCGCATAGCTTTGCGCCCCACCCGCGCTAACATCCTGCTGCGTGATGATGAGACGTGCCAGTACTGCGGGAAGCGTAGCCGCGATTTGACGCTGGATCACGTAGTCCCCCGCTCACGCGGTGGCCAATGTAGCTGGGAGAATCTCGTCGCCTGTTGTCGTGCCTGCAATGCCAGAAAAGGAAATAGATTGCTCAAAGAAGCTGGCATGCATCTCATTCGTCAGCCACGGCCGCTCACCCAGGAGTATCTCGGGTTCTTTCTCCTGCGCTACCCTAAACTTCGTGAAGCATACGAAGCATTTTTACATTCAGCTCAGCTGGTGCGTCCGGCCAGCGCATGATGGGTGAGTGCTGCGCGCCAATCTCCTGCATGGTGTTATCAGCGTCATTATCGTTTTCTCCGAGAGTTATGGCGGGTGTAGTACGACATATCTGCTAATAAGGGGATGAGTTTTTGGCACAGCTCTTGTCTGAAAAGCTATCAAGGACTCCATAAAGAGATGGAGCAACCTGATCAATTGACAGCGAGGTGTATGCGTGGCAAAGGGGCAACAAACTTCTCTCTATCTCTGTCTCTATGGCCATTTCTATCAGCCGCCACGGGAAGATCCGTTCACTGGTAAGATTCCGGTAGAGCCGGGAGCGGCTCCATATCAAAACTTCAATGAGAAAATTACTGCTGAATGCTATCGCCCAAACGCCCAGGAGGGCAACTTCGAAATGATCACCTACGATCTCGGCCCGACGCTGGCTTCCTGGCTGGAAGCCTATGATCGACTCACCTATCAGCGGATTATCGCCGCCGATCAGAGTAATATTCGCCAATGGAACGTCGGCAATGCGCTGGCACAAGCTTATAATCATACGATCCTTCCGCTGGCGACCAGCCGTGATAAGCGCACACAGATTATCTGGGGCATTAAAGACTTCACCCACCGCTATGGACATCGGCCTGAAGGTCTTTGGCTGGCCGAGACGGCGATAGATGAAGAGACGCTCAGCATCATGGCCGATGAGGGCATCACATATACCGTGTTAGCACCCTGGCAGGCAGCCACCCCTGTGGATCCCACAGAGCCCTACCGTGTTATGTTGCCCAACGGGCGCAGCATTGCCGTCTTTTTTTACAACGCTCCCCTTTCTGGCGGTGTATCCTTTGACTGGGATACAACCAGCAATGCCGATCTCTTCGCGGCCAATTACTTGCCGAACCAGATCAACCAGGAGAAACGCGCGCAGGGACAACCACAGCTCATACTCATTGCTACCGATGGTGAACTCTACGGCCATCATAAGCCCTGGCGTGACTATTTCCTTTCGCACCTGGTCCATCATGGAGCACCACGGCAGGGATTTACAGTTTGCTCGCTTGGACGCTATCTCCGCCTCTACCCACCACAACGGGAGATCAAACTACGGACGCCGAGTTCGTGGAGCTGCCACCACGGAGTGGCGCGGTGGTCCACCGGGTGCACGTGCACAGAAGGGAGTAGCTCCTGGAAACCGGCATTGCGCCATGCGCTGGATGAACTGGCCCGGCGCGGGGATGTGCTCTTTGAGCAGCAAACCAGTCAGTTCCTCCTGGACCCCTGGGAAGCGCGCAACGATTATATCGAGCTGCGCCAGGGCTGGATAGATATCGAAACATTCTGGGCTCGACACGGTCGGGACAAACACGCTCCCGACGGAGCAGCAGCTCATACCGTGCTGCGCTTGCTCGAGGCTGAATATTATCTCCAATGCTCCTATACCAGCTGCGGCTTCTTCTTCGAGGATCTGGATCGGATTGAGCCACGCAATGATATCGCTTTTGCCCGCCGTGCCATCAGCCTTTTCTGGCAAGCTACCCAGATCGACCTCCAGACGGATTTCCTGAAGGACCTAGAGGCAGCACAAAGCTGGCGTACACATCTGACAGGCCGGGACATCTACTGGCAGCTACCGCGGGTCGCGCCCGGCCTGCTGCCAACCGGCACCACGCCAGTGCAAGCAGAAGGACCGCTAGAGGATACGACGGCAGCATAACTCTGGTGCCCGGCTAGCTGCTGCGATCCAGCGTGGTCTTGGTGTTGCGCTCACCATCACAGGAGAGCAGCAGGCGTTTACCATCCCAAACGGTCTCCAGGTGCACCGGCCGCCCCCAGAGCTGATAGACATAGCGGAGCGTTTTTTCGGCATAGACCAGATCGAGCTCCTGGCCCTCGAAGCAATGCTTGATATAGAGTTCAGAGTTGCGACGGTAATCAGCATCCTCAATGACAAGATAGGGGTTGCCAAGGTTTGTCATGCTGGCAACTATGGCATCGCGAACCTTCTCCCAATTCTTCTCAACGATGACCCATTCATCCCCCTCTTTGCGGTAAATATAGAGATCCAGATCCTCGATCAAATCCTTGGTAAGATAGTTCCGCAGGAAAGAGGCATCGTTGTCCAGCTCGCGCACCTCAAATATCTTTGCCCGACCCTGACCTGGCTTCCGACCGAGACGCTCACGCTCCTCAGCAGTAGGATTATCCCAGCGCCGCTCGATATCCTCAAACATTCGATAGCCCAGATGATAGGGGTTGAGATGGGTACGCGATGGCGCCAGCACGCTGGCATGCATACGGGCAAACTCGGTATACTCACGATCGGTTAAATCCAGCTCACGCATGATGCGCGCGTGCCAGAAGCTGGCCCATCCCTCATTCATGATCTTCGTCTGCATCTGCGGCACGAAATAGAGCATCTCCTCGCGCACAATCAGAATGATATCCCGTTGCCAGTCCTCTAGGTCAGGCGCATGCTCGGCCAGAAACAGGAGAATATCCTTCTCTGGTTCCTCAGGGAACTTTTTCGGCTTTGGCCGTGGCGGCGGCTCATCACGCTTCTCCAGCCCCCACAAGTCTGCATACGGCTCTTCTATTTCCCTGGAGCGTGCTGGCTGCCGTTCAACAGGAGGGCGCTTGCGCAGATGGAGGTTGTAGTCTACATGCTCCTGGATAGAAAGAACGGCGTCGAGAAACCGCTCGACCTCATCCCGGCCATGATCAAATTCATACTTGCGAATGCGATCGGCATTGACGCTTACCTTATCTATCATATTACGCGCCGTATGGCGAAAGTAGACATTATTCTTGAAGAAATCGGTATGGCCGAGCACATGTGCAATAACCACCTTGTTCTGGAGCACATCATTCTGCTCCATGAGGAAGGCATAGCTGGGATTTGTATTAACCACGAGCTCATAGATTTTGCTCAGGCCATAGTCATAGGAAGTCTTCATCCGGTAATAGGCTTTGCCATGGGTCCAATGTGAGAAGCGCCCTGGCAGGCCATATGAACCGAATTCATACATAATGGTCGCAGGCACCAGCTCAAAATGCGTTGGAAAGGGATCCAGGCCAAAGCGATGAGCAATATCCCAGATCTGCCCTATGGCCTTTTCAAGCTCCTCCAGATCCGTCGTTGACATTGTCAAGCTCCTCTTCGCACAGTCCGGGGGCATCTGCACATCCCTTTGCATGTCAGCAGGCAGCACCTACCCATGAGCCAAATGTGAGCGAGCCCCATTGAATCTGCCGTGCCTCATGCGGGAACGGTCTCACGCTGCGCAAAGAACTTGCGTAGCGCCGGATAGACTTCTTTCTTGTCCGAGATAGTCACGGCAATGAACTTCTTGTCAGTGATCTTGCTGAAAGCAGACATCAGCGTGCTCGGCGAGCGATAGTGCCCCTCGCGGATCTCCCCATAGCCAAAAATATTACATTGCTCCAGCAGCTTATGCACGAGCTGCACGCAGCGCTCGTTATCCCAGGGCAGATTGTCACCATCCGAGAAGTGGAAGGGATAGATATTCCAATCCTGCGGATTGAAGCGCTCTTTTATGATTTCCAGCGCCAGCTCATAGGCTGATGATACCTGGGTGCCACCGCTCTCGCCCCGATGGAAGAACTCTTCTTCCGTAACCTCTTTTGCCTCCGTATGATGGCTGATAAAAACAATTTTGACATTGTTATACTTCGTGCGCAGGAAGCGTACCATCCAGAAGTAGAAACTGCGTGCGATGTACTTCTCAAACTCGCCCATGGAACCAGAAACATCCATCATGGCGATCACAACCGCGTTGGACTGATACTTGATAGTAGGCTCCCAGACCTTGAAGCGCAAATCCTCATTCTTGAGATCCTTGAAAGTAGGATCTCCCTTGGCAGCATTGCGCTTGATGTTCTCCAGGATCGTACGCTTCTTGTCAAGATTGGCCAGCACCCCTTTCTTACGTACATCGGTGAAGCGTACCGCCTCGGACTCAAGTTCCGCCTGCCGTTTCTCCTCCAGATTGGGTAGGCCCAGATCCTCAAAGATCATCGCGGCCAGCTCATCCAGAGTGATATCCGCTTCATAGTAATCATAACCCGGGTCTCTGCCAGCATCGCCTTTCTTGCCTTTACCTGGACGGGGTTCATGAGCAACAACATCGCCGACCTTGCTGTTACCATCACCCTGACCGGCCTGCGGCTGGCGACCAGGATCGTAGCGGAACCGGTACTCCTCAAGTGAGCGGATAGGGACCTTAATAACTTTCTTACCATCCGAGAGAATAATACTCTCTTCACTCACGATATCGGCCAGATTCTTCTTGATAGCTTCGCGGATCTTTTCCTTATGCCGTTCCTGATCAATGCTGCCTTTGCGGTGCAGTGACCAATCATGCTGGGAAATGCTCATCATCATGATCGAACCTCCTATGATGAAAAGGGAGGAGGGCTAGCAGCCTATAGACGCTTTTCTCCAGACTAAAGCATATACCTGGCCATCGTCCGCTCCCATATCGATGAGGAGAGGCAGGTTCATCCCTGTGCCTATAGCTGGATGAAACCCCACATGGACTGCTAACCCACAGGAATGGAGGCGCGAGGGGCTATTCCCCTTGCTACAGGGAATGTGGAGATATCCTCCACATTCCCTGTTCTCTCCGCCACATTAGCGGTTAAGGAGGCTACCAACATACTTGAGCAACTCATTGGCACAGATAGAGCAATACCCATGCTCATTGATGAGACGCCTCACAACCTCATTGATCTTCTTCAACTGTTCGGCATCTGGCGTCTTCGTCGAGGTCGTGATCTTGACGACATCACGAAGATCGGCAAAAAGCTTCTTCTCTATAGCCTCCTTCAGGCGCTCATGGCTGGTATAATCAAATCCCTGGCCACGGCGAGCCAGCGACGAGAGGCGGATGAGAATCTCCTCCCGGAATGCCTTCTTCGCATTCTCTGTCACGCCGATCTGCTCCTCAATCGAGCGCATGAGATGCTCATCGGGATCCATATCTTCATCAGTGATGGGATCGCGCACCTTGGTCTTATTACAGTACGCCTCCACGTTATCAAGGTAATTATTCAGGAGGGTACGAGCCGATTCCTCAAAGGAATAGACGAATGCTTTCTGAACTTCTTTTTTGGCTAACTCGTCATACTCCTTGCGCGCCTCGCTAATGAAGTTGAGATAACGCTCACGTTGCTCGCGGGTGATGCTGGTATGCTGATCCAGCCCATCGCGCAACGCCCGCAGGGCGTCTATCGGATTGATGCAGGCGACATTATCCTTAACCAGGGCGCTGGAGAGGCGGTTAATGATATAGCGCGGCGAAATACCGTCCATCCCCTCACGTGTGGCTTCCTCCTGCAACTCCTTGACATCCTTTTGCTTGAAGTCTTCGATGTCCTCGCCGTCATAGAGCTTGAGCTTCTTCATCAGGCTCATTCCAGCCTTTTTCGAGGGCTCCAGGCGAGTAAGCACAGCAAAGATAGAAGCGATTTGCAACGTATACGGCGCAATATGCACACCCCGCAGATTGCTCTGGCGCAGCAGCTTCTCGTAAATCTTCACCTCATCGGACACACGCAGATTGTACGGCACCTTCACCAGAATGATGCGGTCTTGCAACGCTTCTGATTTCTTATTGCTCACAAAGGCATTGTATTCATTCTCGTTCGTATGGCTGATCACGACCTCGTCAGCATAGATCATGCTAAAGCGCCCGGTCTTAATGTTCTGCTCCTGGCTTAGGGTCAGCAGCACATACAAGAACTTCTCGTCGGTCTTGAGCATCTCTATAAATTCCATCAGGCCCCGGTTGGCAATGTTCAGCTCGCCATCAAAGCGGTAAGCACGTGGGTCGCTCTCGACGCCAACTTCACCGATGGTCGATAGATCGATACCGCCGACCAGCTCAGAGATATCCTGGCTCTTTGGATCAGACGGCGTGAACGTTCCGATACCGACGCGATTCTTTTCACTAAACACAATGCGCTTGACCAGCACATCCTCAATGCGTCCACCGTAGCGCTCCTGCACCATCAGGCGGCAGTGTGGACACAGATCCCCTTCGATATAGAGGCCAAACTCCCGCTCGATATCTGGACGCAGCTCATGGGGAATCAAGTGGAGCGGCTCTTCATGCATGGGGCAATCTTTAATGGCATAGAGAGCCCCGGCGTCGGTGCGCGTATATTGCTCCAGGCCCTGCTTGAGCAGGTGAACAATAGTAGACTTACCACCACCGACCGGCCCCATCAGCAACAGGATCCGTTTGCGCACCTCCAGACGCTGAGCGGCAGAGTGGAAATACTCCACAATCTGCTGGAGTGGTTTATCCAGGCCAAAGATTTCCTGGCTGAAAAACTTGTATCGTGGCTCGCCGTAGCGATTTGTCTCTACACCGGCGGCCATAATCATGTTATAAATGCGTTCATGGGCGAGCTGCGCGACTGAGGGCTGCTTCGTCGCAATATCAAAGTATGCGGCAAAGGTGCCTTCCCACGCCAGACTGCGTTCGCGGTCGCGAAACTCCTCCAGTCGTTTCACCAGGTCCATATATGCTTGCCTTCCTTCCTATCCGGGAGTTGTTCTTCGCGAATAGCTGATCGTTATATGGCCAACCCGACCGCTATCCCTCACCCGGCCCCGTATGGCTTTGTCTCCAGCATGCCACCCACCACCCACAACGATCTATCTCATGCACATGGTGGATGTCCCGGCAAACGGCCCTCTGCTCATGAACCGCTGCGCGATACACCCAATAGACACCAACTCCTATCTTGCCTCCTCATTCTCCACCATGATTACGCTCCGTTCTGCTTGAGCACCTAAAAAAGTCATGCACCCTTACCGGCAGGGAAACGGTGCAACATACAGCAAAAGGGCCGATTTATCTCAACGTGGTCGAGGTAAAACCAGCCCTTCCGTTCACGTGAGCCCGATCATCTACATCACGATGCTGAACATCTCACCATTTCCCAAGAACGAAGCAAGCTTCATCACCTTTGATCCAGGCAGCCAGAGCCCTCTAACCTACCTGTATAGCATAACAAATACCAGATCGCCTCTCACCCTTAGGAACATGACGGCTACAGCATCGTGTATTACGGTAAGCTTGCTAATAGAGTACAAACACTGCGCTACATTGTACTCGTCAATAGTAGTATACCATGCCCTATACCATTTTCCAACACTTTTCTTAACCAGACCTGCGCCACCCTCCCACCAGCCGCTAGCCGGTAACCATCGGCATCCAGTCGAGAAGTCCTGCTTCTGGCCCAAAACGGTTGTTCTTTTTGGACTCATGTGCTACACTCTTGGCCGTTACAAGGTCATCGCTATATGGAAAAAAGGTGCTCGAGCCTGCTCCTGCTATTCGAGCCTATCTTTGCAGCAGCGGAGTGCGAAAAGCGCAACAGAAGGAACTCAACTGCAACACCTCTCTGCAATGTCAACCAGCGCCATTGACGGCCAGCAGATGTATTGAGGAGTTTAAACCAATGGACAATTCCCAAACTACCACACCGGCGACATCCCAACCCCAGGCCGATCTGACAGCAGTGCAGCATCGCTACCAGATGCTCCTGGACCGCTGGCATCAGACTGAGCCGCGGAGCCTGCGGGCCGAAATCGTCCAGGTGCCGTCAAACGAGAACGGCAACATCGCTATTGTACGCGCAATAGCAGAAACAGCTCAGGGATCCTTCGCGGCGTTTGGCAGCGCTGATGCCCTTATGGTAGGATCCGACCGTGCCGTTGTCCTGTTAGAGTGGGCAGAGCTGCTCGCAAAGACCAACGCCCTGCGCGATGCCTGCAACGCTGCTTCGCTTGCCTTTGGCTTCGAGCAATCGGCACCACGTGGCCCAGTCTACTCTGCCGCGGTTGTGGAAAACGGACGTGTCATGGCCAGCACGATTGGCCAACCCCTCGCCAGCGCGGCGCGCCCCTCTAGCTCAAGTGGCCGCAGCAGCGTGTCGCTGGCAACATCCACCTCTAGCACTACCGGTGAAAGCTCACCTGCCAGCGTAATGGCTGGCTTTTTAAACCGCCTGATTACAAGGGTACAGGCCCATAGCCGTGTGATCACTGCCGAGGAAATTCTCAACCCGACTGTAATCCTGCGCGAGCAGCAGACTATTACCTTCAACACCAATGGAAGCTTCCTGGAAAAAGCCAGTGATGCCTTGCTCGACTTCATCATGCAGCACCAATCTGGAGCAACTATCTACGCTGGATTGCAACGCCTATCCCGTCTCAAAACTTTTGAAACCCGCTATCGCGCCCTCCTGGAGACCGCTGAGCGCGTCTACCTCTTTGGCATTGAGGATATCCCCATCTGGACACACCCGAAGCTGCATGTTATTCGTCTGCGGCCACCGGCCAGCAGCCTCGATCGTTTCTGGTATATTCTTTGCAATAATGAGCAACTCCGAACAGTATTGCTTGCCGAACAGATGGGGAGCACAGCTGATAGTAGCCTAGCAAACGCACACTATAAAGGATTCTGGACCTTTGAGCCACAGACAACCAAAGAGGCAGCGACGATCCTCGATCAGGCGGCAGCGATCCTCCGTTAAAGGGGCCGGTCATGGCAACAAAGGAGTAATGCATGGCACGAGGGACGCTTCTCCTGATTCTGGCGCATCCGGACGATGAGGCGTTCGGGCACGGCGGCACAATTGCTCGCTACCATCACGAAGGGGTGACCATCGCGCTCTTGATGGCTACGCGTGGTGAGCATGGTACATCAAGCCACCCATCTATCGCCACGCCTGAAATGCTGGGCCAAGTGCGCGAGCAAGAGACACGTGAAGCCGCCGCATTGCTTGGCATTGATGAGGTGGCATTCCTGGGACTCAAAGACGGCGCAGTCAGTGAGGTTGGCTTCGAACACCTTGCCGGCCTGATCGAGACGCACATGCGCCGCATCGATCCAGATGTTGTTATCACCTTTGGCCCGCATGGCATCACCCAGCATCCAGACCATGTCATCATTGGACGTGCCGCCACGGCGGTATTTCATCGCCAGCATGGCGCTATGGGCCGGCCGAAGCGACTCTACTATGCTGCACTCTCGCCCGAGCGCGCAGCAGCATTGAATCTTCCGGCCGATAGCCCCGAAGCACACCCAACCACTGCTATGGACGTTACCGCCTTCAAAGACCTCAAGATCGCGGCGCTGCGCGCACACCGGAGTCAGCGTGATGCTCAGGAACGAGCCGAGGCCATCGCTGGCGAGGATCAGCTAACCGAGTATCTCTATCGCGCCTATCCCCCCGTTGCCCCAGAAGAACCGCTCGAGCACGATATCTTTCCTTCAGCCCTTCCATAGAAAGAGCTAATTCCCGCTCGCATCAACGGGTCATGCACCGTTCACCATGCTCCTGTGCTATACTCTTAGTAGCAGCCATGGTTGGCCATCCTCTGCCCTCCTGCGTCCGCAACCTCGCTTCCTCCCCATGCGTAGTATTCATGGAACGGGGAAACAGCCCGACAACTGGCGAGGAAATATCGCAGGATATCCGGCGCATGGCCAATGATTCAGGGGAGTAGCTCATGACTCGTATGTGCCCGCTCTGTGGCAGTCCCAACCGCCCAAACGCGCGGTTCTGCCAGCATTGCGGCTCAGCACTTGATCAGACAGCATCCGGGGCAAGCACCCCCCCGGCTCATGCGACAGGACGGCTGGCACCAAACACCCTGCTCCACCACCGCTATCTCATTCTGCGCAAGGTTGGTGAGGGTGGCATGGGTGCCGTCTATCAGGCGACTGATACCCAAAACCATCGCCTTTGTGCTATCAAAGAGATGAGCCAGGATGGCCTGTCCCCAGAAGAACTCGCTCACGCGCTGCAAAGCTTTCAGTTCGAAGCCGCAACTCTAGCCCGGCTGAACCATCCCAACCTGCCCAAGGTGTACGAGCAGTTCTCTGAGCAGAACCGCCACTACCTGGTCATGGACTATATTGACGGTGAGACACTGGAGGATCGGCTGGCGCGTATCGGCCAGCCGCTGCCAGAGAGCGAGGTCCTGGGCTATGCCAAACAACTGTGCAGCGTGCTTGAATACCTGCATAGCCAACACCCACCCATCATCTTCCGTGACCTCAAACCCGGCAACATCATGGTCACACGCGACAATCAGATCAAACTAATCGACTTCGGCATTGCTCGCGTCTTCCGCAGCGCCAAGACCCACGACACCCAGATACTGGGCACACCCGGCTTCGCACCGCCCGAGCAATATGGGCGTGCACAAACCGATGCGCGCTCGGATCTCTACGCCCTGGGTGTCACGCTGTACCAGTTGCTCACACATTATGACCCATCTACCACCCCATTCCAACTACCACCCCTGCGCTCGCTTAATCCCAACGTCAGCCCGCAGGTCGAAGCAGCAATCACACGTGCCACCGCCCTACAACGGGAAGACCGCCCGGCATCTGTGGCAGAATTTCGCCGCGAACTGTTCGGTCCCCCATCCACGACACCCCAAACCGCCCGACCGGTCCTTCAGACACAGCCAGCCGCGCTGCACTTCGGCGCTGTACCAGCGGGGCAGTCACGCATACTGAGCCTCACAATCAAAAGCAGCGAGGACCACGAGATAAAAGTGCGCCCGCTCGTACCCTGGCTCTCTCTGGACCGCCACCATATACGGGGCAAATCAGCCACCCTCCAGGTCATCCTCAGCCCTGAACGTGTCTCAGGGAGTAACCCCCATAGCGGCAGTATCGAGGTATCGCTTGGCCGGCAAAAGCTGCTCGTGCCGGTGACGGTCCAGATACTGGGCAATCCGGCGACAGCCACGCCGCCGCACCAAGCAATTGCCTACTCCAAGTTTGCATTACCTGGCCGCGAATCGGAATTTGCCCGCGAGGCAACCGCCGCACTAACAGCATTTAGCATACCAGCAACAGCTCTTGCCCTGCTGGATAAATTCGCTTTTTGGCCTGGCCTTGCACCCCCCATGAGCAGCCTGCCTATGGTAGCGCTGCTCATCGGTACTGTCCCTGTAGCGCTAGCCGGCGCACTGCTTGGACGATGGCAGGGCAACGTCGCATCGCGTGCCCTGACAGGGCTCATCGCCGGCTCTCTGCTCTTAGGATTAACCCTGCTACTCTGGCTCGGCTGGATCACACCAACCTTCCTGGGCGACCGAAGCAGCCCTCTGGCGCTTCTGCTCGCAGCGATGGTTGCTGCCAGCATTGGTGTTGCAGCTGGCTCAGCGCCTAGCAACAATAAACGATTGCTCCATCTGATGGCCGTAATCAGACGCTGGCTGCGCCCGCTGCTGTTCATAACTATTGTCTTAACCGGTATGAGCATCGGTGCTTCTCTGCCAGCGCACTTCGGTTTAGGCTTCCTGTCGCTGCTTGGCTCGCTGCTCGGCCTGATCTGCGCTATCCCGCTGGCATGGCGTCTGGATCGCTGGTTGAAGCGCCGCCAGGCCTTTCACCCCTTGCGCTATCCGTAGATATGCAGAAACAGCCTGTCATCGTCATCGTTGGACCAACCGCCACAGGCAAAACCGATCTGGCGATCACCCTTGCCCAGCAGTTCGGTGGCGAAATCATCTCCGCCGACTCGCGCCAGATTTACCGCTATATGGACATTGGCACCGCCAAGCCAACTGCCGAGCAGCGTGCCGCTGCGCCACACCATTTGATCGATTTCGTGTCACCCGACGTCCCCTACACCGTCGCCCAGTACCAGCAGGATGCCCTTGCCGCTATTGGCGCAATCCATGCAGCGGGCAGGATACCCATCATCACTGGTGGTACAGGACTCTACATCCGCGCAGTAGTGGATGGCCTGGCTATCCCTGCTGTCACTCCCCAGCCCGCCCTGCGCCACGCATGGGAGAAGCTGATCGCTCAACAGGGAGCGACAGCCCTGCACCGTCAGCTCCAGGAGCTAGACCCGACGGCAGCAGCCAGCATCCCCGCCACCAACACACGCCGGGTCATCCGTGCACTGGAGGTCTGCATAGTCACTGGCCGCCCCTTCTCCGCACAACGCACCGCAACTCCCCCATCATTCACACCCCTCTTGCTTGGTCTGATCGCAGAGCGCACCGAACTTTATCAGCGCGCCGACGCTCGTGTGGACCAGATGCTTGCACGAGGACTCGTAACCGAGGTGCGTATGCTGACTGAGCGTGGCTATGGGTGGGAATTGCCTGCAATGTCCGGCCTGGGCTATCGGCAGATCGGCGCCTACCTGCGTGGCGAAATGTCGCTGGCCGCCGCTATCGCCCGGCTCAAATATGACACCCATCACTATATTCGCCGCCAGATAGTCTGGTTCCGTCCCGATCCCCGCATTCACTGGCTGGATATCACCGCCCCTGGCAGCACCGCACATGCACTTCAGCTTGTGGCTGCTCATATCGCCTCTGCCAGGCAAAGCAAATCCCACAAAGAGACGATATAATATTCCATAGCAAGGCAAAGGGAAGTCTGCCAGAAACCAGTATAGCATGCATATCTTACGGGACAAACATATCGTTTACGGCGTCTGCGGTAGCATCGCCGCCTACAAGGCTGTTGAAGTGGTCAGCCAGCTTCAGCAGGCTGGCGCCCTGGTTGATGTCATTTTGACCGAACGGGCAACCGAATTCGTACAGCCGCTGACCTTCAGCTCACTCAGCCATCGGCCAGTCTATACCGACCTCTGGGAACCAACAGGGCAGACCGCCGCCCGTCATATCGAGCTGGGAACCCAGGCTGACCTGATCGTCGTGGCGCCCGCCACTGCAACCACCATTGCCCGCCTGGCTCTGGGCCTGGCCGATGACCTGCTCAGCGCCGTGGTGCTGGCATCCACCGCACCGTTGCTCATTGCTCCGGCAATGGAGCCCCACATGTACCAACATCCGGCAACTCAGGCCAATCTAGCGACCTTGCGCGCCCGTGGCGCCTTTATCCTCGAGCCAGCCATTGGGCGGCTGGCATCAGGGGCAATCGGCATTGGCCGCTTCCCCGATCTGGAGGATATTCTGGGCGCCATTCGTGCCACCCTGGGTCGCCAGGGCGACCTCGCCGGGCGCCAGGTCGTGGTAACCGCGGGCGGCACCCAGGAACCCCTTGACCCTGTGCGCTACCTCAGCAATCGCTCCTCTGGCCGGATGGGCTATGCCCTCGCCGAGGAGGCACGCGATCGCGGAGCCCAGGTTACCCTGATCAGTGGGCCAGTGGCACTCCGCCCCCCCTATGGAGTACAACTGGTTCCGGTCCAGACAGCGCAAGAGATGTTTATTGCCGTGCAGCAAAGCATCGGCGTTGCCGATGTGCTGATCATGGCGGCTGCCGTTGCCGATTATCGGGTGGCGGAGCCAGCAACCCAAAAGATCAAGAAGGATGAGGACACCCTGACCCTGCACCTGGTGCGCAACCCGGATATCCTCGGATCGCTTGCCGAAGCTGCTGATCCCGGTGGCTCGCACCGCACGGTACGCGTGGGCTTTGCTGCCGAAACAGCCAACCTGGAGGAATATGCACGGGCCAAACTCATCAGCAAGCATCTGGATCTGCTGGTCGCCAACGACGTCTCGCGGCCCGATAGCGGCTTTGGTACTCTGACCAACAAAGTGCTGATCGTTCACCGCGATGGCACCCTGGAAGACCTCCCCCTCATGACTAAAGAAGAGGTTGCCCGCTGCATCTGGGATCGCATACGTCCGCTGCTCGATCGGTGAGGGCAAATTCCCCTGCCCGTGCAGGAAATAGCCGCATGGCTGCTACTATCGTTGCGGGTGCTCTTTGCGACAGCAAATAAGATGCACAGGGGGACGAATGGCCTATATCCTTGTTGCGGGTGCTCATCTCTGCTATGATGAGCAATGGTATAGAGTACGCCTTACAATCTGAAGGAGGTCGGAGGGGCCAAATCTATGGAACGGCATAGTAGCGTCAGCTTTGATAGCATCGCGGAGATGATCTTACAGCAAAAAAAACTGATGGAAGCTCTCGAGGCAGAGAATCGCGAATTACGCCGCCAGCTCGCCGATCTGCGTCGGGGCGTGGGCATCGCTGTGGTTATTGAGGGCAAAACGATCCAGCTAGCAACAGGCTCTGTAACAACTGATCCTGGCTTGCAGGCTCTGCAAACCGGCTCAGCGTCTGCAACAGGGCTGGGCACAGGACCATCAACGATGGTTTATCCACAGCCGCAGCGCCCCACTACCCAGCCAGCTCCGAGCAGCGCCCTGAACGGCGACCGCCGCGAGAGTGGCACACCTCGTAACCCTTTGGCGGATAGTTTCGTACTTTAAATAGGGCACGCACTCAATGGAAAGCAACGCTCCGGCAGAGTGCAGGAAAGTGCCGTGCCACAAACCCCAGTTAGACAGGTAATCGGGCTTGAACATCACCAGAAGCGGAGGAGGGGATTCTTATGCAATGTCCACAATGTGGCAGCCAGGTAAATCCCGGAGCAAAGTTTTGTGGCACATGTGGCGCGGCGCTCGCTGCACCACCCCCAAGGTATCCTGGCCAGGGGCCAGTGAACTATGGCACCCAGGCAGGTTATGGCACCGAGACAAGCCAATATGAGCAGTATGGCAGTGGCATGCCCGGCTACAATGAGCCCCGGCCCGAGGTCAGCAACCCGAAAGGACCGATCCGCCTGGGCGATATGACCATCACAATCGAAGGCGAGCTGGTACCCGTCGTCAACGTCGAACTCGGCACCCAGCAAACAATCTACTTCGAGCATCACATCCTACTCTGGAAGCACCCGGGTGTACAGATCGGCTTTAAGGGCATCAAAGGGGCCGCCAAGCGCTTCTTTGCCGGCCTCCAGATCTTCATCAGCGAGGCCGCAGGGCCCGGCAACATCGCTTTCTCTCGTGAGTCTGTGGGCCAGATTGTCGCCTTGCGCATACAGCCCGGTCAGGAAATAGACGTACGCGAGCACCAGTTCTTACTGGCCTCAAGCAACGTCGACTATGGCTTCACGTTCGTACAGGGCGCAGCCAATATCCTCTTCAGCCGCACCGGCCTCTTCGTCGATCGCTTTACCGGTCGCAATGACGAAGGCATCCTGCTCCTGCACGGCTATGGCAATGTCTTTGAGAAGACCCTAGCTCCAGGTGAAACGATTGACGTTGAGCCAGGTGGCTGGCTATGGAAAGATGCCTCGGTGCAGATGACCACTACCACAGTTATGGGATCGACCCGTGGTGGTCTCTTCGGCGCACTCGGTAACATAGTGGGAGGTATCTCTTTCATCCTGAACCGCTTTACTGGCCCGGGTCGCCTTGGTATCCAATCTATGACCTACCATCCGCCCACCCCAGAGGGAGCACAACAGGTTGGTGGCACCAGTAACATCATGGGCACTCTGGGCCAGCTCTTCAACTCCTGATACGCCGTCAGCTCCTGAGGGCTTGGACGAGATGCCTGTGCCCTCCCAGACTGGCTCGAACGGCGTTTTCGCATCAGATACAAAGCACCACCACTGGCAAGAGCGAAACCGGGCAACCGGTGGCAGAGCTCACTCCACCACCGGTTGCCCGGTTTCGCCACTACCCCTCATCTTCCTGCCGCAGGTACTCCTCCGCCCGACGTACGATTTCTACCTCATTCTGATAGGTCATGCGACGATAGGCCTCACTGATCGGAAACCAGGAAACCAGGTCATATTCCGCATCGTGCAAAGACAGATCACCACCCACCGCCTCCATCAAAAAATGTTGCACTTCCTTCTCATAGCGCACATTTTGCCGCACAAAGACATAATGGATACTGCCAAGATCGGCCACAATACGCACCTTCAAGCCAGTCTCCTCGCTCACCTCGCGTAGCGCGACCTCCTCCACAGATTCCCCAGCTCGTGGCGTGCCTTTCGGCAACGCCCAGATGCCAGGATAGCTCCGACCCACCAGAACAATTTCAATATCATCCAGCACGAGAAAGTCCGGGGAAAACCTGGCCGCTTGATCCAGCTGCACACTGCGTACGGGCGCGATAACTCCTTGCACGGGTGCCGCCCCCTCCCGCTGGCGGCTGCGGCGATAAACCACGCCGCCAGCAGAGAATGCGCGCACAACTTTCATCCTGGCCATGGGCCCGTTTAATCCACCTGATTACAGATCAGACCGCCATTACGCGGCCTCTTTCGCGGCTGACGCGGAGAATCTTCAAGAGATACTGCTCGGAATTCAAATAATAGGGATTGCGCTTGATGAACTTCCCTACGACCGCAATAGGATGCAGCTTGAGCATCTCCACAACCAGACCACCGGGAAGCTTTGAGTAATCATAGTGCATTAGCGCAATAATCGGGGCATTCTGGAAGGTAAAAACGGCATCAGAGGCGGCTTCATACTTGAGAATCTGTTCCGGGGTTGCCACATCGCGCGTGAGCCATGTCATATCAAGAGAGATACGCACCGCGTGCCAGTTCTCACGCATCGCCTGAGCAATAAAGGTTTGATGGGTCGAAAGGAGATGATAAGGGTCAAAACGCTTTCCAGCAAGAAACGGCTCACGGCTATCAACCAGCAATAATTGCCCTACATCGCGTAGGTGTGGCACATCTACCCCCAGCTTGGTAAGCGCTTCCTCTAACTCGCGTACCGTTCCCGAAGGGCCAGCGAAGAGGCATTTTTCCTCGCCCTTCAGGCCCACCTGAAAAAGGCGTGCAGTCACACCAGCGATTTCACTCTGCTTGTTATAGAGCTGGCAAATGTGTGAACCCGGGGGGATGCGCTCTGATTTTCCCTCCACGCTTAGATCCATGTTTCCAATACCTCCACCTGTAGAGGACTTCAAGGGCTATCGCAACGGTGCGCTGTCCCCAGGCACAACAAGCACCGCACACGCGCCTTCAACAACATCGAACCCGCGCCCATTCATCCCTCCCGCCAGGAAAGGGAGACCTCCACCATCACGGGCGCTACTGAGAAGGACTGCGCGCCCCAAACGCATCGTTGGAGAGTATAATCAAACATTCATCTGATGTCAAGCCGGTTATCTCCAATTGCTGGGACTGCACCAGTGTCCACACCGCCGGTCACCACAGCGAAAACAACGACCAGCGGAATGGTGTCCTGGAATGCACGCGTGACTTTCACTTATGATCCGCTTGCCAGCGCAGATCGGGCTTACGCGCGGCTAGCGTTTGATCAAGCCGTCCAACTGGCGTGGTATATGGCGCGCCACGTACCAGATCAGGATTCGTTCGTGCCTCCTCAGCAATCTGACGCATATAGCCAATAAATGCATCCAGCGTCTCCCGTGTCTCTGTTTCGGTCGGCTCAATCATCATCGCCTCCGGCACAATCAACGGGAAGTAGATGGTCGGCGCATGAACACCAAAGTCCAGGAGCCGCTTGGCAATATCCAGGGCATGAACACCATACTCCTCTTTCTGGCGCCGGGCCGATAGCACGAACTCATGCTGGCAGGTACGATCATAAGGGAGCTCATAATCACGCTGCAAGGCACGCATCAAATAGTTCGCGTTCAGGATTGCACTCTCACTCACACGCCGCAGACCATCAGGTCCATTGAAACGCAGATAGGTATAGGCGCGCACCAGTGCGCCAAAGTTGCCGTGATTCGCGCGCACACGGCCAATGGATTGCGGGCCAGCATCTACCCAATAATAATGCCCGTGCTCGTCCTTCGCCGGCAATGGACCTGGCAAAAACGGCACCAGATGCTCCTTCACGCCTATAGGACCAGCGCCCGGCCCCCCACCGCCATGGGGAACGCTCGCGGTCTTGTGCAGGTTTAGATGCACAACATCGAAGCCCATATCCCCTGGCCGCGTTATACCCAGGATCGCGTTGGCATTAGCGCCATCATAGTAAAGCTGGCCACCAACCTCATGAACCAATCGCGCAATCTCAACCACGTTCTCATCAAACATACCTAATGTATTCGGATTGGTCATCATCAGGCCAGCTATACGATCACTCAAGAGCATCTTCAGATGTTCCACATCAATGCCCCCGCGCGCATCGGAGCGAATCGTCACGCTCTCATAATCGGCAAGCGTTGCACTGGCAGGATTGGTCCCATGCGCACTATCAGGTATCAGAATCTGTTTGCGATGATAATCACCTCGGCTCTCATGATACGCTTTGATAATCATCAACCCGGTGATCTCCCCATGAGCACCCGCCGACGGCTGGAGTGTTACTCGGGCCATACCAGTGATCTCTGCCAGCATCTGCTCCAGCTCATACATAAGCTGAATGGCACCCTGGACCAGATGCTCTGGCTGCAGTGGATGCAGGCGCGCGAAGCCTGGCAGGCCAACCATAACCTCATTGATTTTGGGATTGTATTTCATCGTGCAGGAGCCCAATGGGTAGAACCCGACATCCACACCAAAATTGCGTTGCGAGAGATGGGTGTAGTGGCGCACCACCTCGATCTCACTCACCTCCGGCAGCGGCACCGGCTCTGCGCGCACCTGATCCGATGGGAGCAACTCTTCCAGAGGACGCGCCGGCACATCCAAAGCAGGAAGCTTTGCCCCCTGACGTCCAGGAGCTCCGCATTCAAAAATCAATGGTTCCGTGCTCATGTCTCTCCTCCTCTGGAGCATTCCTGCCTATGCCCGCATCGACGGCGATCTGGTAGACGAGCTGGTAGCCTGCCGCAATGCCTCCACCAGCGCATCAATATCCTGCCGGGTTCGCATCTCAGTCACACAAACCAGCAGCGTATCCTCCAGTTCCGCGTAATCCCGACTGAGATCATAGCCAGGAATTATGCCACGCTGCTCCAATGCGGCTGCCAGCCCTGCCACCGGTACCGGACAGCGCAGAGCAAATTCATCAAAGAAGGGCTGATCAAAGGCTGGACGAAAGCCAGGAATCTGAACAAGCTGCTCATAGGCATAATGCGCTTTCTGTAAGCACTGCTCGCCTACTGTACGAAAGCCCTGCTTACCCAGAACAGCCAGATAAATAGTCGCCGCCAGCGCCAGCAACGCCTGGTTTGTGCAAATGTTCGACGTGGCACGCTCGCGGCGAATATGCTGCTCACGGGTTTGCAGGGTAAGCACATAACCGGTCTGGCCACGATTGTCTACGGTTCTTCCCGCGATCCGACCAGGTAGCCGCCGCAGATAGGCTGCCTTGCTGGCAAACATGCCCAGAGCCGGTCCACCATAGCTCATCGAGCTGCCCAGCGACATCCCTTCGACGGCAACAACATCCGCATTGTACGCCCCGGGCGGGTTCAGGATAGCTAATGAGACGGGCTCAGTGATACTGACAATAAAGAGCCCATTAGTCTGATGTGTCAGATGCTCAATCTGCTGCACCGGCTCCAGATTGCCAAAAAAGTTCGGATGCTGGATAATCACTGCACGGGTATCGACACCGAGCTGCCGCTCCAGATCCTCTATCGAAGTAATGCCATCTGCACAGGCAACCTCTTTGAGCGTGAAGCCACGACCATGGGCATAGGTGCGGAGAACCTGGCGATACTGCGGATCCACAGCGCGCGAAACCAGAACATCACCACGACCAGATGGGCCAACGGCCAGTAGCGCCGCTTCAACCGTCGCTGTCGCACCATCATAGAGCGACGCATTGGCCACATCCATACCAGTAAGCTGGCAGACCATCGTCTGGTACTCATAGATAGCCTGGAGCATGCCCTGACTGACTTCCGGCTGGTAGGGAGTATAAGATGTATAGAATTCCGAACGCTTTACAAGCTGGTCAACAACACTGGGCACAAAATGATCATAGGTTCCCGCTCCCAGAAAGGATACCAGATGATCCAGATCCACATTGCGCTCGGCCATGCCTCTCAGTAGGCGCAGCAACTCCAGCTCGGTAAGCGCTGCCGGTAAGTTCAGAGGCCGCTTGAGTCGCACCTCCTCAGGCACTGAATCGAGCAGATCTTCAATACTGGTAACCCCCAGACTACGGAGCATCTCTTCCTGCTCAGCAGGAGTATTCGGTATATACGTCATCGCAGTTCCTCTCTCACAGCGCTGTGTCCACGCGGCACATCGTAGCGCCACTCTGCTGGCAGCCTGGATATCGCAGGCTAGAGAAGGATCACAAGCAGGCACCCACTCCTGCAACCATACTGGCTGGAAACTGACGCAAGAGTATCTCTTTTTCCGGCGAGGCGCCAACGATCGATCTAATGGCCACCCTTGAGGAAGCTTTGATAAGCATCTGCATCCATCAACTTATCGAGCTCCGTCGGATCGCTGAGCTTAACCGCCAGCATCCAACCCGCTCCATAAGGATCTGAATTGACCAGCTCCGGCTTATTGCGCAGTTCCTCATTCACCCGCACAATCTGGCCACTAACCGGCGATTGCAGTTCTGAAGTCGCCTTCACCGACTCAATATCGCCAAAGCGGGCAAACTGGCGCACCTCACCTTTGCCAGCCTCATCCCAGGGCAGATCCACATATACCACATCACCCAATTCATCCTGGGCATAATCGGTAATGCCAATAATAGCCTCATCCCCTTGCACGCGCACCCACTCGTGATCCTCGCTATACTTCAAGTCATCAGGATAATGAAGCTTCGCCATCGGTTTTTACAGCCCTCCTTGTTCTCTCCACCAACGGGATCAGCGTTTTAGACGCTTATAGAATGGCAATTTGACTACCTCAGCCGCAAGACGGCGACCGCGAATGTCCACCGCGAGCCGGGTCCCTGGCATCGCATATGCGGTGTCTACATAGCCCATGCCAATGTTCTTTTGCACGGTAGGACCGAACGTTCCACTGGTGAGCACCCCCACTCGTTTACCGTCTGCGAACAGTTCATAGCCAGCGCGGGGAACACCTCGGTCCAGCATCTCGATACCGATCAGGCGCTTCACCGGCCCCTGCTCTTTGACACGCAGAAGGGCATCACGGCCTATGAAATCCCCAGCGTCAAACTTCACCGTCCAGCCCAGACCTGCCTCGATCGGGGTAATCTCCTCAGTCAACTCATGACCATAAAGGCAATAGCCCGCCTCCAGCCGGAGAGTATCGCGTGCCCCTAATCCAGCCGGTAGTACCTGCGCTGACTGGCCATGCTCCAGCAAAGCATTCCACAGGCGTGGCGCCTCCTCCCAGGTATGAAAGAGCTCAAAACCATCCTCACCAGTATAGCCAGTACGTGAGATCACACAGGTAACGCCAGCAACCTGCCCTGGCGCACAATGATAGTAATGAATTGCATCAAGATCGGTACTGGTCAGCCCCTGCAACAACTCCGCTGCCAGTGGCCCCTGAAAGGCGATCAGCGCCGTTTCCAACGAAACATTTTGGAGCCGCACATCATCGCGGCCTTGGGCCTGCTGATTTATCCAGGCCCAATCCTTCTCCATGGTGCCAGCATTCACAATCATCAAATAATCTTGCTCGCCCATGCGATAGACAATCAGATCATCTATCGTCCCGCCATCAGGCCGGCAGAGTTGCGTATACAGCCCCTGATAAACCGCCAGCCGCTTGATGTTGTTTGGTACCAGCCAGTGAAGAAAATCCTGCGCACCCGCCCCGGTAACCCTGAACTCGCCCATATGGCTCACATCAAACAATCCGGCTCGGCGACGTACCGCATGATGCTCCTCGATAATACTGGTATACTGAAGAGGCATCTGCCAGCCATTGAATTCAACCATACGCGCACCAAGAGCGCAATGCACATCATAAAGGGATGTTCGTCGTAACGACTCCCCTGGCTGTGCTGACATATCCATGGATGCACCCCCATTGCAGACTGGAAGCTGCGAATCGCGTGTATCATACCGCTGATGCGCAGATATGTCCATAGGCAGCAGGATAAAGTACCCCTGGCCGTTACGGCCGTTGCTCCCGCAACCGCTGGGCGATCTGTGCCCCATCGGGAATGCCGCTGACGCCCGCCTGCTCTACCACAAATGAAGCCATACAATTTGCAAACGTTGCCGCCGCTGCTACATCGCCCGAACGGGCTAGATGGATGAGGAACGCAGCGGCAAAGACATCACCCGCTCCGGTCGGGTCACGCTCAACCGCATGAAAAGCAGGAAAGTGCTCAATCTTGCCTTCATGATAAACGAAGGCACCGTTTGCCCCATCAGTCACCACCAGGATAGAAACTTGAGCACGCCACTGTTCCAGCGTATCGCTATCCTCAGCAGCCGCCACTACCGCTTCATCGTGCCAGGCAATATCCTCCCGGCTTAGAACCAGCACATGCAAGTGGGGCAACGCCACTGCCGCCTGGGTCCACCTAGCCGGCGATACCAGTCCGGTCTCATCCCAGCGACGCAACCAGCCTTGAGGAGTTGCGCCACGCAGCGATTGGGGAAAAAAAGAAGCGATCAGCGGATCTACTTCCTGAGCAACGGGACCAAGCAGAACAACTGATGCCGCCTTCCATGCTGACGGCACCAGCTCACTCTTGATATCCTCAGCGCGCGCACGCAGATACTGGTACCGACGCCCATCCTGATAAATATGTTCAAAGACCGTGCTGGCTCTCGATGGCTGGGCTACCACCATCACACCCATCAGCACCTTTGCCAGATCGGCCAGCAGATCGGGCGCAGCACATGTCACGACGCCAGCTCGTAAACCCAGCCGCTGTGCAGCCAGAGCAGCAAAAGCCGCGGTACCGCCAATGCTTGTCGAGCCATCAGCATGGAGATCTCGAGTCACATGCCCGATCACGACAAACTCAGGGATAGTCTCGACCACCACGCCAACGAAACCCTCCATAGCACCCTATGGCCTCTGGAATACAGACAACCCGCGGAGATGCCCCGCGGGTTGTCACATCTTCCTCACTCCCGGCAGGCTCAACGAGCCGGGCGCTTAAGCGAGACAACTACACGCCGCTCATCCCCCTCACCGATGCTCTCCGTCCTCACATCCTGACTATCAGAAAGCGCTAAATGCACAATGCGTCGCTCATGGGGTGGCATCGGCTCAAGAGCGATAGACCGACGATAGTTCCGTACCTGTTGCGCAACGCGCTGCGCCAGGGAACGCAGATTCTCCTCACGTCGCACCCGATAATCCTCGACATCGACAATAATACGCACGCGATGTCGCAACCGATGACCAACTATCAAATTGACAAGCAGCTGCAGCGAAGCAAGTGTCTCCCCGCGACGCCCGATTAGCAGACCCAGCGAATCGCTCGTCTTGACATTCAGAGTGATAGGATCATAACTGCGTATCTGGACGGAGCCCCGAATACCCGCATAATCCAGGATGCGCTGCAATACCTCAGCAGTCATCGGCGCGATCTGCACCGGATCGATTGGCTGACCTTGATCTTTGTCTACCTCGCCGGCAGCTTCTCCAGAAGTCCCCGCTGCCGCCAGCTCAGTCTGCATATGCGAGGCAGAGGAGGGAGAGGAAAAGGAAGAAAACGCCTCCTCCTCCCCCTCCTCATCAAGCTCGAACGCTTCCTCGTCCTCTTCAAACTCCTCCTCGTCCTCTTCCAGATAGTCTTCGTCTTCCAGCTCCTCGTCCTCATATGGCTCCTCGTCCACCGGTGCCGGCGACACAGCAGCTTGTGGCACCGATGAAGAAGCGGTCGGATACAGTGGATACTCACTATCCTCGTCAGTCTCTTCCTTACCCAGCAACATATCGGCAAGCTCCGGCGTGATCACCGCACCCGACCCGGCCGGACGCCGCACCGTCACACGCACTCGCGCCTCGCGCGCGCCCAATCCAAAAGCACCACGGCTGGGCTCCTGAATGACAAAAACATCCACATCTTCCCGACGGCGCCCTAGCTGCCGCAGCGCATTGAGCACCGCCTGCTCTACAGTTTTGCCGCTGGCCTCAATAGTTTCCACTACTGCTTGCCTCCCTTAGGCTTTGACACCGGGCGGCTCCGCCTGGCCGTGCCATTCCTATTGCGTGGCATCCCACGATTGCTGCCACCGCGCTCACGCCGCGTCGTGCCGAAAGATGGCGGAACAGAGCTGCTACCAGAAGCCGGCCGGGAAAGCCTGGTATCGGCGCTATCGGCCTCTGCTGGCGTCGTAACCGAATAGCTGGCACCGCCTCCCTCTGCTTTCCCATCCCCAGGCCGCCGCGCCTTATCGGCCCAAGCCTTTGTGCCATCCGCTTCCTTTCCCGCAACCAGCTTCTGCGGACTTGATGCCGCCGGCGCACCCGTGTTTGCCGATCCATGCGCGCCAAGGCGCAGGCCGGGAATGATGGTCGGCAGCGAGCCCCACCCGGTAATAAAATATTGCTGCACCATCGTAAAGAGCGTTGATATGGTCCAATAAAGCGCCAGACCAGCAGGAAACGTCCAGGCAAAAAAGCCAGTGATAATCGGCATAATATAGCTCATCTGGCTCATCACTGCCGTCTGGGCGTCTTTATCTGATCGTTGCACCACCTGTCGGGGTTGTGCCATGCGCATCTGCGCAAATGTCGCTACCGCGGCAATTATTGGCAACACATGTGTGGGATCTGGGACTGCCAGGTTTAAATGCGGGCCACCTGGCAGAAAAGCAAACCAGTTCAAATAAGTGTTCGGCTTCGCCGCCAGCTTCGGCAGAAATGGATAGATCTGCTGATTAAGTCCGGTCAAAGAGGTAACCGGCACATTGCGCAATGCATAAAACAGCCCGTAGAGAAACGGCAGCTGAATCAGCAAGGGTAGACACCCCAGAGCCGGATTATACTTATGCTCTCGATAGAGCGCCATCTGCTCCCTCATCAGGCGCTCCTTGTCATGTGCATAGCGACGCTGCAGCTCCCTGAGCTTGGGCTGAAGCTCCTGCATCACCTTGCTTGCCCGCAGTTGCTGAAATGTCAGGGGAATCAGCGCAAACCGAATGGCCAATGTCAAAATGATGATAGCCAGCCCATAATCATGCACACCCTGATACAAGAGGATCAGCGCATTGAAGATTGGCCCATAGAAAATGATGCTAAAAAAGTTCAAAATAGGCTGCACGCGAGGTTTCCTCCCCTGCGATGAACCGCGTATCGCCTGCTTACCCTAGGGTACTGGATCATACAGGTTCCCTTTATACCATGGCTGGCAACGCCCAATCCGCTTGAGCGCCAGCCATCCCCCCCGGATGATTCCATATTTCGCAATGGCTTCATAGCCATACTGTGAACAAGAAGGGGTGAAACGACACGAGGGTGGCATAAGCAGCGAAAACGTGTTCTGGTATACGCGAATCAGCGCGAGCACAATATATTTCATCCTTGAGCCTCTGGCACCTTATCCCCAGGTGCCGTCTTCGCATGAGCGAGCTGCATGTTGCGGCGGCACATCCAGCCGTGCCCGCCGCAATAGATGCTCCACCGCTCGATCCAGGTCGGCGAAAGCAACTGTCGCCGCTGCTGGCCGCGCAATCACAACAATGTCCCACCCTGGCGCAATCATCGCCTGACGCCGACGGACACTTTCCCGCAGGCGGCGCTTGACACGATTACGAATAACAGCACCACCAATCCGCTTGCTTACCAGAAAGCCAAATCGACTTATATCGGTCCCATTGGCCACGTATCCAAGCGTCAACAGCGATGACGACACCGACCGACCATTATTGCGCACATGGGCGAACTGGGCGTTCTTCTTCAGCCGTTGCGACGGTCGCAGCGATTGCCCTGACATTGCTTCATCTACAAGTATACCACGCCGTCGTCCACAGAGATGCCCGAAGCTAGACAACCGTCAAACGTCTGCGGCCCTTTAGACGCCGCGCTTTCAATACGCGCCGGCCCCCACGGGTGCTCATCCGCTTCAGAAAACCATGCTCACGCCGACGAGGAATGCGTTTTGGCTGATAAGTCCGTTTCATCTATGCAGACACGCTCTCTTCTTCACTAAGATAATTCGCAGAGATTATACCCGCCTGCAACGCTCGCTGTCAAATGCCATATGGCTCAGGCAAAACAACTCCTGTTTCCCCCCTCCCATCACAACGACTCCAAAAGTGGCAAAAGAGAAAGATGTGGCGCAAATATCCTTGGCCAGGCCGGTGCGAAGCGTTGGTACAACCAACATTAGCCCTCTTGAGGGCATTGACCGCCGCGGTCAGCCAGCAGAGCCCATGACCCGGCATCCCCCCTGGAGTAAGTGTTTGTTTGACGCTTACAGAATATGTGTGTTACCATACCCATGGGAAGATAAGTACTGGCTGACTATTCGCACAGCGATTGATGCATACACAATCTTCTGGCCGGCTGTGCTGATCAGAGGCCCAACAATTCTTGCGATCCGGCAAACAAGGAGCAATATGCCATGACTATGGTCCCAGCAACTGTGCCCATATTCATCCTCGTCGGCCTGGCGATCGCCTTCGCGATCCTGGTCACTGCCGTCACCTTTGTGCTCGGGCCCAAAAAACCTACGCCGGAAAAGCTCGCACCATACGAGTGCGGCATTCAAGAGATCACGCCGCCGCGCCGCCGCTTTCCGGTAAAGTATCTGGTAACCGGCATGCTGTTCATCGTGTTTGACATCGAAGCGGCATCGTTCTATCCATTGGCAGCATTGATGCGCCAGCTTCGTGTCTTTGGCCTCGTCGAACTATCTGTCTTTATCGGCATTTTGCTGGTTGCCTACTTCTACGTTTGGCGAAAGGGAGCATTCAAATGGGAGTAAAAAATCCGTGGGAGCCTGTGCAGACTTTCTCTAATAGCCCCGTCTCTCGCCTTCCACGTGCTGCATTCCGCATGGGCGGCATGCATGCTGACGTCGGAGGCACAGGCATCCTCTTGACTCAGGTCAATAAACTCATTGATTGGGGAAGAAGCTCTTCCCTCTGGCCAGCGCTGTTTGGCCTGGCTTGCTGCGCCATTGAGATGATGGCAACCAGTTCGTCTCGCTGGGATATGGCACGCTTTGGCGCCGAGGTCTTTCGTGCCTCGCCCCGCCAGGCCGATCTGATGATCGTCGCGGGTCGCGTCTCAGTTAAGATGGCTCCAGTGGTACGACAGATCTACGATCAGATGCCTGAGCCAAAGTGGGTCATCTCTATGGGTGCCTGCGCTTCCTGTGGTGGCGTCTTCAATAACTATGCTATCGTGCAGGGTGTAGATAAAATTATTCCCGTAGATGTCTACGTTCCCGGTTGTCCACCAACCCCTGACATGCTCTTGCACGGCTTCACCCTCCTGCAGAAAAAGATCCGCGCGGGCATTCCCAATCCACCCGATCCGCTAAAGTCACCAGCACACTTCTCACCGGCGGAAGTTAATCCCGTCGCCACATTACCCGCCGATGAGTACTATTCTGAGGACTATCATGAATGACGTCGCTAAAACGGTTGAGCAGATCTACGCCAGATTCCCAGAAGCCATCATTGAGGTAACCACCTTCCGAGACGAAACAACCCTCGTGCTTCACCCAGAATACCTGGTTGCCGTGGCAACGTTCTTGCACGATGATCCGGCGGAGCAATTTACCTTCCTCGCTGACATTACGGCGGTAGACTGGTTGGAGCGTGAACCACGTTACGATGTCGTGTACCATCTCCTCTCCATGCCCTATCGCAAAGTGCTCCGCCTGAAAGTGCGCGTTGGTGAACCGGGCGAGGAGCATCCGGAAGTGCCAACGGTGACCGGGGTATGGCCGGCTGCCAACTGGTTCGAGCGTGAGGTCTACGATCTCTTTGGCATCGTATTCACCGGTCATCCTGACTTGCGGCGCATCCTTATGCCATCAGACTGGAGCGGCCACCCCCTGCGTAAGGACTACCCTTTGACCGGCTTCACGCTCCCAGAGCCACATTGGGGTGGTCAGGTGCTATATGAAGAGGCGGAAAACCAGCCGCAACCAGCAAGCAGCCCACCGCCTTCAGCGCAACAGCGCTGACCAGGAGCCGTCACTCCTGTCGCCGGTACCCTCGCGCTCCTCTTGCCCGCTATGGAGCTGAGAGCAAGATGCTGAGGATATAACATATGCAATTAGAAAAACCGGTACAACTTGAACCACTCGAACGTGTCGAGGAGCAGGGACAGACCCACCTCGACACCATGACCATCAATATGGGGCCACAGCACCCCTCCACCCACGGCGTGCTGCGCCTCCTGCTCACCCTTGAGGGCGAGGTTGTAGTCAAATGTGTGCCCGATATCGGTTTCCTCCACACCGGCATCGAAAAAACAGCTGAGGCCAAAAGTTATCACAAAGCCCTCGTGGTGACCGACCGCATGGATTATCTGGCACCACTCTCGAACAATCTGGGCTATTCGCTCACCGTCGAGAAGTTGCTCGATGCAGAGATCCCCCCCAAGGCCCAGTTCGCCCGTGTGCTACTGGTGGAACTCCAGCGTATCGCCAGCCATCTGGTCTGGCTGGGCACCCATGCGCTTGACCTCGGCGCCATGAGCATGTTCCTGTACTGCTTCCGCGAGCGCGAACTCATCCTGGATATCTTTGAATATGTCTCTGGCGCACGTATGATGACCAGCTATATCTGTCCAGGTGGCCTCCAGGCAGATCTGCCACCCGGATTCGACCGCATGGTCCGCGATTTCATCAAGGTCTTTCCAGACCGGCTCCAGGAATACCACGACCTGCTGACCAATAACGCTCTCTGGATCGAGCGCACCAAAGGTGTTGCCCCGCTTTCCGCAGCAGACGCCATTGCCTGGGGCGTCACCGGACCAGTACTGCGTGGCAGCGGCGTCGCCTGGGATATTCGCAAAGCGTTCCCTTACTCCTCCTATGAGAAGTTCAATTTCGAGATCCCTGTCGGCAGCAATGGCGATGTCTATGACCGCTACCTGGTCCGCATGCTGGAGATGGAGCAGAGCCTGCGCATCGTCCAGCAAGCGCTCGAAGGAATGCCGGAAGGGGACTACCGCACGAGCGACCGCAAGATTGCGCCTCCTCCCAAATGGGAGGTGGCGACCCATATGGAGGCGCTCATCCACCACTTCAAGCTCTATACAGAGGGCTATCGCCCACCGCAAGGCGATGCGTATGTACGTATTGAATCACCAAAGGGGGAGCTGGGCTTCTATATTGTTAGCGATGGCTCCGCGAAACCGTACCGCATGCATGTACGCGCACCATCGTTTGCCAATCTCCAGGCACTGCCACTCATGGTCGAAGGCCAGCTCTTCTCCGATGTCATCGCTGCTATTGGCAGCATCGACATCGTCCTGGGAGAGGTTGATAGATAGCCACCTTACTTTCTGACTCTGGCTCCCCATCAGGAGACCAGGCTGGAAAAAGAGGTGAAGAGGAACAGAGATGATCTCGCAAGAAGCAAAACAACGGATGCACGCGGCAGTTGCCCGCTACCCGGTAGCACGCTCGGCCATGTTGCCGGCCCTGCATATCGTGCAGGAGGAAGAGGGCTTCATCACAGAAGAGGGGATTAACGCGGTTGCCGAGGTGATCGGTGCAAAACCTGATGAGGTGCAGAGCATCGCCACGTTCTACAGCATGTATTTCAAAAAACCGGCGGGCCAATATGTGATTAAGGTCTGTACCAGTATCTCATGCTATTTGCGTGGCTGCGATCAATTGCTGGAGCACCTGGAAAAACGCCTGGGCATCCCCCGTGGCCAGACCACACCGGATGGGCAATTTACCCTGCTCACCACCGAATGTCTGGCATCATGCGGTACCGCGCCGGTACTCCAGGTGAATAACGAGTTTGTCGAAGACCTGACAACGGACAAAGTGGATGCGCTCATCGCAGAGCTTCGTCGCCAGCCTGCAACCACTGCACAGGAATGCTGAGCATTGGCCTTCTCATCACGCACTATGTAGTGCGGCATAAGTGCTACTTACAATTTTAAGGAAGATAGCCATGGCCGAATTGATTGTTACTAAATATATCGATGTGCCCGGCATAGATACCCTGGACGTCTACCGCGCCCATGACGGCTATAAAGCGCTGGAGAAAGCGCTACGTGAATATCAGCCAGAGCAGATCGTCGAAATGGTGAAGAAGTCCGGCCTTCGCGGACGCGGCGGCGCCGGCTTTCCTACCGGCATGAAATGGAGCTTCTTGCCAAAAGACAGCTCCAGGCCACGGTATCTCTGCTGTAACGCTGACGAGAGCGAGCCAGGAACTTTCAAGGATCGCATGCTGATGGAAAAGCTCCCACACCGTGTCCTCGAAGGCGTGATCATCTCCAGCTTTGCGACACATGTCCATCATGCTTTCATCTACGTCCGTGGCGAGCTGGCGTTTGCCGGCCGGCAAATGGAGCGTGCTGTCAGCGAAGCCTACAATGCTGGCTACCTGGGGAAAAATATCCTCGGCAGCGGCTATGACCTGGAGGTGACCGTCCATCGCGGTGCCGGCGCTTACATTTGCGGCGAGGAGAGTGCCCTCCTCGAATCGCTGGAGGGCAAACGGGGGTATCCACGGCTCAAGCCTCCTTTCCCGGCAACAATCGGCCTCTATGGTGGACCAACGGTCATCAACAACGTCGAGACGCTGGCCACCGTTCCACCTATCGTGCTCAGCGGCGCCGAGTGGTATGCCTCCTTTGGCACCGAGAAGAGCAAGGGTACGCGCATTTTCTGCCTCAGCGGCCATGTCAATCGCCCTGGTAACTACGAGTTGCCGCTTGGCACGCCGCTGCGCGTCCTCATCGAGGACTATGGTGGCGGCGTCTGGAAGGGACGTCAGCTTAAGGCGATCATCCCCGGTGGTTCCTCGACGTTCTTCCTTGGGCCAGATAAAATCGACGTGCCACTGGACTTTGAATCGGTCGCGGCAGCCGGCTCAATGCTCGGCTCAGGCGGTGTCATTGTCTTCGACGACCAAACCTGCATTGTTGATGCAGTACTGCGCATCAGCGAGTTTTATCGCGATGAGTCCTGTGGCAAATGCACCCCCTGCCGTGAAGGAACCTTCTGGATGGTCCAGCTCCTGGAACGGCTCGAAGCCGGGCACGGTAAATCAAGCGACATGGACCTGCTCGTGGATATCTGCGATAATATCAGCGGAAAAGCATTCTGCCCTTTGGGCGATGCCGCTACCTCCACGGTTGTCAGCAGTATCAAACTCTTTCGTGAAGAGTACGAATTCCATGTGCGCACTGGTCACTGCATGGTAGGGCCACGCGCGCGGCAACCTGCCACCACAACAGCATAGGAAACAACAGGAAGAGGTGCAGCTCCATGGTGCTGGCCCGCTATAGCCGGCTCTGCCCACAGGAACCCTCGGCACCATGAGGAGACAGCACACGCCGCCACTTTTTATTAAGGAAGCATATGACAGAAGAAGAATTGGTTCACCTGACAATTGATGGTCAGCCAGTTACAGTACCAAAGGGTACGCTTATCTGGGCCGCAGCGCGCAAGCTGGGTATCGAAATACCCATCTATTGTTACCACCCCAAGATGCCCCCCCTAGGCGCCTGTCGTATGTGCTTCGTGGAAGTAGAAAAGATGCCCAAGCTCCAAACAGCTTGTACGACAGTCTGCACTGAGGGCATGATTGTCCGCACCGACACCCCGGCAGTCAAAAAAGCCCGCCGTGGCATCCTGGAATTCCTTTTGATTAACCATCCTCTGGATTGCCCGATCTGTGACAAGGGTGGCGAGTGCGATTTGCAAGATTTCACACTGCGACATGGACCCGGGGCCAGCCGCTTCGACGTTACCAAGCGGCACTTTATCAAACCCATCCCCGTGAGTGAACAGGTGCTGCTCGACCGCGAGCGCTGTATCCTCTGCCAGCGCTGCGTGCGCTTCTGCCAGGACGTTACCATGGAAAACGGCCTGATCATGATGAACCGTGGCTACCGCATGGAAGTTGGCGTCGAACCAGAACATCCCTGGGACTCTATTTTCTCCGGCAACACAGTAGAGATGTGCCCTGTCGGCGCGCTTACCGCCAAATCTTTCCGCTTCCGGGCACGCCCCTGGGAACTGAAAAAGACGCCTAGCATCTGTCCCAATTGCAGCGTTGGCTGCAACGCACGAGTAGATGTGCGGGTCGATAAGGTGCTCCGCCTCATGTCTCGCGCCAACGATAACGTGGATGACGGCTGGCTCTGCGATCGTGGCCGCTGGGGCTGCGAGTATGTCAATAGCCCCGAACGACTCCATACTCCCCTCGTGCGACGCAACGGCACCCTCGTCCCCACCACCTGGGACGACGCTCTCGACACAGTCGCATATCGGCTCCGCGAGGTAGCACAACGCCATGGTCCAGGCGCTGTCGGCGGCATCGGCTCGACCCATGTAACCAATGAGGAGGCTTACCTTTTCCAGAAACTGTTGCGCACCGGCCTGGAAACCAACAATATTGACCACTACCATGGCAACTTCACCGCTCGCACGCCAGAAGGGCTCCCCTGGGTGTGGTCAGATTCGATCGCCGGCCTGGAACAGGCGTCACATATCCTGCTCATTGCTGCCGACCCCTATCATCGGCAGCCAGTGCTGGATCTGCGCATCAAGAAGGCTTACCGCGAAGGAGCAAAGATCCTCCTGGTCAATGACGGCGACCTGCGCCTGGACCGCTTTGCCGCGCTCAAGGTTCGCTATCGACCAGGAACGCTCCAGCACGTCGTGCGTGCTCTGCTCCATGTCATCATCAGCGAGAACCTCTATATCGGCGCAAGCTCTGTTCACAACCATCGCCAGCAGGAACAGCATGAGCAGAAGCCTGCTCCTACCGATGGAGACAATGCACGCCTGGATCGCGTGCGCAAGACCGTCCACTCGGTAACGCCCGAAAGCGTGGCACAAATTACCGGTGTACCGGCCGAGACACTACGTCAACTGGCACGTGCGATCGCCGGCGTCGGAGAGAGCTCTGCTGTCGCCAGCCCAGCCAGCGTCCGCCCCCACGGCGTCGTGCTACTCTATGATGAGATGGCTACACGCGCTCCCGGCGGAGAGACGCTTGCCCAGGATCTCTTTGACCTGGCGCTCCTGACCGGCAACTTTGGTCGCCCTGGCGCCGGCGTTGGGCCCCTCTTCGAAGATAACAATTCGCTGGGTGCCCGCGATATGGGTGTGCTACCCGATAGCCTTCCGGGCTACCGCCCGCTCGACGATGCTGAGGCACGGTCACGGCTCGGCACTATCTGGGGCGTGCGCCCACCAGACTGGGAGGGTCAAGACTACGCAGCAATGCTGCGTGGCGGCGTGAAGGCTCTCTATGTCATGGGAGCTAACCCGGCACGGCACTTGCAAGAGCTCGGTGATGGTGCAACCCTTGATGGGCTGGAGTTCCTCGTCGTGCAAGATATATTCTTAACCGAAACGGCCCGACACGCCGATGTCGTGCTCCCGGCCCTCTCCTTCGCCGAGAAGGATGGTTCCTTTACCAACACCGATCGCCACGTGCAGGCAGTACATCAAGCGCTGCGTCCACTCCCAGGTGCCCGATCAGATTGGCAAATCCTGCAGGCTATTGCCCAGCGCTGGGGGCTCGAATGGAACTATCGGACCCCACGTCAGGTATTTGCCGAGATCGCGCGAGCCACACCAATCTACAGCGGATTACGCTCCGAACTCCTGGAGACGAGCCCCTCAAAGCTCACCTCCCTGCCGCCATCTGGAAGCGATGCTCCCCTGATCGGTAAGACTGGCGTGCAATGGCCAGCAACCCCTGAGAATGCCGAGAGTGGTGGCAGTCCCTATCTGGCCGTTGATCTCCTGGAAACCGGGTTGCCTCCTTATGCGCCCGATCCTGACGAACTGTTGCTGCTGTCACCCCCTGGCAGTGGCCAGGCTGCCAGCAGCAGGAAGGGAGAGCGCTCATGATAGTCTGGGTAGTGATCGCCGCAATTGTGAAAGGTATCGCCATCATCTTCGCCCTCCTAACGCTCTTTGCCTATATGACATTCATCGAGCGTCGGGTTGTAGCGCGTATCCAACGCCGAATTGGCCCCAACCGCGCCGGACCATTCGGGCTGCTCCAACCGCTGGCCGACGCTCTGAAAATGGCTTTCAAAGAGCAGATCATCCCCTTACAGGCGCGTGTCGGCATCTATTTGCTGGCACCCTGCATCTCAATAGTGGTGGCGCTCTCCGCATTCGCTGTAGTGCCCCTCAGCCGCGAATGGGGCTCCACGAACCCCTGGAACCCGTGGATCGCCGATATCAATGTCGGCATCCTCTACATCTTTGCCATCTCATCACTCGCGGTTTACGGGATCGTCCTGGGTGGCTGGTCATCGGGAAACCGATACTCACTGCTGGGAGCATTGCGCTCGGCGGCACAGATGGTCTCCTACGAAGTCAGCATCGGCCTGGCGATCATGGGCGTGCTCATGTTCTCCGGCCAGCTCAGCCTGGTCGCAATCGTCCATGCCCAGTACAACCAGAACATCTGGTTTATCGCTGCGCAGCCCCTCGGCTTCGTTCTCTACTTCATTGCTGCCGTCGCCGAAGTGAACCGTGCCCCGTTCGACCTGCCAGAGGCCGAGCAAGAGCTGGTGGCTGGCTACCTGACCGAATTCAGCGGCTTGCGCTGGAGTCTCTATCAGATGGCCGAGTATATTAACATGATCACCGTAAGCTCTGTTGCCGCGACCCTCTTCCTGGGTGGCTGGAATTTCATCCCCCTCGGATGGTTCCCCGCCTTTAACTCCTGGATCAGTGGCGCACCTTTTGTCTGGTATATCCTGAAACTGGCGCTGTTCTTGTTCTGCTTTATCTGGCTACGCGCTACCCTGCCACGCATCCGCTATGACCAGTTGATGCGGCTCGGCTGGCTGGTCATGCTGCCGCTGGCCGTACTCAATCTTATCTTCACTGCCATCGTCGTAGCCCTGGGCTGGCCATGGTGGGCCAGCGGCATTTTCGGCGCAGTCGTCCTGCTCCTCGTGGGCGGCGGAATCGCCAATATCTACCTGCGCCGGCAAGTTCTCCAGGTCAAAGCGCCACCAGTTGCCAAAGAAGGCTTCCCCTTACCCGCCAGCGTGCGGCTGGTAAGCACTATCAGTGGCATCCCGATCATCACACAACCAGTCCAGGCGCAACCAGCTCCATCTGCAGCACTGGCACCAACCGAAACCGAGGACAGGCGATCACCTGCCCCGGCAGAGCACCGTTAGTATGCAGAAAGCCCCGCTTCTTGCCGCTCATCGCCAGACCCCTCCAGGGGTTGTAGAGCGACCAGGCCCGCTGCCTGGAGGGTGGGAAGCACTTACAATATGATGATGAATACAACCCGATGTGCTAACATTTTTAGAGTCCTCACAGGCAGCAAAAATGGGCACAGGGTATCGCAGAGACGCTATCCGTAGCAACGGAAAGGATTCACTACCATGGCTTTCGATATATTGAAAGGACTCGGCACAACGCTACGCGAAATGGGCCGCAAACCGACAACGGTCTCCTACCCGGAGCAAAAGCGGCCATTGCCGCCCCGTTTCCGCGGCCGGCATGTCCTCCACCGTTATCCCAACGGCCTTGAACGATGTATCGCCTGCTTCCTGTGCGCGGGCGCATGCCCCGCAGATGCAATTTACATCGAAGCAAAAGAGAACACACCAGAGCACCGCGTTTCGCCGGGCGAGCGCTACGCCGAAGTCTTCGATATCAATATGCTCCGCTGCATCTTCTGTGGCTATTGCCAGCAGGCCTGCCCCACGGGCGCCATCACACTGGAGCACGAGTACGAGATCTGCGAGTACCGGCCTGAGGACTTTATCTACCACAAGGAGCGGCTGCTCGAACCGCCCGGCCAGGCAACCGCCGGCACCAACACCGCTTGGTTCCCACCACCCCCCGAGCAGACCGATCAGCCGGTGCCCCAGCGGCGTGGCTATTTCGATGGGTTTGAGGCATCCGCCGCAGCAGTCGGTCAGGCTGACTTGCCCGCCCGGGCCCATCCCCTTGATGAAGAGGCATAAGCCGTAGGCTGATTGCTATAAGGAGGACAGGATAGCATGCTTGGAACACAGATCGCTTTCTATTTCCTGGCTGTCGGCGCGATCGCTTCAGCCATCGGCGTGGTAGCCTTTCGCAATGCAGTCTATAACGCGCTGAGCCTGATCGTCACGCTGTTCTTCCTGGCACTCTTCTTCTTGCAGCTAGACTCACTCTTTATCGCCACTATTCAGGTCCTGATCTATGCCGGCGCCATTATGGTCCTCTTCCTGTTCGTGGTCACCATGCTGGCGCCAGATCAGCGTGATACCGAAGCTACCAATCGCTTGCGCTGGCAAACCTGGCCAGCGGTGGTGCTGGCGCTCATTCTGGCCGGCTCAGCGAGCTACCTGCTCTATAACGTCAGCCTCAGTCCGGCGGCACAAGCCAGCGCGGCCAATAATATTCTCACCGCGCTACAGAAGCTCGGCAGCACCCAGGCATTCGGTATGGCTTTGTTTCATGGCTTCCTGTTCCCTTTTGAGGTCACCAGCGCGATCCTCGTTGTCGCGATCATCGGTGCTGTTGTCCTGGGGCGGCGCGCTGAATTCGGGGAATCCCCGCAACCGCAATCCCATCAGGAAGCGCCGACCACAGCAACACCACCGCGCCAGAGTGACCGGGGCACGTTGGCTCCGCTGGTATCAGCGGCCCCCGGTAGAGCACCAGAGATGACGACTGGCACACATGACGTCAGCTAATGCAGAGTCAAAAACTTGCTTGCGAATAGAAGGGCAGGGATACGAGGTACCCCTACCCCTGCCCTTTCCCGAAAGGGATGCGCTTGCAATACTAAAGATAAGGGGAGCAATGACCAATGCCACCATCAGCATATTTAATCGTCAGCGCCGTCCTCTTCACCATTGGCGGTGTCGGCGTGCTTATACGGCGCAACCCGCTGGTCATGTTTATGGCCATCGAGCTGATGCTCAATGCCGTGAATCTTTCCTTTATGACCTTCTCACGCTATCTGGGCTCGGCAGACGGCTGGGTCTTTGTCTTTCTCGTCCTCACGGTAGCGGCTGCGGAAGTCGTGGTTGGCCTGGCTATCATCGTTTCTATCTTCCGGACCCGCCACGAAGTCGACGTAGACGAACTCAACTCTTTGCAAGGATAAGGACCCCGTATAAGGGGCCAGAGATTCGGCAACTGCGAGGGGACTATCGCTCTTAATAGTGAGGTTAGTAGGATGCTACTCAATCTGACACCCTGGATTTTGCTCTTCCCATTCCTGGGCTTTCTCAGCATCGGCCTTATTGGCCGGGCGCTCCCAAAAGCGCTGATCACCTGGATCGCCTGCGGGACAGTCGCTATCTCATTGCTCTTAGCCGCCGCCGACCTCTGGTCCATGATCTCAGTCGCGCCAGCACAACGTCTTGCCGTCTGGTATGGCTGGAACTGGGTCACGGCAGGCAGCTTCAAGGTGGACTTTGCCTTGATTAACGACCCACTCACTGCTATAATGCTCCTTGTCGTTACCGGTGTCGGCTTCCTGATCCACGTGTATTCCCACGGCTACATGCACGACGACCCCGGCTTCTGGCGCTACTTCTCCTACCTGAACTTCTTCATCTTCGCCATGTGCCTGCTCGTGGCCGCCGACAACTATTTGTTCCTGCTGATCGGCTGGGCTGGCGTTGGCCTGGCATCATACCTTCTGATCGGCTTCTGGTATACCCGACCCTCGGCAGTCGCAGCCGCGCGCAAAGCCTTTGTTGTCAACGTTATTGGCGACTTCGGCATGATGATCGCCATATTCCTCCTCTTCGAGCACTTTGGCACACTCGCCTATGGCGGCATTCTCAACCGCCGCATCGTAACGCACACATTTGCCGCCAACTCCGGGGTGCTCATTGCCATCACCCTCCTGCTCTTCCTGGCAGCAACGGCCAAGTCGGCGCAGTTGCCGCTACACGTCTGGCTCCCGGACGCTATGGAAGGCCCCACACCGGTTAGCGCTCTGATCCATGCTGCAACCATGGTCACTGCCGGCGTCTATCTGGTGGCACGCTCACAGGTGCTCTACACCCAGGCACCAGCAGCGCTAGGGGTAGTAGCCTGGATTGGCGGTATCACAGCCATCTTTGCCGCATCAATCGGCCTAGTCCAGAACGATATCAAGCGCATCCTGGCTTATTCCACCATCAGCCAGCTGGGCTACATGTTCATGGCCGAGGGTGCATACGACTATACCGCCGGCATGTTCCATCTGATGACCCACGCCTTCTTCAAGGCGCTTCTCTTCCTGGCCGCCGGCTCGGTGATCCACGCTATCGGTGGCGAGCAAGACATCCGCAAGATGGGTGGCCTCTGGAAAAAGCTACCCTATACATTCTGGACATTTGTCGTTGCCGGACTGGCCATCAGTGCCATCTTCCCATTTGCCGGATTCTTCAGCAAAGACGAGATTCTCACGGCCTTGCTCAAAGCAGGGCTTCAGTATGGCACAGCATACTACGCCCTCTGGGCTATCGGCCTGATCACCGCCGGCCTGACCGGTTTCTATATTTTCCGCCTGATCTTCGTCACCTTCCTGGGTGACTACCGTGGCACAGCTCCCGGGGCAGCACACATACATGATAGCAGCATCCATGAGTCCCCCCCGGTCATGATCGTGCCGATGCTCATCCTGGCAGTGCTCTCCATTGTTGGGGGCTGGATCTTCACCCCCTTCAGCAATTTGCTCGCACCACAACTGGCACCGGCACCAGTCATCAGCCTCCCCCCATCGCTCCAGGGACTATCGATAGGGCTGAGCCTCCTCTTCGCGATCGGTGGCATCGCCGTGGCCTGGCTCATGTATGGACGCCAACAGTGGCGAGCCGTTGTGAATCGCAACCCACTCTATCTCTTACTGTTCAACAAATACTACATCGATGAGCTCTATCATACCATTATTGTGCAGCCAGTTGTGAAGCTGGGCAAAGCAGCCGACACAGCGATTGAAGGTCTGACTTTGGATGGCGGTAGCCGTGCTATCGGCTGGATCAGCGCCCGTACCAGCAGCACGCTTCGCCTTCTCCAAACAGGCTATGTGCGCAACTATGCATTGGCCTTCCTAGTTGGAGCAGTCCTGGTCGTGCTCTACTATGTAGCACGTCCATAACGAGGTAAAACATGATAGAACAGCATCAAATACTTTCCGTCATCATCTTTCTGCCGGTTATCGCCGCGCTCTTTCTCTTTATCCCAGGCGTGACCCGGCGTCTGGCTTTCGGCTGGGCTACACTCGCCTCGCTTGCAGAACTGGCCCTGGCGATCTTCGTCATGGCACGTTTCAGCCCCGGCATAAGCGGTTTCCAGTTCGGTCAGAGCGTAAGATGGATCGGCGGCTTTGGCATCAACTATGTGGTCGGGATAGACGGCATCAGTCTTTTCCTGATGGGCCTGACCGCCCTGCTCACCCCTATCTGCATCGGCGCATCCTACCGGATCCTGGACCGCCAGCGCGAATACCTGGCACTGATGCTACTCCTGGAAACTGGCCTGATGGGCATCTTCCTCAGCCTCAACCTCTTCCTCTTCTACATCTTCTGGGAGGTTATGCTGGTGCCGATGTACTTCCTCATCGGCGGCTGGGGTGGCCCACGGCGCATCTACGCTGTAGTCAAATTTGTGATCTACACTGCCTTCGGCAGCCTGCTCATGCTGATCGGCATCATCGCGATCGGCGCCATCCACCAGGCCAATACCGGCACGTTCACGCTCGATCTGCCGGCACTCCTTGGCACACACTTTACCAGCACCGAAGGTATCGTCCTCTTCCTGGCCTTCTTTGCCGCCTTCGCCATAAAAGTACCACTGGTGCCCTTCCATAGCTGGTTGCCCGACGCCTATACCGAAGCACCCACCCCGGTAACCATCATGCTGGCCAGCGCCATGACTAAAGCCGGCGCCTACGGCTTTATCCGTTTCTGCCTGCCACTCTTCCCGCAAGCCTCGCGCACGCTGGTCCCACTGGTCTCCATTCTGGCGCTGATCGGCATCATCTACTGCGCAGTACTGGCTCTCGTCCAGGACGATATCAAGCGCCTGATCTCCTACTCAAGCATCAGCCACCTCGGCGTCATCATGCTGGGCATTTTCGCCTTGAATATGCAGGGAGTCGCAGGGGGCATTCTCCAGATGGCCAACCATGGCATCATCACCGCCGCGCTTTTCCTTATCGCCGGCTTTGTAGAAGTACGCACTGGCACACGCAGTCTACGCGCGTTTGGCGGGCTCGCAACAAAGCTGCCAGTGCTGGCAACGCTCTTCCTGATCAGCGCGCTCGCCTCGCTGGGCCTGCCCGGACTGAACAGCTTCGCCGGTGAATTCCTGGCACTGCTGGGCGCATTCCGAGCGAACGTAGCCTATGGCACAGTTGGCACACTCGTGATCATCCCGGCGGCATGGTACCTGATTCGTTTCTTCCAGGATACCATGCACTGGCCAATTGCGACCACCGGACCGGTAGCCACCTTGATTGCCGGCGGCACCGCCCTGGCAGACGCAACAGGAGCCGAACTGGCCGTGCTGCTGCCGCTGGTACTACTCATGTTCTACCTCGGTTTCCAGCCTGCGCAACTCGTCAATCGCATGCAAGTATCTATCAGCGATGCGCTCACAGCACGACACGTGCAACTGGTGATAAATCAGCCAGCACCGTCATATACTGGCGTACCGCTGGATCGTTACCATAACATCACTGTTATTTTTCCAACCCGGCCATAACGAGGTGCTCCGATGACATTCTCCTTTACTGTAACAGCCATAGACTGGTGGCGCATCACACCTGAGCTGGCCGTCTTTGGAGCTGCTTTGCTCGTGCTGATGGCCGATCTGGTTGTCCCTGAGGGCCGCAAGGGCTGGCTGGCGATCTTGAGCTTGCTTGGGCTGGCCGGAGGCTATGCCGCGACGATCTCCCTGTACACCGCTGGTAACGGCTTCAGCTCATCGGCCAATGGACTGGAAGCCTTCAATAATATGATCAGCGCTGACTACATCGCCCTGTTCGGCTACCTCGTGATCCTCAGCGCCAGCACACTGGCCATGCTCATGTCGCCCGCCTACCTCAAACGACAGGGCATCAGGCATCAGGGCGAATACTATGCCCTGATGCTGCTTGCAACCAGCGGCATGATGCTCATGGCCGCAGCAACGAATCTCATGACCATCTTCCTGGGGCTGGAGCTGCTCTCGCTCGCCCTCTACATCCTGTCCGGCTTCGTCGCAACACGCTTCAAGTCACAGGAAGCCGGCATGAAATACTTCCTGCTCAGCTCCTTCGCCTCAGCCTTTCTGCTCTACGGCATGGCGCTCGTCTATGGCTCGACTGGCTCAACCGCCTTAACCACCATCGGCGCCTTCCTCCGTGGGCCGAGAGCGCCAGCCGCCCAGATACATGGCCCCTTCGGCTTTGCCCCCCTGCTGGGACTGGGCATGGGCCTGCTCGCCGTCGGCTTCGCTTTCAAAGTCTCCGCGATCCCCTTCCACGCCTGGACTCCTGATGTCTATGAGGGCGCTCCCACAACCGTCACCGCCTTCATGTCCGTCGGCACTAAAGCAGCCGCATTCCTGGCGCTTGCACGCACCTTTATGCTCGCCCTTCATACCCTGCAAAACGAATGGAGTGGCACCCTCTGGGCAATCGCCGTAGTAACCATGATCCTCGGCAACCTGATGGTCGTGGCTCAGACAGATGTCAAGAGATTGCTTGCTTACTCCAGCATCGCGCACGCTGGCTATATGCTGGTCGGCATTGTCGTGAACACGCAGCTTGGCCTCTCAGCAGTGCTCTTCTACCTCATGGCCTACGCGTTCATGAATGTAGGGGCCTTTGGCATCGTCCTCGCCCTTGAGCACCATGGCGGCGCGGGAACAAACCTGCGCGACTACGCTGGTCTCAAACGCACCCATCCCCTGCTGGCCGCTACCATGGCGCTCTTCATGTTCGCGCTGGCCGGTGTTCCAGGCACTGTCGGCTTCATGGCCAAGTATTACATCTTCTATGCAGCCATACAGGGCGGACACCTCGATCTGGCGATCATTGGCCTGGTCAGCAGTGTGTTCGGCTTCTTCTACTACTTACGCGTCGTCTTCGTGATGTATGGGCGTGAGCCAGCTGCCGCAACAGAAGCAGAGCCGGCTGCTGACAGGGTGCCAGCACCGGTCGGTGCTCCCCCGACGGACATGCCCGCCGAAGCAGCCTCTGCCAGCACGCCGGCCAGATATACTGCCATCTCTCTGGTAGACTCCCCAGAGGTGCCGGCCAGCGGTACCACCAGCGTTGCTCTGCCAGAGTTCCCGGCAGCCGCGCCAGGCGCAGCCAGTGGTATATCCGGCATACAAGCTGTCGCCCCCTCTGTCTCACTGGCCCTCTTGCTGGCAGCCATCCTGGCCATAGGCCTGGGCATCGCCCCGGCGGGCATTACCATCCTGGCCCACTCACCACTGCTGGGCCTGGTCCCCTGACAGGAGGAACCCGTGATTCCGATTAAAGACTATCCAGGACCAAGGCGACGCGTACCATGGATAACATGGGGCCTCATCGCGGCAAACGTGGTGATATTCCTCTACCAGCTATCGCTGGGACCCGAGGCTCAGGCTTTCATGTTCGCCTATTCGGTGGTACCACAGGCGCTGACAGCCGGCGTACCCCAGACCTCGCTGCCAGGGGTACCACCGCATCTTCCTTTCCACACACCCAACCCCGTCTACTTGACGCTCATCACCGCCATGTTTCTGCACGCAGGATGGCTCCACATCGGGGGGAACATGCTCTACCTGTACATCTTTGGGGACAACGTCGAAGACCGGATGGGGCACATCCCATACCTGCTATTCTACCTGCTCTGCGGAGTGGTCGCCAACATCACCCAGGTCGCAGTCTTTCCCACCTCTCCTATCCCCAGCCTGGGAGCCAGCGGCGCCATCGCCGGGGTCCTGGCAGCTTACCTGATCTTGTTCCCACGCGCAGGAGTGCGCACCATCATTTTCATCTTCATTTTCTTTACCATTGCCACGATACCCGCCATCGTCCTCATCGGCCTCTGGTTCCTGCTGCAATTCTTCGATGGCGTGGCATCGCTAGCCACCGTACAGCAAGGAATGGGCGGCGTGGCCTATTTTGCCCATGTCGGAGGATTCCTCACCGGCCTGGTAATCACCTTGCTATTCCGATCCCAGCTCCAGCCACCGGCAAACATCAGCTATCCACGCTTCCCGCGCCATCCCTATTCAACCGGTCCCGATCGCTGGTGGTAACGCGAAGCTGGCTATCCCCCTTCGGACTCCTCCGTCGGCAGTGGTACCGCCGGCTCCTGCTGGCCATTAATCGCCACCGACTGGGGAGCCATTCGCGGCCAGCGAATGCGCTCCTCCGCACCAATATCGCGCACATGCAGGTCATCGTTGTAGCACAGCAGGCGCCAGCGCGGCGCCTGGCCTTCATACTGGCGCAATTCCCAGTGGGTAATTGAGGCATTGCGGGTCGCAAACTCCAGCGGTGGCAGCGCCAGCGCACTCATACCAGAGAAAAAGAGAAACGCAGTATCAATAACTCCGCCATGACAGACAATGACAATCGTCTTCCCGCGATACTGGCGCACAATACGGTCAAGAGTAGTGCTCACCCGCAGCATGAATTCGCCCCAATGCTCACCTCCAGGCGACAGGGGGCGAAACGGTTCGCGCCGAAAGTCACGCTCACCATACCTCGCCAGATATTCCTCCCATGGTAAGCCATCAGCCTCACCAGGCCGCAGCTCTTGTACGCCATCTTCCCATACTATTGGCAGGCCCAGGGCAGGCGCAATGATCTCGGCAGTCTGGCGCGCACGCGGCAAAGTGCTGGAAATCAATACATCGGCAGCGATCTCTCCCGTAGCAGCTAGCCGATCGCGCAAGCGTTGCGCCTGAAGCACCCCCCGGGGTGTCAACCCCGCATCACCACGCATACCCGCCAGAGTAGGAACGACATTACATACCGCTTCGCCATGGCGTATCAGGTAAAGATGCGTCAATGCTGGACCTCACCCAGTTCTTGCTCCAGATACTGCACGGCCCGCGCCAACTGTGTATCCGGCCCATGCAAAATATCCTGAATCGTCTGGTGCTGCTCATTCTGAACATCCGGCGTATCTGGCGTGACACTTGACGACATGCTCACCTGAATATTCGGCGTAATACCATGGTTACGAATAAAGTGCCCGTCTGGCGTCAGCCATTCCTGTGTCCCCAACAGAATTGCCGACCCATCGCTCAGATCGAACTCCTGCAGCACCGTACCCGTACCAAACGTCGTCTGCCCAATGATCGTCGCGCGATGGTTATCTTGCAGCGCACCCGACACAATCTCAGCCGCGCTGGCAGTATCATGATTCACCAGAACAACCAGCGGAATACCGGTTGCAATACCACCAGGCTCTACCGGGAACGGCTGGATATGGCCGCTACTATCCTTTTGCAGCAGCACATTGCGGTGATCGCCACTCTTCATAAACTCGCTGGCCACCGCTACCGCCTGATCCAGATAACCGCCAGGATTATTACGCAAATCCAGCACGATACCCCGCGCCCCATCCTTCTCTGCTTGCTGAAGCTCCGTCTTAAGCTGATCGTTAACCCCATCCGAGAACTGCACAATCTGGATATCGGCAATACGGGCTTCGGCAAAATAATGCATCAGCACATTCGGCACCTGAATCGATGCCCGCGTGATCGTGAACGTGAGTGGATGCGCAACACCTTTGCGCTGAATGGTCAGCGTCACCTTCGTTCCCGACGGCCCCTGGATGAGCGCACTGGCCTGATCAAGCGTCATCCCGGCAGTCTTCCTCCCATTGATGGCAACAATGACATCATGAGGTTTGATGCCAGCCTTGTCCGCAGGAGAACCGGGAATTGGCGCCACTACGTAGATCTGCTGCGTGGTTGGATCCTGCTGCACATACATCCCCACGCCAGAATAATTGCCCTGGAGACTCTGCGCCTCCTGCTGCTTCTCCTGCGGCGTGAGAAATCGCGTGTGCCCGTTATCGCCAAGCGTGGCCAGCATCCCTCTAATAGCCCCATACGTCATCTGCTGCGGATTTATCGCCTTGCGATCCACATAGTGGTCATCAACAATGTTCCACGCCTGCCAGAGAATTGCGGCATAAGAGCGCTCGCTGGCCGGCACAGAGCTGGGACTCTGGTAGTAGCTATTGCCTAACCACCCGGCGATAAACGCCAGCACAACCAGAACCCCGGTAATCAAGACCTGCCCCAGACCCTCAAAGCGTCGTCGTCCATCCTGCGCTGACGAGCCATTATCTCCCCTCTCACCACTCCCTCCCGCCTGATCGGCACCTTGAATTGGTACAGGCTCTTTCGCCAAATCTGCCAGCGTATCCGATGTATCAGATGACTGCTTGCGTATCTCGAAATCATAGTCGTCGTGCAATGTGCCGCCTCCTGCTACTGCTTTGCCAGCGGACCTGCCAGGCACAGAGAGCAACACGGCCAGAAAACGAGATTTTCCTGCCCCCTGCGCTCTGCTGGCAGTAATGGCAAAAAAGGCATCAACACGGGCCCACGAGTGGGCGCCAAGTGATGCCCCTCACAGTCGTACTCTACTTCTTATCCTAGCCTGCACCCTATCAAAAGTCAAGCAATGCAACCGGTACATTCAGCAGGCAAGACTTTAGCCCACGGCGGACCGCTGATCCCTGAGCATCACTGCGCGACTCAGCGTATCGACAACAGTATGCCCACCACGCAGCGCCGACGCTACACGAATCGCCGCCTGCAACAGCGTCAGACCATCAGTAGCCTGCTGGCTTTGCGGTAGCGCCAGATAGAGGCTGCATGCAGCCTCAACCGCCTGCACCACATGCGCTCGGTCCAGACTACCGGCCACATCATCCTGCGCGACTGCTGCGCCAATTGCTCCCGCAAGCAAATGCGCCGGATGCCCCAGCTGGATATAGCGACGCGCCGTGCTCATCGCCGCACTTTCGTCACCCGCCACAATCTGCTGATCGATAGTTTGCAGCAAGATCGGCGCAATAAGCCCGCCGACAAGCGCCGGCGCCCGCCTCTCCACACCGACCACCCCCCGCAGATCTTCTCCCTCCCTACGCCATGCAGCAGTGCTCCGCGCATTTACCGCAGCCGCCGCTGTAAAGAGCAACGGCAGAAACTCAATATCCTGAATCTGCGTAGCAGCAACATATGCGACATATGCCGTCAATAGCCGATGCAGCTCAGACAGAAGTCCAGCGCCTGACTCTGGCGGCACCTGCAAGAGACGTTGCGCAGCAGCCAGGGCAACAGCCATTGCCACCGCTTTCGGCGAAGCCCCACCAATCAGCGCCTGATAAACCGCCTCACAGACAGCGACAGTGTCACCTTCCAGCACCTGCTGGCGCAGAGCCGGACCGGCCAGCGCATCGTTGGGTGGCGCCAGACGTGTACGTACGCGGCGCAGATCATGCTCCGGCGCAGCGACAAAAGCACGTACCATCTCAACAAATGGGGCATCGGGCTCCGCAGTCACAATCAGTGGACACAGCCAGGCAAACACATCTGGCGCGCGATCACCCCACTCCGCCTTGTCCAGTATCTGACTGCCACGCAATGTAAAAGTATAGTGATGTCCCTCTTCGGGATAGCGAAGACGGAGAGCAACATAGATATGGGTCAGCGTCGCCCGGTAGTCTGTGCCAGTCGCATAGAATCCATGCAGTGCCCGGGCAAACTGAGTGACATCCCCCCTGGCAATAGCATCGTTCATTACACCCTGCATCGTCTCCCCTTCCGGCAGTTCCCCAGGGAAAATCGGCTCGGGTAGCTCCGGTTTGGGCTCCCGCCGGGCCCGCGCCACCGCCGGCGACAGCGCGTACAGCGCCTGTACAAGTGGCAGCAGCGCTGCCCGATGGCGAGCATCCAGATCATCAGGCTCCCGCATTACTGCCACCAGTGACGTCCAGCTCGCAATGCGCTCGGCAGCCGCCAGAGTAGCCAGTGCATGCCCCTCTCTATCGCCGCGGGCCGCAAACACCCCGATGCGCCCAGCAATATTACCAGGGGTAAGACCCTGGCGTAGCAGATCGAGTGTGACCACCCCGATCCGCTCGATATGAGCATCAGCAATAGCGCCGATCAGCGGCGTATAGTTCGCAGTATGTTTGATTGACAAGGATATCTCCTCCCACTAGCATTATCGCCTGCCTGTATGGAGTCGCCTGCCGTGTGCTATTCACCCCTGAGCTCTTTGATCTCTCGCTCGATACGCGGGATCTCAGTGTACTCCTCATCGAGAAGCTTATAAGCGCGCTCAAGGTAGAGCTGGGCAATACGCCAGCCACGCTCGTCTGAATCCAGCGCCGCACTGATCAACTCGCGGATCCGGTACTTTTCTGGCAGCGGATCGCCAACACGATGCATATCCAGCTCGGTCTCCCGCAAAAGGCGCTGATCATGCCCCTCGATTGCATAGCGCGCTCTCCCGATCATCCTGGCCAGCTCACCCAGACGATCGCGGGGTGACATCACGGTCCCCATCAACTCGCTAATATCCAGCTCACTAATTTGCAGCGGCTCCTGCCGCTCCTGGGGAGCAGGAAACGTGCTCGCATAACGCTCATAAAGCTGCCCATAGCTGGCCGCAGCCTCGGCAGCCATAGTCATACGGGCACCGCTATTCGTCGGATCAATAGTGCCAATATTGCACAGATCATCATCACGATGCTCGGCCAGAATGACGAGCTGCGCATAGCTCGGACCATCCTCTAACATCGGCGGAATCGGCACCACACTCGTCCCGGCTTCACGCAACCCTTCCGGCGGCAACTGCGCTGCAAAAATCGGCGGCAAATACTTGCTAATGGACAGCGCAATAGGCAACACCACACAGTATGTGCTCAGCACCACCTCAGGATCGCTCGTGCTGCGTGCAAACAGCAACGCATGCCCGCGTGGCCGCTGCGGATCGCCTCGTTCAAATTGTATCTCCATCGGTTTCTCCTCAGAGCAATGACCCCCTGCTAAGAAGCGATATATGGCGCGCGGAGATTGCTGGGACCCTATCTGCCGGCCCGAGAATGCCTCCGCTCTTTACAGCGCCTCTTAGCCGCAACGCTATACTATTATAGTATAGGAGGTTCTCAACCATTGATAAAGGGCACCCATAACCGCACATGAAAGCCAGATTTTCCGAAGCACTCGGCCCAGAAACACTCTTCCTCTTCGATATTGACGGCACCCTGCTCACCGGCGCTTCACCCGCGCACCGCCAGGCAATTTGCGACGCCTGCCAGGAAGTGTTCGGTATCACGCTCGCCCCTGAGGCCATTCGTGATACCGCCGGTCGCACTGACATGGCCATCGCCTATTCGGTGCTTGCCAGCCTGGGAATCAATTGTGAAACGGTTACCCCACTCCTGCCCGATTTCTTCGCAGCAATGGCCCATGCCTATGCACGCTACGAACCAGCGGACCTCCGCTATGCGCTCACCCCCTTCGCTGCTGAGACCCTGGCCTATCTCGCCGCCAGACAGGTCTGTATGGGCCTCGTGACCGGCAACCTGGAACCAATCGCCTGGGCTAAACTGCGTGCCGCCGCAATCGCCTCCTACTTCTGCTGCGGCGCTTTCGGTAACGAATCCACAACACGAGCACCGCTGGCGCGACTGGCCCGAGAACGCGCCGAAACGCTCACCGGGCGACACTTCGCCGCGCAAACAACGTTCATCATCGGTGACACACCACATGATATTGCCTGTGGCGTCACCTGCGGCTATCGCACCATCGGCGTCGCCACCGGCCGATACCATACCCACGCTGACCTGCTGGCATGCTCCCCCGACTACCTCCTGCCCCATCTAGGCGCTCTGGCTGGACTCCCCTAGCCCCTTTCCAGAGCAGATCGCCTGTCTCCCATCTTTCCCCCCGCCGCACACCCCCGCCTCAACCATGCCAGCATACCACCACCATCAGCGCGCTCTGCAAAGAGAAGGAGCGCGGCGCAACTGGCATCCCAGGCAGCTCATCCTTATGCTACGGCCCCATCCCCGCCACTCAACGCCGAACAATCACCCATAAAACCGCAGCGACGGCCCATCAGCCAGCAACCAGCCAGCAGGATCAGGTCCGCACACTGCGGATAAAACGCACAGCGACGGTACCGACCACACAATAGAGGATAGCAGTAGCAAAGAGGAGCGTGTAACCCAGCGAAGGGGCACGTGTATGAAAGTAGTCGAGAAGCGGACCACCAATGACTGGAGCAATGATCTGGGGCACGGTGACAGCGACGTTCCAGATGCCCATGTCGCGAGCAAAGTTCTCCATCGAAGGAAGGACATCGGCGACCAGCGCCCAGTCCACACTGAGATAAGCACCGTAGCCTAAGCCAAAGATTGCCCCGGCAACGAGAGCCGCCGTGAGCGTATGGGTGAGAATAAAGACCAGCCCAACAGCCGCCATGAATCCACCAGAAAGGTAGACCATCCGCTTGCGCCCAAAGCGATCTGAGCCCCATCCTGCCAGAGCCGTGCTCAGCGTGGCAGCCAGCGTGACGATCGTAATAAAAAGGCCCGTAGCCCTTTCGGCATCGGCAACATGGTCCACATCACGGAGATAGAACTGCAAAAAAGTCTGCACCGTGATAATGCCGAGCATCATCACCAGGCGCGTGATAAGCACCCAGGCAAAATCCGGATCGCGTCGTGGGTTAAAGTCAAAGACCCGCGCAACACCGAAAGTCGCAACGATCAGGACAGCCAGCAGACTATCATTGATGGTAGTTTCGCTGATCTGGCCATGGCCAATCGTAGCGATGAGCACACCAATGACCAGGCCAGCGATAATGATCGCCACCAGGCTCAGGAGTACATCGCGCCGCGACAGCCCCAGGCGCAGCGCCGCTGGCTTTATAGCGACACGATCGCCTTCATGAGGCCGCTCGCGCACCGTAATCACCGTCAGCACCATGAATACGGTCAGCAGCAGCATCGTCACACCATAGATAATAAACAACTGGCGCTGATAAGCCGCCGGCGTGATAGCGCCAGAGAGGAGTGGTTCAACGTTGACAACTGCCCCGGCAGCCAGAGCACCGCCCACCGAGCCAAGCATCTGACCCAACCCCATCAGGCCAGAAGCAGTACCGCGCTGCTCCTGAGGCACCAGATCAGGGAGAAGCGCATGGAACGGAGCCGCTGCAGCATTATTGGCGAATTGAACCAGCATCAGGGCAACGGCAAGCGAAAGAATATTGGGAGCAATCGCCATACCAAGCAGGCCGATCAGATTAACGAGCGTGCCAATCAGAATATAGGGCTTGCGTTGCCCCCAACGGGTGGAAGTACGGTCACTGAGCAGGCCAAAAAAAGGATTGCTGACCAGGGCAATCAAAGCGCCCGGCGCCTCTACCGCGGCCAGAGCCGTGCCCTTACTCGCAGCAACCAGCGTGGCACTATGCCCCAGCGCCGTATAGAGGAGTGCCTGGACCTGGCTGGGCACCACGACAATGAGAAGCGTCGTCCAGTGAAAATTCAGCGCAAACCAGAAGATGCTGATCGAAAGGAGCCCGCCAAACGAGAGCCGGGTAGCTGGCGGAGCACCGATGCGCCCGAGAGAGGAGCCTGCTCCATCCGGCATCGCCATAGCTGTCCCCCTCCCCCCATACAGAAAAGCCTGCCATTATCAAGATGCCATACCAGATGATGCCGCCGGACTGGCCCCCCTCCACCATCACGACAACCGGCTGTTATCAGGTAAACCTCATTACCCGTTCGCCGCAGAAGCTCCAGGCGTTTGCTGAACCGTGTGACCCTCTGTTGACGCGTTATCCCCGCTATTGAGCGCTGGCCGTTCGTTGAAGGCCGGATCATCCAGTTGCCCCTGTGCATCAGCAGCGAGCGCCGGATGCTGTAGCTGGGCGATCAACCGCTTGCGTTCGCGTTCCACCTTGGTGATGTCGCGAAAATACCATCCCATGTTGATAGCAATAAGAGCCAGAAGCGCCAACGCCTGGATATTACCAGCCGTTGTATTAATGATCGGATTATCGTATGAGAAATAAAAGGTTCCAAACAGAGTCAGCACCAGAGAGATCAGGATCATAATGCCGGTGCGAATATAAAAGTTGCGGCTATTCTTCCTCAGTTCGTCCAATGTGCTCACCTTCTAGCGCCTGAAGTGCGAACGCCCCCCTTGTAGGGCCGCCGCTTCGTGAGGAACCAACAAGATAGTACACCCTTCCAGGGCAATTTGTCAACAAAAATTTGCGCCTGACCTGATATCACGCCTGCACATGCGTACGTATCCAGTGACGCACAAGATCATTAAAGGCACTGGCCTCCTCGTCCTGCGGCAAAAGCCGGCTCTGCTCAAAAACCTCCAGTTGTGCATGCTTGTTCAGTTGCAGAAAAATGCGCGCCTGATCCACAGGATTTAAGGTGGCCTGACGCCCCCAGATCAGCAGAATGGGCAAATCGAGTTTGCTGAACAGCTCCTCAATATCCACATGGAGCGAACCAGAAAGAAAACTGGCCAGAGCATGGCGCCCCCCAAACTGATGGCTGGACTGGTAGTAATAGTCCACAACGTCCTCACTCAGCCGGTATGATGGCGCATATACCTGGGTACGGAGAAACTCCCGCAGCGCGAGCCGCGAGACAGCCAGGTTACAGATGGTCTGGCCAAGGAGAGGAGTGTCCAGGATATCTCTCAGCAGGTGCTGGCTGGAGCCGGGCTCAACATCAGCAACACCCAGTCCAGCCGGCTCGATAAGCACCAGACTACCAAACAGGTGCTGGCGCAGGGCGGCAGCCTGGACAACATGGGTCGCACTAAGGGACGTCGCGACAATATGCACGGCGTGATCAGCGCCTCCGGCAACCTCACGCACAAAGTCGGTAATCAGTTGAGCATAAGCAGTTGCCGTATAGGAGATAGCTGGCCGTGCCGAGAGACCGAATCCAAGCAGGTCAAAAGCGTAGACGCGGAAATGCTCAGCGAGCGGATCGAAATTATGACGCCATTCAAAGGATGAAGCACCGGGATAGATACCATGCACCAGCACCAGTGGCTGCCCCCGTCCTTTGACCGTATAGAATATATCTCCTTCTGCCCAGACATAGCGATTGTGGTCACCACCCAGCGGACTCTGAAGCGGCCCACCCCGCACGGCCAGCCAGCGGTTCACCACCGCCAGACCGGTCAACGCCCCCCCTACGCCCAGGCCGAGAGCCCCCCACTGCCGCCAGCCCGCCGGCAGCCGCCGGCTACTCCTCGATCCACCGCGCCACTGAGGCTTATCCATCTTGCCGCTCTGCATTGGTATACCTGCCCTCCCCCTTCATGAGTGTTGGGTGAATGCGCCAGTTAGCAAGGCTACGGCATGCGGCAGCGCCGGCAGGATCGCCTGTAAGCTCTCACGCACTGCCTTTGGACTACCAGGAAGATTAATGATAAGTGTACGCCCACGCGCGCCGGCAATACCACGCGAGAGCATGCCAAAAGGGGTATGGCGGAGGCTCTCGGCACGTATCGCTTCGGCAATACCTGGCGCTTCACGCTCGATGACGGCGCGCGTCGCCTCCGGTGTGATATCGCGCGGCCCCAAACCAGTCCCACCAGTAGTTAGCACCAGTTCCAGATGCAGATCATCAGCCCATCGCCGCAGGATGGCCGTGATCTGTTCGTAATCATCAGGGACGACAAGCTGTTGCGCAACAATCCCTTCCAGTGGCGCAGCGGTAACCAGCTCGCGGATAGCCTGACCGCTCAGATCTGCTCGGCCACCCTGCGCAACAGAATCGCTGATAGTCAAGATACCGATTTGTACGGCCATAGCACATCTTCCCATTCCAGTTGCAGGCCTGCTCTGCTCTGCCAGATGCCTGCCCCAAATAACCTTTCCCTTGCCGGCTATCGAGCTCCTCTGAATATGATCCACTAAGCTGTTTTCCCGAAGCAGGGCTTCCCAGGAGTTCGCCACCCCCCTGGTAGTACAGAAGAGAAAAACGTACACTAAATACAGTATAGCCGATATTTCGACGAAGCGGCTCCCTCGCCAGAGAAGAAAGGAGGATAACAGCACAATGGTTCATAATGCAGCCGCTGGCTGCATTACCTTGCTCACAGATTTCGGGCTCACCGATCCCTACGTAGGAGTAATGAAAGGAGTGATTGCGACAATAGCACCAGGAAGAACACTTATCGATCTGAGCCATATGGTACCCCCACAGGACATCGCCACCGGCGCATGGCTGCTCCATATAAGCCACGCCTACTTTCCAGAGGGAACCGTACATCTCTGCGTGGTTGATCCTGGCGTGGGCAGCGCGCGCCTGCCAATCGCCATCAGAACGCCACGCGCAGCCTTCGTTGCACCCGACAACGGACTGTTAAGCTACGTTCTGGCCTCAGAGCCGGTTTTAGAGGCCGTGGCTTTGACCAACCCCGCCTACCAGCTTCCCCAGCAGAGCACTACATTCCACGGACGCGATATCTTTGCACCAGCTGCAGCATACCTGGCAACCGGAGTACCATTAGCCCGGCTTGGCCAGCACCTGGATCCAGCACAGCTGGAGCGCATTCCCCTCTACGAGCCAGAACCTCTGACGACCGGTGGTTTGCGCGCGCATGTCCTGCACATTGACCACTTTGGCAACATTATTACTGATATAGGACCCGATCAAGCGATAGAGCTACTGACAAAAGCAGCGCCACCAACTGTGACTATCAATGCGGTGCAGATCACCCGCCGCTATCGCTATTATGCGGAGGCACCCGATGATGAAACACCCTTCCTTGTGGCAGATAGCTCAGGCCATCTGGCCATCGCCGTGCGCAATGGCAATGCAGCCACACTCCTGGGTGCAAAACGTGGCACGCCCCTTGATGTAATTTATGGCACCAGCGACGTTACGTCCTGAGCTGAAATGCGCCCATTTGCACTGGAAAAAAGAAATGATACAGAGCAGAGAGCCAGACAAAACAAATTGTCTGTTGCTTTTTTGGAAGGTCGTGTGATATACTCGCTACGGCGCGCAACGTGGACGCCATAACAGATGAACGATAAACAGAAGAAACATCAGCCGAGTTTCTGGGAGCCCTTCTTGCTCGTGGGACAGGTAGGGTTCACCGTTGCTGTACCTTGTGCCCTCGGTGCGGCTGTTGGGCATTTTATTGATGCATCGCTCCACGATGCCGTGCCGGTTGCGACACTTATCGGGCTGCTGCTTGGCCTGGCCGCTGGCGTTTACGGCGTCTATCGCCTGGTCTCTTCCCTCAGATAGGGGCGGATCCACGGTCAATCTCTAGAGCAGCACCGACAGAATGAGGGGGAAGTGCCGTGCTCTGGAAACTACCGGAAATTAAGGTTGCGGTAGAAACCTTGTTCTATATCGGCCCATATCCCGTTTCCAATGGGCTCTTGATGACCTGGCTGGTCATCCTGGTTATCCTGGCCATAGGGTTCCTCTCCATCCGCAATATGCAACTCATCCCTGGCCGGCTACAAAATACTATCGAATGGATGGTCGAAGCTATCATCGGCCTCTGTGAGAGTGTAGCGGGACGCGAACGCGGCCGCAAGTTCTTTCCCCTGGTCGCATCTATCTTCTTCTTCGTATTGCTGGGCAACTATATGGAGCTCATCCCTGGCGTCGACTCCATCGGCACACAGGCACCAGGAGCACATCCCGTATTAGGGGTCTTCTTGCTCGGCAATCAGGGCGATAAATTGATCCCTTGGGTACGACCACCGTCTTCTGACCTCAATATGACCATTGGCCTGGCACTCGTTTCCGTCGTGGTCACCCAATGGTATGGCTTCGCCACCCTGGGCTTCCGCGAACATGTGAGCCGCTATATCAATTTCAAAAATGGCCCGATGGGGCTGGCAGTCGGCTTCCTGGAAGCCTTTACAGAGGCAGCACGCATCATCTCCTTCAGCTTCCGACTTTTTGGCAATATCTTCGGTGGCGATGTGCTGCTCATTGTCATGGCCTTCCTCATCCCGTTCGTCGGTCCCATCCCCTTCTATTTCCTGGAAACCTTTGTGGGTTTCATCCAGGCAGTTGTCTTCGCCGGGCTGACGCTGATCTTCTTGACCCTGGGAACGACCAGCCACAGCACCCATGGAGAGATTCATGCAGGAGGAGAACAAGCTTCACTCTCATAAGACAGAACCGGTAAAGCCTGCGTCTACGACGCAAATCGCAACAGAGATCGTTTAAGGGAAACGGGCGCCATGCCGGTGCCCAGCAATGTCACATTCTGAGGAGGAAACTCAACCTATGCTTGCAACGCTTCTTGTCATGGTCCTTGGCGCTGCCAGTTCGGCCAGTTCACCATTCGTCACTCTCGGTACCGGTATCGCTATCGGCTTTGGCGCCATTGGCCCGGGCATCGGTATCGGCCTGGTCGCTGGCCCGGCCATGAATGCGATTGGCCGCAATCCCGAGGCAGAGCCGCTGATCGTCCGCAACATGATTGTGGCTATTGCCTTCGCCGAGGCCGTGGCGATTTACGCGCTGGTCATCGCGCTGATTATCTACTTTGTTCGGATTTGATCGGTCATGCGGCACGAAACCCGCTCTATCGCGTTGGCGGCCTTCCTCATGAAAGGAGGGGAACCCCTTTGGGTCAACTAGGAATTAATGCCTGGTTTCTCCTGTCGCAGATAGTCTGCTTCGTCATCTTGTGGGCAGTGCTCCAGCGCTATGTCTTTCCCGTTATCACGCGCATGCTCGATAAGCGCGCTGCCGTGATTCGCGAGGGCATCGAAAATGCGGAAAAAGCAAAACGTGAGCTGGCAGAAGCTCAGGCAAACGTTGAGCAGATGATGGCGCAGGCACACCGGGAAGCACAGCAAGTGTTGGCACAGGCGACACAGGCTGCCGAACATATCCGCGCCGAGCTGGAGAAGGAGGCACACGAACGGGCAAACCAGATTATCCAGCAGGCGCAGGTACGCATTCAGCAGGAAACGGCGCGAGCGAAAGCCGAGCTGCGTGCGCAGGTCGCCGATCTGGCAATCCTGGCGGCCAGCCGCCTGATCGGCACTTCGCTCAATGACGCGGGTCATCGCCGCCTCATTGAGGAATTTGTGACCCAGTCGAAGGAGTTGCAGTGCTAAGGGGAGCGATAGCGCGCCGCTATGCGAGCGCCGTCTTTGACCTCGGTCTACGCAGTGAAACGCTGGATCGCTGGCTCGCCGACTTACAGCTCATCGCGGATGCATTTGACAATCGCAAGCTGGCCTTTGTCCTGCGCGAGCCCAAGATCCCGTTCGCCCGCAAAGAGCATATCATTCGCGAGCTGCTGGGGCCGCGCGTGCAACCGCTGGCCGTAAACCTGGCGCTGCTCCTGGTCGAGCGTGAGCGGGTCGATCTGGCACGACCTGTTGCCCGCGAATTCGAGCAGATGCTCAACGAGTACCGCAATCAGGCAGTGGCTGAAGTAACGACAGCGGTACCAATACATCCAACCTTGCAGCAAGCATTGACACGCCAGCTCGAGGAGCTAACCGGTAAGCATATCATTATGAAGACTCGGGTAGATCCGACAATCCTGGGTGGGGTTGTCGCCCGCGTCGGTGATATGCTGATCGATGGGAGTATACGGCGAAAGCTGGCTCTCCTGCGGGAACAGATCATCAGTGGCGGACTATCTACCGGGCCAGGTGAAGAAAGTGCTGACGGCTCTTCCCGTGGCCCACAGGGACCTGTCGCACCTTTACCGCCGACCGGCCAGGCCCCCACAGACGGAACTGGCCTATCATAGCTGACTGACCGTCAGCGCAATAATGTGGACCTGATGTCGAGCCTGAGCATGGAGACCCTGAGAAAGGAGATGCGAAAGCAATCAGCAGAAAGCAATCTATCCCCGTCTGTCCCCCCCGATTGAGGGAGGCAGACAGGAAGCTGACCGCTGATCGCTCATAGCTAGTCATATGGCAACATGGGCTGATGAAATCACAGCAATTATTGAGAAGAATATCACTCAGTTCGGGGGAGCTGCTGCCGAGATCAAACCGGTGAGTGTTGGCACGGTGATCGAGGTGGCTGATGGCATCGCCCGCGTTTATGGCCTCGAGTCGGTGCGGTACCTCGAACTGGTTGAGTTTCCGCGCACGGGCTTGATGGCCATGGCCATCAACCTGGAAGAGGAGACAGTAAGCTGCGCCATTCTCGGCGACTTCTCAGCGATCAAGCAAGATGATGAGGTGCGTACAACCGGGCGCATCGTCGAAGTGCCTGTCGGCGACGCGCTGATCGGGCGTGTCGTCAATCCACTTGGTGAGCCCCTGGACGATGGCGGCCCTATCATCACTGATAAACGGCGCCCGGTCGAACGCGTGGCACCTGGCGTGATCACCCGCCGACCGGTCAACGTGCCGGTGCAGACAGGCATCATCGCTATCGATGCAATGACACCTATTGGACGCGGCCAGCGTGAGCTGATCATCGGCGACCGGCAAACGGGAAAGACGGCAATTGCCGTGGATACCATCATCAACCAGAAGGGAAAGAATCTCATCTGTATCTATGTAGCAATCGGCCAGAAGAACTTCCAGGTGGCCAGTATCCGCGAGCGTTTGCGTGAATATGGGGCGATGGACCACACCATCATGGTGGTCGCCGGCGCTTCTGAACCAGCTCCCCTCAAGTATCTCGCACCCTACGCGGGCTGCGCCATGGGCGAAGAGTTCATGGAGAGTGGCCGCGACGCGCTGGTCGTCTATGATGACCTCACCAAGCATGCCGAAGCATACCGCAATATGTCGCTGATCATCCGCCGCCCACCTGGTCGCGAGGCCTATCCGGGTGACGTGTTCTACCTGCACTCCCGCCTGCTCGAACGCGCGGCTCGCCTCAATGAGAACTATGGCGGCGGATCGCTTACAGCACTGCCGATCATTGAGACCAAGGGCAACGATGTCTCAGCCTACATCCCCACAAATGTCATCTCCATCACTGATGGCCAGATCTATCTGGAGCCTGACCTCTTCAACGCTGGAATCCGCCCGGCGATTAACGTCGGTATCTCCGTCTCACGAGTTGGTGGCAATGCCCAGATTCGCGCCATGCGCCAGGTCGCCGGCAGCCTGCGCCTGGACCTGGCCCAGTACCGCGAGCTCCAGGCTTTCGCCCAGTTTGGCTCCGATCTGGATAAGGTCACCAAAGCCCGCCTTGACCGCGGCCAGCGCATGGTCGAGATCCTCAAACAGCCCCAGTATCGACCAATCCCCGTTGAGAAGCAGGTGATGATCCTCTACGCAGGGACCAACGGCTACCTGGACGATGTCGCGGTGGAAAAGGTCACCGAGTGGAAGGAAGGCTTCTACCGTTATATGGATGCCAACCACCCGGAAGTGGGCCAGCGGATCATCCAGGAATCCGTTGTCGAGGGCAAGAAGATGTCAGATGAAACGATAGAACTGCTCAAAGCAGCTATCGTGGAGTACAAAAAGTCGGCACCTAAATAGCGCTGAGCTGAGAGCTGAATATGGCAACAACACGTGAGATCCGGCGGCGCATCCGCTCGGTCAAGAATATCGCCCAGATCACCCGCGCCATGCAAATGGTTGCCACCAGCCGCATGCGCCGGGCACAGGAACGTGTACTGGCCTCACGACCGTACACCGAGGAATTACGGCAGATGGCCAGACGGCTGGCACAGGCAGCATCTGGTGACGAGAAACCAGCGCTGATGGTCGAACGGCCAGTGCGCAACATCGGGATCATCTTGATAGCGCCTGACCGTGGCCTGTGCGGCGCACTGCCGAGCAACGTAAACCGCAAGGCCGCACAGGTCGCACTGGAGCAGCGCCAGCAGGCTGGCAATGGCGCTGGTGTGCTATTTGTCGCCGTTGGACGCCGGGGGCGTGAATTCCTGCTGCGCACGCGCCAGTCGCTGCTTGCTGAGTTTACCGGTTTAGGCGACTATCCTGCGCTGGCCGATACGCGCCCCATTGCGCGGGTCGCCATAGACGCCTATCTGAATGAGCAGATCGATGTAGTCTATCTGGTCTACACCCGCTTCGTCTCGACACTGATACAGCAACCTCAGGCGATACGTCTATTGCCGGTGCAGCCACCAGAAGCCATACCGGGGGAACGTGCCTATCACGATCTCTACATTTATGAGCCCGATCCGGCAGAGGTGCTTGCCGCACTGCTGCCACGTTACGTGGAAACTCTTATCTACCAAGCTATCCTGGAAAGCAGAGCCAGCGAGTTTTCTGCACGCATGGTCGCCATGAAGAATGCGACCGATAATGCAACCGAGCTCCTGGATGATCTCACTTTGACATATAATAAGGCCCGGCAACAGTCGATCACTACCCAGATCCTGGAAGTCGTTGCCGGGGCCGGTGGCTAGAGGACACTCCTTGGGGACACTCAAAACGCCAGCGTATGGGCCTGCGACCGGTGTCCCCTGGACCTTATCCCCATAAGGGAGGATGACACATATGGCAGTTGAAGTCCGCACGAAGGGTACGGTTGTGCAGGTTTTAGGAGCCGTAGTGGACATTGAGTTTCCACCCGAGCAGCTCCCGCCACTCTTCAATGCGGTGCAGGTAGAAATAGAGGGCCGTGAGAAGCCGCTCACGCTCGAGGTTGAGCAACATCTCGGCAACAACTGGGTTCGTTGTGTGGCAATGGGACCCACTGATGGCATGAAGCGCGGCGCAACCGCGTGGGATACCGGCGGGCCGATCACCACACCCGTTGGTCCGAAGACCCTTGGGCGTGTCTTCAACGTCCTGGGTGAACCAATCGACAATAAACCACCGGTGGACCCCTCGGAGCCGCGCTGGCCAATTCATCGCCCCCCACCAGACCTGGAGGATCAGGCAACAGTAACACAACTGTTCGAAACAGGCATCAAGGTTATCGACCTGGTTTGCCCCTTTATGCGGGGAGGCAAGGTCGGCACCTTCGGCGGCGCCGGCGTCGGGAAGACCGTCATCATCCAGGAGCTTATCCGCAACATCGCCACCGAGCATAGTGGCTATAGCGTCTTTGCCGGTGTGGGCGAGCGGACCCGCGAAGGTAACGATCTCTATCTAGAAATGCATGAGTCCGGCGTCATTGACCGCGTGGCGATGGTGTTCGGGCAGATGAACGAGCCACCTGGCGCGCGCCTGCGCGTTGGCCTGACTGCCCTGACCATCGCAGAATACTTCCGCGATGTCGAAGGCAAGGACGTCCTGCTGTTCATCGACAACATCTTCCGCTTCACTCAGGCCGGCTCCGAGGTATCGGCTCTGCTTGGACGTATGCCCTCAGCCGTCGGCTATCAGCCAAACCTGGCCGAAGAGATGGGGCAGCTTCAGGAGCGCATCACTTCCACCAAGCGCGGCTCGATCACCTCGATGCAGGCTATCTATGTACCGGCTGATGACTACACCGACCCGGCCCCAGCGACTACTTTCGCGCACCTGGACTCAACCATTGTGCTGGAGCGCGCGATCGTCGAACGTGGCATCTATCCAGCAGTAGACCCGCTCGCTTCTACCAGCCGCATCCTCGATCCCCAAATAGTCGGGGAGGAACACTACCGCGTGGCGCGTGAGGTACAACGGGTCTTGCAGCGCTATAAGGACTTGCAGGACATCATCGCTATTCTTGGCATAGATGAACTGAGCGAGGACGATAAGCTGACAGTCGCCCGCGCACGCAAGATTGAGCGCTTCTTCTCACAGCCGTTCTTCGTAGCCGAGCAATTTACCGGCAGACCCGGCCGGTACGTGCCGCTCAAGGAAACGATTCGCGGCTTCGCCGAGATCCTGGAGGGCAAGCACGATGCCATTCCTGAGCAGTTCTTCCTGATGGCTGGTCCAATTGATGACGTCCTGGAGGCAGCGCGGAAAGAAGGCTATTAGGCCAGAGGCAGTTTCCCCACTCAGGCCACCAGCCAAGGAATGCCCCTAAATAAATGCCCTGAAAAGGAGGAAAATAGCATGGGAGCACGGCCCACGCTGCATGTGCGTGTGATTACCGCCGAGCGGCAGGTGTTTGAGGGTGAAGCAGATATGGTGGTCGCGCCCGGATCCGAAGGCCAGTTAGGCATTCTCCCTCGCCATGCCCCATTGATCACAACACTGGCAGCCGGCGAATTGCGGATCAAGTTTCAAGGCGACGAAGAGGCCCTTTTTGTCGCCGGTGGCTTTATGGAGGTTCGCCCGAACAGCGTGATGGTGCTTGCTGATGACGCGGAGATCGCCGCCGATATTGACGAGGCACATGCTGAAGCAGCGCGGCGCCGTGCTCAAGAACTGCTGGCACAACGAACCGCCGATATCGATCAGGCAGCCCTCCAGGCAGAATTGCAACGTGCAGTCGCTCGCTTGAAAGTCGCTGAGCAGCACCGCCGACGCCGAGGTGGCCGGCGGCCTGCACCAGCTCAGGCACCAGAATAATGTGCTCAACTTTCAGCACAGCAGAAGCCAGGCACGCAATCCGGTCAAGAGGCGTTGCAGACGCCCCATAGAAGAGCTGGATGCTATCCGCACATTGCGTGGCACCTCCGGCGCATAGCTGGAAGCAATATATCCGACGCTATAGGTACCACACCGGGGACAACACGCGATCTGCTCCAGACCATAGCCCCCTGTACAGGGCGATGTGTAGTCCACCATCTCGTGCTCAGTGGCGACCTGGCTCGGCTGCTGGCTGAATCCACAGACAGGACATAACTGGTGGGCCGCTAACAACGTATTCGTCACCAGGCATCCAAACTCACTGTCCACGAAAAACCTCAGCAATTGTGTGCTATCGCCAAAGGCCGTAGGATATTCTTCCCTTTCCTTTATTGTCATCCATAAGGAATAGACAGTGCAAGCCTACCTGCGGATACATAACGCCGCACAACGATCAGCAGCCCAGCGCATGCAGCCACTGAGCCATACGCTGCCTCTGTTGATGGATATCGGTGCTGAGCTCAAGTGGACGCCCACGTGCGTCTATGATGAGCCCGACAAGCCCACCATCAATGGTGTCACTGCTACGAGCCGGGATACCGCGACCAAGGCCAACATCTATCGTCGGCGCTGGAAACAGCGTGAGTGTTGCTTGCTCCTCCAGGCCAAGAGGCAACACCATCATCGTCCCATAGGGAACTTCAGCACTTTGTGAGCGGCCATCCGTATAATCAAGCTGTACGCGCAGGATAATCTCTCCCGGCTGTGCCGTCCCCCAGGGAGCAATACAGGGACCAAGACGATGCACCACGCCATCGTGCTCAGTTACCTGCACCGCCATAGTAGGATATGCCAGGCCGAGCTCACCGAGCATCGGCAAGAGCTGGGCGGTATCCAGAAGCAGTGAGCAGACCCCACGAGGCTGAATGGTATCCAGCAACACGAGTGCCGCCTCGCCAAAGCTACTGGCACAGGCAAGGCAGCCACCCGTGCCCACAATAAGGTCTACATTGGGAAAGAGCACCTGCGCACCGCCAGGGCTGGCCAGCGCCAGCAATACCGCTTCGCGAGCAATTGCCTGCTCCATCTGCCGCTCCCTCTGGGTAGCAGCCACTCGCTCAGGATGGATTGCCTTATCCCGCGCATAAAGCCATAGCTGCTGCTCGGTAGGAACAAAAGGCAACCAGCGGGCTACACGATCATGGCCAGACTGTCTGATTACTGCCTCCGCTCCACGGGCAACACCGATTCCCGGTCGGACCACCGAGAAGAAACGACCGCTGCTTGTCGTGCCTAAGACGGCTGTGGTTGCCCCGCCAATGTCCACACAGATCACATTCAGCGCATAGCGCTGAGCCAGGAACCGGATCACCCCTCCAAGCGATTGCACCGTTGCCCGGAGCGGACGCTCAGTCCAAAGACGAACCCGCTGGCTACCAGCTATTTGTGCAATGACCCGACGCTCATACAAACGCGCGAATTCCAGGCTGGCAGGTCCTGGCTGGCCTGGTATGAGTGGAGGCAACGGGTGGATTTCACCCTGCCTGTCTAGTAAACGTCGAGTGGCCTCCACATCGGCCTGAGTTCCCGGTAAAACAATCGGCATGGGCGAGGTGTTCCCGGCACTGCCCGTGCCCAGCAGATGCAAAAGCTTAACCAGCAGCTCGCCTGAATCCATGGATGGCCGCTCAGCCAGGACAAGCACATGTGGGCAAAAGCGTGCCGCTTCTTCCACCGATGCAGCAACCTGACTAGGAAGTCCAGAGCCATCTGCAAGCAAAGGAAAGATCCCCACCGTGCTATAGGTGGCTGCCGCAGCCCGCAAAAGCGTATCTACCTGATTGGGGGCTACCTTTCCCACCAGCGCAATACGCAGAGGTTCGCCGGCACTGGTGACCACCAGCACCCTGTCAACACCCTCACCCGTGGGGCGCTGAGGATAGATCAGGCCAGTATGATCGCTCAGGCAACGCCCGGTAACACGCTCAATCTCGGCAGTCGCCTGGAGAATACCATCAGCAAGATCACTGTGCGGCGCCACCGCCGTGGTCGGTGCGCTCGCTCGCGCCAGGAACCGATACTGGCTGTCGACCAGACCAATGAGCGCGACCTTCGTATACGTTGAGCCACAATCAACAACGAGGACTGATTGCACCTCGGCCTGCACTCGTCGGGGTGCTGTTGTGAGCGCACGTGCCTGCTGCATATCGATCAACTCCCAACCACTTTCCCACTCCCATTGAATCTCACGATGATTGGGAAATGAGCTACCGCTGTCTGGCCCATATGCCTCAAGAGACCAGCTCGATCACATCTTTACAGCGCGAAAGCGTTTCTTCCTACTTCAGAAAGCGAAATAGTGAACGCAACCAGGCCCAGAATCCCCGCCTGGCCACCACCGTAGGTACCCGTGAAGGTGCCACACCCACATTCCCTGGTGCAGCAGATGCCACACCACGCTGGCTGGCAGGTGCTGAGACACCACCAAAAGTATTGGCGTAAGGTGCATTGCCTATCGGCTGTGTACCCGGATGGGGATAGCCACCTGGAGCCCTCCAGCCGCTACCCACTGGCGGCGGACCCTGGAGATATGGCCGGCCCGGCTCCTGGTGGAAAGGCCATGCTGGCACATGCTGCTGACCCCTCGCCATCTGCCCTGGCACTCCTGGCGATTGGTGCAGTGTGCCATACGATGCATTGGATGGCTGCTGCAATGATCCCAGAGAAGCATCGCTTGCTTGATTCGGGCCGGCGGGTGCCCCTGATACCTGCTGCATAGCACTGGAGGGCCCCTTGGAGGATGAACTCCAGGACTCCATTGGCGAGGCCACCGGTGTCGGACCGGCAACGGCCGCGAAGATCGAGGCTGCGCGCAATTGCGCCGTATCAACATCAACTTGCTGAGCTACATCAACACGTGGCGGTTGCTCCGCTGATGGAGCATCTGCCGGTCCACGTAGCCAGTCTGGCAGCGCATCAGCATCAAAGAGCGATGCAACCGAGATGCCCTGCTGGCTCTTGGAAGGCTCCGCTGCTGGCTGTACGGTTGATTGCTGCCATGACGCAGCAGTTTGTGGATTCGAACCCGGCTCTGCGGTCGGTGGCTGTGCCATCGGTGGGACAGATGGCACAGATGTATTCATTGGCGGCATCACAACCGGCTGATCTGATGCACTCCCTGTCGCCGTGGCATTTCCCACCGGCCTGGATGATAATACAGGAGAAGACGAAAGTTGCTGGAACCAATCAGGCAATGATTCTGCCGGAGACGAGGGGGGCGCTCCCGGCGGTGCCGCAGATACCTCATCCGCCGGCTGCACAGCTGCCTCACCGGACCGTAGCCATGATGGCAAGGACTGCCCATCAATAAGATCGCTCGCTGCTAATGGCGCCGGCATTGAGGCCGAAGCTGCAGTTGCTGCTGGCGCGCTCGTGGCCTGGGGCGGCTCTGTCTGTTCTGCCCGGAGCCACTCCGGCAAAGACGACATCTCAATCAGCGATGCAGCGGACAAACGCTCCTTCACTGCGGAACTACCTGTGGACGGGGTACTTGCCACAGGGGCAGCGGACGCTGATGTAGCAGCCTCCTTCTGAAGCCAATCCGGCAGGCTGGCAGGATCAACCAGCGACTTCAGCGTCAAAGCCTCTGTGCTACCCGGCGCTGCTGACGGAGCCCCTTCCTCTGGCTTGTCCGACACCCCAGGCCCCGTCCAGGGCGGTACATGGGCGTCTTCGTAGACGCGCCGAAGCCACGCTGGCAGATGCTCGTCTTCAGTGTCGGATAAATTGGCGGGGGCTCCCTTATGGGTGGGTGGCAGGGGTGCTGCTGGAGGCAGCGGCGATATCGGTATGCTACCCAGGATCGGATTCGCCTGTGAGGACGGTGCCGCCATACTCTGGCGTACCCAGTCAGGGATAGCCGCAGCATCAATCAAGGTATCCGCATTCACCCCGGCTGTCTGGCCAGCGGCAGACTTCTCAGCTGTTGTCTCCATGATGCCAGGCAGCGAATTCGACAGCGCCTGGCTAACCGCAGAAGCCAGCGATGCTGAAGCACGCAGCCATTCAGGCAAGGCATCCTCTTCGATGAGGGAATCTGAAGCAACAGGCGTGAGAGATGACTGGGCTAGCGATTGCGGCGCACTGCTCCGGGCCGACTCCATCATGCGCAGCCATTCAGGTAGCCGCTCCCCAGATGAACTGGCCGGCATTGATGGTGGCGAGGAGGACGCTGCTGCCTGCGACCCCAAAGGTGGCAGAGAAGAGCGTCCTGCTGCATCGGCCTCGCTTTCTATCGACATGCTCCGCAGCCAGGTAGGAAGCGCCTCCTCATCTACCAGCTGGGCAACACGCAATTGCTGTACGCCTGATCCGCCCAGTATTACCGGCGCGCCACACGATTGGCACGAAAGCGCGCCCTCTGCAATGATCTGTCCGCAACGATTACACTTGCTCACGTCGTTTCCTCCCTTTTCCCCTGCCTGATATGAGGCTTATGGGAGCTCCTTCCCCCCGATCTCGACAACGCCCCACATTAGCATCTTAGCATGCGCAAAGTGCTGATCAACCACGAAATCGTAGCTAGTGTAACACCCCTCAGCATTTTTGGCAATCCAAAACTGCTGAGCTTACCATGCTGCCCTGCTGATAGGCAAAGCCTTCTGGAGCGCATCCAGAGCCAGCTTAGCGGTAAATACTCACCATACTGAGAAGCTCGATCATCATAAAGAGCAATAGCAATTGTTTCCTATTCCGCGAGGATGCTATAATCACCTCAGGCTTTATAGCGCCGCCTTTCTTGGCGACATCGCACCAGTTATCGCTATTCACGCAGCCTCCTGCCTGCGATGTTTCTATCGCCAACCAGACGGCTATCGCTCCACGTCGGAGAGCAAAATGTCAGAAAATATGCCCGGACCGGGAGCAGCGCTCCACATCGTGTTGCCGCTGCCCCCCAGCATCAACGAGCAGTATGCCACAATCGGGAAGCGACGCGTGAGTAGCAAGCCTGCTCGCCGCTTCAAGCGCGAAGTGCGTAACCGGATACGTGCGATGGAGTATGCCGGTCAGATAAGCGATGGGCTACGTGAATGTCTGCGCTCCAGCTACCTGGCGCTCTTTCTCGACTTCTATTTCGAGACACCTTTTAAGCGCGATTTAGATGGTGGCTTGAAGATCGCACTGGATGCGCTGTGTGAGGCTCTGGGCCTGAATGACAATCGGATAGTAGATATCCATCTGGTCAAGCGAATCGCACCACTTCAACCCCGGCTGGAGGTGTCGCTCGAAGCGATCGCCGACTGGCAATTTGATGAAGTCTATGTGCTGCTACGGAGAGATGAAACGTGCGATACCGGCTCGGCTTAGGAATAGGCCTCAGCAGCAGCATCAGTGCGCTGGCCTATCGTCGCAAGGCACTGACGCATAGTGGAGTTGTGGGCGCCATCATGATCGGTACCATCATTTTTGCCTTTGGTGGGCTGGGATGGGGGCTGATGCTGATTTTCTTCTTCGTCTCCTCCACCCTCCTCTCACACCTGTATAGCGACCGCAAGCAGCAGATCGCCATGGATAAGTTCAGCAAACTGGGAGCGCGTGACTGGCAGCAAACCGTGGCAAATGGGGGAATCGCCGCGCTGATCGCCCTCATAGGCGGCCTGCAGCGCTGCCAGCGCCAATGGCTGCCAGGCGCCTTTGTTGGGGCGCTGGCGACCGCAACAGCAGACACCTGGGCAACGGAGATCGGCACACTCAGCCGGAGCCAGCCACGACTCATCACTTCCGGACAGCGCGTGCCTCCAGGGACATCCGGTGGCGTTACCCTCACCGGAACCGTGGCAGCCGCCGCCGGCGGATTGGCGCTTGGCGCTATCGCCATGCTGGCATCGCGCTGGGGAACCACCCCGGAACAGCAGACTGGCGACCAGCACCGCTTGCTGGCGATTGGACTGGGCGCGGGCCTTGCCGGTACCCTGTGTGATAGTCTACTGGGCGCAACGGTTCAACATATTGCCCATTGCCCGCTCTGTGCCAGCGAGACAGAGCGCGCCATGCACCATTGCGGCACGGCGACAGTTTCGCTCCGTGGCCTGCGATGGATGGACAACGACGCTGTCAATCTCCTGAGTACAGCGACTGGTGCCCTGATCGGGGCCGGGCTAGAGTGGATAATCCAAAGAAACCACCGCTAAGGTCAGCCACCATCCAGATTCTGTAGCCTGACCATCGAGCAGCCAGTATCACCTGCGTCTTACCAGGCGGGCAAGGATAGGCAGATAGTAATTGGGATCGCGGTACGCCTGGATCATCAGCCACACCCAGAGTAAGAAGGTTATCCAGACAGCCAGTGTAAACAGGACCGCGAAAATACCGCTGGCCAGCGTAAAGAGCAGACCAACCAGCGGAACTCCACCAAGGATGCCAAATACCCAGCGTAGGAGTGACAGTGCAACTAGGATAGCGCTGAGCCAGCCAAATACAACGACCGATTGCGCCGCATGACGACGTACCTGCTGGTTGTCGCGCTCTGCCAGCAGCAAAATGAGCCCGGATATCCAGAAAACGATATAGGCCAGGACACGTTCGGCACGCTCACTCAAACCCAGCGATGTTGAACCTGGAAGCTGCCTCATAGCTTGTTCCTCCGTAGAGAACGGTTTCTTTTGCACGCGGGACCATGCCCCTCCTACCGTTTTGTATACGGATAAGAGCGGCTTGATGTTGCAGAGACAGATCAAGGAAGAGCTGCGCAGTGATGTTGTATACTTCTCTTAACCCACTGTGCGCGTTTTTCTGAAGCGGGGTTCCAGGGGTTCCCCCAATCACATCCTCCCCCTCTCCTGCCAAAGGCAGCGAAAAACAGGCACATGGCGTTCAGCAATTTGACCACTGGAGTGGAGGGTAGAATGGCAGATACTGCGCAGGCAACGCTGGTACTGCGAAACAAAGTAGGACTCCATGCCCGCCCGGCAAGTAAATTCGTTGCCACTGCGGCAAAGTTCCAGGCTAATATTACGGTGCGCCATGGCCACCGCCAGGCGAATGCCAAGAGCATCCTGATGGTTTTGACCCTGGGCGCAGGACACAATGCAGAAATTCAGATCGAGGCACAGGGCGCTGACGCTGAGGAAGCCATCGCCGCACTGGTGGCATTGGTCGAGAGCAACTTCGGAGAAGAATAAGCCCTATGCTCAGGCCGTTTGCGCATCGCCAAACGCCATGACCACGAGATCAAGTGCTAATTCTGGGCTTAAGCGACCACGTTTGAGCATGGCATCGGTTTGCACCAGGGTGCGATGCACCGCTTCAAGCTGAGTGAACGAGAAACGCCGGGCCTGCACAAGCGCTTTATCGACTACAAAAGGCGCTAATCCGGCCTCCCGGGCTATCTGGGAACTACGCAGACCGCGCTCAGCCATTTCTTTAACCACCAGCAGGGTCCGTGTTTGAAAGGCAATCATGCCAATGATCTGTAAGGGCACCTCCCCGTCGTCCAGCAATTCATGAAGGATCCTTAACGCTTGTTGGCGCTCATGACGCGCCAGCGCATCAATCAAGTCAAATGCCCGGGCCTGATGGGCCAGCGGCGTGAGCCGGCGCAATTCTGCCATACCAACGGTTCCTTGGGGCCCTACATATGTTGCCAGCTTGGTGATCTCATTGGCAAGGAGACGCATATTATCGCCGGCGAATGCTGCAAGATATTTGATCGCCTCCGGTCGCACGGCACAGTCCATCTGCCGAAAGCGGGCAACGATCCACCCTTCTAACTCTCCACCCCTTGGCGGCTCAAAGTTTCGTACCTGCCCATACCGCCGTGCCACCTGTACTAGCAGGTTGGTCGTTTCTAGCGCTTCGTCGACCACAACAACAAGCGTAGTTGATGCGGGCAGCCGCGGCACATATTCAGCAAGGCCGCTGACGAAAGCCTGACGTGAAACACCGAGGGAGCTGCCTCGCTTCTTCTCGCGTTTCGCTTTGGAGGTGGATACGCTGTTCGTCATTGCCTCAGCGCCACGGCGAGCCTTCGGCAGGCCGATCACCGCAACAAAGCGTCCACCCATGAGCGGCAGAGTATCGCATGCTTCGATAATTGTTGCTAGCGGCGTTTCGGCCCCCGAAAAGATGTCCGCTCCAAAGGTTGTGTCGCTCTGGCGACGGAGTCGGGCCAGTTCTTCGCGAATAGAGAATTCATCAGAGCCATACAAGAGATAAAACATACCTGCATCATATGCTGTATACCGGCGCAATGCAAGGGCACATCAGTTGCCGGGCACGGCCATTCTGGTGGTCCTGCCCAGAAGCCGGTGCCCTGCAATAGCCTGCGGCAACCTGGCATACTTCATGCAGCGTATATCTCACTGCCCGATATAACCCATCTGGAAGGGAACGGTGATCCCTTTGACAGTGGCTATCAAATGGGGCGGTATCATGGGCATTTTTGCTACCGCCTGCGGATCTGGTATCTGGCTTGCGCAGATAGACATCGGCGATTCAGCCCACATCCTGGCCAACGTCAGCATCATCCTGCTTTTGCTGATGCTCTGTGTTCCTGGTTTTATGGTTGGATGGCGGACGCAAAGTATCAGTGATTCTGCCGCAGCAGGCATTATTGCCGGCACCATCTATGCAACTGCTGCAATTATCTATGCGATCTTCGGCCCCGCCATCGCCGCTGCGGAGGCAATGGGCCATCCAGAACAAGGGATGATCTGGGCCACATTTAGCGTCTCCAGCATGATAGCTGTGCTACTATGGAGTGGGATTGGCGCAACGGCGAGCACAGCAGGTGGCTTGATAGGTCGCGCCTTTGCTCGCCGCCGCCCAGTGGTCAGGTTACGACAGGACCTCAGGGACGGACCGGCTTTTCGCCAATGGTCAGAAAAGCCACCCAACGCGGGGTGCTGACGCGCTCACTGTGGCGTACCAGCCCTGCTGCTTCCAATGGAATACGCCTGCCCGGCCGGACTGCCTCAGCCTGAGCAGGTCCATGGAGCGCCGTCCATCCGTATACCAGAATGTGCAGGCCAATGAGGAAACGCTGCCAGAGCGTTGCCGGGAGGAGATACGCGCCCTCAATGACGATAAGCCGCCCACCCGGCCGAAGCACGCGTGCGATCTCGCACAGCACCCCTGAATCGAAGATGTAGTCGCTGGGAAAGCTGCTGACAACAGTATCAAATGTGGCGGCAGCAAAAGGAAGCTGCTGCGCTGGGGCTAAGCAGACATCGGCCTGCTGGTGGCGGCGGCGCAGCGTCGCACGGGTAGCCGCAACCATCTGTGGCGAGCGATCCAGACCAGTACAGTGGTAAGCGGCGGCGGCCATATCTGCCAGCAGATCGCCGGTGCCGCAGCCAACCTCCAGGATAGTCTGCCCACGCAGGCGCGGTAATGCAAGCTGCTGCCAGACACGCCATTGTCCGGCAAAAGGGATCGTGCTGGCAAGCCAGTAGAGCACGCGACTATGATAGAGCATTGTGAAGAGCACGCTGCGCAGGCGGTTCTGGAATGATGCTACCATAAGCAATCAGCGGTGGCCAGGAAGCTCCCATTTAATATCAAGCAGCACAATCCGCTGCTGCTCATCCATGGCCAGCAAATCTACCTGGAAACGTCGAGTTCCCTCGGTCTGGATGTGCTCCTCCAGCGCTGCTTCCGGATTGGTCAGCCGTGGCCAGAAGCGGGCCAGCTCACGCGCAAAAAGGCTTTGCGGGATGGGCCGTACCAGGGGATTCCGGGGGGCATGATTGCTCATCCGTGGTCTCCTTTAGTTTCGGGTAGTTTCAGCAGTTACGAGCAGAAGCTCGCTTAGAGAAGAATGACCTACTGATCCTTCTCTAGCAATGGCCATGCCGAACTGACAGACATCCAGAGATGTTTTGGGGAATCAGAACGCTGGTGATGACACAATGCGCCGTGGCATAGCTTCTTGCTGAAGCCGGTGCCACGGCACACCTGAACCATTTGCCGAAGATACGTGCTAGCGCGCCAGCGCCGGCTCTTCCTGCCGCGTGAGCACCTCGTCAACGATACCATACTCTACCGCCTGCTGTGCAGACATGTAGAAGTTCCGATCGGAATCCTGCATAATGCGCTCCAACGGCTGGCCGGTATGGTGCGCGAGAATCTCATAGATATTGCGGCGGAGACGCAGAATCTCACGAGCGGTGATCTCGATATCTGCGGCCTGCCCTTCAGCGCCACCGAGCGGCTGGTGGATGAGCACAGTCGAATTGGGCAATGCATAGCGCTTCCCTTTGGCACCCGCAGCCAGCAGGACGGCAGCCATGCTCATGGCCATACCCATGCAGACCGTTGAGATGTCGGGCTTGAGATACTGCATGGTGTCATAGATAGCCAGACCCGCATAGACGCTCCCACCAGGGCTATTCAGATAGAGATTGATGTCCTTGGTCGGGTCTTCGCTCTGCAAGTAGAGCAACTGCGCAATAACGAGATTGGCCACATGATCATCAATCGGGGTACCGATAAAGATGATCCGCTCCTTGAGCAACCGCGAATAAATATCGTAGCCTCGCTCGCCGCGCGGCGTTGACTCAACCACATACGGGATGGTAAGATCGGTTGGTGGCGTGATCAGGCCAGGCGTTTTGCTTTGTGATCGTATATCAAAAGGATTCAAGGGGGCAACCATCTGTTGTACTCCTTTATACATGTATACATGGCTTGGTCGGTGCACCCAAGGTCCTAGGAAATCCATGATCCTTGAGCAGACTGTGGTACACTTCTATTAATTATACTCTAAACGAAAAAGAAGGGAGGTGTCAAATACCTGCTTTGCTGCCGGGCAGGCAGTGCCGGCAGAACGTTTATTCGTTGTTGCCTATAAGGGTGTTCAGACGATATTCAGGTATGAACCATGCTGGTATCGTTCCAGCATTTTCGCCTTGTTTCCTCACCCCCTGACATGGTGGGGCAAACCAGGGCGCATGTCTTGGATTAAGAAGGGGGCACGGATGGCTTCGATACCCACAGGTCAGCGTATTACCTATCAATTGCAGTATCGCAAATGCGGCAAGCCGAGTTGCCGCACGTGTAAGACCGGTGCGGGCCATGGCCCGTACTGGTATGCCTACTGGCGTGAGGGTTCACGGCTGCGCTCTGGCTATATCGGCAAAGTTGCGCCGCCAGGAGTGGCTGACAAGCGCGCACCCGAGCTGGCGAGCACCACGGTATAGCGTGCTCTTCAGTAGATTGCTTGACAGAAGCCGGTGGGGAAGCTAGGATGCTCTTAGCTTCCCCACCGTTTCCTGTATTTGTTCATAGAGGAGAGCATTCCTGGCATGAAATGTCCGTATTGTGGCCATCCGCATTCCCGCGTGAAGGACTCCCGCGAGGTTGGTGATAGCATCCACCGCCGCCGCGAATGCGAGCAGTGCCATCGCCGCTTCAGTACCTATGAACGTGTAGAGATGGACTATATCATGGTCGTCAAGCGCGATGGACGGCGGGAACGGTTCGATCGCCAGAAAATCTTGCTTGGTATCCGTAAGGCAAGCGAAAAGCGCCCTCTCCCGGTAGGCGAGCTGGAACGAGTGGTAGAAGAGATTGAGGAGAGCATCTATGCCCTCGGCAAACTGGAGGTTCCCAGCTCCATCATCGGAGAGATGGTGATGGAAAAGCTCCGTGGGCTGGACCAGATCGCCTATATCCGCTTTGCCAGTGTCTACCGTGCCTTTACCGATATTGAAGCAATGCGCCAGGAGCTGGAGCAGCTCATCAAAGATGCAGCACAGCGACCATCAGCCTGATCCAGACGCCTGGCATCAGCTCAACACACCACCGGTACTGCGGCCCGCCAGTATCTTGCTGGCCAGGAGCGCCAAGCCCGACCCGATGCTCTTCTCTTTCTGCAAAGAAGCCTCAGGCGATGGCACGGCGTACCTGTTCAGCCTGCCGCAATCGCCGGCTGAGCACACCAAGAAGCTTGATGGCTATGTCCGGGGATTCACGCAGTACCGCGCGGAAGTCCCATAGTGGCAGCAGCAGGCAGCGACAGGGCTCGGTCGCAATGACTGATGCTGACCGTGGCAGATCATCCAGGAGCGCCATTTCCCCGATAACGTCGCCAGGGCCAATCGTGGCCAGATTACGGCGCACAGTGGTATCATCCAGGTCTTTCACATCCTGTACTACCTCTGCGTGCCCACTGATAATGATAAACAGCCCGGCGCCGGTATCGCCCTGTTGAATCAGGGTTGCACCTTGCGGATAGCTGCGCTCACGGCAGGATTTGCCGATGGTCTCCAGCTCCCTGCGCGTCAGATCGGCAAAGAGCGGCGTTTGAGCCAGTACTTCTTCGTACACCTGCTTATCTCTCTTTCAGCTCAGAGTCATCCCTGTTGCTGTTATCATAACGCACTCAGCGACATCCTACCACTATGGCATCCCAAAGAGGGAGTACTGGGGGAGGGGATCACCGCATCAGCGCCACCTGTGCGATAATACCTTTGCCTTGCCTATAAAGAGGGAATTTGCCTTACTTCCTGAAATACAGAAAGGCAGACCTGATTATGTCCAGTAGCCTGCTCAGTGCCGAGCATCCCGAACTGCTCACCTATCGGAAAGAGTTCCCTATCCTGCAACGCAAAATCTACCTGAATAGCTGCTCGCTCGGAGCACTCTCACGGCGTTCGCTGGCGGCGCTCGATCAGTTCACCGAGGATTGGAATAACTGGGGTGCCCACGCCTGGTATGAGCTCTGGCTGGGCAAAATCGCCGAGGTCAAGGAGAAGTTCGCTCAGATCATCAACGCCAAACCAGCGGAGATTGCTCTGGCACCGAACGTATCATCAGCCCTATCAGCGATCGGCACCGCCCTCGACTACCGCCAACGTGCGCGCATCGTCGTCTCTGAACTAGACTTCCCTACCCTTACCTACCAGTGGCTGGTGAAAGAACGGCTGGGCGTCGAGGTTGTCTTTGCCCCCAGCCCTGACCGCATTACTGTGCCACCAGAACACATCATCGCGGCAATCGACGACCGCACGGCCCTGGTCGCCATCTCGCGCGTCTTCTACACAAGCGGCTACATCCAGGACCTGCCACCCATCATCGAGGCAGCGCACCGACATGGCGCTCTGGTGCTGGTGGACGACTACCAGGGCACCGGCCAGGTGCCCATCGACGTTCATGCGCTCAACGTAGACATCCTGGTCACGGGCACGTTGAAGTGGCTTATGGGTGGCCCTGGTCTGGCATTTCTCTACGTGCGTGAGGATCTGGTACCGCAGTTACACCCAACCGTCGCGGGCTGGTTTGGCCATCGCCATCAATTCGCCTTTGACAACCGCCACTTCGCCTTCCGCGACGACGCCGCCCGACTGGAAGCAGGCACACCCGCAATGCCTGCGGTCTTCCTCGCCAGCGGTGGCCTCGATATCGTACGTGAGATCGGGGTGCAGCGCATCCGCGAACGTACACAGTTCCTCACCGCTGATCTCATTGAGCGGGCTCAGGCGCACGGCTGGACTGTCAAGAGTCCCGCCGACCCGACTCGTCGTGCATCCATCGTCATGCTGCAACTGGATCATCCGGAGGCCATCGTCGCGCGGCTGATCGAGCGCAACATCATCGTGGACCACCGGCCTGGATTGGTGCGTGTTTCACCCTCTTTCTACAATACCGTAGAAGAGCAGGCCCAACTGGTTGATGAGGTTGCCAATATCCTTAAGAAGGGATAAGATGAGGCTGATACTGCTCTGATCTCTGCCAATTGGCAGAAGAGGATACACCAAGGAGGACTTTATGTTGTGCCCGGTATGCCATGCAGCTGCTGATGAGGGTGACAGTTACTGCCGGCACTGTGGCGCAGATCTCACCGAGCCAACGACAAGCCTGGTGCCGGTGACGCCACGTCTTCCAGCTATCATCCAGTATCCACAACTACCACGAGTCGCCACCGGTATGGGCGCGGTGGTGCTCGGTATCGGTCTCGAACTCCTGCGACGTGGAATCCGTGCCTGGCTGACACGTCCCCGGAAGCCGCAGGTGATATCAGAACTCCCCGCCATCACGCAACTACTCAGGCTTGCCGACAACGATGATCATCGCGGGAGCTCAGGCTACGAGATATCCGAGACAATCGTCTACATGCGCCGCGTGATTCGCTCCCGTGACTAGCGCCCGACCGAGCGCCATCGCGCCGCCATCCCGACAGCCCGGCCGGAGCAAGTTCCTGCGCGCACGTCTGCGATACCTGGCCGACAAGGCGCCAATGCCCGGGCCAGCGCAGTCACGAAGCGACTCACGATAATCCCCTCAGAGGGTGGGAAAAGTGAAATACACGAGAGAAGCAAAAGGTTTACAGCTATTGCCGCGTTGCCAGGAGATGCTGACAGCGCCCTGGCCATGCAGGACCAGAGGCACCTGGCGCAGGCAGCGGGCATCTGGAAGCCCACTGCTGCTAGCGATTCTGCTCATGGCCTTATTGCTGGGTGGTTGCTCAGCCAATGGGGCTGGATGGCAGGCATCGGGCCCTCAAAATGCTCATATCATCTCCCTGGCAGTTACCCCCAACGAGCCAACGAAGATTTATGCCGGCACTGCTAGCTCTGGCGTGTACTATAGCGATACTGCTGGCCAGAGCTGGATCGGACCAGGGAAGGGCATTCCCGCCGGTACGGCAGTCAGTGCTCTGCTTCCGGATCCCGGCCAGATAGGCACAGTCTATGCCGCAACCAGCGCTGGAGTGTTTGTGAGCACAGACAGCGGGCGCACATGGGCCAGGGCTTCACGTGGGCTGCCGGCCGGTGACGGGACAGACGCGCTTGTGTTCGGGCTAGACAACCGGCTTTTTGTCGGCACAGAAGCACATGGTATCTATGTCAGCCAGGATGCGGGCAAAACCTGGGTTGCCAGCAACAGCGGTCTGCCCGCCAATGCCGATGTCTATACGCTGATGGTGGACCCCTCTAACGCCGTGCTCTGGGCCGGCCTCGTTGGACACGGTGTTTATCAGTCTATTGACGATGGCGCAACCTGGACACCTGTTACAAATGGATTGCCTGCCTCAATGGATGTGTTCGCTCTCCTGGCAGCGCCACGCCTGACCAATGTGCTGGTCGCGGGTACCAGCCTCGGCGCATTCGTGAGCACGAATGACGGCCAGAGCTGGACCGCAAGCAACAATGGGTTGGACCATACTCGCGTGCTCGCGCTGGCCGGCGACCCGCTACACCCAGGCCGCTTCTACGCAGGTACCGATAATGGCGTTTACGAAACAGTGGACTCAGGCGCACACTGGGGCAAACTGGCCTATGGACTTCCAGGAAACGAGCATGTGGCGGCCGTCGTCACGGGCGATCAGAACTACAGTCAGGTACTGGCAGCAGCCGGGCAGGTATATCGTTTCCCCGGTGGCTCATCTCCCTCAGGGCACATTCTCACCTTTGTAATCGCTGGCATCCTCTTCCTGGCATTGCTGCTCTTATGGCAGCGCCAATCAAAGTTCGTCAAGCAGATGAGCCTGCCGACTCCACCGCCACATCCATCGGAGAATCCGCTCCTGGGGCAGCGATCGGCGCGAGTTCCGCCACAGCAGTCAACAGAGAACCCCCTGCTGCAACGTAAAACTGGTCCGCCATCGCCAGATAATAGAAGCCAGGATTAAACGCCGGGTGCCGTGCCCCGATGACGGCGATAGCTACGTAAACAAGAAAGAGAATCGTAACCGCAACGACTAACATGAGGTAGCAGCCCATCTGGGCACGGCGCTTATTGATCAGCGCCTGCTCCAACTGCTCATCCATATCAGCCGGATCGAGCTGGATATCTGGCTTGGCTTCACGCAAGGCAACGAGAAAATGCCGGAAATCCTTCACATTGCTCATCCCATCGGCAGCCACAATCGTCTCACCATCCGTCAACTCAAGCATAAGAAGCAGCTTGCTCGGAACATGCGTGCCTGGAGCCAGCAATAAGCGCCGAATATTCTCTAGCGGCACCTCCAGGGTATCGGCTTCCTCACGTTTGAGCACCACGAAACGGTCACGATAGAGTTGCAGCTCTTTACCGATGCCAAACCGGACAATGTCGATCGGCCGCTCTTGCGTTTCTTCCATAGGACATCCATGCATCTCTGCTCTTTCGTCAGGCCTCTGCTGACACAGCTCCCCCCGTACGCGGGGACAACGCGCTCTCATACCCTGGCCCCTCTCCCTTTTGGGAGAGCGACAGTCAGGCGTTCTCCCTGCATGCGGGCAGACGAGAAGCTTTGACCCCCGCGACCCCGTTACTACCCCCTGTCATTATACGCTATATTCCCCGTTTCCTCATATCCTGACCTTGACGAGCTCGTCGGCCGGGTAAATGCCAGGCCATGGCGCGCAAAAAGTTCTGATAGACTTGCTGCTGCTCGCGAACGATGCCATCGGCACCCAGCTCCCACCACTCGCGCGGCGTAAAGTAGGCAGAAACAGCAGCTTCGGCACCAGAGCGCCCGAACCATTGGATACAGTGCAGGTTATCCGACTGGAGCATCCAGCAGGCGCAATCCAGCAGCTCCGGCTGGCCAGTGAGCTGTGCAACCATATAAACCTGAGTCATCAACTGGAAAAGCGCCTGCTGGGCGGCATTACCCAGGAAGAACTCTATGCCCCCGCTACCTGCCCACGTCGTCGGATAGGCTGGCAGCGGCAGATCATGAGACATGGCGCCATGGTGGGCGATAGCCTCGCTGGGCATCAGAGATCGTATACCCACCAGGCGAAGCTCTTCAGGCAGTCGCTCCATGAACTCAAAGATCCCCGTATCACGGTGGTGATGTTCGCCAAAGGTTTCGAAGTCCCAGCCGATAAAGACGAGATCGCCCGGCGTCTCGCGCAACCAACGGGCATATGTCGAGGCAAGCAATGGCCAGCGGGACCAGGTACGGGCCGAGAACCGATAGCCGATATCGTCGCTCAGATCTGTATGGCGTGCGAGCAGGTAGAGGCGTCCACCTGGGTAGTGGTAAAGATATGTGGGGGCGCGCCACCCCAATACCCAAGGGCGACCATCCATGAGCGCGCCGCTGAACCCGGCGCGCTCAAGCGCGTGATATACTGCCGGTGCCATATACATCTCGGTCGTATCGGTCACAACCGCACGCTTCCCAAAACGCCGTTCCAGGTCGTCGCGCATGGCACGCATATGCTGGATAAAGGCAGGAATATCCAGCATCATCAAGAAGCTGTGATAGGGCTCTGTGCCAACAAGCTCGATATTCGGTTCGGCGATGAGATTCCGGAAATGAACAAGCAGAGCCGGGTCCCATTGCTCCGCCTGGCTGATAAACGATCGCGACAGCGCGATAGCGAGCTTAAGGCCCGCACGCGCGAGCCTACTGAACAGCTCAACAGCGGGATAGTAGGAGGTACTGGCCACTTTGCGGAAGTAGCGCTCATTGAGCGTCTCGTCAAAAAGGCAGCGTCGGATATCGCCGATACTCGCGCCCTCTGGAATCGGCTGAGCCGGCAGCTTGAGACGTCGTGGTTGATGCACAAGGGTATACATGACGAGATCTCGCGCCACAGATGGCCCCCTCACGAAAGAACGATGCTCTGTTTGCGTGCCAGATATTCCAGCTTGCTCACCATATTTTCGAACGCTTCTTCCCATACGAATTGTTCGGCGGTGCGTCGACCAGCCACGCGGATGCGCTGCTGCAATTCTGGATGACGCTGCAAGTGCAAAAGGTAGCCGACAATTTCATCCGGATCATCTGTCTCCAGGACGATAGCGTTCTCAAACGAGGTAGCATAGTCCTCACCAGTTGAGCCAGTGAAAGCCAGCCCCTCAGAAGCCATAACCTCCAGCCCGACCAGGCCAAAGGGCTCATGCCCGCTATTTGCCAGCACCGCATCGGCACCAGCATAACAGATACGGACAAACTCCTCTGGCATATAGAAGCGCAGGTTATAGATGTCCGCAGGACCGGCGCCAGCCAGCAGATCAAAGCAGTTTGCCGTTGATGGATGGCGAGCCTCAAGGTCACAGACCATGAGGCCCAGGGCACGGGCGCGCATAAGCACTTCACCACCGTGCGGCTCGATGCCACCGCGCATGATCAGCGTGACGGGGTGACCAGTATATTTAAGGCGAGCGACCGCTTCGATGGCCATAAGCCAGCGTTTATCGGGGTCGAAGCGACCGATCTTGAAGAGCACCAGCCGCTGTGGATCGCCCTGCCGGGCGATATCTTGCAGGCGACGCGCATCATCCTTGCAGACGGGTTCCAGGAGCCGCGCGGGGATCCCATTAGGGATCACCATCGGGTTAACGCCCCAGCTCCACAGCCGATGCTTCATATAACGGCTAACCGTTGTAATGGTGGTAACAAAGTTGAGTCGCCCCCAGTTGATGCGATGCAGCGACATGAGGCTGTTGATATTCCAGAGCATCAGGGCCCGATGACGCAGGCCATTGTAATAGAGGAGATCGGAGACGCGACACATGGCTTCGGCAGTCTGCCAGTCATCGCCGAGAATAACGACCACTTTGCCGTTGCGCACAGCCGGCTCAGCGATATCGCGCAATACGTGGGGGGGGACACTTTCGTTGAAGTCATAGAGTTTAGCCTCCTCTCCGGCATAGACCCCCGCTGGATAATATGCGCTGACCCACTGGCACCACCGTTTCAGGATGAGCCGGCCATTGTATCGCTCTTCAACGGCAGGCAGAGTCGGATCGCCCACAAAGATGAGATGGGTAGTGTATCCTTGCTGAGCAAGCATCTCAGTCAGTTCGGTAACGCGGGTGCCCAGGCCACCGGCAGTGGAGTAGACATCGGGCCCTTCGAAGCAGAGCTGGACGAAGATCGTATTCTCCGGGGTGATCACCTCTCCCCGAACTACTCGTGTTAGCACATGTTCCCCTCCCTTCCCTGACAACGTATGCGGATCGAGAGCCGCCGCTCCCTGCCCCTCCGCTGGTCCAAGGCGGACCACACGCTTCGTATTACCATTTTGTCAAGCTGATTGCCCTTCCAGCACGCGATGGCGGAACCCTTCAGTCAGGGTTCCGCCATCGCGTGCTGATCTGAGACTACAGGAGCGCGGGCATAGCCAACCCAACCGCTAGCGGTTCGAGACGGCTGGCCGAGTGCGGGTGAAGCGCGAGGCAATGAGCAGCACCACAGCCAGAGCAAAGAAGAGAATGACATGCTTGGTCTGCGTTGTCTCCGCGCACCGGACATTGCTGCCACACTTAAAGGACAGCACATGATACACGCCCGGAATCAGGTAATAGACCCCGATCAGGGCACAGATAACCGCCAGGATGATGGTTGCCCAGAACAGAGTGGATCCCTTCATTGCTTACCTCCCAATAGTTCAAACGCTTGCGCGTTTTGATGACTCTATCCTACCAAACCCGTCAATCGGCCACATTACCCAGGGCATTATCTGGGTGAAGTACCCTAGCCATGGAACACAACGATCAAAAGGATCAGGCTGAGCGCCCCAGCCGCCCAACAATAGTATGCGAACGGATCCAACCGGCCAAATTCAAAATATTTCATCAGGTAGCGGACGCTTAGATAGGCAGCAATGCCAGCGACCACGCCACTGACTAATGAGATCGCCAGCATGCTGGCACCGGCCTGGAAAAGCGTGGGAATCTCCAGCACGCCAGCGGCAGCAATGAGCGGAGTCGCCAGGAGGAAGGCGAAACGGGCCGCTGCCTCATGGTTCAGTCGCACGCTCATCCCCGCTACTATGGTAATACCAGAGCGCGAGATCCCCGGGATCAGTGCCAGTGATTGTGCAGCGCCGATGAGAAACGCCTCTTTGAAGGTCAGCGTCTCCAGTGGGCGCGTTTCGACCGCTAGCGCAGCCTGAGGCTCGGCCACGGTCTGCGTCACGCTACTCACCAATGACGGAGCAACGTTGCCACGGGCCACACTACCCATCGTTGTGGCGACCGCTCTGGCATCGGCGTGGCGGCGCAGGCGCTCGGCAGTAAAGAGCACCGAACCATTGAGAAAGATGAAAGCGGCAGCGATGATCGGTGAGGCAAAGAGCTGCTGGAGCGGTTTCTCCAGCAGAAACCCGATCAATCCGGCTGGCACGGTGCCAGCAATGATGAGCCAGCAGAGGCGGCCATCACGCGAAGCATTGAGATCACCCCGCATCGAGGTGATAATGAAGCCACGAATCAGCCGGACCCAGTCGCGCCAGAAGAAGGTGAGCAGTGCAGTCGCCGTGCCGACGTGGAGCATGACTACAAAGGGAAGAAAGGTGTTATTGCTCTGCACCGGCGGCCAGCCTAACATGGTTGGGATCACGACCGTATGGCCAAGGCTACTGACCGGAAATAGTTCGGTGACCCCCTGAAGAACAGCCAGAAAGAGCGCCTGGAACCAGTTAAGCGTTGGCGGTGTTGCTGTGTGCTCTACCAGGCGCACCGCCGGCAGTGCGATAACCGCTCGCCATGAGACAACTAATAACCAGTGCATGAGATTGCAGACTCCTCTATGTAAGGGCGCTCCTACGGACCATACTTTGCGATGTTTGCCAGATGCTGGGCATAGGTACTTGCATAATAGATCTTGCCCTCGGCATTGACAAAGAAGTAGTAATAGTTGGTGACCGGTGGATCGGCAGCGGCCTCAAATGAATCCAGGCCAAAACCCGAAATTGGACCAGGCGGCAGGCCGGGATAGATATACGTGTTGTACGGATCGTGCTGGGCCAGATTGCGCCCCTGATCTTGTAGTTGCGGCCAGGGGTCACCAGGCGTGCCGAGTGCATACTGCACAGTCGGGTCAGCATCTAGCAAGCCCAACCCGCTTCCCGGTCCATCAGGTGGCACGACGCGCCCAAGAGATACCTGGAACCGATTATAATAAACGCTTGCGACACCCCGATGGCCAGCAGGGGTACGGCTCTCGCGCTCAACAAGCGAAGCCAGCGTCATCGTCTGGAACAGAGTGAGATGGTGTTGCTGCATCGCTGTAAAAATAGTGACGCCGGGCGCAATGATACGACCATGCGCCATACATGCCTGCTCGTTGTAGATATAGGCATCGATATTGCCGGGCGGGCCGGGGCAAAGCTGCTCGCCAAAGCCGTTGAGCATGATCGTGATCACATCGAGCGCTGTCGCCGATTTAGGGATGTCGTACGTTGAAGGAAAGAGAAAGCCTTCCAGAGCATCCTTTTCAGGGCCATATCCCTGTGGCGCATGCTTGAGGAACCAGTACCGGCTGGCCCCCGGGAAAACGCCGGAGTGCGCAATAGCCAGGAACTGGGCGGCAGAGAAATTTTTGAGCCCCGCACGGATGAAATAGGCCGGCAGCTCAAAGATGCGCTTCCCCTCAGGGATGGTCACCCAAACTGCGGGAGGCTGGGTGGGACTTCCTTCCAACGCCTGGATGATCTGATCCATGGTCATAGATGGCGAGAGCTGATGGGGGCCGGCCTGGAGGGCCTGGCCGAGCCCTCGGTATTTAGCCCAGAGCTCAAAAATGAAGGCATTGCGGATCAGCCCGGCGCTCTGCAATTGATTGGCAACGGCAGAGAGAGATTCGTCAGGTGTAACGACAAAGGTGACAGCAGGCGCGCCTGACCCGGCAACAGGCTGGAAGACGTTGAGCATCGTCATCATGCCGAAGTAAGCGCCAATGAAGATGATCACAGCGAGCACCAGCCCTACCAGACAGCCGATCCGCTGTGCCGTCACGTGGCGTGGCCGCTGTGCCAGGCCGGGTCCGGGCCGGAGGGAATGCATGTGCGGCAACCGCTGCGCTGCCAGGGGCTCGGGCCATTGTGCTGGCAACGGACCAGATACAGGCCAGGGAGGATTCACGCCATCAGGCCGTGGCATCTGCCGGGGATCGGGCCATTGCGGTCCCATAAAAAACACTACCCTTTCTCTTCGGGGTGAACACCAGCGAGATGGTCGCTGGCATACTGGTCCTGGATCCGCCGATAGTCCAGATAGTTCTGGAGGATGATAGAGGCAGCTATGGCATCCAGCATCGCGCGCCGCCGGGCAGGCTTTGTGCCAGCAGCGACCATCTCGCGCTTTGCAGCCACCGTGGAGAGGCGCTCATCCCAGAGGATGACCGGGCAGGCTACGCGATGCCGCAACTGTTCGGCAAACGCGGCGACCGACTGTGCTTGAATGTGTACTGCACCGCTGAGGCTCCGTGGATATCCCACGATGATCGCTTCAGGGTTCTCTTTGCGTATGATGTCCAGTAATGCTTTGAACAGAGCCTTATCTGAACGTCGCTGCAATACCGTCAAAGGCGATGCAAGCGTTCCAGTCGGGTCACTCACCGCCACCCCCACCCGGGCCTCACCTACATCCAGTGCAAGTAATCGCATCAATATCCTTTCTCAGGAAAGAGAAGCTACCAACTATTGCCCGATCATGTTGATTGTAATACGCCGTGCCAGGAAGGGCAAGCGCGTCAGCCAATTTGGATAGACATGAAAGGTTACAGAGCGGATACCCATCTGGCTCAGGAGATAGCGATCGGCAGAGAGCAGACTGGCGCCAGCGATATGGGCACGGAGCGTCGGAATATTCAGCAGTGGACCGGCCAGCCCACGTATATGTACCTGGAGGCGCAGCACAGACGATGCAAGCGGAAGCTGTGCCTGTGAGCCTGCCAGGGCAGGGTGCCCTAGCCAGGCACTATCAATCACCTCGACCTGCACAGGGGCATCGGGCAGTAGCATCCGTGCGGGATGGTCGCCGGCCAAGCGCTGATTGAGCGCAGCACTGGCAGCCGCACGGATGGCTGCCAGGGATACCAGCAGCGCCTGCCCACGTACCTGAAGCGTGATGGGAAACGAGGGATTTTCCACCACTGCATTGGCCGCAGGCGCGGCGATCACCTGCTGGCTCCAGATGGGTAGACTGAGCCAGTCACCAGGGTGTGCTGATGCCAGTGCTGCTGCTGCCTGGTGCTCCAGCAGTGCACGTAGCTGATCCTCAACGACCACTATATCCGATGGTCGCACGGCAAGAACCTGCCGATCGCTGCCTCCGGTCGTGGGCAAAGGATTGGTTACGGTCAGCGTGGGAAATGCCGATGCGGCCGCAAAAGCAGAGATCGCACCGGCAGCAACATTGCCAGCGCTCCCGCCGGTGACCGCCTGAACAGGGACAGGTACCTGGTTGGCAACGCTCTGCGCATTAACTGGGGGAATGGTTGCATCGGCAGTCGTGGTGAAGTCAACCCCACGGGGACCTCGAAGGAGCGTTCCAAGCGGGACAGTGATGGGAGCAGGGCCATGATTCGTGATCACCACCTGCCCGGTTGCCCTGGCGCCGGGTACGCTGCTCTGACCGGTGGCTGTCCCATGAGCCTTTCCAGTCCGCTGCACCTGGAGGAGCAGAGCCGGCACATGGCTGCTATTTACTGGCTGATCCGGTCCAGCCAGGAGCGTAACCTGCCCATCAATAGGAGCCGCTGCGACAGTAAGCGTTACTGTGGCCGCAGGCAGCAGGAGCACGGCGGCAGCCAGGAGCAGAGCGAGCAGCAAGAGCAACAGTGAGAAAGCAAGGAAACGGCGGAGGCCAGCACGCCAGCGCAGTGACTTTATCAGAGCCAGCCTGCCCTCCCAGAGCGCTTCGCGCAGGTGCCAATCGCGCCCTTTTCGTCGCACAGTCTTCGCGCTCAGCGGGGTACGCTTTTGTGATAATGGTGCTCCGGCAACCGGTACTGATGGGCTTATATAGGAGATTGCTGGCTGCTCTTCCTGCTCATCGTTCGCTGCTGGCGCAGATAAGCCGTCGCCCCTTTGATGCACTTCCTCGCCAGCTCCGGCTGCGACACCTGCCTCACGATCGACCTGCTCTGGAAAATGAAGCGAAGGTTGGTGATCACTGCCCCGGGCAGTAGCACGAATGCGGTCAGCAAAGGAGGCATCGGTCTCAATGCCTTCGACATCATCGGTATCAGCTATCTCATAGGCCAGTGGGGCATGCTCCCTTGCTTCGGTCACTTCGAGCAGCTCTGTCGTGTCTGGACCGAAAATCTCTTCACGGTCAATCTGCTCGGGAAGATTGGAGTCAGCAGGCGATCTCTCAACAGAGAGCTTTCCGGTATCCAACGCCTCATTGGCGGGTATAACCGGCGTCCTGGTAGTCTGGTGTAGAACGGTTTCTGTCAAGCGATATGCCTCGAGCGAGGCGGCAGCAGGAAGACCAAGGCGATCTGCCAATGCGCGAATATGCTGGTCTTTGCTGATGATCACCAGTTCTTTATGAGAGGACGCGGCGCGCCGTTGGAGCAGGCGGATGCTAACACTGTTCCGGAGCGCTTTCAAGTGCTCCGGCACGACCAGTACAATGAACCGAGCCTGAGTTTGTTCCAGCAGCGCAAGGATATCCGTGAGATTCTCATCGGCGCTGAGATAGATGATGCGTTGCTCCATAGGTTTTACAGATGTAAGGCACTGGCGACATGATAGAGGGCTTCCTCTATGGCAGTCACTTCGTTCTGTAATTCAATCGCCTGATAGGCAAGGGCCATCGGGGTAATGTCCTGCCGGGTGGTCAATAGCCCCGTCTGGTCAAAGATACCTGTCACATCGCGTGGGTGCAAGGTCTCGATGACGGGCGGACGCGAGAAGGGGAGACGATCTACCCAGGGATAGCTGCGCAGCCGCTCTGTCAGATCGGGCAGAGCACTGCCGCCGCCGCAAAGATAGATATAAGGTGGGAGAGCTGCGCCGCGAGCCAGGTCTTCAAGCGCCAGTTCAAGCGACTCAACCCAGGTATCTACCTCAGGGGCAAGCGCAGCGTGGATAGCTGCTACCTCTGATGGACTCAGGTGATCTTTCGAGTGTCCCCCACCACGCTCGTCCTTGCGCATCGGTGCTGAAGCGGCAGCCTGGTCCATATGACCCATACGCAGACCGCCACGCTCCGCCAGCGTGCGACTATAGCGCCGCTTCAGGGCCTCGGCATGGCTGCTGGCGATATTGCGCGCCCGAGCCAGCCGGCGAGTGAAGGTGCGACCACCAATACCGAGCATGCGTGCGCCGGCAATGCCACCACGGCGGACCAGTGCGACATCCGTTGTGCCACCGCCGATATCGAGAAAGATCGCCCCTATCTCTACCGGCGCAGTCTCGCGAAGCGCACGCGCCAGGGCATAGGGCTCAGCAACGATGGTGAGCGGAGTCAAATCAAGCTGCTCGGCAACGGTTTCGAGCGCGCCGATATGGGTCAGGGTGGTAAACGCGCTGAACAGTGTAAGCACCAGATGTCGTCCCTGGAAGCCCAGAGGATTAATGACCGGATGGCCATCAATCTCCACATGGGTGATGGCAGTATTGACGAGACGGATATCTATCTGCTCGATACCCATCTCCCAGGAAAGCTGGCGGCGCGCCTCATCAGCAGCCTGGCGCTGTGCCTTCTCAATCAGCTTCTCTAGCTCATGGATCGTGAGAGGTGCACGCGGGTCGCTACGCGTGGTCGTGACGGTAATGGCGTCACCGTGCACGAGCTCGCCAGAAATGCCGAGAACGGCCTGCGGTGCGCTTCGTCCGGCCATCCGTTCCGCCTGTTGTAAAGCTGCCTCGCTGGCACCCACGACTGCGGCGATGTCGGCGATAATGCCCTCGCTCATGGCGCGGATAGACTGGCGCTGGCGGCCAGCACCGATCACGGCGGCTTCGTCACCACGAATCTCGCAGATCAAGGTTTTGACATATTCCGTGCCCGTATCCAGCACGGTATAGTAGTTTCCGGCATGGGTGCCACTATCGTAGCCACCCTGGGCAGCTTCGGGCTGGCCACGCAAGCCGCGCAATCGTTGCAGCAGTTGGACCATAGATCTCCCCGTACGCCGATCTCTCCGCGCAACCCCCACTTCCTGCAAGGGATGCCCCCACGATTACTATCACTGACCAAGCTGGGCAGCGACGACGTCGGGAACAGTGCGCAGCGCCTCGCTCAGTCGGGATACGTCACGACCACCGCCCTGGGCAGAATCGGGGCGCCCACCCCCTTTGCCATGGAGACGCTCGCCAACAGCTTCGGCAATCTTACCAGCATGGAGTCCGCGCCTGGTCAGCTCAGGATGAACGGACACCACAAAACTGGCCCGGTCACCCAGCGCGCTGCCCAGCACGATGACACCCGGACCCAACCGACTACGGATCAGATCGCTTTGCTCGCGCAGCGCTTGATCGTCCGGCGCTTCCACCTGAGCCGCGATCACCGGGATGTCTTTAATTTTTACCGGACGGGAAGCCAGTTCCTCGGCGATATGCCGGGCGCTCTCACGCCGATATTGTGCGAGCTGTCTACGTGTAGCCGCCAGCTCACGCTGGAGCTGCTCCACGCGATCCGCAAGCATATCAGGACCTGTCTGAAGCTGGCTAGCGAGCGCCATGACGATCTCTTTGTGGCGCCAGAGATACTCTTCCGCTCCGCGACCAGTCAGCGCCTCGATGCGGCGGACACCAGCAGCAATGCTTGTCTCTTGTGTCGTCACGTATATGCCAATCTGGCCCGTCGCCGATACGTGGGTGCCACCGCAGAGCTCCTTACTTTTGCCCATTGTCACGACCCGGACCAGATCGCCATACTTCTCACTGAACAGCGCGATGGCTCCGCTATTGATCGCCTCCTGATAGGGCATAATTTCGGTGATTACCGGGAAATCGGCGCGAATCCACTCATTCACGAGGTGATCGATCGCGCGAATCTCCGCGGCGGTCAGGGCGCGCTGGAAGGTGAAATCGAAGCGAAGGCGCTCCGGTTCTACGAGTGAGCCTGCCTGCTGCACCTGTTCGCCCAGGAGGTCCTTGAGTGCACGATGGAGCAAATGGGTAGCGCTGTGGTTCTTGCGCGTATCAGTCCGCCTCTGGACATCTATTGCAGCCGCTGCCTGCGCGCCTACTCGCAGATGGCCTTCGATCATCCGCCCATAATGGACGATGAGGCTGGGGACAGGCCGCCGGGTATCAAGTACCTCGAAGGTCCCGGTCTCCGTCTTGATCACGCCCCGATCACCAATCTGGCCGCCACTTTCAGCGTAGAACGGTGTCTCCGCCAAGAGGACGGCACCCTCCTGTGGAGCACTGATCGTCTCCTGGAGCACGCTTTCAGCCATCAGACTGACAATCTTGCTCGTGCCACGGGTCTCGGTATAGCCGATGAATTCCGTAGGGGCGACCTCCTTCGCCAGCCTCGTCCACACGTCCTCCTCGCGCTGACGTCTAAAGATATCGAGCCGCTTGCTTTGCTCCTGCTGACGCCGCATGGCCGCGTTAAAGCCTTCCAGGTCTACCGTCATGCCGCGTTCGGCGGCAACCTCCTGTGTTAATTCCAGCGGGAAGCCATGGGTATCATAGAGCTTGAACGCATCCTCGCCGGGAACCACATGCCAGCCCTTGCGCTGATACTGATCGAGCAGTTCAGAGAGCAACTGGAGGCCAACATTGAGGGTCTGGCCAAATTTGCGCTCCTCCAGGCTGAGAATCTCGACGATGTGGTCGCGGCGCGCGGCCAGCTCGTGATAATGGCCAGCCATCAAGGCAATCACCGTATCGGCAGCATCAGCCAGGAAGGGGCGATCCAGACCGAGGAGCCTGCCATGACGCACAGCACGACGAAGAATGCGCCGGAAGATATAGCCACGCCCTTCGTTGCTGGGCAGCACGCCATCAGCCGCCAGGAAGACCAGTGCCCGACCATGATCAGCGATGACTCGCAGCGCAACATCGGCGCGGGAGTCTCGTCCATATTCGGTGCCAGCCAGTTCGGCGAAGCGATTGATAATGGGGCGGAAGAGATCGGTGTCGAAGACCGATTCTTTATCCTGAAGGACCATGCAGAGGCGTTCCAGGCCCATGCCGGTATCAATGTTCTGCCGAGCCAGTGGCGTGCGGCGGCCCTCGGCATCCTGGTAGAATTGCATGAAAACGAGGTTCCAGAGCTCCAGGAAACGTGGACAGGAACAGCCGGGGCCACACTCAGGGCGGCCACAGCCACGCTCCACACCGCGATCGTAGTAGATCTCGGAATCGGGGCCACAGGGACCGGATGCACCGGGAGGGCCCCACCAGTTATCGGCCAAGCGCACAATAGTGCTTGCTGGCTTGCCTGTGATCTCCTCCCAGTAGATAGGGGCCTGGTCATCGTCGGGATGCACGGTGGGATGCAAACGATCAGGGGCAAGGCCGTAGCCTTTCGTCAACAATTCCCAGGCATAGGCAATGGCCTCGCGCTTAAAATAGTCACCAACAGAGAAGTTGCCCAGCATCTCGAAGAACGTCAGATGCGAGGCATCGCCGACAGAGTCAATATCTGTTGTGCGGAAGCACTTCTGGGCTGATGTCAGGCGGAGAGCCGGTGGTGTCTCCTGCCCCAGGAAATAGGGGATCATCTGCTGCATGCCCGCGGTAGTCAGGAGCACTGTGGGATCATTGCGCGGGATGAGCGAGGAGCTCGGCACCTGGAGATGATCATGTTCAACAAAATATTGCAGGAAATACGCACGCGCACGCGCGCTGGTCCAAAATGTTTGCACCGACGACAACTGCCTTCCTTTCCCAAACAGAATCAGCCGTATTGAAGCACTTGCGCTGCCCGCTCAGGCCAACAACCTCAATGGTCCGCTTATCCACATGTCATTTGAACATATATTCTACACATTGATCGCCGTTGAGAAAGGGGAGCGCAGGCTCCGGCGAGCTTCTCAGGGACCGGATACCACCAAAGGGTAACTACTCACAACGGGTATACCTACAGGGCATTATAGCAGACCCGCTCAGGTCTGGCAAACATAGCCGCTAGCGCCGGCGACGTGGCTTATTTGACGCTTTCCTTTTCTGTTTCCCCTTTTTATTCTGCCTGCCAGTGGCTCTGGGCTGCGGAGACTGCACCGGCCTGCCAGGCAAATCGGGAGTCGCGCGCGCTCCATCGTCTGCTGCCAGTGCCGCAGCCGGAGTTCCATGCCACTCTGGTGGCGCTTCTGGACGCACCAGCGTTACTGACGTGGCCGTTGCACTCATCAGGTGGCCATGTGTCGCAGCCGGGGCATGCCCATCTCCATCGGGCAGCGGTGCAGCCTCTGGCGGGCGCAATGCCGCTAGTACTTGCTGACTCTGCGCCATCAGTGCGGCACCTGCCGCCAGTACTTCCTGCCAGTGGCCATCGCTATCTGCCACCTCTGGCTTATCCAGCGCCACATGTCGGGCTTGCTGTGCTTCCAGCAGGCCACGGGCTTGCAGTAGCCGTGTATGCGCTGCCGTCGCCCGCACCAGTGCTGCCTGTCGCTGCGGTACCGTCAACTGGTCCAACTGCCGCTGGCCTTCCAGATCCTGGATCTGGGCCAGGATCTGCTGTGCATGCGCCCTCAGCTCCGCAAGCGCTGTCTGTACGCCAGCCGTCAGCGGTCCCTTTGCAGCCCGTTCGCGCACCTGGGCCTGGGCGAGCAGGGCACGCATGGCTTCGTGAGTCAGGCGGATGAGAGCCAGCTCGATCTGGGGTGGCGAGAGGGGGTACTGGACATAGGAGTGGGAGAGGGCAGAGAGGCGACGGGCAGAGCCGGTGAGGAGGTGCTGGAGCAGGGTGAGGGGATCGTGAGCGTCCGGGGCAGAGTTGGGGATGGGCTCTGACATGGGGTATTGCTCCTTTCATGGGAGCAGGGCTGCTGTGCCCTGCCCCCGGGGGGATAGCGCGCAACGCGTGCTTCATCGCGAAGTACCATTCTATATATAATATACATGCTCTCGGCGTTTTTGTCAACTCCAGTAGATTTTTGCAGCAAGAGTTTACACTGATGCATGAACCTTGCTGATGGCTGCCTTCATCCGCTCCAGCGCCTTCTCGATGTTGGCAATGGAGTTGGCATAGGAGAGACGGATATAGCCTTCGCCATTTGCGCCAAAGGATGTGCCGGCAAGCGTAGCCACACCGGCCTCGTTGAGCAGCAGATCAGCCAGCTCGCGAGACGAGAGACCTGTTCCCGTAATGTTCGGAAAGACGTAAAAAGCGCCCTGTGGCTGCTGGCATGTCACCCCAGGAATCTCGTTCAGCCCACGGACGATCACATCGCGGCGGCGGCGGAATTCGGCAACCATTTCTTCTGAGGGTTGCTGTGGACCGGTCAGCGCGGCTACACCGGCCATCTGGGTAAATGCTGCGGTGCACGAGTTGCTGTTCGTCATGAGGCGGGCAATCGCCGGAGCCAACCCTGGTGGGAAGAGGCCATACCCCAGTCGCCAGCCGGTCATCGCGTAAATCTTGGAGAAGCCATCCAGCACAATGGTGCGCTCACGCATTGCGGGGAGTGAAGCGATGCTCACATGCTCGCCTTCGTAGATCATGCGGCAGTAGATCTCATCAGAGAGCACGATAACCTCGGGATACGTGCGCACGGCAGCGGCGATAGCTTCAAGGTCGCTTCGGGTCAGGATGCCACCCGTCGGGTTATGCGGTGAGTTGAGAATGACCATACGCGTACGCGGTCCGATCGCTGCGCAGAGTCGCTCAATGTCCAGGGCGAAGCCTCGTGACTCAACCAGGGGAATTGGCACCGGCTGGCCACCGACGAACTGGATCATGGACTCGTAGATAGGGAAGCCAGGATTGGGATAGATGACCTCATCGCCGGCCTCCACCAGTGCCAGCATGGCAAAGAACATGATCGGCTTGCCACCAGGCGTGACAACCACGTCCTCCGGCGCAAAGGCGACGCCGCGCCGTTGCGTGGCATCACGGGCAATGGCCTCACGCAGCTCTGGCATGCCAGCTGCCGGTGTATAATGCGTGTACCCGGCATGCAACGCAGCACAGGCGGCCTCAGTGATATGCTGTGGTGTTGCAAAATCAGGCTCGCCGATCTCCAGGTGGATGATGTCGCGGCCCTGAGCTTCCAGCGCCTGCGCGCGCACCAGGACCTCAAAGGCTGTTTCAGTGCCCAGGCGTTCCATCCGTCTTGCAAACTTCATCGTCTTTGCTCCTTGTTCCTCATTGAACAGATCAGATTCCTGATGGATAAGATGGGAATTTGAACTAGCGGACGTGTCCTTTGTCAATGGGCTCGTACCGAAGAAAGGAGCGGCGCATTCCTCCCCGCCGTAAATGGACGGGCTTCCTGCGCCGATTTCGGTGAGTTATCTATGTCTCCCAGTCGCGAGGGAGTGCCGATCGGCCTTTGCCAAGCGCCTCAGGGTTGAGCCCCGCAGGCAACGGCTCCCCCTTGAGCCCGGCAATCACATTGCGTGCGGCGATCTCTGCCATTTTGCCACGGGTAGCAGCGCTGGCGCTGGCGATATGTGGCACAATGATGCAGTTGGGCAGCGTAATAAGGGGATGATCGGCGGGCAACGGCTCAGGGTCGGTGACATCTAGCGCGGCTCCGGCGATTGTGCCAGTCTGGAGCGCTTCCAGCAGCGCTGCGGTATCCACGACCGGGCCACGTGAGGTGTTGATGAGGATTGCGCTACGCTTCATCTTCTGGAAGCGCTCGCGGTTCATCAGGTGGTGCGTTTCCGGTGTAAGCGGGGTATGGATACTCACGAAGTCGGCCCGTGCCAGCACCTCGTCAAGCGGGGTATAGGTGATACCCAGGTGCACCTCCAGATCCTCACGGCGTAAAACGTCGTAGTACAGCACCTGCATATCGAAGCCCCGTGCCCGTTTTGCCACTTCGCTGCCAATGCGGCCCAGACCTACCAGGCCGAGCGTTGCGTGATGCACATCCACACCCAGCAGCAGCATTGGTCCCCAGGTCTTCCAGCGCCCGGCACGCACGTAGTCTACCCCCTCAACGATGCGGCGCGCCGCCGCCATGAGCAATGCAAAGGCAAAGTCTGCCGTCGTCTCGGTGAGCACTCCTGGCGTGTTGCCGACCAGGATCCCTCGCGCAGTAGCGGCCGGCACATCAATATTATCGAAGCCCACCGCATAGTTACTGATCACCCGCAATCGTGGGCAGGCATCCATAAACTCGGCATCCATGCGATCGGTCAGCAAGCTGACGATGCCATCGGCGTCGTGCGCCTCGCGCAGGATGATCTCACGTGGTGGGGGCAACTCCTCGGGCCAGATAGTGACATCGCAGAACTCGCGGATGAGATTGAGGCCCATAGCGGGAATAACACGCGCTATATAGACCTTTGGCTTGCCCATGAGCTCCATCGCTCCTTTTGTAGCTGTTTGTAACACGCCGCACACGCTTTCGCAGAGAAGCATCCTTCCACTTTCTTCAAGTATACCGCAGATTTCGCTGACATGCCTTATGTCAGCGGGGCACAGCTTCTTCCGCCACGATGCGGCGTGCCAGCAACGGCGCAATCGTGCGCCGGAGCACCAGGGACAGGCCCACTCTGCGCGCAAATCTGAAGCTTGCCATCGCCACCTGCCGCACAACATGCTACAATATTCCTGGCTACCCATCTCGCCACTGAGCGCAAGAATGGGCACTGAGATATTCAGCGTCATTGTTCAGATACCAACCTTGCCTGGCAGATAATCCGGTAGCAATAAACAGTGCCCCTGCTCATGATCGTGGGGGCGGAGCGCAAGTGAGGTCTGAAGATCCGATGTCCACTCCAGCGCGCAAGCAATATCTGGCCATCAAAGCCCAATATCCTGATGCCATTCTCTTTTATCAGGTTGGCGATTTCTTTGAGACATTTGATGAGGATGCCCGCATCGCTGCGCGCGAGTTGCAGATCGTGCTGACCCAGCGCGACTATGGGCCAAACGAGCGTGTGCCGCTGGCCGGCGTACCGGTGCACGCTGTCGAGACCTATGCCGCTCGCCTTATCAGCCGGGGCTATAAGGTTGCCATTTGTGAGCAGATCGGGGAGCCAAATGGGCGACTGGCCGAACGTGCGGTCACGCGCATCCTGACGCCTGGCACGCTGACCGAGCCGGGGATGGTGCCGCCGAAGCAGAACAACTATCTGGCAGCGGTTGTGTTTGACGCACGTGGCGCAGCCGGGCTGGCCTATGTGGACGTCTCCACCGGCGAGTTTGCCGCCACCAGCTTCGCCGCAACGGCGCTGCCCACGGCACTTGAAGCCGAACTGCATCGCCTAGCGCCCGCTGAGTGCCTTGTTGCAGAGCCACAGCGTGAGCAGTTAGCGAAGCTGCGACTGGAGGGTGTGGTCGGCGCGATCACTGAACGTGCCGCCAATGACTTCGCTATGGCTGGGGCAGTGCGGCGCCTCTGCCGCCAGTTCCACGTCACCTCGCTGGCCGCCTATGGCTGCACCGATGATGATCCACGTGTGGCCGCCGCCGCTGCCATCATCGCCTACCTGGAGCAAATGAACCCCGCGCTCCTTCCGCTGCTCACACGGCTGCACACCTATACGACTGGGAGCTACATGGTCCTGGATGGGCATACCCAGCGCAATCTGGAACTGCTCCAGAGCATGCGCGCCGGTGGCACGCGCGGTAGCCTGTTATGGGTGCTGGATCTCACGCGCACCCCGATGGGTGGACGGCTGTTGCGGCGGTGGATTACGCAGCCGCTCCTGGACCTGGACGAGCTGCGCCGCCGCCACGATACCGTAGACGAGCTGGTCGAGCGCGTCGCGCTGCGCACACGACTGACCACGCTGCTCGCAGCCATCGGTGATATCGAGCGCATTGCCGGGCGCGCCCGTCAGGGCACGGCCGTGCGGCGCGAACTGCTGGCGCTGCGCGCCTTCCTGGATGTGGTGCCACGCCTGCTGCTGGCACTAGAGGATGCCTCGACCGCGCTGCTGCGCGATCTGATGGAATCGCTGGATCCCTGTTCTGAGGTTGGAGACCTCATTGGACGAGCCATCGCCGATGGGGAGGATAGAGATGGGCGTATTATCCGGCGCGGCTATAGCGCAGATCTAGATGCGCTGGTAGATTCCATCAGCGACTCACAGCAATGGCTCGCCCAGCTTGAGCAGGTAGAGCGCGAGCGATCGGGCATCAAATCGCTCAAGGTCAGCTATAACAAGGTCTTTGGCTACTACATCGAGGTCAGCAAACCGAACCTGGCCCGCGTTCCAACGGATTATATTCGCAAGCAGACGCTGGTCAATGCCGAACGCTTTATCACGCCGGCGCTCAAAGAGCACGAGGCACGCATCCTGCATGCTGAAGAACGGATCACCGAGCTGGAGGAAGCGCTCTATAAGGATGTGCTGCGGCAGGTCGGTGCAGCGCAGGAACGGCTTCAGACGACAGCAACAGCGATAGCTACGCTGGACGTGCTGGTCAGCTTTGCCGAGGTTGCTGCGCGCAATGGCTATACACGGCCTATTCTGGATACGAGCAGCAGCATCACTATTGAGGCAGGGCGGCATCCCGTCGTTGAGTGCACCCAGGTGGAGGCTGAGTTCATTCCCAATGACACGCGGCTTGATGAGCATGATGTAATCATGGTGCTGACCGGGCCGAATATGGCCGGCAAGTCCACCTATCTGCGTCAGGTCGCCCTCATCTGCCTGATGGCGCAGATCGGCAGCTTTATACCGGCCCGTGCCGCACATATTGGTCTGGTGGACCGTATCTTCACCCGCGTCGGCGCGCAGGACGATATTGCCAGCGGACAGAGCACCTTCATGGTGGAGATGACCGAGACTGCCGCTATTTTGCATCAGGCAACGCCACGCAGTCTCCTGATTCTGGACGAGATTGGACGTGGCACCGCGACCTATGACGGCCTGGCTATTGCTCGCGCGGTGCTAGAGCACATTCATGATCGGCTGGGCGCGCGCACACTCTTTGCCACGCACTACCACGAGCTCGCCGACCTGGCTGACATACTGCCCGGCGTGTGCGCCTATACGATGGCTATCGCCGAGGATAAGGATAACATTGTCCTGCTGCATCGCGTCCAGCCAGGAAGCCTTGGCCGTAGCTACGGCATCCAGGTGGCGCGGCTAGCTGGCATGCCGGAGCATATTGTGCAGCGCGCTAACGAGCTGCTTGCCATACTTGAGGCTACACGCGGTCTCCAGTCCCCCGCCAATCCTGACTGCACGCTGCAATCTCCTCCCTTGCACAGAGAGGGAACAAGCGTAGCAGAGCGTAGAACTACCACTGCCTATACAAATGGCCATGTCCCCAGCAGTTCTCTGGCTCCCGTACCACCTCCGCTGCTTCCGCGTCACGAGACAAGAGAGCAGGAAGCGACCGATCTGTCTAATGATGTGCTGGATGAGCTGCTGTGCGTGGATATTGCCACCATGACGCCGCTGGAGGCGCTTAACCGGCTTTTTGCGCTTCAGCAACGCGCCCGGCGGCACTATACCAGGAGCCTGTCGTGACCGTCACGCCTCTCCCCCCACCACCACATATCGCGCCGCTCAGCCCAGAGGTCGTCGAGCGCATCGCAGCAGGTGAAGTCATTGAGCGGCCTCTCTCCGCCGTCAAAGAGCTGCTGGAGAACGCCATTGATGCAGCAGCCCACGATATCCGTATCGAGATTCGCGGCGGCGGGCTGGAGCTTATCCGTGTCAGCGACGATGGCTGGGGCATCTTGCCCGATGAGGTGCCACTGGCCTTCGCTCGCCATGCCACCAGCAAACTCCGCACACCGGATGACCTGCAAGCCGTGCAAACGCTAGGCTTCCGTGGCGAGGCGCTGGCCAGCATTGCCGCCGTTGCTGAGGTTACTCTGCTCACCGCCGCCGATGACAGTGGCATAGGGATCGAGCTTCAGGTGGCAGATGGCGCTATCATCAGCCAGCGCAAGCTGGCACGCACGCGCGGCACCACCGTTACCGTCCGTGATCTCTTCCAGCGCGTACCAGCACGGCTCAAGTTTGCTCCCAGCCCGCGTGTCGAGGCCCGCAATATTGCTCAATTAGTGCGCGCCTATGCTCTAGCATATCCCCGCATCCGCTTCACCCTAACCTTTGACGGACAGATCAGCATCCAGACCACGGGCAGCGGCGACAGCGAGACAGTGCTAGCCGAGATCTTCGACCCCACTGCTGCGCCAGCGCTCCACCCGTTCGGCCCTGTCGAAGTCGCCGCTGCCCGTATCCGTGGCTATATGAGCGATCGCGAGCTGACACAGCCTGGCCGTCAGTGGCTGCTCCTCTTCGTCAATGGGCGCTGGGTACGGGCCAACGCGCTCTTAAACGCGCTCGAAAATGGCTACCGCCCGTTGCTGCCCAAGGGCCGGCATCCGGTAGCGTTGCTGCACCTGCGCGTCCCACCGGAGCGGCTGGATGTTAACGTACATCCGGCCAAGACCGAAGTACGGCTCCTCGACGAACGAGCCATCGCTGAGGCGCTGGAGGCAGCGGCGCGCGAGCATCTGGGCAGGCGCCCTGCGCTTCCCCGGGGTGCCTCGCGGCCCGTTGCACTGGGTCGCTATCGCCAGCTCACGCTTCCTGGCAGTGGGCGGCGGCGCGAACTGCGTCTGGCCGAATCTTCTGACATCTATGAGACCACCGCGTGCGATACCTTTGCACCGCTTCAGGAGCTGACACCGGTCGCTCAGGTGCAGGATCGGCTTATTCTGGCGGTGGACAGCCGGAATGGCATGTACCTGGTGGACCAGCATCGCGCCCATGAGCGCGTCCTTTACGATGAGCTGCGCCGCCGCTATCTTGCTGGTATGTCTCTTGGTGAGAGCATGCAATTCCTGCTCGAGCCTGTTGTGGTCGAACTGGCGCCCCGACAGGCAGCCATGCTGCGCGGGCGTCTTCCCGAACTGGAGGCGCTCGGCTTCGCTTGTGAGGAGTTCGGGACACGCAGCTTTCTTGTGCGTGCCCTGCCCGGCGGCACCAACCTATCCGCCCTGAGCGGTGACATCTCTACGCTGCTCACCGAGGCTGCCCAGGACATCAACGCCTGGCAGGATCACCTGCTCATCGCCGTTGCCTGCCGCTCGGCGGTTCGTCGCGGCCAGTCCCTTACCCTCGATGAGCAGCGCCAGTTGCTCCGCGAGCTGGCCGATGTAACAACGCCCGCTGTGTGCCCGCACGGGAGTGTGACGATTGTGCATTACAGCGGGGAGTGGCTGCGGAAAGTGTTTGGATGGTGATAGGGACAGAGCTGCCGGCAAGGTGAAGCGATTCACGCTTCCCCAGATCAACCAGCCGGGCAGCTCATATCGCGGCAGCAGAGCTATCCTGCCTGCTGCCATCTCTCTTTTGCCTGCCTCGGGCAGACGGCACGGGTGCTATAATCTTTAGGAGAAAAGCGATGACTCAGCAGCGTATCCTGTTTCTTTGTACACACAACTCGGCACGCTCGCAGATGGCTGAGGGGTTGCTCAGGCATCTGGGTGGCGAGCGGTTCGAGGTGTTCAGCGCCGGCACTGAAGCAACGCGGGTACACCCTCTGGCTGTGCGCGCAATGGCCGAAGTCGGCATTGACATCTCTGGACAGCAGAGCAAGACGCTCGACCGTTACTTAGGCGAGCCATTCGACGTCGTTATCACCGTCTGTGATCAAGCGAACGAAGCATGCCCAGTGTTCCCTGGCGCTAAGGAGCGCTGGCATTGGAGCCTCCCCGACCCGTCCAGGGCCACCGGCACAGAAGACGAGCAACTGGCTGTGTATCGTATGGTGCGCGATGCACTCAAAGAGCGTATTGTGCATGAGCTTATCCCTCATCACACAGACTGAAAGGAGACGAATATGGCCCAGCCAAACATCGAGGGCTTCCGTCTGGGGATCTATGTATTCGAGGATGCGGAGATCGTGGACTTTGCTGCGCCCTATGGTGTCTTCTCGGTCGCCAGGCGCTGGCATCCGGAACTCGATGTCTTCTTGATCGCTGAGGCTATGCGCCCGATCCAGGTCCAGGCCGGGTTCACGGTATTACCTAACTATAGTTTCAATGATCACCCGGCGATGGATGCTTTTTTGATTCCAGGTGGTGCTGGCACCAGGGCAGAGACCTATAACCGACACCTCCATGAGTTCATCCGCTCTCTGCCAGAATCCACGCTGCTGACAGCTTTGTGCACGGGCCCCTGGATCTATGCACAGATGGGGCTGCTGGATGGTCTCCCAGCAACCAGCCGTAAGGAGCCAGATCCCCAGGAGGCCAGTGCGCGTGGGATGGTGCCTATTGACCGACTGGCTAAACTGGCCCCAAAGGCGAAGATCAGCCGCGCGCGGATCGTAGATACCGGCCGTATCATTACCGCTGCCGGCATCAGTTCGGGCATGGAGCTGGGCTTTCACCTGCTCCGCCGGGCTGGCTATGATGAGGCGTTCATCCAGGAAGTCGCCCGTGTGATGGAATACAGCGATGCTTATAACGTGCGCAAGGGTGACATTGAGGTGGTCGGCGGGTTAGCATAGGGTGCTTAAAAGCAGTGGTCCAGCAAGATCGCGCCGCGCTATAACTTCTGATGAAAGGGCTTTGAAGGATTGGCGGAGCAACGACTGTTCATGCGCCCGGTGCATGGTTGGGTGAGCATCCTCTCTCTACTCCTTGCCATCTATGGTCTTAGCTATCCTGTTGCCGTCATTGGTGTAGCATTTAACGTGCATCCGCCATTCTCAATGGCCTGGGCCGGAAGCTGTATGCTCTTTCTGCAGGGGGTTATCCTGGCGCTCTGGACAGCCGGCCAGTATGGCTGGCGACGTGGGCTAGCCGCTACGCTCTGGGTCGCCGGTCTGACCTTTATTGTGGAATACATGGGGGTACAGACAGGCTGGCCTTTTGGTGCCTATCGCTACACTGGCGCGCTCTTCCCCACTGTGCTGGGCACCGTCCCGCTGGCAGTGATGTTCGCCTGGCTACTGGTGATACTGGCGGCGTACCCGGCAGCCAGGATACTGCTGTATCGGTTGCAGATGTCGGCTCTATGCACCGGCTGGCAGCACCTGGACGGAAAGCAGTGCAAAGTACCCTTTGCACAAAACCTATTGCTCAGAGCGAGGGTGTTAACAGCATTGCTGGCTGCACTGCTGGCGGTTCTATTGGATCTGCTTATTGAACCGGTGGCAGTGCATGTCGAGGGGTATTGGATATGGCAGGGTGACGGATTATACTATGGCATTCCGGCGAGCAATTTCATTGCCTGGTTTGCCGTAGCGCTCATCCTGGCAATGGGCATAGGTATGATCCTCCCGTTCCACGAGCGACTCCCGGCATGGGCCATATTCGCCAGCCCGTCTCTGCAACAGGGGCAGCAAGTGCAGCAGGAGACCACCGGAGAACAGGCGATGCACGGTTATCGCGTGCCGCTGCTCATGTATGTGAGTAGCGTGGGGATGTTTGCTCTTGCGGATAGTACACATGGCTTTTTTGTCTCCGCTGCACTTGGCGCGCTTACTCTGGTCGGTACACTGATGGTGCAGACGTACCGGCTATCTGCGCTACGCCATTTGCTATCAGCGTATACGTCCGCCCTTTCCAGGCTATCTGGCCCCGTGCCCCTTGCACACCGCCAACCGCCCGCTGGCTCCAACGAATCGAGTTGAGGGTGATCGCGCTCTGGAGCAGAATGCCAAGCGGATGCAGCAGAGCGGAGGCTATGCTCGTGCGGAGGCGCGCGGCCAGGGCGAGCCGCATACCCAGACCGAGTGCAGTCTCTACTATGGCCAGTGGCAGCCCGGATCTTGGGGCCAGCCCATGACGGTGACCATCCCCTCTCAAGGGGATATAAGCCACCTGATGCTTTTTGCCAACCAGAGCCGATAACCTGGACCTCTTCCGCAGGAGCACATGCTTACAATCTGGAGCACGGCGGTGGTGGATCATGAGGAGTGCTGGCGGCACTACATAGAGCAGGATATTTACGCTGATGGCTAGCAGCGCTGCCGGAAGAGAATAGTTATAGAACGCGAACAGATTTTTGGAGAAACCCTGCCAGATTTCCCTGAATGAATGGTACATGTGAGTGGTGACAGCACCAGTGCCATCTATGAGCCATACACGGGCGCCGGTTGCTTTAACGCGTCGTGCCAGGTGCACATCCTCCAGCACCTGGTCACGCACAGCGGCATGGCCGCCGCTCGCCAGATATGCCGTCCGTCGCAAGAAGAGGAACGGCCCCATCCCTGCCGAGAGGGATGGTATTGGCAGGCGATTGGCCAGCGGCACCGGGAGGAGCGTCAGGGTATGGAAGGCTATCAATGGCAGGATGAGCCGCTCACCCCATGTAATGGCGCGATGATAGGGAATAGCTGTCACCAGGTCAAGGTTGTGTTGTTGGGCAAGCGCAAGCGCTTTGGCAACCGTATGGGGAGCGAGCACAGTGTCGGCATCGGTGAAGAGGAGGTAGTCGCCACGCGCTGCCTGAGCAAGCTGCCAGCAGGCGAAGCTCTTGCCCATCCAGCCGGGCAGCAGCGGTGCGCCGTGTAGCAAGCGCAGATGGGGATGGGCTGCCGCCAGCTCAGCGACGATCGCTGCCGTGCGGTCCCGTGATTCATCGTCCAGAACCAGCACTTCATAGCGGGGATAGGTTTGGGCCAGCAGGGCATTGACGCAGGCACCGATCGTCCGCTCCTCGTCACGGGCCGGCACCAGTACCGAGACCAGCGGCGCGTCAGGAGGTGCCGGATTTCCTTCGGGTATAGCAGCGAGTCGTTTGAGTGCCAGCAGATTGCTGACAAGATTTAGGCTGAGCAGGCTGAGCGTCCCCAGCACCAGGCGATGATACCAGCGAGCAGCAGCCAGGTTATGCAATTGCTCACCTCCATTCAGGCACGATTCATCGTGCCCGGTCGACATCAGGACAGCGCAGCAGCATCGCATCGTATAACCGGTTCATGGAGCGCCGCCCGTAGAGCAGAGTCACAAAGCCAGCGGGATTGCCAGCCAGCACATCATCGCGCAACTGGTCCAGCTCGGCAGTCAGGTCGGCGACAAGGCAGGCAGTCAGGTCACGCGGCCGGCTATCTGCCGCAACGCACAGCTCGTGCACCGGTCCGATGCTGATAAAGGCATCCGGACGCTGCTCACCGCCATACTCAATACGTATGGCAACCGGGTAGCAGCGCGCAGCGCCGATCCGCCTGAGCAGGTGGCCAACACCGGGATAGCAGTGCAGGGGCCGCCGATCGTTAGGCACGATCTCGCCCTGTGGGAAGATCCATATTGCGCGTCCGGGCCGCTCTTTCAACAGGTGCGCAGCATAGGAGATGGATTCCAGTGCAGCCCGCCCATGTTCGCGGTCCACTGAGAAGCACCCGGCCCAGGTAAAGAAGCGGTACCGCCGCAGGTTGGCTTCTTCCATCATGAGGTAATGATCGTGCTGTCCGATGGTGCGCGCAACGAGCCAGGCAAAATAGCCATCCCACCAGCTACTATGGTTTGCCAGGATCAGGATGGGGAGCTCACCGCTATCTTCGGCCAGCCGCCCGCGCTGGCGCAGCCGCACCGTATTGAAGTGCCGCCGCATTGAGGCGCGAGCGATATGCCAGAACACTTCCTCACCCAGCCAGTTTTTGTGTGCCGGAATCATACCATCCGTTTCCTTCGCCCCTGCGCTCGCTCCATGAGTCATTGATCAGGAGTGGCAGCTCCCTGATAGGCTCCGCGGAAAAACGCGCACGTTTATAATTGTACTATGCTCCAGCACAATGGAGCAACGGTTGTTCGGTGCTACGCCCCTGTGATCATAATGGAGACTTTGGCGAGAAGTGGAATGGCAAATCGACAGAAAATCATTGTTGTTGGTGCCGGGATTGGTGGGCTGGCCGCAGCGATTCGGCTGGCAGCGGCGGGCTATCAGGTCCAGATTCTGGAGAAGAACGCGCGCGCTGGCGGCAAAGTGAATCTTATTAAACAGGATGGTTTCAGCTTCGACACCGGGCCATCACTCATCACGATGCCGGCGGTGTTGCGCGAGCTCTTTGCAGCAGGTGGGGCTCGGCTCGACGATGAGCTGGAACTGGTGCAACTGGATCCCATCTGTCGGTACTGGTACCGTGATGGCACGCGCTGCGACGCTTCCACGGATCTGAGCCGTATGGTCGCGGAGATTGCACGGCTGGATAGCCGCGATGTTGCCGGGTTCCTGACCTTTCTGGCCTATGCCCGCCAGCTTTATACTGTGGCAGCCGAACCATTCCTGTTCCACCCGATAGGGGGACCACTGGATGCGTTTCGGCGCCTGGTGAGGGGGCACTATGCCTGGCGTGATGCGTTACGTGTGCTCTCGCCACGCTCGCTCGATGCGCTGGTGCGCCGCTATTTCCATAGCCCTTATCTGCGCCAGCTCTTCGATCGCTATGCCACCTATACTGGTTCGTCACCCTACCGGACACCAGCGATCTACGCGCTTATTCCCTATGTTGAGTATACAACGGGTGTCTGGTATGTGCGCGGCGGCATCTATATGCTGGTGCGCGCACTCCAGCGGGTGGCCGGGCGCAGGGGCGTTGCCTTACGCACGGGCTGTGAGGTTGCTCAGGTCATTGTCAGGGATGGCCGGGCATGCGGCGTTGTTCTGGCGGACGGCACAGCGCTGGAGGCCGATGCCGTGGTAGTGAATGCCGATGTGGTGTACACATACCATCATCTGTTAGCATCGGAGAGCCGGCGAGAATATACCAGGGTAGCGCTGAACCAGATGGAGCCGTCATGTTCTGCCTTTGTGCTGTTGCTGGGCGTGCGCCGGCAATATCCCCACCTGGAGCATCACAATATCTTTTTCAGCGCGGACTATTCTGCCGAGTTCAGAGACATTTTCGTACGGCGTATTCCTCCCCGTGACCCTACCATCTATGTCTGCCGCACGACGCGCACCGATCCGACGCAGGCGCCGCCGGGCCACGATAACCTCTTTGTGCTGGTCAATACGCCCTATCTCAGCGCTGCCTGCGACTGGGAGCGTGAGGCACCGGCTTACCGTGAGCTGGTGCTGGCCCGACTGGAGCAGTTCGGCCTGGATGGCTTGCGCCGGCATCTGGTTACCGAGCAGATGATTACGCCACAAGATCTGGAGCGGCTTTATCACGCGAACCGTGGCGCTATCTATGGCCTCTCGGTTCATGGCTGCCTTGCTCCGCTACGACGCCCACCCAACCGCGCTCGCGCCATGCAGCGCCTCTACTTTGTGGGTGGCAGCACCCATCCTGGAGGCGGGTTGCCACTGGTGGCGCTTTCCGGTAAAATTGTGGCCGACCTGGTTGCGCAAGATATCGGGTAAATAGGGGCGATCATCGGTGCTGGCTGGCGCCGATTAGCAAGTAAGGAGCTTGATATGATGGATGATCGCTCGCCAGTGGAGGCGAATCGAGAACCGACAGGGAATGTCACGATTATTCGCGATAGCTGGGGGGTGCCACACATCTATGCGGCGGATGCCGCCGGCGCGCTGTTTGGTCTGGCCTATGCCCAGATGGAGGATCAGGCCGTGCCGATTCTGACGCAGATGCGTACGGCAATCGGGCGCGCAGCCGAGACGTTTGGCCCGGATCATCTGGGCCAGGATGAGACTACGTACCTGTTTCGCGTGCCGCAGACGGCCTATGAGCAGTTCCCCACCCTCCCAATGGCAGAGCAGCAACGGTTTGCCGCATTTGCCGCGGGCATCAATGCCTACATTGATGCCCATCGTGCGAGCCTGCCGGCCTGGGTCGCACCCATTACGCCTCCTGATGTGCTTGCCCATGTCCAGTGGCGTCTTGTCATGGCTCAGGCACATGCCGCCAGGGCTAAGCTGAGCGCAAGCGTGGCAAGCGACAGCGCAGATAGCAATCAGCCTGCCACATCATCTCCCTGGGTAGTAAGTCCACCAGCATCTCCTTCGTCCGCTTCCAATATGTTCGCGTTAGCTCCAGGCCGCACCGCCACAGGCGGGGCGCTATTCCAGGCCGATCTGCATCTGCCCTATACCGGGATATATCAGTATTATGAGGCGCACCTTGTTTATGGTAATACCAGTGTGGCCGGCGCAACTGCTCGCGGCTATCCTGGCATTTCCATTGGCACCAATGGCTACGTTGCCTGGAGCCACACCATGAATACTGTTGATGAAGCCGATGTATACGAGGAAATGCTCAATCCAGCAGACCCTGACCAGTATTTATTTAACGGTCGTTACGAAAACATGCGCATAGAGGCGGTGAGCATCAAAGTGCGGATGCCCGATGGCACGCTCCAGGAGGTGAAGAGGCTCCTGCGCTATACGCGCCATGGACCAGTTATCCGGCTGACATCGCGCTATGCATATGCCGCGAAAATCTCGCTTTTTGGCGAGATCGGACTGGCAGGGCAGTTCTGGCAGATAGCTGAGGCCAGAGATCTCGAGCAATTCAAGGAGGCCCACCTGCGGGGGCAGCTGCCCCAATATCATATTATCGCTGCCGACCGGGCCGGTAACATCTATTACGTTGCGAATACCCGCGCGGGCATTCGCAATCCAGGATATGACTATGCGAAGCCCGTCCCCGGCTGGCTTCCAGAGACAGATTGGCAGGGGATCATACCATTTGACCAGCTCCCTCAGGTGATGAATCCGCCAGAAGGATATCTCTACAATGCGAACAATGCACCCTGGATTACGGCACCAGAGCATATCCACAAAGAGGCGCTTCCTTTCTACCTCCGTCTGGGCGGAGACACGCCGCGCGCGCAACGGCTGCGAGAGCTGCTAGATCCCCTGCACAACGCTACTATTGCTGACCTGGAACGGATCTCCTGGGATGATGAGGTGTGCATCGCGCGCTATCTGAAGCCCATCATTACGCAGGCCGTGGCCGAGGTCGCCCCTGATGACGCACAACTCGCGGAATCCGTACGCATCCTGAACACGTGGGATAATGTCGCCGATCTGGACAATACGGCGATGCCATTGTTCACCACCTGGCTCATCAAGCTGCAGGAGTTGGCGCCATCCTTTGATGTCTGGCAGGCACCGCCGCCGGAGCAAGTCTCTGGGGCCGATCGCGCAAAAGTGGCCGAGGCGCTACGCGAAGCCGCCCATCTGCTGGTGCGGCACTATGGGCGGCTCGATGTGCGCTGGGGCAATGTGCACAAGCTTGTGCGCGGCGAGGTCATGGTCGAGGTGAGCGGCGGCGGGGTGGAGGCACAAACACTGCATATGAATACCTGCGCCACCGATGAGGATGGCTTTGGCCCGGTCTGGCAAGGGTCCGCGTACATGATGATCGTGGACCTGGCTGCCGGTCGTTTCTACACCAGCCGCCCTATCGGGCAGAGTGAGGATCCTTCCTCGCCACATTATGCCGATATGACCCGGCTCTTTGCTGCCAATCAGTACAAGGAGTTCTGGATAAAGCGCGATGATATCGAAGCCAATCAGGAGTCATGTGAGGTGCTGACGTTCCATGGGCCTTAACTCTCAGGCGAGGTTCTATGGAACGCTAGCCATGGGCGTTGCCGCCGACTGCGGGCCAGATCGCGCAGGACGATATGCGCGGTATTGTAGCCCGGGGCGCCGGAGACACCACCGCCGGGATGTGTGCCAGCGCCCGTCAGGTAGAGTCCAGCGATGGGCGTTCGGTATTGGGCCAGTTCGGGGAGCGGCCGGAACATAAACATCTGGTCAAGGGTCATGTCAAGATGCATTATATGCCCCTGGCGCAGTCCGCCAATACGCTCGAGATCCACGGGTGATTTAATATAGATACCCCTCACGGCATCTTTGATGTTCGGCGCATAGGTGGCGACCACATCCAGAAGCTTCTGTGCCTCCCGCTCACGGATATCATCCCAGCTCTGGCCATTGGCCAGCCGGTAGGGATGGTATTGGGCCCAGAGGTAGAGCAAATGCTTGCCAGGCGGGGCAAGCGATGGATCAGTCGCTGTTGGCGTCATGGCCAGTACTGCCGGGCAGTCGGGTGTCTGTCCCAGCCGATACTGGTAGTAGGCGCGGGCCAGGTGCTTGAGCGAAGGACACAGCAGTTGCATGCCGCTGTGCGCTGGCTCCGGTACTTTTCCCCGCTCCACGTTGGTGGAGGGAGCATATGGGGTGAGACCATAGCGGGGCAGGTCATCGGTAATGCAGCGCACTGTCATGCCCACGCCGTTGGCGATACGCAGGTGCTGAAGCCGGTGACGCAGCGAGGCAGGGAGCTGATCTGGAGGCACCAGGTCGAGCAAAGTCGTCTGCACATGGGCATTGGCAACGATGCATGATGCGGCGAATTGCCGGCCATCACGTAAGATTACACCACATGCGCGCTGGTTCTCCACCTGTATCTGCACGACCTCAGCAGCGGTGAGCACCTGACCACCATAATGTTCCAGGCAGCGGACCAGAGCCTGCGTGAGCATACCGGATCCACCTCGCGGACGCCAGACGCCGATATCGTGATAGATGGCCTGCCAGGCGAGCATCTCGCCGCCGCCAGGATCATCCGGTCCGGTGCCGGATTGCGCCGCGAGCCAGGCCAGCGCGCCACGCAGGCGTTCGTCGGCAAAGTGCTCACGCACTACCTGTCCATAGCTGGCCATTATTACGCGCAAGAGATCGGTGCTTTTGCCCAGACCAATGAGCGAGCGTAGTCGGCTACGCTCATGCCAGAGGATGCTGCGCAACATTGGGCCAGGACTGGGCGGTGCCAGAAAGGTGGCGAAGACGGCACGGTTGAATGGGAGCCAGAGCTGTACAAATGCCCGATAGGCTTCGGCATCGCGAGGTGAGAGGCGGGCAATCTCGTTGCAGGTGCGGTCCAGGTCGCGGTAAAAGTGGATACAGGACCCGTCAGGGAAGGGTGCGAAGGCGAAGGGATCCATCTCCAAATACTCTAACCCAAAGCGCTTCAGCTCCAGCTCTTGTACGATGGGGGTGGTATGAATGAGGATGTGGAACGTGCTACATGTATCCACATGATAGCCGGGGAACAGGTCATCCTCGGTCACCACTGCGCCACCGGGAATCGCTCGCCGCTCCAGCACCAGCACCTTAAGTCCTGCTCGCGCCAGATAGCAGGCGCAGACGAGTCCATTGTGACCAGCACCAATGATGATGGCGTCTATAGGCTATCTCCCATGGCACTTCTTGTATTTCAGGCCGCTACCGCAGTAACAGGGGTCGTTGCGGCCAATTTTAGTCGTTGCTCGCGTCTTACGTGAGCCATTCGGGGATGGGGCCGAAGCAGTAATGACCGGGCGTTTCTGGTCGCTCGTGGCTAAAGGTTGGCGCGCTGCTGGCGCCGATGGAGACGAGTTTGATGGAGATGGCCGCTGCGCTGGCGCCACACCGGCCGTTTTTGCCTGGCCGCTTGCTCTGGCGATCTCATCAAGATTGGTCTGCATATTCCCGGCCTGGATCATTTTCTGGAAGACTTCCGGTGGCAGGGTGCTCTCTACGGCGACATTGGCACGGAACGCATATTCAACCACATTATGCTGGATGGCTGCCTTCAACTCTTCGAACATGGCGTACGCCTCGTTCTTGAAGGCCACCAGCGGGTCTATCTGGAGCATAGCCCGCAGGCCAATGCCGGCGCGCAGTACATCGAGGGCGTCAATGTGATCCATCCACAGCGAGTCTACCACCTGGAGCAGGATATGACGCTCGAACTGGCGCATGTAGTATTCGCCGGGCCTGGGCGCGGCGATTCGCTCTGCCGCCTCTTTTACCAGGCGTTCTTTCTCGGCATAGGCAGCCAGAGCCACTTCGACGATACGATCGGCGAACTGGTCTCGCTTGAGCCGGTTCAAATTTTCCGGGAAGATATCATCGGGGATCTTGAACCACTGTTCCAGTGTCTTGACCAGTTCATCGAGCTCCCAGTTCTCAGGCAGGTTAGCCTGGCAATGGGCCAGGACGATGCTCCGCACCTCATCGGCGATCATCGCAACGATCCGATCGTGCAGGTCCTCTTCCTCAAGCACCCGGCGGCGGTCAGCGTAAATTACCTCGCGCTGTTTAGCGATGACATCGTCATATTCGACAACATGCTTGCGGATATCGAAGTTATAAGCCTCGACCTTGCTCTGCGCCTGCTCGATAAACTTGCTGACCATTTTACTCTCGATAGGCACATCTTCTTCCAGCCCCACCTTATCCATAAGCCAGGCGACTTTATCTGCAGCAAAGCGGCGCATCAGTTCATCTTCGAGCGAGAGGTAGAAGCGGGATGAGCCGGGGTCGCCCTGGCGGCCAGCACGTCCGCGCAGCTGGTTATCGATGCGGCGCGCATCGTGGCGCTGTGTGCCGATGATATGCAGCCCGCCAGCGGCAACGACACGCTGGTGGTCCTCATCACAGCGTCGTTTCGCTTCGGCCAGTGCCTCCTGAATATCCTCTGGTGTGGCGAATTCTGGGTCGATGTCACGCTCGCGCAGGATCTGGTCGACAAAGCCGGCTGGGTTGCCACCGAGCAAAATATCGGTGCCACGGCCAGCCATATTGGTGGCAATTGTGACAGCGCCGCTGCGCCCGGCCTGGGCGATGATCGCCGCCTCTTTCTCGTGGTATTTGGCGTTGAGGACATTATGGGGGATGCCCTGCCGCTTGAGCAGGTCTGAGAGATACTCGGAAAGCTCGACTGAGGTCGTACCGACCAGTACCGGCTGGCCGCGGGCATGGCGCTGCTTGATCTCCTCGACCACGGCACTGAATTTGGCCTTCTCGGTTTTATAGATCAGATCGGGGAGATCCACGCGGATCATGGGCTTGTGGGTAGGGATGACCACTACATCCAGATTGTAGATCTTGGCGAACTCTTCCGCCTCAGTATAGGCGGTACCGGTCATACCGGCGAGTTTCTCATAGAGGCGGAAGTAATTCTGGAAGGTGATGGTTGCCAGGGTACGATTCTCGCGCTGGACGGCGACACGCTCCTTCGCTTCGATCGCCTGGTGCAGCCCTTCACTATAGCGTCGGCCAAACATGAGGCGCCCGGTGAACTCATCCACGATAATTACTTCGCCATTCTGGACGACGTAGTCTTTATCGCGTTTGAAGAGCACGTGGGCCTTGAGTGCATTTTCCATGTAGCGCACGAGCTGGAAACCCTCAGCATAGAGGTTTTTAATGCCGAGCAGCCGTTCCATCTTGGCGATGCCGGCCTCAGTAAGAGTCACCACTCGCTGCCGCTCGTCAATCACATAATCCTCTTCGGCGCGCAGCAGCGGGACTAACTGGGCAAAGCGCTGGTATAACTCGGTGGACTCTTCGGCGGGCGCAGAGATGATCAGGGGTGTGCGGGCTTCATCAATCAGGATGTTATCTACCTCGTCCACAATAGCATAGTGGAGTTCGCGCTGCACACAATGCGAGAGATCGGCTACCATATTGTCGCGGAGGTAGTCGAAGCCGAATTCGTTGTTGGTACCGTAGGTGATATCTGCCTGATAGGCTGCCTTGCGCTCCGGGCCACCAGGGGGCTGGGTGGTGAGAATGACACCGACGGTGAGACCAAGAAACTCATGGATCTTGCCCATCCAATCGCGGTCACGCTTTGCCAGATAGTCGTTCACTGTCACAATATGGACACCGCGACCGGTCAGTGCGTTAAGATAGGATGGCAACGTAGCGACGAGCGTTTTTCCTTCACCAGTGGCCATCTCGGCAATTTTACCCTGATGAAGCACGATACCACCTATCAACTGCACATCGAAGTGCCGTAGACCAATCGTGCGTTTGCTGGCTTCGCGTACTACCGCGAAGGCTTCGGGTAGCAGGTCATCGAGATCTTCCCCATTATCCAGGCGCGTGCGAAATTCGGCGGTTTTCGCACGCAGGTCACTGTCAGAGAGCCGTTCATACTCTGGCTCCAGGCTATTGATCTGGTTGACCAGCGGCTGCAAGCGCTTGAGCTCGCGCTGATTAGGGTCGCCCAGAATCCTGGTGAGCACACTCATCGGTCGTCGTCACCTCTATCAGAGCTATCAGCTTTCACAGGCTGTGTGAGAAGGGGAAGTGAGGGGTAGCCCCACCCTGGCCAGGAACAGTGAGCCCCTGGTAACCTTGCTGCAGGCCAACTTGCCGCTCTGCTTGAACTGGCAGTGCTCCTGGCTCTCGCTTGCACCTGACAATCCCACTGCCATATTATAGCATACCGCCGTACCCCTTTTTTACTGCCAGGATGGGATCAGCCGCCACAACTGTTTGGATTCGCGCAATAGTGCCGGGCGTTCCGGGCTGATTGCCCGCCCGCGCTCATTTATTCGCACTGACGGAGCTTTTCAGAGTGCTGTGAGAGCCGGTCACGGACCATAGCCCGCTCAGAGAATGTATAATAGGGGCACCAGTAAGTCCGCTGGACAACGGGCTCGCGCGGATCTACCAGGCATAGTCCGCGCTCATAGGCATCTGCTTCTGGCTGATAGTAGCGGCAGGAGCCGCAGTGGTGGGTGCGATGGAGGCATCGGCTCAGGCGGTCGCAAGCTTCTATGAGCAGCAGCAAGACGCCAATGAGCGAGAATGGTGTGGCCAGAACCAGCAACGCGCCGCCGAGCCAGCCGGATACGAAGATGATCGCCAGGATAGCTGTGGTCAGCAGGGAGAGACCGAGAATTGACGAGGCGATAGCCATCGCCAGCCAGGTGTTGGGAACCTCGTTCAGCGGTTGCACGAGGTTACGTGAAGAGAAACCGTATCGTGCGCGGAGGCGACGCATCTGTAGCTGGCGGTGATTCATTTTCATTACCGGCCTCCGAGAGAGGGGAAAGGCCTCACCCCCAGGCCTCCGCTCCAGCGAAATTGGAACGGAGGCCCGAGGCAGGATGCCCAGAAGGGTCAGGCTTGCTGCGCTAATGATCCTCTCCACTGTGATCGGATAGCGGCATATCAGCCGGGACAGGCTGTTGCGCCGCACCATTGGCGGTCGAGACCCTTTCGTCGGCCAGGCCCGGGATTTTGCTGAGCAGATCATCGACCCGGGTGCCACCCAGCGCCTCAAAGAGGGCGGGGACCTGGGCAATCATTTTGACGATATCGCCGGTCAGACGACTTGCACCCAATCCAGAGCCATCACCGGTAGAAACAATGGTAACTTTTTCCACTTTGCTAAGCGGTTCGGCAATAGCCCGCACGACCTCTGGCAGTGCTGTTAGCAGCTTATCGAGGACGGCGGCCTGGTTGTACTCGCGGTAGGCTGCGGCCTTGACGCGCATAGCTTCAGCCTCAGCCTCACCCTGGGCACGAATCACATCGGCTTCTGCCAGGCCACGTGCCCGGCTGGCCTGAGCCTCAGCTTCGCCGCGCATCTTAATAGCAGCCGCCTGGCCTTCCGCCTCCAGTGCCAGCCGGGCGCGCTCGGCCTCAGCTAAGGCTTCGATACGCTTACGCTCGGCCTCAGCAGCTTTGAGCACTGTCGCCTGCAGTTCCAGTTCGCGACGTCGGATCTCAGCCTCCTGAACCTTGACCTGCGCCTCTTTCTCCAACTGCTGCACGCGGACGCTCTCTGTGACCACCTGCTGCTGCATAATATTAGATTGGAGATCGTACGCTTTGTCGGCGCTGGCCTTTTCCTTCTTCACCGCCGCATCAAAAGCGGCCCGCTTCAGCTCCAGATCGCGCTGAAACTCAGCCTGCTTTGTGAGCGAGGCTGTCTCAGCCTCTACGGTTGCCTGGGCGGCCTGAGCCCGTGCAATAGCAGCTTCGCGTTCGGCCTGGGCCTTCTGGATCTGCGTGTCTCGCTGGGCAAGGGCGAACGCGATTTCCGCCTCCTTCTGGATGCGGGCGATGTCCGGGCGGCCCATATTAGCGATATAATCGTTCTTGTCGCGAACTTCCTTTATGGTGAAGCTAACAACTTCCAGGCCCATCTTGTCAAGGTCGCTCGCGGCGGTTGTGCGCATCTTTTCGCCGACCATTTCCGGGTCTTTGACAATCTCCTCAACCCGCAACTGGCCAACAATACCACGCAGGTGCCCTTCCATAACCAGGCGAATCAGCCCTTCGCGCTCGGTGTTCGACTTGCTCAAGAACTGCTCGGCCGCGGTCAGGATACTCTGTCGGTCCGATTTGACCTTAATCTGGGCGACAGCCTCCACATTAACGGCGACGCCCTGGGTCGTGTAGAGGTCTTGCTGAGGGGCAACGTCAAAAGACATGAGCTCAAGCGAGAACAAACTGGCTCGCTGGAATAGCGGCAGGACGACTTTGCCGCCAGCAGTGATCACGTGTGGACCGCCCATGCCGTAGATAATGAGGGCCTGGTTGGGACCAACTTTCTGATAGAGCGTACCCGTGATCCGGATCACGAGCAGCAGGACAATGATAATCGCGACAGCCAGGATAGCAACAGCGAAAAGAGTCATGGTCTTTTCCTTTCCCTTCCTGATGACGAACACCATGTGCGCGTTTTTGCGCTATCTCCGGCAAGCGGAGGTGAGCGGGAGAGCACCGCCGCATCCCTGCAAGGGCTTACCACCCGATGGAACCGCACTTCAGAAAAACGCGCACATCAGATTACCTAGCTTCCAGCATCAGGAAGCAAGCCTCCGGTTTCCTCTTGCCCACTCTCGGGCGGTAAAGGAGGTGGGGCTGCTCGCGTGCCGATTGCTGGTTGCTGATTGCTGAGAGCATTGTCGCGCAGGAAGGCGTTCCATTCCTGCACATAAGCCACACCATCACGGTAATCGACAATAACGACCTCGGCGTCGCGGGCAATCTCTGCTCCATCGATGCTGCGGGCGCCCACACTGTGACGGGTCCCCTGCTCGGCGAGGTAGATCACCTCGCCTACGCCACCAGGACGAATGCGCATGCTGACTCGCGCAAGCGTACCAGCAAGCTCACTTGATCGTTCTGAAAGCACACCCGCCTCGGCTCCGAGCTGATTGAGGAGCCGTAGAGCGAGGAAGACGACGAAGGCACCGATCAGCAGCGCCAGAGCGAAGATGATCGAGACAGCCAGAGAGGTATAGTTGTGAAGGATGTAGCCGGCCAGTCCGAACAGAGTCAGAAACGTCGCGATACTGAGAGGGCTCAGATAGTCAAGAAGCCCGTGGAAAGCGAAGCCAGCGGTAGACTGCGGGGTATCAGCCGGATGGGCAAGCGCCTGCTGGCTGGCAGACGGCATATGCAGCGGTGCGCTGCTTGTAAGGGCAGAAGCTGATGCTGGCGCATGAGCTCCACCAGGGACGACATGACCATGACCGGCGTGGATGCTGTGGCCAGCATGGAATGCATGACCGGAATGGCCCAGGTGATGGCCACCGCCGAAGAGACTTGCTATGCCAAGAAAGAGCGCACCGACAAGAAAGCAGCAGATGAACGCCAGCGACAGCGGATCAGTAGCCATAGCGAGTGCTCCTCCTTTGGGGTGCTCGCACGCTGCAAACGAACAGGCTTACCCCAGTATATTCCCCTTTATGTGCCAGAGGCAACTTTTCCTGGCTCGCCGTTCTTTCGGGAGAAGGGCGACTATCAGCTTCCCTTTCAAGGGCAGAATGATGACCCTTTAGCTCGGTCAGGACTGGACAGGCCGGCATTGCTGCGGCGATAATTGCTGTCTGCATCATCATCATTCACTGGAGATATTACCGAATATTTACGTAAATGTCAACATGTATTGGGCAAAGGCGCAAGGCTTCTTTGACTTTCGCCTGATGGTGGGCTATAGTGAACCGTAGGATAGGGATGCAGGCTCGCTCAAGGGACGAGCCAGAGCATGGTTGCCTGCCCTTTTAGAGGTTTACGCATCGAAGGAGCGTGCAATGGATGAACTGGCGACGGTAATTACGAATAATTCGAGCACAATTAATCAGGATCTCGTCATAGAAGCGCTCCGTGAATGCTATGATCCGGAGATTCCGGTTAATATCGTCGATCTTGGTCTGGTCTACAACGTGGATATTCATGATGATACGGTGGACGTGGTCATGACGCTCACCGCAGTGGGTTGTCCTGTCGCTCCTGAGGTGATGAGCGAGGTGGAGATGCGCCTCCGGGAAGTGCCCGGCGTGAATAATGTCCATGTTGAAATTACCTTTGATCCACCCTGGACACCGGACCGCATGAGCGAAGATGCGAAGTGGGAGCTTGGCATCGCCTAGAGACACGGGGAATTTTTTGCGTAACTTATTACGGCGTGGGCGGATACCAGTTCCGGCGCGGGTTCCTGTGACTGCGCCAATTATTGCCGCTACCGGTGTACGCAAGGTGTATCACACCGGCCATACACCGGTAGAGGCACTACGTGGTATTGATTTTGTGGTGCAGCGTGGCGAGATGGTGGCGATCATGGGACCGAGCGGTTGTGGTAAGACGACGTTGCTGAACTGCCTGGCTGGCCTTGATGATATTGATGCCGGTCAGGTGATCATTGCTGGCACCGATCTGCGTGACCTCACCGATAATGAGCGCACGGAGTATCGTGCCCGGCATATGGGCTTCATCTTTCAGAACTTCAACCTGCTGCCCGTCCTCAGCGCGGTCGAAAATGTCGAGATGCCGATGCTCGTCTGTGGTGTGAATGCGCGTCAGGCGCGGCGCCGCGCCTGGGAGATGCTCGAACGCGTGGGGCTGGCCGATCGCGGCACCCACCGGCCCGCCGAGCTCTCTGGGGGGCAGCGCCAGCGAGTGACTATTGCGCGCGCGCTGGTCAATGACCCGGCGATTGTCTGGGCAGATGAGCCGACAGGCAATTTGGATAGTGAGGCATCAGCCGAGATCATGGATCTGCTTGTCCGGCTCAATCGCGAGCAGGGGCAAACGTTCGTTCTGGTGACCCATTCTGAAGAGGTTGGCCGCCGTGCTGGCCGCATTGTACGGATGTGCGACGGACAGATCTTGAGCGACAAGACCGTATGAAGACCTACACCAGCTACTTGACCTTTAACGCGAGACAGCGCCGCGAGCTGATCCATATTACCGGGCAGGTGGAGGAAGCCGTACGCGCCAGCGGCATCCAGGAAGGATTGATGCTGGTCTCGGCGATGCACATCACTGCGGGTGTCTTTGTCAATGACCATGAGCCTGGCCTCCATCGTGATATTATGCGCTGGCTTGAGCGCCTGGCACCGGAGGATCCCCTTTATGAGCACTACCAGACTGGTGAAGATAATGGCGATGCCCATCTGAAGCCGCTCTGCATTTATCACGAGGTCATCATACCAATCACGAAAGGCCGGCTGGATCTGGGGCCATGGCAGCGGATCCTTTATGCAGAATTTGATGGCCAGCGTCCGAAACGGGTTATTTTGAAAGCACTGGGTGAGTAGTGGTGCTGTGGCAAACCGCACTTCCCGCTGGCTGGATATGCGGAGCCGGGCTCTATACCACCTGTATGTACTGCTAAGGAGGAACACGAGATGAACAATGGTCAGTATAAACCGAAAATTGTGGGACAGGGACGCTCGCTCAAGGATGAAGAAGCCGCAGCGATTGCCGAAATGATCCAGGAGGCGCAGCGATCGTCGCGTAAGCTCTACATCCCGCCCGAGGATCTGGCAGAAGACGCTACTACCACCATGGCCGACGATGTCGCGCAGGTTATCGCTGAGAGCCGGGTGCGCCAGATCCTCAATATGTTCAATCGTGATTTCCTCTATGGGCAGGGTCGCTTCGATGAGTACGCCCGAGGCTTGATTCTGAAGTGGGGAGATGGCTACTCGCGCAAGCGCATCTGGATAACTGTTGAGGACGGCAAACTGCTCTTTGAGAAGAGCCATGGGAAGCGTTGTGATAAACCCTACTGCACAGGTAGCCATCATATCTTCACGCGTGAGATGTGGCTCGACACGGCGCTGGTAAATGCGGAGCTCGGCGATTGTTTCCGTCGTCCCGTTTACGAGCGTACCGACGACTAGGGGTGGGGAGATGATGGCACGCCCGATATTGCTGCTGGAAGGGGATCTGTTCTTTTCGGAGAAGATTCGCACCGCTTTGCGGCATCTAGGGTATGCGACCATTGTGACGCGGACCCTGGCACAATTTGTGGAGCAGCTTGGTGCAGAGTTCCCTGCCCTGGTGATAATCGGGACGGGGTCGTCGCATATTCCCTGGGAGGAGGCAGTTCGCCGGGCGAAGGCAGCAGGCTACCCCGTGCTGGTATTTAGCTCACATGTTGATCTGGCGGCACAGGCTGCCGCGCGCCAGGCCGGAGCAGATCGGGTCGTGGCCAATGCAAAGCTGGCCGCCGACCTGCCACGGTTGATCGGCCAGATGCTGGGGGATGGAGCTCCTGGTTGCAATACCGGCGATGACACGCCTGCTTAAGATGAGCCTCCCCATGAGGAAAAGAACCGGTGGAATAATGGGTAAGCGAGTAGTGCAGAGGATACCTACAATCTGGCGGCGATGGTCATCGCCTGCTCCTTCCTATGCAAGCATCCGGAGCATCGGTAGCATTGTGAGTATCCTGAGCCTTTTCAGCGTGGGCAGCATTCTGAGTATCGGCAGTTCAGGTAGCATTCTGAGCATTGGGAGCGCGGGTAGCATTCTCAGCATTGGCAGTGCTGGGAGCGTACTGAGTATTGGCAGCGCGGCCTCCATCTTGCGGATTGGCGCTACTCTTGCTCCTTCTCTTCTCAAGAGAAAGGGCTCAGGAGACTAGATCCGCTCATACGTGTCACAGAAATCTCATGTATAAGCAATGCCTTAAGCAGGGGAGGCGTTTCTGTCACAGCCACCAGCCAATGCTATCTCCTTCTGGCTAGGCAGCGATCATGCGCTCTATCAGGCGCGAGGATCCCAGCTCCTGGCACAAAGCAGGTACCCTACGCCTGGTATGTTCGTGTCGCCAATCTGCCTAGCTTCCTGCGTCATGTGCGGCCTGTGCTGGAGCAGCGTCTGGCCGCGTTGGTTATGGCAGGCTATTCCGGCGAGCTGCGTTTGGTGATGGCTAAAACAGGTTTGCGCCTGGTCTTCATGGATGGGCATTTGCTGACGGTAGAGAACTGGCAGCGTCCGGTCTGGGATCCGCAGATTGGCGCCACGATGCCGCCCAATGTTTTTTTTGCAGTTGCTCTTTGGCCGCCGAACGTTCGATGAGTTGCAGGATGTCCTGCCCGATGGCCAGGCTTACAACGATGATACGCGCCTGCTTCTTGCGGCGCTTTTCCCTCAACGCCGTTCATGGGTTCTGCCCCCTGACTGAGTGCAGATATGCTATCCGTCTCAGAGTTGACACTTGCGGTTCCGTTTTAACTGCACGGTCACGTTTTTGCCAGAAGCTCAACGGTATCTGCCAGTACCGGCGATGCACAGGGGCCAGGGAACTGGTGCCCTCCGCCGTGCCAACTTTCTTCCCGGGAAGGTTTATCTCCGCGTAAGATTCTTCAGTGTTCCCTAAGAACGGTTGGGTACTTTCTGGCTGTGGCGCTGAGAGAAGGGATAAGGGTTCTCAGAAAGGAGCAGGTATTTTCGATGAGCACCCAACCAACATTTCTACCCGCTGTGCGCTCAATAGCTATATCCGGCCGTTCAACACCAGTCTCCTGGCGGCAAAGAGGGATCGGCATCCTGCGTATTGCTTTTGGGATTGTCTGGGCGATTGACGCCTGGTTCAAATGGCAATCTGGTTTTGTGCATAACATAACGGATTATCTGGCGAGCGCTCAGGCCGGGCAACCTGCTGCGGTCCAGGCGTGGATTGCCTTCTGGCTCCATATCGTTCAGATAAATCCCACGTTCTTCGCACACCTTATTGCCATTGAAGAGACGACCGTAGCACTCACCTTGATGCTTGGCATCTTCACAAACCTCACCAGTGTTATCGGCATTCTGATATCCTTCATCATCTGGTCGACAGCGGAGGGATTTGGTGGACCCTATATGGCTGGTTCGACAGATATTGGCACCGCGATCATCTATGTCCTGGTCTTTGCCGGCCTGCTCCTGACCTCCGCTGGTCTCTACTATGGCCTGGATCGCCACCTGACGCGCGCACTGGGCCGCTGGAGCTTCCTCGCATCTGGCCCGATCAGGAGCACCGATGCATCAAGATCAGAGGGATTTTTCGCAAGCCAGAGCGATGACAGGGCCTGACCATGACGGCGACTGAACCGAGTGAGCATTTCCCGGATTTTTCTTACTCCGCTGCTCTGTGCGAGAGGAGGTAGAGATGAGGCCGGGATAGGCTTATGGTTCAAGTCTGACACGCACTGGAAAGCAGGGTGGTGATACGAGGGCTGCCACATGGTATGATAAGGAAGGAAAGATGATGCTCGCCTGTCTGAGCAATCAGAAACTAGAAGAAAGGAACCCACGTGATGAACCGGCCAGTGGCAGAGACACAGATACGAATGTGGAATCCTCAGGCAGAGATGATGCCACGTGCAGAGTTGACTGCCCTGCAAACACAGCGTCTGCGCCAGCAGGTGCAGCGTGCTTATGAGCGGGTCCCCTTTTACCGGCAGGCATTGGCGCAGTATGGTGTGCGTCCACAAGATATTCAGAGCATCGATGACATTGAGCGGCTTCCTTTCACAGGTAAAGACGATTTTCGTGCGACCTATCCTTATGGACTTTTTGCGGTGCCATTGAAGGAGATCGTACGGATCCATGCCTCAAGTGGCACAACGGGCAAGCCGATTGTTGCTGGTTACACGCGGGCCGACCTGGCCATGTGGGGCGAGGTCATGGCACGGACGTTGGCGGCTGGCGGCGTTACTGCTGAGGATGTCTTCCAGAATTTCTATGGTTACGGGCTGTTCACTGGAGGGCTGGGCCTGCACATCGGTGCGGAAGTTATTGGCGCCACCGTGATCCCTATCAGTGGGGGCCTGACACGACGCCAGATCATGATGATGGAGGATCTCGGGGTAACAGCGATTGGGGGGACGCCATCCTATACGCTGGTCATAGCTGAGACAGCTCGAGAGGAAGGCATTGATCTGCGCAGCCGCTTGAAGGTGCGCGTGGGCTTTTTTGGTGCGGAGCCGTGGACAGAGGGGATGCGCCGCGAGATCGAAGAGCGGTTTGGGCTCGAAGCATTCGATCTTTATGGTCTGACCGAAGTGATCGGCCCTGGTGTGGCTGCTGAATGCTCCCAGCATCAGGGACTGCATATCAATGAGGACCATTTCTATCCGGAGGTGATAGATCCTGATACTGGGAAAGTCTTGCCGGATGGGGAGTTTGGTGAGCTGGTCCTAACTTGCCTGACCCGCGAGGCTCTGCCCCTTCTGCGTTATCGCACCCGTGACCGTGTGGCGATACGCCACGATCCCTGCCCCTGTGGCCGAACCTTTGCGCGTATGGAGCGGGTCCGTGGTCGCACCGATGATATGCTGATCGTGCGCGGCATCAATGTCTTTCCTACGCAGATCGAGCAAGTGCTGCTCGCTCAGGAGGGCCTGACCAGCAACTATCAGATCGTTGTGGACCGGCCACGAGACCAGCTGGATGAGCTGGAGGTATGGGTTGAGGCTGATGAGGCCTTGCACCGCCAGAGCCAGGAAACAATCAGGACGCTGGCGCTCACTGTCGAGGAGGATCTGCGCCAGGCACTGGGGTTGCATACCCACGTGCTCATTGTCGAGCCACATCACCTGCCACGGAGTGAGGGCAAAGTGAAGCGTGTGGTGGATCGGCGGCAACTGACGCAGTAGGAGCGCTACTTATTCAACTCCCACTGCTTCAACTCCCACTGCAACTCATCCAGATAGCTGCGCATGAAGGCGATACGGCGCTCTGCCATGGCGCGGCCAGTTGCGGTTGTCATTGTGTCGCCGATCTTGAGCAGTTTGGTGAAGAAGTGGTCAAGCATATAGGCGCGGTCATCGAGTGCACGTTGGATGGCGAGGGGATCGTCTGGGTGATAGAGCCGGGTCTGGGAGGTGCGCCGTATTGTGCCAGTAACCGCCCAGCGCAGGATGCCGATAGCGCCCAGGCCATCGAGGCGGTCGGCATCGCGCACGACGCACGCCTCCAGGGTGTGGGGCACGATACCCCGGCTGAAGCTGTGCGCCGCGATGGCGTGCAGGATCGCCTGTCGGACATCGTCAGCAACCTGGTGGGTGGTGAGCAACTCTCTGGCAAGCGTTAGCGAGGCATCGGCGTGATGCTGCACACTCTCAACCCGGACACTCTGCCCCAGGTCGTGCATCAGGGCAGCCATACCAACAATAAAGCGGTCCGCACACTCGGCCCCGGCAATATGCAGGGCAAGGTGATATACCCGTTGTATGTGTGCCCAGTCATGGGCGGGATCGTCAACACTGGCGAAGCGCCGCTGCACCTCCGCGTAGACACTCGCCAGTATCTGTTGCTCCATATTCTTCAAACACCGGGTTGACAGAAGTATCCGTTCCTCACGGCTGCAGCGGTTGGCTGACAGCGCGAGCCACATCCAGCAGGAAGTGCTCGGCCTGGAGGTCATCCAGCAGGCGGCGGTCGAAGGTCAGCGCGAGGTAGACACGGTAGCGATAGTGAATGCCCTGGTGATCACCTACGGCACAGCAATTGATTGTACCAACGCCCAGCATGACGGCCTGGTTCTCGTTGAGCATGGGAAGGGCCAGCAGCCCACCTACGCTGCCAACATTGGTCAGCGTGGCAATACCACCAGTGATCTCTTCGGGCCGCAGGCACCGGGCACGGGCACGGGCAACGAGATCGGCCAGGGAGCGGGCGAGCGCATAGACATCCTGCTGATCGGCATCACGTATCACCGGCACGATTAATCCTTCGTTGAGCGCGACGGCCACACCAATATGGACCCCGTCCCGTGGCTCGCAGCGGCCCTCGCGCAGCATGGCACGGGCAGCGGGCCAGGCACGCAGGGTCTGCGCCAGGGCGTACAAGAAATAGGGGGTATAGGTTAGCGGGAAGCCCTCACGGGCAAGCCAGGCATCACGCTCCTGCCGATAAGCCGCAACCAGTGCTGTAGCATCAGCTTCAACAACGGCGGTGCTCGCAGGCACCTGACGAATGGCTGCCATGCGCGCAGCGGTGGCGCGGCGCAAGCCAGTGAGAGCAAGCAGCTCGCCGGGTTTTGCTTTGGCCTGCTCCGGTGGTTGTGGTGCTGTGGTCTCTTCTGCCTCTTGTAGGAGCTTGTTCCTGTCAGCAATTGGCCGGGAGAGACGATCTCTCACTGCTACCGGCTGTGAGGATGCTGGTTGCGCCTGTCCAGATTGCGCCAGATATCGCTCGATGTCAGCGCGAGTGATATGTGCGCCCGATGGTTTGACGGCGCGCAGATCGACGCTGTGGGCACGGGCAATACGTGCCGCCAGTGGTGTTACACGTGGTGTCGGAGCCAGAACCTGATCCTCATCGTGAGCGCGGATACGCGCCAGCAGCGTACCTACCGGCACGGTCTGGCCAGCAGTAACCAGCAGCTCGCTGAGCGTGCCGGTTACTGGCGCGGTAAGTTCTGTTGTCACTTTGTCGGTCTCGATCTCTGCCAGGGGTTCACCGGCCTGGACAGGGTCGTTGACAGCCTTGAGCCAGCGGGCCAGGGTTCCCTCTACGAGGGTATCGGCAAGCCGGGGCATACGGATCTCGGTCGGCATGGCAAGGCTTTCCTTCGCTTAGCTTATGAATACTGCTCCAGAAACGTTTTTATGTGGTTGAGAAACTGGCTGGCGACAGCACCATCGAGGACGCGATGATCCACACTCAGGGCAAGGTAGACAGAAGGGATGAGCGCTAGACCGCGATCACGTGGCACAAGCTGTTCGGTTACGGCGCCCACGCGTAGCGCCGCTGCGTGGCCCGGCAGCACCAGCGGTACGGCGAATAGTGCTGCTTCAGAGCCCAGGTCTGTCAGGGAGAAGGTGCCTCCCTCTGGCAGATCGGTTGCTGGAGGCCCTGCCCGCACAGCATCCACAGCCAGCGCCAGACCACGCAGGTTGCGTGTCTCTGCCTGGGCAATAATGCCCCGCTTGAGGCTCCGGCCATCGGCGATGGTCAGCAGGATATCCACACTCTGGTAGCGCCGGATGCTGTCGCCACAGAAAGCGCTATTCACCTCCGGGAAGGCAACAAGCGCATCGGCTGCTGCCTGGAGCACGAATGGGGTGATGGTTAGTTCGATGCCACGAGCCTGAAAGGATTGCCGATGCGCTTCCTGATACGCCTTTACGCGGCCCAGATCCACGGAGACGATACTGGTCGCTTGGGGGATCTCCAGTGCACTACGTGTCCAGGGGTCCGGGGAGAACCTCACCCGCTCCCCAATATCCGCTCTCTCCGGCTGGGAGGGAGCGCCAGGCGCCAGCGAGGCGGGGATAGATGAGATCTGACGCGGGCGCGTAGCGACGAGCTGGCGCAATGCGGCGGCAATCTTATCGCGATTGGGCAAGATGAAATCTTCCATGGGTGGACTGACCGGAATGCCCCCAACATCTGGCGCAGTCACACGGCAAACGGGGGCTTTGAGGACATCAAGCGCTTCTTCGGCGGCCAATGCCGCCAGTTCGGCCCCCAGCCCCATCGTGCGCGTATCCTCATGGACGATACAGAGTCGCCCGGTGCGCTGTAGTGACGCCAATATAGTAGTGCGGTCCAGGGGGAGCAAGGTACGGAGATCGATCACCTCGACCGAGATACCTTCAGCGCTCAGCAGCTCGGCAGCGGCCAGCGACTCGTGGAGCATCAGTCCATAGCTGACGACCGTAACATCGGTGCCTGGCCGCGCAATTGCCGCCTGACCAATGGGTACGACAGTATCATCGTCAGGCACTTCGCCCTTGATCAGGCGATAGGTGCGCTTGTGCTCAAGGAAGAGGACAGGGTCAGGATCCCGGATCGCGGCCAGCAGGAGCCCTTTGGCATCGGCAGGAGTACTGGGGGCGAGCACTTTGAGACCAGGGACATGAGCATAAAAAGCCTCAACACTCTGTGAGTGGTAGGGTCCGCCCCGGAAACCACCGCCATAGGCGGTACGGATCACCAGCGGGCAAGACCAGTCGCCGGCAGAGCGGTAGCGGATTTTCGCTGCCTCGCCAATGATGTGGTCAGCAGCGGCATGAATGAAGTCGGCGAACTGGATTTCAGCCACCGGTCGGAGGCCTTTCATAGCCAGGCCAACAGCGATGCCTACGATAGAGAGTTCGGCCATCGGCGTATCTATTACGCGCTCCGGGCCATAGCGGGCCAGCAGTCCATCGGTGGCCCGAAAGACGCCACCGAGTGTGCCGATATCTTCGCCCAGCAGGATGACCCGTGGGTCACGTGCCATCTCTTCGGTGAGCGCGGCACGAATCGCCTCAATTATGGTCATCTGTGGCATCGGCTCCCCCGTCAAAACGAGTTGCACTACGAAGAAAAATGCTGGTAGCTTTCCTTGTTGCGTTACCTGAGGCGACTGTCGGCAGGGTGGCGTTGTCCACTATTATCCATCTTCCGCATAGGTATGCCGCAGCGCATCCTCAGGCGCAGGGTCGGGGATAGTTTCGGCCCAGGTGGCGGCGTCGTCGACAGTGGTGATAACTTCAGCCTCGATCGCCGCGGCCTGCGTCTCGGTCAATATGCCGGCTGCCAGTAATGCGGTGCGACAGCGTGGCACAGGGTCATGTGCGCGCCACTCTGCAACCTCAGAGCGAGAACGATAACGCGTGTCGTCGTCATTAGAGGTGTTTGGCAAATAGCGGTAGACCCGAGCTTCGATCAGGCTGGGACCCGCACCAGAGCGGGCGCGGGCCACAGCGGCAGCGGCGGCCCGATAGACCGCTAACAGATCCATGCCATCCACACTTACCCCAGGGATGCCATAGGCGGCAGCACGGTGGGCAATAGTGGGGACGGCAGATTGAAGGGCAAGTGGTACTGACTGGGTATAGCCATTGTTTTCGCAGCAGAAAACACAGGGCAGGCGGTGAATCGCCGCGAAGTTCATTGCCTCATGGACCTCGCCTTTTTGCGCACCCCCATCGCCATAGGCAATAAACGTCACGCAATCCTCGCCCTGGAGTCTGGAACCATAGGCGATGCCGACGCCATGAGTGACGTGATTGGGCTGCGGGCCCTGGAGCGAGATAATACGCAGCCGATGGGAGCTCCAGTGGGCATATGGCTGCCGGCCACGGGAGCAGGGGTCAGCCGCACGGGCGAAGAAGCTGGCCAGGACATCGCGCGCTGTCAGTCCAATAGCCAGCATTGCCGAGAGGTCACGATAGTGTGGTGCGACGTAGTCGTAGCCACGACGCAGCGCCAGGGCATAGCCGGCACCGACAGCCTCATGCCCCTGGCAGGGAACCGCAAAGTGTCCTTTGCCCTGGCGAATGAGCTGCCACATGCGCTCATCCAGCCACCGCGCCAGCAGCATCCAACGGTAGGCGGCGCGTAGCTCCTCAGCGGGCGGGTCGGCCACAGCCGATACAGGGAGTGCTGACGGGGCTGGTTGGGTTTGCAGGTCCATAGCGAACTTGCTCCTTTGAGAATGGCTTTAACGCTGGAAATGGGAGTTGAGCCACAGCGGACATAGAGGCATCACCATGAATTGATACTGTTATAATTTTATAGCCCTCGGTGTCCTGCGTGGTTCGATTCCGCCCGCTTTCCAGGGAACCGCCTATGCTCGTGTTTTTCCGCGGGCCTGCGCCTCGCGATAGGCTGCCATGACAGCGGCATGCTCTGGCGAGCGCAGGCATTCCTCCTGGGCAGCGATCATCTCGGTCATGAGATCGGCAGGGCTCAGGTCGAATGCGCGATCGATCTGACGCTTGGTATGCCGCAGGGCGGTAAACGGTATGGCGAGCAGCTCTTCGGCCACTGCCAGTGCACGCTGTTCCAGCTCGTCAGGCGGGACGACTTCGTGTATCAGGCCAAGTGCTGCTCCTTCGGCGGCGCTGAATTGCCGGCCCAGAAGGCAGAGCCGCTTGGCGGGACCAGCGCCAATGAGCCGGGCCAGGCGCATGGGGCCCAGGTCGGCAACGACTCCCTCTTTGACGGCGGGAATGCTGAGCACGGCATCCGTAGTGGCGATTACCAGATCGCAGGCTATTGCGAGTTGCAGGCCCCCACCCAGACAATAGCCATGGACAGCAGCGATGCTTATCGCATCGAGGTTCGCCAGCGCACTCACGCCCCGTTCCCAGGTAGCGAACCATTCGGTGGTGAGATGTCCCTGGGCCAGTTCCTTGACATCCAGGCCGCTGCAAAAGGCCCGCCCTTCACCACTGACAATAATGACGCGAGTCTCGCTGCTACACGCCAGGTAGCTGGTGGCAGTGACGAGATCGCGTACCCAGGCCCAGTTGGCAGCGTTAAGCGCTTGCGGGCGGTTGAGACGTAGCCGTGCCAGCGGCCCATCCAGCTCGCAGCGCATCGTCTCAAGCTCTAACGTTGGCATGTGGCAATCTCCTGCTGTTTTCCATAATACACATCGATTTGACCGATCAAGGGCGAGAAGGAGACAAATGGGTTCTGGTGCCCTTTTTGCAGGGCTATAGTAACATCTGCAAAACGACGTGTCAAAAGTTTGATTTTTTGCCGCTTTCGCGCGTACACTACCTGATATGAGTGATGCTTTGATGCGGCAGCCATGGCCAGAGAGCCCTACCAGGAGTAACCGCCAGGGCACACACCAGGGGATCGACGATCTCTCTGGCCCAATAGACAGTCTCTTTACTCCGCCGCTGCCGTCCGCAGAAGAGGAGATACCCGATCTGACGCAGGTAGCAACGGTACGTCGGTTGCTGCGCCGGCATGGTGTGCGCCTTAACAAGAGCTTTGGGCAGCATCTGCTGGTGAACCGCCGGGCCCTCGAACAGATCGTGGAGGCAGCGGAGTTAGGTGCGGACGATGCCGTGCTAGAGGTTGGCGCGGGGATGGGGGTGCTGACAGTCGAGCTGGCGCGGCGAGCCAAGCGCGTCGTTGCCGTGGAGCTGGAGCAGGCGATTTTGCCGGTGCTCTATGAGGTGGTGCGGCCCTATCGCAATGTTGAGGTGATTGCGCGCAATTTGCTGGAGGTAGACCCGGTTGCGGTTTTTGGGGATCAGCCATATAAATTTGTTGCTAATTTGCCGTACTATATCACTGCGCCGACACTGCGGCACTTTTTAGAAAGCGCGAATCGGCCAGGACGGCTGGTTATCATGGTACAGCGGGAGGTGGCAGAGCGCATGGTAGCAACAGCCGGTGATTTAAGTCTGCTTGGTGTGAGTGTGCAGTTCTATGGACATCCGCGCATTGTTGCCCGAGTGCCGGCAGAGTCATTCCTCCCGCCACCGGAGGTAGACTCGGCAATTGTGCGCATTGATGTGTATGCGCAACCGGCAGTGAATATTGCGAACCGCGATCGCTTCTTCCGTATTGTGCGGGCCGGCTTTGCACAGAAGCGCAAGCAGTTGCACAATGCGCTGGCTGCTGGTTTTGGTTTGCGTGCCGATGAGGCCAAAAGCTGGCTGGAGCGCGCGGGTATCGATCCGCAACGGCGTGCGGAGACGCTGAGTCTGGAAGATTGGCGCCGTCTGTATGAGGCATTTCCGCGACCCGGCGAGGCGTGGGTTGCCAGGGATAGGGGAGATGAGGCAGGGTTGTGAGTCTGGAAAACCTGAGAAAGGGATGCGTGCATGCCACAGCTATCGGCATCGGGACAACGGCGAGGACGGCGTGCTGATCTGGCACGCGGACCGCAGCCATGGAACTGGCGACGGCGGCGTGGGGGCACGTCATTGTTGAGCCGCACGATCATCTGGGGGACGGCAGCCATCTGTATAGCGCTGCTCATCGGTACGCTGGGTGAGGCATGGTTTGGTTACCAGATGAACCGGCGGGTGGAGGCGCAGGCAGCGGCAAACGCACGGCTTCAGGCACAAAATGTGCAGCTTGCTGCACAGGTAAAGCACCTGGCAGATCCAGATGTAATTGAGGCAGAAGCGCGCCAGCGCTTTGACTATATCCGGCCCGGCGATTATCCAGTCATTGTGATCCCGGTTGCAGATACGCCAGCGCCTGAGCCCAAGCCCCACCCGGCTGCGCCGGCGCCTCAGAATTACTGGGGCGACTGGTGGCATGCCCTGTTTGGTGGCTAACGGGCAGAGATAAGCGCTGAGAGCAGCAAGGCCACGACCGGCCGTACCATCATTTGGGAGGAAGAGATGCTCAGGCTGGAAAGCATTCAGGAGGCGATACGCGCCGAGGGTGTTGATGGCTGGCTTTTCTATGATTTTCGTGGCTCAAATCCTATTGCCTACCATATTCTGGGACTCGATCCTGCTGCGCTGTATACGCGGCGCTGGTTTTACTTCATTCCGGCCACCGGCATACCAACACGAATCATCAGTGCGGTCGAGCCACATGTGCTGAGTGAGCTACCCGGCGCCTGCCAGATCTTTCGTGACTGGCGGGAGATGCAGGACCTGCTGCATACGACCCTGGTGGGTGCGGAGCGGGTCGCGATGGAATACTCACCGAATAGCGCTATCCCGGTTGTTTCGCGCGTGGACGCTGGCACGCTGGAACTGATACGCTCGTTGGGCAAGGAGGTGGTCAGTTCCGCTAATCTGGTCGCGGCCTTTGATGTGCGGTTGACCAGGGAGCAGATTGCCTCACATCGTGAGGCAGGCCGGCGTCTGATGATCATCAAGGATGCTGTTTTTGCCCATGTGCGCAATCGGATCCTTACAGGAGGTGAGCCGACTGAGTATGAGGTGCAGCAGCGATTTCTTGATCTGTTTCGGGAGCACGGATTGATCACTGACGAGCCGCCGATCGTGGCGGTCAACGAGCATAGCAGCGATCCGCACTACGTGCCCTCGGCTACGCAGAGCAGTTCGATTCGTCGTGGTGACTTTCTGCTGGTAGATTTCTTTGCTAAACTACCGGGTCCCGATGCCATATGGGCTGACTATACGTGGGTTGCTTATGTGGATCGGGTGGTTCCCCAACACCATGCGCGTGTGTTTGAGATCGTGCGGTCGGCGCGTGACCGGGGCATCGCCTATCTTGATGAAGCGCGTCGGCCAGGCAAGCAGATTCAGGGCTGGCAGGTGGACGATGTAGTGCGTCAGGTCATCTACGAAGCTGGCTATGCGCGCTGGTTTATTCATCGCACCGGCCATAGTATTGCTCGCGAGCTGCATGGCAATGGGGCGAATCTGGACAATCTGGAGACTCATGACGAGCGCGAGCTGCTTGATTACACGTGCTGTTCCGTGGAACCAGGTATTTATCTGCCGGAGTTTGGGGTACGCAGTGAGGTGAATGTTATTTTGTTCCCGGAACGGGTTGAAGTGACAGGGGCACCTATACAAGAGGAAATTGTGCCGCTGCTCGCAGAGTAAGGACTGAGCTTTGTGCCCTGTTTCCCCGTCCTCTTCTGGCGAAAGGACTGCTTTCTCCCGATGCGCGCCATATCCTTTCTCTTTGAAAGCGGAGAATCGCTCCTTCCATCATCTAGCGGCTCATGAATTTATGCTTCCAGTGCGGTAGCCAGTTGATCGGAGATTTCCACTTTGAGCCAGGCGGTGCGGACCCAGCGGTCGGTGCCCTCGCGATAGGCGAGCTCAAAGGTATAGAGGCCGCCAGGGAGTGTGGAGGGCATTTCTGGCACTTCAGCACGGCGGAGGCCGAAGGTGAGGGTAACGGGGTCACGGGCAGGGAGATAGATGCTTATGCCGTCGAGGGATGGGGGCAGCAGAGCACCCGTGGTAGCAATGGCTATCCGATTGGCCGCTTTGAGGCGCCCGGCACAAAAATAAGTGCCGGCGCGCCAGGCACGCACGGGCACCTCTATGACGAGCATCGGTCGCTGCCACTCCAGGTCCATGGCCGGGCCACGCACGATATCTGTCGGTTGAGGGAGGCGAGCGGCAGCCGTGCCAAACTCCAGGGGAGCGCTGCGATGAAGCTGCCGCTCACGTGTGAACCAGATAAGGTAGCTGGTTACATAGCAGGCGAAGGCTAATAGCAGCGCGGCAAGTGTTGCTACGAATTTTGCTGTGATGGCATAGGCGGCAACAGCAGCAAGTCCGATACTTACAAGGGCACCAATGGCGAGCCAGATGAGCGCAGCAAAGCTGGCGTTGACGAATGCGAGCTCCCATTCGCGATTGTAGATACTGGCAAGTTCGCGCAAGTAGAGCTGAAAGCCGGCCACAGCACCCAGCAATCCAGCGACGATAATGGCGCTGATCAACGCTACCATTGGTGCAGTCACCTCCCCAAAGAAAAATCCAATCCTGGCTATCCCCAGCTTAGGTGCAGGGGATAGCAGGGTGTCTTATCTGCATCCGCTCTGGGAGGAGATCGCTGTTGCGATACGCAGCATCATGGGCATCTCCGCATGAAAAGAGTAATTGGCCTTGAGGCAGGCCAGGCGCGCGGTCATATGCGGGGCAGCACTTCCAGGGCCTGGCGAATCTGCTCGTCAGGATAGGCGTAGTCTATCAGTTTGTTGGCCAGGTAGGCATCGTAGGCCGAGAGGTCGAAGTAGCCATGGCCGCTCAGGTTAAAGAGGATCACTTTTTGTTCGCCGGACTGGCGACACTCTTCGGCGAGGTCGAAAACGGCTTTGACTGCGTGCGCCGCTTCCGGTGCTGGTACGATTCCTTCCGCCTGAGTGAAGCGCACACCAGCCGCGAAAACGGGGTTCTGTGAATAGGCACGCGCCTCCATCACCCCCTCGTGGACGAGCAAGCTGATGACGGCAGAGTCGCCATGGTAGCGTAGTCCCCCGGCGTGGATGCCTGCCGGGACGAAGGTGTGCCCCAGGGTATACATTTTGACCAGCGGTGTCATGCCGGCGGTGTCGCCAAAGTCGTAGGCATAGATGCCGCGTGTCAGCGTGGGGCAGGCCTCGGGTTCGACGGCGATGATGCGGATGTTCCGGCCATTCAGCTTGTCGCGGACGAATGGAAAGCTGATGCCGGCGAAGTTACTGCCACCACCGACGCAGCCGACGACGATATCGGGATACTCACCGGCCATCTCCATCTGTTTCTTTGCTTCCTCGCCGATGATCGTTTGATGCAATAAGACGTGGCTCAGGACGCTGCCCAGGGAGTAGCGGGTGTCATCGTGCGTGGCAGCATCTTCGACGGCCTCGCTGATGGCAATGCCCAGGCTACCGGGCGAGTCGGGGTGCTCAGCGAGGATCTGGCGGCCAGCATTGGTGCGGTCGGTAGGGCTGGGTAACACTTCTGCGCCATAGGTTTGCATGATAACGCGGCGATAGGGCTTCTGCTCGTAGCTGACGCGCACCATATAGACGGTGGCCTCCAGCCCAAAGAGCCTGGCGGCCAGGGCGAGCGCCGTGCCCCACTGGCCAGCGCCGGTTTCGGTGGTCAACCGGCGAACGCCTTCTTGCTTGTTGTAATAGGCCTGGGCAACAGCGGTATTGGGTTTGTGGCTGCCGGAGGGGCTGACCCCCTCGTATTTGTAGTAGATATGGGCAGGGGTATCCAGGGCTTTCTCCAGCCGGCGGGCGCGGTGGAGCGGAGTGGGGCGCCAGAGACGATAGATGTCCCGGACCTCCTCGGGGATAGGCACATAGCGTTCCGTTGTCACCTCTTGTTGGATGAGCGCCATGGGGAAGAGCGGCGCCAGGTCAGCCGGGCCCACGGGCTGATGTGTGGCCGGATGCAGGACTGGAGGCACCTCGAAGGGGAGGTCGGCCAGCAGGTTGTACCAGGCTTCTGGCATTTCGCGTTCAGTGAGCAGGTAGCGCATTTGGTCCATTGTCGTCTCCTTCGAGAAAGATTTGCACCTCAGAGATACATAATAGGGGACACCGCGCATATCATCGCCATCGCTGGTGGGCCCATTATCCTATCGCCATGATAGTGTGCAGGGCACTGGCTCTGATAGCTGTAGTATTGATCATTGTAGCATACCCGGAGGGGAGATGGCACAGAGGAGGAAATAGGGACGAAACTGCTCGCTCTGGCCGATGTGATACAATGGATCGAGCTGGATGAAAGGTATAGTCTCCAGGAGATGACGTAGCTCTTCCAGGAACACGGTAGGAGAGAATCTTCATGGCAGAGGCGATCAGTGGTGCAGAGAATGGATCGTATCTGGTGCGGGAGGTGATGCCGGGTGTCTGGCGCATCACGCTGCCGTTGCCATTTGCGCTCCGCTCGGTCAATGTGTATCTGCTGCGCGAAGGAAAAGAGTGGTGCCTGATTGATACGGGATTGCGCACCCGGGCGGCAGATGAGGCGCTGCGCGCGGGTATTACGGCAATCGGCCTGCGGCTAAGAGATCTGCGGATTATCCTGCTGACCCATGCCCATCCTGATCATATCGGGCTGGCAGGGGTGCTGGAGGCTGAATCAGGGGCACAGGTGCTGATGTTCGGGCCTGAGGCAGAACAGATGCGACGTGTGTGGGGCGATGAGCGCTATGAAAGTTTTCGGGCGACGGCACGGATGTTTTTGCATCATGGGATGCCTGCCGAGGAGGCGCAATTCTCTGCTGAGGAGGCCGCCAAGAGCGCGCGTGCAGTATGCCTGCCACGGCGGATTACGCCGCTCCACGATGGGCAAAAGATCGCCCTTCCTGGCGGGTGCTATCAGGTCATCTGGACACCAGGTCATGCCGATGGGCATATTTGCCTTTACCGAGCCAGCGATGGTCTGCTGATCGCTGGGGACCATATTCTGCCACACATCACGCCAAACATCGGGCTCTATCCCGCATCCCGGCCTGATCCACTTAGTGACTATCTTCATTCGCTCACGAAAATTGAGCATCTTGCTGCTTTGCTGACTCTGCCTGGACACGGTGATGTGATTACCAACCTGCACCAGCGCGTGGTGCAGCTACGCGAGCATCACCGGCGGAGGGCCGATCGGCTGCTCGAATTGCTTTCTGTCCGCCCCACCACTGCCTATGCACTGGCCACAGCCCTGTTTGGCCAGCGCTTCGATACAATTAGCAACCGGAGATTTGCGCTGGCGGAGACGCTGGCGCATCTGGAGCATCTGCACCATCAGCATCGGGTCGAGCCAGTGCACGGTGCCGATATGGTGCGCTATCGCGCGCTGGCGGCATAAAGTCGTGCCGAGACCGGCTATATTCAGGCTCTTATGGTACAGTTCTTGCGATAAGCAGGCGTCAGCCTGTAGGTGAGGGCGGTGTTACCTGGCTGTGCTTGCACTTGCCCAGCGCCTATGCTATAGTCGCCTCTGAAGGCATGGTTGGCAAGTTGCGCCAAACCATATTGGGACACTGTGAGCGACATCTACTGGTGGGATAAGGAGGAACGAAATATGGCCGATTCAGATGGAAATCCCACTGCCCAGGTTAAGGCGGTAGGCAAACAGGAGCTTATCCGGCGTATTGCTGAGCGCGCGGGGAAGAGTCGTAAAGAGGCGTCGGACATCCTTGAGGCGACGCTCGATTCTATCCGCGATTCCTTAAAGAATGGTGAGGAGGTGCGACTCGTCGGCTTTGGATCCTTCAAAGTGCGCACCACTGCCGGGCGTACGGGAATCAACCCTCAGACACGCGAGCGCATTACGGTAGGACCCAAGCAGCGGGTACGTTTTGCGCCCGGTAAGGAACTGAATGATGCTGTTGCCGGCAGATAGGGGTTATCAAAGCATCCGGGCATAGAACGCTTCATACTCTGTGACCATCCGCTCCAGGCTAAAAAACTCTGTAACGTGGTGGCGGCAGGCGGACCGGTCCAGCATCCCTACATGGGCAACGGCTGCCGCCGCCGCGTTGATGTCGTCTGGAGCGACGAGAAAGCCGGTCACTTCCTGCTGAATCACCTCGGGCATGGCGCCACGAGCAAAGGCGATAACTGGTGTCCCGGCAGCCATTGCCTCAACTGCTACCAAACCAAAAGGCTCTTCCCACAGAACCGGGCAGAGGAGGGCACGTGCACTGCCCATCAGGCGATACAGTTCGGTATGGTCGAGATGGCCGAGATACCTGACTGAGTCGCCAGCACGTGCCAGCAGTGGCTGGACACATTCGCGGTAATAAGCGTGATCGTAGATGTCACCGGCAATGTGCAGGGGTAGTCGGGCACGCTGGGCAATGGCAATGGCACGGTCAACGCCCTTCTCTGGGGAGATGCGACCGGCAAAGAGCAAGAAGTCTCCAGGGGTCGGTTGAAAGGGAATATCTTCTACACGGATGCCGTTGTAAATGACGGCGTCTACTGGCGTATATGGCGCCCAGGTGGCGGCACAAGCGCGGGAGACGGTGACGAGCCAGGTAGAGAGGGGCCGCAGTGTGGATTTATCCACGGGTTGTGCTCGTGCCATAAGTGATTCTCTCCCAGATGGCGAAGGGGGGACGACACTGGAGATGGTGCGCAGGAGCATGCCGATGGGAGGAGAGATGGCGGGAAGATGGAGAGTATGCAGCACCGGGAGCTCGGCCAGAGCGCCAAAAGCATAGGCCGGCCAATCGAAGGCATGGGCGTGGACGATATCGTAGCAATGGCGCTCATAGCGCAAAGTGAGGAAGATGCGCAGGAAACCCTCGGCCTGGCGGTAGAATGAAGCATCGAGAGGGCTAACTTGATGGCCACTCAAGCGCACGAGTTGCGCCGGTGCCGGTTCGATATTCAGGTCGCGCATTATCACATGCTCAACTTGCGAGCCGCGCGCGGCGAAGAGGGTGACCTCATGTCCACGCTGTGCCAGCGTTATAGCCAGGTCGCGCAGGAGCGCCTGTGCGCCACCCGGAAACGGGGGGGCGATGGGAGTGACCAGCGGGGCAATGAGAGCAATGCGCATACTGGCTTCCTTGTAAACGACATTTGCCCTGTCACAGGGAAGGAGAAGATGACCTGCGTCTGGCTCTAATCCAGAGCTATGCGAAACAGGCCAGCTTACCAGCGGCCGACCTGACGCTGCATTCGGCGTATCTGGTCCAGGTCACCGGTGACAACGGGGCCATCCACTGGTATGATTGCGACGCCACTCATCACCGTCAGTATCTCGATCTCCAATAGTGTCTCCGGCGTATCAGCCGCATCGCTCTCCTCCTGGATCAGCGAGATGAGGCCTCCGGAACTCTTGCCGAGCACATTTACGTCGCCCATCAGCGTCAATCCGCGCACCGAAACCTGGAGCGAGCGCGGCACATAGAGCCTTACACCGCCCATGAGCGAACATAAGGAAAGTCTCCCCTGTCGCGGTAGTGCTGCCAGGCTGAGATCGAGCTCAATACTGCCCATGACTGCTACCCCAATTGTCCACGCCCCCAGGCGCCAGGGGCTATTTTTGCGACATACGCTTCCCATCAGCGCTATCAGCCACTGCGGATGCGAGATGGGAGGCGTCGCTGGCGCTGCTGGTGGAGCGAGGGGATCCAGGGCAGCAGCAGGCGACACTGGCAACCGTGCGACGATGGCGTGGCATTCATCTGCACTCTTCGCCTGGAGCAGCGCATCCAGGGCCTGCTCAAATGTATCAAAGGAGATCTCGCCCCGCTCGTAGTGCGTGCGCACCTGGCGTATCGCTTCTTGCAGTGGGGTCACTTCTGGCTGCTGCATTGCCAAATCTCCTTCTGGTGAAAATAGCGATGGAAGCAGGCAGATCTCTCCGCCACTGTTGACTGAGACTGTTACCTCCTGGCCTACATCATATCATCGACATGTAGCGCTGGCAACCAGCAATCCGATAGAGCGGACCTTGAGCGATCAGGCGTTGCTAAAGATGGGGATGTTTGTGCCACTGAGGGGGGCGGCATCCGGAGTGGTGAGAAACAGGAAAATGCGTGCGAGCTGTTCAGGTGTCATACCGGGGCGCAGATGAGGGGCAGCTTCGCGCAGCATGGCAGTGTCTACGGCACCGGGGCTGACAACGTAGACACGAATGTTATAGGGGCGGCCTTCAATCGCCAGGATCTCGCTGAGCCCGGCCACGCCATATTTGGAGACATTGTAGGCGCTGAGGCCAGGGAACTTTTCGACACCGGGGAACCCTGAGAGCGATGCCACATTAATGATGATGCCACCGTTCTGGTCTACCATGGCAGCGAAGGCACGGCGACAGCAGAGGAAGGTGCCACGCAGGTTTACCGCCAGCACGCGGTCCCAGGTGGCGATGTCCATTGTGGCAAAGGGTTGTACAGCAACAATGCCGGCACAGTTAACCAGCACATCCACACGACCAAATGCGGCAAGGGTTGTGTCAAAGAGCCGGTCGACATCGGTCTCGTGGGAGATGTCGGCGGCCACGGTGAGGGCCCGGCCACCGGCGGCACGAATACGCTCTGCGACAGAACACAGATCGGCTAGAGTACGGGCGCAGAGTACTACGGCCATGCCCTGGCGGGCGAAGAGTTCAGCAGTAGCCCTGCCAGTGCCGCGGCTTGCACCAGTGATGACGGCGATGCGAGTTGGCTTATCCATAGCAAGGACAGTATATCATACCAGATCCAAGGCTATTGTGGAGGTGGGTAATGGGACGAGAAGAGAAATCTTAGAGAGCGCCGTAGCCATGTAGCAGGCAGCGGAGATCCAACTGGTCTATCTGGGCTATTCAAAGGCCAAAATCTCGCCAACCCCCGGCTTTCCATGCTAGGATAGCAGAGGTGACTAAGCAAGCAGCAAACCAGGCTACCGCTGTTACTGCGGTGCATCTTATCCGTTCGTGTAGGATAGAAAGCCAGAAATATGCCGTTCTGGCAGATGACGCATGGCAGGGCAGCCTGAGCGAGGTCTGCTGTATGTTCTCAGGTGAGAGCCGTGTGCATCGAAGGGACAGGGCAAATGGCCAGAGTAGAGACGCAGACGACATGGTCGTTCGAACGAATCTACGACGAGTACAAAGGAGCCATTTATAATTACATCTACCATCTGGTTGGTAACTACGAGCAGGCAGATGATCTGACCCAAGATACATTTCTGAAAGCCTTTAAAGCCTTGCCGAAGATGGATGCCAATCTCAAGTTATCTGCCTGGCTCTATCGTATCGCGACGAATACGGCGTATGACGCGCTGCGGCGTCGTAAGCTCATCGCCTGGCTTCCCTGGCAAGATCTTGATCATGAGCCTGCCGATGTCGAAAGCGCTGATCCCCAAGAAACAGTGGGGACCACTGAACTGGTGCGGACTGCGCTGCGGCGTATGCCCCCCCAGTATCGGGCGGCTCTGCTGCTCTACACGCAAGAGGGCTTTTCCTACGGTGAGATCGCCCGTACCCTTAATATAGCCGAGAGCGGCGTCAAAATGTACCTGTCCCGTGCCCGCCAGTCGTTCCGTGAACACTTTCGAGCGCTGGAGCAGGGAGGAGGCGTTAAATGATCTGTGAGCGGGCCGAGGCGCTGCTCAGTGCCTTTCACGATGGCGAACTCGACCCTGGAGAATACGGTGAGGTAGAGAACCATCTCCGTGAATGTCAGCGCTGCGCGGCTATCTTAGACGAGATTGACTGGGGTGACCAGCTACTCATGCATCTGCCCCGTGTGCAGCCAAGCCCAGATTTGCGGGCACGGATCTTTAACTCACCAGAATTTCAGAAGATTCTGGCAGAGGCTGAAGCGATTCAGTATGGCCAGGACCTTCATGCACCTTCCGTTTCTTCCAGCGAAGAAGCAGCACCTATCAGAGGGGTGCTACGCAGGTCACGCTCGCTATCTATACCCAGACGATCGGCACGCTGGCCAGAGCATGCGCTACAGGTCGCCGCTATAGTGGTTCTGGTTCTGGGGGCAACGTTGTTGGCCAGGGTGTTAACCAGCCGACCAGCGGCCTTTCACCGGCCCACCGGTACAGTTCCAGTTCCTGCGGGCCCGGTCCAGGGACCACTGCCAGAGGGGGTTCGTTTTATCTATAACTATGCGGGGCAACTCTGGAGCCACCCGGCAGCACCCGATGGTATCAGCATGCCTTTGACACCAGCTACCGCCACTGTCGCTGGTGGGTGGGCAGTTTCACCTGCTCACTACAATACTGCTGGTGATCGCATCGCTTACATTGACCAGGCGAGCGGCGCTCTACATGTTGTTCAGGCAGATAGCCAGAACGATCGAGTGATTGTTCCACAGATTGCTCATCCAGGCACACATCCCCAGAGCTTCTGGGCCAGTGCCGAAGGTCAGGCCATCCTGCATGGTCTGGCCTGGTCACCGAATGGGCAGCGCCTCGCTTTTATTGGCGATCCGGCAGGCAGCGGGTCTACGGCTCTCTATGTGGTCAACGCTGATGGCACAGGGCTCATGCGTATTAATGAGAACAGCGGCGGTATCACTCAGTCGCCCGTCTGGTCGCCGTTAGGCGTGCGCATTGCCTATGAGCAGATCAGCGAAGGTGTCACCAGCATCTGGGAATACAACTTTGTGGTGCGCGAAACACTGGAGGTGGCACAGCAGGCCAATTCAGATGGTCCAGCCGGCGATGTTGTACGTATGCTCGCCTGGAGCAGTGATGCTGAACATCCGACACTCACCTGGAGTACCGGGCCGGCCAACAGGCAGAGTATTGACAGCTTATGGGCACGACGGGTAGGGGTGTCTGATGGAGTAGACATACCACTCATTCAGGGTAGCCTGCGCTTTGCCAGCTACAGTGCGGCTCCCTCCGGTGGTGCCTGGATCTATGCCAGCGCCGGTGGGCTTGATGAGATCACTATTGCCGGCAGCACCGCGATGCTGGACAGTGACCCCGCTATTGTATCGGCCGTATGGTCACCCGATGGTACCGGCATTGCCTACATAGATGCGCAAGGTTCACTTCAGGTGCGGACGCTTACTGGTGCCAGGATCGGTCTGGCCCAAAATGCCACCGCAACAGTTGCTCCAGCCTGGTCGCCCAATGGACGGCAGGTTGCTTTCGTGGCCCATGGCAGGCTCCTGATTATCCCGGCTACAGGTGGCAAAGCCCAAACTATAGCCACATTGTCATCAGATGTCACTATGCTAAGCTGGTCGCCCGATAGCAGCACTCTTGTAGCAACAGGTGCCGGCGATATCATTGTGGCCAGCGTGAGCGGGAGCACCGGGCGTGTGCCTGCCGTTCGGGGCGTCGAATGGGTGGCATGGACAGAGATAGCCTGAGCCGCTTTCTCAATATGCTGCGTTTGTTGTGCGCCCATACATGACGTTCGGGTCGGTGAGCACGTTGACACAGGCGGGCTTACCGGAGGCGAAGGCACGCTCCAGCGCTGGGCGAATATCCTCCGGGCGCTCGACCAGCTCACCGTAGCCGCCTAGCGCTTCAACCATGCGATCATAGCGAATGCCAGGCTTCAGTTCAGCCGCAGTAGCGTGGCCAAGGGCAGCCAGCTGCGGGTGCTTGATCTGTCCCCAGGCGCCATCGTTGCCAATGACCGAGACAACGGGGAGGTTGTGGCGTGCCATTGTCTCGAACTCCATGCCATTGAGGCCAAAGGCGCCATCGCCATGCAGAATGAGCACCTGTTTGCCCGGTCGTGCGAGCTGTGCAGCGATCGCATAGCCGGTGCCCACCCCCAGGCAACCCAGAGGACCTGGATCGAGCCAATGGCCGGGCTCAGCCATGTTGATAACACGGCCCCCGAAGCTAACAATGTCGCCACCATCGCCGATCACTGTTGCATCGCGATCCAGAAAGTCACGGATCTCACGACACAAACGCATGGGGTGGATCGGCACCGCATCTGAGCGCATCAGGAGCTCATCCTGCGCGCGCGCCTGCGCCTCGGCCTCGCCGACCATACGCAGCCACGCTTCCCGATGTGCGGGCGCAGGGAGCGCACTGGTGATCTGTTCCATGATAGCGCCGACATCTCCAGCCAGCCCAACCGCTGCACCGCGGTTCACGCCGATATCCTCTGGCGCCACATCCAGCCAGATAATTCTGGCGCCTTCTGGAATGAGCGGCGGCTGCCCATAGTTCAAGCGAAAGTCCAGTCTGGTGCCCACCAGTACAATGACATCGGCATTGCTGAGCGCCTGTCGACGAGACAGTGAGTGGAAGAGCGGATGCTCTGGCGGCAGGCTCCCACGTCCGCCGCCATTTAAAAACACTGGCGCCTGCACGCGCTCAGCGAAGGCACGTAACGCCGCTGCTGCCTGACACCACCAGACTGCCGTTCCTGCCATAATTACCGGCCGCTCTGCATGGCTCAGAATATCCGCGGCACGCTGCACCAGTTCCGGATCGCCTAGCATACGCGCGGTTGTACGATAGCCGGTATCCGGTATGACCGCCTGTTCTGCCGGAATGATGTTATTGAGCACATCCATCGGTAGCTCAAGGAAGGCCGGTCCACGTCGTCCGGACTCTGCCTGGCGAAAGGCACCGGCGACAAACTCTGGCAGGCGCGCTGTCTCTACGACGGTCCGCGTCCACTTGGTGATAGGGCGTACCAGTTCTGCATGATTGAGCTCCTGCAATGCCCCCCGGTCGTACTGGCTGAGTGGCGCTGCGCCGCCCAGCACGACGATCGGGCTACCGGCCTGATAGGCATTGGCGATGCCTGTCACGCCATCCGTTACGCCGGGGCCGGCAGTCAGCACAGCTACACCCGCACGGCCGGTCACCTTGGCCCAGCCTTCTGCCGCGTGGACTGCGGCCTGCTCATGGCGTGTATCCATGACACGAATGCCCTCACGCACACAGCCATCATAGATGGCAGCGATATGACCACCACTGAGCGTAAAGACGACTTCCACACCTTCACGCTTCAGAGCACGGGCAACAAGCCAGCCACCTAGAGCGATTTCTGCCATGATACTCCTCCCCAAAAAGGTTGGAACTACAGAGGATGGAAAGGCATCCAGCAGATCCTGGTATCCTCGGTAATTCGCGGCCTCATTTCCTCTCTTGATTGCTTGCTACTCTATTCCAATATCCCACGCCTGCTCCAGGTCCTCTTTAGAGAAAACCTTGAAGGCCAGCAGGGTATGAGTTTTCTGGATAGTGGGAAGCTTGACCATATGGCCTGTAACCACATCAGCGAGCTGCTCATACTCTGGCAGACGCAGCACCGCTACCAGATCGTATTCTCCTGTGACTGAATAGACCTCGGCGACGCCAGAAATCTGGAGTAGCGCCTGTGCCGTCTCGTTGATTGCTCCACGAGTGACGTTAATCAAGACAAGGGCGGTAATCAATCGTGTCCTCCTTATTGAATCGGGCTGTAATATTCACAACAGGTCGGCTGCTCGGCGATGTCAGGCGGCTTATCTCCGGTAATTGAGAGAGCCATGCATTATGGCTGAGCGGATAGGGTACGTAGCACCTTCTTATCCACTTTGCCCACGGCGTTGCGTGGTAATGATGGCACGAACTCGATAAAGCGCGGAGTTTTATAGTTCGCCAGGTATTCGCGACTAAAGGCTATCAGTTCCTCTGCGCTTACCTGCTGTCCTGGCCGTAGCACGACAAAAGCTTTTACCTCTTCGCCCAGTCGCTCCGAGGGGACTCCAATCACCGCAGCTTCCAGCACTGCCGGATGGCGTGCCAGCACCTCTTCAACGTCACGGGGGAAGATGTTCATGCCCCCACGAATGATCAGATCTTTCTTGCGCTCGACAATGTAGACATAGCCATCCTCATCCAACCGGGCCATATCGCCGGTATAGAGCCAGCCATCACGTAGCGTCTCCTGTGTTGCTTCAGGCATGTTATAGTAGCCGCGCATCACGCTGGGGCCGCGCACAATCAGCTCGCCAACCTCACCGACCGGCACATCATGGCCAGAGGCATCCACTACGCGCACCTCTACGCCGTCAATTGGTACACCAACAGAGCCCGGTTTTTGGGGCATACCAGCACGATGAGCCGTCACGATCGTCGTTGCCTCGGAGAGCCCGTAGCCTTCGAGCACCAGGCAGCCAAAGCGACGCTGGAAGCCTTCCAGCACAGCTACTGGCAGGGGTGCTGATCCGCAAGCGACCCATTCCAGGCTGCTCACATCGTACCGCTCGACATTGGGATAATTCAGTAGCGCCACAAGCATCGCTGGGACTGCTGAGAAGCTGGTGACGCGATAGCGCTGGATCGCCTCCAGCACTGCCTGAGGGTCAAACCTTGGCAGCATCACGGTCAAGCTATCGCTGAGAAAGCTGGCATTGGCAACGGTAATACCAAAGGCATGGGCCAGTGGTAGAACGGCCAGCCAGACCTCGCGCCGCTCCGATGGATGCGCACGCCCGCCGCTTAGCGCGTTCAGGCACAGGTTCCGATGCGTCAGTTCCACGCCTTTTGGTCTGCCGGTTGTTCCGGATGTGTAAATGATGACCGCAGTGTCTTCTGGCTGCACGGCGAATTCTGGTAATGTCACGCCTGGCTCTGCTAGCGTCTCATCATACCGTCGCACGCGGGGGTCCCCGATCTCTGATGACAATTCGCCGGTGGCGATAACTGCACGCACATGATCGAGGTCGGTTATGGCTGGCAGAACAATTGGCAGCAACAGCTCTGATGTGAGTATCGCCGTAGCCTGACAGTTTGCGGCAACGTAGTGCACTTCGGGCGTTTTTAGCAGGGGCAGCAGTGGCACAGTGATGGCTCCTAATTTGGCGATAGCCTGATAAGCAATGAGTACCTCCGGGCTGTTAGGCATCATGACGATGATCCGGTCACCGCGCCCAACACCAAGCCGCGCCAGCCCCGCTGCCAGCCGGGTGGCTTCTCTGTCACGTTGCACATTGGTATACTCGCGGCCTTCATAGACCAGCGAGACATACTCGCCAAAGCGGCGCAAATTTTGTGCCGCCAGCTCCGGGAGGGTCAGTGGGAGAACCGCTTCAGGCAGATAGGGTGGCAGCAACACCTCAGCATCACCAGTGGTCACTGCTTCGCCCTGCTGGTTGATTACGCGCACAGCCAGCGTAGCCACTGGACCTTCAGCAGCTCGTGCTACTGCCTGTACTGTTCCCTCACAGGTCAGCACGTCGCCAGGACGCACAATCCTGACAAAGCGGACTGTCAGGCGGCGAGTGAATCCACCAGGTCCCAGGCTGGCCAGCCAACCGGTAACATACTGACCTAAAAAGCCCATGCTGAGCATCCCATGGGCGATTACTCCATCCAGTCCGACGCGGCGTGCCGCTTCATCATCAAGGTGGATGGGATTATGGTCGCCCGAAGCTTCAGCATAGCGCTGCAACTGATCGCGCGTAATTGGCGGCTTCACCAACGGTGGCAGCGTCATCCCTGCAACTACCGGCACTGGTCCTGCTGTGGGAGCAGGCTGCACTTGCGCTAGCGGTGATGTATCCCGGGCAGAGCCCTCCCCTGCCTTTTCGACAGCCATGTACACCTCCTTATCAAACGGGCGCGAGCCCTTCAGGGGATGGAGACGAGCGCGCTCCAGCTGCGCTAGTTGACAGCTTACATCATAGTATGATGGCATGTAAACATGCAACAGACACGCGCCCACAAATGCTGTTTCCCGGTGAAGGGCTTCTCGGGGGATGGCAAACAGGGAAAGGAAACGCTATGCCGTCAAGCGCTGACATTTACGAAGGCCCGGCAGTACTGGCCCCAGATAGGTCCGTTGCGACAGAAATATTTTAATGGGGGTTGAGATCTGGAGCAGATGGGGACGCTGGTATCTGCTGGTGCAGCGTGGCGATTTGCTCATTCAGCTCGGTATTCTCTTGAGTAAGCGTTGCCACCTGCTGCCGCAGATCGGTGATTTGCTGATTCAAGGTAGCGATCTGCTGGTTCAGCGCTGCCACCTGCTGCCGCAACTGGTCCCGCTCTCTGATAGCTTCGTCGCGTTCTTGCTCGGCAGCGGTCGCCTGTGCCCTGAGAGTATCGTACTCTTGCTGCGTGATCATAGAACCTCCTAAATAGGCAAACAGCGCTTCCCAGGGATAGGGCCCCGGACAGCTCGCCCGATCCACCGACTCAATCGAAAAATGCCCCGTAATGCCGCCCGCCGCATCCGCCCACCGCCGCGGA